>LHCFD05601__coassemble_308_pt1 | contig 492569 bp, 372 predicted proteins | sample LHCFD05601__metabat2_low_PE_005 | metagenome-assembled genome bin LHCFD05601
CCCGACTGAAGTCGGGGGATTCCTCCCCTCACGGGGAAGAGTTTCCTGTGGGTTGAAGCGATTCACACTCTGTTGTTCACCGGAGTGTCGCTTCGGTGAGGCGTGAATCCCCGCAGGCTCGAACCGCCAGTCCGGCGGATAGTATGTTTACGGCGGCGTTCAGGTCGCGGTCTTGCACGGTATGGCAGTATGGGCATTCCCATGTTCTGACGTCCAATGTCTTCCTGCCAGTGTTTTTGCCGCACGTGTGGCAGATTTGACTGCTGGGATACCAGTGGTCGATGACTGTGAGTTGACGTCCGTACCATTCAGCCTTGTATTCGAGCATGGTGCGGAATTGTCGCCAGCTTGCGTCCCTGATGCTTTTGTTCAGGCCGCTTTTCGCCTTCTGCCCGTTGTGGAGGTACTGTCCCGGATTATCCGGGTCAGTTTTCGGCTTGCAGCGTCGGCTCATGTTCTTGACAGCCAAGTCCTCGATAACAACCGTTTGGTTTTCACGGATGATTCTCGTCGAGAGCTTGTGCAGAAAGTCGGTGCGACTGTCCCTAACCTTCGCGTACGCCTTAGCCACCTTCAACCGGGTTTTCCGATAGTTGTTGCTTCCTTTCTTCTTCCGAGCGAGTTTTCGTTGCAACAGCCCAAGTTTCTTCAAGTGTCTTCTCAAGTATCGTGGATTGTCGATTTTCTCACCATTGCTGAGGATGGCGAAGTGTTCCAATCCCATGTCGATGCCAACCATGTTTCCATTCTTGGCTGGTTGAAAGATGACATCTTCGACCAGGATGCTCACGTGCCAGCGTCCAGCCGCGTCCAAACTGACCGTCACGCTGGACGGTCGACTTGGACGCGGCAGGGTGCGCGACCAACGGATATGCAATGGTTCGCGCATCTTCGCCAACGTCAATGCCCTGTGCTCCCCATCCCATGTGAACGCGGAGACAGTGTAGGTGGCGGAACCGCCCTCGTGTTTCACTTTGAATCTCGGATAGGAGCCAGTCTTGTCGAAGAATCTCTTGAACGCAGCCTGCAAATGCCGTAGCGATTGTTGCAACGGGACAGACGACACTTCCGTCAGATAGGAGTATTCCTTAGTCTTCTTCCAAGCGGTGAGCATTCGGCTCGTGTCCGAGTAGCCGACCTTCTGCCGGTGGAGAGTCCACGCGGTCGAGCGTGCATCCAAGGCCATATTGTACACCTTACGGCAGCACCCCAGAGTACGACGGAGCATGTTCTCCTGTTCCGTCGTGGGGTAGAAGCGGAACCGGTACGCCCGCTTTACTGTCTTGGTGCTCATGTTTCCAATATAGCAGACTTTTTACATGTGTGATCTAGAATAGTAAAAACATAAGCGCCTTATATCCCCCGGCTAAAGCCGGAGGTTTTACGGCGCAACACATAAAATACCGCGGCCAAGCTGGTTCAGCGCAGTTTAGAGCAGACCATGCTTTTGCATGTGCTTCATGTACACATAACCCAAAGCCATGCGCACCCAGTAGGACCAGAAGCGGAAGAGCAGCGTTGCAGACACGGCAATGGGAGACGGCACACCAATACCCGTGAATGTCACCGACAACAGTGTCTCCACTGCACCCAAACCACCAGGCGTTGGCACAGCAGTACCCACTGCATTCACCAGCAAGAACAGGAAGAGAGTTTGAATGAAATCAGCGTTGTAGCCGAAGGCGAGTAAAGCCGTCCAGAAGCTCGCTGCCAAAGTTGTGTTCTGAATAACCGAACCAAACACCGACAAGCTCAGAATCGACGGGTGGGAGAACAGGATCACCATTTGATGACCGTAGTTCTTGATTTGAGGAACAACGGTAGTGATAATCCAATGTCGGCAGCGAGGGATGAGCATCGCCACAGCAATAACCGCGGCAACAGCCCCAATAACCAACAGAACAGCCTTACCAGGAATAGCGTTCTCCAAGCCAGCCTGGCCATAAGCCAAGCCCAACACAATGAACATGAGGAAGGTAGTCGTAAACTCAGCCACCGTATCAGCAGTAGCCGTGGCAATAGCTTGCGTGGTATCCATGCCAATCTTCTTCAAAAACAGCGTGTTAACGGCCAGCGGACCAGCAGCTGTCGGCATGGAAACGGCGGTAAAGCTCGCCACCGCCTGAGTGCCAATGATGCCATCGATATTCTTGCGACGACGATCCTTGTCGATAAAGATACCGAAAGCCAGAGCAGAACCCAGCCAAGAGACGAGCGAGAAGGCCAAAGAAATAGCAGCCCACAAAGGATTAGCAGTTTTCACCGCCTCGATCATCTGCTCCAAGTTGAGCTGAGTGAACAGCGCGACCATCGCCACCAGAAGCAGGACGATACTGATGAACTTCTTCGCGTTGAAACGGGAGAGATTCGTCGTCGTCTCGCCCATCTCCTCAACAGCCTCTTTCTCACTCAACGCTTCTAAGCGAGACTGCAGAGCCTTCATCATTTTGCGCGAATAGCCAGGAATCTGCTTGGTCGCACTCGGCACAATCACCGTCTGAATATACGGAGAAAGCGAGGCGAGGGTCGCATCCGAGCAGGTGGGGCGCAGCACCTCGACAGTTTTATCAACGCCTAAGCTTGCTGCCAGCATGACGAGCAGCTGGACGCGGTCAACGGCGATATGCAAGCTCGACGAAGCGAGGTCCGCCATCTCCCAACCAGCGAGAACAGCAGTGCCCATCTCCCCGTTGGCAAGGCTTTCGAGCGAGCGCTTATCCAAAGCCATCGTCTGGTCGCTGCTGGTTGGCTCCTGAGGGATGATACCCACGCAGGATGGGGTGATATTGCGATGGGTGATGCCAAAGCGGTGAGCTTGCTCCATCTGTTCCCACAGCTCGCGAATCTGGGCAGGGGAGGCGGAAGTGAGGTCGAGAGAGTGAATGTGATGATGTGGTTGCGCGGATTCAAACACGAGGAAGGTCGATTCGCCTGCATCGCCCATGCCCACTACTTGGACGGGGGAAATATTGTGGCTGGCCAGAGCCATGAGTACGAGCATGTGATGTTCCGCCGTTTGACGAACGGAAGTGTCATGACGAATGGTGATGCCCTGAATCTTCAGGGAATTGAGCCACTGGGAAATGTAGCCTCCCGTGTGGCGCTGTTCATCGAGGACGGAGACGGTGTAACGTGCGCCGTCAGCATTCTTCATGTGGTAAATGCGAGAAATGGCAGACAGGTCGTCCGAGAAGCTGGCGTGGCTCTTTGCTCCCAGATTGATAATCTTGTCAACGTCGTCTTTACGCGAAAGCTTGACGGGGTTGAAACCAATGCGTCGCAATTCGGTGACGAGGTCTTGACCCCACAGGCCTTGGTTGCGCGTGCCGAAAGCGTAACGGCACACTTGGCCAATGCACAAACCCAGGAAGAGTGCCATCGAAGCCGCAGAAATTCCCGCATACGAAGTAATGAGATCAAGAATGAGCAGGATGGCGAAGGCGGAGTTTACCCAACGCAGTTGGTGGTCGCGCGTCCTTCCCGTAGCGCAGGCGAGCAGGGCGGTGGTGGCCACGAGCAGCTCGAAAGTTCCCACGCCAAAGATGGCGGGCTTACCTGGGATTAACAGTGAGGAAAATTGCTGACCCAACAGATGGAAAAGCAGCGTGATTAGCGAGCCGATGGCAAGGCCTGCGGCAAAGCTCACCGCTGAAGCGAGTGTTCTCCACCATTGACGAGTCATCAACAGCCTGGAGAAGACGACGAGCATGAGCACCAGGATGACGGCGGTTTGTAGCAGCGTCATCGGTAGGCCCAACACCCAGCGCAGGGCGGAGAGGGTGCTCACACGGTTGAAGTCTTTTTGCACGCCGGAGGTGGTGGAGTGTAGGAACACTGCCAGGCCGATAACTCCTGCGGATAGCAGGAGCCACAAGCCTGCCCAGAGCAAGTCACGAGCGTCGCGTACGCGGCTGGGCTTGTGATCGGTAATCTCGACGGCGGTGTTCATACAATTCTCCTTCGCACTCTTCTTTCATTGTGCGCGAAAATCAGGCGGAATGCATCAGACTGGAGGATGAAACCGCCCAGAATATGAGTTGAAACTCACAATTGCTGGGCGGTGAATATGGGCGCTGCTCAGCTCACTGGGCGCTGTCAGCGTTCTGAGTGCTGTGCTCGAAGCGAACCAACTGACTGGCTACACCCGTGTAGGTGTGCGGGGTCAGAGCAAGCAAACGTTGCTCATCTTCCTCAGGCAAGTCGAGTGAGCGAACGAACTGCTCGACGTCATCCTTGTTGATGCGATGGCCGCGCATCAGCTCCTTGACCTTCTCGTACGGATGATCCATGCCCGCAACACCTTGCAAGCTCAAAGCACGCATCAGCGTTTGGATCGGCTCGCCCAAAACCTCCCAGTTTTCTTCGAGCTCTTGAGCCATCTTCTCCTGATGAGGGTGAACTTGCAGCAGGCCGCGATGCAAGTTATGCAATGCGAGCAGCGAGTAGCCGATAGCAGCACCCATATTCCTTTGCGTGCTGGAATCCGTGAGATCGCGCTGCCAGCGTGCCTCGACCAAAGTCTGGCTCAATGTGTCGAGGAAGGAGCAGGACAGCTCGCAGTTTGCTTCTGCATTCTCAAACAGAATGGGGTTCACCTTGTGGGGCATGGTCGACGAGCCCGTCGCACCCTTGACTGGTACCTGAGTGAACACGCCGCGGGAAATATACAGCCACATATCCACGCACAGGTTATGAATAATCCTGTTGATATGGCTGATAGTGGAGAATAGCTCCGCATCCCAATCATGTGACTCAATCTGTGTGGTCAACGGGTTCCACGTCAAGCCCATGCGCTCTTGCACGAAGCGACGAGAAATCTCCTGCCAATCCACATCAGGCAAAGCCACATAGTGAGCGCCAAAAGTACCCGTAGCACCATTGAGCTTGCCCAAATACTCTTGGTTCATGATCTTTCGACGCTGACGAGTGAGACGGTAGACGAAAACAGCCAATTCCTTACCCAACGTGGTCGGGGTTGCCGGCTGACCGTGTGTCATTGCCAACAAAGGCAGATCAGCAAACTTCTCGCTCATGGAGCTCAGCAGGTCGAGAACTTCATCAAACTCAGGAAGCCAGATACGCTCCACGCCTGCCTTGATGCAACGAGCGTGGGAGAGATTGTTAATATCCTCCGATGTGCAGGCGAAGTGAACCAGCGGCTGAACGTGAGACAGCTCAGTAGGGTGGCCCAACACTTCCTCGGCCTTGTCGAGGTAAGAGTCGATGTAATACTCCACAGCCTTCACATCGTGGTGAGTCTGAGCTTCGATGCCCTTGAGCGTTTCGATGCCTTTCTCATCAAACTGCTCAGGAATAGAGCGCAAATATGCTTTCTCTTCCTCGCTGAACGGCTTCACGCCAGGAATCACTGATTCCCCGTTATTGGCTTCGGCCAGGAAGATCATCCACTCGGTTTCCACGACCATGCGCTCACGGTTGAGTGCTGGCTCGGAGAGGAACTCGACGAGCGGGTGAGTGATGGCATGGTAGCGCCCGTCCAAAGAGGTCAGGGCAATCTGGTCGATATCCGCAAGTTTCATACCTTTAAGCCTATCGGACAGGGTAGTTTTCCTCTCGCCTGGCCGTTGTGATATTCTCACTCGACCGTTGTAGCGTATTCGCGTCCCTAGGTTCCCGCTTCCGTGCGCTCTACCTCTTACCGTCACGCGCTCGCTATTACACGCTTGCGTGCTGTCGCCGCCTCTCACCTGCTTGAAGCATCACTATCCGGGGTGAGCAAGCCTTCGAAGAACAGCGTTTTCTCCACTTCGCCTCCAAACTCGCGACTGAACTCCTCACTTGCTTGAGCAGCGGCAGGCGAGCCAGAGTCGATGGCATCCTGCCAGTTTTCGCGGTGGAAGTTCATCCCATGCGTCGCCGCTGGTGAGTCGCTCATTGTGAGCCCCTGTTTGTTGAGGGTGGTGGGAAGATTTTCAGGCCGTTTCATCTGCCCTCGAACCGTCACCCAGTTGTCCCGCTTCGGGTTGTCCATCGCGTCCAGGTGGGAAACCAGTTCGCCTTGGGTTTCGCTACTGGTAACGCGCACGTTGTCCGGTATGCGATGCCCGGCTATAGGAGAGCCCGCGGTAATGACATGCGTGATGGAATACTTCGACGGCTGTTCGGCAAGCGTCGCGGCAATAATTCCTCCCTGAGAATGGCCGACGAGGGCAACGGGCTCGGTGGCGGGCACTCCTGCTTGGCGCATCGCTTCCTCGACAAAACGTGCACTCGCCGCCTGCTTGCGCTGAACAGGGATGGAACTCATCAAATCGAGATTTCTCAGCCACCCAATGGGCGCCGTCGTATTAGTTTGCGTGCCCGGAATATACACCACCCATGACCTCTGCCCGTCACTGTTGCGAATGGCTTGCACGGCCACGGTGCTGTGTGGCTTGTCCCAGGTGGCGTTGCCCAGCTTTTCCAGGTTTCGGTAAGCCCCGGAGATATCTGCCGCCCCGGTCAAGCTGGTCGGTGCTTGAGCAGCAGGGGAAACGCTGAGATTACCACCGTACACAGCATTGCGGATGCCATTTCCCGTCAACCCCAGTACTGACGCCATATTTCCCACGACAGGCGAGCCTGAGGTGGCAAACTGTTTGCCCGCTCTCACACCGTCCTCGCCATAGCCGCTGAGAAGGCGCAGAACATCCTGCTGGTAGGCATCAGTGCCATACCAGAAACCAAAATTCTCTGCACGGGAACTCGGGCTTGAGCCTGCTGGTAAGAGCATGCTCGTACTGCTCGAGCTCGCCGCACTGGCAGCCAGGCCGGTGGAAGCTCCTGCGGAAAACAGGGAATTAAGGTTTGCCGAACCGCTTATATAGCTCAAGATTGTCACTTCGGCAGAAGAGTACAGCCCTGAAGCTCGCGCTAACGCCGTGGCAAGAAATTCGCTGCGCTCCTGAGTTTCCTCCACAGCCTGAAGAAGGCTCGCCAGAACGAGTTGAAGCTGATCCACCAGAGTTTGTGCAGCCTGACTATGCCATCCCAGTTGCGAATGCGGAGAATCAGCCAGATTCGCATACTGGCAGAGCATGCGCGTACGTGCCGTGTTCTGCGCTTGAGCCATAGCGCAACGCACACTCGTGTCGAGCTCAGTCGCAGTGTTTCTCGCAGCAAAACATAAGGAGCTCAACTGAAGCATCTCCTCAGTGTCAACGCCGTAGTGAGCGGAAGAAACATGGGCGAGGGGAGTTACTGAATCGGGCATGGCAGACCTTTCTCAAACAGTTAGTGGCGGCAGCTCAGGGAGGTGATAGTTGTCACTGGTACAGCTTCGCGGCGCGCAGCCGCGTTAGGCATATTCTTCAACGCTGCAACATAATGCGTCGAGTAGCACATACGAGTTGTACAGCTCATCCACTTGAGCGCGGTAAGCGCTACTCGCACGCCCATACCAGGAAGAGTCGCGCGCTCGCTGACAGAGCACGAACCCTTCATCGGCAACAGTGTGCAAACGAGTACACAACGCGCGTAGCTGTGACTCGAGTGCAAAGCCCGAGCTCACGCAGGAGGTGAGTTGATTCATCTGTGACACCCGTGCAGGAAAGCTGCAGGCGGTGACACTGCTTGCGCTCTCAACTGGCAAGCTCAGCTGTGGTTGAACAGTCATGCTCCCAGTCAAGCGCAAAAAAGGGGAGCAAACAGAAAAAAGAAAGGCCTGTGGACTATTCGATGAAAATAATCCACAGGCCTTGTGCCAGTCACGAAATTGCGCTACTCACCATGGTTTCTGCGTATCACTACTCGTGCTCGACTGCTTATCCGAAGAGTTGTTCTTCAACAACTGATCCATTTGCTGCTTCTGCTGCTCTTTTTGCTGGGCATCAGAATCCGACTGGTGGGACGAGTTCGCATTATTCGCAGAATTCTGCTTCTTCGCCGAGCTCACTGCCCCACTCTTGCCCTCCACCGTTGCCACAGCTTGAGCGTACGTCATGCCATCATTCATATGCCTCAACAGTGTTGCCAGACGGTCAGACACCTGCTGAGCCTGAGAAAAAGCAGCATGCAAGGAGGGCGTCTGGTACCACGAGGACGACTGAGCGTCAGCTAACTGCGCATCCGCCTGCTCCTGCTGAGCCTGAAGGGTGGCAATATCGGGGCTCTGGCCTTGCGCAGCCTTCACTGTCGAGCTCAAAGTGTGGGCGATATTCGTGTAATTGCGCGCGGCAAAGAAGTTGGCCAGTGATAATCCTGAGATAACCAGTAACAGTACCAGCACGATGGCGCTTACCGTACGGCGAATGACAGGATAATTCATAGGAACCTCCTCATCCTGGCTACATCAACACCCAGCTCCCAGATTGCCAGGACGGCAATAATCAGAGCAAAAGGCCAGACCATGTAGCTGCGAACAGCGCGACGCCTCGTGCTCTTCTCCACCAAGAAACGAGAAGAAGCGTGGCTCTTCAGCGAATCGAGTGACTGAGAGCCATCGACCTCGTCCACCGACATCTCATCAGCAATGCTCTTCAACGTGGAAGCATCCATACGCGAAATAGCAGGCTTCTTCGTATCCGGGTCATTCACCCACCCGTTCGGGCTTGTCACAGAAGCGCTGCGGCTGATCTCGCGAGTGTTCTGAGCCGTCACCAAAGGAACCTGGCCACCGTGAGCCGAACCCACGGAGATCACCGCGCCACCATCGACAAACTCACGCAAAGCCGAGAAAGTGCGGCGCTGGCGAGAACTCGTCGACTCACCATCCGAGAGGTAGTACACAACAATCACGTCATGGGGGCGCTGCGCATGAACATCCTGCATCGTTTTAATCAGCGTGTCGAGAGGCTGATCCAGCGAAGAGCCAGCGGAAACAGCAGTCGGCTCGACCTCCAGATTATCAACCCAAGAGAGCACCGCCTCACGATCAGCAGTCACCGGAAGGTCAATGTTGGCAGAGGAGGCGAAGTTGATTCCCGCGTAGCGAGCAGAAGGGTAGAGCTTCATCACGTTTCTGATAATCTCGCGCGAAGCGCTCAAACGAGTGAGGGGCTGAGCCTTACCAGGAAGGCGAACATCACCAACAGCCATCGAACCCGTGGTATCCACGGCGAAGAAAACATCCGTCTGGTTCACCGCAGCACTCGTCGTATTGCTCACCTGGGTAGGGCCAAGCGAAGCGGCCAGAAGGGCGAGCAGGAGAAGGCCACGGCGCAACCAATCCCACACCAGCGCATCATTATTAGCGCGACGAGCAGTAAACAGACTCACACCCACCACGAAGCTTGCCACGACGATGACGTCAAGCAGGAGAGTGGACCACCAAGCGCCAGTGACGGGCAAGAAAACAAAATCAGAAAATTGGATCATTATCGTCTCACCCACCCGGCAACAAGGAAGAGCACAGCTGCAAAGAGCATGCCCACAATCAGCCACCACTGCGGCTGATCCACCACATCAGCATCCGGATTCGTCTGCGAACGGCTCTTCTGCTGCTCAATAGCGGTCACCAAGTCAGCCACCGAATTATTGGCGCTGCGCACCTGGAAAGTGCCGCCTAAAGCAGTGGTTTGCGCCTTCAAATCTTGTGCGGCAGCGGACTGAAGGTCAGTACCGGTAAACAGTGTATCGACGCGAATCGAGTTGAGCTCAGTCAAATGCAGGGCCTGACGCAGCGAATACACCGGAGTGCCGGACAGCACGTTATCCGTGGCGAAAACGATAGAGGTTGGCGCCACACGGTTTTGCTGCTTGGTCGCGGTAGCCGAGAAGTTCGGAGCCATGGCCGCGCAGGAGACGAGGCCATCGCCAATCAGCGAGGTGGAATCCTTACGATCCTGCGTGCCCTCGAGCCAGTCAGATATATTCTGATAATCTTGCCGGCTCATATTTTCGATAGACTTCTGGTTTTCCACGCCTTTAAGCGCGCCCAGAGCCTTCGTCAACTCTTTTTTGACGAGGTGATAGTCACTGGTGAGCGGGAAAACGGTGCGGCTGGTCGAGTTGAAAATGCTCATGCCGATTTTTTCCGTGCGGAAATGGTCGATCAGATCCAGGTAGGTGGCGATCACTTCGCGGTCGAAAGGCAGCGCGGAGCCGGAAACGTCGAGGCAGAGGATGATCTGGCGCGAATGGTTTTGCGACGCCACTTGATCAACAGCGCTCGGCCGCCCCGTCAGCCCCACAGCAGAAACCGTCAAACCCAGAGCGGCGAGCAGGCTCACCACGCTGAGCACCACGTAGCGGCGCATGCGAGCAGCATACGGAGCACGCTTGAGCAGCTGCTTGACCGACCAGACCATCGGCTGCTCGGGGGTGCGAGGGGCGAGATGGCGGGTTTTCGCCAGCGCGCGGTCGAGAGCGGACGTTGCTGCAGGCTCGGAAGCTGCCCAATCAGCAGAAACCGTAGAATCAGTACTCTCCCCATCGCCTTCGCGCGCTTCCTCACGCTTCTGCTGTGAGAACACGCGCTTGCGCCACGCACTAAACGTATGCGAGCGATTGATCAACCAAGAGGCAATGAGCACTCCAGCCAGCACGAGCAGCGCGGCCAAACTAAACAAGAAAAGGACGAGAGGCCAGCGGAATGTCACATTCATCGGTTATTCCACCTCTCAATCAAATTGTTCACCCAATTCATCGCCGCAGCCACACTCGCCTCATCTGCCGCAGCATTCGTCGCCGCATGAGCAAACTCCGGCGGGTAGAGAGCAGCAATCGTTTGACGCAACTGTTGGAACTGCTGCTTGGAGCCCAAAGGAACACGCTGGTTCAAATCCAGCAAGGTACTCGAGCTCAGGTCAACTCCTAAGCGGCTGGATGCAAAGTTTCTGGCAATCTGTGCAAGGCGGGAGTAAGCCTCCGCCTGAGAAATCGAGCCGGAGTTAAAGTCAATACCCACCTGGAAGACGAGCTTTTGCCAGTAACGCATGTCATGATGGGCCTGCTTCTTCTCTGCCTTCACCTTTTCCTTACGGCTGGCTGGTAACACCAGCAGCACCAGGGCAATAACAGCGCCCAAGATTGCCACAATGCCTACAACCAGGTACGCCCACATATGAGAAAGAGCGGGTAAAGCCCAAAAGCTTGTCGTCATCACTTCCCACCCTTCTGAGCAGTAGCGAGCAAGGATTGTTGAGCGCGACGCGGGGATTTCATACTCGTCGAAATCAGTTTCAGCACTGTGTCAATCATCTCTTGGCTCGAGCTCGCACTCACATAGGTGTCCGCATAGCGGCGCAACTGCAAACGCAAAGCCTCATTGAGCGCACTACGACGACGATCCAACTCTTGCGACAAGCTCTGATCCCTCAAAAATGCTGGCATCTTGCGTCCTGTCGACGAATCAGTGAGCATCGGCCAAGCGCAATCAAACGGGTTGAGCGTGGACACACCCACCATAACGAGAGCGTGGTTTTGCGATAGCTGAGTCATCAACTGCGTCTGCTCAGCAGTGAGAGCAGTGGCATCGGTTGCCAACACGATCAAACCATCCTGACGAGGAATTTTCTGCGCATAACGCAGCAAAGCCGTCAAATCGCGTGGAGCAAAAGCCCTGCCTTCTACAGCATCGCGCAACGTCGTGTCAAACTTCGCGTAGCCACCGTTAAACGGCAAACGCGAAATCGTACCCGAATCAGCCAACACCAGCGAAATTTCATCCGAACGGCGCAGCGAAAGCAGAGCAAAGAGACGCAGCGCATTACTGGCCACTTGCAAAGCCGTTTCACCCGACGGGGTGACGCTCATCATTTCCTGGCCAGTGTCAAGCAACAGCCACGAGGTGGAAATCACATCTTTTTGGCGGTTGACCACAATCGGGCGGGACAGACGTGCCGAAGCTTGCCAATCTATAGCCTGTGCGGAATCGCCAGACTGGTACTCCCTCAAATCCAAGAAGTCAAAGCCATTGCCGGACATGTCGGACTGATGCTCGCCTTCCAACAAGCCTAGAGCATGCTGGGAGAGGGGAAGGGTGAGGCGCGAAGCAAACGATTCGACACGCGAGCGGAAACGAGCCTGTTCCTCCTCAGCAAGTGAGGGAGAGTAAGGAGTACGCTCAGTTTTCCTCATGGTTTTCCTCATGGAATAGGAACCACCTGCACTACGCGGTCCACAATCTCATCGCTGGTCACATTGTCGGCCAAAGCCTCGAAGGTGAGCAAAATACGATGACGCAGAACCTCGTGAGCAAAAATCTTGATGTCTTCGGGAATGACGAAGTCGCGGCCATTCATCAAAGCAAAAGCCTGACCAATACGCACCAAAGCGATGGAAGCACGAGGAGAAGCACCCAAGCGCACCAACTGTGCCAAACCATCGATCGGGCGAGGGCCAGAACCGCGAGTCGTGGAAACCAAGTCCACCACGTACTGCTCGATCTTTTCCGAAACGTGCACGCGACGAGCAGCGGTACGCAGGAACTGAACATCATCAATGGTCAACTTGCTGCCACTCATATGTGGCGTGTCGTAGCCGCGCTGAGCGAGAAGGTCAAGAATCTGACGCTCTTCCTCGCCGCTGGGGTAGGTCATCACCGTCTTCATGAAGAAACGATCCATCTGCGCTTCTGGCAGATTGTACGTTCCCTCTTCCTCAATCGGGTTCTGCGTGGCGATCACCATGAAGGGGTTTGGCAGTTCGATGCGCTTGCCGCCGATGGTGATAGCGCGCTCAGCCATAGCTTCGAGCATGGCCGACTGTGTTTTTGCCGAAGAACGGTTGATCTCATCGAGCAGCACGACGTTGGCGTTGATCGGTCCGACATGCGTGGTCAGTTCGCGCGACTGGAAATCAAAAATTTGGGTTCCCGCCAAGTCGGATGGCATCAAATCTGGTGTGCACTGCACGCGAGAGAAGGTACCGGAAACGCTGTGGGCCAAGGTCTGAGCGGCGGTGGTCTTTGCCAGGCCAGGCACGGACTCAATGAGAATGTGGCCACCGGCAATCAGCGTGGTAATCAGGGACTCGCGCAGCATCGTCTGGCCGACGACCTGGGAGCTAAAACGCTCGCGAAGCTGATTGGTCAGTTCCTGTGCGCGAGCAGAATCTTCGGAGGTCAACAGTTGAGGAGTATTGACCTGAGCGCTATTCGTGAATAAAGACATACCTTTAGACTAGCGAGAACAGAGGAATCTCAGCCTTATTTCACTCAAATTCTGCCGATTTGTGCCTAACTTTTACGAGATTTTGCAAATATTATGAGTTTTCTCTCGGTTTGCTGATGGCTGAGCTTGGGGTTGGTTGCGCGTTGGTTGCGCGTTGGTTGCGCGTTGGACTTCTCCTCGGTCATGTGCCGGGCTTGTTCACTAGCTGCTGGGCAGTAACAGTTTTCTGGTCGAGCGTGACGCAGCCTGGCAATCTTGAGGCCTAAAACTCAGCGATTTCGTGGCTAGGTAGCGACCAATCGACAGGCTGAGCCCCCATGCGAACAAGCGCCTCATTAGTGCGAGAGAAAGGATGCGAACCAAAAAAGCCGTTACGTGCAGACAGAGGCGAAGGATGCGCCGACTCGATGACAAAAGCGTTGGTCAAGCGCGGGGCCAAACTCCTCGCATCTCGACCCCACAAGATTGCCACTAACGGTAAAGGTTTGCCTTGAGAATCGCGACGAGAATTGAGCACCTCAATCGCGCGGTCCGTCACCTCCTCCCAGCCTTTACCGCGGTGACTGCCAGACTTGCCCGCCTCAACGCTTAAGCAACGGTTGAGAAGCATGACGCCTTGATGCGTCCACGGCGTCAGATCGCCATTATCAGGAATAGCAACGCCTAAATCGTCGACAAGCTCCTTATAAATATTGCGCAAGCTCGCCGGAATCGCGACTCCAGGTGCGACCGCGAAGGACAAGCCAATCGCGTTGCCGGGAGTGGGGTAAGGGTCCTGACCGACAATGAGCACCTTCACCTGATCGACGGGAATGCGAAAAGCGGCGAAAATACGGTCTCCCGATGGCAAGGTGCGGATACCCTGCTTGGCCTCATCGCGCAAAAACTGGCCCATCTTGCGGATGGTGGGTTCGACGGGCTCGAGGGCGGTTGCCCAGCTGGGGTCCATGATGGCGGAAAGCGGAAGAACAGTGCTCATAGTTGTGAGGATAGGCGGATGGCTCAACGAGTTGGTGAGTACCCTCGGATGAGCGTGAGGAAAAGTGTGTACAAATGGGGAGTGCTCTTCCTCTTGGCCAGTTGCTCGGTAGAATCGAAAGCAGTATAGAGAAGAATGCCCTGCGCCACGGTGAGTTTCACAGTGATAGTCTCTGTGCGTTCGTTGCAGCGAGGTTGTTGCCTCGTGAATGTCACAGCACGATTGTCACAGCGTTTGCAGCGGTGGTACCTAAGTGGCACGGCATGAAGACTGAGGTGATGAGATGGCCGATAAGCGTTCTGGAGCGAAGTCCGCGTTTGACGATGATTTCGAGAATCCACCCGCAGGTCCTATCGGCCTGCATCGTGGCAAGCCGAGTGGTTGGGCAGTGACTCGCCCCTACGTTCTGACGCTGGTCATCGCCGTTTTGTTGGGCTTGTGCACATACGCTTGGGTTTCTGGTAAGTTCTCCTTCTTGAGTCGCCCGCAGGTGACAACCTCCTCGTCGGCAAGCGTGAGCAAGGAATCTCGCAAGATTGACAGTACGAAGAGCGCAAAGAAGGATACTGCTAGCTCGCAGTCCTCGAGCTCCTCCAACTCTGATCAGAAGGACGACCAGAAGAAGGACGATTCGCAGAATCAAGACCAGCAGAACCAGTCAGCTGCACAGCCTGTGAATCAGGGTGCTCAGGTGGGCGTGTATAACGCTTTGGGTGCTCAGTATGGTGCTCAGCGCAATGGTTACGCTGGTCGTCAGGCTCAGGTGCTCAGGAACGCCGGTTATACCAACGTCAGCACGGGCAACTTGCAGACTACCGCTCCAACCGCTAACACGGTGTGGTATTCCAACGATGCGGATAAGTCCACTGCTGAGGATGTCGCAGCAAAGTTTGGTATCACCGCTGTTCAGAAGGTCGATACCGCGCTGGATTACCCGATTGAGGTTGTGTTCGTGTCGATGTGAGAGTGACTCTGAGGTTTGCGTACACATAGTCATCTGTGCGACTAGAGTGGATGTATCAGCTCTACAGGTTCACGAAGTGCAGTAGCAATTCCCGGTACGCTGATATTAAGGAAGTATTTCATGGCAACTGGTACCGTCAAATTCTTTAACGCGACCAAGGGCTTCGGTTTCATCACTCCTGATGAGGGCGGTGACGACGTTTTCGTTCATTACTCTGTGATTCAGGCCGACGGTTACCGCACACTGGACGAGGGTGACAAGGTCAGCTTCGAGGCTGAACGTGGACCGAAGGGCCTTCAAGCTACAACATGCACGAAGTTGAACTGAATTCAGCTCTGGGTATAGTCAGCCGCCTGCGCGCGCTAACGAGGAAGGAAAACTGAAGATAACACTGACGAAAACAGTGGAAAATCAGTGATTGAGCCCACACATGCGTGTGGGCTTTTTTGTTCTGGGAGAAAGAACGCCGAAATTTGGCACTCGTAGTCCGGGAGTGCTAATCTCTCTTTTAGCACTCGCGGGGTGCGAGTGATAATTACGCAGCTGACGGCGTAGTACTCACACCCGTTGAGGCACGTTCCACATTTGTCATTGGAGGGAACATGGCAAAGATTATTGCTTTTGATGATGATGCTCGTCAGGCTATGCTCAATGGCCTCGATAAGCTCGCCAACACCGTGAAGGTCACCCTGGGACCGAAGGGCCGCAACGTCGTTCTCGACCGTTCTTATGGCGCACCAACCATTACCAACGATGGTGTTTCCATTGCTAACGAAGTCGAGCTCGAGGATCCACTCGAGTCTGTCGGCGCCGAGCTGGTCAAGGAAGTTGCTAAGAAGACTGATGACGTCGCAGGTGACGGCACCACCACCGCAACTGTTCTCGCACAGGCTCTCGTGCACGAAGGCCTCAAGAACGTGACCGCAGGCTCCAACCCAATCGCCCTGCGTCGCGGCATTGAGAAGGGTGCACAGGCCATCGTGAACAAGCTCGTGGCCAACGCTGAGGAAGTGGAGACCAAGCAGCAGATTGCCGCAACCGCAACCATTTCCGCTGGTGACCCAGAGATCGGCGACAAGATCGCTGAAGCACTCGACAAGGTTGGTGAGGACGGCGTTGTTACCGTTGAGGACAACAACAAGTTCGGCCTCGACCTCGAGTTCACCGAGGGTATGCGCTTCGACCGTGGTTACATCTCCAGCTACTTCGTCACCAACCCAGACGAGCAGACTGCAGTTCTCGACCACCCATACATCCTCCTGACCTCCAACAAGGTTTCCAGCCAGCAGGATGTCATCCACATCGCTGACCTCGTGATGAAGTCTGGCAAGCCACTGCTCATCGTTGCTGAGGATGTTGATGGCGAGGCTCTCGCAACCCTGATTCTCAACAAGATTCGTGGCACCTTCAACTCCGTCGCCGTTAAGGCTCCAGGCTTCGGCGATCGTCGTAAGGCTATGCTGCAGGATATGGCCATCCTCACCGGTGGTCAGGTCGTCTCTGATGAGCTGGGCCTGAAGCTCGACTCCATCACCAACGACGTTCTCGGTACCGCCGACAAGGTCATCATCTCCAAGGAAGAGACCACCATCGTCAACGGCGGCGGCTCCAAGGATGATGTCCACGCTCGCGTTGAGCAGATCCGTGGCGACATCGAGCGCACCGATTCTGACTACGACCGTGAGAAGCTGCAGGAGCGCCTGGCAAAGCTCGCCGGCGGCGTTGCCGTCATCAAGGTAGGCGCAGCTACCGAGACTGAAGCTCGCGAGCGTAAGCATCGCATTGAAGATGCTGTCCGCAACGCTAAGGCCGCTATCGAAGAGGGCTTGGTCCCAGGCGGCGGTGTTGCACTCGTTGCAGCTGCTCAGGAAGCTGAAGCTGAGCTTGAGAAGCTCGAGGGCGACGAGCTCACTGGTGCACAGATCGTTCTGCGCGCCGTCCAGGCTCCAATCAAGCAGATCGCTGAGAATTCCGGTGTGTCCGGTGACGTGGTGATCAACAAGGTTCGTAGCATGGGCAAGAACGAAGGCTTCAACGCTGAGACTGGCGAGTATGAGAACCTGCTCACCGCTGGCGTTGCTGACCCTGTCAAGGTGACTCGCTCTGCTCTGCAGAACGCTGCTTCCATTGCTGGCCTGTTCCTGACCACCGAAGCTGTGGTTGCTAACAAGCCAGAACCAAAGCAGGCTCAGCCAGCTCAGAACCAGATGGGTTACTGATCTGAACCCAGCGAGGTTCATATAACGTAGGGACGCTTCATTCCCACAATGACAAGGGAGAAACGAGGGAACTCGTTTCTCCCTTTCGTTTTCTTACACACTCACCGAACACGTCACGCAACAGCATCAACAAGGAGAGAAGCTGAAGCGCGCGGATCTGCGGTGTGGATGGTTACTCGTCGCAGCGTCTTTCGTCTGGCTCGACTGACTCGCCTTCTCGCTCACCATCTTGCTCGTCGGAAGCATCTGGCTCGTCGGACTCGCTTTCGTCCTCGTCGTCCTCCCAAATATGATGCGACCAATTGTCGAGTTCCCATTCGAAGCGTAGCTTCTCCTGGCTAGGGTCGAGCAACACATTGTTCAGTTCGCAGGTCATCAACCTATCAAAAACAAGGTAGGTTTTGAAAATCCCGTTGATCGACTCGATATCCTTACTGCGTGCGGAACAACGCCACAATTGGCTGATAGCACTGGGTGATGCCTCGGTAGGGCTTTCCATCTGTCCAAAAGCAATGAACTGTTGCAAACATTGCCGAGAGAGGTTATACACGCTCATCTTCATCGCTTCGCAAGCAACAAGCTGAAGCTCAGCATCGGTGAGATGAGCGGCGTCGAGTGCAGCGTTACCTTCTTGATTTGCACGCATCATATCTGCATCTTCGATCACACGGTGATACTGCGAACACCAATGGCGAACCGTATTCGCTGAAGAAATATGATTGCGTTGTGCTACTTCTCGATAGCTCTCGTCAGAGTGGAAATACTCGGCGACCACATGCAATTTGAACGCACGGGTATAGCTGCGATGTGAACGAGAACTGCTCTCTGCGACTGGCTCCATTGCCACGCCACCTTAGGTTCTATAGTTAATGACGACTAAGAGTCATCCTCACTGTACTCCTAGACAAGCCGGGCGGTAACATGAACAATGGAGCTATTGCCGTATTCACACCTCGTTCGTCATCGCAAATCGTTGCTAATCAAGGCTTATCCCTGATTGCGAGAAAAACACAAAACATAGTTCACCTCCTACAAAATCCGGGAGTGTCATCACTGAGCGAACAACCTGCTCGCCTGATTCTCCGTCTCCTCATACAGCATCGATGCCTGCGACAGCGAGTTCTGAATCGACTCCAGCGAAGCCTCCATCTGCGTTTGCGCCGTTCTCCACTGCTGAGCAACAGCACCAAACTGGGTGGCAGCCGAGCCTGTCCACACACTTTGCAGTTGCTGAAGGTTCGCATACATGGCTGATACAGCCGAGCGAATTTGACCGATAGAAGCGCTCACAGCCGCAGAACTCGAGGCGATCTGCGCAGAATCAACCTGAAAACTCGTCATGATAATCCTTTCTCGTCGAGGTTTTCGTAGTCGCCGGTATGACGGTTGTCATATTTGCCGGTACACTGAGCGTATGAACAAGAACAAGCGCGAACATGTTTTTTCTTCTCCTGTGGATAATTTGGCATTCCGTCACATTGTGGCAGCTTTTCTTGCCCTGGTAGCGCTTGTCGCCTTCGCTATTACTCCCGCTTTTGCCGATGATGAAGCCGACTCTCAAGAGGACACCAGTCTGATTAGCACATCTTCGATTGTGGATACGCAAAATCTGCTCGGCTCGGCTATGTCCCAAGTGACGGATGCGGTGAAGAAGGCGAAGAAGGAAACAGGAGTCACCATCCTTCTGATGTACTTGGGCACTTTCAACACGAAGAAATCAGCGGTCGATTGGGCTCATGATCAGCTGAAGCTGGCCAACCCCAAGCCCAACACCGTTCTTCTGGCTCTTGCCTCCCAGGATGGCAAGCTCGCCGTCGTAGCCTCCGATAATTCCCAAGCGTGGCTCAAGGACAAAAAGACTATCGCTGCACTCTCGAACGCTGCTGCACATCCGTTGGTTGCGCATAATACTCCTGATTGGCCAGGTGCGGCAACTGCTTTGGCTAATGAGGTGATCGCCCAGAAGAAGGCCAGTGATTCTGCCCCCATGTGGAAGGCGCTGAAGATCACCGGTGTTGTTCTGCTGGTGCTGTTGGGCCTTGCTGTGGTTGCCTTTGTGGTCTGGCTTGCGTCTCGCGGTGTGTTCTCCAAGCAGCACGCGGGTCGCCACTCTGGCCAGCCTGTTTCTGCAGGTACCTCGGCCGGCACTTCTGTCAATGCTTCTGCCGATTCTGTGGTTGAAGGCAGCTCGCAACAGGAGGTTGAAAAGACTGACGCTGCTACTGAAGACCGCAGGTCGTCGGTATAAGAGGAGGGGAGAAGCTTCCTCGTGCTGCTAATCTGGATGCTTTCTGTGAATTTGCGTAAAGCCTTCTGTTTCTTTGCTCAAACCGACTCGATCTGACATACCATTAAAAACAACAGGTCGAATCACCTTCCGTTGCGCATAATGCAGCACCACAAACCGGCATCAAAGAACACACAACACGAGCAGCGACGGAAGCGAAAACGAGGAGGCACCATGGCTGACAGACGAGTAGAAGCAACGATCGCAGTAGTAGACGACGAACCATCCATCCGCGACCTTCTCACCGCATCTTTGCACTTCTCCGGTTTTGACGTCGTTTCCGCAGCAAACGGCACCGAGGCCATCAACGTCATCGAGAAGTCGCGTCCTGACCTCATCATTTTGGACGTCATGCTCCCAGATATTGACGGCTTTACGGTAACACGCCGTATCCGCAACGACGGCATCACCGCACCGGTCCTCTTCCTCACCGCTCGCGACGACACGCAAGACAAAGTGATGGGCCTGACGGTCGGCGGTGACGACTACGTGACTAAGCCATTCAGCCTGGAGGAAGTAGTCGCCCGTATTCGTGCGATCTTGCGCCGCACCCGCCAAGATGAAGAAGACGGCCCGGTCATCTCGGTGGCTGACTTGGAGATTAACGAGGACTCCCATGACGTCTCGCGTCACGGCGTCCCGGTGGACCTGAGCCCCACGGAATACAAGCTTTTGCGCTACCTGATGGACAACTCGGGCCGCGTGCTCTCCAAGGCCCAGATTCTTGACCACGTTTGGCAGTACGACTGGGGTGGTGACGCAGCCATCGTCGAATCCTACATTTCCTACCTGCGCAAGAAGATTGACGGCGTCACCTACAAGGATGAAAACGGTGAAGAACAGCAGGTCGTCCCGCTCATCCAAACCAAGCGTGGCATTGGCTATATGATTCGTGAACCTCAACAGGGTCGTCGCTAATGCTGCGTAAGGCTCTTCATCTCGATTCGATTAGCCTGTCTACCCAGCTTATCTGCTTGCTTCTTTTCCTGCTCTCGGTGGGCCTGTCGGCAGCCGGGGTGGCCACTCGTCAAATGGTGTGGGGCTACATGCTTGAAAGGACGGATCAGCAGCTGGAAAGGCAGGCTTCTCTTGTCATCTCCTCGGTTTCACAGCTCAGCTCCTCGGACCCCGCAAACCACGCTCTGACGGAGTATTTCCTGCAAATTCGCGACGGCAGCAACAAGATTATCAGTACGCCTTTGTCACCTTCGACTCATGACGGCGCTGTGATCTGGCCTTCGTTGCCTGCCAGCGGTTCTTCTGCATCCTTCGGTTTTGGCCAGCCCGTCACCGTCTCCGCGCAGCTGATCAAGCGCGGTTCAGGAACGTTGAGTGTGCAAGATGCGGCCAGCTGGCGTGTGATAAAAATCAAATGGGTGGATACGGAGAGTCAAACTTCGGGTATCGCTTACCTGGGCTTGAGTTTGGCTGATGCTCTTGACACGTCTTCCGCAATTTCTCGCTATTTTATTCTCGTCGTTTTCGCCATTCTCATCATTGCCATGGGCTTGGGCACCGCCGTTATTTCGCGAACCTTGCAACCGCTGAAAAAGATCGAGAAAACCGCTGCCGCCATTGCTGCAGGCGACCTTTCCCAGCGCGTTCCTTCCGCTCCGGTGAGTACGGAAATCGGTTCACTTTCTGCATCGCTGAACACGATGCTCTCGCGAATTGAGGAGAGTTTCCAGGAAGAAGAGCGTACAAACGCGAAGATGAAGCAGTTTGTTTCCGACGCTTCCCACGAGTTGCGTACGCCGCTCGCCGTCATTCATGGCAACGCGGAGCTTTACCATATGCACGCTGGCCTTCCGGTGGAAGAGCGTATCGAAGTGGCAGAAAAGTCGCTGGATAATATTGAGCGCTCTGCCTCACGTATGACCTTGCTGGTTGAGGACCTTCTCAGTTTGGCGCGTATGGATGAGGGCAGGGGAGTCGACCGCAACCAGCAGGTTCGCCTCGATGAACTGCTCTTGGATAGCGCTGAAGACCTTCATGCTTTGGACCCGAGCCGCCATATTCGCGTCGGCGAGCTCACCTACAAGATGGGCGGACGCATGCTTCCTGCGCAAACGGGGAATAAGCAGGCAAGCGGCAAGAAGAAAAAGCAAGCCCCTGTTTATATTCCTACTGCCGAGCCTCAGTTTAGCGAAGGCAAGCTTTCTGAGCTCACTCTTCGCGGTGACTCCCAGCGTTTGAGGCAAGTGATTACCAATATTGTGGGTAATATCCACCGCTACACGCCGTCTGACTCTCCGGTAGAGATCGCTTTGGGCCACGTGAGCGCTCAAATTGAGCCGCAGGTGGTCAAGAAGTTGCAGCCTCAGGCGAGCACGACCCAGCAGATGGAATACGCGATCGCTATGGCGACGAACCCGCAGGCTGATCCGGCAAGCATTCACCCTTACGCTGTGATCCGTATTAGCGATCATGGCCCTGGTGTGAGCGAGGATTCGCTGAGCAAGTTGTACGAGCGTTTCTACACTGCTGATGCCTCGCGCGCCCGCGAAAGGGGCGGCACCGGCTTGGGTATGGCTATTGCTCTGTCGGTGGTTAAGGCTCATTCTGGGGCGATCGTCGCGTCTACAACTGATGGCGGAGGATTAACACACACCATTTATCTTCCGACGCAGGAGATGAGCAGTTCTGGTAATCTGAACACGCATGAGGCATAATTTCGCACGAGCTCGCGCTTTTCGTCTAGAATTGTGAGGCAGTGATACGTGAGAAAGGATGCATATGCCTACGGGAAGAGTAAAGTGGTTTGACACTGACCGCGGTTATGGGTTTGTCATCGATGACAATGGCAAGGACGTGCATCTGTCAAAGCAAGCTTTGCCAGCAGGCGTGCACACGCTGAAGAAGGGTACGCGCGTCGAGTTTTCTGTTGTCGATTCTCGTAAGGGGCCCGAAGTGATGGACCTCAAGATTGTGGGAACCCGCCAGTCTATCGTTGCCGCAACGAGGCCAAACCCAGAAGATATGGCCGCCATTGTGGAGGACTTGATCAACGTTTTGAACAAGGCGGGCGGTGAGCTGCGCAGGAAGCATTACCCATCGGAGCAGGAATCTCGCCAGATGGCGAAGTTACTGCGCGCGGTTGCTGATAACTTTGACGTTCCTGAGTGAGTAACGCTTATCAAGGATCGCAGATACTCTATACGCGCAACATTTCGAGGAAAGTGAAAGCAGTGAACGAAGAACACGGTGATAATCTCGCTGGCCATACCAGTGACATCCCACAGCTGGTTCAGAAGGCGCGAGCAGCTGCAGTCGAGTACGCTCAAGATGAGCAAGCTGTGGGAGAATTCCTCGAAAGAAGCGAAGTAGATGACAATGTTTACGACTTCCGCTTCGACTCCCAGCTGCGCGGATACGAGCATTGGGTGTGGGCAGTCAGCATGTTCCACGACGTCGAATTTGACGAGTGGACCATCAACGAAACAGCTTTGCTACCAACATCTGCTTCGCTTGTAGCACCTCAATGGGTGCCTTTCCGTGAGAGGCTCGAGCCGCAGGACATCAACCCTGATGACCGCTTGGGTACAGCGAAAAATGATGAGCGCCTCGAAGAAGGCATGAGCGAGGAAGCAGATGGTGGCCAGATGCTTGATGCTGAGCATCAGCCTCTGGACCCTGCTGACTCTCCCGATGATGTAAAAGAAGCGGTGGAAACCTTCCGCTTGACGCGTCGTCGTGTGCTCACCGGCCCAGCTTTGCAAGAAGTGGCGAAGCGCTGGTATGAGGGCTCGCACGGGCCAAAGTCCCTGTCGACGCAGACGGCTCAAGGCCATCACTGCGATTCGTGCGCATTCTTCATTCCACTCTCCGGCTCGCTGGGTCGCTACTTTGGCGTATGCGCAAACCGCTGGAGTCCTGATGATGGCAAAGTGGTCTCTATTGATCATGGTTGCGGTCAGCACTCGGATATTGAACCCGAGCAGCAGGAGGGCTTGTGGCCTCAGAATCAGCCGATTTATGACGACCAGCATATCGATATTCTGGCGCGCACTGCGCGTGTGGATCCGCCTGCGGCTGATGTGATTGAGAATTTGGAGGAAGAGGATCAGAATACTCTTCGCGACGCGTCAACTGATTGAGCGCGCTGATAATCCTGAGGAGTGTTGATAACCTTTATTCCATAGCGCCAGGAGCTGAATGCTCGCCAACTGGCTACAGATCGTTGTATAAAAGTTGATAGTAAACGACTCAACTTCTGAAATGTTGGTTGCCTCACCTCCCAGACGTTAGCGCCAGGGCAGGGAGAACGGCAGAACAGAAGGTGACAGTCTTCGCCTGAAGGTGACAGGCGAAGTCGGAAGGAAAATACATGTTCGAACGGTTTACTGACCGAGCTCGCCGAGTGATCGTCTTGGCGCAGTCCGAAGCACGTAGCCTTCATCACAACTACATCGGCACCGAGCACCTCCTGCTCGGCCTGGTGAAGGAAAGTGACGGAGTTGCTGCTAAGGCGCTGTCCTTGCACGGCGTGAATCCGGAAGGCGTTCGCCAGCAGATTGTTGCCATGATCGGCGAGGGAACTGCGAGTGAAGACGGACACATCCCCTTCACTCCTCACGCTCGCCAAGTGTTGGAATTGAGCTTGAGGGAAGCTCTGCAGCTGGGTCACAACTACATCGGCACAGAGCACATTCTTCTGGGCCTTATTCGCGAAGGCGAAGGCGTGGGCCCACAAGTTCTGGCCAAGATGGACGTCGATTTGAGCGAGTTGCGCTCGACCGTTATCAAGCTTATTCGTGGTAATAATGAAGACCAAAGCCAAGAGGAGAAGGACCGTGCAGCTTTGGCTGGTGGTGTTACCCCGAAGGCACAGCAGACTGGCTCCACTTTGCTCAACCAGTTTGGCCGTAACCTCACTGCCCTGGCAGCAGAAGGCAAGCTTGACCCTGTGGTGGGCCGTAGCACGGAAATTCTGCGCGTGATGACGGTGTTGTCGCGTCGTACCAAGAACAACCCTGTGCTCATCGGCGACCCAGGCGTGGGTAAGACTGCTGTTGTTGAAGGCTTGGCTCAGAAGATTGTTAATCAAGATGTGCCAGAAACCTTGAAGGGCAAGCAGATTTACACCCTGGATTTGGGTTCTGTGGTCTCCGGTACTCGCTACCGCGGCGACTTCGAAGAGAAGCTCAAGAAGGTTGTCAAAGAAGTGCAAACCCGCGGCAACATCATCCTCTTCATCGATGAGATCCACCAGATTGTGGGCGCAGGCTCCTCTGAGGGTGGCTCTATGGGTGCCGGCGACTTGCTTAAGCCAGCTTTGGCTCGCGGCGAGCTGCAGACTATCGGCGCTACCACGACGGATGAATACCGTAAGTACATCGAAAAGGATGCGGCTTTGGAGCGCCGCTTCCAGCCGATCGATGTCAAGGAACCTTCGGTTGCTGACACGGTGGAAATCTTGCAAGGTTTGAAGTCTCGCTATGAGAACCACCATCGCGTGAGCTACACCAACGCTGCTTTGCAGGCAGCGGCTGAGCTGTCGGCACGCTATATTCAGGATCGTAAGCTTCCTGATAAGGCTATCGACATGATCGATGAGGCTGGTGCACGCCTGCGCATTCGCCGCCTTACCGCGCCGCCAGAGCTCAAGCAGCTCGATAAGGAGCTCGCCGAGGTTCAGGCCAAGAAGCAGAAGGCTGTTGAAGCTCAAGACTTCGAGACGGCTGCCGACTTGCGCGACCGTGAGGATAAGCTCACCAAGCAGCGTAAGGAAAAGGAAGAATCGTGGCGTAAGGGCGAGGATAACCAGGAAATGGTTGTCACCGACCAGATCATCGCCGAGGTCGTCTCTGATGCCACCGGCATTCCTGTCAACAAGCTGACCGAGCAGGAAGCTCACAAGCTGATGAATATGGAGAAGGTTCTCCATGAGCGCGTGATTGGCCAGGATGAAGCCATTTCGGCCATTTCGCGTTCTATTCGTCGTGCTCGCGTGGGCTTGAAGGATCCAAACCGTCCAACTGGTTCGTTCATCTTCGCTGGCCCAACCGGTGTGGGTAAGACGGAGCTCGCCAAGGCATTGGCACAGTTCCTCTTCAACGATGAGAACGCGCTGATCCGCGTGGATATGTCTGAGTTTGGCGAGAAGTACTCGGCCTCCCGTCTCTTCGGTGCACCTCCGGGATATGTCGGTTACGACGAGGGTGGCGAGCTGACCGAAAAGGTGCGTCGTCGTCCGTTCTCCGTCATCCTCTTCGACGAGATCGAGAAGGCACATCCGGACATCTTCAACTCGCTGTTGCAGGTGTTGGATGATGGCCGCCTGACGGATGGTCAGGGCAGGACCGTGGACTTCAAGAACACGATCATCATCATGACCACCAACATCGGCACGGCTAACATCACCCAGTCGCAGAACACTGGTTTCGCTCTGCAAAACAGCGTGGAGCGCGACTACAGGAATATGCGTGCTCAGGTGGTGACTGACCTCAAGCAGAACTTCCGCCCAGAGTTCTTGAACCGCTTGGATGACATTATCGTGTTCCAGCAGCTGTCCAAGGATCAGGTGCGCCAGATCGTTGACTTGCAGATCGAAGGCCTCAACAAGCGCATGTTCGCTCGCAACATGGCTGTCGAACTCACCGATGCAGCGAAGGACTTGCTCACTACTCGTGGCTTCGACCCAGCAATGGGCGCTCGTCCACTGCGTCGCGTGATCCAGTCCGACATCGAGGATGCCATTTCCGAGCGCATTCTGATGGAAGATTTGCACGACCGCGAGGCTGTTCTCGTCGGTGTTGACGGCGAAGGCGATGCCGCAGACTTCACCTTCACTGGCCAGCCGCTCAACGAGGACGAGAAGAGTGCTATCGAGAAGGCGAATGAGCAGCCTGAGAAGACTCTCGACATTATTTCGGTGGACCCACCGAAGAACGCTGAGGATTCCAACAATTCAGGTTCTTCCCAGAACTCGGATGATGGTTCTTCGCAGTCTGGTGCTCAGCCGCGTACCGTCGATGATGGCCCAGCACAGCAGCCAGCCAACTCCTCTGATGAAGCAGGCTCGCAGCAGGCTGGTGGTTCGCAGAATGAGGATGGTCAGAGCGGCCACGGTGCTGACAGCTCCTCGGACGGTGATGTGAATTCGCTGTGATGTGAATTCGTTGTGATGTGAGCAGCGGCTGAAAATCGCAACGTAAGGGTGCTTCCGCAAGGGAGCACCCTTTTTCGTGCAACTCAACGGCCCGTTGGCTGGGCTTAAGCGCCGTCCAAACACAGAGTCGTTGGCAGCGCGGCCGCCACCTCGCAGCGCGGCCGCTACCCCGCAGCGCGGCCGCCACCCCGCAGCGCGCGGCCGCCACCCCGCAGCGCGGCCGCCGCAAACGTGAGCGCCTGATATCGCGTTATTGATAATCTAGGCAAATTCCCTTCGTTTGTTCTCTCTCAGCGTCGAAAGTTGGGAATACGTTGTGTGCTGTTTCATAATTGCTGTGGCAATGCCCACTGCTGAGGAATCGAAGACGCCCTTAGCAATAACAGATTGAGAGAGAAATGTCGGACGAAAGTCACGAGAGCTCAACTCTCCTGAAGTCGCAGAAGACTTCAGAAGCAGCTCGCACCAATTCCAGTAACGAACAACAGCTCAGTTCGGGTAAAGAACAGCAACAGCCCAATTCCAATGAACAACAGCAACAGCCAGCAACCGTAGTGAAAAATGTCGGGGGAGTGCTCGCTCTCTTCATGCTGGCCGCCTTCTTCCTCTCCTTTAACGAAACCCTGCTTTCCGTCGCGAACAACCAGGTGATGGCTGACTGGAAGCTCGACTTGCAAACAGTGCAGTGGACCATGACGGCCTTCATTGCAGCCATGGCAATCTCTGTTCCTATTTCCGCCTTCATTGTGCGCCGCACCTCAACGCGCACCCTGTTCTTGAGCTCTCTCGCCCTCGTGGTGGTCGGCCTCGTCGTCGACGCCATCAGCCCGAATTTTGGTGTGCTGATCGCCGGGCGCGTGCTGGAAGGCTTTGCCGGAGGCTTGATCCCGACGATGCTCTTCTCCGTGGCTTTGAAGATTACCAAGCCGGCTCGTCATGGTCTGATCACTGCTCTGTGCGGCGTGATGATGGGCTTGGGGCCGAGCTTCGCTCCACTCTTCGCCGGAATTATGCTTGACCGCGGCTTCAATTGGCATGTTCTCTTTATTGTTCCGGCCGTATGTGTGACGATTCTCTTCCTCGTCGCCCTCGCCGTTGTCCCTGACGTCTCCGAACACCGCGGTGCGAAAGTCGATTGGTTGTCCGCAGTGCTGGGCTCTGTCGGCTTCCTGATCTTCATCTTCGGTATCAATATGCTCGGTTCGGCTCTCACCGCCTGGCAATCTTGGGTCACCTTTGTGGTGGGCCTGGTGCTGCTGGTTTTCGCCGGCCGTCGCCAGTTCTGGCTGGAAAGCAAGGACGCCCAGGCCAAGGGGTACAAGCCGATTATCGCCTTGTCTCTGCTCAAGAGCACGCCGATGGTCTCAGGCATTGTGCTGCTCATGCTGCTCATGATCGTCAACATCGACCTCACCTCCGTCTTCCCGATGGCTATGCAGCAGGGCCTCAAGCTCACGGCAACCGTCAACTCGCTGTTGATGATGGTCCCGCTCGTCCTTTCGCAGCTCTTCGCCGTGTGGGCTGGTCACCTCTTCGACCGTATAGGCGCAACGGTGACCGTGGTGGGCGGCTTGGTGCTCGTGTCGCTGGGCTACTTGCTCTTCGCCATCGTGGGTAAGAACGCCAAGCTGGCGCTCATGTTTATCGGCGCGCTGCTGGCCTTCTGCGGTGTGGCATTCGCTAACCCGACCATTGAGGCGCGCATGTATTCGCTGGTTCCTGCCGAGTCGGTGCCGGACGTCTCTTCGGCTATTCAAACTTCGATGCAGGTTGCTGGCTCGCTTTCTGGCACGATCGCGATGGCCTTGTACGCCAATGCTTTGGCGAAGTTCAGCGCTCATCCTGCTCCTGCTGATAATCTTTCGGCATTTGCTAGCCACTCGCTGGTACTCGCCATCGTCTTCTTGCTGGGCATTATTGTGGCTTGGCTGATGGTGCGTGAGCCTCGCCAGGAAGCTTAAGCTCAAAATTTTGTGAGATTATCACTACGGGATGGTTTCGGCCATCCCGTTTTTGTTACCAGCAGCCTGGTGCCAGAACTCAGCCAGTGCGAGTAGGGTAGAGGCTATGCAGAAACTGGCAATCGTCATCGTGACTTTCAAACGTCAAGAGCTCTTGCGCACTCTTTTTGATTCCATCCTGGAATCAAGCATGGCTCCTTGGCGCATCGTGATTACCGACAATGAAAATAGCGACGCCACTCGCTCCATCGTCGACACATTCCGCTCTCAGGTTCGCGACAAGTGGGGCGACACCGAGGCGGATAACTGGAACAACACCTCTCGCGTGGTCTTCCAGCAGATGACGGGTAATGTTGGCGGTTCTGGCGGTTTCGCAGCCGGCACGCGCACGGCCTACGAGTTGGGTGCGCAGTGGTTTTGGCTGATGGATGACGATGTTGCCATCCTTCCCGACGGTATGGAAAAGCTCTCGGTTTGGGCTGATAAGGGTTACCCAGTCATCCAGGGCCAGCGCAGGAATTTTGACGGTAAGCCTTTCTACTGGCAGTATCACTTCCTGACGAGCTTGGGCATTCCAGACCCTATCGCTCCGTCGGCGTTTGAGAACAAGCCGTACCGCGTGATGAATACCGCTTGCTTTGAGGGCGGCCTGTTTTCGCGCGAGATTATCAGCAAGATTGGCTTCCCGGACCCGCGTTTTTTCATCTACTGGGATGACACGATGTACGGCTACCTCGCTTCGACGTTGTGCAACCCGATTTTGATCCCGGATTTCGTGATGCGCCGCACTCGCACGCTCAACAACGTTCATTTGGGCACGGTGCGCAGGCTTAACTCCACTTCGGATATGACGCGCTATTACATCATGCGTAACCGTGGCTTTATGGCTCGTTATTTCATGGTTCATGGAGATTATCACCCTGCTGCATTCGCCTTCGGAACTGCTCTCACCTTTGCTAAAGAGGTGATTCGCATCGCTGCTGTGGACAGGCATTTCAAGACGGGCCTTCCTGCACTGGTGCGTGGTTGGCGTGATTCTCATGCAATTTTCCACGATTCTTCCTGGCAGCCGATGCCTGCGCTCGAGGGAAACGCTGTTCAGCCTGGTTTTGATCGTTTGACGATGGCTGAGGGTTCGCACCCGTGGGGTGAAGCGAGCGAGGAGTAAGCGGCAGCCTTCCTTCACTGCGCTGATAATCTCAAAAAGAAATGTGTGAGAAACACGTGTCTGGCATTTTGGGGGTACATTGGTAGCAGTGGCAATTCGCCGCGCAAGCTCAACGGAGGAGGAAAAATGATTCCTACGGCTCAGGCTTTCGGAATCGACATCGGTGGTTCGGGTATCAAGGGCGCACCCGTCGACCTGAATGCGGGACGCTTCGCGCAAGATCGACTGAGGATTCCCACTCCGCAGCCAGGTACCCCAGATGCCGTTGCGGAAGTAGTGAAGGAAATTCTCGACCACTTCGAAGTCGAAGATGGCACCCCAATCGGCGTTGCATTCCCAGCACCTGTCAAGCCAGGTAAGACTTTGGACTTCATGGCAAATCTTGACCAGGGTTGGGTTGGTCTTGACGTTGCTCGCTTCTTGTCCACCAAGACGGGCCGTACGATCCACGTGGTCAACGACGCTGATGCAGCAGGATTAGCAGAAGTGCATTATGGTGCTGCTCAGAATGTTCCTGGCCTCGTGATCGCCACGACTTTGGGCACTGGCATTGGTACTGCTCTCATTGTTGACGGCGTGTTGGTGCCAAACACTGAGCTGGGTCACCTGGACCTCGAAGGCAAGGACGCTGAGCATTACGCTTCGGATGGTGCTCGCTCGCGTAAGGACCTTAACTGGAAGAAGTGGGGCAAGCGTTTGACGAAGTACTATCGCTTGCTTGAAAAGTACTTCAACCCTGATCTGTTCGTTGTGGGTGGCGGCGTGTCGAAGAAGTCGGAGAAGTTCTTCCCGTATATCGATGTCACCACTCCTATGGTTCCTGCCAAGCTGCTCAATGACGCTGGCATCGTGGGTTCCGCCTACTATGCAGCTCACCAGCTCGAGCTGGAGGAGAAGGCTCAGGCTAATGCTGAGGTTGCCAGCAAGGAAGAGGAAAAGTATCCTGCTTCCGCGGCTGTGCCGAGCAAGCCGGTAGCGGAGGGTGAGGCTTTGCCGGAGGATACGGCAATCCTTCCTGCCTGAGCGCACTGCGCAATTGCTGACGCTGCCCGAAACGGTGAACACTGGTGGAGTAGTTGAGGCACAATCGTTGTCTAAGCCGCTGGAGAGGTCACTCTCCGGCGGCTTTTGTTTTGCGGTGATAATCCTCGCAGTGGCATCGCGTCACCATTTCGCGCTGATAATCTTCGCGGTGATAATCTTGCTGGTCACTTCACCTGTGCTGGCGGGCGGCTCTCTATACTGAGAAGGTCAGTAAAGGGGAGAATATGAGCGTTTATTTTTCATCGCGCGTAGATGTGAGCGAAGCCAACCCGATTATCGCCTTGCAAAGGAAGATGAAGGCTGAGGGCGTCGCGCTCCACCAGCTCAACGATTCCAATCCGACGCATCATAATCTCACTCTCGCAGGATTACCACAAACCTATACAGCCGAGCCGCGCGGCCCTCGAGAGGCTCGCGTTGCTCTGGCCAAATTCCTCACGAAACGTCTCGCACATGGCGGTTTCGACAGCGATGTGGTGCGCGCGATTGCTGAAAAGAGCGTGAGCGAGAGCAACCGAAGTGCACAGCCTGATAATCCTGACAATCCTGATATTTCTGAGAATCTGGGGCATTCCGCGGCCTTAGTCGAGCCAGACCAGCTCTACCTCGCTTCTTCTACCTCGGAAGCTTATTCATGGCTGATGAAACTGCTCTGCGACCCTGGTGACGCCGTGCTGTGCTCCACGCCAGGCTACCCCTTGATCTCCTCGCTGGGACGCCTGGAAAATGTGGAAGCAATCACCTACCCTTTGCGCTATGACGGTTCGTGGGTGATCGATGTTCCTGAGGTCGAAAGGCTCGTTCGCGCCAGCCTAGGGGAGCAAGCAAGCGACGACGGCGAGCAGCAGACCTCCGCATTCGCTGCAGACAGTGAAGACACAGGCGATATTCCGCCGATCCGCGCGCTGATTCTCATCAACCCCAATAACCCGAGCGGCTCCTACGTTCGCGAGGACGACTACGAGCAGCTCATCGCCATTTGCCAGCGCTATGACCTTCCGCTCATCGTCGACGAAGTGTTCTTCGACTACGTGCTCAAGCCTCTCAATACCCCGTATCGCATTGCAGGCGAACGGCGCGTTCTCACTTTTGCTCTCGACGGTTTCTCGAAGCTCCTCGCCGCTCCTCACGCTAAGGTGGGCTGGATTCAAGTTTCTGGCCCGGGCGCTGAGGTTGAGCAAGCCCAAAGGCGCCTCGACGTGATCGCGGACGACTTCTTGCCGATGTCCTCGCTGATCGCTGAGCGTATTCCTGAATTGCTCACGCATGTGGGTGAGCAGGTGGAGCGGGTGAGTGCTCGCACGCATGCTAATCTGGAGCACCTCGAAAAGCTTCTTGCCACCAGCGAGACGGGAGTTGTCAGCCTACTGCGCCCAGAGGGAGGCTGGAATGTGATTCTGCGCTTCCCCTCGGTTATCGATGAATCGGAGCTCGTCACGACGCTGATCTCGCGTCACCGGCTCACCGCCCAACCCGGCTACTTCTTCGACATGCCATCCAACGGTTACCTGTGCGTCTCGCTGTTGCCCGAGCCCGAGCTTTTCGACTCCAGCATTCGCACGCTTCTGGCCACCATTGATGAGCTGATTGCGTAAAGGCTTGCATTTTGCGCGCTGATAATCTCAAGAGCTGCGAAGTGAGCTAAGCTCAAGTTAAGGAGGCGCGTATGCAAGTCGATTCTGCTGTTCAAGGGACTCTCTTCGGTCCTGAGGTTGAGGTTCGCCTTGCCAAACCCGCCCAGCCTGGCCAAAGATTATCAGCTCGCGTGAGCCCTCCTACGGCGAGTATTTCCGCGCGCGTGGTTGCTGATCGCGCCGACCAGCCGGCGCTCTTGAGCCTCGAGGATGTGCCTCAGAGTGACGATTTTGCCGAGTATGCTAACGCGGCTTTCTTGGACGATGACGACCGTTTTGCTTCCGAGCAGGATAAGTTGCAAGGCACGCTGTTTGCTGCGGCTGGCACTTCTGCAGCTGCCACGTCTGCATCGGGCACTTCTGCAGCTGGTGGTTCTGCGTTGGGCTCGTCTGCGTTGGGCTCGTCTGCATCCGGCCCTGCTGTGCGGCACGCTCGCTGGGTACTCACTTCTGAGGTTTTGGTGGCGGCAGCACGTGGCCAGTTCGACTTCGATTTCCGTGTCGCTTTTCTCTTTTGGTCGAGGCTGGCGCAGCTGATCCGCTTGTCGCATGTCGCTTTGCCGCGTTTCGTCGCCGTTGACCTTGCCACTCACGATTCGCCGTTGGGCCAGTGGGTGAGGAGCCTCCAGCTGTACTGGTCTTCTGAATTTAGCGCTCAAGATTTTCAGCACGGCATCTTCATTCCGCCGTCCGATTTCACCTCTGCGGATCCGTCCACCACACCGCGCGCGATTGTTCTCGAGCGCCCTCATGATAATGAAGTGACTTTGGCTACCTTTATGCATGAGGCGGGAGGTTTCTAACTTCTCATGCTCGTCGGCGTGTTAGCCTTTCTCACGTTTTTATGTTTTCGTGTTTCTGGTGCTGTTTTGGTTTACGCAGATGGGTGAGATATTGTAGGGTACACCATTTTAGTGTACAATGTGAGAGACGTCTCTCCAAAGACGAAGAGACCTCTCATGAAATGAGGTGCGAGATGAAATTAATGAAGGTTTCTTCTACTGGTACCACAATAAGTTATGTAGGTATTTCAGTATGTTAAAAATAACAAAGAAACAATGGAAAGGCTTTATGTGTACTGGAGAGGCTTTTCTTCTCGTTGGGGCGGTTTTTGAGTTCTGGCTTATCACCAGCAGAAGCTTTCCCATTGAAAAGTTCCTGATTCCTGGTTTCTACGTGACATGGGGAACTTTTTCCTCAATGCTTGGTGCGCTGAAAGCTAGCGATGTTCCTCGCTGGATGACTATTACACTTACCACTGCAGCAACCATAGTCATGTTGATAGCCTCTATACTGATTGCCTATTACTGCCACAAGTGATTGGCTTTATAGTTTTCTTTGCTCAATCGCGAGGTTATAGGGTGAGAGGCGTAGAGACTGCCCGGCTATGTTGGGATAAAATGTCTGGGCAGCCATCTGGCTTATAACCCGGATATCGGGGAGAACCGGTAAAACAAAAAACCGGATCTTTCGATCCGGCTGAATAGTGCGAACGGAGGGAGTTGAACCCTCACGACCTTAGCGGTCACTGGCACCTGAAGCCAGCGCGTCTACCATTCCGCCACGTTCGCAAGAACAGTGATAACTATATGAGCATGAAGCACGCTTCGCAAGTTATCTGCGTGTTGGGCGTGTTGGAGCAGTGATAATCTCAAGATATTTGCTCAACACTGATTTATTCAACACAACACGAGTGGCCCGGATGTGATTCGAACACACGACGCCCACTTTAGGAGAGTGGCGCTCTATCCCCTGAGCTACCGGGCCCAACCCTGCTACTATACACCTCTCAATCGTCGAACATGCAACAGGTGTGCCGCGTTGAGGAAAGCGTGTGCGATGAGCCTGCCTGAGCAGTGTATTTGGGAAGATTTCGGCTAAAAGTTTCGCTTAACTGTGCGTGAGTCTTTCAAGTGGCGTAATCTGTTCTCAGAGTAACTATGAGGAGGCCGTTGATGACCAGTCAGCAGAGCGAAGAAAAGACGTCTGCTCTCGATCGAGCAGGAAAGCGCAAATGGGGCTATAACGTCGCTCAAGTTGATGAATTTCTTGAGCGCGCGCACGAAATGTACGAAAACAATGACCCACAGCTCAGCCAAGAAGAAATTCAGCTGACCAGCTTCGACCTGGAACGCAATGGCTATGTGATCGGTCAAGTCGATGCCACGCTCATCCGCTTGGAACGCGCCATCGTCGACAAGAACACTCAAACACAGATCGCCGAAGAGGGACGCCGCCAGTGGGATCAAGAAACCCTCGGCTTGGCACAAACCCTCCAGCAGCGTGCCGAGGCGCCCAACCGTCAGCGCTTCAAGCCAGGCTTGCGCCATCATCCTTCCTATGACCGCAAGCAGGTTGATCTGCTCGTCATGCAAACCTGGACTCGCATCACTCAGCTGCTGGGTATTCCAAACACTTTGGATGAAGTGCGTAACGCCGATCTCATTACCTCCTCGCGTGTGGCGAACGCCATCTTCACCCAGCGCAACGCGCATCACGGTTACGACGAATCTTCTGTGGACGCTTATTTGAACCGCGCCATTCAGGTGCTCACCCGCGTCGAGTCGGTGGAGCGCATGGGCTTGGATACTCACATTTCTTCCGTGCCGATGACCGCTCAGGAGAGCTTAGCCGGCTTGGTGGCTACTTCCGCATCCTCTTCCGCTTCTCACGCAGGTGGCGAGGAAGTCGGTGGTGCTGATTCCGCAGCCAATGTTTCTTCAGATTCCCACGCTCGCGAGCAGGCAGGCGCTGAGGCTGCTAAGGAAACTCAGGTTCTCGAGCCGCTCGAGCAAAAGGACGAGGGCTTCGCCTTCGACTTTGCCCACAAGCAGGCGAATGATGCAGCTGAGTCGAAGGGAAAAGGACCTCTTCCTCCAGCTCCGGCCGCGCCTGCAACTTCTGCAGCTCCAGCAGCTCCAGCATCTCCGGCCGCTCCAGTCGCTGCTTCTGAGGAGCCGGAAACCTCTGGTCTCTCTTCTTTGTTGCACGGTACTTCCCAGGATTCTCACTACGATGAAGCACCTGTGTATACCGGGCAGGCAGGCGAGCAGAATGAGCCGCTCCCTCCAGCACCTGCTGCACCACACGGGGAACAGAATGCTTCCGCGGCCTCTACTTCTGTTGCTTCTGATACGACCTCTGCCAGCGCTGAGCATAACAGCGCTGAACTCAACAATGGTGAACACCACAGCGCCGCACAGGACGGTGCTCATCACGCCAGCGGCGATGAGGACAAGAAGGATCAGCCTGTCGACTCCTACTTTGACGAGGTGATGAACTCTTCGGTCAGCTCGACGGGAAGCTTCGAAATTCCTTCCTTGACCTTTGGCGGTTCGCAGCAGCCACACACATCTGAGTGAGAGGACGAATGGCCAGAATTCATGACGGCCAGCACCAGCCTGCCCCTTCTGCGAAGAGAGCAGGCTGGTTTGCTTTGCGCAGAACTCAACACACACTTTTTAGAAATCTCCACTGGACGTGGCAAGGGTGGATTGTCGCCACTCTGCCCGTATTCCTTGTGCTTTTCCTCGTTCTGAGCACTTTTTCTATAACAGCTCAGTCCAAGTGGGACATCAACCCGATTAACAGAACAATTGCGGCCACCACATTCGATACTGCGGTGAAAATGGAGCCGACGAAAAAATCCGTGCGCTGCAGTGGGGAAAGTGAGAGGGCTCAGAACGCTGACACCGCCGCGAACGCCAGCGCTACAGCGAACTCCAACACAACTCAGAACGACGACACCACAGGCCTGTGCGCACTGTCCTCTCATACCGGCCGCTACAAAGTAGGAGAAAAACGCAGCAGTTTCATCGCCACCCAGCCCAGCACTGGCAAAAAGCAGCGAATCAACATGCTCATTCGCTACCCGAAAAACTTCCCGGGCAAAGCTCCCGGCATTCTCTTCATGCACGGTGCTGGCACTTTCACCACGGACGATTCCTTCGCCGACCTCATGACGTGGTACGCCTCGGCAGGCTATTACACTCTCAACATCGACAAACCGTTGTGGGACACCACCGCCATTAACCGCGACTACGAGGCAAGCGCAGACGCCTACCTGAAAGCACTCCACCTTCTGCGTGCAGACCCGGGCGTCAACGCAAGCAAAGTCGGCATTTACGCGAGCTCCGAAGCCGGCTGGATTTTCCCCGTCATGCTCAACAAGGACAAGCACATCGCCTTCCAAGTGCTCATGAGCACGATGTCCTTCAGCCCCCGCCAAGCATTGGGCTACTTCGTCAACGCGGATTTCTCTATCGTCGGCGCCCACCCCGGCTACCAGGGCATCGTCCATCGCATTTTCTCGCTGGACTACCGCTTCATCGACTCCACCATCGCCGACTTTGACCCGTACAACACCAATTCCTACGCCATCCCAACCTTCCTCGCCTACGGTTCGAAGGATGTGATGACCCCTCAGGTTGACGGCGCGGTTAAGCTCATGGAATTGGCTCGCAAAGCGCATAATTCCAACTATGTGATCCGCAATTACCCTCTGGCCAACCACGTTCTGCGCATCGGCAATGAGCGCGACGGCAACACGAAGCTCACCGACAACTTCATCCGCGACATTCTGGCGTGGACGACTGGCGTGGTGAAAGGCGAGAAGCAGGTCAATCCGCATATCGCCGGCGAGGATATTTACCAGGCGATCACCCTTCCGCGCTCGGCTCATGCCAGGCCTTTCTTCACCGGCCTTCTGCTCACCGCTCTCGTCGTTTTCCTCGTCGGCTTTGTGGTTTCCCTAGCCTTCACGCTTGAGATTATCATTGCGCGTCTCATCCGCCGCCTGCGAGGCAGAGAAGTGCAGCACCTCTTCGTGCCCGGCTTTGGCCGGGCCCTTGCCCTGCTCTCCCTGGCCACCGTTGGCGCACTGGCTCTCTTCGGCTCGGGCTTAGCAGAAGTAATTTCCGCAGTCGTCTACCTCGATTGGGGAGCGGCACCGCCCAAGGACCCTGAATCGCTGTGGAACTCGTGGGAAAACAGCCAAATTCTGGGCTTGATTCTGCTCGCCGCCTGGGCAGTGTTCTTCGCAGCCTTGTTGGAAACAGCCATGCGCCACGGCCATCTTCCGCATTTGTGGGCTATGGTCACCCGCCAAAGAAGCCGCTTCGAGCAGCGTCGATTCGCCAGATTGCAAGCTTGGCTCGCCCAACGCAATATGGTTATTCGCCCTGTGGAAGAAGCTGCCAAGCGCGAACGCAACAAAGAAAGGCACACTCAGCTCGACGATTCTTCCGACGACGATCCGCGTTTCGAAGAAGGCCCGATCGCTTGCCTCAACCGCACTGGTTTCTGGTATGCCCTGCTGGTTATTGTCACCATGGTGGCAATCTTGGTGCTTTTTGCACTCCTCGGAATTTATATTTGGTGAGCTATGCCTGCGTATAACGATGAAGCTCTGGTGCTCAGGACGGCGAAACTGGGCGAGGCTGACAGGATTATCACTTTGCTGACCAAAAACCACGGCAAAGTGCGTGCGGTCGCGAAGGGAATCCGACGCGAAAAATCGCGATTCGGCGCCCGCCTCGAACCTTTCATGCGTGATAATCTTCAGCTTTACCAAGGCAAATCAAGCTTGCAAGTCGTCTCCCAAGCCGTGTGTACAGCGCCTTACGCAACGGCGATTGTCAGCGACTACGAGGCCTACCAAGCAGCGAACTTGATGGTGGAAACAGCCGACAAGCTCATCGCCGACGACGGGGACGCCCTGCCAGGCCAATACAACCTGCTGCTTTCCGCGATCCACGCGTTGGCAACCCACCAGCATCCTGCCTGGCAAATCTCCTACTCGTATGTGCTGCGCGCCCTCGCTGAAGCAGGCTGGAGGGCGAGCGTCTCCACCTGCGTGGTCTGCTCGCGAAACTCGAAGCAGTGCGATCTCGCCTTCTTCTCCATTCCCGACGGCGGATGCGTGTGTGCGGACGACCAAAGCCCCGCCTCAGTGCCGATCAGTGCCGAGCAGCTGTCACAGTTGCGTGCGCTCAGTTTAGGTGATTGGGAGCAGTTGAAGCCCCAGCCGATGAAGCCGGTGTTGCAGATCGTGGAGAATTGGGCACAGTATTACCTCGAGCAGTCCCTTCATTCGGCGAACTTGTTACATTCGTCATATGAGCATTGATTTCTCCCTGTATGACCCGACTTCGCTGAGCATCCCTGCCGCTCCGTTCTCGGATCCCTCCATCATTCCTCATTTTGAGAAGGGCAGCGTCCCGCGTCACGTCGGTGTGATTATGGACGGTAACGGCCGATGGGCGAAAGAGCGCGGCTGGGTGAGAACGGAAGGCCATCGCCACGCCGAACCCGTCGTGTTCGACATCATTGCCGCAGCTATCGAAGCGGGTGTGCGCTACCTCACGCTCTACACCTTCTCCACGGAAAACTGGAACCGTTCGCCTTCCGAAGTGCGCTTTCTGATGGGCTTTTCGCGCGATATTATTCACCGTCGCGTCGATCAGATGAACGAGTGGGGAGTGCGCGTGCGCTGGTCGGGCAGAAGGCCGCGCTTGTGGAAGTCGGTGATCGATGAGCTCGAAAGAGCCGAAGAGATTACCAAAAACAATAAGACTATCGACGTGGTTTTCTGCATCAACTATGGCGGACGTGCAGAAATTGCTGATGCGGCGAGCGCCATTGCCCGCCAAGTTGCTGCCGGCAAGCTCAAAGGCGACCGCGTGAGCGAAAAGATGATCGCCGAACACCTGTACAACCCTGATATCCCTGACTGCGACTTGGTGATTCGTACTTCGGGGGAGCAGCGTGTGTCGAACTTCCTCGCCTGGGAAGCAGCGTACGCTGAGTTCGAATTCGTCCCCGAGCTCTTCCCTGATTGCAATAGGGAAGTGTTCTGGCATTGCATTGAGGATTACACGCATCGCCACCGTCGTTTCGGAAAAGCTTGACGACACGCACGGGTGTAATCTCGTGAAAACACAGCTGCGGTGAAATTGTCACAACACAATAGCGAGAGCAGTGATAATCTCAAGCGAAAAGCACTGCTCTGACCAGGAGAAAAGAGAAAGTATGGCTGAAAGTGAAGAGCTGAAGAAGCAAGAGGAAAAGAAGGAAGACGAGAAGAAGAACGTCAAGCCAGAAGATCGCCCTCTGCCAGCCGACAAGGACGTCACCAGTGAGCACGAACTCGCCGGCTACCGCTACCGTGCAACCGCAGGAACGCTGAGCATCGAAACCAAGAGCGTTGCACCAGCAGCCTCCCTGTTCCACGTCGACTTCTTCAAGCTCGACGAGCAGGGTAACCCTGACCCTACGCGCCCCGTGACCTTCATCTTTAACGGCGGCCCAGGTTCGGCAACGACCTTCCTGCTCATGGGTTCCTTCGCCCCACGCCGCATCGACACCGGCGAAGTGGTGAGTGGCCATGGAGCTCCATACTCGCTGGTGGACAACAAGTACACGCTTCTGCCGTTTACCGATCTCGTCTTTATCGATGCTCCGGGTGCTGGCTTCTCGCGCATTGCCCCGGCCGCAAAGAAAGAATTGTGGAGCGTTGACGGCGATGTAGCTGCCTTCAGCCAGTTCATTCGCCGCTGGTCCAGCAAATACAATCGCTGGAACTCTCCGAAATACCTCTTCGGCGAATCCTACGGTACTGTACGCGGTGCAGCCCTGAGCTTGAAGTTGCAGGAAGACGGTTGCGCACTCAGTGGTGTGACACTTATTTCCAATATTCTCGACTACGCACACACCTTCAGCAACGACGACCAGCTCTACATCGGCTACTTCCCGACCTATGCCACTACCGCCTTCTACCACGGCCTGGCAGGAAAGGGCTTGACGGTTGAGCAACAAGCTCAGCGTGCTCGTGAATTCGCCAACGGCGCGTACCGAGCAGCCTTGGCTATGGGCGATTCGCTTTCCGAGGAACAGTTCAACGCTGTGGCCAGTGAATATGCTCACCTGACTGGCTTGTCTGCTGACTATGTACGCAAGTCCAACCTCAGGGTGGGTGTAGAGCGCTTCAGTAAGGAGCTTCTGCGCGAAAGCTCGCAGGTTGTCGGCCTCTATGATTCGCGCGTCACGGGTTATGACCTCGACCAGGCTGGTAGTGAAGAGACTTTCTTGGCTGATGACGCTTTCATTACTCCTCACTATGTTGCCCTGTGCGAGCAGTACTTGAAGGAAGAGTTGGGCTGGCAGTCCAGCGATTTGCGTCGCGACTTTGCTGACCTCGACCTTGAATCTCGCGAGCCAGGCAAGAGCTGGGATTGGCACCATAAGAAGCCATACGGCACCTGTGGTGATTGGGATTACTTCCCATTCCCACGCGTTATCGAAGACCTCGCTACTGCCATTGTGCATGAGCCAGGTTTGAAGGTGATGATCGGCAACGGTTATTACGACCTATGCACGCCGATGTTCCAAACTGAGTTTGACATTGACCACCTGCAGTTGCCGCGCCCATTGCGTCACAATGTTGCCTTTAGCTACTACCCAGCAGGCCACATGCTCTACACCGCTCCTCAGGCGCTTCCACACCTGTACGAGACGATGGAGAAGTTCTATGCGGCTGCTCCGGGAGATGTGAGTGCACTCAATGAGAGGCCAGAGCTTCCACTGAAGTGAGGCCGTATGGAAGGCCTTACGGAAGGCTGAACCTGAGGTCGTACCTCAGGCTGTACCCCAGGCCCTACTCGTGTTGATTTCTACGCCCAGGGGAGTCCGTCTTCTCTGGGCGTTAGTCTAACTGAGTCGAGCGGTGCTCTGGCGCCTCGCATCCGGCGAGGCCGTTAACCCGCAGGTGGTTTTCCACCAGAACAAAGGATGTACTGTGGCTGAATCAAAACTGGATGCAGTAGTCTCTCTCGCGAAGCGTCGCGGATTTGTGTTCCCAGCAGGTGAAATTTACGGTGGTACCCGTTCTGCTTGGGATTACGGCCCTCTGGGCGTCGCCTTGAAGGACAATATCAAGCATGAGTGGTGGCACTCTATGGTGACCACGCGCGGTGATGTGGAAGGTGTGGACACCTCCATCATCCTGCCGCCAGACGTCTGGGTTGCCTCGGGCCATGTCAAAGTTTTCAACGATCCACTGATCGAATGCCTCTCGTGCCACAAGCGCTTCCGTGCGGACACCATGGAAGAAGCCTATGCCAACAAGCACGGCCACGAGCCTGAGAACGGTTTGAAGGATATTTCCTGCCCGAACTGCGGTGTTGTCGGCAACTGGACGGAGCCTCGCGACTTCAACATGATGCTGCGCACCAATCTGGGCCCTGTCGAAGATGAGCACTCTTTGCACTATCTTCGTCCAGAAACTGCTCAGGGCATTTTCGTGGACTTCCTGCAAGTTCAGCAGTCCAGCCGTGAAAAGCCGCCGTTTGGTATCGCCAACATCGGTAAGTCTTTCCGCAATGAGATCACCCCAGGCAACTTCATCTTCCGTACCCGTGAGTTCGAACAGATGGAGATGGAATTCTTCGTCACTCCGGGCACCGATGAAGAGTGGCATCAGTACTGGATCGACACCCGTACTCGCTGGTACACCGACCTGGGTATTAACCCTGCTCATCTGCGTCATTACGAGCATCCGAAGGCCAAGCTCGCCCACTATTCCAAGCGCACGGTGGATATCGAATACAAGTTCGGCTTCACCGGTTCCGATTGGGGAGAGCTGGAAGGTATTGCTAACCGTACGGACTTCGACCTCAAGGCGCACTCCGAGCATTCGGGTAAGGATCTGAGCTACTTCGATTCGAAGACTGGTGAGCGTTACACACCGTACGTTATCGAGCCAGCTGCCGGCCTGACCCGCTCCCTGATGGCCTTCCTCGTCGATGCGTATGACGTCGATGAGGCACCAAACACTAAGGGTGGCGTCGATGAGCGCACCGTGCTGCACCTCGACCCTCGCCTCGCTCCTGTGAAGGCCGCCGTTCTGCCGCTGTCCAAGAAGGAGCCTCTGCTCTCCCTATCGGAGGATCTGGCTGCGGACCTGCGTCAAAACGACTGGAATATCGACTTCGACATGGCTGGCGCTATCGGCCGTCGTTACCGTCGTCAAGATGAGATTGGCACTCCGGTGTGCATCACTGTTGACTTTGATACTCCAAACGACCATTGCGTAACCGTTCGCGATCGCGACACCATGGAACAGCGTCGTATCAACATTGACGCAGTTGTTGACTATGTGCGCGACCGTATTTCCGAGAAGCGTGTTCGCATTCCTCAGGGCCCCTTCGACATCACTGGCAATGCTGGTGCTGACGGCTCGAGCGATGTCAACGCTGAGGCTGGTGTGGATGAGTCCACACCTGTCCAGGTTACGGAAGTCAAGGGCGAATAATCGGGCTGATAATCTCATAAGATTGTCAGTACGGTGAACGAAAAGGCTTTGCTTTGGGCAAAGCCTTTTCTCGTTTTTCCGTACAATGGGGACGTTGACGCATAAGGGAGAATAATGAGCTTCGAAAATGAACAGGACGAGCTGGCTCGTAAGAAGATGCTGCGCAAACTGCGCAAGGAAGAGTCGGTCGTCAAGGAAAAGCTGCCCAGCCACACCAGAGCCCAGTTTGAGCGCGGCAATTTCGATGTAGACGCCATGCAGGCTTCTCACGCCTCCCAGGCTGTCCCTCAACTCAAGCCCGTGCAGTTGGGGAACTTGACCATCAACCAACCTGTTATTCTCTCTCCGATGGCAGGAGTGACGAACTGGCCTTTCCGTGTGCTGTGCGAAGAGTATGGCTCAGACGGGTTGTACGTCGATGAGATGATCACCGCACGCGCACTCGTTGCCAATAATGACAAGGCGTGGAGGCTCGCCACCTTCGCTCCCAGTGAGAAGGTGCGCTCCCTGCAGCTCTACGGTGTGAACCCGGATTGGGTGGAGAAGGCCGTACAGCTGGTTATTGATAAGGTGCACCCTGACCATATCGACCTCAACTACGGTTGCCCCGTGCCCAAGATCACCCGTCACGGTGGCGGTTCCGCACTGCCGTGGAAGCAGGATCTGTTCCGCGAGGATATTCGCCGCGTCGTGAAGGCTTGCGAGCCAGAGGGCATTCCTGTGACGGCGAAGATTCGTGTGGGAATTGACGCCGACCACCTCACTTTTATGCAAGCAGGTCATATCGCCCAAGAGGAGGGCGCTGCAGCAGTCACTTTGCATGCGCGCACCACTGCTGAGTATTATGGTGGCCACTCCAACTGGGATGATATTGCTGCGCTGAAGCAAGAGTTGAGCATTCCTGTTTTCGGTAATGGTGATATTTTCTCTGCTCAGGATGCGTTGGATATGGTCTCCTACACCGGTTGTGACGGTGTTGCTATCGGCCGCGGCTGCCAAGGCAGGCCATGGTTGTTTGAGGATATTCGTCACGCCTTCGCCGGCTCAGATGAGCGCGTTAACCCGAATTTGGGGTATGTGGTGAATGTGATCAAGCGCCATGTGAATATGCTCGTCGAGTTTTACAACGGTGATGAAAGCATGGCAGTGCGCGATATTCGCAAGCATATCGCGTGGTATTTCAAGGGTTATGCGGTAGGTTCTGCCGTTCGTGTCAATCTTATGAAATGCGAAAATGTGGCCCAGCTGAATGCCGTTTTGGACGAGCTTGACCCGAGCATCGAAATGGCCGAGCAGCTCAAGGATGCTCCTCGAGGCCGTATTCGTTACCAAAAGAAAGTTCATTTGCCTCAAGGATGGCTCGATTCGAGGTTTACCACCAAGCAAGAGCGAGAAATTTTGTTTGGCGAGGACCCTCTGGATGCGAGCTACTGAGGTGAGCGATACCAGCGAAACGCACAAAACTGAAAGCTAACTGAGAATTATAGGAAACTGAGCGATTCGCGGCGCATTAAGGACTGATATTGCGTTACAGTTGAGCTTAGTAGTGTCTGCCGAGGACAGGAGCGAATGGTGAGCGAGGACATCCAGGAAGAGGGATTCACCCCCAGCGATCTGACAGATGACAGCATCAGCACCCAGGATCTTGATAATAAAGAACTCAACGATAAGACGATTATCAAGGTCGTTGGCGTGGGCGGCGGTGGCGGTAACGCCATCAACCGCATGGTCGAGGAGGGATGGCAGAACGTCGAGTTCGTCGCCATCAACACGGATGCTCGCGATCTGTTGCGCAATGAGGCAACCGTCAAGATCAGCCTTTCTGATGAGACGTCGCGAGGCTTGGGCGCTGGCGCTGACCCAGAGAAGGGCCGCCAGGCAGCGCTGAACCACGAGAGTGACATTCGCCAAGCTTTGCAGGGTGCCGATATGGTGTTCGTCACCTGCGGCGAGGGCGGTGGCACGGGTACCGGAGCATCTCCGGTGGTTGCTCGCGCAGCCCGCAGCCAGGGCGCTTTGACTGTCGGTGTTGTCACTCGTCCATTCAAGTTCGAGGGCGAGCGTCGTGCCGAATCTGCTGACCGCGGTATCGAAGCTCTGCGCAAGGAAGTGGATGCTCTCATCGTCATTCCTAACGACCGCCTGAGCTCGCTGGCCGATAAGAACATCACTATTTTGAACGCTTTCAAGGCTGCTGACGGCGCTCTGCTCTCCGGCATTCAGTCGGTGACCGAGCTCATCAACTCCAACGCCTACATTCATGTCGACTTCAACGACGTGACGACCATTCTCAAGGATTCTGGTACCGCACTCTTCGGTATCGGCCAGTCCAAGGGTTCGGATCGCGCCATTCACGCCTCCGAAATCGCCGTCACTTCGCCTCTGCTCGAAGCCAGCATTGATGGTGCTCATGGCATCCTGATTAACATCGCTGGTTCTGAGGATATGCAGCTGCCGGAAGTATACGAAGCAGTGGACCTGGTTCGTAAGAAGGCCAGCCCAGAAGCTCAGATTATTTGGGGCTTGACCTTCGACCCTGATATGGGCGATGTGATTCGCGTGTCCGTCATCGCTGCTGGTTTCGATTCGGAGACTCCTCAGGAGGACGCCGATCAGCCTCTGATCGCAGGGGAGAAGCCAAGCAGCGCTGCAACGGCCCAGCCTGACTCCGCAATTTCTTCTCCTGAGGTGCCCAGCATCAAGCCAATTCAGCTGGGCGGCGACGAGAACTCTGCAGCTTCGTCGAGCACTTCTGCTTCTTCGGCTTCTGCTCAGCAGGCAGGTTATCAGTCTGCTCCTTCTTCGGTGCAGATGCCAGCACAGCATACTGAGCCAGCTGCTGACACCACGGGTGATATCGACATCCCTCCATTCCTGCGCTGAATGATGAACTGAGGTGAGAACATGGGCGGTTTTAAGAAAGCACTCTCGATGATGGGCCTCGCCGATGTGAGCGAGGCAGATGACGAGCCACAAGAGCAGGAGCAGCAGGATTACTCCGATTACCAGGAGCCTGACTTCACTACTTCCTACTCGCAAACTCAAGCCGCCCTTCCACCTGTAAGTTCTGAGGAGAAGCCTGATATGGATTATCAGCCCGCTGCAACGCCTACGGCCCAGATTGCCGCGATCACGCCGAACTCTTTTGACGACGCTCAAAAGATTGGCATGGCAATTCGCCAGGGTATCCCCGTGATTATGAACCTGACGAAGCTCAACAACACCTTGGCTTTCCGCATTGTGGACTTCTCCTCGGGTGTGGTCTTTGGCCTGCAAGGCTCCATCGAGAGGGTGACCGACCGCGTATTCCTGTTGAGCCCTCATGGCATTCAGGTTTCCGTTTCTGATTCCACCGCTCATGATAAGAACATGGGCCTTTTTGACGCTGAGTGAGCTGAAAGTAGCACATGCTTCCCTTTGTTTTTTGGAGTGTTTTTCGGAGGATCCTGCGTTTAGGCAACGCCGTATTCTCGCTCTACTATTTCGTGCTGGTGGCACGAGTGGTGATCGACTGGATCGTCTTCTTCGCACGTCCCGTCTTCCCACCCTTCATGGTGAAAATCATCCGTGTGCTCTACAAGCTCACCGAGCCGCCAGTTCGCCTTCTGCGCCGCTTCATTCCTTCCCTTCCTCTGGGCGGGATGTACCTGGACCTCGCTTACCTCGTGTGGTGGATTGTTGTGGGCGCAGGACAGTGGCTGTGGAATATGGCAGGCTCACTGCTCTTCGGCTTGCTTTTCTAGAATGGGATAAGTGATTTATTGGGTTTTCACGCACGAAATCGCACATTTTACGTGCTCTCGTGTTAAATTAGGCCTTAGTGAATAGGTTCCTTTGTCACATGACCAAGGGATTTACAGGCTACGGAAGGTGGGAAGCACATGGCATTGCTGACTCCGAACGACATTAGGAACCACAGGTTCAATACAACGAGGTTCCGCGAGGGTTATGACATCGATGAGGTGGATACTTTCCTCGATGAAGTGACCCAGACTGTCGACGCTCTTTCTCAGAATGCGCTGAATGAACACAATACCAGCCGTCTGTCTCCTCAGACTGCTGAGCTCAACGCCAAGATCGGCCAGCTCACTGAGCGTAACGCCCGCTTGGAAAAGCAGCTGCAGGAAGCACAGAGCAAGGCAAGCCAGGCTCAGGAATCTGGCTCCTCTGATGAGTTGCAATCCGCACAGAAGCAGATTGCCGACCTCACTGGTGAGCGCACTCGTCTGCAGGACCAGGTGAATCAGCTCAATTCTCAGGTTACCCAGCTCAACTCTCAGCTGGACGAGCTGACCGACCAGGCTGCTAAGGGCCAGGAAGGCACGCAGACTCTCACCAACCAGATCCGCTCTCTGCGTGAGCAGTTGGAGAAGGCAAACACGGAGCGTCAGCAGCTGGTTGCAGAACACTCTGAGACTACCGCTCAGCTGGAGGCCGCACAGCGCAAGGCACAGGAAGCTGATACCAAGCTCGCCCAGTTCGACGCTCTGCGTCAGGACGAAGCCAGCGCTCGTGCCCAGGTCGAGGAGCTGAAGAAGCAGCTTGCTGAGTCTCGCCAGCGTGAAGAGAATTATCGTTCTCAGCTCGAGAAGAACGAGCCAAGCCCGAAGACGGATTCTTTGCAGAAGATCACCGCAGTGGGCAGCAAGGCTGAGTCCGAGCCAGAGAAGGCAACTGCCATGCTCGCTTTGGCTATGCAGCTGCACGATCAGTATGTCGACAAGGGCAAGGCTCAGAAGGCTCAGCTTGTTGCCGAGGGTGAGTCCACTCGCCAGTCGCTTATCGATGAAGCTCAGAAGAAGCATGACGAGACCATCGCTCAGGCTGATGATTACTCGCAGCGCACTCGTAGTGATGCCGACCAGTACTCTCAGCGTGTTCGCGCCCAGGCCGACGAGGAGACTCGCCAGCAGCGCGCCGATGCCGAAGCTTATGTTCAGGAGATCCGCCAGGACGCTCAGGCTTACGACCACAAGACTCGTACCGACGCCGACGAATACTCTAAGAACGTCAAGGCTAAGCTCTACGAAGATTCGCAGGTCATCCAGGGCAACATCACCAGCCTCAAGAAGTTTGAGAATGAGTATCGCTCTCGCCTGAAGGACTTCTTGGGTCAGTTGATGGATCAGGTTTCTGTTTCCAACAACTACGATGAGGAGCACGACCCACAGGCTGAGAACAAGCAGCAGGCCTGAGGCTCAACTTTCCGCTCTGAAGCTCGTCCTCACGGTTCAGTTTGTCGCTGACGGCCAGGAAAGCCGACACACATCTGAGGCTTACGACGATGACAAACCTGCTGAAGCAGTGTGAATACGGTTAAAGCGAGGAAATTTTATTTCCTCGCTTTTTCTTTTGCCCTTCCTCTGGCTAGGATAGGACGAGGTAGTAGAGGAGGACGAATGACGAAGAAAACCAACGCCATAACACTGAGAACTGCACTACCTTTTATTCTCTGGTCTGCCGTTCTGGTGTTAGCCGATCAAATCGTAAAATTCCTGGCCATTCGCCATCTCTCACTCACGCACACTCTCAAGCCTTTCGGCGAGCACCTGCCCGGCTTGCGCTTACTTTTCAACCCGGGCGCAACCTTGGGAATTGGCTCAGCAGCCACCTGGTTTATCACTCTCATCGCCCTCATCGCTGCGGGAGTGATTCTCTACTACGGTTTGTCAGCGAAAAAGCCCGCGTGGAGGGTTGCGCTTATTTTGGCTTTCGCGGGCGACTTGGGCAATATTATTGATCGTGTATTCCGCGCCGAGCACGTGTTTGACGGTAAAGTCGTTGACATGATTGATTACGGCTGGTCGGTGGGTAACGTCGCTGATATTTACCTCACTCTCGCAGCCATCCTGATTGTCATTCTGATGAGCACGGATGCCTTCTCCCATTCGCAACAGGACGGGGAGCAGGCTCATGAGTGAGAAGCTGATTCCTGTTCCTGATGGCTTGATTGGCTCTCGCTTTGACGTTGCCGCTGCGAAAATGCTCGGCATTTCCCGCGCTCAGGCGGATCAGCTCATCGCTGATGGCCAGATTAGCATGGATAAACCGCGTTTGACGAAGTCAACGCGCCTCATGGCCGAGGATATTCTCATCCTCTCCTTGAAAGAAGAACAGGAGAAGCCAGAAGAGCCATTGGCCAGCGAAATGGACATTCTCTACGAAGATGAGGATGTCGTTGTGGTCGACAAGCCTGTCGGTGTTGCCGCGCACGCATCCGCTGGGTGGACTGGCCCAACTGTGTTGGGTTCGCTTCTGCGCAGGGGAGTGCCCATTACACATCTGGGAGCCGCGGAACGTCGCGGAATTGTTTCTCGTTTGGACGTGGGAACGAGCGGCGTCATGCTGGTGTGCAAATCTGATGTTGCTTATATTGAGATGCGCCGTCAGTTTGCCACTCACGAAGTGACAAAAATTTATGAGGCCGTATGCCAAGGTAACCTCAAGCAGGACCACGCCACCATCGAGGCGCCTATTGCCCGCGATAAAACCTCGACTTTCCGCTTCTCTGTGTCGCCGGTGGGTAAGGAAGCGATTACCCATTACGACGTGCTTGAGCGTTTTGGCAACGCAACCCATGTGAAAGTGAACTTGGAGACGGGCCGTACCCACCAAATCCGCGTGCATTTCAGCTCGATTGGTCACCCTCTTGTCGGCGACCCTCTCTACGGCGCTAACCCGCAGATGAGCGAGCATTTGGGCTTGGAACGCCAATGGTTGCAAGCTATGAGCCTGACCTTCCGCCACCCGCGCACGAGAGTGTGGATGACGGTGAGGTCGCACTACCCGCTTGACCTGGAGAAGGCGCTGGAAACGCTGAAGAAGGACCATGAGGCCAAGCTTGCCCGCGACTACGCGATGGGTAAGTAAGGCACGCCGGCAAGTAAGGCACGCCGGTTATACCCGCTATTGCTGAAGATTTTCACCGCTGTTCAGCTGGCCGAGGAAGAGAGAAAACTAAAGTAGTGACTATGTCTGAATCTGGCTCCAGTTTTGTACATTTGCACAACCACACGCACTATTCGACACTCGATGGTGCGTCGAAGGTTCCTGACCTCGTGGCTCGCGTCAAGAGCCTCGGCCAGCCTGCTGTGGCGATAACTGACCACGGTAATATGCACGGCGCCTACGAAATGTGGCGCACGGCCGTGGATATGGGAGTCAAGCCGATCATTGGCATTGAGGCCTATGTGACCCCAGAAACAGCCCGTCAGGATACCACTCGTGTGCACTGGGGAACCGCTGAACAGATAGCCGCCGGCGACGACGTGTCCGGTGGCGGTGCCATCACCCATATGACGATGTGGGCAGAAAACGACACAGGCTTGCGTAACCTCATCAAGGCAAGCTCGGTGGCCAGTTTGGAGGGCCGCCTGGGTAAGTGGCCTCGTATGGACCAAGAGGTTCTCGAAACCTACCATGAGGGTGTTATCGCCTCATCCGGCTGCCCTTCGGGAATTATTCAAACTCGTTTGAGGCTCGGCCAGTATGACGAAGCTTTGCGCTGGGCTCGCCTCATGCAGGATATTTTCGGCAAAGAAAACTTCTACATCGAGCTCATGGATCATGGCCTGAGCATCGAAAAGCGCGTGACCAAAGACCTGTTGCGCATCGCGCACGATATTAATGCTCCACTGTTGGCCACCAATGATTCTCACTACGTTGCTGAAGAGGATGCAGACGCACAGGATTCTTTGCTCGCCATCAACTCCGGTGCACGCTTGGATGACCCGAACCGCTTCAAGTTTGACGGTTCCGGCTATTACATCAAGAGCGCTGAGCAAATGCGCTCGCTGTTCAAGGAATTCCCGGATGCCTGCGATAACACGCTCGAAATTGCCGAGCGGTGCAATGTGATGTTTGACGATCATACGGATGGCGCGTATATGCCGAAGTATGATTGCCCAGATGGCTGGGACGAGACGTCCCTGTTCTTGCACAATGTGCAAAAGGGGTTGGAGAGGCGTTACCCCGAAGGCGTGCCGGAGGATGTGGCCAAGCAGTCAGATTATGAGTGCGGTGTGATCTGCCAGATGCAGTTCCCAGGCTACTTCCTCGTCGTGGCAGACTACGTGAACTGGGCGAAGAATAACGGCATCCAGGTCGGCCCTGGCCGTGGTTCTGCAGGCGGTGCTATGGTCGCCTACGCCTTGGGCATTACTGAAATTGACCCGATGCGCCACGGCCTGATCTTCGAGAGGTTCTTGAACCCGGAACGTGTGTCCCTGCCGGATATCGATATTGATTTCGACCCAGTGGGCCGCATGCGCGTGCTGCAATACGTCAACGACAAGTATGGCGGCACGAATGTTGCCCAGTGCACGATTTACGGAACGATTAAAACCAAGCAGGCCTTGAAGGATGCCGCCCGTATTATGGGTTATCCGTTCTCCATGGGCGATACGCTGACCAAAGCGCTGCCGAGCGGTAAGAACGGTAAAGACCCGAGCTTGAAGGAGCTTTTCGACCCGCAGAGCAAGCATTATGCCGAAGGTGCGCCTTTCCGTGACTTGTACAACACGAATCCCGATGCGAAAGCGATTATCGACCGCGCTCGCGGCCTCGAAGGTTTGATCCGCCAGACGGGTGTTCACGCCTGCGCGACCATCATGGCGGATATTTCCATCACGGATGTTTCTCCTTTGATGGAACGCTCGGATGGCACGATTACCACTGTTTTCGAATACCATACGTGCGAAACTTTGGGCTTGGTGAAGAACGACTTCTTGGGCTTGTCCAACTTGACGACCATTCACGATGCCATTGCCAATATTGAGGCGAATGGTGGCCCGAAGCTCACCATTGAGGATGTGCCGCTGGACGATAAGAAGACCTTCGACCTTCTCTCCAACGGCGATACTCTGGGCGTGTTCCAGCTGGATTCGGATGGTATGCGTTCGCTGCTGCGCCAGATGAAGCCGAATAACTTTAACGATATTTCGGCATTGATCGCCCTGTACCGCCCAGGCCCAATGGATATGAACTCGCATGTGAACTATGCGCGTCGTAAGAACGGTTTGCAGGAAATCACCCCAATTCACCCGGAGGTTGCTGAACCGTTGGCTCCGGTGCTGGATGAGACGTATGGTTTGATCGTCTACCAGGAGCAGGTGCAGTCTGCCGCTCGAATCTTGGCTGGCTACTCGCTGGGTGAGGCAGATGTTCTGCGTCGTGCAATGGGTAAGAAGAAGCCCGAGGTTCTGGCCCACGAGCAGGTGCCGTTCTTCGAAGGTATGAAGGAACATGGCTATTCCAAGGAAGCCGCTCAAGCGGTGTGGGATATTCTGGTTCCATTCTCTGGCTATGCGTTTAATAAAGCGCATTCGGCTTGCTACGCTTTGGTGTCCTATTGGACGGCCTGGCTGAAGGCAAATTACCCTGTCGAGTTCATGGCAGCATTGCTGCAAGGTGAAGCTGCGAATAAGACGAAGACGGCTATTTACTTGAGCGAAGCTCGCCGCATGAACATCAAGATTTTGCCGCCAGACGTCAACGAGTCTGTGGCTGCTTACTCCGCAGTCGGCCGGATCGTGCGTTTCGGCCTCGCAGCAGTGCGCAATGTGGGCGAGAAGGTGGTGGAAGGCATCGTCGAGGAGCGTAAGGAGGGCTTGTACACTGACTTCCTCGACTTCATTCGTCGCGTCCCTCTCGAAGTGTTGAACCGTCGCGCCCTCGAATCGCTGATTAAGGGTGGTGCCTTCGACTCGATTTCGCCGAACCGTCACGCGCTCTTCTTGATCTATGAGTCTGCTTTGGACCAGGTCATCCCGATTCGCCGCAAGCAGGCGGAGGGTCAGTTTGACCTCTTCGCTGACGCTGATGACGCTGGTGACGACACTTTGGGTGATGCCACGATTGTCATTCCTGATGTTGCTGAATGGGATAAGAAGACGAAGCTCGACTTTGAGCGCGAGATGCTCGGCCTTTACGTTTCCGACCACCCGCTTTCGGGTATGGCTTCTGTTTTGGCTGGTTTGCGTGATATGAGCATCGCTGAACTGCAGGAGAAGGCTTCAGGCATGGCCGATCGCACGCAGTTGCGCGTCGCTGGCATGGTAACGAGTGTCGATCGGCGAATTTCGAAGAGTGGTAATCCTTGGGCAATCGTCTCCATTGAGGACTTGGAGTCGTCGCTGGAGTGCCTCTTCTTCGGTAAAGCTTACGAAAAGTGCGCTCAAGATTTGCGCGTCGATGAAATTGTACAGATCCTCGGCATGCCGGACGTTCGTGATGAGTCGGTCTCTCTTCGCGCTCAAGATTTGCAGGTCGTCGATGTCAGCTCTGAAGATTCTCGCCCAGTGGAAATCTACCTGGCTCCTAACCAGCTAGATATGCACCGAATGAACCATTTGAGCCATATTGTGGCCACCTTCCCGGGTTTGTCGCCTCTGGTGTTGAAGGTGTGCAAGCAGGATGGTTCTATAGTGGAGATTGAATGCGGTGATAAGTTCCGTGTGAAGAGGGATACGTCTCTGTTTGCCGAAATTAAGTCGCAGTTTGGCGTCCAAGCCATTCGAGAGAAGCCGCGTCGCCAGCTCAACGATACCGCACCAAACTTCAGGGGTTAACTATGGCAGATGATGACGATATCAAGCACCTTTTCGACGACTTCAGCATGCCTGATGACCTGCCCGCGCCCAACACTGAGCCCAGCAAGCCCAGCGCCGAACCGAGCTGCGAGCCCAGCGAGCCGAGTGTCGCGCCCAGCGCTGACCTGCCTGGGCAAGGTGAGGGGAGCCTGAGCACTGATAATCTCGAGAACGACCTCAGGCTGAGCGATTTCGACGAGCAGCTCGACGGGCTTTTGGGAAATAAAGCCCAGCTTGCCATGTTGGTTGTGCCGTTTTCTGACGCGAAACTGAGCCTGAGCCTGCTCAAATATAAGGATGTTGAGGGCTGGGCTGAAGTGCTCAACGACACGAGCTTCATCTACCTCAAGGCTCTCGACGGGCAAAAGCCGGAGGATGCCGCCCAAGCACTGTCCCAGCTCATCCGCCCGCTGCCGCTGTATTCGGTGGTTAAGCGCGCCGACAAGCTGGAAGTCGCCTTGTGGGTCAACGGCAAGAAGAGCGGGGAGAAGTTGCCGCCGCCACTGTTTTTCGAGCAGCTGCCCGAAGAAGTGGAGGATTACGCCATCGGCATGACCACCACGCAGCAGATGGTGCATCGCGAGGGTGTGCTGGATAGCGCCGATTTTGACAAGCAGGATGCGCTGGATTACATGAAGGATAGCGGCAATTCGGTGTTTGTGGAGCGCGATCAGAAGCCACAGCACTGGTGGAACAGGCGTAAGAAGGGCAGCGCGGAAAAGTAAGTCAGCGGCCACTGTGGCAATTGTTAACGCTTGAATTGTTAACTCTTGAATTGTTAACGCTTGAATTGCTCACTCTTCAATTGTTAACGCCTAGCAATCTTGCCGTTACATTGTGCATTCCTAACTTCGCTAGAGTGGAACTACGCTCACCGGGGAGGTTTTATGGACAGCCAGCAAGAATACGTGTTGCGAACCGTTGAAGAACGCGATATCCACTTCATTCGCCTATGGTTTACCGACGTTTTAGGAATGCTCAAGTCGGTCGCTATCGCACCAGCTGAACTCGAATCCGCCTTTGAAGAGGGGATTGGTTTCGACGGTTCGGCAATCGAAGGCCTCACCCGCATTTCCGAGGACGATATGATCGTGCGCCCCGACGCTTCCACCTTCGAGCCCTTGCCGTGGGATGATGAGGGTTCGGCGCGCATGTTCTGCGATGTTCTCACCCCTGAAGGAAAGCCCAGCATGGGCGACCCGCGCTACATTTTGAAGCGCAACCTTGCAAAGGCAAGGGAGAAGGGCTTCACCTTCTACCTGCATCCCGAAATCGAATTCTACCTGTTCAAGCAGCAGCAAGATTACTCGCAGCCGCCAGTTCCTATCGACCAGGGTGGCTATTTCGATGATGTTCCGCTCGGAGCTGGCATGGACTTTAGGAAAGCCTCCATCACCATGCTCGAGCAGATGGGCATCACCGTCGAGTACTCGCATCACGAGTCGGGCCCAGGCCAGCAGGAAATCGACCTGCGTTACGCCGACGCTCTCTCCACAGCTGATAACATCATGACTTTCCGCACCATCGTTAAGGAGATCGGCCAGGAGCGCGGCCTGCTGGCAAGCTTTATGCCCAAGCCTTTAGCCGATGAGCCAGGTTCGGGTATGCACACGCATATGAGCTTGTTCTACGGCGATAACAACGCTTTCTACGAGCCCGGCGAAGAGTTTAACATGTCGAAGACGGCACGCCAGTTCGCTGCTGGCATCTTGGACCACGCCGTCGAGATTTCTGCAGTGACGAATCAGTTCGTGAACTCGTATAAGCGCCTGTGGGGTGGTTCTGAGGCTCCGAGCTACGTGTGCTGGGGTCATAACAACCGTTCCGCACTGCTGCGCATTCCACAGTACAAGCCAGGTAAGGGTGATTCGGCGCGTATGGAATACCGCGCTCTCGACCCAGTGGCCAACCCCTATATCGCTTTCTCCCTGCTCTTGGCTGCTGGCTTGGATGGCATTGACCGCGAGCTGGAGCTGGACGAACCGACGAGCGATGACGTGTGGGATCTGACTAATGCCGAGAGGCGTGCGATGGGTATTAAGCCGCTTCCCGCTTCTTTGGATTCTGCGTTGAGCTACTTGGAGAATTCTGAGTTTGTGGCGCAGAATTTGGGTGAGGATGTGTTTAGCTACTTCGTGTCGAATAAGCGTCAAGAGTGGGCTGACTATTCGCATCAGGTGACGGCTTACGAGATGCAGCACTTCCTGCGTCGCCTGTAACGCCAGAATTTCTCAAGATTATCACCGCGCTCTTTCCCGCGCGAACTGGGGCTGTGCATGAGCACAGCCCCATTGCATATCGCTGCTGTCGCGTACCGTGGTCGCCGAGTGTCGAGGTGGCCCGATCGCTGAGAGGTAATCGCGCTGAGAGACAACCGCCCTGAATGCCACCGCGCTCAGAGTTGAGCGACGGAATCGTGCTAGCTCAGCAGCTTGCGCATGCGCTGGATGCTCGGATGCTGCTTCACACCAAGCTCCTGAGCCCACAAGGAGACCAGGAACTCTTCGCGCATCCACTTCACATCCACGTACTTCTTCCAGGCGAGGTCACGGGCAGGGCCCGCAGGAGTCACATCCCACGCCTTCTTCGCCTGGTCGACAATATCCTGCGCTTCCTTGGCCTGCCAAGCCCAATTCACATCGCGCGACTTGTCGAGCTTCGCCTTCTCCAAGCGCTTCATATCCGCCTGCAAATAGCGCGGAATTTCCGGCAAATTCGCAGCAGGAGTACGGGCGATGAAGCCCGTCGACGTCAAATCAGCCACATGCGAGCGAATGCCTTGCAACACGGCCAACAGCGGAAGTTCAGCAGTGCCCGAAACCTTACTCTCCACTTCACCCTGAGCTTGGATGATCGCCATCACATCGTGAGCAACGTCGTACACGGCGTCCTCAAAAGTGTTTTCACACTCGTGGATGGCAGCATCCAACTGTTCGTCAGAGGAGATATCAGCGATAGAAGGAAGCAAGCGCTTGATTGCAGCGTACTGTAAATCTTCCACCAGTGCATCGGTGGAGGAGTAGGGAGCAGAAGCAAGGATGAGGGCTTCGCGACCCAGCCACCGACTCGAAATGCGAGCATCAGGAAGGTGAAGCTGCTTAAGCGCTGCCTTCCACAACATCTCTTCGCGAGGCAGTGCGGAAGCGCCAGACTGATGCAAAATGGTGGCTTGCGTCACCGCCTTACCTTGAGCACCAGCCTTACGAGCCGTACGGCCAATATCCTTTTGAGCAGCCCTTTGAGCTTGTTCGGAAAGCTCAGATTGCAAAGCAAGCAAGTCCTTACCGGAAGCCAAAACCTCAGGAACAAAGCGGGTGCGACGAACAGTATTCTTCGCCGAGTCACCAAAGCTTGCCACCAAGCCGGCCTTCTTCTCCGCCTTCTTGACCTCGTCCTTACCTGGGGCATCCTTTTCCACCACGAAAGTGGTTTTCAGGTGAGCAGGCAGCTTTGCTAATCTCGAGTCGTCAAAAACAGACGGATGAATTTGAGCGCCAATCGTGGCCACAGAAGCGCGCATAAACGCCTCCACAAACGGCACAGAAGCGAGATCATCCTCATGCTCGCCAATCCAGGTAGCGATAGTCTGGGCGGACTGAGGGGCCGGCACAAACTGGACGCGCAACTGCTTGGGCAGAGCCTTAATATACGCGGTGATCAGGTCACGACGCATGCCCGGAACCAGCCACGTGAACTCGCGAGGCGAGAGGCGGGAGAGATAGCGCAGAGGAATGTGAACGCTCACACCATCGTCAGCAAGGCCAGGATGGAAAGCGTAGGTCAAACGCAGGTCAATCTCGCGCGAGTCAGTTCCCTGAGCCTGCCACACATTGGGGAAATCCTCGTAGGAGAAGCCAGGGCCAGAGTCCAAACGAGCCACGTCACGAGCAGGGTCAAAGTCGAGAATATGAGCATTATCAACGCTCTTGAGCCACTTGGCGAGGTCGACAATACTCGTCACATTCTGCGGAATAGAACGGTCGTAGAACTGGTAGAGGTCCTCATCATTGGCTGTATCCACCACATGGCGAGTACGCGCAGCATCCTCATGGCCTTGCTCAATGAGCTCACGGTTGCGCTCAATAAACTCATCATGGGCAAAGCGGCGCGTCACCTGGCCTTCAACCAATCCGTTGCGCAGCAGCATAGAGCGAGCCTCAAACGGGTTGATACGCCCCCACAAAATAGTGCGATCCGCAACAATAGGCAAACCGTAAAGCAGCACGCGGCTCGTGGCCACCGCAGCACCACGATTCGCCGACCAATGCGGCTCAACATACGTCGTTTTCGTGAGCTCGCCAGCCAGCTCTTCAGCCCAAGAAGGGTCGATTTTCGCGGCCATACGCGCCCACAAGCGGCTGGTCTCCGTCAAATCGGCGGCCATCACCCAAGCAGGAGTCGACTTAAACAGGGCAGAAGCGGGGAAGAGCGCGAAACGAGTACCGCGCGCACCCTGATAGTTATTCTTCGCCTGCTTTTGAGCCCTCTTGAGTGCTTTCGCTCGAGCAGCGCCATTCAAACCGTTGAAATCAGAGGCTTTCGGCTCGCGAACAACCTGCATACCCAAATTAGAGAGCAAGCCGGAGAGCATGCAACGGTGAATATCGTCGCCATCCCAACTGGCTACCAAGGAGTGCGCAGCCTGCTGATTCAGAGGCTTACTGGCCGTCTGCTCATAGCCGGCCGGTTCAGCGTTAGGCGAGGCGTCGGCAACCTTCCAATGCAGGCCGGCACACATATGGTTCAGCTGTTCGACAAGGTCCTTCCACTGGCGCATGCGCAGGAAACTCATGTACTCGGCCTCGCACTTTTTGCGCAGCTGCCTGTTGCTCGGCTCGCTGGCCAGGAAAGCATACCAGATGTTCAAGATTGTCAGGAAGTCAGAATCGGGGTCGGCATACCTATTGTGAATGCTGTCTGCTTCCTCACGCTTCTCCTCTGGGCGCTCTCGAGGGTCTTGCAAGGAGAGGAATGCGGTGATGACGACGATGGCTGCCAGAGTGCGCGGGGTAGAGTGTAAGCCTGCTTGAACGATCATGCGGCCTAGACGCACGTCGATGGGAAGTTTAGCGAGCAGCTTTCCTACCCGGGTGAGGCGCATTTGCCCGTGGTTGCGGGTGATGGCTCCCAGCTCGTTGAGCTCGGTTACACCGTCGGAAACAGAGCGCGTGTCGGGCGGGTCGATGAAGCCGAAGTTCGTGACGTCTTCTGCCGTGTGGGCGACACCGACGGAGAGCATGTGCAGCACTACTGCGCCCAGTGAGGTGCGGAGAATTTCTGGGTCGGTAAACTCGGGGCGAGAATCGAAATCTTCCTTGGAGTACAGGCGAATGCAGATACCGTCTGCCACACGGCCTGTTCGACCAGCGCGCTGGTTAGCAGAGGCTTGCGAAATCGGCTCGATAGGTAAGCGCTGCACTTTCGCAGTTTTTGAATAACGTGAAATGCGGGCAGTACCCGGGTCGACGACGTAGCGGATGCCAGGTACGGTCAGCGAGGTTTCCGCAACATTGGTGGCAATTACAATTCGCTGATGGCTGTGATTATCAAAAATCTTATGTTGTTCAGCAGCGGAAAGGCGAGCAAAGAGCGGGATGATCTCAATATAGCCGCCTGCTCGAGGATCGGAGGTGCGCGAGGGCAACGCATGGCGAATAGCTTGTTCGAATTCGCGAATATCACGCTCGCCGGATGCGAAAACCAGAATATCGCGAGCCCCACGTTCATGGCGGGATACGGCAATGAGCTCTTGGCAAGCGCGAGCCACCTGGCTGGGCATGTCCAGCACATCGTCAAAATCGTCGTCATTACCGCCGCTTATGTTGGCATTGCGCCAGGCGGAATTGGCTTTCTGTGCTGTCGCAGAATCCACTGAACCGTAGGCCAGTGTTAAGGCAGGAGGCATTCCGGCTGGCTCGTACACGATTTTCACTGGGTAGGTGCGTCCTGACACTTCGATGACGGGAACGCTGTGGTGCAAAGCTTGCTCAAAGTGCGTGCGGAATTTCTCCGCATCGATTGTTGCTGAGGTGACAATCAACTTGAGATCGCGACGCTTGGGTAACAGAGCAGTCAGGTAACCGAGCAGGAAGTCGATGTTCAAACTGCGTTCATGAGCCTCATCAATGACAATCGTGTCGTAGCGGCTGAGCAGTGGGTCGCGCTGAATTTGGGCGAGCAAAATACCATCCGTCATAATCACCAGACGGGTGGAGGGAGAGGATTCATCCGTAAAGCGCACCTGATAGCCGATGTCATCGCCTAAACGAGTTTGAGTTTCTTGGCAGAGGCGTTCGGCTACTGCGCGTGCTGCGATGCGGCGAGGCTGGGTGTGTGCAATGCGGTGGCCATGGCTGCCTCTCCCCATTTCGAGCAGCATTTTAGGGATTTGGGTTGTTTTACCCGAGCCGGTTTGGCCTTGGATTATCACGACCTGGGAGCGCTGAATGGCTGCGATGATGTCGTCTTTGGCCGCGCAAATCGGCAGCTCTGTGGGGTACGTGAATTTCATAACAGACATAGTAATAAAACAGTCTACTCAACAGGGCCTCCCCGGTGAAATCGCTCACTGAGTTTTTCTACTGCGCATGAGTGTGACAGCAGACAGCAGAATTACTTCCGCCCCTGCGATGATCAGCAGTGCCAATCTCCACCAAGTGAATGGTGAGGTGAGAGTGTTGCTTCTTACCAGGAAAGTGACGATTGCAGAGGCATAAAAGACGAGGAGCACGCAACCTAAAGCCGTTTTGTGCACGTCAGTATGAGCAGCAATCAGTGTCATCGCGAGGAGAAGAGGGATGCCGATCCACCCGAGTGTGACGGTTTGGCCAGCAAAACTATTCGCCACAGTCGGTGCTGTACTCACGATGGCAGGGAAGTTTCGTGCCAGAGAATAGAGCTCGAGAAGCAGTGCAATACTCATAACGCCAGCGAGAAGATGTGCCACTGCAGGTGTTTTCTTGCTGTGGGCTTCAGTGTATTTGCCAGTCTGATCGGTGGGAGTGATATTGCTCTGTAGCTGTGGAAGCTCTCTGTGGGTGGTGCTGTGAAGAGCGAGGAAAACGCTCAATACAAGCAGCATCACCAGGGCAATATCGCTCAGAATGGTCACGAAGGAGGGGAGGAGAAGGTGGGTTATCGTCCACATATTCGTTCTTGTGATCTCGGTGGTGATAATCCAGAAGAGCTCGATAAGCAGCGATGCTGCCACAGGGATTGACAGGAAGAGCAGCGTCACCGCGGTGGGAATGCGGGAAAAGAGCCAGAAACTCGCTACCGCACACAGGGTGGGGACGAGGAAAAGTGTCAAGATGACGGTTGCCCAGTGAATATTTTCAGGAATGATTCCGGGAAAGTCGTTCAGGGAAGCTGCTGGTTTTGCCGTCGCAAGAATGATGTGGTTATTGATGGTGTAACCCAACAAAATGAGGGTAGCGGCGCTGAGAGTGAGCCATGCTAAGTCTTGCGGATGCGTGAGGTTGCGATGTCTTCTGAAACTGAGATTCTCTGCGTGGATGATACGGGTATTCTTTTCTTTCATCTCAGCTCCTTTGCTCAGAGTATTACCCCGAATGGGGTTAAGAAAAGCGTACTCTTGCTAGGGCTGAAGAGTAATGGTTCACAACTCAAGAATTGTGAAAGTTTTTGCCGTCAAGGGTGTAGTTAGCGCAGTCGGCAACGCTTACAACAGCGGATGGAACCAGTGGCGGCGGCACACGGGGATATAGGTTTCATTACCGCCGATCTGAATTTGCTCACCCTCGTACACCGGCTTGCCGTTGTCAGTGCGCAAAACCATGGTTGCTTTGTGCTTGCAGAATTGGCAGATCGTTTTAATTTCCTCAATCTTGTCTGCCATGCACAGCAGATGGTAAGAGCCTTCAAACAGGTGATTGCTGAAATCATTCTTCAAGCCGAAGCACATCACGGGGATGCCCAGCTCATCGACCACGGCCGCGAGCTCGTACACATTGTTTTTCGTCAAAAACTGGCATTCGTCAACGAGAACACAGTCGGGCTTATTCTCCATCGCACGCACATAGTCGTACACGTTCATTTCAGGGGTGACAGCGATCGCTTGCCTTTTCAGCCCTATGCGTGAAGCAATGATTCCATAGCCTTCTCGCGTGTCGAGGGAAGAGGTCATGAGAACAATAGACTTCCCTTGTTCCTCATAATTGTGGGCAACTTTGAGAATTTCGATGCTTTTGCCAGAATTCATCGTTCCGTACCGGTAATACAGCTGAGCCATCTTTCCCCTAAGCTTCTGCTCGCTTTCACAAACGCAGTGCATCATAGCTCATAGGGCAGAACGCTTGAGATTGCCACTGCGCGTTTTCCTTGTCCTGACAATCTGAAACCCAAAACTGAATTTCACTGGGGAGTGTTGCTGGCCAGCTCGTATGAGACAATCCCAAAGACTTACGCATAAGGAGATGAAGTAGAGAATGTATCTTGCACTCAATGTTCTGGGAATTGTCGTATTCGTGGGTATAGGATGGCTGTTTTCCCACGATAAGAAACATATTCAGTGGCTGTCCGTCGGCATCATGATGGTGTTCAACATTTTCATCGCATGGTTCCTCACTTCCTTTAGTGTGGGGCGAAGCATCGTGCAAGGTGCAGCCGCTGGTTTCAACGAGCTGGTCAAGGTTGCGTATAAAGGTATTAATTTTGCCTTTGCCAATTGGGTGGGCCCGGAAGGTATCCACCCTGCTCCGGTGAATTTTATCGCCTCAGCGCTGCTGCCTATTTTGCTCGTCGTTCCGATGTTTGACATTTTGACGTACATCGGAGTGCTGCCATGGATTATCAAATGGATTGGCCGCGGCTTGAGTTTCATCACTCGCCAGCCGAAGTTCGAGTCGTTTTTCGCCGTGGAAATGATGTTCTTGGGCAATACTGAGGCTCTTGCTGTTTCTCAGCTGCAGCTCAAGAGGATGAAGCCGGCGAGAAACCTGACGCTGGCTATGATGTCGATGAGCTGCGTGACCGCCTCAATTTTGGCGTCGTATATTCAGTTGGTTCCTGCCCAGTACGTGTTGACTGCTGTGCCGCTGAACTGCATTAATGCTCTGATTGTGGTCAACTTGCTCTACCCGGTTCATGTGGATGAAGCGGAGGATACGATTGCCACTCTGGCTGACGCTCAGGCTGTTGAGAACGTTCGGACTGCCGCAACTGAGGTGCAGCCTGCCGCTACTGAAGAGAAGAAGCCAGCCGCCACTGAAGAGGCTTCTGCCGCCGTCGCTCAAGAGTCTCAGCCAGCTGCCGACGAGGAGAAGAAGCCTGACGCACAGAACAAGCCTGTCGAGAGCAAGTCTTCCGCACAGAACAAGCCTGTCGAGAGCAAGTCTTCCGCACAGAACAAGCCTGTCGAGAAACCTCAGCGCGAGCCCTTCTTCTCCTTCCTGGGCGACTCCATTTTGGGTGCTGGCCGCCTGATTCTCATCATCGCAGCAAACGTCATCGCCTTCGTCGCTCTCGCCGCCCTCATTGACAAGTTGCTGAGCTTGATCAACCCTCAGCTCACCTTGGCTCATATTCTGGGCGTCTTCCTCTACATTCCATCCCTGCTGCTCGGCCTTGACCCATCAACAGCCTGGGATATGGCTGGTTTCATGGGTATGAAGCTGGTAACGAACGAATTTGTGGTGATGACCCAGATTACCAGTACAGTTGCAACCTTCGCAGAGCACTACAAGGCAGTGCTCATCGTGTTCATTACCTCGTTCGCTAACTTCAGCACGGTGGGCATGGTCACTGGCTGCTTCAAGGGCTTGGTGGATAAGGAGAAGAATGATCTGATCGCTCGTAATGTGGGCCGTCTCATTCTCTCAGGTATCCTCGTTTCCCTGTTGTCTGCGGGCATGGTTGGCCTGTTCGTGTGGTGAGGCAATTGTCCTCGAGCCATTGAGCGAGTTCACTCCTGTTGTTGCTCTCATAGTAGGCGAGCAGCAGCGTGAGGAACTCGCTTTTCTTTTCTGGTTCGATGCTCATATGTGCCGGACATCGCCACCGGGTAGTTTCTCATGTGTCCGGCGCCATGGTCGAGCTCAGCGCGAAGAATCTCGTTGTAGTGTGAGATCAGAGCCCAGCTTACTGGTTCGTCGCAGTAGGCGAAGAGCTCGTGGAAGGCGCGATCAATGTTGATGACGGTGGTCACGGTTCGTGGTGGGCAAACTGGTGGCCGCACCCCGTTGAGTACAGACTCTACTGTTTCTCGGCTAATGCCGTCTATTTCGATGTTTGCCGTTTTCCAGATCAACTCGGTGAGGCGCGCTTCAGCGAGTTTTCGTGCTGTTAATTGTGAGGAAAGTTGCGCCATTTCTCAAGATTATCACTGCTGAGAAAGTCGCTTGAATGCACTCCAGCGCAAAGAAAAAGATGTGCTGTACACCAGAGCGCGTGTCCAAGCGCCAATTTCTTGGAGACAACCTCCAGCTCAGCACATCTTTGTTAAGATTAACAGCACGGATATACGGCTTCAGTAGCACGGCAGCTCATCTGTGCGTAGCGGATGTAATCGCGTTCCCAGCGCATGAGCTCGCCAGTGCATGAGCGTGTCCGCTCCGCCTTACTTGCTGTGGCGCTTCTCTTTGAGTTCCGCAAACTTTGCAGGGCTCAACGTGCCAACATCAACCATGGCCGATTCAATCTGATCCAAAACCGTGTTGCGGTCATCCATGCTTTCCGCAAAGTCATACTTATTGCCGTCAATCGTAATGATGGCAGATGCATCGTAGCTTTGACGCCACTGAGCGTAATATTCAATCAACGTCTTGTAATAGGAGAGCAGCGAAGGGTCGGTTTCCACCTGTTCGAACGGGCGACCGCGCTTCTTCACGCGATGAAGCATGGTCTCCAAATTCACATCCACAAAGATCATCAAATCAGGAGACTTCTTATGAGCCGCGTAAGGAAGCTCTTCGAGCATGTTCTTCAGAAGAGACTGGTAAATCTCCCATTCTTCCTGGGTGGCATGGCCCTGATCCGTGTTCATCTTCATGAAGATAGAATCCTCATAAATCGAACGGTCAAGAATATTGTTGTCCTCCTGCATCGCCTTCTTGATCATGGCGAAACGGCGGTTCAAAAAATAAACCTGCAGCAAGAAAGTGTAGGGGTTCGTTTGAGCTTTACCCTCTTCCACCAACTGATTACCACGGTAGAAAAGAGGAAGAACGGGGTTATCATCCACAGGTTCGAAGAAAGGTTTAGTTCCCAACTCGTCGGCCAAAATCTGAGTCAACGTGCTCTTTCCTGCGGATATCACTCCTGCACATGTCAACAAAATATGACTCACCCCATCTCTCATCAGTCATTGAGCAAAACACGAACACTCTAGCAAGGAGCTCACCCTTTACGCTGAGAAGCAACACGTCACACTTCGTCGTCGCGTAGCACTTCGATCAGACGATACCCCTTCTGCGATGCAGCCTTCGACACGCTGAAATGAACAGGAGAGCCTTCCTGTGAAGAAGCCTGAGCTGCGCTCCACTCATCCAAAGCCTTTTGCAACCATGGGATCAAAGAATCAGCGCCCAAATTCTTCTGCACAACCAGGTAGGCAACACTATCCACATTCAAACGAGGAAGGTACGTCATCAGCAGAGTATGCAGCTCTTCCTTACCCACGCGAATCGGAGGGTTCGACCACATCACATCAAAACGCAGATTCTCATCCAACTGGGAAGTGAGCATGGCTTGCACATTGTGAATGCCGTTGCGCTTTGCATTGCTCGACGTCAGTGCGACAGCACGCTCATTCACATCCACCGCATAAACCTGTGCTTGCGGGCTCTCAGCTGCCATCGTCAAAGCGATAGGGCCCCAACCGCAACCAATATCCAAGAAATTACCCTCTTGAGGCAGCTCAGGAGCCTTCGACAGCAACACAGACGTGCCCAAATCCAGTCGAGAACCAGAGAAGACGGAACGGCTCGTTTCCACAGAAAAATGGTGGCCGCGAGGAGAAATATCGAAAGACTGACGAATATCTTCAGTGGTTGGTGTTGCGGCGAAATACTGTTCTCCGCCCTGACGAGCCGCGGAAGAGTTACGGCGCTGATAATCTCGGTTCATACAAGCCTTTCCTTCGCCTCATGACGCAAGCTAAGAAAACCATTAGGATTAAAGGAACTGAATAATTGTAGCCTGAGACGTGAGCTGTGGGGGATAATGGCTGAAACTAAAAACAAGGCTTCTGAACAATTCGACGTTTTTGAGCGCCAGTCTGCCGTTTTGGAAGAGCAGAGTGAGCAGGCCAGCGACAGAGAACTCGAGCAACAAGATTGGCAGAATCGCGTTGAGCGCAATGCCATGCGTCATGTTGCTAATCTTGTGGGAAACCATGCCGACCGCACCGATGTGGAATACCAGCGAGCTAGGCTTGAGCGCGTCATTTTAGTGGGAGTGTGGAGCAGCTACGAAACGAGCCTTGCTCAAGCAGAAGAAAGCCTGAGAGAGCTTGCCGCGCTTGCCGATACGGCAGGAGCTGAGGTGGTCGATGGACTGTTGCAAAGGCGCGACCATCCCGACGCGGCAACCTACATTGGCTCGGGTAAAGCCAAAGAGCTCGCCCAAATGGTGGAAAGTAACGATGCTGACACGATTATCGTCAATGCTGACCTGCCACCGAGCCAGCGTAGAGCACTCGAAAAGCTCACCGGCATTCACGTCATCGATCGAACTGCCGTCATTCTCGACATTTTCGCCCAGCACGCCACTTCGCGTGAGGGTAAAGCCCAAGTCGAGCTCGCCCAACTGCAATACATGCTGCCGAGGCTTCGCGGTTGGGGCCAAACTCTGTCGCGTCAGGCGGGTGGCCAAAGTGCCGGACAGATGGGCGGTATCGGCTCGCGCGGCCCTGGCGAAACTAAGCTGGAGATGAATAGGCGCGTGATTCACAAGCGAATCTCCAAGCTCAAGGCCGATATTGCAGCCATGGAACCCACACGTCGTACCAAGCGTGATTCGAGGAGGCGCAACGACATTCCGACCGTTTCCGTTGTGGGGTATACGAACGCGGGTAAGTCGAGTTTGACCAACGCGCTCACTGGTTCGCAAGAACTCGTGCGCAACGCGCTCTTCGCCACCCTGGACACGGCCGTGCGCTCGGCAAAAACGCGCAGTGGTCGCACGTATGCTTATGCCGATACGGTGGGTTTCGTCTCTGACCTTCCTACCCAGCTGGTGGAAGCGTTTAAGTCGACGTTGGAGGAGATTAGCAGCTCGGACCTCATCGTGCACGTCGTCGATGCGAGCAGTGTGGATGTTGACCAGCACATCACCACGGTCAACGATATTCTCGCCGATATCGATGGGGTAGAGGCGATCCCGCGGCTTCTGGCTTTTAACAAGGTGGACTTGATCACTCAAGCGCAGTTGCACCGTTTGAAGGAGCTATACCCGGATGCGGCCTTTGTTTCTGCGGCTTCTGGCGTGGGAATCGAGCAGCTGCAACACGCAGTTGAAGCGCTGTTGCCCCGTCCGCATGTGCGCGTGGACGTGCTGTTGCCTTATGACGCTGGTGCTCTGGTGGCTCAGGTGCGCGTGGCAGGCCAGATCGAGCAGCTCGACTATGAGGATGAAGGCATTCACTTGCAAGCTTTCGTGGGTGACTCGTTGGCGGCAAAGCTGCTGGCGGCCTCGCAGTGATGCTAAGCGGGGCTCAAGTTGGGGCTTGCTCCTCGGCGCGCGGTAAGCGAGTTTGCGTCGTCTCAACAGATTAGACTGGGAAGTGCAAACAAAGATTGTTTGAGGTGTTTTTGCCTCCATATAAGGAGATTGCTGCATGGCTACTTCCACTGTTAAGCCAACGAAGCTCGCTATCATCGGTGCTGGTGCTGTTGGTTCCACTCTTGCATCTGCTGCCGCAACTCGTGGTTTGGCTCGTCACATCGTTCTCGAGGACATTTACCTCAAGGGCGTAAAGGCTCAGGCTCTCGATCTCGAGCAGGGTTCTGAGTTCTACCGTACCCCAGTTGACTTCGCTGGTTCTGACGATGTTGAGATCTGCCGCGATGCAGACATCGTCGTCATTACTGCTGGTGCTCGTCAGCAGCCAGGTGAGTCTCGTCTCGACCTCGCTGGCAAGACGATTAACATGCTCAAGAGCATTATTCCTAACGTTATTAAGGTTGCTCCAAACGCTATTTACCTGCTGGTGACCAACCCAGTCGACATCACCACGTACGTTTCCCAGCAGCTCTCTGGCCTGGACCCACAGCAGCTCTTCGGCTCCGGCACCAACCTCGACTCCGCACGTCTGCGCCTGCTGCTCGCAAAGCAGACCGGCGTCAATGTCAAGGACATCAACGCTTACATCGCTGGTGAGCACGGCGATTCCGAGGTCGCTCTGTGGACCGCAGCTAACATCGCTGGTGTCCCGCTGCTCGACTGGAAGCCACTGCCAGGCCACGAGCCACTCACTGCTGAGGTTCGCGAGCAGCTTCACAAGCAGACTGTGAACGCCGCTTACGAGATCATCGAGGGCAAGGGTGCAACCAACTTCGCTATCGCTCAGTCTTCTTGCGATATCATCGAGGCTATTGTCACCGATTCTCATCGCGTGCTTCCAGTTTCCTCCATGATCGACGACTTCCACGGCATCTCTGACGTGTGCATGTCTGTGCCACGCGAGATCAACCGCAACGGTGTTGGCGCCGTCTTCCAGACTCCAGTCTCCGAGGGCGAGCTTGCTGCACTCAAGAAGTCTGCTGAGACCTTGAAGGCAAACGCTCACAAGTTCGGCTTCTGATAAGCACTTCTGATAAGCCCTTGAGATTAACACTGAGATTATCACTGCGATTATCACTGCGCTGATGATCTCGGGCATTTCGGGCGCTTTCCTATAGACGGTGTGTCCTGCGGACGGTATGTTCAGTACCGTCCGCTTTTTTATGCGCCACACGGCCGTAGGCTCGCTCGCTGCTCACTTGCGCCGTGACACGTGACCCGCGAGCCGAGGGGAGGCAGCGGCCTTTTCATCAGGCTGGCGCGCGCCACAAGGCAGTAAGTACCCGAAAATATGGGTAAATTGTATTTATTTTTCACAAAATCGCTGGTTTTCTCCAAGTCTGCACATATTTGGCGTGACAATAAAATTTGATCGAACGAAGGAGGCTCGGATGTCCAGCGACTTTACTGCCCATGCCAAAGCTATCTTAATTGGCGAGCATGCTGTCGTTTACGGTGCCGACGCCCTTTCTGTACCTCTGACGAGCTTGACCTTGACCGCGCGCGTGGAAGCTGATCCCGCCGGTCCGACGCTCAACACCGAAGGCTATTGCGGTGATTTTGACGAGGCGCCTCAACTGTTTTCCGGCATTCGCTTCCTGTTTACTGAGCTCGTGGAAAAGCCAGGGCGGGATACTCGCGTTCGTTTAACTTTCGACTCTCATATTCCTATGGCTCGCGGTTTGGGCTCGTCGGCAGCTTCTGCTTTGGCGACAATTCGCGCGCTCAACAGCTACTATGGCTTAAATTTGAGCGAGTCTGAGATTATCAGTCTGGGTAATCGTGCCGAGGATATTGTTCATGGCAAGGCTTCGGGCCTCGACTTGCAAACCGTGAATTCAGACCAACTGGTGAGCTTTAACAAGGAAAGCGGTTTCACTCATATTCCTGGTAATCTAGGTGCTTGGCTTGTTATTGCCGATACGGGCGTTGAGGGAAGTACTAAAGAAGCTGTTGCAATGGTGAGAGACCAGCGTGACAGTTCGCCGCTGATGCGCCACCGGCTTGACGAGCTAGGAACTCTCTCCCGGCGGGCCAAGCAGGCGTGGAAGCAGAAGGATTCGCTGCAACTGGGCACTATTTTTGATGCGGCTCAGGAAATTTTGGTTAGTTTTGGTATTTCCACGTCGACGATTGACAAGCTTGTTGATGTTGCGCGTGATGCGGGAGCTTTGGGTGCGAAGCTTTCAGGTTCTGGTTTAGGTGGTGTGGTAATCGCATTGGCGAATACTCGAGAATTGGCTCACAATGTGGCGCAGGCTTTACATCCGCATGCTCATGGCGTGTGGGTTGAACAGTTGTGAGGAGTGATATGAGCGAAACGTGTGTACGACCTCAGCTTCTCGATGAGCAATCTTTTTTTGACGAGCAACCTCGTGCCGGATTAGCGACGGCACATACCAATATTGCCTTGGTCAAGTATTGGGGCAAGAAGGATGAAAAGCTGCGTCTTCCTTTCACTGACTCCCTCTCGCTGACGGTGAATGATTTTTATACGACTACGCAGGTTGTGGTGCGCGATGACGGTGCACCTCGCCGCTTCCGTTTGTCGGGGCAAGAGGTCAACGGCCCGGCAGCTGAGCGCGTGTGGAAGTACATTGAGCGTTTGCAGCGTCGTTTTGGTGTTTCGGGAACGCTGGATATTTCTACTGCTAATCATGTGCCGATGAGCGCAGGGCTTGCCTCGAGCTCGTCTGCTTTTGCCGCTTTGGCCGGCGCTTTTGCTGCAGCTTACGAGCTCAATGTGGACCGCGAGGAGCTGTCGCGTATGGCTCGCTTGGGTTCGGGTTCGGCGTCTCGCTCGGTGTATGGCGGTTTTTCGCGCTGGATTGCTGGCCACGATGATGCCACCTCGCGCGCAGTCGCTCTTGATGAGAACCCTGACCTCGATATTCGCCTGTTGGCCGTTCAGGTGGATGTGAGCCCGAAGTCGGTTCCTTCAACTCAGGGTATGCGCCGCGTGGTGGAGACTTCGCCGTATTTCCCGGTGTGGGTGGAGCAGACGAGTAAAGCCTGCGATGAGATGGAGAAGGCCATTGAGCGCCGCGATTTCACTGCTATTGGTGAGATTGCTCAGCAGAACGCTCTCGATATGCACGCTCTCAACTTGACGGCTCGCCCTGGCTTTACGTACTTCCAGCCTCAAACTTTGCTGGTGTTGCAGCTGGTGGATGAGCTTCGCCATAACGGCGTGGAATGCTATTCGACGATGGACGCCGGTTCGAATGTGAAGGTTCTCGTCCAGTCTGGCAATGAGGCTCGTGTGCGCGCTCGTATTCATGAGGTGTTGCCGCAAGCGCCGATCACTTCGACGGGTGCTGGCCCTGGTTTGGTGATGACGACTCTGTGAGGAACAACTCTGTGAGGAACAACATGCTGATTAGTGAGGCTCAAGCCCCAGGCAAGCTGTACTTGGCGGGGGAGTATGCGGTGGTCAACCCTGGCAACCCGGCTCTGCTCATGGCAGTCAACCGTTATGTTGAGGCTCGCGTCAGTAGCTCTGAGCGTTGGCTGGTCACTTCAGCTCAGTTCTCCGGCTCGCAAGTCGTTATGGGAGGTTACGTCCCTGCTAATCTCAGTTTTGCTAGCGCAGCGCTTGAGATTGCCAGAAACTATGCCTCGAAGGTGAGCGAGCGAGAAGTCTGCGGCCATGTGCATATTGATTCTCACCTTCAGTCAGATGATGGGACGAAGTTCGGTTTAGGTTCGTCGGCGGCCGTGTGTGTGGCCGTTGTTCGCGCGGTTCTTGCGGCTTATGGTGTTCAGGCTTCGCCCGTTACGGTGTTTAAGTTGGCTGCGACTGCGCATTTTCTCGTTCAAGGCAATGGTTCCTTGGGCGATGTTGCGGCGAGTAGCATGGGCGGGCTCGTGTATTATCGCTCGCCGGACCGCGAGTGGTTGCGCTCTTTTGTTAATGCGCACACTGCCCCTGACCAGTTCGCTTGTGCTACCGCAGACTTCGACTATGAGAATTCTCTTTACGGCACTCTTTCGCGTTTGGACACTGTTGCTCTCGTTGAGCAGGCATGGCCCGATCTCGTGATTGAGCAGGTGAGTAAGGCAGCAAATCTCGAGATTGAAGTGGGATGGACGGGTAAGCCGGCTTCGACGAAGACGCTTGTGAAGAAGGCTGCAAAGCCGGTGGAACCTGCGAAATATCAGGCTTTCTTGCATGCTTCTGCCCGCAGTGTTGACGCTTTGCGTGCACTGGTGAGTGCTCCGACTGGCGCCGCCGTGAGGGCTCCTGCTGGGCAGCTCGCTTCTGTGGTAGCTGAGCTTCGCGCCCAGTTGAATGAGCTGTCCGCTTTGCGCGATGTTGAGGTGGAAACCGATGAATTGCGTCGGGGTATCGAGATTGCTTTGGCGCATGGTTTTGCTGCAAAGTCTTCCGGAGCTGGCGGCGGCGATTGCCTGATTGCCCTTCGTGTCAATCCTGCCGCACTCGCCAACTCTGCCGCACTCGCCACGGTCCATGACGTCACCGCCTATTCTCACAGTTTGCGCGAGGCGTGGCTGGAAGCGGGAATTACGCCGCTCGCGTTGTCTCTGAGCCCTGCTCACACAACAGCAGCATCTTCTTCCGATTTTTCTGCAGAAGGCGAGGTTTATGATGCCTGATTCTCTCCGCGCGCAGCGTAAGGAAGATCATCTGCGTTTTGCTGAGCAGAGTTTCCGCGACCATCGTCACAATGATTTTGACGAGCTGCATTTGGTGCGCCCTACTTTGCCGCAGACGAGTGTGAACAGTGATAATCTGGCGACGACCTTGTTTGATAAGCCTGTTTCTGCGCCGTTTTTCATTAATGCGATGACGGGTGGTACCGCTCACGCCACTGAGATTAACACTGCGCTGGCTCGTGTCGCGCAGCAGGAGGGGATTGCGGTTGCTTTCGGTTCGGCGAGTATTGTGGGCCATGAGCCGCAAGCTTTGGCGGGTTTTGTTGCGGCGCGCGAGCAGGCTTCTGATGTGCCGGTGTTGATTAATGTGAATCCGGGTACGCCGCTTTCTGTTGTTTCTCAGTTGGTGGAGGCGTTGGAGCCGAGCGCTGTGCAGGTGCATGTGAATGTGGTGCAGGAGTTGGTGATGCGCGAGGGGGATCGTGATTTTCACTGGGATGAGCCTCTTGCTGCAATTATCAATCGCGTGCATGATTCGTATCAGCTTCCTGTGGTGGTGAAGGAAGTTGGTTTTGGCTGGGATATTGCTTCTTTGCGTTTGGCTCAGCATTTAGGTGCTGATGTGGTGGATGTTGCCGGTAGCGGTGGCACGAATTTTGCGGTGATTGAGCGTTTGCGTCGTGAGCAGGATGCTTCGGATTCAGTGGATTATTCGTGGCTGGAGGATTCTGGCTTATCGACGGTCCAGTCTTTGGTGAATGCACAGCAGGTGGCGGGTTTGACGGTGTTTGGCTCTGGTGGTGTGCGTCACCCGTTGGATGTGTTGAAGTGCTTGGTGTTAGGCGCTCGTGCTGTGGGTGTGTCGGGTGTGATGCTGCACACTTTGGTGAATTGTGGTGCTGAGGGTTTGCGGGAGCTTATTTCGACGTGGAAGCTTCAGCTTGCTGGTCTTTTTGCTCTGTATGGCGCTCCAGATTATCAGCACCTTTCATCGGTTCCGTACTGGTTGGAACCGCGGTTGGAGGCCTACGTCCGTCAGATTGTGCAGGCTGATCAGCGCTAATTGATTGGCGCTGATCAGCATATCTTCCAGGAGTTCAGTCGACTTTGCGCACAACGGTTACGACGATTCCCATGATGCTGGCATGTGTGCCATCGATGGGCTTGTAGGCTGGGTTGTGGGGCAGTAGCCACACGTGACCGTTGTTATCACGCTTGTAGGTTTTCACTGTTGCTTCGTCGTCGAGAAGAGCGGCAACCATTTGTCCGTTTTCAGCGTTGTTTTGCTTGCGGATAACGACGTAGTCTCCATCACAGATTGCTGCATCGATCATAGAGTCGCCATGGACTTCGAGCATGAAGAAGTCACCCTTGCCTACGAGTTGTTGTGGTAGGCGCATGGTGTCTTCAACATGTTCTTCTGCGGTAATCGGCTTACCTGCTGCGATGCGTCCGACAAGCGGGACTTCAATGGAGTCAAAGTCGTTCGATGGCATTTGTGGGCTACCACCATAGATGCCTTCTGCACTGGTGGTTTTCACATTGCCATAAGTAGATGAGGAGAGCCTCTGTGCCTGAGTTGGAGTAATGCTCTGGTTATTAGTGAGATCCAGAACTTCAATTGCTCGTCCCATATTCGGGTGGAGACGAATGAAACCATCCTTAGCAAGTTGATCGAGCTGATGCTTCACCGATGATGTTGACTTCAGCCCCGCATCACTGGCGATCTCCCGAATAGAGGGTGGGAAACCATTGCGCTGCATGCGCGTGGTGATCGACTTATAAATCTGCTGTTGGCGAGCAGTCAAGTCGCTGAGTTGCTTGCGGCGAGTAGAACCTGCACCCGTGGTAGCAGAAGTTGGTGTCTGCTTCTGACGGTTGCTTGTCGTATTCGTATTCCTCTGTGGTGTATTCATACTCGCCTCCTTACCAATATGGTATCGCACAAGTGTTCGTAAATCAAACAGATGTTCGACTTGACAAAAATCAAAACGCGAGGAAAATAGAACATACGTTCGAAAGAACAAATGTTCGAACGTAAGTGTACAAACAAGCTGTGCGCTAGTAAGGAGCAAATGATGGATCGAGTTCAGAACATCGCAGATGAAAACGATTTCCGTCATCATCTGCAGGGCAGTTATTGGGCAGGTCTTGCCGCTGTTTTTCTCGTCAGTGTGCTGGCTTTCGTCACTCCTTCAGTACAAGCCAGCCAGCCCGACTTTGTCGCCCAACTGCAACAAGAACCCACGGTGACAATTACTGTTCAGCAAGGGGATACTCTCAGCAGCATTGCGCAACACTACATGCAGTCCATCCCGTCAATCACCGAGCGTACACAGCGCATTATGCTGCTCAACAACATGCACAACAGCACATTGATTGCAGGCCAAACACTCGGAATTCCTCAAGAATAATGAATTCCCATAGCACTAGGAGGCTGGAATATTGAGAATTCGTGTCAATTTTCTCTCCTAGTGAAGTGTCAAGGGGACCGACTGTGCCGATGTCGTGTACTCTCGAATATATGCATTGCCCATTTTGTCATAATGCGGACACTAAGGTCCTCGATTCTCGTGCCGACGAAGACGGAGTTGCCATTCGCCGCCGTCGCGAGTGCATGAAATGCCATCGTCGTTTCACCACCATGGAATCATGCGAACTCACCGTAGTGAAACGTGATGGACACACCGAACGCTTCGATCGCAACAAGGTGATTGTGGGGGTTGGCAAAGCCTGCCAATCTCGTCCTATCACCCAAGACCAACTTAAAGAGCTCGGTCGTAAGGTTGAAGAAGAGCTGCGTGCCAGCGGACAAGCGCAAATCCCTAGTGTTGAAGTCGGAAAGGCAATCCTCAAGCCTTTGCGTGACCTCGACCTCGTTGCCTACATGCGCTTTGCTTCCGTGTACCGCGACTTTAAAGACCTCTCCGACTTCGAAGCAGCAATCGAAGAGCTGCGTCAGTACGAGAAGGATAAGAACACGACGCTAACTGCTGGCGCTGACACTGCGACAGTAGATGCATCCGACCCTTCAGCAGCAGGTAAAGAAACAGGAAAAGAACCTGGAAAAGAAGCAGGGAAAGAAGCAGCGTAGCTTCTCAGCCTGTGCCGCACATACTCAGAAGGGCTTCCCTCTAGGAAGCCCTTCTGTCGTATTGAAGTTATGTGAATGCTCAGCGCATTCAGAGGTTCACCTGCTCAGCATCCGAGCGAGTACGAACGATCACCAACTGTTGAGTAGGACGAGTCATCGCCACATACAAATCAGCAGCAGCCGACAAGCGCGACGCACCGTTCTCCTCAATCAAGCCAGGCTCGATCACCACAACAGCGTCATATTCCAAACCCTTAGAACCATGAGGATCAATCAGATCAATCTGATCATCCCAATCATCCTGGTTACGCAGACGCTGCTCCTCCTGCTCACCCAACTGCTCACGAATCGCCTTCCACAACGGTTGACGCAACAAAGTGAGAATCGAAGTGTCAGCAATCACCGCAACACGGCCGGTACCATCGTCAGAAACATAACGCTTCACCATCTCTATAATCTGCGTCAAAGCAGAAGGCACCAAGTCATTCGAATTCTCCACCGTCACACGGCGAACCGAATCAGGAATCTGACGCACCGAATGAACCGTCGAAATATACAAACCACGAGAACGGGCATACTCATCAGCCAAAGTTGCCACTTCCTGAGGGTTACGATAATCGATAGTCAACTCGCACAAATTCCAACGATCCTCACCAAACAGCGGGTTCATCGTATCCTGCCAATGGCGAGTACCACCCAAAGCGGATGTCTGAGCCACATCACCCACAATGGTGAAAGAACGAGACGGGCAACGGCGCAGCAACATACGCCAATCCATGGCACTTAACTCTTGAGCCTCATCGACCACAATATGGCCGAAAGTCCACTCACGGTCACGAGCAGCATGAGAAATCAACGACTCACCATCTGCCGTGCCATTCATCTGAGCAGCAAGGTCGGCAGCATTCACCAAGCCCGACTTCGCCAAGCCCATCGACTCCAAAGTCTCCTGAGCATAACGCTCCTCAGCGCTTGGGCCCTTCTTCTGGTTGAGTGCAGCAGCTTTATTCGGGTCAGGGCCAATCAGCTCCATCGCTTCATCCAAGAGAGGAATATCAGAAACAGTCCAACCGCTGCCCTTCTCACGGTAAAGCAACCGCAACTGCTCATCAGAAAGCCACGGAGCAGCACGCTTCAAACGCTGAGGACGCGCCCACAAAGTCTCCAACAACCACTGAGCAGTCAGAGGAAGCCACGCCAAATTCAGCGTGCGCTGCACCGTCTGATCCATTCGCAAAGATTCACGAACCTGATCCAACTCGGTAGCACTCGGCTGGTACTCCACAGCACGCTGATAACGAGCAACAAGAAGCTCCATCATGCGCTCAATAAAAGTCACACGAGCCTTATTGTGCGGAGCATGAGAATGACGAGCCGCATTCTGCGCCGAAATAATATCCTCAGCAGTCACAGCAATGCGCGTACCGCGAACCGAGATAGTCGGCAGCTGAGAAGGAACACGCACGCACGCCTTCACCGCATTGTCAATCATGCGGGCCATGCGAGCATCACCCTTGAGCTGAGCAACATGAGGTTCTTCCTCAGCACTGACCGTCACCCCAGGCAGGAGAGTGGCCATCGTGCGAGAAAGCACGCCAGTTTCGCCCAAAGATGGCAAAACCTGGCCAATATAATGCAGGAAGTTTGACGACGGGCCAACGATGAGCACGCCAGAATGCGCCAAACGCTCACGATGAGTGTAAAGAAGGTAGGCGGCTCGATGCAAAGCAACAGCAGTCTTACCCGTACCAGGGCCACCTTGCACTACTACCACCTGGTTGAGAGGCTGACGAATAATGCGATCCTGCTCAGCCTGAATAGTGGCCACAATATCCGTCATGAAACCAGTACGTCGGCTGGCCAGGGAAGTGAGAAGAGCGCCTTCACCAGTCAGTGTGCCCTCGCGAGAAGCCTGAGTTGCGCGCTCAGAATGCACGTTGAGAACCTCATCCTCAATGCCCACCACGTCGCGGAACTTCAACGCGATATGGCGACGCTGGATAATTCCCATACGCTCCTGAGCGGTTGCCTCATAGAAAGGGCGAGCAGCTTCAGCACGCCAGTCGGTCAGCATCGGTTCGTGCTCTTCGGAGGAAATACCGATACGCCCGATATAGCGTGAATCGCCCTCGTCAGTGTCGAGCTTGCCGAAAACAAGGCGATCTTGCACGGCACGAAGTTGAGTGAGACGATCCTCATACATGGCGTTAAAAGAGTCACGCTCGGCCATATGAGTAGGTGAGCCCTTGCCACCTTGAGCGCGAACACCATGAAGACGACTTTTCGTCTGCGCAGCCAGATCGTCAAGCCTGTTGTAGATAGCATCAACGTGAGCTTGTTCTTCTTCGATCTGCGAAGCGTAATCGCTCATGCATCCTCCCTTAAAGCTCGCATGCGCACGCGAGGTGCCAACGAGTTGTGGTCGTATTTCAAAGCATCTTATTTTAGCTCCTCGTGCTGGAAATGGGTTGAGCTGTGGGCATGTTGTGAGTGTCATGCATAAACAGCAGGGCAGAGCTGCCTGATTCGCCGCTGAGCCTCCACCAAGGCCTCCACCAAGGCCTCCACCGAGCGGCCCACATTCCCCACTTCACCACCACTGCAGCGCGGTATGCGTAAACACAAGAAATTGCAAGCTATCGAGGCTCATGTCGAGCGTTACCTGCTCGTTAATTTACGCGAAAAGATCCGCGGTTTTTCAGGCCTAAGGGGTGAAAAATGGGGGAGAGTGGGGTAAAGTGGTGGAAGCAGCTGAGGAGAGGGGGGAGAATATGGCTGAGCCAATCACGCCACAACCCTCTTCGTCGTACCCGCAGTCCGCACAGCAAGCTTCGGCCAACGAGCAGCAGTCCGCTCCACTTCCGGCACTTCTGCTCGGCACTTTCACCCCCAAGATGGATGCCAAAGGCCGCGTCGCACTCCCCGCACGCTTCCGCCAAATTCTCAACGGCACCTTCGTTCTCTCTCGTGGCCAAGAACGCTGCATTTACTTGCTTCCTGCCGACGAATTCCGCCGCATGGCACTGAAAATCCAGCAAGCGCCCCTTGGCAACAAAGCTGCTCGTGATTACCTGCGCGTCTTCCTTTCCGGTGCCGTCGAAGAGACCACCGACAACCAGGGCCGCGTCGTTATCCCTCCGATGCTGCGCACCTATGCCAAGCTCGACAAGCAAGTGGCGGTCATCGGTGTGGGCACGCGCGCAGAAATTTGGGATTTGCAAACCTGGAACGAGTACTTGGCTGGCCAAGAGGAGGGTTACTCCGAGCTGGCAGATGATGTTTTGACGCAGGTGAGTTGGTAATGACAGTGAAAAAGAGCATGGCAGCGATTCGCGCCCAACAAAGCCTCGCCCCCGCAGCCCTCGAGCATGCGCAGCAAGCAGAAAACGTCGCTGACAGTATTCACGCTCCCGTTCTGCTCAACGAGTGCGTCGACTTGCTCACCCCTCACATGGGCCCTGGCAAGGTTATCGTCGATTGCACACTCGGCCTGGCAGGTCACGCAGAAGCCTTCTTGAGGGCGAACCCAGATTTTCACCTCGTAGGAATCGACCGCGATGAAGAAGCCTTGCGCCTCGCTGCTCGCCGTCTCAAGCCTTTCGCTGGCCGCTTCACCCTTGTGCACAACTCGTTCATGCACTTTGAAGAAGTGCTCGACGAATTAGGAATCGACAAGGTGGACGCCGCATTCCTCGACCTTGGCCTGTCCAGCTTGCAAATTGACGAGCGTGACCGCGGCTTCACCTATTCAGCAGACGCACCGCTGGATATGCGCATGGACGTGGAGCAAAAGCTCACTGCGGCCGACATCGTGGCCACTTACAGCGTTGACCAGCTCGCACAAATCTTCACCACATACGGCCAGGAAAAGTTCGCCTACCGCATCGCCCGAGCAATCGTCGAGCTAAGGGAGAGTGCACCCATTGAACGCACATCGCAATTGGTCGAATTAGTGGATCACGTTGTACCTCGTCGCAACCGGCCTGCAGGAAACCCGGCCAAGCGCGTATTCCAAGCCTTGCGCATCGAAGTAAACGGTGAGCTCGAGCAGCTGGCCTCCACGCTGCCTCAGATTGCTCGTCGTTTGAATATTGGCGGAGCAATCGTCGTAGAAAGCTACCACTCCTTGGAGGACCGCATCACCAAGTCCTTCTTCCGCATGGGCCAGATTATCGATGCGCCGGCTGGCTTGCCGATCGTTCCTGAGGAGTATCAGCCGTATTTCACTGATCTCACCCATGGTGCACAACTGGCCGATGAGCGCGAGATTACCACTAATCCTCGCTCTGCCTCCGTTCGACTGCGCGCCACTGAGCTTATTCGCGAAATCCCCGAGCATGCGCACGCTGACTTCGAGAAGTGGTTGGAAGGAAAAGGTTTAGGCCTCAAGCCTGCTGCACCTCGCAAGTCATCGGTACGAAATTCGTCAGCTCGCAAGTTGGCAAGCCGCGCACCTGGTGGTCTGCACAGCAGCACCACGGGTCGCAGACGAGAAAACACATCAGCACAAGCAACGAGTAAGCAAAGGAGGGGAAGATGAGCAAGCGTGGGGTTGAAGCACAGACCGCCCTCGCACAGAAGGGCCATCCTCTTATCTTGCTAATCTCCTGCATCCTTCTTGCCTTTGTACTGATTACCGCCAACCTCACCATGCGCACGCAAATGGTGCAGGATTCCTTTGAAATCAGCTCGTTAAACAACAAGATTGGCACTCTGACTCAAGACGTTCAGGAAAGGCAAACCAGGCTTGACCAGCTCAACGCCCAGCTGCCCGACCGCGCGCAGAAGCTCGGAATGAAGCCAGCAGACACATCCACAACTATCGATCTCAACAGCAAGCCGACCTTTGGCACGGAGGCGCAGTGATGAGAAACGCACAGAATAACAACAAGCAAGGCTACAACTTCGCACGCAGGGTGAGGTGGACTGCTGTCATCGTCGCCGCAGTGTTCGGCATGTGCGTCGCGCAGCTTGTTAATCTTCAGCTGTTCTCTAACGGCGGCTACGCACAAGCTGCAACGAGCCAGCGCACTATTTCCAAGGTGTTGCCAGCCCAACGAGGAACTATCGTCGACGCGAATGGCAAGATTCTCGCCCAATCCGTACAGCGATATACGGTATTCGCCGACCAGGTTGCCATCGCCTCCTTCAAGCCAGTCAAGTGCACCGGCAACAACGAGGGAGTGTGCCACCAGATCAATGGCAAGCCAGTGCCAGGAAAGGGCGCGCAAGCTGTCGCCGAGATGCTCGCGCCTGTGCTGGGCATGGATGAGAAGAGCCTCGAAGGCGAACTCAAGGGCACGAACCGCTACCAAGTGCTCAAGAAGAATGTGGTGCCACGCATTAAACGCAACATTGATAATCTGAACATTTCCTCTGTCATTGGTACGGAACTGACCACCACGCGCTCGTACCCATACGGCACGCTGTTGGGCTCGGTGATCGGCTCGGTCAACGACGCCGACGAGGGTGTGTCAGGCGTGGAAAGCATGGAAAACTCGCTGCTGTCCGGCACGAATGGCGCCGAAACGTACCAACGCGGCGGCTCGGGAGAGATGATCCCGGGCACGCAGACGGTCGCTCGCCCGGCCATCAACGGTGGTAAGGTCAAGCTCACCATCGACGCAGATACGCAATGGTACGTCGAAAAGGCATTGCGTGACGGTCAAAAGCAGTGGAATGCCAAGTGGGGTATCGCCGTCGTCCAGGAAGTCAAGACCGGCAAGCTCGTCGCCGTCGCCGACACGGATGTTGTCGACCCGAGCGACCACAAGGCCGCGCTGCAAACTTCTCGCGTGATGACCTCCACCTTCGAGCCGGGTTCTACTGGAAAGGTGCTCACCGTGGCGGGCCTGCTGGAAAACAACAAGATCCAGCCAGACCAGCACTTCGTCGTGCCGAACGCCATTGACATCAACGGCCAGCAGTACCACGATGCAACACAGCACAGCACCCGTCAGCTCACCATCGCTGGCATTCTGCAAATCTCCTCGAACGTCGGCACCCTCGAGGCGAGCGCCAACACGAGTGCTCAGGAGCGTTACGAGTTCTTGAGGAAAATGGGTTTCGGAACCTACTCCGGTATCGGCTTCCCGGGTGAATCTTCCGGCCTGCTGTCCAACTGGAAGCAGTGGGATGGCCGCCAGGAGAACACGGTGGTGTTCGGCCAGGGCTACGCGACCACCGCATTGCAGATGGTCAACGCCTATTCCACGATCGCCAATGGTGGTGTGCGCATGCAGCAGAGCTTGGTGGAATCCTCAACCAGCCCGCAGGGAACCACTGTGTCCAACATCAAGAAGAACGGCACGAGGGTGCTTTCCGAGAAGACTTCCTCGCAGTTGATGGACATGATGGAGAGCGTCACCGACGGCCTCGAGGCTACGAAGGTGAAGCTCGCTGGTTACCGCATCGCCGGTAAGTCTGGTACTGCAGAAGTCGCTGACCCTGAGACGCACAAGCTCAGCCACATCATCGCCGACTGGATTGGTATTATCCCAGCGGAGAAGCCGCAGTACACCATCATGGTGATCTATATGGATCCGTCCTTTGCTTCTGGTGGTTGGGTTGCCGGCCCTGTGATGTCGCAGATTGGTCAGTTCTTGATGCAGAAGAACCAGACGCCGAACTCTCCAGCTCGCACGTCGTCGATCCCAACGACGTGGTGAAATAGACTGGGACGAAGGGAGAACAATGAGTGTTGCTGATATGTTGATGCGCAGGATGACTGTGGGGGACCTGCAAACTCTTTTCTCCATCGAATGTGCTGACGATGCTCGCGCAGTGACAATCACGGACCTTGCCTGCACGAGTAACGAAATCAAGCCGGGCTGCCTCTACATTCCACCAGCAGCTGAGCGCGACGAGGAGCATCTTCGCGACGCGGTGACGAGCGGCTGCTACGCCATCCTTCTGCCGCAGGTGTGGCGGGGGAGGGCGAGTACCGACGACCTCGGCATCCCGGTTCTCTTTAGCGATGAGATTGACAAGAAGCTGGGGCTTATTGCCGCACATTTGTACGGAGAACCGTCCCAGCAGCTCGCCATCTTCGTGGTCTACGGTATGCGCTGCCACTCTGTTGCTCGCAAGCTCAGCGATATTTTGCACATGCTGGGCAACCCGGTAGGAACCGTGGTGGAAGGCTCGTCCCTCTCACTCTCCCGAGAGCTGGAAGTTCCCTATCCGCTCAACGCTGTTCACCTGCAGCAACAGATGCAGATCATGGTCGAGGACGGCGCTACAGCAGCTGTGATCGCCGCCGATGAGGCTACTTTGGCTCCGTGGGCGCTCGTCGGTACTGCAATCGACGTGGTGTCTGGCCAGGATACCGTCACGCAGCTTTACGGCGCCACTTTCTCCGAGGAAACGCATGTTGCTGCTGCTTCGGAGAGGCAGATCACGCAAGTTCTCGTGCAATCCGACGGCGCGAATGTGAGGGATGAGGCGGCGCGTCAAGCCGTGTCGATGGCTCTCGCAGCTGGAATTACGCCCGATTCCATCTCTCAAGCGGCGTGGGTTTCTCAAGAGTTGAACTAAAATCGTAAGGGCTGAAAACCAGACTTTCGCACACCAGTGTGAACCAGCCTCAGGCTGGGACAAGGAGGACATATGCTCGCTCTTCACATTGAGGAGATCGCACAGGCGCTGGACGGCACCTTTGTTACCGGCCGTGAACCAGTAGACATCTCCCAAATGTATGTGACATCCGTTTCGACCGATTCTCGTGTGACGAGCGAGCATGGCCTGTTTGTAGCAATCAAGGGTGAGCACGTCGATGGTCACGACTTCTTGCAGTCAGCCGCCCGTCACGGCTATGTGGCAGCTCTCGTTGATCATGAGGTCAAGTTGCCGGAAGCTCACGACACACCTTCAGATTCTCAGCACGAAATGGATCAGGGGCTGCAGCGCGAGGATAACCCACAGATTTTGCAGATTCTCGTTCCTGACACGGTGAAAGCGTTGGGCCAGGTGGCTCACCTGAACTTGGAGCATCGCCGTGCTCTGCACTCGCCCTTCACCATCATCGGAATCACCGGTTCGGTGGGCAAGACCACCACGAAGGATCTCACTCGTGCTCTTCTGGCAAGCCGCGACAACACAGTGGCTCCTCAAGGCTCGTTTAACAACGATATTGGCCTGCCGCTGACCGCAACTACGGTGGATGAGCGCACTCGTTACTTCGTGGCCGAGATGGGTGCTTCGGGTATTGGCGACATCGCTCGCTTGACCGCTATTGCACGTCCGGATGTGGGCGCAGAGCTGCGCGTTGGCACAGCTCATGTGGGTGAGTTCGGCTCAGTGGAGAATATTTTCCTCGCTAAGAGTGAGCTCGTGGAAGCTTTGCCACAAGAAAGCGGCATTGCTATTTTGAACGCTGACGATGAGAACGTCGCTCGCATGCAGGATAAGACGCAGGCAGCTCACGTGCTGTGGTTTGGTATCACGAATGCCACGCACCAGGCTCAATTGGATGTCACTGCGCGCAACATCAGCGTTGATAATCTTGACCGTCCCAGCTTCCAGCTTATCATCGAAGGAAAGCTCGCCGGAGACGTGCACCTGCAACTTTCGGGCAAGCATCATGTGATGAATGCGCTGGCCGCCGTAAGCATCGCTCACTGCCTGGGCTTGCCAGATGAGCAGATTGTGCGCGTTCTCAACTCGCATATTCCGCTGTCCCCACATCGCATGTGTGTGCGCGAGGTCGAGGTGAACTCGCAGCGTTTCACCGTTTTGGATGATACTTTCAACGCGAACCCTGATTCGATGAGGGGCGGTATTGAAGGTTTGGCTTCCCTGGGCGACGAGAATTCATACCGTGTTGCCGTGCTGGGCCCGATGCTCGAGCTGGGCGAGGAGAGCGACGAGCTGCACCATGAGGTTGCTTCTCGCGTGTACTTCGATGGCATTGATAATCTCATTGCGGTCGGTACGCCAAGCTTGCCTGAAGCTGACCATTTGGCCGACGCCTATGTGGAAGGCGTCCACCAGGCTGCTCACGCTACTGAGATCCCAGTGAACCCGACGAAGGCTCGCCGTCATGGCCCGTTCTCGCTGACTCGCGTCAAGGATGCCGACGAAGCGTACGCGCAGATGATGTATGTGTTGGAAAAGCATCCTCATGCGCTGTTTTTGCTGAAAGGTTCGCATGCCGCAGGATTATCAGCACTCGCTGATCGCCTGCTTCGCCATACCGTCACTTCTGCTGATTCTTCTACCACACCAGCTGCTGGTGTGAACCAAGCCTGAAAGGAACAGGATGAAAGCTCTGATCATCGCCCTCGCTGTATCGACTCTCTGTTCCTTCGTCTTAACGAAGCTCACCATTGAGTTCGTCGCTGGCCACCATCTGGGCCAGTACATTCGCCAGGATGGACCAAAGTCGCATTTGGAAAAGCGCGGAACTCCCACCTTCGGCGGAGTGGCAATCATCCTCTCCATCCTCATCGGCTGGGGTGCGAGCGCGCTCTTCCGCTATCTGAGCTTCAACTCTCTGCCGTCCACCTCGGCATTGTTGACGTTGGGCTGCATGGTGGGCTTTGGCCTGATCGGCTTTGTCGATGACTTTTTGAAGGTGGCCAAGAAGAGGAACTTGGGTTTGACCATTCATGCCAAGCTCATCTTCCAAATTGTGATCGCCACCGCTTATGCTGTGGCCGCCATTTTGCTGCCGACGAATTCGCGTTTCCCGACAGCCAATATGGCGATCGCTTGGATTGAGCATCCGCTGCTGCATTTGGATTTCGCCGGCCGCGTGCTTGGTGTGATTCTCTTCGTGGTGTGGATGAACTTCCTCTTCGCCGCATGGACGAATGCCATTAACTTGACCGACGGTTTGGATGGTTTGGCTGCTGGCTCGACGATGATCGCGTTCATCGGCTTGGGTTTGATGGCTTTCTGGCAGAGCTACCACGTCACTGGTTTGCAAGATGTTGGCTTGACGTACTCGGTTTCTGACCCTCAGGATCTCGCTATTATTGCCGTGTGCGTGTGCGCGTCTTGCTTCGGCTTCCTGTGGTACAACGCTAACCCGGCCAAGATTTTCATGGGTGATACTGGTTCTCTGGCTCTCGGTGGCTTGTTCGCTGCGATGAGCGTGAATATGCATATTGAGATTCTCGCTGTCGTCGTCGGTGGTCTCTTTGTGTTGGAAACCCTCTCCGATGTCATTCAGATTGCTGCCTTCCACGGCTGGCACCGTCGTGTGTTCAAGATGGCTCCTCTGCACCATCATTTCGAGCTGTCTGGCTGGTCGGAAGTCACTGTGGTGATCCGCTTCTGGATGGTGGAAGCAGTGTTCATGCTTGCTGGCGTGATCATGTTCTACCTCGATTGGCTGATTCGCTCCGGCCAGTTGGGCTAAGCGCTATTGTCGCTGGCCCGCGGCCGCTTCGACCGCGCAGCTCGCGAGCTGGATGCGCGCATGAGGCCCGCGCCTGTGGTTAAGCTTGTAGTGGTAATCTCCGATTCTGCAGGAAAGAAGGAATTATGGAGCAGATGATTGGTGGTTACGATTTCTCCGGTCAGCACGTGCTGGTTGCTGGCCTTGGTAAGTCGGGTGAATCTGTTGCTCAGCTGTTGCGCCAAGCGCAGGTGGATGTCACAACCTACGACCAAAAGAAGCCAACTGCCGATGTGAGCAGCGCCGCCGAACTCCCATGGGAGAAGATCACCCTCGTCGTTACCTCTCCTGCATTCCCACCATCCTCCGATTTCTTGCAAGAAGCGGCTCGTCGCAGCCTGCCAATCTGGTCGGAAGTCGAGTTTGCATGGAATACCCGTACAGAAACCACTCAGCTTTCCGCCCCAGCCCCCTGGATCGGCATCACGGGTACGGATGGCAAGACGACCACCACCGAAATGATCCACGCCATCTTGCAAGCCAACGGCTTCAACGCTCCAGCAGTCGGCAACATCGGCGTCCCGGTGTCCCAGTCGGTTCAGGATGCCAGCGCCGATCACTTTGTTGTGGAGCTGTCAAGCTTCGCCCTGCATTACACCAAGAGCTTGCAGCTGGACGTCGCCGTGTGGACGAATGTGTCACAAGACCACCTCGATTGGCATGGTGGCTTCGAAAACTACGCACACGACAAGTCCACTGTTTTCCAGCGCGCTCGTCACGCCATCATCTTTAACGCCGAAGACCCAGTTGTTTCCGCCTACGCATCGAAGGCCGAAGTGGCCGCCGGTTGCGTGAGGGTTGGTTTCACCACCAAGGCTCCAGGTGCCAACCAGATCGGCGTGGAAGGCGGTTGGGTTGTTGACCGCTCCTCGCTGCACGAGGGCATTGAAGGCGCGGAAGATGGCCGCATTATCCGCTTGTCGAGCTTCGCTGACCAGTTGAAGCGCGCGGATGGAAGCGTGTACACCCACCTTTTGGAAGATGCTTTGGCAGCTATTGGTGCCGCTCTCGCTCAGCATGTGTCGCTGGAAGCTATTCGCCACGCTTTGGCAAGCTTCACCCTCGACCCTCACCGCATTGAGCTCGTGGCCAGTTACGTTCCTGAAGGTGTGGAGGCTCAGCGTGCGATTCGTTTTATTGACGACTCGAAGGCCACCGATATTCTCGCGGCTCAAGCTTCACTCGCTGCCTTCCCTGATAAGTCAGTGATTTGGGTGTGCGGTGGTTTGGCGAAGGGTGCTACCTTCGAGCAGTTGGTGGCTCAGTTCGCGCCCAAGATGAAGAAGGCTTTGGTGCTGGGCCGCGATAAGGCTCCGTTTACTGAGGCTTTGCAGCATTCGCATATTCCGTATGAGGAGGTTGATCCTTCTGCTAACCCTGACCGCAGCCAGGGTGGTGCTGAGGTGATGGCCAGAGTTGTGGAAGAGGCCGGTAAGCTTGCCCAGCCGGGGGATGTCGTTTTGCTGGCACCTGCGGCCGCCTCGATGGATGAGTTTTTGAATTACGTGGACCGTGGCAATCAGTTTGCTCATGCAGCTCAAGCGTGGGTTGCTCAGCGCTCCTGATTACCACTACACTGGCTCGTTACTGGTAGGTTTCTGACAGGCTGTTGGCCGGTCACCGCAAGCCTGTCGGTGGGGTTGGTCTTCGTGACCGAACAGCAGCTGACACCTGGCCAGTAGGGAAGTGGCATTACGGCGAGAAGGAGTGAGGCATGCCGACATTTCAAAAGCCGACGAGACGCCAAGATCACGCATCTCGCCGCGAGCAGGAACATCGCACCATCATCGGTGTGACGGGCAACCAAGAGCCCCATTATGACGCTTTCCAACGCGCTCAACGCCGAGCAGAACGCAATGCGGGACGGCGTACCATGCGCATGCTCTTCCAAAGCATTGAGTTTCAGCATGCCATGATGCTCGCCAGCGTGATAATCTTGGTCGGTTTCGGCCTGGTGATGGTCTTCTCCGCCTCTTCGGTGGACCTCGTGGCGCTGGGCTTGAAACCGTGGTCGATGGTGGTTCGCCAGTTGATGTTCGTGGTGATCGGCGTCGTTGGCGCAGTTTTAGCCTCGCGTTTAAGCGTCAAGGCCATCAAAAGATTATCACCGTGGCTTCTTGCCCTCTCCATCTTCTTCCAGCTGCTCACCCTCACGAAACTGGGCCGCGCTGCAGGTGGTAACGTGGGTTGGATCCAGCTGGGTTCGATCAGCTTCCAGCCTGCTGAGCTGATCAAGCTGGCACTGTGCTTGTGGCTTCCGGTCACGATTATCAACTCGCGTAAAGAAAAGACATTGTGGAAGCGCTACGGCATTGCGGCTGTTGCGCTTTTGGTCAGCGTCGGCTCGATTGCTTTGGGCCACGATATGGGTACGGCTAGTGTCGTGGTGATCATTGGCTTGGCAGCGCTGCTCTTCGGTGGCATGCCGATGTCCGTGTTCTACGTGATGGGAGGCCTCGCCCTGGTCGTCGGTGCGGCAGGCGTTTTCACATCGTCCAACCGTATGAACCGCGTGTTCTCCTTCCTGTCCTGCTCGCCGAAATCGGGTAAAGCCGTGTGTTACCAAACGAACCATGGCCTGTTCGCTATTTCCTCGGGTGGCCTGTTCGGCTTGGGTTTGGGTAACTCTCGTGAGAAGTGGAGCTACCTGCCGGAGGCCACGAACGACTTCATTTTTGCCATTATTGGTGAGGAAGCTGGCTTCTTAGGCGCCATCTCGGTGCTGTTGCTTTTTGCCGTGCTGATCGCCTCGATGATCCGCTCGTCTTTACTGCTCGAGCGCTTAGATTATCAACGCTTGGTGCTCTTGTGTGTGGTCAGTTGGCTCAGCGTGCAGGCTTTGGTGAATATTCTCGTGGTGCTCAAGCTCTTCCCGGTGATGGGTGTGCCTCTGCCGTTTGTTTCCTCGGGTGGAACGTCCATGGTGGTGTGCTTGACGGCGATTGGTGCGTGCTCGCGCATGATGATGTCGTCGCTGGACGACAACCCGGAGGGCGAAGGCATTTTCGCTCATGCGCAGGTGCTGCGCCCACGCAAGTCTTCTGCCAGCACGTCTGCTGCCAGCACGTCTGCTGACGCTCAGTCTGCTTCTCGCAAGGACTCCTCTCGTCAGGCTCGCTCGATTCAGCACTCTGAGCGCAAACAGACGAGGAGAGTGGTGAGCAGCTCGAGCACGCAAGAGCGGGCGAATCGCCAGCGCTGATAATCTTGAGGGCTAAAGGCCTTCGTATTTGGCGATTCTGTTAAATTGCCAACGATAGCATCGCGTTTGCACTTGCGCCTGCCTACTATCAAAGCAGAAGGAGGACGCATGAAAACTCAGGAAAAGGACAACAGCACGAATAGCACGGACTCTCAGGCTCAAGCTGACAATGATTATCCTGTTTCACTCGTCTTAGCTGGTGGTGGCACTGCAGGCCACGTCAACCCTCTGCTGTCGATCGCTCAAGCCATCCGCGCCCAGCGTCCTCAAGCACATATCTCCATTTTGGGCACGTCCGTGGGCTTGGAAGCCCGCCTGGTTCCGGCGGCCGGTTTTGAGCTCACGACTATTGAAAAGGTGCCTTTCCCGCGCAGTGTTAATCTTGATGCGCTGAAATTCCCATACCGCTGGATTAAGGAGCGCAAGGCCGTCTCCCACCTGCTCAGCTCAAGTAATGCCGATGTGGTGGTCGGAGTCGGTGGTTATGCGGCGGCTCCTGCTTATGTTGCCGCTCATCGTGCAGGTTTGCCGCTGGTCATTCACGAGCAGAACGCGCGCGCTGGCATGGCGAATAAGTTGGGCGCTCGCTGGGCTCAGTTTGTCGGTACGGTCTATGACGACACAGGATTACCACAGCAGCCTGAATCTTCGGATGCTCAAGCTTCCTCGGCTGCGCAAGCTGGCCAGTCTACTGAAGCTTCCCAGGGCACTCAAACTTCCCCGGCTTCTCCCGCCTCTGTGCACGGCGTCCACCGTGTCGGCCTTCCTCTGCGCCAAGCCATCGCCCAGGCCTGCGAGAAAATCGAGACCAACCCGCAAGCTGCCCGCGAAGAGTCTGCTCGCGCGCTCGGCCTTGACCCACATCGCCCGATCGTTGTGGTGACCGGCGGCTCGCTGGGAGCCCTGTCGCTCAACGAGGCCATTGCCGGGGCTTGTGACGCCTTGCTCGAGCACGCCCAAGTGATCCACCTGACCGGTAAGGGCAAGCTCGCCCAGGTTCGCGAAACAGTCACGCGCATCGTCGGCCGTCAGCATCTGGCTGGGCTTGGCGAGGACCAAGCCGGCCAGGGAGATTACCACGCTGCCGAATACCTCGAGCACATCGAATTGGCATTCCTGTGCGCTGATCTCGTGGTCTGCCGCTCGGGTGCGGGCACGGTGTCGGAGATTGCAGCACTGGGAATCCCAGCCGTGTACGTGCCACTGCCAATTGGCAATGGCGAGCAGAAGTTCAACGCCGAGCCTGTTGTTGAGGCGGGCGGTGGCATGCTCGTTGACGATAAAGATTTCACCTCGCAGTGGGTGTCGAAGAATTTGATGGAACTGTTGGCTGATTCCGCGCGTTTGCAGCGCATGCGTCAGGCCGCTGCCAGCTGGGGTGTGCGCAATGCGGCCCAAGTGATGGCTTCGACCATTCTGGCAATTGCCGATGAGCATTACGCTCAGCTGCATGCTTCAGCAAATGCAGCGAAGTGAGCGGATTCGACGGGTTTATAAGCGGTTTTCAAGCGGTTTTCGAGCAAGGAACGGTATTTATGGTTGATGAGGTTGAAGCACGTCCTCTTCCTGCGGATGATTCTTTGGCACAGGTGAAAAGTTTTGCTGATTTGGGCCGCGTCTGGTTCATCGGTATCGGCGGTTCGGGAATGTCCGTTCTCGCCCAAATGTTGCACGAAGCAGGAGTTCCGGTTTCTGGTTCTGACCGTACCGCTTCCCATTACACTGAGCATTTGGAAAGCATTGGGATTCCTGTGACCATCGGCCAAAAGCCTGAGAATATTCACGATGTAGATACCGTGGTGTGGAGCTCGGCTATCAGCGCGGATGCTCCGGAGATGCTCGAGGCGCGTCGTCAAGGTTTGTTGCTCGCTCATCGTTCCGACATTTTGGCGCTCTTCCTGCGCACGCGCAATTCGATCGCTGTAGCTGGTACGCATGGTAAGACCACGACGAGCTCCATGCTCGCCACGATTTTTGCTAACGCGCATGCTGCTGGTGAAGTGGCAGCGACTGAGGATGCTGCAGCGGCTGGCGACGCTTCCGTGGCTGGAGATGCTGCTTTCGCTGACCCGAGCTTCGCAATCGGCGGCTCGGTGAAAACCGCGCATGGCACCATTCCTGGCGGCCACGTCGGCACCGGCTCGTGGATGGTTGCTGAAGCAGATGAGTCCGATGGCTCGTTTGAAAAGTATCGTCCGCTCATCGGCGTGGTGACGAATGCCGAGGGCGACCACCTTGACCACTACGGCACGGTGGCCCACTATCGTTCCGCATTCGCAGCCTACATTGGCCATATTCAGCGTGCCGTCGTGCTGTGCGGCGACGACGAAGGCGCGCGCGAAGTGTATAACTCACTCGAGCCTCGCATTCAACAGCAGGTGTGGGTGTATTCCACTGATAATCTCGAGAAACTCGGCTTGCCTGGTTTGAGTGAGAAGAATTTTGTTCAGATTGTCACTTCGCAGGAAATGGTTGCCGACAAACCCACCGAGCATGGCGGAATCGAGGAAACGCTCACGGTTCGCATCCCGAGCTCTTTGGTTGATGGGGGAGCGCAGGTGAGCATTGGCCTGCACGTGCCTGGCATTCATAACGCGCGCAACGCCACCGCTGCTCTCACCGCAGCTTTGCTGGCGGGAGTGAGCCTTCCGGGTGTGGTGCATGGTTTGGAGAGCTTCTTGGGTGCTGCCCGCCGCTTCGACTTCCAAGGCGAGGTCAACGGTGTGAGCTTGTACAACGATTACGGCCATCACCCTACTGAAGTTGCCACCTTCTTGCGGGCTGCGCGCCGTCGCTTCCCGCACTCCACTTTGCGCGTGCTCTTCCAGCCGCACACCTATTCGCGTACGCAGACTTTCACCAAGGAGTTGGTGGATGCTCTCGATATTGCTGATGACGTGTACCTTTCGCATCTGTTTGCAGCGCGCGAGCTGGCCAGCGACTACCCGGGGATTAGCACGCAAACGCTCATTGATGAAGCCAAGAAGCGCGGTATTGATGCGAAGTTCCACTACATTGACGACATGTATGAAGCGGGTATTGCCATGGCTCATGCAAGCCACCCGGGCGATATCCTCTCCACAGTGGGTGGAGGAGATATCAATTTGGTGAATCCGACCATTCTTGACGCTTTGCACACACTGGATCGATAGACTCGAAAGCAGCTGAAGAGAAGGAGTGCCCATGGCGCGGGAAATTACAGGTCATGCAGGAGCGAAGAGGCAGATTACGTCTTCACCTGCTGCACGCTCTGCAATCACCGAAGAGGATCAGACCACTGAGCACTCCATTCAGGCTGCAGGCCGTCTCAGCTCCTCAGCCCGTAGACTGAGCGTAGATTCGCAGTTCGAGGAAGAGCATTCTGCCACGCACTCGGGTTCCTCTCGTTCAGTTTCCTCGCATTCCTTTTCACAGCATTCGGCACCTGCATTCGCCGCATCGCGCCAAACACGCTCGCTCACGGGCTTTGGTGACCCGCGCAAGCTCGCCCCTTCCGACGGCATCATGCAAACCCTGGCCGAGCAAGCTCAGGGCAAAACGGGTATTTTCACCCCCTCAACACACCGTGAGGAGCTCAGTGAAGCCGAACAGTTGGTGATCGAGAGGCGCAAGACGTCCTTCAAGCGCGCGGCTGCCGTGGTTGCTGGAGCAGTTCTTCTGCTTTTCATTGCTTGGGCTCTCGCCTTTTCACCTGCTCTTCAGGTGAGCATGAAAGACGTCACCGTGAAAGGCACGAACCAGTGGGTGAGCGAGCAGCAGGTTCGCACAGCCATCAAAGGTCGCCTCGACCGCTCGCTTATTCTTATTCCGAGCAAGGAATTGAAAGAGCCGATTGAGCAGATTCGCACAGTTGATGAAGTCAAGATTGAGCGCACTTTGCCTCATCACATCACTATTCATGTGGTGACCCGCACTCCACAAGCCGTACTGAAGGATGCTTCTGGCAAGTTCACCGTTGTGGACAAGGACTCGGTGATTATGGGCCAGGTTAAGCAGCCGATGAGCAACACTCCAGTGATCAGCGTTAATGAAGTGAACCAGGCTTTGCGTACGGATGCTATTCAGCAAACGTTGAGAGTGCTGTCGGCCATGAACCCTGAACTGCGCGCCAATATGAGCGAAGTGAGTGCGGTTACGCGTGATTCGATTAGTACGAAAACGAAGGATAACTTCACCATTGTGTGGGGCGATGCTTCGCAAATGCCTTTGAAAATCGATGAAGTGAAGCACCTTCTGGGAAACGAAGGGGCGATGGGTGCCAACACCATCATCGATGTGTCAGTGCCCGATCGCCCTATTTTGAAGTCCTGAAGCTGGCTGGTAATCTTAAGAAATTCTTGAGATTACCACTGCTCAGATTCCTCTGTTATTCGCATCGGCTGCCAGCGTGTTGACGGCTTGAAGCATCTTGTAGTCGAAGATCCATCGGCCAACGAGAATGAGGCTTCCCAAAACTCTCCAGCCCCAGAAGGTGCCTGCGGAAAGCATGCGAGGGTAGCCACGGCTTTGCAGCGCATCACCGACGCGATCGCTGAAGCCATGCCACCACACCAGAGGGTAGATGCCCAAGGTCAGCCAGCTGAAGAGGAATACCATGAGCAGGTAGCTGTGGGTTTTCTTGCCGTCGCGCGGGCTGCAGATTTCGTTGACGTCAGAGACGATGAAGTACATGACGACGAGGCCATAGATTCCACCGGTAATGAGGTTCAAGAAGAACCAGGCGACGAAGCTGCGGTCTTGCTTGAAGAAGCGGCGAATTTGGCCACCGTTATTCGAGTAGGGTGGTACTGCCTGGAAGCCTGCGCCTTGCTGGTAGTTTGGGTAGCCTGCGCCAGTTTGGTAGCCCGTACCTTGCTGATAGCTGGTACCTTGCTGGTAGGCAGGGCCAGATTGGAAACTCGCATTCGCATACCCGTTGGTATTGGTATAGCTCGCATTGAAATACGTGCCGTTCGCGTACCCATTCGCCGTGGCATACGTGCCAGCAGGGTTCGTGGAGTTCGGCTGGGTAGCGTCAGCTGCAGGCTGCTGCTGAGTATTTGCCTCAGCGTTAGTCTGCTGAGCGTTAGGCTGCTGCTGAGTGTATGCCTGTTGCTGAGCGTCATTCGGCGCATATTGCTGTGAATTGGCTTGAGTCTGCTGTTCAGCGGTAGCAGGTGTTGGGTTCTGCGGGCCTGGAGTCTGGTCATTTGGCCCTGGCATTTGAGGTGTTGGGTTTGGAGTGCTCATAATCGTCCTTCGTCCTCTGAGCGAATTTCTTCAATTGTATGGCCAATCTGGTGCATCAACATAGAGAAATGATTAAACTGAAGGAAATTACTGAACGAGCTCTGAGAGGAGCTACCATGAGCACTCCTAATCCGCAGCCAAAGCCAAGCGAGCAGCCGAACCCTAACGAGCAGCAGAACTTGGGCGAGCAGCAGAACTTGGGCGAGCAGCCTCAAGCCTATGAGCAGCAACAAGCATACCAGCAGCAATACGGCGCACAATACCAAGGTCAGTATCAAGGCCCATATCAGGGTCAAAACCAACAGACTGATCAGGGCCAATACCAGCAGCCCTATCAGGCTCAGTACCAGCAGCAGTATCAGCAGAAGTATCAGCAGCAGTATGCGGGCTACCAACAGCAATATCAGCCGGGTTACCAACAGCCGTACCAGAATACTTACCAACAGCCGTACACTGGTAATCAACAGCCATACCAGCAGCCCTATCAGCCGCTTCCTCACTCCAGCAAGGCCATTGCAGCGCTGGTGCTGATGATTATCTCCCTGCTCATTTGCTGGCTGCCGCTCTTCAACATCATCTCTATCATCTGCGCGATTATCGCCATCGTACTGGGCAAGCAGGCGATGCAAGAGACCAGCAGGCCACCATTCCCGCGCGGCCGTGAGATGGCAGGAACTTCTGTCGCTTTGGGCGCCTACTCGATCTTCTTCGCCGCATGCATGGACGTGATGCTCCTCATTATGGTCGCTGCCAGCCTGTCCGGCGCAGACACCCGCTTCACCCAGCCCTACAGCTTCCTGGATACAACCAAGAGCATCAGCGCTGAGGTGAAAACCACACACCCGGCCATGATCTTCTGGACTGATGGCGAGAATGTCGGCTCGTACACCATGCAGGAAAAAGGCAAGTGGACCCGCCATTTCGCTGACGACGGCAACAACCATTACGCTGTCATCGCCATCGCTGACCCCTCGGCCATTCAAAACGGCAGCATCAACTTCTCTCTTGGTTGCTCTTTGAAAGAAGAGGAGCATGAGATTACCACTTCGCGTATCTCTTCTCCGACAAATTTCGTCTACTGCTCGACCTTGACGAAGAAGGACGTTCCAGTGATGAAGCAACTTCTCAAGAAGATGATCAAAACCTATATTTCCACCCAGATTCCGGGTGGTGACTCTGATATGAGCGATGACGAACTCAACAACCTCGCACAAGGCTTGGGAATGTCGGAAGGCTCGACCTTGGATGAGACTTTGAGCACAATCGCGGAAGACATGATAACCAACACCACTTCTGGTACGGATAGCTAATTACCGTTTCTGGTACGGATAGCTAATTACCGTAGCTCATGTACTTCAGTAATCTATAAGACCGCGGTCGGAAGAGCTCGACAAAGAAAAGCCCAACAATGCGAAAGCACTGTTGGGCTTTTTCGTACCTACCCGCTCTCTGCTGTGAACGGACGAATTGGAGGCGAAGAGCGTTTCACAGGTGAGGAAGCAGGCTGATAATCTTTAGAAATTGAAGTTATCAGGGTCAGCGCCTGGGCGAACGCCAGTTTCCAAAGAGCTCACCTTCGCCATCTGCTCATCGCTCAATTCAAAGTCAAACACGTCAAAGTTCTGCTCGATGCGCTCCTTATGCGTACTCTTCGGCAAAACGACAACGCCACGCTGAATGAACCAACGAATCACCACCTGAGCAGGGGACTTGCCCACCTCAGCAGCGACCTGAGCCAGAACAGGGTCTTGCAGCAAGTTGCCGCCAGTACCACCCAGAGGGCTCCATGCCTCAACAGCAATATCGTTCTTCAAGCAGAAGTCGGTCAGCTCCTGATTAGCAAAACGAGGAGATTCCTCAATCTGGTCAACCACAGGCTTTACGGTGGCGAAGCTCATCAGCTCCTCCAAATGATGCTGCTGGAAGTTAGAGACGCCGATAGCCTTGACCACACCCTGCTGGTAGAGCTTCTCCATGTCGCGCCAAGCCTGCTGCCAACCCTCAGCTGGCCAGTGGATGAGGTACAGGTCAACATAACCCAAGTTCAAACGATCCAAAGAAGCCTGGAAAGCCTCAGCCGTCTTGCCGGCGCGAATGTCGTCATTCCACAGCTTAGTGGTGACGAAAACGTCCTCACGAGCAACACCCGATTCGCGAACACCTTGGCCCACGGAAACCTCGTTGCCATACAGTGCTGCAGTGTCGATATGACGATAGCCCGCCTGCAAAGCTGCGCGCACGGCGTTCACCGTGGTCTCGCCATCAGGAGTCTGGTAAACGCCCAGGCCAACCTGCGGGATGCTCGTGCCGTTGTTCAGCGGAATCATCAAAGGATTGGTGATCATACTGCTCCTTCGCAAGATCTTATTATTCCAATAGTTTCAGTATAAAGACGGCATGGTGGTGAAAAATTTCCAACTCTGAGAGCGAAAGCAAGGAAGAGTAGGGCTGAGAGCCTCTGCGTCCTGGTGACTGGCCGGCGAAAGGGGCGAGCCCCACGGCTTGGAGGGTGGCCAGCAGACTACTTCACCAAAAAGACCATGGTGAGGATGAGAGCGAAACCAACCAAGTCAACAGGAGTGAAGACGGAAGCAGTCAAGAACACGGCAGAAATCGTGGCCATCACCGGCTCCGAAGTTCCCAGCATAGTCGCACGCATCGCACCAATGCGCATCACACCCGACATGTACAGCCAATAAGCGGCAAAAGTGCCACCAATCACCGTGAAGCACATGAGGAAAATACCCAGAGCATCAAAATGAGGAGGGTTCTTCCACGGTTGGACGAAAGCAGATACGCCAATGCCAGAAACGAGGAACATGATGCCGTTGATCGCAAAATTGCCATACTTTTGCATGGCCTTCACCGGAATCACCGACATAGAAGCGGTAGAAGCAGCATCAGCCAAACCCCACAACAGTCCGGCCAAAGGAAGGGTAAGGGTGGTGAAATCACCATTCGTGGCAATCAAGCACGTACCCGAGAAAGCGAGAAGAATGCCGATCGACTCTCTCACACCTGGTGCTCGGCGGTCGCGAATGCACACGATAGCGAGAACGAAGAGCAAGTTGAGCGTTTGCAGAACCGTGGCCGTTCCTGAATTCGTCCAGTCAATTGCCTGCAAGTAGGTCACCTGCGTTGCCATCACGCAGAAGAAAGCACCCAGGATATACGTGGGGTAGAACTTCAGATCCTTAACCGCCCCGAGCAGCTGGCGTGGTTCCGAAAAACCGGCGCAGGCGAGGAAAAGCAATCCGGCGAAGATTTCGCGAATACTGGCAATCCAGAGTGGGGTTGCGTGATAGGTGTCCATCAAAATTTTGGACACGGTCGCATTTATACCCCACAAGCAGCCGCCCAGGAGGGTGACGCCCATGCCGATGAGCAGGGTTCGAGGGGTTTGTGCGAACAGGCGCATGCGATGGCGGCGAACGGCAGGCTTCTGAGGTCTGCTCTCAGAAAGATTTGCAGAAAGATTGTCAGCAATGTTTTCAGACATGCGCTTGCGGGCAGGGGTGTTGAGCTCAACATTAGCTTCGGGGGATTTCCATCCCATGCGGTTCACAGTCCTCACCCGCGCGATTCTATACGCTTTGGTAGAGAGAATCACCGCGAACGCTGTGTTTATACTGTGCGCAAATTTTCCTCAGCAAACATACCTCGCTGGTAGCGTGAAGGAGCAGGTAAAGCCTTAACGCATCAGCGAGATGAGCCTCGGAATGAGGCAGAGCACGGCGATGATCACATAAGGCATCCAGTGCGCTTTGGTGACGGCGATAAACTCGCGGATAAACGCCGTCGGCCAATAGTAGGCGCGCGTGTGGCTGCCCACACCATCAGCCTTCATTCCCAACTGGTGGGCGTACTCACTGGCGCGAAAAACGTGATAATCGCTGGTGACGAGCGCAGTGCGGTAGGGCTCGTCACTCGACCAATCCGCACTGATAATCTCCCTGGAATAGGAGAGATTCTCAAACGTCGTCGTCGACTTGTCCTCCAGCAAGATCTGCTCAGCAGGAACATCGCGAACCCGCATCAAATAGGTTGCAATAGCCTGCGCCTCAGAAACTGCCTCATCGCTACCCCGGCCGCCCGAAGCGACAAACTTGCCCTGCTTATTTTGGTGCAGCCACAGGCTATACGCCTTCTCAATACGCCCGCGCAACAGGGGAGTTGGCTTGCCGTTGATCAGCCCAGCGCCATGAATAATGATGTAGTTGTACACGCGCTTGCGAGGCAGAAGCCGGTAGAGCGTGCTATAGAGCAGGAGAGCCACAAAAGTGAAGAAAAACCACAAGCCTTCGGCAGTAATCAGAGAGGCGATACCCATCAGCCAAGCCGGAGCTCCCAAGATTATCAGCACGGGAAACAGACTAAACCAGCCAATGATGGCGAGCGCGAGGAGCGCGGGCAGGATGGTGGAGAGGTGCAGGCCTTCGTGTTTGACGACAACAAAGGTATTCATGAACAGGAAGGCGATGGTGATGAACGGGGCCAGCAAAATCGCGAAAACCAGCGGCGCCACCATGCTTGCCTGGCCAAAGCTCATGAGCAGGGCTGGCAAGAAAGTGAGCAGGAAGAAGCCGAGCAGCACGGCGTTCTTGAACTGGCGTGGCTCTTTGCGGTAACACACGGCGAAAGCGATCGCGAAGGCAATGCTTGGCGAGTAATCGATGAGTGGCCCCACAATTTTCATGCTTTCAGATTATCAGTTGGGAATGCTGGGGTTGTGTGATAATCTTAAGCATGCTGATTTTCAGCGTGTTTGATAACTAGAGAGGGGTCGATCGGTTTCGACGGTAACCTGTCCGTCGCAGAGAAGCGTGCCGTGAAGGCGTGGGTCCACACGTAAATGTCCTCACGCGAAGAATTAAGTGCCAAACATAACAGCACTGAGTTCGCACTCGCTGCCTGAGTTTAGCCTCAGGGTTTAATCCGCGAGATGCGTCTCCGTTCTCCATTCTGCCGCCTTCGCGGAATGGTTGAGCGTCATGACGAAGGCTTGCCTTACAGCCTGCGTTGCAGGGGATGTGAGGGACTTTCACTGTAACTGAGCCCGCAAGAGGCGTCATCGCTATTCATTGGGGCTGAGAAATTCCCGTTCGGGCATGATGACTACGCACGTAGAAGGCTGAGAGTTCGGTTATCGGACCCGGGTTCAATCCCCGGCGGCTCCACTTTCCACCGGCTATTACAAACGCACGTAATAGCCGGTTTTTTATTGCAAATACTAGCGTTTCAGTCCTTTGACCGCTTTATTTTGTATTAGTCTTTTTAGTCTTTTTAACTAAGTTTTTGAAAAAATGTTGTCACCGTGTTGTCACGGAGACCCTCATCCAAACGCTCACGGACCACATCTAAATCAAGTACGCCATAATGGAAACCATTGTCAATCCCGATGATGAACAGTTACTAAGTTCCTTGAGGAACTTAAAGTATCTGAGAAAAAGAATTGCAGGAGCTTTGGTTGAGGTAAAATTATCTTACCGGAAAAACTATGGCGAGTAATCAGTGGCTATCGTAAGCTCTCCTCAGATGAATGGAGAAGGAATAATGGCTCTGCTTGATCTTGATATGGTGGTCGACCAGATGTATAGCTTGTTGAAGCCAGTAATGCCACCTGAGGCGCGGGAATGGGTTGAAGATGATGTGGAAGCAAATGAGCCCTATTCAGCCTTTCTCATGCTTATGGGTTATGCAATCAGCGAGAAGGGGGATGAGTATGCACTCCAGTTCTTCCCGCTTCTTGAACCTGAGGATCGTGAAGAGTATTCGCAATATTTAGCAATAAATAGGAAAAAGTAGTACTAATACAACTACCGATTTGTTTGAGGGCGTTCAATGGTGAGCACCCTTTTCTTATGCCCTCATGGCTCACAGTTTTACCCGAAAACCTTACTGGCTCTTCCGGTTTGGTGGGCTGAGCGATGCGAGATTTTCTGGCATTTGTCGTCGGGTTGCCGCTCATCGCGGCTCCGTTGATTATCTGTTTTTGGCCTTGACGAATGTGAAAAGGACTTTAATATGAAGAACTATTATTATGTGACCGCGCTCACGGGGACTATTGGCGCTAATTTGGTTGAGTCACGGTGGATTGACTACGAACATTGGACTGTACCGGATGACCCGAAAATACACATTTTTAGGAGCTGGCAGGCGCGTAAGGTCTGGATATCCCACCACATGGGGATAAAAATCGATGCCACACTTGGAAAGTATTGGGTACGCATCCAGTCGGGGGATTTTGGCATCTATCGTATGACGTATCCTAATCGTATACGCTTCTGACTTTTTCGTTGCATGGTGCCCGGCCATTGGTGAGGCACCATGTTGCGGAAACATCTCGCAACCGTCAAAAACGTAATAAGCTAAAAGAGCGCACAATTATTATGCGTGTGAGGGGTGATTCTTATGGGTTACTATATCGCTCTCGGGGGTTTGCTCTATTTCATGATGACGGCCGACCAGTGGGGCGGGCCTCACTGGCTGGTTGGACTCGGACAGGGGATCTGTACTCTGGCGATCCCGCTGGGGTTCATCGCCGGTATCTACTCTTTCTGTCATGACTGGGGGACTACCCCAACGCATTCGGAGCCGTCCCACGATGACCAGCAGAAGAAAAATAAGTGAAGACAGTTCTGACAGCCCTGCCGCTCACGCGGCAGGGCTTTTTCTTTGCTGCACGCTCGGGGGTACACGGTAGGAGGCCTGAAATCTATGAAGCAAACCCTCAATTTTTCAAGATTGCCAGTGAGCATTATGTGTACCAGCACAGCACGAGGAGTGTTGCCACGCTACAATCATGCGCAGACGCACACAAGTCGATGAGCAGCAGCCAACCACTACAGGTAGGTACCAGTCACGAGATAATGTTTCACAGGAAGGAGCACTATGAAAACAGATAAGAAAGTACTGGATTCAACGAGCAGCAAGCCTTCCCAACCACAAGCAACTCTTCGTCGCTCTTTGCGCCAACGCCACCTGACCATGATCGCAATCGGTGGCGCTATTGGCACGGGCCTGTTTGTCGCATCAGGCGCAACGATTGCTCAAGCCGGCCCTGGTGGCGCGCTTGTCGCCTATGCGCTCATTGGCATCATGGTGTGGTTGATCATGCAAGCTCTCGGCGAAATGGCTGCTTTTCTGCCAGTTGCTGGCAGCTTTGGCGAATATGGAACGCGCTTTGTTTCCCCGTCCTTTGGTTTTGCGATCGGGTGGAATTACTGGTTTAACTGGGCGATTACGGTTGCAGCTGAACTTGTTGCAGCAGCTCTCGTGATGAAATATTGGTTCCCTCACACGCCTTCAATCGTATGGTCAGCATTGTTCCTGGCAATCTTGTTTATCATTAACGCTCTTTCCGCGAAGGCTTACGGGGAAAGTGAGTTTTGGTTTGCAGCTATCAAAGTTGCAGCAGTTCTCGTATTTCTTATTCTGGGAATCGCAATGATCGCTGGAATTCTCGGTGACTCTCCTGGTACCAGAAACTGGACCGCAGGTCAAGCGCCTTTTGTAGGAGGGTACAAAGGCGTCATTCTCATCCTTCTCGTCGCGGGGTACTCTTTCCAAGGCACAGAGTTGATCGGTACGGCAGCTGGCGAAGCTCAGGATCCTTCCCGCTCCATTCCTCGCGCAATTCGTACTATTTTCTGGCGCATTGTGCTCTTCTATATTGGTGCGATTGCAGTGATCGGCTTCCTCATTCCTTACACTGACCCTTCGCTTCTTCGCGCCTCGGAGACGAATATCGCAATATCTCCTTTCACTCTTGTCTTTGAAAAGGCTGGAATTTTGGGGGCTGCATCGCTGATGAATGCCGTCATTCTCACCTCTGTTCTCTCTGCTGGAACTTCCGGGCTTTACGCTTCTACTCGTATGCTCTTTGCTCTCGCTGAAAATGGGCAAGCTCCTCGAATCCTGAAGAAGCTATCTCACCATCAAGTTCCTTTCAACGCCCTCGTTGCTACGACTTTGGTAGGCTTGGCCGGTTTTATTACCTCCCTGATTGGTGATGGTAAAGCTTACGAATTCCTGCTCGAGCTCTCGGCGATGGCAGGTTTCATTACCTGGGCTGGTATCGCGTGGTGCCATTGGAAGTTCCGTAAGGCTTTGAAGGCTCAAGGAATTCCTCTGAGTAAGCTACCGTATCGCTCGCGCTTCTTCCCAGCAGGCTCGATAGTCTCTCTTGTGGCTTGTTTTCTCATCATTGTGGGCCAAGCTTATGAGCCTCTCACCCAGGGTGCGCCGATCTCTGAGGTGCTGTCACCTTTTATTGGTATTCCATTCTTCCTGGCTTTGTGGTGGGGGCATAAGCTTGTCACTCACGCCCCAGCCGTCAAGCCTGAGTCAGCGAATCTTAGCGAGTAGGCCTTCAGATTGCCACTGACAGGCTGATATCGTGAAATTGACACCGTGACATTGACACCGCGAGATTGCCACTCCTGATTAAGCACTACCAGTAACTCACTCTCAGTGTGTCACTCAAGGTCAGTTGCTACCAGGTAAGTGCAGTGAGATTTTCTGAGGAATATCTTACGCTGATAATCTTAAGTAACCTCAGAAGAAAAGGACAGCAGCACCAATGCTCAACCCCAGCAAGCACACCGATGCGATAAAGCTCGCAATAACAGCATTACGCCCGTGAGAAAGCATTGCCTTAAAGTTCACATTCAAGCCTAAAGCGGCCATTGCCATGCCCAGGAAAATGTAGCCAGCGTCAACCAAGTGTGGTGCCCAAGCGTGGAAAACAGGGACAATAGTTCCGAGAACAGAAGCTGCGATAAAGCCCAGCATGAACCAGGGGATCGGAAGCTTCTTCGGGCCAGTCGAACCGGAGGCTGATGCCTTCAGGTTTTTGCGAGACCACCACACGGCAATAACGACTGCGGCAATGATGAGCATCAGCACACGCGAAAGCTTCATGATAGTGGCGATATCAACAGCACCGAGCGCATCACCAGCAGCGACGGCATGTGCGATTTCATGCAAGGAAGCTCCGGCCACAATGCCGCGTTGCGTGCTACTGAGAGGAAGAGCAGGAAGTAAAGCAATTTCAAGGAGAGCGAAAAGAGTACCCATGACGGCCACGGTGGCAACGGCCATCACCTCATTGTCTGCGCGTTCTTGTTTTTCTTCGTCACTGATAATCTCAGCATCAGTGGAGTTGATAGAGCCAGAGATTGCCATCACAGCTGCTGCACCACAAATACCTGTGCCTCCTGCAGTGAGCATTGCCAAGTGCGGGGAAACTGTGAGCGCGCGGGCTAAAGCATACGTGCCAAGGATCGTGACAGTGACGACGCAGGCAGCGAGAGGAAGGCTTTTCACACCTTGGGTGAAAAGAAGCTCTAAGTTGAGCTTGAAGCCCAGCAGAATAATTCCCAGGCGAAGAAGCTTGTTAGCAATGAGCCCAGCAGCACTGGAAAGCCCCTTTTTCCTATCGGCAGATTTGTTGCTCCACAGCTTCTGAACAGGCCATTGCGCTAGCATTCCGATGAGGAGTGCGATAATGAGCGCACCGAAAAGGTTGAGTACAGGAAGTTGTTTGAAGTATGCGCCAGCCAGTGATGCGAGCAGGCATAAGGTTGCGGCCATGAGCATCGATGTGGTAGCGATACGCTGCCACCAAGTGCTGATGAACTGTTTCATAGTCTGTTCTCCTTGGGTCGTCATGACGCAAGCAAGTCGTCAGTGAGCTTGTATAGAATCGTTCAATTTTATCAGTGCAGTGAGAATAGTATGGGTCTGAGATGAGCATGGAGCAGACAAGCGGGGAGAGGGGCAGAGTATGAATGCTGACAACACAAACAGTGAGCATCTGAAAGCAGATGCCACAATCGTCGATAATGTGATTGTCAATTCGACAGTGTGGAAGTACTTAGACGACCACGCTGACGATGACATTGACAGCTTGGCATTGCATGCAAAACTTCCCTGGAAGCAAGGCACTGGGGAGAGCAACGCTGCTGTGAAAACTCCTCGTTGCCCTGACCTGGCCTGGGTTCTCCAGCAAATTTCAGGACGTCAGATCGCCGCTCGTAAGCTTCCCTCCTGGGCTCAGATGGCTCACATGCTCTATCCCTCCCGCGTTCCGATGGAACAATGCTCTTCACAACAAGCCGCAGACTATAAAGCTCAGCTTGTGCTTCAGCTTGTCCGTACGATTGGCCAGGGTGAAGTTCCAGCACGCTTTACTGTCGCTGACCTCACTGGAGGGTTTGGCGTCGATTGTGCCGCCATCGCACAGCATGCTGAACATGCTTATTATGTCGAGCGCAACGAGCAGCTGTGCACCCTTGTCAAGCATAATTATGAGCAGCTTGGCCTTGGCGACCATGTTGAAGTTCATCACGGTGACGCTCGCGACTTTCTTGCCAGCATGCCTTCTGTGGACGTCATCATGCTCGATCCCGCTCGCCGTGATGCTCAGGGCAAGCGTACCTACGCCCTTGTTGATTGTGAGCCCAATGTTCTCGAACTGGTGGGCGACCTGGCTCAGAAGGCTCACTTTGTGCTGCTCAAGCTTTCCCCTATGCTCGACTGGCATAAAACCGTCGCCGATCTGGCTCCTTTCGCATCTGAAGTTCCTATCGTTTCGGTGAAAAACGAGTGTAAAGAGCTGCTTGTGGTGCTCGATATGCATCGCACTTCTCAAGATTATCAGCGTGAGCATCTTTACCGCCTGGTTTGTGTGGACCTCGGTGCTCATGTCGAGCAACAGAGAAAAAGCGAGGGTAATGCGGTCAGAGAAGGTAGCGCGGGCAGCGCGAGTTGCGAGGCTAGCGAGGGCAGCGGGGGTAACGAGAGCTGTGAGGCTAGCCCGTGCAGCGGGGGTAACGAGAGCTGCGAGGCTAGCCCGGGCAGCGTGAGTTGCGTTTCTGCGCGCACTTTCACTGTGCGCGGCGAAGCACAGATGAATGCGGTTACACCGGTGAGGAAGAACACTGATAATCTTGAGGGGCAGTTGCTATGGGAGCCGAATGCCAGCGTAATGAAGGCGGGCTGCTTTGGGGCGTTTGCTCAGGCTTTTGGTGTGGAAGCGGTGGGGGAGAACTCGCACCTCTTTGTCGGCGGCTCTCCTGAGATTGCCAGTATGATACCTGCCAAGGGCTTTGTCATTGAACAGGTGTGCGGGTTTTCAAAGAAAGAAGTGCGCGAGCTGACGAGCACGCTGACGCACGCCAACATTGTGGTTCGCAATGCGCCTTTCACTCCAGCGAGTTTGAGGAAGAAGCTGAAGCTCAAGGATGGCTCTGATGTCACCCTCTTCGCAACGACGAACGCACGTAATGAACATGTGCTCATTCGTGCAAAGAGGGTTGCGAGTGAGTAGCGCTGAGCTAGTGGCCAATGACAATCTGAACCTCCCACGGCCCAACGTCAGCGAACTGACCTCGTGAGCATCCTCAGGTAACGCGGGAAGCAGTGGGGAACCTGTTGTGTGAACAGGCAAAGGATGCGAAAGATGAGGAAGAGAAGAAACTCACATTTCGAAGCAATGAGAAACAAAGTTTAACATTTTTCTTCATTCCTGCATTACGTTATCTAAGGTATATATAGCGGTACACTTCAGGAGTACCAAAGGTGCACATCACCCCGGTACTCAACCTGGGTACCCAATCCGGAGTACCTAACTGATGAGTACTCAGCTGACGAGTACCCAACCGGGAGTATCAATAAAGAGATTGTAGGAAATATGCAAGCTGTCGTTATGGTGGGAATCTGGCTGCTGGTCGGCCTACTGACAGGAGGAGTTGACCTCCTCTTACGTCGCCCGAAATCAATATGGAACGGTGTAGCAACGGTACTTCTGGATATTGCTGTTGTTAATCTTGTGACACTGTTGACAATTCGCTTCATCAGGAATCGTGCTTACATTTTCGAACCTGCTGCTTATTACGGACGCTTTGATGTTCAGTACATCGTCTTTGCTCTTCTCTTCGGTGTTGCTTTCGCCTTCTTCAAGGCTTTTGCTTACGGAGAGCTCAAGCTGGAGAAGGAAAAGTTCCATTTCACCCCTCTGACCATCACCATCACCGTCGTGGCAATCATCCTGGGCGTGTTGGGCACCGTGGTGTGGTGCGCCGCCTGGTGGTTTAACTCCTTCTTTGGCGGAATGACGCCTGAGCAGATGATCTATAACTTCTTCTCCCCAGTGACGGGCGCTGTGGGCGATGGAGTGAACGATGTGATCACCCGCCCTGTTTTCCTCGCCGTGAGCGTCATCTTCGTTCTGGTCATACTCATGTTCATGCCGCTCGCCTTGTCGAAGGAGGGCCGCATCGTCGTGCACAACAAGGCCGTGAAGATCGCAACATGGGTTTTGAGCGTGCTCCTGCTCGTGGGAGGTACGACCTACGCTTACACCACGGTTCATTTGGACAAGATTATCAAGGCTTACACCGTCAAGTCCGAGTTCATTGCCAACAACTATGTGAATCCGGCGACTGCACGCTTGCAATACCCTGAAAAGCAGCGCAACCTCATTCATATTTACTTTGAGAGCTTTGAAAACTCTTACTTGGATAAGGCTCATGGCGGCTATATGGAGCACAACCTCATCCCGGACATGATGAAGTTGAGCGAGGAGAAGGACGCTGTTCACTTCTCGAACCGTTCCACCTGGGGCGGCCCACACCAAACCTATGGTTCCAGCTGGTCGGTGGCTGGTATGGTCAACATGACTTTCGGCATCCCGATGAAGGTTCCTACCGATGGAAACTCCTATGGTTTGCAAGGTAACTTCATGCCAGGCGCTACGGGAACGATTGACCTCCTGGCTAAGCGCGGCTACAACCAGACCGTCATGTTCGGCGCGGACGCTGACTTCGGCGGCCTGACCACCATGTTCACCGAGCATGGCCACTTGCATATTTTCGATTGGAAGTATGCGAAGGCTCAGCACTTGATCCCTCAGAACTACAAGGTGTGGTGGGGCTTTGAGGATAACAAGCTGTACAACTACGCCAAGGAAGAGATCACCCGCTTGTCGACTCTGGGTAAGCCATTCCACTTTGTGATGGAAAACGCGGATACGCACTTCCCAGACGGTTACCTGGAGCCAGAGACGCAGCGTCTGTTTGGAAACCAGTATGCTGACGTTATCTTCCACTCGCAAAAGCAGGTGTATGACTTCATCCGCTGGATTCAAGCCCAGCCGTTCTACAAGAACACGACCATTGTGGTGACTGGCGACCACCTGTCCATGGACCCGAATTTCTTCAAGAATTGGGATCCTCACTACGAGCGCACGACGTACAACCTGTTCTTGAACCCAGCCTTCACCAATAAGGACTTCAAGACGCATAACCGTCAGTACGCTCCATTCGACTACATGCCGACCATCGTCAACTCCTTGGGCATCAAGATTCCTGGTGAGAGGTTGGGCTTGGGCACGAACCTCGCCTCCTCGCATAAGACCTTGATCGAGAAGGATGGTCTAGCTCATGTGGACGAGGAATTGTCGTACTACTCCAAGTTCTATGCGACGAACATTCTGGAGATGAAGAACGCTCCTCACGACGCTTCAGGCCGCACGGTTCACTCTGCGGAGTAGTTCGCGACACAGTTGCGTCGAGTGCCAACCTCAGCGCTGAAAACTTGATAACTGTTCCTCAACAAAGGACAATGGGAGATGTCAGCTTGCTGGTATGTTCGCACTCCAGCAAGCGCATGTCGTGTAGAGGAAGAAAGGATGACTATGAACTTTCGTAAGTATGTTGCAGAGTTCGTCGGCACTCTGATCCTGGTGACTTTGGGTTGCGGCACCGTTGTGGGTGCTAACACTCTGGTCGGCCAGGTCAAGTTGGGAGGTTCGCCTCTGGCCGTGAGCTCGGTGATCATCGCTCTGGCCTTCGGCATCTCGATTATCATTGCCGCTTACTCCGTGGGTAACGTTTCTGGCGCTCACGTGAACCCAGCCGTTTCCCTGGCCATGCTCATTGATGGCCGCATGAGCGTTGCCGATTTCGTCGGCTACGTGGTCGCTCAGGTTCTCGGCGCAACTGCTGCCGCTGGCCTGCTCGTTGCTTTCACTGGTTCCAACGCTTCGCTGGGTACGAACGGCTATGGTGACGCTTCCGCACTGCACACTGGCATGGGTCAGGCTTTCCTGGTCGAGACGGTGCTCACCTTCTTCTTCGTTCTGGTAATCTTGGGCGTTACTGCTAAGGCTGAGTACTCCAAGATCGCTGGCCTGGTTATCGGCGTCTCTTTGATGGCTATCGTGCTCACGGGCCTGCCTTTCACGGGCACTTCCGTGAACCCAGCTCGTTCTTTGGGCCCGGCTCTGCTGGCCGGTGGTGAAGCTTTGTCGCAGGTGTGGCTGTTTATTGTGGCTCCACTGGTCGGTGGTGCTCTGGCCGCTTGCGTGCATCGTTTCCTGGTTCGCCCAGCCCTCGAGGCCTAACCCAGATTATCAGCGCGCTTCATCTCTCGCGTTCTGATGTTCTGTGCTTATTAGCCGGCAGTTTCTGCCGGCTTTTTTATTGCTAAAAACAGGTAGCTGCCTGATGCGTATGAACTTGTAAACTGTTAAGGGAATTCACGAATGTGGGTACGAGGCTGAGGAGTGAAATATGGCTTCGATGGTGGAACAGACGACGCTTGATTTCATTGAGCGCTGGGAAGGTCATGGTGATGAGAAGCAGGAAACACAACGCTTCTGGATCGACTTGCTGGAGAATGTTCTTCACCGGCCAAACCCCACTGCTGAGGTCAGTTTCGAGGAGCGAACCGCAGGGAACGGCTATATTGATGCGCTTTTCCCTGATGCTCGTTTCCTGGTTGAGCAAAAGAGTGCTTCGGTTGACTTGGATAAGCCAGAAATGCGCCAGGGGACTCCTGTTACCCCTGCGCAACAGGCAGTGCGCTATGTGTCCGGCCTGCCTTTCAGTAAGAAGCCAAGTGTTATTTGCACCTGTAATTTCAAGCATTTCCGATTCTATGATCTTGAAACGGACCCACAAGCTCAAGGCACTCCAGTTGATGAGTTCGATCTCACAGAGCTTCCTGAGCATTTGGATACGTTCCGTCAGATTTTCTCTCCTAACCACTCGCGAATTGTTATCCAGCAGCAGCTCTCGGAGAAGGCTGGCCTGCTGGTGGCGAACCTTCATAATGCTTTGGCAAAACAGTATGTCGACCCCGATAATGAAGCCAGCCACCATGCTTTGGCAGTGTTGACTGTTCGTTTCGTCTTCTGCTTGTATGCTGAGGATGCTAATCTGTTTACTCCGGACGCTTTCACTAACTATGTGAAGGCAACGGATGCTGAGCATTTGCGCCGCGCGATTGTCGAGCTTTTTGAAGTTCTCGACACCAAAGAGAGTGAGCGCGACCCGTACTTGGAGAAGGACCTGCGAGATTTCCCGTACGTCAACGGTGGCCTTTTCCGCGGGAAAATTGAGATCCCACAGTTTAGTGAGGAAATTCGCGACGCTCTGATCAACGCCGGTGAGGATTTCACCTGGAAGGATATTTCTCCGGTTATTTTCGGCTCTTTGATGGAAGAGACGTTGAGCCATGATCAACGCCGTCAGGGTGGTATGCATTACACTACGGTGAAGAACATCCATCGTGTCATCGACCCGCTGTTTCTGGATGATTTGAAAGCACAATTGAAGGCTATCGAAGAGGATAGGAGCCTGGGTGAGCGTGCTCGTATTAATCGATTGAAAGCCTTTCAGGATAAACTGGCTAGCCTTCAGTTCCTCGACCCTGCGTGCGGTTCAGGTAACTTCCTGACGGAAACCTTCTTGAGGTTGCGTGAACTCGAGAACCAAGCTCTTGCCGACAGGCTGAATGGTCAAGGCTTTATTGACTTGGGTGGTGACGATTCGCTGGTCAAGGTTTCTATTGACCAGATGCATGGCATCGAGATTAATGACTTTGCTGTTGCCGTGGCGAAAACTGCCCTGTGGATTGCCGAGCAGCAGGCGTTGGATGATACGGAGATTATTGCTAGCCAAGCTCTTCCACACCTCCCTTTGCATGATTCCGGCAATATTGTTCAAGCGAATGCTTTGCGTTATGACTGGAATGAATTGCTCCCTGCTTCTGAGTGCAACTATGTGATGGGTAATCCGCCGTTTATCGGGCATCAGCAGAGGACTCAGGCGATTAAGAGTGATATGGAATTGGTCTGCGGAAAGGCAGGGGGATCATTAGACTATGTGGCCGGCTGGTACTTTAAGACAAGCCAATATCTGACTGACAATTTCAGCGCGGAATTCGCTTTTGTTTCCACGAACTCTATTTCTCAGGGTCAGCAAGTAGAACCATTATTCTCCTACCTTAATGAACATAACTGGAAAATTCGTTTTGCGCACCAAACTTTCGCCTGGAATGCGCAGAGCACGGACTTGGCTCATGTTCACGTCGTAATCATTGGCTTGACGAAAAGGGCTCAGTTAGAAAGGATATTGTATTGCTATGATCAGCTTGACGGTGACCCCGTATCCACATATCCGAACAATATCAATGGTTATTTGATTAATGCTCCTGATGTTGTTGTAGAGGCACGAAGCCAAAAAATAGGCACTTTGTCGTCGCAGCTGAACCTTGCAAACTTTGGATCGATGCCTCTTGATGGAGGAAATCTTCTGCTAAACACTGAACAAGAATATGCTGAAGCGATGGCTGACCCTATTGCAGCAAAGTATGTTCGCCCATTCCGTGGGTCTAGAGAGCTGATTAATTCCCTTGATCGTTGGTGTTTGTGGCTCGTAGATGCGCAGCCTAGAGAACTGCGTAACTCAAAACTCCTCTCGAAGTGCGTAGAAGCATGTCGAGAGTATCGTGACCATGCGCCCACTACAGGAGATGCCTATAAGAATCGCTTCACTCCTTGGCTATTTCGTGATAATCATCAACCAGATTCTCGCTATCTTTGCATCCCGAGTGTATTTAGTGGAAGACGCGAATATGCAACCTGTGATTGGTTTGAACCTGAAGTGATTGCAAGTAACCTCGACTTCACTTGTGTGGATCCTGATGGGTTTGCTTTCGCCATAATCGAGTCCTCAATGTTTATGGCATGGCAGAAGGCAATTGGGGGAAGACTTAAGTCTGATTGTCGTTTCTCCAACACGGTTGTATGGAATAATCTGCCACTTCCGCAGGTATCAGAAGAGCTGCGACAAAGAATAATCAACGCCGGATTATCCGTTTTGCAAGCGCGTGCAAACCATTCAGGGCAGTCGCTGGCTGACTTGTATGACCCTGACTATATGCCAGTCGACCTTCGAAAAGCACACATCGCCTTGGATAAAGTGGTGGACCTCGCCTTTGGAGCGTCGAAACCATGCGCAACGAATGAAGAGAGATTGCAGATTCTCTTCAATAACTACGCAGAAATGACCAAGAACGAGAAGTGATAATCATGAATGGGTGAGGGGGAGCAAGATTCCTCTCACCCATTTTGTGTATTGAGCTGCTAGGCCTGAGAAACTGTGCTCAAGGTTGAGATCAATCGTGCCTTCATTTCGGGGTACCACCAGCGCAGGTAGCCGGCTTTGGTGGGGTGGATAGGGTCAGCCATGAAAAGTGTGTAGTCTGTGGGAGAAATGGTGTTGAATGAGTTGTCACTGAAGAGGTCGATCACATCGAAACGCCATTTCTCAGCGAGCTTATGAAGCCTCGTCACCATGGCAGAATAATCCGAGTTCTTGTAATACGAACCCGTGTAGAACACCAGGGGAGCAGACCAGTGGTTAGCGCAATAGCTCGCGATAAACTCTAGCGCACCCGTGATGGTGAGCACATCGAAATCTGACGGGTCGAATGAGGAGCTGATCTCGCCGAGCGGCTGATGCGTGGTAGCATCATTCGTGGAAAGTTGGCATACGATAGCGTCAAAATCTGTGCGAGCATCATACTTTTGCAAGCGGGTAACGTAACTATCCCCGTTACCAAACATCTTTTTAGCCCAAGCAGAAGGCCGGTCAACCAGCGTCGTCCCAGAAATTGCTTCTTTCATAGCTACAATACCATCCAGAGCGGCGAAGAGATCAACGAAAGATTGCCCCTGGGAAGCAGCGCCATAGGTCACCGAACTGCCAAGGAAGAGAATGCGTTTGCCGGTAAGCACAGAAGGCGCAGTAGCAGGCAGATTCGCGAGACCATACTTGGATGCGTTGCCAGGTAAAGCAGCATTTTTATCATCCATGGCACTCATCATTCCTCCTTGAACGTGATGCACCGAAGTAAGCACAGCTGATTTAAGCCTACGCGCAAGGGGTGTGTGAGCAGTGATAATCTCAAGCCACTTAGAGCAAGGAAATAAGCAGGGCAACATTGAGCGCAACGATGAGAGCCGCGCACACCACTGCCAGCCAGTAGACGAGCTTGGGCAAAGGCCGGGCGAGCACCGAGCGACGAGCCGTCAAAGTGAGCAGTGGGATCAGAACAAACGGGATGCCAAAGCTCAACACCACCTGAGAGATCACCAAAGTACGCGTCGGATCAACGCCGAGAGCCAAAATCATTACTGCCGGGATCGCCGTCACCAAACGAGAGACCAAAGGTGTGACTTCAACGGTCAGCAAGCCGTTCATCACCACCGAGCCAGAATACGAGCCGACCGTCGTTGAAGCAAGGCCAGCAATGAAGAGCGCCAACGCAAAAGCGAGAGCAGGGCCAGCGCCGAGCACCGAAGAGATGAGGTGATGCGCACCTTCCAAGGTGTCACCGCCCGGCATTCCATGGAAAGCGGCGGCAGCGATCACCACCATCGCACCATTCACCGCGCCTGCGATGAGCATGGAAAGAACAATATCGAGAGCAGTCGCTTTGAGCATCGCGTTGTGCTTGTGCTCACCGATCACGCCGAAACGGTCGCGAACGAGAGCTGAGTGGGCGTAAATTGCGTGAGGCATGACGGTAGCGCCCAGAATGCCGGCCGCCAAAACGAGGCTTTCCTTACCGTCAAATTTCGGCTGCAAACCGGCGAGTAAGGGGAGGACTTGCGGGTGGGAAGCGGCGAGATCCCAAAAAATGAGCCCCGTGATGGCGAGAACCATCGCAATAATCGCCCACTCGAAAAGCTGCTGCCACGACCTATTTTGCAGCAACAAAATGAGCGTGGAGATTGCCACTGTGACGAGAGCACCGATGACGATGGGCATGCGGAAAAGAATGTAGAGAGCTACGGCACCGCCCACTACTTCAGCCATGTCGGTTGCGATAGTGACAATCTGGGCTTGCAGCCAGTAGAGCAAGCGCATCGGCCGGCTCGTGCGCTCAGCGATGAGCTCGGCGAGCGTTTTGCCGGTGAGAATACCGATGCGGGCGGCGAGGTATTGGATGAGCATGGCCATAAGGTTGGCCACGACGACCACCCAGACGAGCATGTAGCCGTAGGTTGAGCCGGCAGAGAAGTTGGTTGCGAAATTGCCGGGGTCAAGGTAGGCGACCGCGGCCACGAAGCTCGGGCCGAGGAAACTGAGTTTGTGCAGTACGCGGCGAAGTGTTCTCATCTTGTCCTCATCCGGCCATGCCAGGCTTCAGGTGCCAATAAGCACACTTCACCCACGTCCGAGGTACATCTATCCGCGCGGTAATAGCGCGAGGTCGGCGTCATGTCAACGCGTCTCGGAAGCAGGAGGAGGAAGTCGGTTAGTCGTTTCTTCTCTCATGGTTAACTGTTTAGTCTCCGATACTAACCCGACTGTGTTAAGAGCATGTGTAGGCCAGGTCATGCGAGTGTCATTCCTGGCCTCCACACTTCACGCAAACCTTACAAAAGATTACTGAAAAGAGAAATGAAAACTAAATCAAAAAAGATAAGAGATAAATTCATAAAAGGTAAGTGAAAGGGCTTTACCGCCGCTCAGTGCAGCGATAAAGCCCTGTTTCTGCGTCATTCAACAACGAATGAAAACTGGGAAGGAGTTATTTCTCCTCACTCCTGTGCCAGCTCGTTCTCAGGAACGGAAGCAGCGTAGTCAGGAATCTCCTCTGGGTAATCTGGCCATGCACCATTCTGGGTGCACACGTAAGCAGCAGTGTTCACAGCTGCACGGTGAGCTTCACGCAGGGAGCGGCCTTCCAAAATGCCCATGGTGAACACGCCAGAGAAGGCATCGCCAGCACCAACAGTGTCGACGACAGGAACCTTAGGAGTGTAGAACTTGCTCAACTCCGTCTTGGAAGCGACGATGGAGTACTTTGCACCTGCAGTCAGGATCACATAGTCGAGAGAGTAGGTGTTGATGAACCACTTGCAAGCTTCCTCGTCGCCCTCTGGCAGGTTGAACATAGGGCGAAGAATTTCAAGCTCGTCGTCGTTGATCTTGAACACGGAGGACAGCTCGAGAAGCTCCTGGATGAGTTCCTTGGAGTAGTACTGCTCACGAATGTTGATGTCGAAGTAGCGGATGGCGCTTGGCTTGCAATCGTGCAGCAGGGAGAGGATGGTCTCACGGCTCTCTGGGTTACGCAGGGCGAGAGTACCGAAGCACACAGCATCGGCGCCGGACACCATGTCGGAGAGGTCATGGTTCAAGCGAATGTGGTCCCATGCTACGTTTTGGGTGATGCTCCACTGTGGCACGCCTTCCTTATCCAGCTTGGCATGAGTGGTGCCGGTTGGGTAGGAGTTGTGCTGCAAAATAGCGGAAATGTGGTGGGAGTGAACTTCACCAGCGAGCTCATCGCCGAGCTGATCGTTACCGACTGCGGAAATCGCATAGCCGTCACCACCGTTCATTGTGGCGTGGTATACGAAGTTCGTCGGCGCACCGCCAGCCCTCTTACCCGCTGGGAGCATATCCCACAGGATCTCACCAACGCTGAGGACAATCGGCTTCTGTTTCATAGAATCTCCTCTATAGGGCTTGCCCTATTGCAAGCATTTGTGCACTGGCGCTGACTCCTTACGACGCAACCGCCCAATCAGCTGGTTTAAGGATCGGCGTTTCCCATTATTCCGCGCAAAACTTTTACTTTCAACCCAAAACACCGCAGAAAGCCTCACTTTTTGCCCAAGTTTCTCCTTTCTCACCCCTTTTGTAGGGGCTCTGTACACCTCGAGATTGTCACGCCGTGTCACGCGCAGCTGAAGCATTGACCGTTCGCGCTGGCTTGCGTGCAGTGGCGGGCGAAGGCCTCGCACGCAATGATCGAGGAGTGCGCAGTGATAATCTCGCCACATAGTACAAGCAACTAACTATGTCGAAAAGGCTGTCATTGCAGTGTAAATCTGGGTAGAGAAACGCCTGAAGAGGGGATTAAGTTAAAACACTTGACAAAGTCGAGGCCTGACTCCACAATAGGAGATGTCCAAGCTTCCAAGGCGAAGCACAGAGGAAAGCTTGTTGAAGTCAAAGCAGACTCCAACACTACGAAGGGCAGAATTATGGATCTGTGGAACGTTGATAAGATTCCATTTGTTGGCACCGAGAACCCAGCAGAAGGCCTCGGCTTCCATTACTATGACCCAGAGCGCGTTGTCGCCGGCAAGAAGATGAAGGACTGGCTGCGTTTCGCTGTTGCATATTGGCACACCTTCAACGCTCAGCTCAACGATAACTTCGGTGACCCAACCGCTATTCGTCCATGGCATAAGAACACTTATTCCAAGCCACTGGATGCTTCCTTGGCTCTCGTTGATTACGCCTTCGAGTTTATGAGCAAGCTCGGCGTTGAGTACTTCTGCTTCCATGATCGCAACGTTGCTCCAGAAGGCGATACCCTGCGCGAGACCGACAAGAACCTCGACGCAGTGATCGACAAGATCGAAGAGAACATGAAGGCCACTGGCATCAAGCTGCTGTGGAACACCTGCGATACCTTCACCGACAAGCGCTTCGTTCGTGGCGCTTCCACTGCTCCAAACCGTCACATCTTCGAGTATGTTGCCGGCCAGCAGCGTAAGTCCCTCGAAATCGCTAAGCGCCTCGGTGCTGAGAACTACGTGTTCTGGGGCGGCCGCGAAGGTTGGGAATCCCTGTGGAACACCGACGTTAAGCGTGAGCAGGACCACATGGCTGAGTGGTTCCGCATGTGCCACGAATATGCTGAGAAGATCGGCCTGGACGCTCAGTTCCTGATCGAGCCAAAGCCACAGGAGCCAACCACCCACCAGTACGATTGGGATGTGGCTGCAGCTCTCAACTTCATCAAGACTTACGACCTCGACTTCTTCCGTATGAACATCGAGGGCAACCACGCCAACCTCGCTCGCCACTCCTATGGTGAGGAAGTTCGTACCGCCGTCGACGCTGACAAGCTCGGCTCTCTCGACGCCAACCAGGGCAACAAGTTCGTCGGTTGGGATATGGATGAGTTCCCAGTTGACTTGTATGACACCACTCAGGTGATGTGGGAAGTTATGCGCGCTGGCTCCATCGGTCCAAAGGGCGGCCTGAACTTCGATGCAAAGCCACGTCGTACCTCCTTCGACCCAGAGGATCTGTTCCGCTCTCACATCGCTGGTATGGATTCTTACGCAGCTGGCCTGCTGGTTGCTGACAAGATGCACCAGGATCACTTCATCGAGAACCTCCTCGACGATCGCTATGCTTCGTGGAACACTCCAGAAGGTAAGGCTATCGAAGAGCACAAGGAGACCTTGGAGTCCCTCGAGTCTCGCGTTCTCGACATGACCGAGGAGCAGCTCGTTGCTGGCAACAAGTCTGATCACCTCGAGTCCGTGATGGCAACGATCAACAACTACATGATCGATGCTCTGCGCGAGGCCTGAGTTTTACTCTTTCTCCTGAAATACCAAGCCTAGAGTTCTCCTAGGTAGCAGCTCCCAACCTCATGTGCGAGGGGTTGGGAGCTTTTTTATACCCGGATTTTTACTGCGCTGGAATAGTTTCCGTGTTACAACAGCCATCGCGCCTTTCGCTTCGGCGAGCGCTGGCTTTGTGGCAACAAAAAGCCCGGAGGAACTCCGGGCGGAATAAGTAGCACGAGATTATCAGTACGGACAGTGTTCAGCGCAGTGATAATCTTAAGCGCTTAGCCACGATGAGAGACGTACTGGCGATATACCTTCTCGCCAACCTCAACATCAGAAGCAGGGTAGACCTCGTCGATTTCCACTGGCCAAGCAGGAGCCTGAGCTTGGGGATCAGAAGAAGTTGCCAGAGCCCAAGCAGCCTGACGAGCAGCACCAATAGCGACGTACTCATCAGTGTGAGGAACGGAAACCTCCATACCCAAAATCGACGGGCCGAGCTTACGAACAGCAGTGGAACGAGCGCCACCACCGATCAGCAGCAAGCGGCGAACGGGAACGCCCAGCGCGCGCACATCCTCCAAGCAATCGCGCTGCGTGCACAGCAGGGCCTCCACGAAGGCGCGAGCAATATTCTCACGAGTCGTGTTGGCAAGGTTCATACCCTCTAAACGAGCAGAAGCCGTCGGACGGTTCGGAGTGCGCTCACCATCGAAGAACGGCACCAGCGTCACACCTTGAGCACCAGGCTGAGCCTGAAAAGCGAGCTCAGCAAACTCATCAAAGCTTGTGCCCAACATCTGGCAGCCAGCATTGGTAATACGAGAAGCGTTGATCGTGCAGGCCAGAGGCAGGAACTGGCCGGAAGCGTCAGCAAAACCGTTCACGGCGCCCGTGTCATCATAGGCTGGCGTTGGGCTCACGGCTGCAGCAACACCAGAGGTGCCCAGCGAAATGCTCACATCGCCAGCGCCCATCGACAGGCCAAAGCTTGCCATGGCGTTATCGCCACCGCCGGCGCCGAGCACGCAACCGCCCTCGACGTTCTTACCCGCCTGAGCGGGATCGGCTGTGCCAGCAATACCAGCAGGGGAGATCACTTCAGGAAGGATCACCTTCTGCGCGTCAACCGTGCCGAGGAGTGCCTTAGCGAGCAAGTCGCGACGGTACTGGTTGGTAGCAGGGTCAAAGTAGCCGGTGCCAGAAGCATCAGAACGGTCAGTAGTGAGGTGGGAGAGCGCCTCCAAGCCTTCCTCAGCGCTTGCTTGCGGGCCGTAACCAGCAATACGCCAGGTCAGCCAATCATGAGGCAGGCAGATGGCGGCGATACGGCGAGCGTTTTCTGGCTCGTTTTCAGCTACCCAGCGCACCTTAGTGATGGTGATGGAGGCGATGAGTGAGGTGCCGACGGCGTGAACCCATTCGCGGATGCCGCGAGCGTGAACAGTGTCAGCGTCGGCTGTGGTGTTGGTGTCGCAGTTGGCTGGGGCTTCGTCTGCCTTACCTTCTGTAGCCAGAGCCTCTTCGCCGAGCTCAACGATGAGCTTTTCAGCCTGTTCGGCCGAACGAGTGTCATTCCACAGCAGAGCATCACGAATCACACGGCCATGGTCATCGAGCAATACCATGCCATGCTGCTGGCCGCCCACCGACAGAGCGGCAACATCATCGAGCCCACCAATCTGAGCTAAAGCCTCCTGGTAGGCATCCCACCATGCTTGCGGATTAACCGATGTTCCATCGGGATGCTTGGCAACGCCCATGCGCACGAGAGCGCCGGTAGCAGCATCGCTCACGCGCACCTTGCATGATTGTGTCGACGTATCTACGCCCGCAACGAGCACTTTCTCACTGCTCATAGCAATCCTTTCCCTCAAGTAGGCTGGCCTTGCCGGTCAAGCGCTTCGGCCCACCCAGAAGGTCAACGCTGAAGCGATACCTCACTGGGAATACCGTTGCGCTACCACTGTGCTCGGCAACACTGTCGAGCAGCACTGACAGGCATTCGACTTAGTTAAAATGCGCACCTATACTTGAGCTAAAAGCTAGTTGTATGGCGTGGAACCCTTGGTTCCATGCTGATACCATAATAGTTAAAGCACTGAACTAAGTCCAGTCGAGCGGCGGTACAAGCAACCGGCACGCGAGTAACGCACGCAACCAACCACACATGAGTAGGGCAGATATGGCACGGATGAAAACGATTAACCAGGACAACCTGCGTGAACACAATCTCTCGATTGTGATGCAAACCCTGTTAGGCCACGGCTCACCACTCTCGCGCGCTCAACTCGCTCAAAAAACCGGGCTGACGAAAGCCGCCATGTCGCTGCTGACCGACATGCTCATCCAAGCCCAAGTGTTGCAACAAATGGCACCCACCTCCGAGCCCAATAGTGGCTTCGGCCGCCCGGCAACACCTCTCGCCTTCGTGCCTCACCGTTGGGCTGGAATTGGCCTTCAGATTAACACCGACGGTTACGGCTACCTGATTCTCGACATTTCCGGCACCATCGTGCGTTCCGAGTGGATCAGCAAAGCCATGATCGACACTGACCCGGCCACCATCTTCGCCGAACTTGACCGTATGGTTCGCCCCGCCGAAGCCTTCCTCAAGGACGAAGGCTATCAGTTGTGTGGAGCAGGCTTGGCATTGCCTGGCTTGGTGGAAGGGGAGAATAAGCTGCTCTTTGCTCGCAACCTCGGCTGGACTGACCTCGACCTAAGCCAGTTTGCCGTGGTCCGCCGCCTCCACGCTCACGCCTATAACGAGGCTAATGTTGCTGCCATCGCCCAAATACCTGGTTTTGCAACGGTTCACGACCCTGACTCCGACCAGCTCGGCCCGAGCGATTCGTTTATTTTCATCTCAACCGACGTTGGCATTGGTGGCGCTCTGGTTCGAGATGGGCATTTGGAAGCTGGCCAGCATGGTTTCGCTGGTGAGATTGGCCACATGCAGGTCGACCCTCATGGCGCTCACTGCACGTGTGGGCGTACCGGCTGCTTGGAAACGCTTGCGGGTCGCCGCGCGCTGGTGGAGGCTGCGGGCATCACGACGCACGAGCATTCTGCGGAGCGCACTTTCGCCCTCGACCTCATTTCTCGTTGGCAGCAGGGAGATTCTCAGGCTGCGGCAGCCATTTACGCAGGCCTCAACGCTCTGACTTCGGTGCTCGCCTCGGTGGTGAATGTTGTCGACATTGACACGATTGTTCTGGGTGGCTTGTGGTCCGAGCTTTCCGGTTCCCTCGCCCCTCGCTTGCAAGCTGGCATTCAAGACCAGATTATCGGCAGCGCGAGCGTGAAGGTTCGCGTTCTCACTTCGGCTGTCCCGGAGCATTCGGCGCTGGTGGGTGCAGCCCAGGTGGGTTTGCGCCAGTTTATTGATCACCCTCGCCAGTTCTTGCCGCAGGCCGAGCGCAAAGCTGAGTAATTGCCGCCCTGCCTTCAGCTTCTGAACAGCGCCGGGCGGTGGGAGAGGTCTTCTCCTTGAGCAAGCCAGCACTTGTACAGTGCTAATCTTTCCTTGGTCGATGCCGCAAGATTATCAGGGAAGCACTCTTGCGCAAACCAGCGCGAATTCAGGTTTTCTCCATCAGGTGTGGAAGCCAGATGCGAGGAGCCAGGAGCGAGGCGAGCTTCAAACATGTGGTCCATATATTGCGCCTTGTCACCATTGGCGTAGGTCAGCATACGAGAAGACGAGGTGACAGCCACGAGCGCGGTGACCTCAACGTCGAGGCCGGTCTCTTCCTTCACTTCGCGAATGGCAGTAATTGCAGGCTCTTCGGCCGGCTCAACAATGCCATAGGTGAAAGCCCATTCACCCGTGTCGGCACGCCTGCCCAAAAGGTAGCGGCCTTGCTCATCGCGCACCACAGCGGTAATACCCATCAGCCACAGGGGAGCGTGGCCGATTTTTTCTCGTAAATCAAGAATAAATTGTGGAGTTGCCATACTTTCAGTCTGAACGGGCGGGTATACAAAAGCGCGCCCGACAGGAAATTCCTCGACGAGCGCGCAGTGAAAATCTTAAGGCATTGAAAAGAAGCGAGTGTCAGTCGACATCCTGGCCAGCAAGCTTACGCTGCTCAGCCATCCATGCTTCCACATCATCAGGAGCGGAAGGCAGGTACTTCTTCGACATCCACACAGGGCCATCCTCAGTGATGAGAACGTCATCCTCAATGCGGATACCAATGCCACGGAACTCTTCAGGAACGAGAAGGTCGTTGCGACGGAAGTAAAGGCCTGGCTCGATGGTGAAGATCATACCTGGCTTGAAAGTGCCACCCTGGTACTCGGAGAAGCGAGCCTCAGCGCAATCGTGCACATCCAAACCCAAGTGGTGAGCCACACCGCAGGCATGCCAACGACGATGCTGCTGGCCTTCAGGGCTCAAAGCCTCCTCAACGGAAACAGGCAGAACACCCCACTCAGCCAAGCTCTCACACAGCGAGCGCATGCAAGCATGATGGATGTCCGAGTAAGTGCCGCCGATATGAACGGCTTCGAAACCAGCGAGCTGAGCCTTGTAAACGGCTTCGTACAGCTTCCTCTGAACAGGGGAGAACTTACCCGAGACTGGGAAGGTACGAGTGATATCAGCAGTATAGAGGCCCTTGGACTCAATGCCAGCGTCGATCAGAAGCATGTCCTGCTCTTGAACGGCGTGGGTGTTGCGCATCCAGTGGAGGGTTGGAGCGTCATCGCCAGAAGCGACGATGGTGCCGTAGCCGACGTCGTTACCCTCAATGCGAGAGATGGAGTCGAAGGCAGCTTCCAAAATGCGCTCGCCGTTTTCCTTGCCCTCAGCCTTGTCGAGGTGGCGAAGGATGTTGTCGAAACCGTGGCGGGTAGCACGAATGGCAGAATCCATTTCAGAAATCTCCCACTCGTCCTTGAACATACGAGCCTCAGCAGCGAACTGATGCAGTTCGTCATCAGCTGCCTGGTTGGTGGCATGGTCGGTGAAGCCAGCGTGAACGCGGATGCTTTCCACAAGCTCGGTTACCTGAGGGTCAGCTTCCTTCACCACGCGCAGCTTGACGTCATGAGCTTCGCTGCCAACGTTCTTTGCCAGCAGGCTTGCCAGTTCCTTGACGTCGCGAGATTCCAGGCCGGTCATCACACCGAATTCGGCGATGCCAGGGCGCGCACCCGTCCAATACTCGCCGTAAGAAGCGGAGCGGAAGAACTCTGGAGTGTGGTAATCATAACGGGCGTGCACAAACAGGATTGGCTGGTGAAGCATGCCGGTGGAAGAAGCCTGCTCTTGAGGGTCGAGCACGAGAACAGCGCCTGGCTCGTAATCCTCACCCAAACCGGTGTAGTAAGCAAAAGTGGTGTCTGGGCGGAAGCGGAAGTCGCAATCATTGTTGCGAACCTTGGCAACGCCGGCAGGAATCACCAGTCGCTCGCCAGGGAAAGCCTGAGAGAGCTTGAGCAGACGAGCTGGAGTGTACTTGCTGGACTCCAGAGGGCTGGCCTGAGGGGTTTCAGCTTGCCAACCTTGGGTCATGAACTCTTTGAAAGTGCTCGAATTCGGGCGAAGAGAACGATTGTTCACCCTTTCGGAAACGGGCAGATTGTCCTTGGACGTGTTTTCGGCCATGTCAATCCCTTCTTACTAGTTGTGCCTCTATGCTAGCGAGAGGGGATAATAATTCAGCGCCGAGCTTGCTCGGGAGTGTTGCACGAGTGAGGGCTGCACAAGTGAGGGTTGCACTGCGCAGGCGGATGGATCGCGCTGATAATCTGATGTGTGCGAGCGGTGTTGTGGTCGGCAGGTGCGAGCTTTAGGAGAGCTTGCGCGACATCAACAAGTCAATTTGCGGGTCAGAGCCGACCGGGTACACATGCTTACCAACGAACTCGAAACCCTGCTTTTTGTAGAGGGCTTGAGCGGGCTTATTGCCTTCCCACACGCCCAACCACATCGACGTTTTACCAGCCTCACGCGCCATGCTTTCCGCCTGAGCCATGAGGTAGGTTCCCAAGCCGCGATGCTTGAAATCAGGCAGAATGTAGAGGCGCTCGACCTCAAAAGAAGAGCTTTTCGCCATCGAATCATCCGACTGCGCGTCGTCGACATTGGTCTTCAAATAGCCGGCGAGCTGGCCATCGGCGTAGAGGAAGAAGAAGCTCGAGCCGATGAGGTGGAGCTGGCGGGTGAGCTCCTCGGTGGAGTAGGCAGAGCGCAGGAAGGCGGCCATGTCGTCAGGCTCGGTGATGCGCTCGAAAGTGTCTTGGAAAGTGATGCGGCTGATCTCTTGGAGCTTTTCGATGTCGGTAGGAGAGTCGCTGACTTCGACGAGACGGAGCACGCCAGAGAACTTTTCGTGTTGTGGTTCTGATGGCACGAGTGTCATAGTCGTCCTTTCCTCAACGGTTACGCAGCTGGCGGCTATAATTGTCAGCCCGCGATTTTGTGCTTGCCTGGCGTACGTCTCCAGTTTATCGCTGCGCTTTTGTGAAGCTTCAGTGTAATGCCTGAACGTTACATTCAGAATACGCTTCATGCAGTACACCGCAGCGCGCGGCTAGGCTCTGACTGGAGCGCACGTCTGGGCTCTGGCGGGAGCGCGGGCTTGGGCACGCCAGTAGCGCAAAACCTGCTTCGACTGCCTCAACAGGTAAGATAAGTGCAGTTATCAGCAGACTTACTTAGCAGCACTCTATTATCGCTGTGTTAGGGACAGGAGAAAGCAACAGTGTCACTCGAACACCCGAGCAACAACGGTCTCACCCTTCGTGACGTCTATGAAGAAATTCTTTCTCGAGCACCAGAACACAAGCCACAACCCAGCCTCGAGCGCATGCGCTACTGCCTCGACCTCATGGGCAACCCCGAAAAGAGCTTCCGCGTCATCCACATCACCGGAACAAACGGCAAAGGCTCCACATCAGCGCTGGCCGAAGCACTGCTTCGCGCCTATGGCATGCGCACTGGCTTGTACACCTCCCCACACCTGGAAAAGGTGACAGAACGCATCCGCATCGACGGCGAGCCAGTCTCTGACGAGCGCTTCGTCGACCTGTGGCTGCAAGTGCGCGACTTCATCAACATGACCGACGAATGGTCGAAAAAGCAAGAATTTGGCGCTCGCATGAGCTTCTTCGAAGTGCTGACCATCATGGCGATCTGGGCCTTCGCCGACGCTCCTGTCGACGTCGCCGTCATCGAAGTGGGTATGGGTGGCCTGTGGGATGCCACCAACGTGATGGATGGAGCAGCCAGCATCATCGGCCCTGTCGGCATGGACCACATGCAATGGCTGGGTGACACCGTCGAGAAAATCGCCACCGAAAAGGCCGGCATCATCAAGCCCGGCTCGGTGGCCATTATGGGCCCGCAAACCAAGGAATCGGTGCGCGAGATCATCCGTAACGCTGCAGCCTCCCAGCCTGGCGCAAGCTTGCTGGAGGATGGCGAGCAGCTGAAGGTTATTTCCCGCCTTCCTGCCGTCGGTGGCCAGGTCGCCACTTTGGAAACGCCCAATGGCACGTATGCTGACGTTCCGATCAAAATGTTTGGCGAGCACCAGGCCCATAATGCGCTGGCCGCTCTCGCCGCATGCGAGGTGGTGTTGCCGGTCAACGGCGCTTTGGACGGTTCAGTGGTGGAACAAGCCTTCTCTACCGTCTCGATTCCTGGACGCATGGAGATTATCAGGCATTCGCCAACCATCATGCTCGACGGAGGCCACAACCCGCAGGCCGTCACCGCATTGCGCAAGGCGATTGAAGAAAACTTCGACTTCACTCAGCTCGTCGGCGTCGTCTCGATGATGAAGGACAAGCAAGTCGAAACCGTGTTGGGCATTTTGGAACCATTGCTCAGCCAAATTGTTGTCACTCAAAACTCCGAGATTAACAGAGTGATGCCTGTCGATGACTTGTATAAAGTGGCCTGCTCTGTGTTTGGCGAGGATCGCGTCTACCGCGAACCTCTCATGACTAACGCTTTGCAAAAGGCTGTTGACCTGGTTGATTCGCATGATGAAACCGGTGTGGGTTACGGCCATGGTGTTCTCGTCACCGGCTCCTTCGTCACTGTTGGCGATGCGCGAGAACTGTTGAAGCCTCGCCAGAATGCTGACCTGTTGAAGCCGAAGAGTGAACGCGCTCGTAACTGAGCTCGCAACTGAGCAAAGTAGGTTACCTCGTGTATCTCAAAGAACTGACTCTGCGCGGTTTCAAATCATTCGCCCTGCCCACCACACTGCGCTTCCAACCGGGAATCACCGCAGTGGTGGGCCCGAATGGTTCAGGGAAATCGAATATTGTTGACGCACTTGCTTGGGTGATGGGAGAGCAGGCGGCTAGGCAATTGCGCGGTTCGAGCATGCAAGATGTCATTTTCGCCGGCACCGCAATCAGGCCGTCCCTCGGCCGCGCACAGGTGAGTCTGACGATTGACAATTCCGACCATGCTCTCAACATTGAGTACTCCGAGGTGACAATCTCGAGAACAATTTACCGCAACGGTGGTTCCGAGTATTCCATCAACGGCCAGCCCGCCCGCCTTCTCGACGTGCAAGACCTTCTCTCTGATGCCGGTTTAGGCTCGCAAATGCACGTCATCATCGGTCAAGGCCAGCTCTCGCGAATTCTCAACGCCGACCCTCAAGGCCATCGAGCCATTATCGACGAAGCTGCCGGCGTGCTCAAACATAGAAAGCGCAAGGAACGCTCGCTGCGCCGCCTCGACTCTACCCAGCGCAATCTGCAACGCTTGGATGACATCATCGCCCAGCTGAGCAAACAGTTAGGCCCGCTCGAACGCCAATCGCGAGCTGCCCGCAAAGCAGGAGAGCTCAGCGAGGCAATCGCCCAACACAAGACGCTGCTTTTCGCCGACCAGTTGCGAAGCGTGGAAACGGCTTACCATTCCACCCTCGAACAGCTCACCACTATTCGCACTCAGCTAAAGAGCTTGCGCCGCGAGCTTGCCCAGGTGAAAAGCGAGGTAGAAGCTCAAGAGCTCACTTCTCAAGCTTCTGACCCTCAGATTCGCGAACTGGCAGCAACGCTGAACTCGTACCAGCAGTTGAGCTCTCGCCTCGAATCTTTGGATGTGCTCACTTCTGAACGTGTGCGAGCGCTCACTGGCCGCTTGGAAAGCCTTCCTGAAGAAAACCATTCGGGGGAAATTCTGCGCGCTCGTGCAGCAGAAACGATGAGTGACGCAACCGCGAGCGAGCAGGCGGAAAAGCAAGCCCAAGAAGAGGTGGAAGCGGCCCGAAGGCATCGCGAGGAGCTGGAAAAGCAGCTGGTTTCTACGAGGCGAACCTTAACTGAATTGCGCGAGTCGGCGCGCAAAAAACAAGGTGCGCTCACCAAACTCGTTCAGCTGGTTGCTGGCCGTCAGGCGATGAATCAGGCCTCGCAGGCGAGACTCACTCAGTTGTCCGACCAGCTGGTGCAGGCGCGTGTAAAGCTTTCTGAGGCTCACACTTCGGCGTCGCAGATCGATGAGGAGGCGAGCCAAGAGCAGAGTGGCGCTTTGGCTGCTCAGGTGCAGCAGCTTTCGACGTCTTTGACTGAGCTTTCTGATGAGGTTCAGGCGGCTGAGCAGCACGTGCAGGAGGCTGAGGCTCGTCGTATTCGTTTCACCGCGCGCGCCGACGCCGTTTCTGACACTCTCACATCTCGTCACCACACTTCTTCTCGCTCTTCAATTCCCAAGATTGCCTCTCTCGGTGCACTCGCCGAATGGATTAATGTGGACACCGGCTGGGAGGACGCGGTGTCCCGCGCACTCGCCCAGTGGGCCGATTCCCTCGTGCTGGCTGATCCTTCGACTTTGGGGGAGGCGCTTGACCAGGCAGCGCAGCATTCGGGTGTGAAGCAAGCCTTCTTGCTGGCCAGCGCTAGCGGTTCACGTTCCACAAGCTCAGTTGCCAGTGGTTCGGCAGTGTCTCGTTCGGCGCGGTCTGGTTCCTCTGCTGTGACCTTACTGGTCAGCAAAGTCCACGCCGATTCGACACACGACGATGCCCAAGCTTTAGCAGTACTCGCCAACGTCCACCGTGCGCTGGACGGCATTGCAGCAGCCGAAACCATTGACGAAGCGCAACACTTGCTGCAGGTTGAACCAACTCTTCGCGCGGTCATGGTGAAAACAGGGGAGTTGCTCACCCACTTTGGCGGTGTCACCCGCTCCACCGAAGCCCCGAGTGACCTCGCTCTGGTGTCCCGACGAAACCAGGCGCGTGCACAAGCCCAGGAAGCGCAACAGCAGCGTGATAATCTCGAGCAACACGCCGACGAGCTGAGCCGCCAGCAAGAAAGTCTTCGCCAGCAACTCAACCGCGCGCAAGAGCAGCTTCATCAAGCCCAACTGGAGGCAGGCCGTCGTCAAGAGCGGCTTAAGCAGGCCAATCAGCAAGTTGCTGAACAGGAGCGCTTGGTCGAGCGGCTGGAAAAGCAGAAAGAGCAGGAAAAGCATGAGCTTTCCCAGGGTGTGAGTGAGCTGGAGGAGCTCACGCATTCGCTCAACCAGGCGAGGCTCGCTGCGCAGAGCATGAGCCCGATTGAGGACGCGGAAAAGCAAGAGCGCGAGCTTGAAGTGAGCGTGACCGACGCCCAGCGCGAGCATATGCTCGCCACGCAAAAGCTTGCCGAGCAGGGTAGGCGCACGCAAAGTTTGAAGCGTCAAGCGCAAATGCTCACCGACCAGGCACTTCAAGCCGATAAGCAAGCCCAACAGACTGCTCGCCAGCGCGCAACTCTGACTTACCGTTTGTCGCTGCTGGAGCAGGCGCATGAGAAGGTTCAAACGCTTGTCGATTTTGTCACCCGCCGTTTAGCTGCGGTCCAATCTCAGCATGAGCAGGCTAGTAAGCTTGCCCAACAGCGTGACAATCGGGTCAGCGAGCTGCGTGCACGTCGTCGTGAACTTGAGCCGCAGGTCACCCAACTGGAGAAGAGTGAGCATGATGCTGATCTCGCTCGCGAGCGCTTGAGTATTCAACTGACGAATATTGGCGATTCGGTGCGCTCCGAGTTGGGCTATTCGCTCGAGCAGCTGCGCAAGAACACCCAGGAACAGTCAGCCGCCCAGCAGCCTTTCGACCGCGCGGCCGTACAAGAAGAACTCGAAGCTTTGCAGCGCAAGTATCAGCGCTTGGGTGCTGTGAACCCGCTCGCGCGAGAAGAGTATGACGCGCTCAACGAGCGTCTCGACCACCTGAAAACTCAGCGCAACGATGTCGCTCAGTCGGTGAAGGACCTTCATAGCGTGGTGGGAAATCTCGATTCGACGATGGTCGACGTTTTCCAGCAGGCTTTCACTGATATTTCGCGCAAATTCACCGAGATTTTCGCCGAACTCTTCCCTGGTGGTACGGGCAGGCTTCGCTTGGAGGACCCAGATCACCCGCTCACCACGGGCGTTGTGGTGGAGGCGAGCCCTGCGGGCAAGCGCGTGAAGGCCTTGTCCCTGCTTTCTGGCGGTGAAAAGTCGCTGACTGCTTTGGCCTTGCTTTTGGCTATATTTGAGGCGCGCCCGAGCCCGTTTTGCATTATGGACGAGGTGGAAGCAGCCCTCGACGACCTCAACTTGACGCGTCTTCTGGCCGCGTTGAAGCATTTGCGAGAGTCGGCGCAGCTTCTGATTATCACTCACCAGCAACGCACCATGTCCATCGCCGACGTCCTCTACGGTGTAACGATGCGCGCGGATGGTGTGACGGCAGTGATTTCCCAATCATTGGAGGAGATTAGCAGGCAGCGAGAAAACAGCAGTGATAATCTGGAGCGTTCCTAAGCCCTCGACTCGTGTCAGAAGTGAGTGGGGACTAGCATGAGGGGGAGAAGGGAGGCAACTGTGAGCACAAATTCCGAGAAACGCGAGGCTTTCTCCAAGATTGCTGTGCCAGTGCTGGACAGCTTGTATCGCCAGGCGCTCAAGTATACGGGGAACCCTGATGATGCTGAGGATCTCGTTCAGGACGCCTTTGAGCGAGGGTACAAAGCTTTTGATAGTTTTACGCCGGGAACCAATATCTCTGCTTGGCTTTCCACCATTTTGCGCAATACGTACTTCAACCTGTATGCCAAGAATAAGCGTCGTCCTCAGCGAGCTAATGAGGAGACGGGCGAGTTTAACGATTGGGATTTGTACGAAGCTGCTGACCATACGGGCGAAGGCATGAAATCGGCCGAGGAGACGTATATCGACCAGCTTCAGCCTCAAGAGATTATCACTGCGCTGAAAAATCTGCCGCCAGAGCGCCGTCGCGTGTTTGTTGCTGCTGCTATTGAGGGCAAGAGTTACAAGGATATTGCAGCCAAAGAGGGCATCAAGATTGGCACTGTGATGAGCCGGTTGAATAGGGCGAGGACACAGCTGAAGAAGGAGCTGGCTGGCTATATCACGAGTTCAGGTGGCCAGGATGGACATTCCGCCCATAGCACAGGCAGGAATAGTAAGAATGCACACAGTGTTAATAAACGTGATAAGTAAGGAAGTGGGTGTGAAATGAACGAAGAAGGTAGCAGCCTGAGTGTAGGCGAGTGTGTTGGCCAAAGTGCTGGACCAATTGCTGGACGAGCCGCCGGGTCGACCGTCAAAACTGTCACGATGACAGCCACGATGACAGCTGAGTATAGCGTGGAACATTACGGCGTTGATTTTACTGAACATACTGAAGTAACGCAGTATTCCGCTGATTTGTGCTTCGACCAAGCTTTATGTGATGAGCAAGAGAAGAACATGATTAACATGATTCGCTTCTGCATGCTCTCTGATCGTGTTCGCCCGGAATATCAGGAAGTTCATTGCCCACAATCTCTCAAGGCGCGTTGCCTCAAGAGCTTGGAGGAAAGCGAAGCCTGAGGCTTTATAGGCTGAACGTTTTCACCGAGAGACGGTGAGTATCCGCGGCGAGTATCGACGGTTAAAATCCTCGGTGATAATCAAAACGGAAATACAAAGTGGGGACGGCATCTGCACTGGTTCATGCAACTGCAGGTACCGTCCCCACTCTCGTTTGTCATCAGTAAGTTCAGGCCTTACCTCTCACAAGCAAGCAACCACAACTCAGGCGGTTGGCTTCTTGCCGTGATTAGCCTTCTTCTTACGAGCGTCACGACGCATACGACCGCGCTTACCCATGTCCATCTCCTTTATTCTGGGAACTCCAAACGTCCATAGTATCCCACTCGGCCGGGACTGACCAGTCTCGCAGCTTCAGTTTTGCTCGGCGGAGAAGGTAATCGTCGTAGCAAAGCTTTCCGAAGGCTTCACCACCACGAGGTTCTTACCCGTCTTGAAAGCATTCGCATAACCGGTCATCGGCTCAACAGCCACACCAGATGGGTGCTTATCCGCAGGGAAGCCGAAGCCATTGCACACCTGCCAGGAAGTGACAGTCTCATCGCCGTCGAGAGTGACAGAAATGCCGTCAGGGCGAGTGAAAACAGCCTGAGAGTGGCCGCGCTCATCACGCACCACATCCTCAAAGGCGTCATCCAACACCTTGCCCTTCAAGCTCGTCAACTCCAAGAAGTCGTACTCGCTACCAGCAACATCCACGCTCTCACCGGTTGGGATGAGGTTTTCATTGACCAGAACGCGCTTGCGAGCACCCAGCTTGAGCGAGCACAAGTCATTCTGAGCCATAATCGGATCGTTACCGTAGAGGTCCTTACCGTTGGAAATCCATGGGTGAATGCCGAAAGCCCATGGAGCGTCCACATCACCGTTATTGTGAACGGTCATCGTCAAGCTCAAGCCCTCGTCGCTGACGCGGTAGGTCACCGTTGCACTCACGGCGAATGGGTAGGATTCCAGAGCAGCCGAGTTACGCCACTCCAACTCCACAGCGTCATCGCGCAGAGCAACCAGGCTCCACATCGAGCGATAGCCCAAGCCGTGGATGGCATTGTGGCGAGTCACCTCGTCGATGGGGAACTGATAATCTTTGCCCTCAAAAGTGTAAGAGCCGCCTTCAATGCGGTTGGGGTAGGGAATGAGCATGTAGCCGTTGCAGCAGGGGACTGGCTTATCCGGGTCGAAACCAGCCAGCAGATTCTTTCCCTTCCAGCTGAGCTGACGAAGGATTCCGCCTTGCTCGCATACGGTTGCCTTGTAGTCGCCATGGGTGATGGTGTATTGGTTGCCAGTCAGTGGCTTGGTCAATTGAGTCATTGTGCTCCTTTGAACAATTGGTACAGCTTCATCCTATCGCGAGCACAGTAAAGGTGTGACCGTTCACAACGGAATAGTCTCAAGGTTTCCTAGGCCGAGTCTCAGAAGTGTCACGCTAGTGTGCCGTGCGGCTGGCTGTTGCTCGTCCGCCACTCACCACTTGGCTATCGGCGCGAATTGTGCGTTGCAGGCGCTCGCCAGATTATCAGGGTCAATAACCAGCGAGAACCCGCGCTTTCCTGCGGAGACGAGAATAGTCGGGAAGTCGTGAGCGGATGTGTCAATGAACGTGCGGTGAGTCACTTTTTGGCCGAGCGGTGAGATTCCTCCTGTCACATAACCGGTCACACGCATGGCTTTCGCTGGGTCAGCCATCTCACACTTCTTCAAACCAGCTGCTTGAGCCAGAGCCTTCATATCCAAGTGGCCCGCAGCCGGCACTACACCCACCACAATCTCATGCGTGCTCTCATCTTCAGCGAGGAGCGTTTTAAAGGTTTGATGGGGGTCGACTCCCAGCTTTGCTGCTCCTTCGAGGCCGTAACCCTTGTCCATGTGGTCAGCGTCATGCTCGTAGGAGACTGTTTCGAAGGAAATTCCGAGTTTTTCGAGAACCGTTGTTGCGGGAGTAGAAGCGCTATTCTGCTTTTTCTTCTTTGCCATTGCTTCGCCTCGTTTCTTCTCAGTATGCTCTCCTAGCCTAGCGCGAGGCAGAACGTCAGTTGCGAGCGTGAGTCGTGGCTTGGCCCTGGCGTGAGTCGCAGCGTAACGCTGTGCCTTGAATTTGCGCATAAAAAAGCCGCCCCGAAGGGCGGCCCATCATGAAATCTGACTAATTGTCAGTGTTCAATCAGTTGTTCTCAATGAGCTTGGCGAAGTACAGCAGGGTACGAACCATGTTGCAGGTGAAGCCATTCTCGTTGTCATAGAAGGAAACGGTGCGAACCAGCTGATCGTCGCCCACAGTCTGAACGGCAGTCTGGGTTGCATCGAAGACGCCACCGTGAGTGTCGCCGATGATGTCGGAGGTGACGATACCCTCATCGTTGTAGCCGAAGTACTCCTTATCGGAGAACTCAGCCTTGAAGGCATCGTTGATCTCCTCAACGGTGACCTTCTTGTTGAGAAGGGTGGTCAGCTCGGTGACAGAGCCGTCAGGAACGGAAACACGCTGTGCATGGCCGTTGAGCTTGCCAGCGACGGATGGGACAACCTTGCCGATTGCCTTTGCTGCGCCGGTGGAGTGCTCGATGGTGTTGATAGCAGCAGCACGGTTGGTGCGGCCATTCTTGCCACGAGGACCATCAAGGATCATCTGGGTGCCGGTGTAAGCGTGAATGGTGGTCATCAGGCCAGCGCGAATGCCGAACTTCTCATCGAGAAGCTGAACCATAGCAGCCAAGGAGCCGGTGGTGCAGGAGCCAGCGGACACGATGTTGTCGGTTGGCTTCAAGGTTTCATGGTTGACACCATAAACCACGGTTGGGGTGACGTCATCCTTTGCCGGAGCGGAGATCAGAACCTTCTTTGCGCCAGCATCGAGGTGTGCCTGGCTCTTCTCAGCAGAGGTGTAGAAGCCGGTGCACTCGAGAACGAAGTCAACACCATCGTTCTCAACCCACTTGAGGTTGCGAGCATCGCGCTCTGCGTAGACCTCATACTCCTTGCCATCAACGACGATGGAGTGATCGGTGGAAGTGACCTCAACGAAGGAACCGTCCAGGTGACGGAAACGACCATGGGTGCTGTCGTACTTGAGCAGGTAAGCCAGCATGGATGGGGTGGTCAGATCGTTGATGGCTGCGACCTCAATGTCATTGGCGGAACCGCCCTGCTCCTGAAGCTGGAAGATGCGACGGAAGGCCAGACGACCGATGCGACCGAAGCCATTAATACCAATTCGAACTGTCATTTATATTCCTTTGAGAACGGAGGCTCAAGGAGTCAAACCTCAAAAGCCTGCTCTGCTGTGGACAGTTCCTATCATACAGTTTGGGCAGACGAAATCAGCCCTCTTTCCGCATCATTACGCCCTTTTCTCCAAGTTTTGAGCTACGGGCGATAGCTCGGCGCGTGCGGGAATAAAAGCATTTGTGACCGTTCACACAGTTTTGTGCTTACAGCTGCTTGGCTTGGTTGCGTTGAGCGTCCTCACTCAACCCGGCCACACTGAGATGAGCAGTAATGCCTTGGTACGCCTGCCCTAAACTTTCGTTGTCGCTGCGTCGTGTCGCCAAGCTCACCAACTGCACATCAGAAGGTACCACCACATGAGCCGAGCCTTGGCCAATACTCATCCGCGCCGTCTGCGGGCCAACGGGAAGGCCGGAGCGAATATTCTCCGCGCGGGTGCGAAATCGGTTGGATGACCACAGTGGCTCGTCATAGCCGGAATCGACGTGCTGCGCCTCATAGAGCAGCCCGGTGATGCTCACGTCCTCGACGACATCGGAGGTGGGGATAATGCCCACTGCGCTTTCGCGCGCATCGAGATCAATCAGCTCGCCGGAGCGTAACGTCAGTTCACCATTATTCATACTGGTAATCTTTTGCCGCTCAGAAATGAGCACGCCCAGCCCGCCGTTGAGGCTGATATGCGTCAGAAGGTTGAGGTTGAGCAGGGTCAGGTCCCAACGCCCACCGAGCGAGCCATAAATAAGGAAGTAACGGTAGCCCTTCAGCCAGCCTAGGCGCACGGCGTCGGTAAGGTCAGTGTCGTCCTTGTCGACCGGCAGCTTGATCAGCTCCATTTTCTGGCATTTCTCCAGATTGACAGCACGCATTTTCTCCACGATCTCGCTACTGGAGGCGCTGGCCGAGTCAAAATCGCCAATGATGGCGTCAGGCACGATTTCTCGCTCGAGCAAACTTTGCGCGCCACCGTCCGCGGCAATCACCATGTCACGGCTGCGAACGCTGATCTGCTCGGAGTCGCTCAAAGGAAGAGAGCCCACGATGATGCAGGCGGGAGTTGTTGTGAGGTCAATGTGGCGGAAGTAGTCCAGAAGCGGGGAAGTAGGGTAGGCTTCCTTTCCTGAGGTGGGGCGAGTGTTAACTTCGAATTGCGGTGCTGGGCTGGAATGTGTCATACATCTAGCTTAGCTGATAGTCTCGGGTACGAGCGATAGGGCAGCCTCGCGTAGTACAGCCGCGTTTGCGCCAATAGTTTGCACTTTTCGTGAGGGTTTGCTATAGTATCGTTTTGGCTTGAGGAATCAAGAAAGTGGAGTATCCCACCTGGCTGCCTTTTATGGTAGCGGGTATGAAACGCAAACTTCGGTTTGTGCGCGCGTTTTCGTGCTGGTATGTACTGCTTATGCACATGCGTTTGAGGCATGGGCTTTTGCATGCACAGTGGTGCTTGAGGCGATGGGGTGCTTTTCACACACAAACATTTGTTGTAAGGAGTCATCATCAGCGATCCGAGAATCAACGAGGACATTCGCGTACCAAAGGTGCGCCTGATTGGTCCTAACGGCGAGCAGGCCGGCGTCATCGCTACGAGCGTGGCGTTGAACCTCGCACGTGAAGCCGGTTTGGACTTGGTTGAGGTTGCGGCTAACGCCAATCCGCCGGTTGCGAAGCTCATCGATTACGGAAAGTTCAAGTACAACGAAGCTCTCAAGGAAAGGGAAGCTCGTCGTCACCAGAACACCGCCGAGATCAAGGAAGTTCGCTTCCGTCTCAAGATCGATGACCACGACTTCCAGACGAAAGAGGGTCAGGTAGCCCGATTCCTCAAAGGCGGAGACAAGGTCAAGGTCACCATTATGCTTCGTGGCCGCGAGAGGTCGCGGCCGATCGGTGGCGTCGAGTTGCTGGAACGCCTCGCTCAGGACGTGGAAGAGTTCGGAACTGTTGAGTCCCGCCCACGTCAAATGGGTCGTGACATCATCATGACTTTGGACCCGAAGGGCAAGAAGGTGCACCTCGAGTCCGAACAGCGCCGCCGCGGTAAGCAGCAGCGCGCCGAGCGTCAGGCTCGTCAAGCAGCCCGACTCAAGGCCAAGCAAGAAGCTTTGCAAGCTGAAGCGGATGCCTTGAACACTGAGACTTCCGCACAGGAAACCGATAGCAAGGAGAGCAGCAATGCCTAAGAACAAGACTCGCACCGCAGCAGCGAAGCGCATCCGCTTCACTGGCACCGGTAAGCTGGCTGTCGCCGGATCCGGCATGCGCCACAACTTGGAGCACAAGTCTTCCAAGAAGCGCCGCGCACTGTCCCGCGACGGTATCGTCAGCAAGGATCAGGCTAAGCGTATGAGTCATCTCCTCGGCCGCTGAGGCAACGAGGCATAAACACGAAGAAAGCTGAGGAAAAATGGCACGTGTGAAGCGCGCAGTGAATGCGCATAAGAAGCGTCGTACAGTTCTCGAACGTGCAAAGGGTTACCGTGGCGCACGTTCCCGTTCCTATCGCCGTGCGAAGGAACAGCTCCTGCACTCGTTTAACTACTCCTTCCGTGACCGCCGTCACCGCAAGGGTCAGTTCCGCAAGCTGTGGATTCAGCGTATCAACGCTGCCGTCCGCGCTGAGGGCATGACCTACTCCCGCTTCATGCAGGGTCTGCGTTTGGCTGGCATCGAGCTCGATCGTCGCGCTCTGTCCCAGATGGCTATTGAGGATCCAAACACCTTCAAGACCATCGTGGAAGCTGCTAAGGCAGCTCTGCCAGAGGACGTCAACGCTCCTGTGGAAGCCTGAGTTATCGAGTTACTCGAATTCATTGAGAAATGAATTCACACAGTAGCTAGCGTAACTGTGAAAGCGCCGCCTGCGTGGTGGCGCTTTTTTGTACCCTGCACCAAGCTCGCCGCGCCGGTAACAGAACCGACCTCAGAAGGCGAGCAGGTGGCGTTGGCGTATTTGCCGATGTCGCCGTGCCAAGCTTGTAGCGAATACTGAATGAGAGGGGAGGAAGACTATGCAGATCAACGAGGTGATCAACCAGTTCTTGGTCTACATCGATGTAGAACGAGGCCTCTCACAGGCTACCGTGAACGCGTACAAAACCGACTGTGAACGCTACTCCAGCTGGCTCGCCGGGCACGCGAAAACCAGCATGGACGACATCACCACTGCCACCATTGAAGATTTCCTCGGCTCCCTCGTCGACCTCTCCGCATCCTCTCGCGCCCGCATGCTCGCCTCCATTCATGGCCTGCACCGCTTCGCCTTCTCACAAAAGTTCGTGAAAACAGATGTTTCCGCCTTCGTTCACCCACCGCGCCGTCCACAACCGCTGCCCGATATTCTCAGCGTTGAAGAGGTGCAACGTCTCATTGAAGCAGCCAGTGTGGGAACGGGGGACGACCCCGTGAGTTTGCGTGATCGCGCTCTCCTCGAGTTTCTCTACGCCACCGGCGCTCGCGTTTCAGAAGCCTGTGGCCTCGACCTTCCCAATCTTGACCTCGACTCTCAGCTGGTCCGGCTGCTCGGCAAGGGCAATAAGGAGCGTATCGTGCCCCTCGGCTCGTATGCGTGTGAGGCTTTGCAGCGCTACCTCAATGCTGGCCGTCCGCAGCTGCAGCAGGCGAGTAGTGGTAAGCCTGAGTTGAGCGCGGTCTTCCTTAATAAGCGAGGTAAGCGCTTGTCTCGTCAAAGCGTGTGGGAAGTGTTGCAACTGTGCCGTGTTCGCGCGGGTATCGTCAAGCCCGTCCACCCTCACACCCTTCGCCACTGCTTTGCCACGCATCTGTTGGAGGGCGGTGCTGATGTGCGAACAGTGCAAGAGTTGCTGGGTCATGCTTCAGTAACGACCACCCAGATTTACACTCATATTTCTCAGCAGCGCTTGCGCGATACCTACCTGCAGGCTCATCCTCGCGCACTCTGAGTGCGCTCGCTACACCCTTGTAGTTACGCCCGGTAGTGAGATCGGGTGCAGGGCGCCCCTGGGGTGTACATCAAATGGACGTACATACGTGGTAATCTTGTAATTCTGCCTTCAAGGGCAACAATCGGCAGAAAAGCTGATAACCTGAAGCTATGCCACAGGATCTGTTGAATCGCGAATATGAAGAGTTCCCAGCGCCTCAAGCACTGGCAGAGCATGGACCAGCGTCGATCATTGCTATGTGCAACCAAAAGGGCGGTGTCGGCAAAACGACCAGCTCCATCAATATTGCCGGCGCGCTCAGCCAATACGGTAGGCGAGTGCTCCTCATTGATTTCGATCCGCAAGGTGCAGCCACCGTCGGCCTGGGTATCAACGGCAACGATGACTCCATCAAAACCATCTACGACGCCATGTTCGACATGAACCTCGACGTTCACGAATGCGTCCAACACACCAAGTTTGACAATCTCGACATCATTCCGGCCAATATTGACCTGTCTGCCGCTGAAGTGCAGCTCGTCGCCGAAATGAGCCGCGAATCCATTCTTTCCACCGTCATCCAACCGCTGGTGAACGAGTACGACGCCATCATCATCGACTGCCAGCCATCTTTGGGCTTGCTCACCGTCAACGCTTTAACCGCAGCAACTGGCGTCATCATCCCGCTGGCGGCCGAGTACTTCGCTCTGCGCGGTGTGGCACTGCTCATGCAATCGATTACCAAGGTGAAGAAGCGTATTAACCCGAGCCTCGAGGTTTACGGCGTTTTGCCAACCATGTTCACCCGCACTCTGCACTCGCAAGAAGTTCTCGAGCGTACCTATGAAGCTTTTGGTGACAAGCTCTTCCACACGGTGATCACGCGCTCCATCAAGCTACCGGATGCCACTGTCGCATCAACGCCGATCACCATGTTCGCTCCTGAACACAAGGTGGCAAAGGAGTATCGCGCCGTCACTCGTGAGATCATCGCTCGTGGAATCGTCGCCTGAAACTTTTGAAGTGAGCCTCGAGAACTTTTCGGGGCCCTTCGACGTGCTGCTTGACCTGATCCAGGCGAGGCGTTTGGAGTTGACAGAAGTCTCTCTTTCGGCCGTTACCTCCGAGTTCATCGACTACGTCAAACACCTCGATGCCAGCGTTTCGGCAGACCGGGCGAGTTCCTTTCTTTCTGTGGCTTCCGTGTTAGTACAGGCAAAATCTGTGGCTTTGCTTCCTGATGCGGACACGCCTCGAGATGACGACTCGCTGGAGGCGTTGGAGCAGCGCGACCTTCTCTTCGCTCACTTGTTGCAATATCGCGCTTTCAAACAGGCTGGGGAGAGTTTTGCGACGAGTATCGTCGCAGCTGATCGTGCGCACGTCCATCCTGTTCAGCTCAGTGAGAGCGTGAAAAGCGCTCTCACGAGTGTGGAAGTCCCTGTTAATCTTGAGCAATTCGCCCAGATTGCCGCCCAAGTGTTGAGGAATGCGCCACTGCAGCATGTCACCCTTGCCCAGTTGCACACGCCTTTAGCAGATGTGCGCCACGAAACTCGGCGCGTCACTGCACGATTGAAGCGCGTGGCATCGCTGACTTTTAGCGAACTGATTGACGACGCAGAAGATATGTCGGTGGTGGTCGCGAGGTTTTTGAGCTTGCTGCTGCTGTACCGGCAAGGCGCGATCCAGATGCGGCAAAGCGAGCCGAATGCGACGCTGGAAATTCGTTGGGTCGGCGAGAACGGGCGCCATCGTCATAGTGACAGCCAGCGCATCGATCAGGTCAGTGAGAGGGGAGAAGCATGAGCCAGAAGAGTGAGCCGACAGCCCTTCCTGCCAGCTTGTCGGCAAGCCTCGAAGCCTTGCTGATCAGCAGCGACGAGCCGGTGAAAGTGGCGGATTTAGCGGCGTTTCTCAACCTTCCTGACGAGCTGATCGAAGAGGCTATGACCAAGCTTGCCCAAACTTACGAGCATCGCGGGCTCAATTTGCGCGAGTCGGTGCGCGGTTGGGCTTTTGTGTCGGCGCCAGCCTGCGACCCGTTGGTCACGAACTTCTTGGGCCAGCAGAATACCTCCAGATTGTCAAAGGCAGCGGTGGAAACCCTTGCCATCGTGGCTTACAAACAGCCAGTGACGCGCTCGGATGTGTCGAATATTCGCGGTGTCAACTCGGATTCGGTTGTCCGCTCGCTGATTGTGCGCGGGCTGGTGGCCGAGGAAAAGGCCAGTGCCAAGTCGCCGAGCAAGCCTGGCAGCGCGGGGGATACCCGTGCGCAAGCCGCCGGCGCGAAACTCGCCAGCTCAGAGGCCACGAGCACGGCCAAACAACTGGTCACCACCGACTTGTTCCTCGAAAAAATGGGCATCGCTTCTCTCGACGAACTTGAGCCGCTGGCACCGCTGCTTCCTCAGGTTTCCCAGGTCGCTCAGATCAGCGAAGAAGAGAGTAAGAGGCTCGCCGCCCGGCCGCGCCAAGCTCAGCTCTTGGACGAAATCGGCGAAGAAAATGTGTAATTTCTCGCACTCACACGCTGTCCAAGCACTTTCGCATCACACAACCCGCTTCGCGTCGTCCCGCGAGAGTATGGTAACACTGAACCTTTGGCAAGGCCGCCCTGGGGAGTGTGGCTGAGCCATCTCCTCTCACGCGCCATGCCCCGGTAGAAGTTTTGTTTTTGCGTGAATAGGAAGTTTGCCCTATGGCAGTTCGCTCCGATATCAGGAATGTGGCCATTGTCGCGCACGTCGACCATGGCAAGACCACGTTGGTCAATGCGATGCTCGAGCAGTCGCACGTCTTTTCACCTCGTGAAGCAGTTCCTGACCGCGTGATGGATTCGGGCGATATCGAACGCGAGAAGGGCATCACCATCCTCGCGAAGAACACCGCTGTTACTTATAAGGGCCCTCTGGCTGAGAAGTATGGTTCCCCAGAAGGCATCACCATTAACGTCGTCGACACCCCAGGCCACGCCGATTTCGGTGGCGAGGTCGAGCGCGGTATTTCCATGGTCGATGGCGTGGTTCTGTTGGTGGACGCCTCCGAAGGCCCTCTGCCACAAACTCGTTTCGTTTTGCGTAAGGCTTTGGAAGCTAAGCTTCCTCTCATCCTCGTGGTGAACAAGACCGACCGCCCAGACGCTCGCATCGCTGAAGTGTTGGATGCGACGAATGATCTGGTTCTCGGCATTGCTCAAGATGTGATGGAAGAGGGGGTTGACCTCGACCTCGACAAGATTCTCGAGATGCCAGTTCTCTACGCTGCCGCTAAGGTTGGCCACTGCGATACGGTTCGTCCTGCCGACGGTGAAGTTCCTGCCAATGATAATCTTGAGCCACTCTTCGAGGCGATTATCAAGAACATTCCAGCCCCTCACTACGACCCTGACATGCCCTTGCAGGCTCACGTGACCAACCTGGATTCCTCTGACTTCCTCGGCCGTCTCGCACTCATCCGCGTGTACAACGGCACCATCAAGGCCGGCAAGCAGTATGGCTTGTCTCGTGTGGACGGCAGCATCGAGAACTTCAAAGTCACCGAGCTGCTGCGCACCGACGGTTTGGACCGCAAGCATACCGACGAAGCTGGCCCAGGCGACATCGTTGCAATGGCAGGCGTTTCCGACATTATGATCGGCGAGACCGTCGTCGACCCTAACGACCCGAAGCCGCTGCCGCTCATCCACGTCGATGCTCCAGCAATCTCCATGACTTTCGGCACGAATGATTCTCCTCTGGCTGGTACTGAGGGTAAGGATCACAAGCTCACTGCCCGCATGATCAAGGATCGCTTGGACCGCGAGCTCGTGGGTAACGTCTCCATTCGCGTGCTTCCTACCGACCGCCCAGACGCTTGGGAGGTGCAGGGCCGTGGTGAGCTCGCCCTCTCCGTTCTTGCTGAAGAGATGCGCCGCGAAGGTTACGAGCTGACGGTTGGCCGCCCACAGGTGGTCACCAAGGTGATTGACGGCCAGCTGTGCGAGCCAATGGAGCACGCCACCATCGATACGCCTCAGGAGTACATGGGCGCTGTCACCCAGCTCATGGCAGGGCGTAAGGGCCAGATGACCTCCATGAAGAACCATGGCTCCGGCTGGGTTCGTCTCGAGTTCTCCGTGCCATCGCGCGGCCTGATCGGCTTCCGCACCAACCTGCTCACTGCAACTCACGGCACGGGTATTGAATCCAGTATTGCCGATGGTTACGCTCCCTGGGCAGGTAAGATCGAGACCCGCCTCAACGGCTCTATGGTGTGCGACCGTCAAGGTACTGCTTCGCCATATGCTATGCAGAAGCTGCAGGCTCGCGGTAACTTCTTCGTCGAGCCGCAGAGCCCGGTGTACGAGGGACAGATTGTGGGTATCAACTCCAAGCCAGGCGACCTCGACGTCAACGTCACCCTCGCTAAGCACATGACCAACATGCGCTCCTCGACCGCTGATGTGCTCGAAACCCTGACCCCTCCAATCCAGATGTCCTTGGAAGAGTCGCTGGACTTCGCTAACGAGGATGAGTGCGTGGAGGTGACCCCAGAGGCCATCCGCATTCGTAAGATCATTCTCGACCGCGAGCAGTGGTACAAGTGGAACGCACGCCGTCTGCGCAAGGAGAAGGCTGCTGCCACTCAGAAGTGAGTGAAACTTACTGATGAGCATTGATCAACTGTGATGAGCACTGATCAACTCTGATTACCTGTTGGGCGGGTCGCTTCGGCGGCTCGCCCTTTGTTTCGCGCAGGGTTTTGTTTTTGGTGCAGGGTTTCGTTTGGGTTTCCCTTGCGTCTTCTAGTTGGGTTTGGCCTGTTTCGACATTTTGCCGCAGGCTCGCTGCAGCAATCATTCACCTTGCCCGGCTAGAGTAGCTGGTGAAAGGAGCACTCATGGCACACGCACACCACTCAGGTTGGGAATATCTCAAGATTGTCATCGCGGCAGTAGCAGCCGTGATCATCGGCACCCTTCTGCACCGTTCAGGCGCTGCGCAGAACCTGCCATGGGGTTTGACCCTCGCCTTCGCACTTGTTGGCGCGGGTAGCGCTATTTCCATCCGCAGGAAAGGCGTGATGGGAGCAGCCGTGTATATGCTCGTCTCCACGCTGCTGGTGTGGAGTTTTGCCATGTATATGGGCCCTGGCGGTGATGTTCTCATTGCGGGCCGCTCAGAAGCTTTCACCACCTACTTTTCGAAGAACGCCGGCCTACTGTGGCTGTACGGCGTGATGGTGGTGCAGATACTGGTTATTGTTGCTTCGGCTGTTGTGTCGCGCGTGCGTCGTGCGAGAGGCCAGCTCGAGCAGAAAAATCCGGACGCTCAGGAACAGGCTTCAAACGAAGAATCTGCGTCATGTTAATCTCAAGGTGTTGCTCAGGCCTACTGCCATCGACAGGAGCGTCGCGCAACAAGAGCAAATACCAGCTATCCGAGCGCTTCTCCCAAGCTTGCACGTGGCCGACATAGTGCGAGAACTGCGGCCTGCCGTTGACGCGGCCTGCAGGAACCGAAATGCTGATGCGCGTGCCGGGGTGAGGAAGTTTCGCGAGCATGCGTTTGTCATCGTTTTCCATGTTTCCCCCTCCTTCGAGCTAGTCTAGGAGCAGGAGGGGAGAGCGTATGAGCGACGTGAACAGCGACGTGAGCAGCAACTGGGGCGCGAGCATCAACGTGAGCAGCAACGGGACCGGCGATGTGACCAGCGACGCAACTGGGCTGGCGACTGGCCAAGCAGCTGGCCACACACCGAGCCGCTTCGACGAGACGATTGCCGATTACCAGCGCTACATCATCGTAAACCGTGGCCTGTCAGCCAACACGGCGAAATCATACATTTCCGACATTCGCGAATGCTTGCACGTGCTCGAGCTCAACGGAGTAACTGCCCTCAAAGACGTCGATATCATCGCGATCCGCGACTGGCTGGCTCATGAGGCACGCACGCACGCCAGAAGCTCGTTGGCACGCAAAACCGTGGCAATCCGTTCGTTCTTCTCATGGTGCGCGTACACAGGCCGCATTCCCAGCGACCCTGCCGCTAACCTCGAGACTCCCAAAATCGGCAAGCACCTTCCTCGCGTCCTGACCCGCGACCAGGCGGCTGAGATGCTCGACGATGCGGACGGCTTGGCCCATCACGACGAGATTGCTGCGAACGACGCTTCGAGCAAGAAGCAGGCGGCCATCGAGGCGCGTAATGCCGCCATTGTTGAGCTGCTCTACGCGACTGGCATGCGTGTGGGGGAGTTAACGGGCATCGACGTGACGGACCTCGATTTTCACCGTCGCTCGGTTCTCGTTCACGGTAAGGGCAGCAAGGATCGCGTCATTCCTTTTGGCAAGCCCGCTTCTGACGCGCTGATGGTCTGGCTTTCTACTTGGCGGCCTGAGATTATCACTGCCAGTTCCGGCCAAGCCGCCTTCCTTGGCGTTCGGGGTAAGCGGATTAATCAGCGTGAAGTGCGTGCGGTTGTTCACGAGGCTGCGCAGCGTGCGGGCGTTCCTGATATTTCACCTCACGCACTGCGTCACTCTGCAGCAACCCACTTGCTGGATGGGGGAGCGGATTTACGTGATGTTCAGGAGCTTCTGGGCCATTCTTCGCTGGCGACGACGCAGCGTTACACGCATGTGAGTATGGAGGCCATGCGCGAGAAGTACCATCAGGCTTTTCCTCGTGCCTGAGGGCGCAGGCTGACGCGTGAGTTTCAGCTCAACGGGAAGTGGATTAATAACACGTTGAAAGAATTTCTGATAACAAAAATCGCGGAGTGAAAATCTCAAGAAATTCAGGGGAGAATCTTCAGAAAGGCTGAAATTCTGCCGTTTTTGTGCAAAATGACTGGGCAATAGCTGAGAAGAGCAGAGGATTTGTGACCGCTCACAATGTCTGAGTTTACATTTTGGACATGGTTCGTAATATTCGCTTAACTTTTCATCTTTAAATTCTTACTCAACCAATCGCACAGCGGTTTGGTTCCCTCTCATCTTCCGAGTGCGGTTGCCAACTGGAGGTTCAGCTCCACGGTGAATCGGAAGACGGGAACGGTTACGGAACATAGCGAGGAGTAATCGCCCTCACTCGTAACCCAGGGTCCAAACATGATTATTGAGGAGAAATTATGAATAAGACGAAGTTCGCGCTTGCAGTGTCTGCACTGACCACAGTGGCACTCGCAATGGCTGGCTGCGGTAACTCCGCCAGCGGTGATAATGGCAAGGCTGCTGCTAAGGGCAATCCAAACGCCATTATCCGTACCAATGGCTGCGAGCCAGAGCACCCACTCGTTCCACAGAACACCAACGAGACCTGCGGCGGTAACCCAATCCAGCTTCTCTTCTCTGGCCTTGTTTCCGTTGCAACCAACGGCAAGGTGGAGAACAACATGGCTGAGTCCATCACTCCTTCCAACGGCAACAAGACCTTCACCATCAAGCTCAAGAAGGGCTTGAAGTTCTCCGACGGTACTGAGGTCAAGGCCGACAACTTCATTAAGGCCTGGAGCTACGGTGCAGTGGCAACCAACGCTCAGGTTTCCTCTTACTTCTTCGCACCAATCATGGGCTACGACGAGGTCCAGAAGGAAGGTACTCCTTCTGACACCAAGCTCTCCGGTCTCGAGAAGCTCGACGACTACAGCTTCACCGTGAACCTGTCTGCTCCATCCTCCGTCTTCTCCACCATGCTGGCTTACCCAGCATTCTCCCCATTGCCAGATTCCTTCTTCAAGGATCCTAAGGCCTTTGGTGAGAAGCCAGTTTCTTACGGTCCTTACAAGTTCAAGAGCTGGACTCACAACCAGTCCATCGAACTGGTGAAGAATACCGATTACAAGGGCACCGATCCAGCTAAGAACGGCGGCGTCACCTTCAAGGTCTACCTCGACACTGAAGCTGCTTACCGCGACGTTCAGGCTGGTAACCTCGACGTGATGGATACCATTCCACAGTCCCAGCTCAAGCTGTACAAGAAGGACAAGAAGGTTCAGGGCTACTCCAAGCCAGGTTCCACCATTCACTTCTTCTCCTTCCCGAAGGATATGAAGCACTTCGAGCAGAATACTAAGGAAGGTCAGCTCCGTCGTCGTGCAGTCTCCATGGCAATCGATCGCCAGCAGCTCATCGACAAGGTTCTCTCCGGTGTTGGTACCCCAGCTACCGACTTCATCCCACCAGTCATCACTGGTCACAAGAGCGACTTGGAGAACTCCAAGTACGTGAAGTACAACCCAGAAGAGGCTAAGAAGCTCTGGGCTGAGGCTGACAAGATCAGCAAGTGGACTGACAAGGATACCTTGAACTTCGCTTACAACGCAGATGGTGGCGCAAAGCCGATCTTCGACGCAGTTGCAAACTCCGTCAAGAACACCCTCGGCATCAACGCAACCTCCAAGGCTTACCCAACCTTCGCTCAGTACCGTCAGCTCATCGGCCAGCGCAAGATGGCCGACATCTTCCGCTCTGGCTGGATGCCTGATTACCCATCCGCTCAGAACTACCTGACTCCTCAGTACTCCACTGGTGCAGGTAATGGCAACGGCTCCAACGATAACGATTACTCCAACAAGGAAGTCGACCAGCTCCTCTCCGATGCTGATAGCGCAGCAACTCAGGAGGAAGCAATCAAGGACTACCAGAAGGTGGACAACATCCTCCTCGGTGACCTGACCTCCGTGCCAATGTACTACGGCAACGCTTCTGGTGTCGCAGCTCTCGGCATCGGTGGCTTCCAGATGAACTGGCAGAACCAGCCAGTGTTCACCGATCTCACCAAGGCCTGATACGCCAGTGAGGTTGATGTAGCACACAGAATCGTTATCAAACGATAGGAAATGGGGCTACCCTCACTCGGGTAGCCCCTTTCCTGTATCCTGAAACAATCAGTTTTTTACAATGCAAGTAGCTTCACTTCTGGGTGATTTGCTTATTGACGTGTATTGTTAAAACACAGACTTTTCTGTTCTGAGCACGCTCACGCGGTACGGTTGACCGCTATAGAGCAGAATAAATGAAGGAGAGAATCAATGGGCAAATATCTTCTCCGGAGGATTTTGCAGATGATTCCAGTCGTTATTGGCTCGACATTGCTAATTTACGCTCTGGTATTCCTGCTTCCAGGTGACCCAGTTGTCGCCATCTTTAAGGGCAAGCCTGCCCAGCCACAAGTCGTGGCACAAATCAAGGCAGATTACAACCTCGATAAGCCATTCATCATTCAGTACCTGCTGTTCTTGAAGAACGCTCTTACCTTCAACTTCGGTAAGACCTTCTCCGGCCAGCTGGTTTCCGATGTGATCGGCCGGGCATTCCCGAACACTGTGAAGCTCGCTCTGATGGCATTCGTCTTCGAAGCTATTTTCGGTGTCGTCTTCGGTGTTCTTTCTGGTATGAACAAGGGACGTTGGTATGATTCCGTCATCCTCGTTCTGTCCCTGCTGCTCATCTCCGTGCCGACCTTCGTCACCGGCTTCCTGTTGCAGTACGTCTTCGGCGTCCAGCTCGCCTGGCTGCCCGTGACTGCCTCTGCTGACCCTGGTTTCATTGACCTGTTAATGCCAGCAATGGTGTTAGGCTCTGTCTCCATGGCATCGATTATCCGACTGACTCGCTCGGAAATCTCCGCAAACAAGTACATGGATTACGTGCGCACCGCACGCGCCAAGGGCATGAGCAACAAGTCCGTGACCCTGCGCCACATCATTCGTAACTCCATGATCACCGTCGTCACCTACCTGGGTGCTGATATTGGCGCACTCATGGGTGGTGCAATGGTTACCGAACGAATCTTCAACATCAATGGTATTGGTAACGTGACCTACCAGGCCATCGTGCGAGGCGAAGCCCCACTGGTCGTGTCTGTCGTCACGCTCATGGTGTTGATCTTCGTTGTGTGCAATTTGTTGGTCGACCTTCTGTACGTGGTCCTCGACCCGCGCATCCGCTACGAGTGAGGGGAGTGAGTACACATGTCTAACGCAAATTCCGTAAACAAGCCGGTTGAGCAAGAGCCAACCGAGTTCGACCGCAAAGCTCCTATTTCTGCAGCTCAAGTTCGAGTCATTGAGGATGGAACTGCAACGCTTCCAGGCCAGGAACGCTTCGTCGCCTCTGTAGAAGATATTCCTATGCAGGGTATCGACCAGGTCGACGAGGGTGCTCCAGCCTCCTCGATGTGGGCACAGGCATGGCGTCGTCTGCGTCGTAACCCGCTGTTCATCGTTTCGAGCATTCTTATTTTGATCATTCTGCTCATGTCGCTCTTCCCGGGCCTCTTCGCTCATGCAAACCCGACTGCCTGCAGTTTGAATTACTCCACTGCAGGGCCTCGCGCAGGTCATCCCTTCGGCTTTGACCTCCAAGGTTGCGACATCTACTCTCGCGTGGTGTACGGCACCCGTACCTCGGTGAGCATCGGTATTCTCACCACTGTTGCTGTGGTTATTGTCGGTGGCTTGATCGGCGCAATCGCTGGTTACTTCGGTGGTATCATCGATTCCTTGCTCTCTCGCTTGATCGACATCTTCTACGCAGTCCCGCTGCTTCTTGGCGCTATCGTGCTGCTCCAGATGTTCCATGATGACTCCAACATTTGGAAGATTGTCATTACGCTGACACTCTTCTCCTGGGTTTCCATGGCGCGAATTACTCGCTCCGCAGTTTTGTCAGCGAAGAACCTCGAGTTCAACACTGCTTCCACCGCTTTGGGTTCCTCTCGAATCCGTAACCTGTTCAAGCACGTGTTGCCAAACTCTTTGGCTCCTATGATCGTGACCGCAACCATGTCGCTGGGTTCCTACATCGTGGCCGAAGCAACGCTCGACTTCCTCGGTGTTGGCCTTCAGGGCAACGTGGTTTCCTGGGGTGTTGATATTTCCAACGCTCAGTCCCAGCTGACCTCTGCTCCTATGATCCTGTTCTATCCATCCGTCGCACTGGCAATTACCGTACTTGCCTTCATCATGCTGGGTGACTGCGTCCAGGACGCTCTCGACCCAACTGGTGAGCTGCGCTAAAGAAGATCGGAGAGAAAAATGTCTGCAAAGCATAATGACGGCTTCGATCCTCGCCGTAACGTTGTCGTGAAGAAGGATGCCCAAGCTCCGGATTGGGATGCCGATACCAACGACAACATTCCAACCGAAGAACTCGCACCACTGCTGGAAGTCAAGGACCTTTCCGTCGACTTCACCGGTGAAAAGGGCCGCGCCATCCACGCGGTGGATAAGGCCAGCTTCACCGTCTACCCAGGCCAGTGGGTTGCCATCGTTGGTGAGTCCGGTTCTGGTAAGTCCACCTCCGCAATGTCGGTGCTGGGCTTGCTCCCAGGAACTGGTCACGTCACCGGCGGCTCTATCAAGTTCAACGAGCAAGAGCTCGTAGGCATGGGCGAGAAGGATTACGAGCGTCTGCGTGGTCGTTACATCGGCTTGGTTCCACAGGACCCCATGTCCAACCTGAACCCCGTGTGGCGCATCGGCACTCAGATCGAAGAATCCCTCAAGGCTAATCACATGGACGTTGCTCGTGAAAAGCGCAACGCACTGAGCAAGTCCTTGCAGGAAGCTGACGTCAAGGTTCGCCGCACCGACGATGAGCTGTTCATCGGCTCGCAGGATATCGATGACCTCGTCCGCACCACTCAGGAAGCTCTCGCGAGCTCTCATATTGAGAACGCACAGGGTAAGATGAGGAAGTTGCGTCACGAGTGGGTTGTCGGTTCCGAAACCCGTTGGGCTGTTGCCCAGTCGCTCATTCGCGAAGGCTTGGACGAAGAAACCGCATGGAAGATTGCCAAGAATCATGTCACTGGCTCTTCAATGAAGGACCGCGTCGCTGGTCTTCTCGATGAGGCAGGCCTGCCAGATGCAGCAACCCGTGCACGCCAGTACCCAGGTGAGTTCTCTGGTGGTATGCGCCAGCGTGCTTTGATTGCTATGGGCTTGGCATCTCGTCCTGACCTGTTGATCGCCGATGAGCCAACCTCCGCACTGGATGTGACCGTTCAGAAGAAGATTCTCGATCACCTTCAGGAAATGACCGATACCCTCGGCACCGCCGTGCTCTTCATTACCCATGATCTGGGCTTGGCAGCAGAGCGCGCTCAGTACATCGTCGTGATGTACCGCGGCCACGTTGTCGAGTCGGGTCCATCCCTCGAAGTACTTCAGCACCCACAGCATCCGTACACTCAGCGTTTGGTGAAGGCAGCTCCATCGCTGGCTTCTCAGCGCATGATCTCCGCTTACGAAGAGGGTGCAGCAGATGCTGACGCTGGCTTGGCACACAAGCAGAAGGCTGCAGAAGCGATTGCTAACGGTGAGGCAGTCATCGAGGTTCAGCACTTGGTCAAGAAGTTCAAGTTGCCACACCAGAAGGAAATGTTCCGCGCTGTGGACGATGTTTCCTTCTCTGTGAAGAAGGGTATGACCCTGGCAATCGTGGGCGAATCCGGTTCCGGTAAGTCCACCGTGGCCAACATGGTGCTGCACCTTCTCAAGCAGGATGGCGGTAAGATCCTGTACAACGGCGTTGACACTTCTACGTTCAACTCCAAGGATTTGTTGAACTTCCGCCGTCACGTTCAGCCAGTGTTCCAGAACCCTTACGGTTCTTTGGATCCGATGTACTCCATCTATCGTTCTATTGAAGAGCCACTGCGTATTCACAAGATCGGTACCAAGGAATCGCGTTTGAAGAGGGTGAAGGAACTGCTCGACATGGTTGAGCTTCCTGAGTCCGTGATGAACCGCCATCCAGGCGAGCTCTCCGGTGGTCAGCGTCAGCGCATTGCTATCGCTCGAGCCATGGCTCTCGACCCTGATGTCATCATCGCTGATGAGGCTGTCTCAGCACTCGACGTGCTCGTTCAGGACGAAGTTCTTCGCCTGCTCAACGATCTTCAAGCACAGCGTGGCCTGAGCTACCTCTTCATCACTCACGATCTCGCCGTCGTTCGCCAGATCGCCGATGAGGTGGTGGTGATGGAGCACGGCAAGATGGTCGAGCACGGCACCACTGATGAGATTTTCGAGCATCCAGAAAAGGATTACACTCGCGAGCTGCTCGACGCCATTCCTGGCGGCAAGCTCTCGTTGGGTGTGGATCTGTGATTTTCACTGTCATACTGGCCAAGGGGAGCGCGACCGGCTGAGCCGGCCTCTTGGCCAGGTCTGGAGGCAAAACTCAGTACTTGCCTCCTGATCTCCCCAATAGACAAGTGAAGAAAAAGTTAAGAGAAACGGGTGTCATCCGGAATGATTAACCGGTGGCACCCGTTTTTTGTACGCTCAGGGAAAAGCAGACTGATAATCTAGAGCAGTAGGCAAGGCGAAAAGAGGGAGCTTATGGTTGTTATCGCCACGTCAAACCTCAACGGTATTCGAGCTGCTGAGCGTAAGGGGCTGTCCAATTGGGTGAGTGAGCATCATCCTGATGTATGGTGTATGCAAGAGGTGCGTGCACCACAAGAGGCAATTGACCCTCTGATGAGCAAGTATGCGGGGCTGTACGTCGAGCAAGGTGCTGCCAGCGAGGCAAGTCAGGTTCATGTTGTCAATGAGATTTGCAGGATTAAGGGGCGTGCCGGCGTTGCTTTGCTGACTGACTGCGAAGTGGGCGAGACGCGCTACGGGCTTCCGGGATTGAGCGAGGATGTCGATTCTGGCCGGTGGGTTGAGCAAGACCTCACTACGCCACTGGGCAATGAAATCACTGTAGTGACGGCATATATTCATTCGGGCGACGTCGCCGACCCGAATAAGATGCACCAGAAGTTCCGTATGCTGGACACCATGGATCAGCATTTGCAGGAGCTTTTTGAGAAGGCCGCTCACGGTGGCCCGCAGGTTGTGGTTTGCGGTGATTACAATATTTGCCACACTGAGCGCGATATTAAGAATGCGAAGGGCAATGTGAACCATTCCGGTTTCCTGCCCGAGGAACGTGCACATATCACGCATTGGCTGAGCGATATTGGCTATGTGGATGTGACGCGCGAGCTGGCCGGTGACGTAGATGGCCCGTATACCTGGTGGTCGCAGCGCGGGCATGCTTTCGACACGAATGCGGGCTGGAGAATTGACTACGAGTTCGCCACACCTGAGATCGCGAAGACTGCGCTTTCGTTTAGAGTAGATAAGGCGGAAACGTATCAACAGCGCTGGTCTGACCATGCGGCACTGAGCATTACGTACGAGTACTGAACTGTCCATAGTGAGTAAAGGGGACGCAATGTCGTTCTTTGGTTTTGGTAAGAAGCGCAAGCAGCGTGAAGAGGCAGAAGCTCAAGAGCAGCAGGAGCGTAAGGCTCGCACTGTTAATGGCACTTTGAGCGAGGAAGAGCTCGGTGAGGCTGCTCAGGAAGAGCTGGATGCTTTCCACGAGCGTGAACGTCAGGCTGCCGGTCAAGCAGCGGGGAAGGCGGCTGATTCTGCTAACAATTCTGCTGACGACGCTCAGGATTTTGATGAAGAAGCTTACCGCAAGCTCGTTTTTGACCGTTCCAACGGCCCATGGGATGTCGAGGATGAGGACATTCCGGATGAGTCCTACATCGACTTGGGTTGCTTGAAGCTTCCCCACTTTGAGAACACTCAGATTCGCTTCGGTGTCGACCAGGAAACCAACCGTGTGATGAATGTGACGCTCACCCAGTCGGGTTCGTCTTTGCAGCTCACCGTTCTGGCAGCTCCTCGTTACCACGGCATTTGGAATGAGGTGCGCGCGGGCATTAACCAGGGTGAAGCTCCTCATGAGGTGGATGGCACGTTCGGCAAGGAAGTTCTGCTCACCATCCCGCTGCCTACCGGTCAGGAAGTTCCTACTCGCATCGTGGGTGTAGACGGTCCTCGCTGGATGCTGCGCGGTATTTTCACCGGCCAGGCTGCTGTAGCTGGCACCAAGGATGCTGAGGAGTTCGATAAGCTCTTCCGCTCTCTCGTCGTTGACCGTGGTGAAGAGCCTGTTGCTCCGAAGGACATTATTGCTCTGACTTTGCCTGTAGTTCAGCCTCAGGCTCAGGATGAGGACGACGAGGAGGAGGGCATTCCTGATGCTCGCCCTCGTGGTCCACTGTCCAAGGATGAGGAAGCAACTCAGGGTCATAACATTCTGCAGCGTCGCGACATGTTCTCTGAGGTTCGCTGATGCCTGAGAACCCTGGCGACACCAACAGCAAGGTCGCGCTGCTCGAATCCTCCCACTTCTCCCTCTCTGATTCAATCGGCGGAGTGCGCGGAGTGCTCGAGTCAGTGCTGCCTACGCTGATTTTCATGGTCGCCTTCATTTTTTCCCGTCAGATCATGCTTTCGAGCATCCTGGCGGGAATTTGCTGCGCGGTTTTCGTCCTCGCTCGTCTCATCCAACGCCAAAACGTGATGCAGGCGATCGTTGGCCTTCTTTTGGTGGCGATCAGCGGCTGGGCAGCGTACTCCTCGCATGACGCGCGCAATTTCTACACTCCCGGCTTCCTGATCAACGCCGGCTGGTCGCTGGCCATCATCCTTTCGCTTCTGACTCGTACTCCTGCAGTCGGCGTGGTGGTCGAGCTCGTGCATACGCCCCTGAGTAGCGCGCCGGGGCAGTGGCGCCGCTCTTGGGTGTCAAAAAAGAAGCTTTTTGGCGCGTATCTGGCCTCGACCTGGCTCTGGCTGGCCTTGTTTGGCTTGAGATTAGCAGTAGAACTTCCTCTGTGGCTGACGCATCATGTCGACGCTTTGGGAATCGCCAGACTCGTGCTCGGCATCCCTGCCTTCGCCCTCGTTTTCTGGCTGACCTGGGTGTGGGTGTCGCCTCTGCTGCGCACTGATAGCAGCAAACCAGCAGCACCAGAACATAAAGAAGAACAAGAACCACAACAAAAACAAGGGTAATTCCTTCATCCTCACAGAGATTGGATCATCATGACATCAGAAGCTGTACAGTCCAGCTTGAACTCTCCTCACAGCAGCACAGCCGACACTGCGCAAACCCTTGAGGTTACTATCGAGAGATTCGCTGATCAGGGCCGATGCATCGCTCACGTCGACGGCCGCGTCGTCTTCGTGCGCTTCGCCCTGCCTGGCGAGCGCGTGCGTATCAGCCTCGACCCCGGCGCAGAGCGTAAGGATCGTTTTTGGACGGGTGAAGTTGTCGAGGTTCTCGAGGCGAGCCCGTACCGCGTAAGCCCGGCGTGGCCAGCGGCCGGGCCAGTTTCCATGGGTGGCGGCGTCGGAGGCGCCGACTTGGTCCATGTCAATCTTGAGGGCCAGCATCTGTGGAAAAAGACGCTGATCGACGAGCAGATGGATCGCCTCGCTAACGTGGATAGCGACGTCGAGCTGCACGCGGTTGCCAGCGACGAGCAGCGCGGCGGCCTTCATTGGAGGACGCGCATCGAGATGGTCGCTGATGAAGCAGGCCGTCCGTCCATGCATCAGCGCGGTTCGCACGAGCGCCTCGCCATTGATGACATGCCTTTGGCTACCCAGGAGCTCAACGGTATCGCCACCCAAGAGGGTGTGTGGAAGGGCGGTTTTGAGCCGAATGCGAGCATCCGCCTTGCTGTGCCGGCCTTGCATGGCAGCGACAAGCGTGAGGATAATTTCGCCCTCATCGTTAACGACAAGCTAGTGGCGGGCCGCTCCACGCTCACCGAAACCGTTCCTGAGGTTCAAATCGGCTCGACCAAGCGCACGCTGGGCTACTCGGTGGCGGCAGATGGCTTCTGGCAGGTTCACCGTCAGGCGCCGTCGACGCTGGTGAACGCCGTTTTGCAGGCGGCTCAGAACGAGCTTACTTCTGCACCGCACACTATTTGGGATCTCTATTCTGGCTCGGGCCTGTTCACCGTGGCGCTGGGCTTGCTGGCTGGCAAGGGCGGTAACGGCTTGTTTAGCGTTGAGGGAAGCCCTGTTGCTGTGCGTTCGGCGAGGAAGAACTTGCGTCACGCGGGCTTGGAGGCGGCTCAAGCTCGTCAGGGCATGGTGAACCGGGCGCTGCGTTCCATTCCGGAGCGCTTCTTGCACCCGAATTTGGTGGTTCTTGACCCTCCGCGTGCTGGTGCGAAGGCTCAGGTTGTCCATCAGATCACTGCGGCACACCCTGATGTGGTGATTTATATTGCTTGCGATCCCACTTCTTTGGCACGTGATATGGCAACGTTCATTGCTGATGGCTATGATCCTGTGGATCTGCAAGCTTATGATATTTATCCGATGACTCACCATGTGGAAACAATCGCTGTTTTTCGCCGCTGAGTTGACGAAAGAATAACTGAGTCGGTCAACCGACCAACTAAGCGACTCAGTTTATGACCACATAGCGCGCCGACTAAAACTAAGCCATTCAGAGGATCACATCCTCCTGGATGGCTTTTTTCGTACAAAGATTTTTGCAAAAATCCCGATCTTGATGGAAATCAATTGGGGAATTCTGTTTTCCCGGTAGGTTAAAAGCATCACAGCAAGGAGGTCAAAGGATCAATGCAAAAATGGTTAATGAAAAATCGCAACTGGCTGATGGCCGCTACGGGCATCTTAATCGTCCTGGCATTTGCCGCAAAATGGTTATTGAAAAGTGAAACAGCAGAGTCCGGCCTTCTCCTGGCCGCCTCCCTCATCGGCGGCTTCCCGATCGCCGCATCCGCTTGGCAGGCCCTGAAAGTCAAAGTCATCAGTATCGACTTACTGGTGACCCTGGCCATCTTAGGTGCCTTCGTCATCCTGGAATTCGAAGAATCTGCCATCGTGGCCTTCCTCTTCTTGTTTGGGGCTTACCTTGAACAAAAGACCCTGACCAAGACCCGGTCAGCCATCAAGGAACTGGTGGAGATGGTGCCAGAAACCGCCCTTAAGCAGACGGCAGACGGCGACTTTGAAGAAGTTGACGTAGACGACCTGGACGAAGGGGACATCCTTTTGGTCAAGACCGGCGGCAAGATCCCGGTTGACGGGGAAGTCGTCTCCGGTTCCGGGGCGGCTAACGAGGCCAGCATTACCGGTGAATCCATGCCTTCAGGCAAAAAGCCCGGTGACCAGGTCTATGCCGGTACTATTTTGGAAAACGGCACCATCCGGATCAAGGCGGAAAAAGTCGGGGATGAGACGACTTTTGGCAAGATCATCGAACTGGTCGAAGAAGCCCAGGACTCCAAGTCCCAGGCTGAGCGCCTCATTGACCGCTTCTCCAAGTACTACACCCCAGTCGTCCTGCTCCTGGCCATTATTGTTGGCCTCATCAGCCATAGATTGGAACTGGCTGTAACCATCCTGGTTCTCGGCTGCCCGGGTGCCTTGGTTATCGGGGTTCCAGTCTCCAACGTAGCTGGAATCGGCAATGGGGCTAAGCAGGGGATCCTTTTTAAAGGCAGCGAAGTCATCACCAAGTTCAGCAAGGTCGACACGATCATGTTCGACAAGACTGGGACCTTGACTTACGGCGACCCCCGGGTCAGTCAGGTGAAAAAGTACGGCCAGGGCCAGCTGGCTGAACAGCTTTTGGTCAGCGTGGAAAATGAATCTGCCCACCCTTTGGCGAAAGCCATTACTGGCTACTATGAAGACCTGGAAGCTAAAGAAGTTGAAGCTTCCCAGGTCCTCCAGGGCGGCGGGATCGTTGCTCAAGTAGCTGGCCAGCAGGTCCTGGTCGGCAACCGCTACCTGCTTGACCAGTACCATGTCCCAGTCACAAAAGAAATGAAAAAGGACATGGAAGAGCTGGCAAATGCTGGTAATTCCCTGGTTCTGGTAGCTGTTAACGGACAGCTGGAACTTGCTTTAGGCTTAAAGGATAAGATCCGGGCCGGGGTCAAGGAAGACCTAGCTGCTTTAAAGAAGCTGGGCGTCAAGAACCTGCTCCTCTTGTCCGGAGACAACCAGAAGACGGTTGACCTGGTAGCGGAAGAACTGGGCCTCACTGAGGCATATGGCCAGCTTTTGCCAGAAGACAAGGCCGAATTTGTCAAAAAGCGGCAGGCGGCCGGTGAAATCGTGGCCTTTGTCGGCGACGGGATTAACGACAGTCCATCACTGGCCCGTGCAGATATCGGGATTGCCATGGGTAGCGGGACTGACGTGGCAATTGAGACTTCAAACGTGGTCCTCATGAACGGCAGCTTTGACCGGATTCCGCGGGCCCTGGCCTTGGCTAAGGCCACCCGGCGGAACATGATTGAGAACATCACCATCGCCCTGGCTGTCGTAGCCGTCCTGCTGGTCAGCGTGTTAGCCAGCTCATGGATGAACATGGCCATCGGGATGTTTGTCCACGAAGGCAGTATCCTCGTTGTAATCTTAAACGCCATGCGCCTTCTGGCCTACCGGTCAAAATTACAAAAATCGCGAAACTTGATAGAAATCAATGCTTCGCAAGCAGCAGGCCCGTATACTGAGGGCATCGAAAGTATCCAATAGAAAAAAGGAGAAGAAATCATGCAAAAAGCAATTCTACAACTTGAAACATTGGCCTGCCCGACCTGCATGCAGAAGATCGCAGGGGCGATCGCCAATGTCGACGGGGTTGAAAAGACAAGCGTCAAGGTCCTCTTCAACGCAAGCAAGGCCAAGGCCAACTTCGACCCGGAAAAAACCAATGTGGACACGATCACTCAAGCCGTGAAGAACATCGGCTATGACGTCTTGAAGGCCAGCGCTCAATAAGAGAGAAAGCAAAAACGAGAAAACGACTAATCAAGAAAAAGGAGAAAAAATGATGATCAAGGAATTCTTTACCAAGAACGATGAAATGTTAGACTTATATACGAAGGCAATTACCAAGGCCCACGGCTCCCACCACCCCGAAGTCTTTGAAGTCCGCAAGGTTTATGAAGACATCCAAAAGAAGATGAAAGCCGGCCAGGAAGACTTGACTGCCAACTTCAACAAGCTGCGCTCCTTGACCGCGGATTACACCATTCCGGCCGATGCCTGCGGGGCGATGACTAAGACCTATCAGACCCTGGAAGAATTCGACCACTTGGTCTTGAGCTAATTTTTACCAGCAGAGGAGAGCAAAGTGCAGCATACATGTGTCAGCCTGGTTCCCTTATTCGCGGATCTGCCGGAAAAAGACCAGCTTAAGATCAATTCCCTGGCCATCCACCGGCGCTATCAAAAAGGTGAGACGATTTTTCAGCCAGGGGATGAAAAGCTGCAGATCGTGGCCCGGGGAAACATGAAGGTTTACCAGCTGTCCGCCAGCGGCCGCGAGCAGCTGCTCCGGGTTGCCCAGCCGGGTGACTATGAAGGGGAAAAGCAGCTTTTCGGCCTGGAAAACGACAGCTTCTTCGGCGACGCCATGGAGGATACGGAAATCTGCAGCTTGAGCAAGGCCGGCTTCAACCGGGTCCTCCTAGAAAATCCCCAGCTCTCCCTCAAACTGCTGGAACTGAGCACCCAGAAGCTGCTGGCCACGGAAAAGCAGACCCGATTCCTGGCCATGGAGCAGGTCGAAGAAAGGCTGGCCAGTTACCTGCTCGACTTGGCTAAAGTGGCTGGAAGCGACCAGGTCCAGCTGTCCATGAAGATGAAAGATATCGCCTTCTACTTGGGAACTACTCCCGAAACCCTCTCCCGCAAATTCAAACTCCTCGAAAAGATGGGCTATGTGAAAAGGGTAGGCAAGCAGGTGAAAATCCTTGATGAAGATGGCCTGCTGGACTTGTAATAGGCAAGAAAAATCTCCCTCTACTTACTAGGGGGAGATTTTTTACTATCGAAAGAGAAAGATGAAGACGGCTATGTATATGCTAAAGAAAGCACATGGACACGTTTGTGCAAACGGAGAGCACCTGTAACAACGCCGACTTCGGCTTTGAGCAGTTGCCGCGTACGGACGGGAAATGTAGACATTCAGGTGCTTGTTTCAAGCCATGTGGAAACAATCGCTGTTTCCGCCGATGAGTTGACGAGGTAAGCCATGGCTCAGAGATTGCCAGCAAGCGTCGAACGCGCTGTGAGTATTGTGTGCAGTGCAGCATTACTCTGCTCTGTATGCTTGTTGAGCGCAGGCTGTGGCACTAGTAACTCTTCCCCCTCGCTTGCCCCCACCCTGAAAGTTAACCCACCTGCGAACCCCCGTGCTATCACCATTGGCTATGTAGGTGTAGGTGATGTTTTGGGCGAACGCTCGGCACAGATGGAAGCCAACACGATTCGGGGTTTGCGCAAAGCCGGGTACACTGTCCGCTATTTTAAATCCCTGTCATTAAACCCTCAGCCACAGTTGGAAGCGATGAATCGCTTTGTCAATGAGGGAGTGGACGTTTTGCTGATCGATCCACAGTTTTCCAACTCGTGGACGGACATGCTCGTGCCAATTACTTCAGGGGGAGTGAAGGCTGTTTTTGTGGACCGCAAGCCAATTGGCATAAGTCCTTCTCGCTATTCAGCATATGTGGGGGCAAATAACCGCCAGCTAGGAACCCGCGCGGCGGATTCTGTGGTTCGCGAACTCAAACTCGGAGAGTATGAGGATGAGAGTTTTGAAGCTTTATCTGCTCCGAGAACTTTAGTGGTGAGCTCCTTCTTGGGTTCGACGACGGATCGTGATGCTTTCAACGGTTGGGAAGATGTGGGAAGCAGGTTTTTTGCCAGTGTTGATCAAGTGGTCGTTGGTCAAGATCCTGATGAAGCCTTATCTACTTTTCGTGATTCATGGGAGAGGCTTGCCCAGCAGGGGAAGCTTCCTCAGGTGATTTTTGCGACCAATACCGTAGCCGCACAACGCACTCTAAAAGCGTTGCGCAACGTGGGTGTGAGTATTGTCGGTTCAGCACGCGAGGCGATGAAAAAGGATTCCACGCTCTCTGCTTCAGGTGAGCAGGGCTGGAATGTCGCCATTGTTGCGCTGGGGCAGAAATCGTGGTTAGAAAAGTCGACACATAAGGGTGTGGTGGCATACGGTGTGTCTCTGCCGGATGATTATTCACCAGAACTGACAAATATTCTTGCCAATCTTATGGCAGGGAATGCTGTTGCTAAGGATACGAGTGTGGCAGCTCAGGAATTCGCTTCTCAGGCTTTCTCCAGTCAACTGTGAGAAACTGAAAGAATGAGCAATACGAGTTTTCCTTCGGTGAGTCTTGCTGGTTTGACGAGTGCAGACGTCGAGAAGCGAATTCACGCTGGTGAGGTCAACGTCAGTGAAAAGACGACTTCCCGCAGTTTTGCTGAGATTATCAGAGCGAATGTTTTCACTCTTTTCAACGGCATCATCGTCACCGCAATGGTGGCGGTTCTCCTCACCGGTTCCTGGAAGGACGCGGTGTTTGGCGGTGTCGTAATCGTCAACATGCTCATCGGTATTTACACGGAAACTCGTGCCAAACTAGCTCTTGATAATCTTTCTATTCTGGTCGCCCAACGCTCGTGGGTACGTCGTGACGGCGTCGACGTCGAAGTGGATAGCCAGCAGATTGTGCTCGGCGACTTGCTGTGGGTGCGCGCGGGCGAGCAGGTGCCAGCCGATGGTGTGATCGTGCAATCGTGGAATATCGAGATGGACGAGAGCATGCTCACCGGAGAATCGGCGACCATACGCCACCAGGTAGGCGAGAAGCTGCTGTCGGGTTCCGTGTGTACCTCGGGTATGGCGTTGCTGGAAGTGACAGCCGTAGGTAAGGATTCTTATGCCGCAGGCCTGACAGCTCAAGCTAAAAAGTTCAAGGCCGTGCGCTCTGACCTTCAAGATGGCATCAATAAGATCCTCAAATGGCTCACGGTGGTGGTGATCCCGCTGTGCCTGCTGCTGATTTGGTCGCAGGTGCGCGTTCAGGCGAGTGCGGGCGGTTGGCGTTCGGCAACGGTGTCGGCTGTTGCTGGCGTAGTAGGTATGATCCCGGAAGGCCTCGTGTTGCTCACTTCGCTCAATTTCGCACTCTCTTCTCTTCGCCTGGCGCGCCAGAAGGTGCTGATCCAGCAGATGGAGTCGGTGGAAACCCTCGCCCGCGTAGATAGTTTGAACCTCGATAAGACGGGCACGATCACTGACGGTGGCATTGAGTTCGACTCGCTGGTTCAGCTCGCTTCGGATGGTAGCGCGCTGTCGACGCCAGCCAGTGAGCAGCTCAAGTCGACAGTTCTCGCGCTGTTTACCTCGGCCGCTTCGAACGCTACCTCTCAAGCTATTACTGAGGGTTTGAACTCGCAGGGTGTCACAGCCGCAGCATTTCTTGAGATTAACAGGATTCCTTTCTCCTCCGCGCGCAAATGGAGTGCTGTGCTGGTTGAATCCCGTGACACGGCTTCGCAAGCGGTTGCGTACTTTGCTGGCGCTCCAGAAATGCTTCTTGCCAATGAGCCGTGCGCGCCAACAGTCTTAGCGCAGGTGCAAAAAGACGCTTCGCAGGGTAAGCGTGTGCTCTTCATCGCACGTGCCAGCATGAGCGCTGCGCAATTCGAAAAATGCGAGGAAGACGGCGTTGCGCCGAGGAATATCGAGCCCATCGCACTGGTAATCTTGGGCGAAACGGTGAGAAGTGACGCCAAGCAGACCCTCGCATACTTCAGGCAACAGGGTGTGCGTTGCCGAATTGTATCTGGTGACAACCCGCAAACTGTTGCTGCTATTGCCCAGCGTGTTGATCTGCGTGGGGACGGGCAGATGCCGCGATGGATGGACGCGCGTGAACTGCCCGATGATGCGGTGAAAGTAGCCTCCATTCTGGAGAATGTTGACGTGCTGGGCCGTGTGCTGCCGGAGCAGAAGAAGCTTATCGTTCAAGCTTTGCAGCTTTCCGGCCATACAGTGGCGATGACGGGTGACGGTGTGAACGATGCGCTCGCCATCAAGGAAGCTGATTTTGGAATCGCCATGGGTAATGCTACTCCTGCGACGAAGGCGGTGGCGGACGCGGTGATCATCGACTCACGCTTCTCCCACCTGCCAGCCGTTGTGGGGCAGGGTAGGCGAGTGATGGCGAATATGGAACGCGTCGCGAGCTTGTTCTTGGTGAAAACCTGCTATTCGGCAATCGTGGCTTTGGGCGTGTGCTTGCTGGGCTTGCCCTACCCGTACCTGCCGCGCCATCTGACGTATATTTCCGCGCTCACGATTGGCATTCCGGCCTTCATCCTCTCCTTGCCGGCAAATAATAAGCGCTATAGGCCAGGTTTCTTGCCGCGCGTAGTGGCTTTCTCACTGCCGACCGGTTTTGCGATTGGCGTGTGCGTCAACCTGGCAACGTGGGCGATGCCGCGCCTGTTCGGTTGGTCGGTATTGACCGATATGCACCAGCTGGCTCTGTTGCGCTCGCTGTGCGCGATCTTAGTGTTTGTGCTGGGCTTTGTGACGCTTGCCCGTGTATCGACACCGTTGAAGTCGTGGAGAGGCTTGCTCGTTCTCGGCCTGTTCAGTGTGGGTGTGATTGGCGCGCTCATTCCTCAGGTGGCGCATTTCTTCGCTATCATGTTGCCGCAGGACGTGTTGTGGAGGTATTTGATCGGCTGCTTGGTGGCTGCGCTGATAATCTTCCTGGCCTTTGATGATGTTGCTCGACGCATTATCGACAGGCTGAGCAAGAAAATGAACCAATTGAGCTGAGGCGAAGTGAGAGTATAAAACGGTATGAATAAGGGCCAGCAGTGAAAGCTGGCCCTTTTTATATGGAAGCTGATCCCTTACATATGTCGGGAGAAAGCCGTACGGGGGAGATAGCCGCGGGATAGCGACAGCGAAGTTCCCTCGGCATTAGCTACTTCGGCATCGTCTACTTCGACATCATCTCTTCGCGGCCCGTCGGCTCATGCTCCACATATTCAGTTTCCGTGATATCTGGCTGGTTCTTATTCGGAAGTTGAGAAATCACCGTTCCAGCGAGCATGAACACGCAACCAATGTAGGCCACCAAGCCCATACGTTCGCCCAGGAAGAGCGCGCCAAAGACGACAGAAAACAGAGATTCCATCGACATCAAAATAGCTGAAGGAGCAGGGGCAACATGCTGCTGGCCAAACACCTGCAAGCTGTACGCAATTCCCGTCGACAAAACACCAGAGAAGAGAACTGGCCACAGGGAGCTGAGAACATCCGAACCGGACGGCATCTGGCCCATGAAAAGCGTGCACAACCACGACAAACCGGCAGCAACGAAGAGCTGGCCAATCGACAGGTGAATCGGGTTGATAGTGGAGCGGTTCACCACAATGAGCTGAACAGCGAAACCGAAAGCGCCAAGCAGCAGCAAGCCATCAGAAACGGTGAGGCTTCCTTGTGGGCCGGAAAGGGTGAGCATAGCCAAGCCCACCACGGAGAAAATAGGTGCGACGAAAGTCTTCCACTGTGCTTTTTCACCCAAGAACAGGCCCATAAACGGGACCATGATGATGTACAAAGCGGTAATGAAACCGGAGCGTCCTGCATTGGAGCTCATATTCAGCGCATACTGCTCGACGGAGATGGCGGCGAAAAGCAGGCCTCCGGAGATGAAGCAGTCGACGATGGTTCTGGTCCAATTCTTCGGCCTCGTCCTTCCTGTGCTCAAGCTGAGGAGCGGAAGCAGAGTGATGGCGCCAAGGGTGAAACGTAGCGAATTGAAGGCCAGTGGGGTCAGATCTTTCATGCCCAAAAGTTGGGTGACGAACGAGCCACCCCACAGGGCGGCGGCCGTCAAAAGGGCGATAACGCCGAGAATCTTGTTTTTCACTGTCCTAGTCATAACTTTTCTAGATTATCAGAGGCCTCGATATATAAAAGGAAGGCATGTACACTCGCGGATGGAGGTGCATGCCTTCCTTACTTACTTCAATGGGTAGCAGCAAAGATCAATGAGATCAGTTATCTGAGCTGTTGAACAAGTAGAGCAAGTACTGGAACAGGTTGATGAAGTCGAGGAAGAGGTTCAGAGCAGCCAGAATGGACACGCGCTGAAGCATAGCCTCGTCGTTAACTTGTGCCAGAAGAGCCCTCGTCATTTGAGCATCGCGAACCGTCATGAAGGCGAAGAGGGCGACACCGATCAGGCAGATCAGACGCATCATCGAAGAGTTGAACGGCAGGAAGCTGATGACCACCTGTGCCACGATTAACACGATGAGAGCGGTCATGAGAATCTTGCCCGTGCCGAGCATGTTCTTACGAGTGGTCAGGCCAATCATGGTCAAAGCCAAGAAGAACACGGAGCACAGCACCAGAGCTGCCAGAATTCCCTTCGGGGAGTAGGCGTAGAAGATCGAGCTCAAATCCAAGCCCATCAAAGCAGCGAAGGTGAAGAACAGCGCGTACGCAGTGCCCACCTTCATCGTTTGAATCTTGGCCGACAAGCTAATTGAGATCATCATGATGGCGGCGAAGAGAACCAGAGGTCCGATAATGCCGCTGGCCAGGTAGAAGCGAGCGGCGATGCCGGACGCCCAGGAGAGGTATGCCACGCCGAAGCTCACCAGCAGGCCCAAAGCCATGAGGCCGTAGGTGCGAGTGATGGCAGTGTTGGCAGCCTTCTCGGTGACCTGGTATGCGTTTCGCACGGCAGCGTTCACTGGGTTCGGATTGTATGCAGTCTGCTCATAAGTGTTCTGCGAGTAGGCATTCTGCTGGTAACCGTTATTCGCGTATCCGTTGTTGGGGTAGGCGTTGCCCTGAGGAGCATACGCGCCATACTGCGGCTGAGCGTTGGAATATGAATTGTCCGTCTGATAGGGTTGGCCATTGTTCTGGCCGTTGGAAGCATATGGCTGGTTGTAGTTGTTATAGCCGTTGGTGGGGTTATTGGAGCCATAACCGTTGTTGAAGCCGTTATTCGGATTCACTGGGTTCGACATTTCTGCCTCACACCTTTCCTGTGACGAAAACACCATCACGACATGGCTTCGTCTGAGAATTCTTATCGTTTCGTGATGTTTTTATTCTAGAGAATGTCAATTCACATGCGCTGAGAGAAATATGAGAAAAAGCTGAAAACCTCTGCGCGTTCCCTCGAAGTGACTGACACGCAGAACATGGGCGGTATACATGCGCAGTATAACTGCAACTGAGTGATGTGCTCAGCGTGGTTCAACGGTAGCATAAAAGAGTGACGCAGGAACAGACGCAACAACGGCCTCAGCACGAGCCGCAACAGGAGCCCCAATCCGAGGAAAACCGCTGGATTATCACTCCACATCATCCCATCGTGAGCATCATTGGGCCTACAGCCTCCGGGAAAACGGCACTGGCAATCTCGCTGGCCCGTTATTTGGAGAGCAAAGGCGAGCCTGCCGAGATTATCAACCAAGATGCCTACCAGTTTTACCGCGGAATGGACGTGGGAACGGCAAAGCCTACCGACCAGGAGCAAGCCCAAGTCAAGCATTGGCTCATCGACTGCTACGAGCCTGAAGAGAGCATTTCCGTGGCGCGCTTCCAAACTCTGGCGCGCGAGACGATCGAACGGCTTGTGAACGCTCACATTCGTCCCATCCTGGTCGGCGGGTCGGGCCTGTACGCGCGAGCTGCCATTGACGACATGAGCTTCCCTCCGCAAAACCCAGCGATCCGCAAGCGTTTGGAACAAGAAGCTGAGGAGAAAGGCCCCGGCGTTCTCTTCGAGCGCTTGCAAGCTCTCGACCCTCAAGCAGCGGCAAGCATGGACCCTGCAAATGTTCGCCGCACTATTCGAGCCTTAGAAGTCATCGAGATTACCAAGAAGCCTTTCTCCTCCACGCTTCCGCGCTACCGTTACGTCATCCCCACCGTCCAAATCGGGCTTGATTTGAGCCGCGAGCAGCTGGATGAGCGCGTCGCGTTGCGCACGCAGCAAATGCGTGAGGCTGGCTTCGTTGATGAGGTTCGCCGTCTGCAGGGCCGCTTGGGTGTGACCGCTCACAAGGCGATTGGCTACCCGCAAATTGAGGCTTACCTGCGCGGTGAGATCAGCGAAGACGAAGCTTTCGCGGAAATTACGCAGAAAACACAGCGTTTGGCGCGCAAACAGATGGGCTGGTTTGGCCGCGATCCGCGCGTCCACTGGGTTGATTCGCTCTCTTCTGACGCTTCTGAGCAGATCATTTCCCTTGTTAAGGCCGCCGATAGGGGAGAGTTCATAGCTGATTATGATGAGGTTCAGCCGATTCGTCACCATTTAGGCGAAATTGGGTGAGTACCATAGAAACGGTTGTACGAGGAAACGATGGAGGAGACTATGCCATCACGGGCACAAGACGAGACGCAGATTGTTGATTCGCCAGAGGAATCGTCGCGTCGCTCATCGCGTGATAGCAGTGCGCGCTCCACACGTGGCTCCTCTCGCACCACTTCCGGCTCCTCACGCTCTTCTCGAGGCTCGGGTAGTGCTCCTCGCTCTTCCCGCTCGTCTCGTTCTTCGCGGGCAAACTACGACGATGACTACTCTGATAGCTCCTCAAGTACGGGTAATTCCAGTACCGAGTTGACTCGTGACATCGTTTTCTTCGTGTTGCTCCTGCTTGCCGCCCTCTTCATTGCTTCCGAATGGTTCCATGTTGGTGGCGTTTTCGCCGTGGCGCTGCATTGGGTGTCTGCCGGCCTCTTTGGCATTCTCTCGGTGCTACTCCCGCCTGTGTTGCTCGTTGCCGCGGTTCTCGTGGTCAAGCGTCATCGTCCAAAAATTGCTGCGCGTGTGTGGGCTGGCCTCGCCATTTTGGCGTGGTCCTTGTGCTCCTTGCTGCAGGTGACGATGAACCCGGACACCGCGAAAGTGACCGGTCACATTTTAGAGGCTGGCGGCCTGATGGGCTATCTGCTCGGCGCGCCCATGTCGATGGGTCTCAACAAGCCGACCGCCATCGTCGTCTTCATCTTGGTCATCTTGCTCTCGGTTTTCCTGGTCTCAGGCATGCACGTGCGCGACCTGGCTGCCTGGCTTTCCTCTCAACGCACCCAGATTGTCAGTGCGCATGAATCAGCCGATGACACCTCCTCCGACTACGAGGATGATGCAGATATCGCCCGCGTTGCTCATCCCGTTCGTGCGGATTCTCATTCCATCCGTGTTGACCCGAATACCGGTGAAATTCTCGATGATGAGCTGCCCGGAGCTGCTGACGAAGCTCCTGTAGAGCAGCCTCGAGCTACGCGCTCTGGGTTCATGGATAAGGTGAAAGGCTTCTTCTCCCGCGGCCTCTTCCATAAGAAGCAGGAAGAGCCTCTGGATTATTACGAGAATGACACAGCTTTCGACCATGCTGACAGTGCAGATACTTCTGGTCGAGATAATGCGGTGAATCTGGCTATGCCTCACCACCCGGTGCAAACCGCCCCGGTGAACCCTGCTGCTATGCCAGTTCAAGCACAGTCTGTTCCCGTACAGCCTGCTCAAGCGCAACTTGCTCACGTACAACCAGCTCTTTCGCAGCCTGCCCCAGCGCAGCCTCGCGTGTTCGATCAAAACGCGAATGCAAACAATGGCGCAACTTCAGGCATAAACCCTGCAGTCAACCCTGCGGTCAATCCGTGGGCACAGTCGCTGTCAGCGCAAGATGTGCGCGACTTGGCAAATAACGGTTTGAACGCACATGCTGCAGCTACTCTCGCCGTCCCTGTTCCTCCAACGCCGAATGCCTCGCTCCCGGCAAGCGTTTCCTCGACACCGCTTCCACAATCAGCCCAGCAAGCTGCACCACAACCGGCTGGTGCACAGCCGGTCTTCTCGCAGCAAGCACAGATGATGACCGGTGCACAGCAAGCGGGAGCGCAGCCTGGTAATCTCAAGCCAAACCCTGGCGCCACACCGGTGATGCCAACCTTGCAAGCCTTGCCAGCAGACGAAGCAGCAAGCCAAGCCCAAGTGCCGATCGGCTTGAGCGCATCACAAGGTGGGGGAAGCGTGCAAACTGTCGGCGCACCAGCAGCGAAAACCGGCGAGGATATGAACCCTAATGCCGGGGTGACCTTGCAGGAAATCCAGTCCTACCAGCTGCCAGACATCTCCGTGCTCTCCTCCGGCCAAGCGCATGCCGTCAAAACCAAGGAAAACGAGCGTGTCATTCAAGCCCTGCGCTCTACTTTCCAACAGTTCAACATTGACGCCAATGTCGTCGGCTTCATGCGCGGCCCAACTGTTACGCAATACGAGGTGGAATTGGGGCCAGGCACCAAGGTGGAGAAGGTCACCAATCTGCGCAACAACATCGCCTACGCGGTGGCCAGCTCTGACGTGCGTATTTTGGCGCCAATCCCCGGAAAATCGGCCATCGGCATCGAAATTCCTAACCAGGACCGCGAAATCGTGCACCTGGGTGACATTCTGCGTTCCGAAGTTGCACAAAAGTCGCACAACCCGATGCTGACCGCTGTGGGTAAGGACGTCGAGGGTAATACCGTTGTCGCCGACCTGTCCAAGATGCCGCACCTTCTCGTTGCCGGTGCTACTGGCTCTGGTAAGTCGAGCTTCGTCAACTCGATGCTCGTCTCGATTATTTCGCGTGCCACACCGGAAGAGGTTCGCCTCGTCCTCGTTGACCCTAAGCGCGTGGAACTGACAGCATATGCCGGAATCCCACATCTGCTCACGCCTATCATCACCGACCCGAAGAAGGCCGCTCAAACTTTGCAGTGGGTGGTCAAGGAGATGGACGCTCGCTACGACGATTTGCAGTACTTCGGCTTCAACAATATGAAGGACTTCAATCGGGCCGTTCGACAAGGTAAGGTGCATGCGCCTCTGGGTTCTGATCGCATGGTGGCGCCTTATCCATACATTCTCGTCGTGATCGATGAGATGGCCGATCTGATGATGGTTGCCAAGAATGATGTGGAGGATTCGATCCAGCGCATCACTCAGCTGGCTCGTGCAGCAGGAATTCATCTGGTGCTCGCTACTCAGCGTCCATCTGTCGATGTTATTACCGGCTTGATTAAGGCAAATATTCCTTCCCGTTTGGCTTTCGCAACGTCCTCGGCGACGGATTCTCGTGTGATTCTCGACTCGGTGGGAGCCGAATCGTTGATTGGCCAGGGCGATGGCCTGTTCCTGCCTATGGGTAAATCGAAGCCAACTCGTGTTCAAGGCGCGTGGGTAACAGAGTCGGAGATTCATCAGATTGCTGATTTCGTGCGTCAACAGCGTAAGCCTCGTTACCGTCAGGATATTCAAGAGCTCATGAACGCTTCCGAAAAGAAGGAAGAGCAGGCTGAGGCGATTGAGGATATCGGTAACGATATGGACGATGTTCTTCAGGCTGCTGAGCTGATTATCACCTCGCAGTTTGGCTCGACGTCCATGTTGCAGCGCAAGCTGCGCGTGGGCTTTGCTCGAGCAGGCCGACTGATGGATATTTTGGAATCGCGCGGTATCGTTGGCCCGTCGGAGGGCTCGAAGGCGCGTGAGGTTTTGGTTCAGCCAGCCCAATTGCAGCAGGCTTTGGCCTTCATTCGTGGCGAGTCCTCCAGCATTGGTGCAGCGCCTGCCCAGTCACCTGCCCAGCCTGGCGACCCTCAGTGATGCCGTTCATCGGCGGTGGCTATTAAACTGGAGAAAGATTGTTACGTCACAAAGGAGTCTCTCATGTCGCAAGTTAATCCGCAGGCTGATCAGTCGCAAAATGCACCTGAAGCACACGGTGATTCTCGCGCTGCCCAGATTCTTTCGCAATGGAAGACTCCTGCTAACATCACCACGACTATTCGCATTTTCATGGTGATTATCACCCTCGTTCTCGCAGGCCTTGCTGGCCCGTGGGGTGCGAAGAACTACGCGCTGGAGTGGGTTGCCGCCGTGCTCTTCATCATTGCAGCAAGCACGGATAAGGTCGACGGCTACCTCGCCCGCTCTCGCCATGAGGTTACCGACTTGGGTAAGCTTCTCGACCCGATTGCCGATAAGCTTCTCATCTGCTCGGTTCTCATTCTCTTCTCGATTAACGGCCAGTTGTGGTGGTGGGTCACCATCTTGTTCCTGGTGCGCGAGCTCGGCATCACGATTTGGCGTTTCTTCGCGGTGAGCGAGGCCAATGTGGTTGTCGCCGCTAACTGGGCTGGCAAGCTCAAGACGGTGTTCGAGTGCATTTCTACCTCGATGCTGTTGGTGCCTCTGTGGCAGTTTGACCCGAAGTTCCCCTTCACTCATGGCGGTACTTCGCTGGTCTTCAACTCCTGGTCGGTGTGGTATCTCTTGCTCACCTATGTGGTGACCGGTATTGCTCTGGTGCTGTGCCTCTACTCTGGGGCTAACTACCTCATTGGTTTCCATAAGGCTCAGAAGGCTGCTCAAGCTCAGAAGTAACTGCTGCTGGTCGCTGGTAGTCGCCACTGCTGGTAACTGCCGCTGGTCACAGCGCTGGTCACTGCTTGCTGCGTACCCGTTGCGTTAACTCATGGGGAGTGTCTCATGCCATCACTTGATTCGGAAGATCCCGTTCAACTTGCTCGTACTCTGTTGGACGAGTGCAAGAAGAGGGGAGTATACCTCGCCTGTTCGGAATCGCTGACCGGTGGTGAGCTGGCTTCAACGCTCGTTTCCGTTCCGGGGGCTTCTGCCGTTTTCCTTGGCTCTGCGGTGACGTACCACCTGGGTGCGAAGCAGCATATTTTGGGCGTTCCAGGTAATCTTTTGCATTCTTTAGGCGCCGTCAATGCGCAAGTTGCGACTGATATGGTTGCCGGTACGCTGAAGCTTTATGCTCCGGCTCTTCATTTCGATGGGCTTGAGATTACCACTGTGCAGCAGCGGTCCTCATCGTCCTGGCATGGCCTCCTGGCTCTCAGTACGACAGGAGTTGCGGGCCCGAGTAGTGATGGCTTCCAGCCAGTCGGTACTGTGTTCGTCGGTGCAGGCTTAGCAGGCGGTTCGATCAGCGTCGAGGAGCTGAATCTGCACGGCGACCGTTCCCAGATTCGCCGCCTCGCAGTAACGGCCGCCTTGCACGCGGGTTTGCGTGAAATTCTCTCGTTGGACTGAGCTGAACAAGCTCATACCCTCAGATTTATTGTTTCGTCAACATTTCGGTCGGCGTTTCGTCTGTGGGAATAAAAATATCATTCGATTGTTGACACAAATGTATGGGAGAACAAGAGAGAGGGTGGAAAATGGTAACGACACTCAATGCGAGGACCGTCGAGGGTTCCACTGCACAGGCAGCCTATCTGCAGCATATGGATCGCCCTCAAACTGCAATGAAACGCGAACTGACTCCAGCTCAGCGCCGCGCCATCGCCTTCGCTCGCGAGCAGTTCATGCGAGCTCAGAAGGCACGCCAGGAGAAGCGAGCTCGTGAAGAGCAACTGCGCCGTATGCGTGAGAATGACGAGCGTGAGTACAGCCAGACGATGAATCGTTCTGCCGTCGCTCAGGAAGAAGAGGAAAACACAGGTACTATCTCCTTCCGCATTGTTCTGGGTGAGGTTCTGCGTGACGTCCGCCGTAATGATCACAAGACTTTGCGCGAAGTTTCGGATAAGGCCGGCGTTTCCCTGGGCTACCTTTCCGAAGTGGAGCGCGGCCAGAAGGAAGCAAGCTCGGAACTCTTGGGTTCGATCTCCGCAGCGCTGGGCATGAAGCTGTCCCAGACGTTGCGCTTGGTGGCCGACCGCATCGAAAAGATGGAAAAGGCAAACGAAGAAGTCGCTGCTGCCTGAGTGACAATCAGAGTTTCTTCAACCGTGTTGGTAATCTTTCGCCATTGAGCATGAGCTCAGCAAGATTATCAGCACGGTTTTTTGTGTTCTAGCCAGTAGCTTCGTGTGCAGCGTAACGCGTCGTGAATCTGTGCTGAACTGGAAGCGTGCATGAAAGAGAATTTTGGATTCTGCTCGAAGAGGTTTTTGGCAGAGCATACGGTAAAAGCCTTGCTCAAGATGAGCACCTCACCAAATTGGATAATGTGACCGCGAGTGAGGCGCTTGCTGCAGGAATTCGCCCGCGTGTTGTGTGGAATGTGTTGTGTGACCAGATGGATGTTCCTGATTCGAAACGCTGGGGTTCACAAACAGTTGCTCCGCCGATGCCTGTTCCTGAGCAAGACTTGTATTCTGATTGATGAGGGAAAGTACAAGTTCACACTCCAGTCGAACATCTGTTCGGATAAGATGTTATACTGAAGGAAGTTCGAGAAGTTTTCCACATTATGGAAAAATTCCTGTTCGATCGGCGAGAACCCGATAAGTTGGGAGCGTTACTGCTTCCAAGGAGGAAATATGGCACAGAAAAAAGCGACTGAGTCTGAAGAGGACCGTCTGCGCCAACAGAGGCAAGCGTCTTTGGAAACTGCGCTTAAGCAGGTGGAAAAGACGTATGGCAAAGGCTCCATCATGCGCATGGGTGACCAACCCCAGCAAAATGTAGAGGTCATTCCTACGGGTTCTCTTGCCCTTGACTTGGCACTGGGAATTGGCGGTTATCCGCGCGGGCGAATCATTGAGATCTACGGTCCAGAATCATCTGGTAAAACCACACTCGCACTCGAAGCTGTGGCGAACGCCCAGCGAGAGGGTGGCAATGCAGCCTATATCGATGTCGAGCACGCATTGGACCCTGGCTACGCAAAAGCCCTGGGCGTGGATATTGACAGTTTGATCCTTTCCCAGCCTGATTCTGGTGAACAGGCACTGGGCATTGCTGATCAGCTGATCCGCTCAGGAGCGCTGTCCATCATCGTCATCGATTCTGTGGCTGCACTCGTGCCACAGGCTGAAATCGAAGGTGATATTGGCGATTCCCACGTCGGCTTGCAAGCTCGACTGATGAGCCAGGCGCTGCGTAAGATGACTGGCGCTCTGGCACAGACGAATACCACCGCAATCTTCATTAACCAGTTGCGTGAGAAGATCGGCGTGATGTTTGGCAACCCAGAAACCACCACTGGTGGTAAGGCACTGAAGTTCTACGCTTCTGTTCGCTTGGATATTCGCCGCATTCAGATGCTCAAACAGGGCGATAACCCAGTGGGTAATCGCACTCGCGTCAAGGTTGTTAAGAATAAGATGGCCCCGCCATTTAAGACTGCCGAATTCGACATCATGTATGGCGAAGGTGTTTCGCGCGAAGGCTCGATTCTCGACTTGGGCGTGGAAAGCGGCATCGTCAAGAAGTCCGGCTCGTGGTTCACATATGCTGATCAGCAGCTGGGCCAGGGCCGTGAAAACGCTCGTAAGACGTTGGCTGACGACGCAGCTTTGGCTGCTGAAATTGAGACGAAGATCAAGCAAGCCTACCACGTCATTCCACAGGACGACGCTCAGGAATCTGAGGAGAATTCAGAGTCTGGTGGTGCTCCAGCACAGGCTACTGACTCTTCGGATGATAAGTGATTGGCCAGTCCAGCTCATCTGCCGATGAGCATGGGCATACTTTGTGGCGCACAGTTACTGTGCGCCACAGTCCTCTTTTGCACAAGCAGATTCCCAAGGCAAGCATAGTAGAGGGGAGAAGGAGAGCGATGATCGACCCCGAAGAGTTCCTTCGACACCATCCCATCCAGAACCCTCAGCCAAGCACTGAGCCTGTCGCTGAGCATGAAATTGAAGCTGCTGACCACAATGATGCAGCAGCTTTGCTCGATACTGCAGCTGCTGACCATAAAACTGCAGCCTCTGTAAACGATGCTGTTACTCCTGTGGTTTCAGTCCCTTTCACGGGCTCTTTCGGCGCATCAGGCCATAGTTTCTCCAGCACTTGGGGAAAGAAGCAGACCCGCCGCCGCACTTCTGCTCGCACACAAAAGGGAAGGATACGACAGGTACGCCCAGAACTTGCATCCGATAAAAATGCTTGCCTCGACAGTGCAGTGAAATCCCTCGATGCAGCAGGAAGCAACGAATGGGGGATGAGGCAAAGGCTCAGCCGCAAGGGCTTCAACGCAGAAGCAATCGATTGGACTATTGCAACACTACAGCGTGATAATCTCCTCGACGAGCGAGCCTTCGCCGAATCGCTGGTACGCCGAGGAGTGGCTCATGGATATGGGCCTGCTTGGGTATCGCGAAACTTAACAGCAAAAGGCGTCCCACAAGATGTTCGCGACCGCGCCATCGCTCACGCTCTTGAAGAGGGTGATTTCGAACGTGCTGCTCACAGCTTTATGAAAACACTCATTCGAACGACACAGGGAATGGACTATGACAAAAAGATGAGGAGACTATCCTCATCAGCACGTTCCCACGGGCACAGTTTGAGCGCATTACAACCGTGGATGAACGAATTTCTCACTGACGATTCTCAGTAGTTCGCAGTAGCTTGCGGTAGTTCTCAGTAGTTCACAGAAGAAGAAAACTGTTGAGATCCCTCATACCCCGGGTTCTGTCGCGCCGAAGCGCGGATGATCATCCATCTAGGCTTACCCTCACGAATAAGCTCCATCGACCTACCCGAAGACGGGACGAGCAGCCCCATTGCCTTCTATTTGGTCTTTCTCCCGACGAGGCTTGCCATGCGGTTGCTGTTACCAGTAACCCGGTGGTCTCTTACACCGCCGTTTCACCCTTACCTCTGATGAGGCGGTCTGTTCTCTGCTGCGCTATCTCTCAGGTTTCCCTGGGCAGGTGTTACCTGCCGTCGTGCTCTGCGGAGCCCGGAAGTTCCTCATAGGCTCAAAAGCCTCCGCGATCATCGAAGGATCTCAACGCATTAACTGTTCCATCTCATCTCGACAATTCAAATGTGAAGATTTCTCACGCATTACAATTTTCGGCGTATACTTTTAGTACTGAGCCGTATAGCTCAGCGCTCATAGTTCGAAGGAGAATAGTATGAGCCGGTTGAAATATCCCGTGGATAAATAAGAGTTAGCTGATAACAAGATGACTAAAATATCGCGATATATCGGGATTATCCTCTGCATTGTCTTGACATCACTCTTCTGCATTCAGACGGTTGTACAGCTGTCACATGAATACATTCAGACAGTGAAGACATATGCAGAGGGTAATTCTCCATTCTTTATTCATGATCAGTCGCAGGAAAACAACTCTGAGATTTTGCGAGATATCCAAAGCGCGGCTGATGAAACTCACTCTCTCATCATTCGTTATGATCCGCTGAATTCAACAAATTCTGCCGGTTTACGTCTTGGTTTATATGGTAACGCTGGTCATAAAAATCCCTCTCTCTCTTTCCTTGGTAATACCCTTCTCTCCAAGCAACAAATTGAGAAACTCTACCATGCTCCTAGAAATGTTTCCATCGGAGTTGATCGAGCACAAGCTGATGTGTTGAGTGAGGTTCCGGAAATATATGGTATGGCACGCTTCTCGGCAGTCAAACTGAGCGATATGGTGGATACCTCACATACCGTTAACGGTACTTATGGCATTGTTAGCGATAATCCAAAGGCTTTCATCACTAAATTTTCACAATATTCTGGCATTTCGCGAGAGAAGTTACAAACCCGCTTGGCAGGTATCAGCTTTGAACCGATGTTGCTAACGAGGTATGTTCTTGTCTATTTGGTCATCTCTTGGATAATGCTCGTGTTTGTACTCAGCGTGGGTGTATTCCAGAAACTGCCACAGCTAGGAGTCGTGTCGCTGCTCGGATGGTCACGCAAGGAATATGCGCTCGAACTCATGTTCCCCATCGTCATAGCAGGAGTATGCAGTATTCCATTCGCTGCCTACTTATTGCACCTTTTCCTCACTGGATTCGCCTTTACGACTCCAGTGCTAGTGCTTCTCGTACGCTTCAGTGCGTTGAGTATCACTCTGATTGTTATCGCCTGTGCAATCGCATCAATCAGTATTTTTACGACGTTGCCTATCGATGCCATAAGGCAGCGGTTTAACCATAAACTCCTCGCAGCACTTATTGTTATCTTCTACATTCTTGCGAACGCGGGCTCCGTGCTCGCTCTCTATTCCTTCGATGGACCATACTTTGAGATGCAAACCAATGCAGAAATTCAGCAAAGATGGAAAAACGTTGAAAATCTGTATATCTTGCGTTCTCAACAAAATGGCAATGATTTTCTCGCTATATCCGGCCACAGTGAGGAAGTTGAGAAAGATTGGTACAAGTGGTATCGCTCCATCGAGGGAAGAGAAGGCGTGTACCTCATTAACACAATGTACTATTCTCCACTGCTCTTACAGCAGTACCGAGAGGATAAAACGTATACGCAAGTACCTGATCAGCCTTTCTGGTCGATGACCGCTTCACCAAACTACTTGAAGAGAATCGGATTGAGCATTCCACAGAAAGCGATTGCTGACGCTCAATCTGGGCAACGAATTTATCTGATCCCCTCTCAATGGAGTGCTTCCCGTAAAAACGCCACGGTTAAAATGTTCAAAGAAGACGATCAACAAGAAGAAAAGACAGTGATTACCAATGCCTATTCTCGAAATCCTCGATTGAGAGTTATTGAATATACCGCACCGTCTCCTCTCTTTGTATGGAATACTCAAAGAGGCGTGAAGAGTACTAGCAGCGATGTCGCGATTAAACTGACCACCTCCGAGAACATGACAAGCTTTGAAGATGAGAGCCTCGCTGCACCAGGTTTGGAAAATAGTTATTTCAAGCTTGATAGCACAGCGTATCGCCAGTTTGCAAACCAGAAGTACTTTGCTGGTTATCATCTCGATGATAATCGACCAAAGTTCTTGACAGTGGCGAATTTCATCGCTGGAATTCAGAAGAGCTTGAAGGAAACCCTTATTCTCTTTGGTGCTTTAATAGCATTCATCTTCTTCATTGAGGTCATCATGCTCTTTGGACTTATTCGCCTCTTCGTTCAATTGAGAAGCCGTCAGATTGCAGTGAAGAGATTGCTCGGTTACTCGCTCACTTCGATCTACATGCTGCCAATGCTCTGTGTTCTCATCACCTGTGCGCTCAGCCTCATCGCCAGCGTCATATTGCGCAGCACAAGCGCAGTCGTCATGCTTTCAATACTTACACTGGTCCAAATCCTGATTTGCCTGTGGCAAGCACAACGGTCTGCACATGACCAAGTGAATACAATTATCAAATCAGAGTGAGGCACGCGAAATGACATATTCAATTCAAGCAGAAAATCTTACGAAAAAATTTGGTGCACGAACTATTCTCCACAACTTCTCGTTGCAGGTGAAGCAAGGAGAGTCCATTGCCATAACTGGACCATCTGGCTCAGGGAAAAGCACCCTGCTCAACATGATCGGTTTGCTCGAGGCTCCAACAAGCGGTACGTTGCTTATCAACAACAAGCCCGCCCCGTCGGTTAATAGCCCCGCAGCAACACTCGTGCGCAGAAATGACCTGAACTACATTTTCCAAAGCTACGCTTTGATCCCTGAGATGACTGTGCTCGATAACATTCTTCTTGCCTTGCACTACCGAAAGGAGCCGGAAAACAAGAAGAAAGAGAGGATTAACCATCTGGCAACTCGTCTTCATATCGCTCATGTGCTGCACGAAAAAGTCAATACTCTCTCTGGCGGCGAGCAGCAACGTGTGGCATTGATTCGCAGCATTCTCAAGCCTGGCAATATCATTCTTGCTGATGAGCCGACGGGAGCATTGGATCCCCAATTAGCTCAGATTGTCACTGAGGAGATGCTCTCTTTGCAAAGAGAAAACGGGAAAACTCTCGTTGTAGTGACACATGATGAGCGGGTAGCTCAGGCCTGTGACCGCCAGATCGAGCTTCTTCCTCATACCGCTGAGCATCCACAGAGGCTCGGCGAGTAACAAGTTAGCTCACACAAGCAAAAGCCTCCCGGCAAGTATCCCACAGCTCCTGGTAGGGGATGTATTGCGCCGAGAGGCCTTTACTTTGAGGTGACGATCCGAGATTATCAGTGCGATTGCACGGCCTTCTTTGCTGCTTCCAAGCTGGCAATCACCCTGTCACACCACGCGTCAAACTCGGGGTCTTCCTTCTGGCATTGTGGATGCGACATCATGTAGTCCACACAGATGCGAGCGCCTTCGTCAAAACGAGTAGTGCATTTAAATTCAGGCACCAACCGCTTGATCTTCGAATTGTCAAAGACGACAGAAACAGCCTTATCTCCGATCAAACTGCCCTGATAATCATAAGGAGCAACTGAAGCTAAGAACTCAGAGGAGACGTGATAAAGCAGAGGAGTGACGCCCAAGGCTCGGCCCACCGCTTCATAAATCTGGTTCCAGCTCAAACTTTCATCAGAAGTAATATGCACTGCCTCACCAATCGCATGAATATTGCCCATCAAGCCGACAAAACCGACAGCAAAATCCTTGTTGAACGTGACAGTCCACAACGAGGTGCCATCGCCCTGAACAATAACCGGCTTGCCCTGCTTCATGCGCTGCAAAACCTGCCAACTTCCTTGGCTACCGTCAACACCGATGGGAACATTACGCTCATCATACGTGTGGCTAGGGCGAACAATAGTGACAGGGAAACCGTCATTGCGGTAAGCATCCATCAGCACACGTTCGCAGGCAATCTTATTGCGCGAATACTGCCAATAGGGGTTCGCTAAGGTAGTGCCTTCAGTAATGCGATAATCACGGTTGGGCTTGGCATAGGCCGATGCTGAGCTGATGAAAATATACTGATCCGTCATACCAGTGAACAGGCGGATATCACGCTCTACCTGCTCCGGGACGAAGGCAATAAATTCGGCAACCGTGTCAAAGTGACGGCCTTCCAACAGTTCGCGAACTTCATCCTCATTATTCATGTCAGCGACGAGTAACTCCACGCCTTGGGGGAGTTCATCATTGCGATGGCCGCGATTGATGAGTGTGACCTCCCAGCCCTTCTCCACCAAGAGGCGAGTGATAGCAGAACTAATAGTTCCTGTTCCGCCAATAAGTAATGCGCGCATTTTGCTCCTTTGCATTGCGACTTGAATCTGCCTCATGAGCAGAACTGCATGCATGCTCGAAAGCCAATACACACAGTATTTCCATAATCTCACGTTAGGAAGCTTCGCAGAAGCGAATTGCGAGAAAGGCGGAAAGAAAGAAATTTCCGTGAGAAAACTGGCTGATAATCTCAAGAAATTAGCGTTTTCTTACCCAAGAGAGAGGTGTCTCTCAGTGATTTTTCAGTGAAGAAGGGGTAGGATAGAAGCAACCTGAGACAGGGAAGAGCTCAGGACCCATTCGATGAATTTTTCATCGTCCGACCAAAGGAGGTCACCATGGACATCGTTGTTACCGGTCGTCATACCACTGTGAGCGACAAGTTCCACGACGTTGTTGACACCAAGATGCAAAGAGTAGAAACGATCGCTCCTGACGTTTCTCGCATTCAGGTTGTGGTGACTCGTGAAGGAAACCCAAGCCAAGCCGACACTGCAAAGCGCGTCGAGCTGACCATCATCGCAGGCCGCGACGTGGTGCGTGCAGAAGCTTCGAGCACTGATGAGTACTCCGCACTCGACCTCGCACTGGATAAGCTGACCCTGCGCCTGCGCCGTACGCGCGATCGCCGTAAGAACCATCGTCGCGGTTTGGAGAACGTGCCGGCACCAGACCTCGCAGCAGAGTTCGAACTGCAGAAGGCTGTGGAGCGCGCTGAGAACGAAGAGCAAGCTCCGAACGGTGCTGACGCTCTGGCGAAGGAACTGGACCCAGGCGAGTCGATTGAAGTTCAGGTGGGCGACACCCCAGTCGTCATCCGCCGTAAGCTGCACATCGCAGAGCCAATGACTATCGATGATGCTCTGTACCAGATGGAGCTGATCGGCCACGACTTCTTCCTGTTCACCAACTCGGCCAATGGTCGCGCCTCGGTTGTGTACCGCCGCCACGGTTACTCCTACGGTGTGTTTGAGATTGACACTGCGGATAACCTGCGCAAGGCACGTGAAGCAGCACGCAAGGCTGCAAAGAAGGCCTGATACTTGCTTTCCCCGACGCTGCTTGGTGTAAGGAATACGGCAGCGAAGGAAACAGATAGAGAATAATGAGCCTCTTCCTCACCTGACGCTGTTGGGTTGAGGGAGAGGCTCATTTTGTCTGAGATTACGCAAACGCGGGTATATATGTGTCAAAGCTGATAATCTGTGAGGAAAAGTACAGAAAAATCCCCGTTTTTTATTGGCATGTATCCGCGCCAGCCTTTAAGATTGGGAATGTTTGTTATCGAAGCTCGCATGGCGAGCATACGACGGGAGTGAACAGTGGCATCTCTTCTTGATAAAGCCCTGCGTGTTGGCGAAGGCCGACAGCTCAAGAAACTCCAGTCTGTGGTGGACAAGACGAACGGCTTTGAGCCGAAGATCTCCGCTCTCACGGACGAGGAGCTGAAGGCACAGACCAGCAAGTTCAAGGAACGCCTGAAGAAGGGCGAAACCCTGGACGACATCATGCCGGAAGCTTTCGCAACAGTACGTGAGGCTGCTAAGCGCGTTATTGGTCAGCGTCCCTACGACGTTCAGATTATGGGTGCTGCTGCACTGCACTGGGGTAACATCGCCGAAATGAAGACTGGCGAAGGTAAAACCTTGGTCGCAACCATGCCAAGCTACCTCAACGCTCTCACTGGTGAGGGCGTGCATGTCGTCACAGTCAACGACTACTTGGCAAGCTATCAGTCTGAGTTGATGGGTCGTGTGCACCGCTTCCTCGGTTTGAGCGTGGGCTGCATTCTCACCAGCCAGAAGCCAGCAGAGCGCCGCAAGCAGTACGCTGCCGACATTACTTATGGCACCAACAACGAATTCGGCTTCGACTACCTGCGTGACAACATGGCATGGGATAAGTCCGAGCTGGTTCAGCGCGGCCACCACTACGCCATCGTCGATGAGGTCGACTCCATCTTGATCGATGAGGCTCGAACCCCACTCATTATTTCTGGTCCAGCAGAAGGCGGTGTTACCCGTTGGTACCGCCAGTTCGCTACCTTCGTGCCCAACCTGACTCGCGACGTGGATTACACCGTTGATGAGAAGAAGAAGACCATCGGCATTCTCGACCCTGGCATTGCCAAGGTGGAGGATTGGCTGGGCATTGATAATCTTTATGAGCCAAACAATACGGCTCTCATCGGCTACCTCAACAACGCCATCAAGGCCAAGGAACTCTTCCTGCGTGACCGCGACTACGTGGTAACCGGCGGAGAGGTGCTCATCGTCGACGAGCATACCGGCCGTGTGCTGCCAGGCCGTCGCTACAACGAGGGCTTGCACCAGGCGCTGGAAGCCAAGGAAAACGTGGAGATTAAGGCTGAGAACCAGACTTACGCCACCATCACCTTGCAGAACTACTTCCGCATGTACGACAAGCTGTCAGGCATGACTGGTACTGCAGAAACTGAGGCAGCCGAGTTCAACAACACCTACAAGTTGGGTGTGATCCCGATCCCGACGAATAAGCCAATGATTCGCCAGGATAAGGATGATCTGATCTTCCTGTCCAAGAAGGATAAGCTCACCGCCATCATCAAGGATGTTGCCGAGCGCTACCGCAAGGGCCAGCCCGTCCTGCTCGGTACTGCTTCGGTCGAATCTTCTGAAGTGGTGTCTGTGCTTCTCGACCGCGCTCATATTCCTCACACCGTGCTCAACGCCAAGCAGCATGAGCGTGAGGCAGCCGTCGTTGCCGTCGCAGGCCGTAAGGGTGCTGTGACCGTGGCAACCAACATGGCAGGCCGTGGTACCGATATTATGCTCGGCGGTAACGTCGAATTCCTGGCTGACCAGAGGCTGAAGAAGGAAGGCTACTCGCCAGAGGACACTCCGGAAGATTACGAGAAGCTGTGGGCTCCAACCTTGAAGAAGGTTAAGGAAGAGGTCAAGGCTGAGCACGAGGAAGTCGTCAAGCTCGGCGGCCTGTACGTGTTGGGTACCGAGCGCCACGAATCTCGCCGTATTGATAATCAGCTGCGCGGCCGTTCTGGCCGTCAGGGCGACCCCGGTGAGTCTCGCTTCTACCTGTCGCTGGAAGACGATTTGATGCGTCTGTTCAACACCCAGCTGGTGGCTCGCACCATGCGTTCGAGCTTGCCAGAAGGTGAGCCAATCGTCTCCAAGCAGGTGACCAAGGGCGTACGCAACGCTCAGAAGGCTGTCGAATCGCGTAACTATGAGATTCGTAAGAACGTTCTCAAGTACGACGACGTGATGAACAAGCAGCGTACCGTCATCTACAAGGAGCGCCAGAAGGTGCTCAAGGGCGAGGACATCTCCAAGGATATTCAGGTGTTCCTGCGCCACACGGTCACCGCTTACGTGAACAACGCTCTGGTGAGCCAGAAGGATGACGCTCATCTCGACCTCACCGGTTTGTGGAAGGCGCTGGCAACTTTGTACCCCATTACCTTGGATATGAACGAGGTTGCCGCTCGCATCGCTAACGGTGGTAATGAGCCAGAGGGCTTCGACGCTTCCAACCCAGAGGAATACAGCCCAGCTAAGGGTGTGAAGCCACTCAAGCATGACAAGGCTGTTGCCCTGATTATCAAGCTGGTGGTTGAGGACGCTCAGAAGCAGTATCAGCTGCGTGAGGACGTCATGGGCGAGGATGCTATGCGCAACCTCGAATGCCGCGTTCTGCTCTCTGTTCTCGACCGCAAGTGGCGTGAGCACCTCTACGAGATGGACTACTTGAAGGACGGCATTGGCCTGCGTGGTATGGGCCAGCGCGATCCTCTGGTTGAGTACCAGCGTGAAGGCTACCGCATGTACAACTCGATGGCCGACGCCATTCGCGAAGAGACTCTCCAGATTCTCTTCCACATTGATTTGGCTGAGGCTCGTCGTGACCTCTCGCAGGAGGCTGAGGCTCTTGATGAGCTGCAGACTTCCGGCCCGCAGGATCCAAGCGAGGAGAGCGCTTCCGCTGCTTCTGCTTCTGATGCTGCTTCTGATGAGGCAGTGGAGGGTGCTGAAACTTCTGAAGAAGAGGGAACCGAGACTAGCGCTTCGGCTCATCCAGAAGAGGGCAGCGACCCGATTGTGGGTATGCAACCTCTGAGCCACGCTGACCAGGAGGCTTCGACCAAGGAGCGCATTAGCCGCGGCTTGGCTGCTCAGGAGCACACTCCATGGTCGGATGGTCGCACCTTCCCAGGCACTCCGAAGAATGCACTGTGCCCATGCGGTTCTGGTCGTAAGTACAAGATGTGCCACGGTCAGAATGAGAAGGCTGAGAGCGGCGAGTGAGCCTTCTTCGCGCATCAGCGCGAGAGGAGAGCTCCTCAGCTGTTCATGAGATAACAAACCAAAAAGCTGGTCTTCGGGCCAGCTTTTTTGTTATCCGTCGCAGGCTCGGTTACTCCGGTGCTCTCGCTGCGGATAGGCGCTGGTTGGATCGAGTGCCGGGTAGAGCGAGTAAGATGTGCGGGCGCACACATGCGCACAACACACATACGTTGAAAACGCGCGCAATGTAGTTGCTTATCGATAGACTTATAATCACAAAGCTTAATGGAAACGTTAGCGGTTTTCGCAGCCGAAAATAGGCCGCAACGTGAGAGAGGCTAGCTGGAAAGCTAGGAATTGCAAGGGAGCACTATGTACTCGTTGGGTATTGACATCGGTGGCACCAAGATCGCAGCTGGCGTGTTTGATGAAAACCACAAGCTGGTCAAGCGCACACAAGTTCCAACTCCACAAACCGCAACGGCAATCAATGCTCAGATCGCCAGCATGTACCGTGAGGCCGTTGAGGAACTGGGCAAGATCGAGGCAATCGGCATTTCCGCAGCAGGCAATGTTGCAGCAGATCGTCGCACCATGACCTTCTCCGCCAACATTCCTGCATGGATTAACTACCCACTGGCCGACCACATTGAGGAACTCATCGACCACGAAGTTCCTGTCATCGTAGAAAACGATGCTAACTCCGCCGGCTGGGGTGAGTACATCGTCGGCGCTGGCAAGGGCACTAAGAACATGGTCATGCTCACCGTCGGCACCGGCCTGGGTGGCGCAATCATCATCAACGGTCAGCTCTACCGCGGCTCCTTCGGCATGGCCGCTGAGGTGGGCCACCTGCCTATGGTTCCTGATGGTGAGACCTGCGGTTGCGGTCTGCGTGGTTGCGCTGAGAAGTACATTTCCGGTACTGCACTCGAGCGTTTCGCCCGTTCTGCCGTTCGTCGTCGGCCTCAGAAGGGCGCTCGTCTGCTTGAGCTCGCCGGTGGCGATATCGACGCTATTCGTGGCGAGATGGTTTCCCAGGCTGCTAAGGAAGGCGATGAGCTCGGCCTTTACGCCTTCAACAAGATCGGCGAGTGGCTGGGTCGCTCCATGGCTGCTATTGCTACTGTTTTGGACCCTGATACCTTCATTATCGGTGGCGGCGTTGTCGCTGTGGGTGACCTACTCATGAAGCCAGCCGAATACAACTTCGTGCGCTTCCTCCAGGCTGCTGCTTACCGTCCTCACGCTCAGGTTTTGGTGGCAACTGCTGGTAACGACGCTGGCATGATCGGTGTCGCTGACCTCGCCATGCAGGAAGTCCTGAACAAGCAGAACGCTTGAGATTATCACTGCGTTTCATCAGCAGAGGCTGGATGAGGTGCACTGATGGAAAGTGGCCGGAAGCTCAGCTTCCGGCCACTTTTTTGTGTACTGATAATCTGGAGAAATTCAGAGGCGAGCACCAGAGTCGAAACTCTGCGTATCGCCACCAGCATACGGGTCAGCAGTGTTGGGGTAGGGGGCTTCGTCGTGACGGCGAGAACCCAGCCATTCACCCAGCAGCCACAACACGCCGATAGCAAAGAGCAGGCCACCCAAGTACTGCGCAAAGTTACCGACGAGCGGGATGAGCGGGCCGAGGAAAGCAAGAACCAAGCCCACAGCAATCAGGCTCGTGCTCGTAATCGCCACGCGCGGCTGAATGCGTGCGTTTGATGAGGTGGTGAGAGTGCGCGGGTCGGGGTCGCGCTCTTCGAGCAGCTCTTCGTTAGTCAGTGGACGGTGAGGCTGCTTGCTGTGTTCAGAGCGTGACTTCTTGGTAGTGGCAATCTTGCGCTGTTTTGCTTCTTGTTTGGCCTCGCGCTTGAGCTGCTTCACCAGCTCGTTATGGCGGCGCTGATCAGCCTGGGAAGCGGCCTTCTCAAATTCTTGTGCGGTACGAGAGTGGGCAAGGTCAGAAAGGTCGGTGGAGTCGAGGAGAGCTTGCCATGCCTGCGAATCAGATGTGTCCGAAGGGTTTGCGGAAGGCTGTGAGTTTGCGGGAGAGGCGGGGCTGCCAGAAGGCTGTTGAGCACCAGATGTGGCAGATGCCGGGAAAGTGTCATGAGCCGAGGTGTCGGGCTGTCGAGTTTCGTCATTGTTGCTAAAATCCTGAGTGGACATGCTCCCATTCTAGGGGAGTTTCACGTTGTGGGAAAGGCGAAGGCTATGAAGAGGCCACTCAAGCTGTACTGGTTCTATATTCGAGTCTTGGGTGGATTTGCGTGGCGTCGCTTCACACCAACCGTGAAAGGCCTGGAAAATATTCCGAAAGCAGGCCCGCTGATTTTGGCAGCCAACCACTTGGCGGTGATCGACGACGCTGTCATCCCGCTGACCTTCCCGCGCATGGTGCACTACATGGCCAAGGAAGAGTACTTTACCGGTAAAGGCATTCGCGGCGCTTTCAAAAAGTTCTTCTTCACCTCGGCGGGTACTTTCCCGGTGAACCGTTCGGGCGGTGGAAAGTCAGCCGATGCACTGCTGCACGCTAAGGAGATTTTGGAGCGTGGGGAAGTGTTCGGCATTCACCCGGAGGGAACGCGCTCGCCTGATGGCAAGTTGTATCGCGGCCATACGGGTGCGGCTCGTTTGGCTTTGCAGACCGGGGTATCGATTCTTCCTGTGGGCTTGATTGGCACGAATGATGCGCAGCCGATCGGCCAAGTCATGCCGAAGAAAGTTCACGTTGAAATCCGCTACGGCAAGCCTATTGAGGTGGAGAAGGTGGAGAACCCCACTCATGAGCAGGTTCGTGAGCTGACCAACCTGATGATGAAGAAGATCGCCGAGCTTACCGACCAAGAGTATGTGAATGAGTACGCTCAGGTGGTGAAGAAGCGGATGAAGGAAGAGCGCGAAGCTCAGCTTGCGGCCGCGGCTGCGTCAGAATCTTCGCCAGAGGCCGCGCCAAAGGGCAACTGAGACCGCGCCGCGACGACCGCCGCGGCAACCGCTCCACAAGGTCGCTGCACAGACGGGATCAGAGCTTACACCAAAGTCAGAGTGATGACGGTTGGCTTGCCGTTGGTATCGCGCAGGCGTGCCTTCGTGTTGCCCGGAATCGACTGACTGAACACCTGGTGGAGCAGTTCGCCGATCAGCGACTTCTGCGTTTTCACCTCAAAGCCCAAGGCTTCCAGCTTCCTGACCGCATCGTCTTTAGACAAGCCGATGACGTTCGGAACCGTTGCCATTTCTGGGCCGCGAGACACCACCATGGTAATCTCCGAGTTTTTTGCAACCTGCTGGCCTTCCCCAGGCTTAACGGCGATGACAGCGCCTTGAGCAACGGTATCGCTAAACTCTTCGCTGACTTTCACCTTCAGGTGCGCATTTTCCAGCTCTTTCTGCGCCTCGTCGGCAAGCTTTCCGGCGACTGCAGGGATGATGACCGGCTGCGGGCCCTTGGAAACGACGAGGGAGATTGATGCCTGATCTTTCTTGATGAAAGTGCCCGGCTGCAGGGACGTGCTGATAATCTTGCCCTTGCCGATGGCGTCAGAATAAACTTCGCTCACCTTCGCCTTGACGTGCGCGCTGGTCAGACGCGAGGAGTAGGCGCTCCACACGCTACCCTCTACTGCGCACTGGCCGGTGGCGCCTTGCAAATTCGACGGTTTGGCAGAGCTGGTCGGCGCTTTCTCGAGGTGTTGGCTGGTTGCCCCATTGGCCAAAGTTGTCGACAAAAGATTGTCACAGCTTGCGCTGATCGCAGGAATACGCAGATAACTGCCCGGTCCGACGAGCTGATACCAGGCGTAGTAGCCGCCTGCACCACCGCCGGCGAGAAGGGCCACGACGAGAGCAGTGATAGCAATTTTGCGGCCAGTGTGCTTTGGTTTTGCCGCGCTGCGAGCCATGGCCTGGGTCGGCGCTGTGGGTTGAGTTGGCACGGAAGAATGTGCGGAAGGTGGCAGCGGGCGCGTCGCCTGCTGTGCTGAGGTTTTTGGGCTCACCACGGTTTGCCAGCGCAAGTCAGAACCGGACTGGGCTTGACGCGGGGATCTGCTGTGGACGCGCGTTGGCTGAGTAGAACTCGCGCCAGTCGAGCTAGCGGCTGTGGTAGTGCTGTGCACAGGGTAAGAGGCGCTCTGCAAATCTTGGGTATTGGCGGCGCTGCTAGCACTGTTCGCGCTGTGCGCAAGGTCCGGCAATGTTTCGAAAGGCTTACGCGCTGCAGGCTGCGGAGTTTGCACCGCAGTGCGCTGTGGGTATTGCGAAAAGCGTGAAACCGACGGAGCAGGAGCAGTGGAAGCTGAAGCCTGGGGGCGTGGGGCAGCACCAGCAAGCGCAGAAAGAGCGGATGACGACGCTGGTAATCTTGAGGGATCATGCCGAAAAGCGAGCTGCTCAGAGCTCAACTCACGCTTCACCTGCGCAACAAGCTTGCCAGCAGCTTGACCATCCTCAGGCCTGCTCGCCGCCGAACGAGAAGTGAGGGTGGCCACCAACTCCACCACAGGGCGGGCAAACTGAGGGTCGATGCTGGTAAGCGAGGGGACATCCTGATTGACATGCTTGAAAACCATGGTCATCGGGTTTTCCGAGCGGAAGGGGATGTCACCTGTGAGCATTTCCCAGGCCATCATGCCCACCGAATAGACGTCGGCAGTAGGGGAAACGACGTCACTTTCCAGCGTTTCTGGCGCCACATATGCGGCAGTGGCGAGCATGAGCCCCGACGTACCGGTAGTCTGCGTACTCATCATTTTTGCCAAGCCAAAATCGCCAATTTTCACAACGCCGCGAGAGGAAATGAGCACGTTTTCTGGCTTCATATCCCGATGCGTGATACCAGCCGAGTGGGCGGCCGCCAAGCCATCGAAAACGGCGGTAAGAATGTTGAGCGTATCCTTCACGCTCAGCGGCGCAGAAGTTTCGAGAACGTGACGCAGATCCTGGCCTTCAACGTACTCCATGACGAGGTAGGGCAGGCCAGTGGATGTGGTGCCAGTGTCATAAACCTGAACGATGTGATTATTGGCCACACGAGCAGCTGCAGTGGCTTCCGTGTGGAAACGGCGGCGGAATTGCTCGCCGTGCTCGCCATGAGCGAGGCCCGAGTGGATGATCTTGAGCGCAACACAACGCTCCAAGCGCTGGTCCATGGCAACGTAAACACTTGCCATACCGCCTTGCGCGAGAAGCTTTTCAATAGCGTAACGCCCGTCGATAATCTCACTCATGTTCATTCTTCCTATACTAACCGTGACAAGATATTTGGCAGGCGAGATGCTTTACTTCACGCCGAGCATACGCGCGCAAATGAAGCGCACTCGCTCCCAGGCTTGCTCGGAAATGGGTGACGCTTGCGGCTGGTGTTGGGCTTGAGGTTCGTCTTGGCCACAAGCTTGAGCGTGCAGAGCGTGTTCGAGCTTATCCAAAGCCTCGTCGCAGGATTGCTTCAGCTCCTGCAAGCGCTGCCAGGAGCGTTCGATAGCTCCAGAGCGCTGGAAAATAGCCATTACTTGGGCAACATCTTCGTTGGTGCGCGCAGACTTGCTGTACAGGTTAATGAGGGTGTGGCGGTCATCCGGGTCGGCCAAAATCAGGGCGTCAGCGAGCAAAATAGTGCGCTTGCCTTCATGAATATCACCGCCGAGGGGTTTGCCCGTGGGCGGGTTCGAGGGCACAACGTCCATCAGATCATCGTGGATTTGAAAGCCGATTCCTACCGGCCTGCCAATCTCGAAGCCTGATAATCTGGCGAAATTCTCGTCAAGCCCGGCGCACAACAAGCCCAAAGTAAACGGAATGATGCTGGTGTAGGAGGCCGTTTTGCGTTCATAGACGCTCCAACAGTTAACGACGATTTCCTCAGGATTATTAAGCGGCGTGATGGAATTCGCCTGGTCGAGAACCTGGCCGATTTCCACCTCGCGCTGCATGGTGAGCATGGCCGTCATGACGGCAGAAGAGAGCTGCGCTGCAGTCTGGGACTCAGCGTGAGCTTGAGGCTCAGCGTGAGTTTGAGCGTGGGCTTGAGGCTCGGTGCGGAGATGTACTGCGGTTTCGGCTTGAGCCTGCGAGCAAGCGTTATTCGCGGCAATCAACGAGATTGTGGCAAAAAGATCGCCCAACATAATCGCCAGACCGCGGCCACCCACCACCTGGGAGTGCTGGTCAACACTCGTGTGGAAAAGCTCAGAATAATGCGAATATTGCTGGGCGAGGGCGACCCACGCGGAATCCTCTCCGCGGCGCAGCACCGACTCATCCATAATGTCGTCGTGAACGAGAGCTCCCGTTTGGAACAGCTCCAGCGCGCAAGCAAGGTCGAGGGCAAAAGGATCGAGCGGCTCAGAGGTAGGGGTAGCGGCGGGGCTCGAGGTGGCGTCAGAGTTATTGCGAGCGTCGCCGCGAGGGTTGAGCGCGGAAAAAGCAAGCAAACCCAGGGCCCTCAGACGCTTGCCACCCTCATCAGAAGAGTGCGCCTGCTCAGCAACAGCACGCATGAGGGCAGCTGACGGCGTGGAATCCGGGTCAGGGTAGGCCAGTTCGCTGATCAGCGCGCACAAACGCTGGTTTACCTGATCTTTTGCACTGCTGTACCAATCCACAATGTACCTCCCGTTGGTCCCCACTTAAATCCTACTCTGAGGCGCGTTTCGCTTCCCACTCGCAACTTATCCACATTTTGAGAAAAAACATGTTCGCCCTTGCTCCCTCTGATTTCCTGAGATTATCAGTCAACCGACGAAAGGACGAGCAATGTTACCTTCCACTTACATGACCCCTGCGCTGACCTTTGTGGAGCATGCGCATAAAGAATTCTTGCGTTACACCGCAACCATCTCCACTGACCCGCTACGCAGTGCTCTTCAAGGAGAATCTGCGGGAAAACGAGGAGCAAAGAGCCAACCGCTGACCTCGCGAACTAGTCCGCTCTCACGAGGAGTAGAACTGTGGAGGAGCTTTGAATTCGCTGCCTACCTGCCCATTCTGCTGTGGTGGTATAGCCTCGTTCAATGCGAAAAGCCGGTAAAGCGACGTTTCAGCGAAGCACCCGTGAGCGAGCAGCAAATAGAGAACGTTGTTAAATTCGTCTCCACTAACCCCTCTTTTGATATTGGGGAGCAGGTGAGTAGGCAAGTAGGCGCACTTTTCGATGGTTCTGCCGCCGCGGATGATGCTCAGCAGGCAAGAGGTGGAGAGGGAGAGCGTATGGTTGCGTTGTTTGCCTACGCCTGCCACAATTGCCTCGCGTTTCGCGATGCCATACTGTTGTGCAACTTTACGAGCATGACGTTCGAGCAGCTTGTTGATGTGGCGTTTACTCCACATGCGCCGGCCTCTCAGCAGGCGATCACTGAGCATTTGACGGCTGCATTGAAGAAACCTCAAGAATATCTGCTGTGCCGGGCTTCACGCGCAGTGAGTTTCCTATTATGCGCGCTACAACAATTAGAAGGTGCAGATAGGGTGCAACCTCTCGCGATGAGTTCCTACTTGTTATGGTGGGGTGGAAGAGTGGCGGAAAGTACGGCATTAGCATTCCGAGCGCTCGACCTTGACCCGCAGTGCTCATTAGCTCGTATTGTGGTGAAAGCGAATGAGGCCAGAGTTCTTGCGCATTGGAAGAGTGAACCGCACTGGCCCGTAGCCTAAGCGTGTGGGCAAGAGGCTGACGGTCCTCTCGATGGGCGAGCAAGCTCATTGAGCGTCAACTCGCGTAGGATTTCGTGGCATGGGAATAAAATAGCCTTCTTGACTGTTTATAGCCTTGGTGGAGTTTGCTTGTTACCACGAAGGTAACTGTGATGAGGAGGGCATTTGGTGACACGAGCCACACAGTCTTCAGCAAAGAAAACTGCAGCAAAGGCTGCAACTAAGAAAGCTGAAGAGGCCACTCAAACAGTGGATGATTCTGAGGATGAAGAAGCTGCGAAGGCAGTAAAGCCGAAGAAGACCACACGAAAGAGCTCCAAGGCGAAAAGCACACGAGCTGGCGCTAAGGCCACCCCTGCTGACAAGAAGGAAAAGGAAGCAGAGGTTGACGACCTCGAGGACGATCGCTCTGCTGAGGACTTCGACGAAGACATGCCTCTCGACGACGGCGAAGACTTTGACTTGGATGACCTCGACCTCGATACCGATGAGGATGAGGATGAGGACAACGACGACTATGACGATTCTGACGACCTCGACGATGACTTAGAGGAGGATGAGGACGATGATGACGATGATGATTCTGTCACCGTCACTGAGTCTGCCAACGCCGAGCGCCCAACCGTCTCGTCGACTACCATTCCTGGTGAAACCATCGCCGACTACTTCGGCAAAAAGCGTAAGAAGAAGGTCGCCCAGCCAGGCATGAGCGGCGCCTACGTCGTGAGCAACGACGATGACGACGATGAGGATGTCACCCCTTCGGGCAACCCGAAGAGGCGTGTGGTGTCCTCCGGTGCTACTGCCGACCCGGTGAAGGACTACTTGAAGCAGATTGGTCGCGTTCCGCTGTTGACCGCTGCTCAAGAGGTTGACCTTTCCGAGCGTATTGAGGCGGGCCTGTATGCTCAGCACCTTCTGGACACTGAGGGTGAGGACATGAGCTTCAAGCGTAAGCGTGAGCTCAAGTGGGCTGCTAACGATGGTCGCAAGGCAAAGGATCACCTGCTTGAAGCAAACCTTCGACTCGTGGTGTCCCTGGCTAAGCGTTACACCGGCCGTGGCATGCTCTTCCTCGACCTTATTCAGGAAGGAAACCTGGGCCTGATTCGCGCCGTCGAAAAGTTCGATTGGAAGAAGGGCTTCAAGTTCTCCACCTACGCAACTTGGTGGATTCGTCAGGCTATCACTCGCGCTATGGCCGACCAGGCTCGCACCATTCGTGTTCCTGTGCACATGGTCGAAGTTATCAACAAGCTGTCTCGCGTTCAGCGTCAGATGTTGCAGGACTTCGGTCGCGAACCAACCCCCGACGAGTTGGCAAAGGAACTCGACATGCCAGTCGAGAAGGTCGAAGAAGTGCAGAAGTATGGTCGCGAACCAATCTCCCTGCACACTCCTCTGGGCGAGGATGGCGACTCCGAGTTCGGCGATTTGATCGAGGATACCGATGCCATCGCTCCACAGGATGCCGTCAGCTTCTCTCTGTTGCAGGAGCAGTTGCGCGATGTTCTCAGCACTTTGAACGAGCGTGACGCATCCGTGATTCGTATGCGCTACGGCTTGGATGACGGCCAGTCCAAGACCTTGGATGATATCGGTCGCGTGTGGGACGTCACCCGCGAACGTATTCGCCAGATCGAGGCGAAGACGATGAAGAAGCTCAAGGAAAAGAGCAGCTTGCGTCCATTGAAGGATTTCTTGGACGACTGAGTTCGTCTGAAGGCCGGCAAACATGCCGGCCTTTGTTTTGTCATTTGCACGTGGCTAAACTGAGGCAGTCGAAAGGGTGAATAAGTGGCAACGTCTTACTCCTCGAAAAATATTGCAGTTCTCGAAGGTTTGGATGCCGTCAGGAAACGTCCTGGCATGTACATCGGAACCACCGACACTCTTGGCCTCATGCACTGCCTGTGGGAAATCATCGATAATTCCGTCGATGAAGCACTCGCCGGAGTCTGCACCAAAATCCGCGTGATTTTGCACAATGACGGTTCTGTCGAAGTGCAAGATAACGGCCGTGGTATCCCGGTGGACACCGAGCCGAAAACAGGCCTTTCTGGTGTGGAAGTTGTTCTCACCAAGCTTCACGCTGGTGCAAAGTTTGGCGAGTCCAGCTACAACCAGTCCGGCGGTTTGCATGGTGTGGGCTCTTCTGTGGTCAACGCTTTGAGTTCGCGTTTCGACGTGCAAGTTGACCGTGATGGCAAAACACATCAGATGCAATTCCACCTGGGTCATCCAGGCGTTTACACCGACACTGATCCTGCGCAGCCCAGCCCGAACTCTCCTTTTAAGAAGACGCGCAAGGGCAGGCCAACCGAGCTCGCAATTGTGGGTAGCGTTCCCAAGAAGCAGACAGGTACGCGCATTCGCTATTGGGCTGACCCGGAAATTTTCAACGCTACCGCACACTTTGACTATGACATGCTCATCGAGCGCGTCCGTCAAACAAGCTTCCTGGTTCCCAGCCTCACCATTGAGGTGGAAAATGAGTATGCCCCTGAGGATGCCCTCCAGATTATCAATGGCGAAGTAGTCAACCGCGAGCCAGCTGACACCACCGTTTCTGGTGAGAACGCACCTACCTATGACAGTCAGTCTGCAGTTTCTGACGCAGATCAGACTGCGGATGGTGACCTGGATAACAGCGCAGTGGAGAGTGCTGAGCCCGAAACCGATGAGGTGAGCACTGATAATCTGGAGGAAGACGAGGCGGTAAGTGAGACCACGAGGGCTAAAGTTGCCGGAGAAGAAGCCCACCAACTGGCCAATATGCCTCGCCTGCAGACCTTCCACCATGAAGGCGGGCTCATCGACTTCGTCGACTTCCTTTCCCACGGCGAGCCCGTGTGCGACGTGTGGCATATTACCGGTCACGCCACCTACAAGGAAGAAACTCAGCAAGTCGACGCCAACGACGAGCTGCATGCGGCAACCGTGGAGCGCGATTGCGACGTCGACATCGCACTGCGCTGGACGTCCGGTTACGACACGGAGATTCGCAGCTTCGTCAACGTCGTGGAAACCCCCGGCGGCGGAACTCATGTGGACGGCTTCCTCAACGCGGTAACCAAGCAGATTCGCTCCACCATGGAAGCCAACGCGCGCAAGTACAAGGTGAACCTCAAGGATAGCAACCAAAAGATCGAACGCGACGATCTGAGCGCCGGTCTCGTTGCCGTGGTTGCCGTGCGCATTCCGGAACCGCAGTTCCAAGGCCAGACGAAGGATATTCTCGGCACCGCACAGGTCAAGCCGATCGTCACGCGCATTACCAACAAGCAGTTTGGTGAGATGATCACCGGTTCACGCCGCGGCTTCAAGGTGCAAGCGCAGAATGTGCTGGAGAAGATCTCGGGCGAAATGCATGCACGCATTCAGGCGCATAAGGCCAAGGAAGTCACCAGGCGTAAGAACGCTCTGGAATCAGCCGCCATGCCTGCCAAGCTGTCCGACTGCCTTTCAGGTAACGACGATATTGCTGAGTTGTTCATCGTCGAGGGCGATTCTGCACTCGGTACTGCTAAGGCTGCACGTAACTCGACTTTCCAAGCTTTGCTGCCAATTCGCGGCAAGATTTTAAACGTGGAAAAGGCGAGCTTGAACCAGATGCTGAACAATGCAGAATGCTCGGCCATCATCCAGGTGATTGGTGCTGGCTCGGGTAAGGATTTCGACCTTTCCTTGGCTCGGTACAACAAGATTGTCATGATGACTGATGCAGATGTGGATGGTGCGCACATTCGCATTCTTCTACTCACACTCTTCTACCGCTATATGCGTCCGCTTATTGAAGCAGGCCATGTGTATGCTGCTGTTCCGCCACTGCACCGTATCGCTTTGACGGGTTCGCATAAGGGGGAGTTGCTCTACACCTACTCGGAGGAGCAGTTGAGCGAAAAGCTTGCCGAATTGGATAAGAAGCATATCACCTATGATCCAGATGTGCAGCGCTACAAGGGTTTGGGTGAGATGGATGCTGATCAGTTAGCAGAAACCACGATGGACCCGCGCTCGCGCTTGCTGCGTCGCATTACGATGGATGATGCCACTCATGCAGATGAGATTTTCAGCCTGCTGATGGGCGATGAGGTTCCTCCGCGCAAGCAGTTCATTGTCGATAATGCTGATACTTTCGACCGTTCGCAAATCGACGCTTGATAGTTCAGCACAGTAACAACACGAGATTATCAGCGCGCGATAAACAGCGACTAATGAAGCGATCAGGAACAGTGAGCACAGTGACGCAAGCGCCCCGCTCGGTGAGGAGCGGGGCGCTTTGTTGTGTACTGATAATCTGGAGAAATACTGAGTTTACAAGCCAAGAGTGGCGATGACTGCTGGGAGCTCGCGGCCAGAAGCGTCACGGCGCATATCAACGCTCGGCAACTCAACCGGCTGGCCAGAGGCGTCAAGGGCGTGCATCGGGAACGGAGCAACGAAAGCGTGAATCAGCTCGTCTTGACCCACCAGGAACTTCTGCACGCGAACACCATGAGTTCCACGACCCTTCGTCGGGTACTGTGCCAGAGGGGTGAGCTTGGCAAAACCAGGGTAAGTGCCTGGCAGCAAGTCACGCTGACCAGCCACAGTGAGCACCACTGCGCCTTGGAATTGAGCCGGGTCAGCAGCAGGGTCAGAGGTGTCACCCGTCCAACTGAGCGCTCCAGCAGCAACCACGCTGAAAGTCAACACACGAGGAGAAGCCTCACCATTCTTGCCCTCTTCGAGCGCGATGCCCTTCATACCAGCAGAGTTGCGCCTCTGAGCGCGCACCTCACTTGCCGGGAAGGTCAGCAGCTTCGCGTCAGTTGTGATAAAGACCAAACGGTCCTCATCCTGGGCGAGGGAGGCTCCAACCACCTGATCCATCTCACCAGCGTCATTGGCTTTCAGCGAGATGACCGGCCAGGAGTCGAGAGTGGTGGGGATGTCATCCATGCTCCACCGTTTCACCACGCCTTGAGCAGTGCCCAAGGCAAGGCTCAGAGTGGAAGTATCCGAGCTGGGCAGCGGAATGGCAGCGACCACATGCTCACCGGCAACAGGGTCAGTATCATGCGTGTACTGCAACAGCTCATCTGCACTCACGCCATGCGCCACCGCCAAATCTGGGGTAGCAGCGACCACAGGCAAATCCATCACGTTGGCCAACACCAAGCGGCCTGCAGTGGTAATCAGAGCGTAACGCGAGCGCGTAGTGGTAGCAAAGGCCGAGCGAACCGCATCATGAGCGGCACGAGGAGTGGAGGCATCGCGGGTGGAGAACAAGTCCATCGCCGATTCACCCATCCTGGCAATCTGTCCGTCTGCGCTCAACACGACAGTTGCAGGAGCGTCGTCGATTTGCAAAACCTCAGAAGCATCCTGTGTTTTCAAAGCTTGAGAGACAGCAGCCGTGTCAATCACGGTGAGGTCGTGAGCGCCATGTGGTGCAGAAGCGGCAGGAGGAAGGCCGGCGCCCAGAGCATCGGCGCCAGCAACACCAGCGGTACCAGAAGCCCCATCACCAGACGCGGCAGCCGTAGTAGCTCCGCCAGAGCGAGCGCCAGCAAGCGAGCCCTGAGCTGCGACGAGCGCACCCTCATCACTCATAATTACCGTGCGACGAGCGTCACCATAAGCCTTGGCGGCCTGATCCATCTCCTCAATCACGACGTTATCGCGCTTCTCATCTGAATCGAGAATCTCCTGCAGCTCCTCGATCGTGCGGCGCAGATCATCGCGCTCCGCCTCGAGCTCGATACGGCTCATCTTCGTCAAACGACGCAACTGAAGGTCAAGAATGTACTTCGCCTGCACCTCGTCCAGGTCGAAGACAGCCATCAAACGTTCGCGAGCAGCCTCCGGATTCTCCGACGAACGGATCACCTGAATAACCTCATCAATGTCGACGAGAGCAAGCAGCAAACCCTCCACCAGGTGCAAGCGCTCCTGCGCCTTACGCTGGCGGAACTGAGAACGGCGAGTGATGACGTCACGACGGTGGTTAATCCACACCTTGAGCAGCGCCTTCAAACCCAGAGTGTGAGGCCTACCATTCACCAAAGCCACGTTGTTAATGGTGAAGGGGCTTTCCAAAGGTGTGTTGCGGTAGAGTTGGGCGAGCACAGCGGCCGGGTCAAAGCCCGACTTCACGCTAATCACCATCTTCAAACCATTGGTACGATCGGAAAGGTCGACAGCGTCAGAAATACCGTCGAGCTTCTTTTCCTTCACGCACTGACCGATACGCTCCAACACCTTTTCAGGGCCGACCATATAAGGAAGTTCGGTGATAACAATGCCCTTCTTGCGCGCTGTCACGTTTTCCACGTGGGCGCGAGCGCGGGTCACAAAGGTGCCCCGTCCAGTCTCATAGGCTTCACGAATACCCGATTGGCCCATAATCACACCACCGCCTGGAAGGTCAGGACCAGGAATGAAGCGCATCAGCTCATCGAGCGTGGCATCGGGGTGGAGCATCACATGCTTGGCAGCTGCCACCACCTCACGCAGATTGTGCGTGATCATATTCGTGGCCATACCCACGGCAATACCCTGAGAACCGTTGACCAAAAGGTTCGGAATAGCCGCAGGCAACACATCTGGCTCGCTCAGCTTGTTGTCGTAGTTAGGGGAGAAGGGCACGGTTCCCTCATGAATATCAGCATTCATGGCCAGCGCCGCCGCTGCTAATCTTGCTTCGGTGTAACGAGATGCTGCAGGGCCGTCATCCAGCGAGCCGAAGTTACCGTGACCATCGACGAGAGGCAAGCGCATGGCAAAAGGCTGAGCGAGGCGAACCATTGCCTCATAAATCGAAGAATCGCCGTGAGGGTGGAGCTTACCCATCACTTCGCCCACGGCTCGAGCGGACTTCATGTACGGCTTATCCGGTGTCAGGTGCATTTCACCCATCTGGTAGATAATGCGCCTCTGCACGGGCTTCATGCCGTCTCTCGCGTCAGGGAGAGCGCGCGAGTAGATCACCGAGTAGGCGTACGCCAGGAAGGACGTATCCATTTCAGTTTTCAGCGGCGTATCGACGATCCTCATTTTCACCTCGCGAGGGTCGTACGCTGCTTGGGTTGGCGAATGCCTTTTGCTTGCCATAGCTCTCCTTTCGTGCGTCTGCTATTCTCTCACACTTGGGCGAAAGCTGAAAACCGAGTTTCATTGTGTGCTCAGGTTGACCCGTGTTGGAATAATAGAGGCATGTGCGCAACGGAAAATCCAACTGATAACGACAACAGCTCTCTCGACAACAGCTCTCTCGACACCAGTTCTCACAACAACGCTCTCCAGGACTCCACTTCTCATAGCGACCCTCAGAACCTCACCAATTCGACCCCCACAAATTCCCATGACACCCGCATCCCCGCCCCTCAAGGTGTAATCGACCAAACACCCGTGTGGGACCTTGCCGGTAGCTCGTACTCCAAGTACCGCACACTTTCCGCTATTCTCCCCGGCCTGTCCTCAGCGCTCGGCCACCCTGTTGCCACGGCGACGCAGACTGACCCACAAACCTGCCAGTCTGCTTTGGCTATTCCTCGGGTTTCATCCGCAGTGGTAATCCTGGTGGATGGTTTGGGCTATTTCAATCTGAAGGCAAAGCGCGAACATGCGCCTTTCCTCGCCTCGCTGCTGGGGGATGACTCTTCGTTTGCTGAGCAGAACAAGACTCATAGCCTGCGCACCTGCTACCCTTCGACGACTACCGCCGCATTAGCAACATTGGGAACGGGCACTTGCCCTGGTCTGACGGGAATGTTGGGTTACACGCAGCTCAACCCTCGCACCCATCGCATTACCCAGATGATCAAGTTTAAAGGCGCGATTCCGCCGGCCGATTTGCAGCGCGAGCCGACGATTTTCGAAAGATTATCAGCTCAGTCAGTTCGCGTGAGCAATGTGAGTTTGCCTGAGTTTAAGGGCACGCCTATGACGGAGGCGTGCTTACGCGGCGCAGACTTTGTTGCCGAGAACAAGCTGGACAAGCAGGCGCAGAAGGTGGTGGAGCTTGCCAGCCAGCCTGGCCTTACTTACTGGTATTTGCGCGAGGTTGACAAGGCTGGTCACCATTATGGTTGGTTTTCTCGCGAATGGGCGCAGGCCCTCGAGCAGGTTGATAATCTTATTCACACTGTTGCGAGCAGCTTACCGAAAGGTACTTTTTTGTGCGTGAGTGCCGACCATGGCATGGTAGAAACTGACTTAACGCGCCAGATTGACATTGCCAAGAATCCTGCCCTTCAAGACGGTGTTCAGCTGGTTGCAGGTGAGCCGCGCGCGCTGATGCTGTACACGAAGAAGAGTGCGTCAGTTGATGCGGTGGTTCAGCGCTGGCGGCAAGAGGTAGGTAAAGTTGCCACGGTGATGAGCAAGCAAGAGGCTATCGATTCGAGGTTGTACGGCTATTCGACGCCGCGTATTGAGGAAATGTTGGGCGATGTACTCGTGTATTGCCATGAGGATGTGACGATTGTAGATTCGCGCTTCCAAAAGCAGCCGGCGATGCAGATGCCAGGTGTTCATGGTTCAATGACGCGCTTGGAGGCGACGATTCCATGGCTCACGATGCTCGCTGAATAGAACGTATAGAAAGGCAGGGGAGAGGAGCAAAAAAGTAAAAAACGCAGTGCTCATCTCGAAAGGTGACAAGCACTGCGGCTCAGCGAAGCGACAAAACAGCAAGGGATTACAAGGAAACGTGTGAGTCAGCAAGCTGATAATCTCAAGCTATTCGAAAGCTATTTTTGGTCGCCGAAAATAATATCATCCCAAGAAGGAATGGCCGAGCGACCCTTATGAGCGTTCTTCTTCGCCTTCTGCAGCGAAGCAGTGCTCAAAGCCTCCTCCTCAGCAGTCGTGGGGAAGAGAGCTGCGGCGTCAGAAATATGTTCCTCAGAAGGCTCCTGCACCTCAGCTGTTGCCACAGCAGTCTCGATGGCCACCGGCTGAGAAACGCGGGTTTCATCGCCGCGAGCTGAAGCAATGCCAGCAGCGTCAGAAGTGGTTTGTGCAGAAGCCTGGGACGACGAGCTTGCTGAACCCGAAGCTTGAGGTGCGGAAGTCTGAGAGTTGCGGCTTGACGTTGAGCCAGAAGCCTGGCCGTCAGTTTGAGTGCCAGCTTGGGTACCCGCTTGAGTACCAGCGGCAGAAGCCTTTGCAGAGCTTGCCGCAGACTGGGCATGCGAGGTAGAAGAAGTGGAAGCAGCCTGGCCAGAAGCTTGAGAGGCGCCAGCCTGTCCACCCGCACGAGAGGTACGGCCCGCCACGCGGGAAACCGGGGTACTCGGCTCAGCTATGACATCCGGGTCAGTGTCGCGAGTCAGAGGGCGAACGAGCTGAGCAGCAGCAGGGTCCAGCGGGTCAACATGGTTATCGGAGAGATTCCAATTCCAACGAGCGCGGTAGAGAATATCGGAATGCTTGTACGACAGCTGAATCTGCCACGGCTCATGCACCTTACGCCACGCATTCCACCGCAAGGAAGTCATATCCACGCCAGCAGCCTGCAGCTGGTCAGCAATCAGGCGCTGTGTAGAGCGAGTGCCGTTATCGGTAGCCAAGCGCACGTTGAGGAACTGGCTGATGGCGAAACGCTTCTCCTGCTCGACAGACTGAGCGTAATGGCGAACGGTTTCCACGTCGATGCCGTACTTGCTGGCCACTTCCTTGAAGGATGCGCCCTCGCGAACCATCACCTGAATTTCGGCGAGAGGCAAAGTCTGTTGCAACGGCTTCTGAGCAGCGACGCGAGCCTGCTCAATGATGTCGCGAGCACGAGTTACGCCCTTCTCAAGCTCGGTGGTCAAAGGAAGGGTCAGCTTCTCTGCTGCACCACTCGTGCCGTGAGAGGCGAGGGTGAGAATAATATTCCCCTTGTCATCCACGTGATCGAATGACACGCTGCGCAGCACCACAGGGTTTTCTTCCTGCGATGGCGTGCTCTCCGACTTCTCGTTCTCATTCAACTCGCTCATATCCGTCCCTTTTCCGCTGAAACACAACGTTTTCGCACGCTTTCCTGCCTCCAACCTATGCCAGAGGGGTAAGCCTGTGAAGGCCTGGCTCATACGAACACATTCTTCTTACACTTTAGCCTGAAGCTTGCCTCTTTTCTTTGTAGGGTGGAGAAAATATACTATCTGCGCGTAGAGTTACGGACAGGCTTTCAATGGGAGAGCTTGGTCCGCGGACGAAAGGAACCGCTATGGCCCAGGATTACGATCAGCCTAAGGACAAGGACGAAGAGGACGACGACGAGGCTGCTGTTGCCCAACTCTCCGGCGCTAGCAGCGATAACGATGGCTCCATTGACGGTGATGACGACGAAAACGCCATTGCTGATTCTTATGAGCTTCCCGGCGCTGACCTGAGCAACGAAGATTCATCCGTCACCATCATCCCAACCCAGCAAGATGAGTTCATCTGCGGCAACTGCTTCCTGGTGAAGCATCGCAGCCAGCTCGCTTACACCGACGAAAACGGTCAGCTGATCTGCAAGGAATGCGCTGAGGAGATGGCTGAGTGAGCTCGCAAGCCACTGCACCGATCACCGCGTTGATGAGTGATGGGCCAGAAATTGTTCCTGTGCTCATCACCGGCGTGGACGGTAAAGAGCCTGCTTTCATCCCTTCGTATGAGCATGAGGGTGATGCCGGCGCCGACTTGCGCTCTGCTATCGATTTCGACATCAAGCCGTTTGAGCGCGTGCTGGTCCCTACTGGCATTTGCCTGGCGATTCCTGATGGTTTCGTCATTTTGGTTCACCCTCGCTCAGGTTTGGGCTGGAAGAAGGGCATCACGCTTCCGAACGCTCCGGGGACTATCGATTCGGGTTATCGCGGTGAGATCAAGGTGCCGCTGGTCAACCTTGATCCCACGCACACCTGGCATTTCTCCCAGGGCGATCGCATAGCCCAAATGGTAATCCAGCGTTATTGGCGAGGCTCTTTTGCCCAAGTTTCAGCACTTCCGGACTCGCAGCGCGCCCAGGGAGGTTTTGGCTCGACAGGAGTTCAAAACTAAGGCCGGCCCTGAGGCCTGGATAACTGGAAAATACTGGCTTGGCTGGTCAGGCTCCAGCATCGCTCAAGATTACCAGAACGCATTTGTCACTCACTCCTGAGCACACGTGCTCAGGAGTTTCTGCTATTCGTCACAAAACACGTGAAATCGCGTAAAGTTAAGAACGTTATAGGACCTGAGGGATGGAGGAAACGATGAGCGAGGAAGTAGAACACCATATTGGCGGTTTTGCAGCACTCTCTGCTGCCAACTCGCGTGATATTCATGCGCGCACTCCCGAGAAGAAGCAGCAGGTGGTGGATGACACCATCGCTCGTCAGGTCGCGCAGCCAGTCGTGACGGCGATGCCTTCTGACGCTCGCCATGGTGCGGGAAAGTCGGCTGCTGCTGCCAACCCGCTGTCGCAGGACCCTTCCGACTGGATTGACATGAGCTCCCGCCAGCTGGGCGCTGAAATCTCGGACATTCCAGGCGATTCTCTGCGACCGATTTTGCAGCAGGTGCGTGAGCATCACCCTCAAGCTGACCTCACTATTCTTCGTAAGGCGTATAACCGCGCGGTGTGGCAGCACCGTTTGGAACGTCGCCGCTCGGGCGAGCCGTACATAATTCACCCTCTGGGCGTGGCGCAGATTCTCGCCGATTTGGGTATGACTCCGCGTGTCGTGGCAGCTGGTCTGTTGCATGACACAGTGGAGGACACGGATTACACGTTGGACGAGTGCCGCGAAGAGTTTGGCGACACGGTGGCCGGCTTGGTAGACGGCGTGACCAAGATTTCCAAGATCGAATACGGCGACTCTGCTCAGGCTGAAACGATTCGTAAACTCGTCGTCGCGATGAGTAAGGACGTGCGCACCCTGGTGGTCAAGCTTGCTGACCGCGTGCACAACGCGCGCACCTGGCGTTATGTTCCGAAGGATTCTGGCGACAAGAAGGCTCGCGAAACTCTCGATATTTACGCTCCTTTGGCTTCCCGCTTGGGTATGAACGCCATCAAGACGGAACTCGAAGAGCTCAGCTTTAAGCAGCTATACCCCAAGATTTACAACGAGATTGTTGTTCTTACGGCTCAGCGTGCGGGTAAACGCGATGTGTATTTGAACCAGATTCTCTCCGACCTGCGCTCAGACCTTCGTGGTGCCGGCATTGACGCCTATGTGACGGGCAGGCCGAAGGATTACTTCTCGATTTACCAGAAGATGATCGTGCGCGGCCACGATTTTGATCATATTTACGACTTGGTCGGTGTGCGCGTGATCTGCAGCACCATTCGCGACTGCTATGCGGCTTTGGGTACGGTTCACGCAAACTGGAAGCCGATTCCTGGCCGATTCAAGGATTACATCGCTATGCCAAAGCTCAACATGTACCAGAGCTTGCATACGACGGTCGTCGGCCCCGGCGGTAAGCCAGTGGAAATCCAGATTCGTACCTGGGACATGCACCGCAGGGCTGAGTTCGGCATTGCCGCTCACTGGAAGTACAAGGAAAATGGTCAAGCAGGCCGTGAACTTTCGACTCCTGACGCCACTGACAAGACGCGTGAGGCTCAAGATTCTCAGGACCAAGAGCAGGAGCTGAGCGAAAAGGATAACCTGCGCTGGATTCAGCAGTTGGCCGACTGGACGAGCCAAACCCCAGATTCCAACGAATTCCTGGGCTCGCTGAAGGATGATTTGAGCTCCGGCGAAGTGTATGTGTTCACTCCAAAGGGCAAGGTCATCTCTCTGCCTGCAGGCTCGACCCCGGTTGATTTTGCATACTCCGTGCACACTGAGGTGGGTCACCATACGATGGGTGCTCGTGTGAATGGGCGTTTGATGCCGTTGGATACCAGGCTCAACAACGGCGATACCGTGGAGATCCTCACCTCGAAGGCGGAGAATGCGGGTCCATCGCGCGATTGGCTGAACTTCGTCAAGTCGCCACGTTCGCGTTCGAAGATCAAGCAGTGGTTTAGCAAGGAGCGTCGCTTCGAAGCTATCGACGATGGTAAGGATGATCTGATCCGCGCGCTTCGCCGTCGTAACCTTCCTGTTGCTCAATTCACTTCTGAACCATCGATGGTGGGTGTCGCACAGGATCTCGGCCTATCCGGCCCCGATTCCGTGTACTCGGCTATTGGTGAAGGAAAGATCTCCGTTCAAAATGTTATCGAGCATTTGACCCGCGAGCTGGGTGGAGATGAAGAAAGCGAAGACTTGGATGATACCGTCATCCCACTGCGCGATATTTCCACCAAGCCGTCGAGCTCGACTTCTGATTCTGCGATTACCGTCAGGGGAGTAGATGACGTGTGGGTCAAGCTCGCCCGTTGCTGCACTCCTGTGCCTGGTGACGACATCGCCGGCTTCATCACCAAGACGGAAGGCGTGTCGGTCCACCGTGTGGACTGCGTGAACTTCATCAATTTGAAGAAAAACCAGCCCGAGCGTGTGGTCAAGGTGTCCTGGTCAGGCAGGAAGGGTACCTTCCTCGTTCGCATTCAGATTGAAGCACTCGACCGTCCACACTTGCTCTCCGATGTGACGCGCACTCTGGCGGATGCTGGAGTGGATATTATGTCCGGCAATGTGCAGGCTGGCCGCGACCGCGTGGCTATTTTGCAATTCGAGTTCGAGCTGGCTGATTCTCAGCATTTGAAGACTGCTCTCACCGCTGTTCGTGGCGTGGAAGGCGTGTACGACGCTTATCGCTTGACCGGCAGCAACGGCTCGAAGAGGAAGCAATAACAAGAAAAAGCCCCTGGACTCAAACAGGGGCTTTATTTTTTCATGCACTGCGCTCGCTACGAGCAGCAAGCGCAGTGATAATCTTGAGGCTTACTTGCTGACGGCAGCCAACCAGCTGAGCTTTGCAGCCTTCTCGGACTCGTACTCAGCCTTCTTCTTCTCATCCTTTTCGGAAGCGATCAGCTCATCGAGCTCAGCAATACGAGCGTTGAGCTGATCTTCGAAGGAGTTACGGCGAGCGGAAGTCTCCGGGTCCTTCTGGCGCCACACAGCCTCTTCCACAGCCTTAATCTGCTGCTCCACAGCGTTCAAGCCGTCTTCGAGCTCGCGGATATTCTGGCGTGGAACATAACCGATCTGATCCCACTCTTCGAGGATCTTACCCAAAGCCTGACGGGCGGCTGCAGCCTGCTGTTCAGTCGTGACTGGCAGGAGCTGCTGAGCCTTAGCCAACAGGGCACGCTTCTTCTCGAGGTTCTCCTCCTGGCCGGCGTTACGCTGATCGCGGTCAGCCTGGCGAGCGTTGAAGAAGGTGTCAGCAGCAGCGCGGAACTGGGTCCACAGCTTGTCGTCATCGCGACGACCTGCGCGGCCAGCATTCTTCCACTCGTTCATCAAGTTGGCAAACTCATGAGAGGTATCGAGCCAATCGGTGGAATCCTTCAGCTCTTCAGCGCGCTTGACGATGGCACGCTTCTTGCTCAGCACAGCCTCGCGAGCCTCATCACGCTGCTTAGCCCACTGGCGGCGCTGACGGTTGAACTGGGAGCGAGTGGCAGAGAAGCGCTTCCACAAAGCGTCGCTCGTCTTGCGGTCAAGGTGAGCGTTCTTCTTCTGCGTTTCCTTCCACTCATCAAAGATGGCACGGAACTTCTCAGCAGTATCACGCCAGTTAGTGTTGTCGTTGAGGCCGGCCACGAGAGCTTCAGCCTTCTCAATCACGGCAGTGTGCTCAGCAATGGACTTATCCAAAGCCCTCTTGCGAGCAGCCTCGAGCTTAGCCTTTTTCTGCTCAGCAACCTTGGCGAGCTCATCCATGCGGTTGCGCAGAGCAGTGAGATCACCCACAACCTGAGGTGCCTCAACATCCTTCTTGAGGCTTTCGACGGTCTGGTCGATTTCGCGAGAGCGAATCTGGGAAGCCTTGAGACGCTGAGCGAACAGCTCCAAGCGAGCCTTGAGGTCGAGGTAGCGACGGGCGAGAAGGTTCAGAGCAGTTTCCTCTTCACCCTCAGCGTACTTGCCGACTTCGCGTTCTTGGTCGCCATCCTTGACGAACACAGAGCCATCGTGAACGGAAGCGAAGGTCTTTGCTGTAGCCACGTCCTCCTCGGAATAGGTGACGCGAACAACAGGCTCAGCGCTCTTCTTCGCCACAGCAGACGGAGTAGGAGCTGCATTTTCAGCAGTCGTGGAAGTTTCTTTTGTGTTCAGCTGGGTTTCCTCAGCTGGGGTAGTGGCTTCAGTAGTCACCTTTTCAGTTTCATTTTCTGGTACGCTCATGCCTACTCCTTGGGTTAGCGTTGGGTCGAAGGCTCAGCCTGGAACCTCTACCAGGCCTCATCGCCGTCGCAACCCTTTCATTATAAAGACTTGACGGCGTAATTTCGCGTGTTCTTCGATTTGTAACAAAAAAGCTTGGTGCACTTTCGCACACCAAGCTTTGATTTTTACTTATCGCTCGAGATTATCACCGCGACAATCACTCTGAGTTGGCAATCATCGCTCGATAACCCTCGAGATTATCAGTTATTCTGACGCCTTCTTGCCAAGGCAATCAGGCTTGCACCAGCGAGCACAGCCAGCAGGGCAAGTGCGGCGATTATCACCACAGACGCACCCGTGGATGCGAGCACCTGAGCACCCTTCGAGGCTGCAGGCTTCGATGCGGATGGCTTGGAGGTGCTTGGCTTGGATCCGTCTGGCTGAGTGGCAGAACCATCCTTACCAGAATCCTTACCGCCGTCCTTACCGTCATCCTTACCAGGGTTCTTATCGTCGCCTGGGTTGGATGGCTTGTCCTCGTCGCCAGGGTTGGATGGCTTGTCACCATCACCAGGGTTGGATGGCTTGTCACCGTCGCCAGGGTTCGATGGCTTATCCTCATCCTTGGCGACCTTGAGCACCGACACGGAGATTGGAGCAGCATAGAAGCCCTTCTCATCCACAGTGAGCGTGTTATCCACGCCCTCAGCAGCGGCAGCGCGCAGGAAGCGCAGAGCCAAACGAGCCTTCACATCCGTAGTGTTCGCCTTCACAACCTGCGAGCCCAGAACCAGAGGCTGATACTTACCAGCAGGAACCTCAGTTACAGCAGCCTGCGAGTCATTAGCGTTGAGAACGACAACATAAGTGCCCGTCTCATCGCTGATCTGGTAGGCAATAACACCCTTCGCAGCAGTGAGAGGCTTCACCTTATTGGCAATCTCCTCGTAGCTGTTCAAGCGAAGGCCTGGCACCGACTTACGCAGAGCAATAAGCACCTTCACAAACTCGGCCGTGCTGGCAGCATTGGCATTCTGTGCTGGGTCCAGGTTATTCCAGTTGAGCTGGTTGACCGAATCGCCCGCGTTGTAAGAGTTCTCATTGCCACCCTTCGAGCGCAGGAATTCCTGACCCACCTGAAGCTCAGACTGACCTTCAGAGAGCAGAATCGTACCCGTTGCCAACTTGTCCATCTTGGTCAAACGAGACTGATAATCTTCAGCGCTTTCGCCAGGCTGCTGAGGAACCGACTTGAGCAAGCGGTCAAACAGAGTCTGGTTATCGTGAATCTCGGCGTACTGAACCACCTGGCCAGGAGAGGCGAAGTGGTCCTCAGCATTGCCATTCCAGCACTTCGTCGCCTCAGCAGAACCGTCCGAAAGCGGGCAAGCCAGAATGTTGTGCATCACCAACTGTTCCTGGTCACCCTTATTAGCTGCGAAGCCAGTGCCGTCGAGAGAGAAGACAGAACCACGCAGACCATCACGCAAGGAGTCGTTGAAGAAGCCGACCGTAGAGCCAGTCTTCGTGCCGTTATCGCCGGTGTTATCCAACTCGTAAGCGTTCGGCTGAATAGCGTTCTGCGACTTTGGAAGCATGGAATTCATATCCCAGCCTTCGCCAATCACCAGAATGCTCGGGTCGATCTTATCCAGTGCAGCACGAACCTGCTTCATCGTCTCGAGATCATGAATGCCCATGAGGTCGAAGCGGAAGCCATCTACCTTGTAGTTCTTGGCCCAGTAGGTCACCGAGTTAACGATGTAGTTGCGGACCATGGCACGCTCGGAAGCAGTGTCGTTGCCCACACCCGTGTCGCTCGACATCTTGCCGTCAGCGGTGTAGCGGAAGTAATAGCCAGGAACAACCTTGCCGAAGGCATGCTGAGAGGCGTCAAACACGTGGTTGTACACCACATCCATCACCACACGCAGGCCGGCATCGTGAATGCCCTTGACCATTTCCTTAGCTTCCTTGATGCGGGTTGCCGGGTCAGCAGCATTCGACGAGTACGAACCCTCAGGAACGTTGTAGTTCTTCGGGTCGTAACCCCAGTTGTAGTTGGTATCGTCCAATGCCTTCGTCTCATCGACGGAAGCATAGTCGAAGAATGGCTGCAGCTGAACATGAGTGATACCCAACTGCTTCAAATAGTCAATGCCCGTAGACTGACCAGCAGCATTCTTCGTACCCGTTTGCACGAAGCCCAAATAAGTTCCGCGCTTGGCCTCATCCACACCCGAAGTTGGGGACTTGGTGAAGTCGCGAATATGGGTTTCAGCGACGATGGCATTGCTATCCCCACCTTCAAAGGCAGGCATGCGCTTAAAGCCAGCAATATCCTTCTCGTCGTCAGCCAACACCACCGAGCGGTCACCATTCACCGTGGCAGCGGTAGCGTATGGGTCTTCCGACTCGTTGGTCGTGCCGTCAGCAAAGTGAACTGCATAATCATAAGCAGTGTCCTTCACATCACCGCGTACAGTGACGCTCCACACGCCCTTGTCACCACGAACCATCGGGTAAGTCTTGGCCAGAGGCGCATCAGCAGACTGGTCGGACGCATAAGTGTGCAAGTCCACAGCAGAAGCGGTTGGAGCCCACAGCTTGAAAGTCGTTTCCTTCGCCGTGTAGTTCGCACCGAGGTCGTCGCCCGAATAAGCGTACTTCTCATCGAACTTCTTCGTGCGCACGATCGCACCCGCCGTAGCAGATACCTGACCGTAATCAGCAACCTTAACGGTGTACTTGGCATTCGGTTCGAGCTCATCAGCGGTGACAATCTCAATGCGTGAGCCGTTGACCTTCACCGAGCTGAGCTTGACAGGCTTGCCTGAGGCGTCGGTAACTTCAACTTTGCCCTTCACGTCGGCCTCACTGACCGGCTTGCTCATCTTGATGTCGAGCTGGGTGAAGTCGGAAATGGAGGCGGACTTCACCGTCGTGGACAGAGTTGGCTGAGCGGTATAAACCGTAGCGTCGCCGGCAACGAGCCAGATTTCGCCATGAACGGAGCCATCTGCCTTATTTGCTACGAGAGCATTGGCTGGAACGAAGATGTTGCCGTCGCCAGGGTCCTTCTGGCTCCACTCGCCCAAGCGGCGCAGCATGCCGATATCCGTGTTGTCGCCGGAAGTGACGAGCTTGTAGCCAGGGTAGGTGATGGTGGCAATCTCGCCCCAAGCGTCGTGCTTGGTAAAGCTTGCCGACTTGCCACCCGAAGCCGAGGTCCAGGTCCACAGGTTCCACTGTGGGTTTTCGATACTGGTATTTGCCGCATCGAAGTACTTGCCATCGGCGCGATAGTAGTGAACGGTCAGCGTGAGATTACCAGAAACGGTATAATCCTTCGGCGCAGAAGTGAGCGTAGTGTCAGCACCATCTGCTGCACTGCCATCCACCCATGCTTCCGCCGTACCGTTCTTCGCCACGACGACAGAGCGATCGCCACCGAACTTATCCCAGTTCGAGGTGGTCACGATGAAGTTGAACTTATCAAAGGAGCCAGGGACATAAGTCTCATACACCTTGCCCCATGCATCCTCACCAGTGAACTGGTGGTTCTCACCGGCCAAATCTTTACCGGAATTGTCTGTACCCCACACGTAAACACCGCGGCCAGGGTCGTTAGCGGCAGGCTTGTAGTGAATGACGAGGCGAGTGCTGCCTTCGAGAGCCTCCGGGTTGCCGAACTTCACCTTGGAGTTTTCGATGCTGGCTTGAACGATGCCGGCTGGAATGGTGTAGTTTGCGGAATTGTTGGAATCCCAGTTGCCGTTGCCGTCGGTGAAGTACACCTTGGCTTCCGTGCCGCCGGTGGTGAGCTCCATCGTGTAGTAGCCCTGAGCATCTGGCCCATTCATCGGCTCTTGGGAGGCCGACCATTGGCCATTGGCAAAGTAGCCCATCTTCACGGCCTTCCAGCTAGGGTCAGCCTTGTAGTAGACGGTAAGCGTCTGGTCTGTTGGCAAAATTTTCTGGTCTTCCTTGCCAATCGTTGGGTCAGAAGGATCCTTGGCTTGGCTTGCTGCTGGGTGGTTGGCCTCGGTGGCGCCAGCGTAGAGGGCGATGGCCGAGCGCGCTGGAATCGTGGCTTCCACCTTTCCAGCCTTGACCTCAACCTTCTGGGAGCAATCCTGAGCGGTGTAAACGTTGCAATAGGTGCCGTCGGCAAGGTCGGTGGCATAGCTCACCTTGGTTGGCTCGGTGGCGTTATTGATGGCCAGGAATCCCTTATTCTCACGCGAGAAGGCAATGTTGTTATTGTCTTGAGATTGCCAGTTCGTCAGTTTCGTTCCTGCCACATAATTGTGGAAGGCGATCATTCCTCGTGTCGAAGTCCAGCGCTCCTGGCAGTTCCAGTCGGAAGTATTCGTGGAGCATGCCTTATCCATGTCGACGTCAGGAACCTTGGTGTCGGTTGCTCCTGGAGCGCCAGCATCGTGATCGGCCTTGTCGTTACCGAACTTGTAGTCGGAGATCAGGCGAGGAGTGCCATAACCATAGCCCAGCATGAAGGCGTTGGCCAGCTGATAGCGAGCACCATCCTTATAGGTCAGGTAACCTTCCTGACGAGCTGTATCCCAGTTCGTCAGGAAAACATTGGCCTTTTCAGACGGCATCAAACGCGAGCTGAGGTCCTTGAGGTCAGCAATGGAGCCCTTGAACTTTTGGTTGAGCTCAGAGGCGAAACCAAATTCGGTAACATCGCCATTGCCAAAGTAGTTGGACGGCTGAATACCTGCTGCTTCAGAAGCGTTACCGATGGTTTCTTGTACCCAGTAGATGTCATCAGCAGACTTTCCCGCTTTCTGAGCAGTCTGCTGCTTGATGGCTTTGAGATCAGCTGCGTTGATGTGCTTCGCAGCGTCAACGCGGAAGCCAGCAACTCCGAGCTTGAGCAAACGAGCGAGAAAATCGGAGTCAATATCTTGAACCTTGGCTGAACCAGTGTTCCAATCCCACATGGAGTTCAAACGGCAATTCTGGACTTCATCTTGATTGGTGTAATTCGAGATGTTTGCCGTGCACTCGTGGAAATCAGAGCGGGTGGCACCTTGAGGATACTGGTTGTTATCACCAGTAAAACCAGGGTAGGTGGCGGTATCCGCATTAAACTTGGTACCTGCAACGCCTTCACGCTCGCCGTGGATGCCAGAATCAGTTCCAGTGGTTTGGTTCAACACAACATCAGCGATGATGCCGACGCCTGCCTTCTTGCAGGTGGAAATCATATTGGTGAATTCAGCTTCACTGCCCAGTTTTGAATCGAGCTTAAAGCTGACTGGCTGATAGCTAGTCCACCAGGTGCTGCCAGGGATCGTTTCTGTAACAGGGCTGGTTTCTACGTAGCCAACACCTTCAGGACCGTAGGTGGTAGTGCAAGCTTGCGCAATGGTATTCCATGTTTGTTGGAAAGCGATTACCTGCACATCGCTACGAGAATTAGCAGCAGCTTGAGCATCAGCAGTAACTGAAGCTTTGGCGTTGGTCACGGGGATGAGAGCCCCAACCAAGCCCATAGCAACTGTCGCTACAACACCCGTCAGAGTGTAGAGCCGTTTACTTGCATGTATAAACATGTGCTTCCATTCTCTTCATTGAGTACTTACCCTCACAGTGACGAAACACTGGTCCCTTCGACATAAAGCGGTATGCTCCCAGCGGTAGGCAGTGAGATACCGTTTGCAACAAACATCTTTGTTACGCGAGCAGAGTGGGTACCCGTTATGCACGACACTGTGATCAATCCCCACAATACATGTTTTTTTACTGCTTATCAAAATGCCTGATGACGAAGCAAATAGCACTGCCACCGTTTGCATAAAATTTCAAAAACTTTGCTCATTTGCACATATTTTTTGCAACGCAATCATTTTTCGATGCTCTATCAGGAGTAACCCATTATCAGCTTTCACTGATCGGTTCCGAGCTTTTTGTATAGTGACACAGTGGCAAAAGGTGCATCAGTATCCGGCTTCCCGGAATGGCTTCCGCAGGAAAGAGCCGTTGAACAGAAAATGATCGATACGCTCAGAAACGTCTTTGAGCTCCACGGATTCATGGGGATCGAAACCCGAGCCGTGGAAACAGGCGCTTCTCTGCTCAAGAAGGGTGAAACCAGCAAGCAGATCTACCTGCTGTCCCGCCTGCAAGACGTCGGCCATGAAAGCGACGAACCATTGGCCGAGCGCCTAGGCTTGCACTTCGACCTCACCGTTCCTCTCTCTCGTTACGTGGTTGAGCACACTGGTGACCTCACCTTCCCGTTCAAGCGCTGGCAAATTCAGAAGGTGTGGCGCGGTGAGCGCCCTCAGGAAGGCCGCTTCCGTGAATTCGTGCAGGCGGACATCGATGTTGTGGGCAATGGTAATCTTCCTGACCATTATGAAGTGGAACTACCTCTGGTGATGCTCGAGGCAATGGAGCGCTTTCAAGCCTTCGGCCTGCCTCAAGCAACCATCCACGTCAACAATCGCAAGCTTTCCGAAGGCTTCTACCGTGCCATCGGCCTAGAGGATGTAGAAGGCGTACTGCGCGAAGTCGACAAGCTCGACAAAGTAGGCGAGGACGAAGTCAAGAAGTCGCTTATGCAGTACTGCTCGGCCAGCGAACAGCAAGCTGAAGCGTGCCTGAAGCTCGCCGAAATTCGCGAATACGAGCCTCAAGCCCTGCGCGAAAAGTTCGACGAGTTGTGCCAGACCTACCAGGTGGACACCACCAGCGAAAACTACGCCCTGGCAATCGAAGGCGTGGAAACCGTGTCGATGATTTTGCGCGAAGCCGAGAAGGTACGCATGCACGCCGTCATCGCCGACCTCGCCATCGCCCGCGGCCTCGACTACTACACCGGCTCCGTCTACGAAACCAGCTTGGAAGGCGCCGAAGAATTGGGGAGCGTGTGCTCCGGCGGCCGTTACGACAATTTGGTGAGCCAAGGCAACAAGAAGTACCCGGGCGTCGGCCTGTCCATCGGCCTGTCGCGCATGCTCTCCTACTTGCTGCACAGCCAGGGGGCACACGCCAACCGTCAGTCTCCAGCAGCAGTGCTCGTCGGTGTGTGGAATGAGGAGGATCGCGATCACTCTAACGCTATCGCACGCCTCTTGCGCTCCCGCGGTATCGCCACTGATGTTGCTCCTGCAGCACAGAAGATCGGCAAGCAGATTCGTTACGCATCACGCTTGGGCATTCCTTACGTGTGGCTGCCGGCCGACCCGAATGCTGAAGCTGGCTCGGAGAACGCAACTGACCAGGTGAAGAACATCATCACCGGTGAGCAGGAGAGTGGTGACGCCGGCAGCTGGACCCCACAATCCTCCTACGACAAGCAGGAAGTAGTGGTTACTCCAGCACAGTGAGTATGCTAAACGGGAACGCTGGGAGGATTACACGTCTATGACTCAGACAAAATACAAAACGAATTCAGCTGCTGAACTTGGCCTGGCCAACGTCGGCAGCACTGTCACGCTCGCCGGTTGGGTAGATCGTCGCCGCGATCTGGGAGGAATGACCTTCCTCGACTTGCGAGATCACTCTGGTTTGATCCAGATTATGGTTGCCGACTCTGCTATGGCCAAGGATGTGCGTAGCGAGTACGTGCTCCAGGTCACCGGCACGGTGGCAGCCCGCCCTGCAGGCCAGGTCAACGAGCACTTGGCAACCGGCGCCATCGAAGTGGATGCCGAGAAGATCACCGTTCTCTCCACTGCAGCGGTTCTGCCATTCCAGGTGTCTTCCGTGTTGGAGAACGAGGGCGACAACAAGCTTCCTGGTGAGGATGTGCGCCTGCGCTACCGCTACCTAGACCTTCGCCGTCCAAGCATGCAAGCTCGTTTGAAGCTGCGCTCCGACATCATGCGTGCAGCCCGTCAAAGCCTGTACTCCATGGACTTTGAGGAGATCGAAACCCCAACCCTCATCAAGTCCACTCCGGAAGGCGCTCGCGACTTCGTCGTCCCATCCCGCCTGCAGCCAGGCTCGTGGTATGCACTGCCACAGTCCCCACAGTTGCTCAAGCAGCTGCTCATGGTTTCTGGTGTGGAGCGCTACTTCCAGTTCGCTCGCTGCTACCGTGATGAGGACTTCCGCGCCGACCGTCAGCCGGAGTTCACTCAGCTCGATATGGAGATGAGCTACGTGGGCCAGGAGGACGTCATCGCTATGGGTGAGAAGCTCATCCACGACGTGTGGGCTTCCCAGGGTTACGAGGTTGAGCTGCCGATCAAGCGCATCGACTACAAGGATGCCATGGCATGGTACGGCTCCGATAAGCCAGACCTGCGCTTCGACAACAAGCTTGTGGACCTGACCGAATACTTCAAGGACACGCCATTCCGCGTGTTCCAGGCCTCCTATGTGGGTGCCGTACGCTACGAGGGCGGCGCAAGCCTGTCCCGCCGCGAGTTCGACGCCTGGCAAGAGTGGGCAAAGCAGCGTGGCGCGAAGGGCTTGGCTTATGTCACCTTCAAGGAGGATGGCACTATCGCTGGCTCCATCGCCAAGCATATTTCTGACGCTGAGCGCGAAGGCCTCATGGAAGCTACCGGATCGAAGCTGGGTGACGCCGTGTTCTTCGCTGCGGGCGAGGCTGAGGATGCTCAGACTCTTCTGGGCATGGTTCGCCGCGAAATTGCGAAGCGCCAAGGTTTGTTGGACCCGAAGAAGTTCGCCTTCTGCTGGGTGGTGAACTTCCCACTGTTCCGTCGCGCTGACGACCCGAACGACGACCACGTCAACGTAGGTCACACCAATTGGACGAGTGTGCATCACCCGTTTACCATGCCAAGCGAATCCTCGCTGGATACCTTCGACACTGACCCTGAGCATGCTATGTCTGACGCCTACGACATCGTGTGCAACGGCTTGGAGATGGGCGGCGGCTCTGTCCGTATTCACCGTGACGACATTCAGCAGCGCGTGTTGAAGGTGTTGGGCATCTCTCAGGAGGAGGCTGACGAGAAGTTCGGCTTCCTGCTGGAGGCCTTCAAGTATGGTGCCCCGCCTCACGCTGGTATGGCTATCGGTTGGGATCGCGCATCGGCAATTCTCTCCGGTGTCGATTCCATTTACGACGTCATCGCCTTCCCGAAGACGCACTCTGGTTCCGACCCTCTCACTGGTGCTCCTGCTCCAATTTCTGAGCAGCAGATCAATGAGTCTGGTGTGAAGGAAGCGGTGGCGGCTCTCGAAGCCGATAAGCAATAGTTTGCCTCAAGATTATCAGTGCGCTTCATCGTAAGCCTGATAATCTCGTGAGCTTATGGGGGAGCAGTTCTGACGAGCTGCTCCCTTTTGCGTAGTATGGAGACGGTAGCCAGCAAGGAGGAATGATGGGGCAAGACGAGACGAGCAAGAAGCCGATTGACATTCTGGACCTTGCCGGTTTAGATGATCCGCAACCGCCGAGTGGGGAAGAGATTTTCGAGCGCTTCTTCACCTGGGTGCGCTCGCGCGGAATTGAGCCGTGGGAACACCAGGAGGACGCCGTTTTAAGCCTGGTTTCGGGTGCGAATGTGATTTTGGCCACGCCAACCGGCTCAGGCAAGTCCATGGTGGCGCAGGCGATGATTTTCAACGCCATCTGCACTGGCCAGCGAGCCTGGTATACCGCACCGATTAAGGCTCTCGTTTCTGAGAAGTTCTTTGACCTTGTCGAAGTTTTTGGTAAGGACAATGTGGGCATGATCACCGGAGATGTGCACATTAACACCGACGCGCCGATCATCTGCTGCACGGCGGAAATTCTGGCCAACGAGGCTTTGCGCGGTAAGCAGCGCGACATCGGCTGTGTGGCCATGGATGAGTTCCACTACTTTGGCGACCCTCAGCGCGGATGGGCCTGGCAGGTGCCGCTGCTAACCCTGCCGAAAACGCAGTTCTTGCTCATGAGCGCTACTTTGGGCGACACGAGCGACATTGAGAGGCTGCTCAATAAGCTCAACCGTCACGAAACGGATGTGGTCGACCAGGCGGCTCGCCCGATCCCGCTGAGCTATAAGTATGTGATCGACCCGCTGCCCGACACGATTCGCCACCTGCTGGACCAGGGCGATGAGCCGATTTATGTGGTGCATTTCTCGCAGGCTGCTGCGATTAGCACCGCTCAGGACCTTTCCTCGTATGGTGTGGCGACGAAAGAGCAGCGTGAGGCGATTAAGAAGGAGTTGGAGAACTTCCGCTTTACGACGAAGTTCGGCCAAACTTTGCGCAGGCTTTTGGTTACCGGTGTGGGTGTTCACCATGCGGGTATGCTGCCACGCTACCGCCGCCTGGTGGAGACGCTCGCGCAGAAGGGTTTGCTGCCGATTATTTGCGGTACGGATACGCTGGGCGTGGGCATTAACGTGCCGATTCACACGGTAATTTTGACCGAGCTGTCGAAGTTTGATGGCAATAGGACTCGTCGTTTGCGTGCGCGCGAGTTTCACCAGATTGCTGGCCGCGCGGGCCGTTCGGGCTTTGACCATGAGGGTTTGGTTATCGCTCTGGCTCCCTGGTATGACATTGAGAATGCGCGTTTGACGGCGAAGGCGGGCAATGACCCGAAGAAGCTGCGCAAACTTCATAAGAAGAGCCCGGAAAAGGGTTTTGTCGGCTGGGATAAGGCTGCTTTTGAGAAGCTGATTGCCGCTGAGCCGGAAAAGCTCGTCCCGCACCTTCAGGTGACGCATTCTCTCGTTCTCAACGAGGTGATTCAGGGTGGTGATGCGCGTGAGCGTGTTTCCCAGCTCATTGAGAACTCGTTGGTCAGCGACAAGGTGAAGGAAGAGTTGGAGAACCGTGCGGATGAGATTTTCGCCACCCTTCTCAACACGGATGTGATTACGCGTACGGAACATGACGACGGCTCGGTGGATTACGACACGCACTTTGACCTGCCGGAGAACTTCGCTTTGGATGAGCCGCTCTCTCCGTTCTTGCTCGCCGCGCTGGAGTTGCTGGAACCGAAGTCGCCTACCTATGACATGGATTTGCTGTCCATGGTTGAGGCAACGGTGGAGGACCCTCACCAGATTCTCAATGCGCAGAAGCGTCAGGCTCGCGACCGAGCGATCGCCCAGATGAAGGAAGACGGCCTCGATTACGATGCTCGCGTCGAGGCTTTGCAGGACATCACTTACCCGCAGCCTCTGAAAGAGTTGTTGTGGCAGGCTTTCAACCAGTATCGTCACGATGTGCCGTGGGCTAATGATTACCAGGTGATGCCAAAGTCGGTGGTGCGCGACATGGTGGAAACCGCTTCCGATTTCAACGGTTATATCGCTCGTTATGGGGTGAACCGCTCGGAGGGCATTCTTCTGCACTATTTGTCGGATGTGTACCATGTTTTGAGCCGTACGGTTCCTGCCGATAAGCTCACCGAGCGTTTGGAAGAAATCATCGACTGGCTGGGCTTGGTCGTGCGCTCGGTGGATTCCTCGCTGTTGGATGAGTGGGCGAACGCTGATGCCCAAATGGGTGTGAACGTCGATAATGCGGGCGCTGCTAATCTGGGTGGTTCTGCCCCTGGCTCCCGCGACTCGGTGGTGCCGGACCGTAAGGGTATGGAGCTGTTGGTGCGTAACGCCCTCTTCTCGCGCGTGCTGCTGATTGCCGAGGAAAAGAGCCAGGAGCTTGCCGACCTGGATACAGAGTTTGGCATGGGCTTGCGCTCCTGGGAGGACACTCTCGACGATATTTACGACGAGCATGAGGAGATTATCACTGACCAGGATGCTCGCTCGAGTAAGTATTTCATCCTCGATGAGTCGGATGAGAATGCACACCACCGCTGGCATGCGCGCCAAATTCTCAAAGATGCAGAGGGTGACCTCGACTGGGCTATCGACGGGTTTATCGACTTGGATGCCACGCAAAACCAAGGCTCGGTCGTTTTCGACGGCTATGAGGTTGCTCCGATCGATGAGCTGATGAAAAATGGCGTGACTATTGAGCAGGAGGGCCTATGAGCGAAGATATGCCAGACCTGTTCAGCCAGGCCGAGGCGAGCGATATCACCAGGCCTCTGGCCGTGCGCATGCGGCCTGCGAGCTTGGATGAAGTGGTGGGCCAAGATGAGGCGCTTGCTGAGGGTTCGCCTTTGCGCAGGCTGGCCCTTCCTCAAGGCTCAGATATGATCACTGCCCCCAGTTCGGTGATTTTGTTCGGCCCTCCTGGCATTGGTAAGACGACGCTGGCCACGATTATGGCCACTCAGTCAGGCCGTGCTTTTGAAGAGCTGTCGGCGGTGACCTCGGGTGTGAAGGATGTGCGTGCCGTTTTGGAGCGCGCTCACCGTCGCCTGGTCACTGAGGGCAAAGAGACGATTCTGTTCATCGATGAGGTGCATCGCTTCTCCAAGTCGCAGCAGGATGCGCTGCTGCCTGCGGTGGAGAATAGGGATGTCACTTTTGTGGCGGCAACGACGGAGAACCCAAGCTTTTCGGTGATTTCGCCACTGCTCAGCCGCTCGGTGGTGGTCAAGCTTAATCCGTTGACAGACGAGCAGTTGAAGGTGATTGTCACGCGCGCGGTTCATTCTCCTCGCGGTTTGAATGACACACTGAGCTTGTCGGACGGCGCTCTGAATGTGATCGTGCGATATGCGGCGGGTGATGCGCGTAAGTCACTGACAATCTTGGAGTCTGCCGCGAGTGCTGTCGAAGAGGCAAGCCCAACTTCCAACAAAAAGCCTGAGATTACCACTGATGTGGTGACGCACGTGATGCAAGCTGCTCAGATTCGCTACGACAAGACAGGCGACGAGCATTACGATGTGGCTTCCGCCTTCATTAAGAGCATGCGTGGTTCTGACCCGGACGCGGCCATTCACTATTTGGCGCGCATGTTGCGTGGGGGAGAAGACCCTCGTTTTATCGCCCGGCGCATTATGATTGCGGCCAGTGAAGAGGTGGGAATGGCGTCGCCTCAAACACTGCAATTGTGTGTTGCTGCTGCTCAGGCTGTTGCGATGGTGGGTATGCCGGAAGCGAGAATTATTCTTGCTCAAGCGGTGATTGCTGTGGCGACGGCGCCGAAGTCGAATGCGAGCTATAACGCCATTAATGAGGCTCTCGCCGATGTGGATAAGGGTGATATTGGTCAGGTTCCGCTTTATTTGAGGAATGCTCCGACCAAGCTCATGCAGCAGTGGGGTAACCACGAGGGCTACCGGTATGCGCATGATTACCCGGGTGACATTGTGCAGCAAGAGTATATGCCTGAGCCGTTGCGCGGCAAAATCTATTACCGTCCAAAAGAGCATGGGTATGAAGCGCAGATTGCACAGCGTTTGCCCAAGATTCGTGGGATTTTGCATGGCACGGTAGCCGATAAGCCTGCAGATGGTGACACCGCTTCAGCGCAGGATAATACTGCTTCAAAGGACGGGAAAGAATGACACGACTTCGCGTTGTGACAGCGCTGAGTTCAGCAAGCCTCGCGACCGCGCTGCTGGTGAGCCTTGCCGCCTGCGGGGCAAGCCCCGCACGGCCAGCCGCCGCAAATCAAGGCTCTCAGCCCGCCTACTGCGAGACGAGTACTGATGATGAAGCTGCTGGCTCGTCTGATAAGAAGGGTTCTGACTCGGCTGGCGATGAAGCTGCTCATTCGTCTGACGACGCTGCTGACTCGAACGGAAAATCTTCCGCTGACACTTCTTCTCGCTCTTCTTCTCGCTCGTCCTCCGATTCCACCGACCACGCAGGTTTAACGCAGCAGCAGATGGACTCCATTTGCTCCGCGACTGCGCTCACAGGGCAGCTCAAGAATAAGACGATCGCTTACATCGGTATCGCAGGTGTGGGTGCTTTCGCTCGCCATGCGAGAGCGGATATTCAGCGTTTTGTCACAGCCGGCGGTTTCAGCCTGACGACGGACCATATGCTCACTTCCAATGATCCTTTGGAACAGGTGAGCGCTTTCGACAAGGCAATTTCTGCTCGCGTAGCTGCCATTATTCTGTACCCGGCTGAGCAAACCGGCTGGCAAGAAGAGTTAGAGAAGGCTCGCGTTGCTGGAATCCCAGTCATTGTGGTGGGCAGCCCGGTGCAGACCACGCACGATGACCATGGCACTGTCGACACGACGACGGCTGGTGACACAACAGCCAGCGGCGACACGACAACCAGCAGCGGCACGTCAACCCACGAAGACACGACGACTAACAAAAGCAAACAGAAGGCTGACGGCGAGGAGGAAGCGCCTTTAGTGGCGAGCTTTGTCGGCCCATCTGACGAGTGGGCAGGTGAGCAGGCCGCTGAATACGTGAACAGTTTGGACTCTTCCGAAAAAGGCGCGAAGCTCACCGGCCTGGTAATCTCGGGCGCCCTGGGTTCCCCTCAGGCGCAGGGGCGCGAAAAGGGATGGGAGAGCAAGCTTTCTTCGTCGGTGCGTGTGGTGGAAACACAGCATGGGGATTGGACTCGCCAGTCTGGCCACGACCTGACGGCCGATATTCTGGCCCGTCACCCCAGCACCCCGATTGACTTTATTTTTGCTGCCAATGATTCGATGGCGATCGGTGCCTCGCAGGCAGCTCAAGAGGCGGGCATTACGCCCCAGATTATCAGCATTGACGGCACTCGCGCGGGTTTACAGGCGCTTGTCAACGGCTCGCTTTCTCGCGTGATCGAATACAACCCTCAGATGGGCGTCGACACTGTGCACGCGCTCACCGCGGTGCTCGGCCACCGACTTGACCCTGAGAAGTACCCGACTATTCCTCGCGTTTACCGCGTGCCTTCCCAGATTTTCACCGCGGCTTCCGCGCGTGCCGCGCTCGCGTACCGCAAGTACTGATCTGTACGCATCCGCGCTTCGTGGTTCGGCAGCTCACGAGCGAACGAACACGTGCGCATATACACAAGGGCGCTGGACTTGAGAGCCCAGCGCCCTTATTCAACCGGTGAACAAAAAATCACCGCTATAATTCACCGGATTGATAATCTCAAGCGATGCAGCGAGTAGCCTTGCAGAATGGATCCCAAGGCTCCAACTCTACCGGCTTGCTATGAGCAACAGCGAGAGTGTCAGCATCCAGGAACTCGCGACGCAACACGACGTCATAAACGAAGTCGCTGAACCACTCGTCCGACATGACGAAGTAGCCGTTCTCGCCGACCATCTTGCCCCACGAATTCTCGATCTTCCAACGAGTTGGGTTGCCGTTCTCATCAAGGTCAACACCCTGAATGGTCATTGCGTGGTTACCCATCGACTCGCCAAAGCGCAGACGATCAGCCTTATCGAGCTTGTACTCAACGTCGAAGAGGGCTTCCACATTCACGCTCTTGCGGTCGAACACACCCATGCGACGCAGGGAGAATGGTTCGCAATCGCAAGCGAACCATGCAGGGTGACCAGCCTTGAGCTGAGCGATCAAAGCCTTCTTGATCACGTCCATACCCATGTTGGCGAACTGGATTTCGTGACCAGCCACCATGTTGGAGGAGCGACGCAGCTCATACAGCTTGCCATACTCCTTGTGAGGAGCGTCAGCAACGTCAACGTAATCGTTAAGGTCTACGGAGCAGTACTTGTGGAAGAACTCGAGAGGAGTGATGTTCTTGTCGACGATGAGCTTTCCAGTGATGAAGCCCTTCTTCTCGTCATCCTTCTCGCTCTTCTCGTCCTGATCAGCTTCGTCCTTCTCGCTCTTCTCAGCAGAAGAATCAGCAGCGGAAGAGCTCTCAGAAGATTCAGCAGACTGAGAATCTTTATCCTCATCGTCCTTGGTGCGCACCACGAAGTCGAAGGTTGCCGGAGGCTCGCCCAAGCTAATGGAAAGCATACGGTAAATTGCCGCAAGCATCTGGCTCTTCACCTCGCGCAAAACAGCCAGGGAAGCACCCTGTTCGTGGCGAGCGCGCAACTGAGCAGCATCCTCACGAAGAAGAGCGTTCACGTACTGAACCATGTCAGCAGAAGAATCAGAGTTAGCAGACTCAGGGTAAGCGTCAGCAGGCATCAGGCCATACTTATTCACCAAGTTGGCAAAGCCCCAGAACCAGCCGCCATCGTCGACGAGGTCAGCGTTGACGTACTCCCACTCGCGAGAGCTCAAAGGCTCATCCAAGGTGTCCAGAATAGACTCCAAGTAGTAGTTAGCCTTCTCCATCTTGTCCCAGAAGAACAAGTAGGTTTCCGACAGCTCGAGATCAGCGAGGTTGAGGTCCTTCATCATCTCGTAACGGCACACGTTCAAACCAGAGAACATCCAGCAACGGCCCGAACGCTTCTGGTTGGTAATCGAACCCTGCTTGAGCTCAATACTGAAGGTGCGGCGAAGCTGGCGCACACCCTCATAGTCCACAGCAGCGGCGAGAACACCGTTGTGCACCGCTGCGTTAGCAGCGATCTTGTTAGCGCGCTGCGAATTGAACTGGGAGGAATAACCTTCGCTCATGGAGCTGGTGAGAGCGCCCTCAGCGCTCAGCGCAGTTTGAGAGGCAGAAACTGCAGTTTTTTCGGTATTTTGTGTCATGAGCTCTATGCTAGACACGATGTGCGATTTCTCAGCCTGGCGGGTTAGCATAACAGAAGTGGTAATAGGAGGCTTTTATGACATCGCTACACGCAAGCACCGCCAAGCCAGTAACCTTCGCCCTCGCACAAATCGACACGTGCGTGGGTGACCTTGAAGGCAACTCGCAACTCGTTCTTTCCTACTGCAAGAAGGCCTACACGCATGGGGCAGACGTCGTCGTCTTCCCTGAAATGACCTTGACAGGCTACCCGATTGAGGACCTTGCCTACCGAGCAACCTTCCGCCGCGCTGCTCACCAAGCAGCCCAAAAGATCGCCGCCCAACTCGACGCCTTGGGAATGGGCTCCATGCGTGTCGTCCTCGGAACCGTCGGCGAGCCACCAACCAGCACGCCCACCGGCCAACCCAAGCCTCAAAACAAGCTTCTCGTGCTGCGCCACGGCGCCATCGTCAACCAGTACGCCAAGCACTTCCTTCCCAACTACGGCGTGTTCGACGAGTTCCGTATTTTCAGCCCCGGCGACAAGGCCCTCGTTTTCGAAGTGCACGGCCAGCGCGTCGGCGTGGCAATCTGCGAGGATATTTGGCAAGATGGCGGCCCAGTAGCCGAGCTCGCCACCAAGAATATCGACGTTTTGCTCACCATCAACGGCTCGCCATTCGAAGAGGGCAAGGGCCAAACCCGCCAGGACCTCGCCGTTAAGCGCGCCCGCGAAGTCAACGCCCCCGTCATCTACCTCAACCAGGTCGGCGGCCAGGACGACCTCGTTTTCGACGGCACCAGCTTCGTCGTCTCCCCAACAGGAGCCCTGCTGGAACGCTCCGCGAGCTTCGAAGAAGACCTTTCCTACTGGACGCTTCCCGCACCGAGCAGCGAGCACACGCGCGAGCAAGGCTGGGAAATGTCCCGTTCCACCATCGCCCCCGAGCGCATCGACGATGAAGCCGTCTACGAAGCCTGCGTGCTCGGCCTCAAGGATTACGCCAGGAAGAACCACTTCAAGGGTGTTGTTCTCGGCCTGTCCGGCGGCATCGACTCGGCTTTGACAGCAGCCATGGCAGCCGACGCCCTCGGAGCAGAAAACGTCTACGGCATCTCCATGCCATCGCGCTACTCTTCCGACGGTTCAAAGTCCGACGCCGAGCAACTGGCTCAAAACTTGGGCTGCAATTACGAGGTTCAGGCTATTGAGCCGCTCTTCACCGCCTTCCAAAACCAGCTTGCTCTCACCGGCACTGCTCAGGAGAATCTGCAGGCTCGTTTGCGCGGTGTGATCGTGATGGCCTACTCCAACTCGAAGGGACTTTTGGCGCTGGCCACGGGCAATAAGAGCGAGCTTTCCTGCGGCTACTCGACCATTTATGGCGATGCTGTGGGCGGTTACGCGCCGATCAAGGATGTTTTCAAGACGAAGGTGTGGGATCTCTCGCGCTGGCGTAATGACAAGGCTCACTTGGAGGGCAAGCCGGAGGTCATCCCAGTCAATTCGATTACCAAGGCTCCGTCTGCCGAGTTGCGCGAAGGTCAGAAGGATTCTGATTCTCTGCCGGAGTACGCGCTTTTGGACAAGGTTTTGGCCGCTTACATCGAAAAGCAGCATGGTCGCGCTGACCTTTTGGCCGACGGTTTTGATGAGAAGACTGTCGACACGGTGATGCGCCTGGTGGACCGCGCTGAATGGAAGCGTCGTCAGTATCCGTTGGGCCCGAAGGTGACTGCTTTGGCCTTTGGTCGCGACCGTCGCCTGCCGGTCACTTCTCGTTTTACTGAGTAGCAGGCTGCTATGGCTTTGTTTAATCGTCGCTATTGGTGGTTCAACACGAAAACGGGTCAGGTGGAGCATGGTAAGCATTCGAAAATTGCCGACCTGCTTGGCCCGTACCGCACTCGTGAAGAGGCCGAAAAAGCCTATGAGATTGCCAAGCTGCGCAACGCCCAATGGGTGGAACAATTAAGCCGCGACCAGCCTCGTCAGGCTCAACAGCTCTCCGGCAGCGAACTGGCGCATTTAAGCCGTTTCTCCTCGCCTGAGATTACCAGTGCGAAGTCTGACCCGTGGTCGAGTTGGCAGGACTTCTTGGATGAGCCAGCTCGCCACACATGGGATAAGCATGCCGACCAAGTGGCTGATCTGCCTTCACCGGTGACTGACCGTTTCGGGGGAGTGGCGGCAAAGTCTGACCCTCACGACCCTCAGGCATTTGAGAAGCGTATGCAGGCGTTGCGCTCTCGACAAGAGGAGTTTAAGCGGACAGACCCGGATGCAGCCGGCTCTGATAATTCTTCAGATGCTGATGCTGGTTCAGCCTCTGATGATGATTCAGGTGCTGATAATCGGGAAGGTCAGACTGACGAGCAGGGTAATTCGTCGGGCGAGTAGGCAACAATAATCGACGTGAGTGCTGTGAATGAACACGCACAGTGGCAACAGAAAAGTGGTAAGGGAGCAGAGCAGGCATGCAGGACGAGCCAGAGCTGATCGACGTACCCCACAGGGGAGTACCCGACCTCACTGCTACCCCTCGCCAATTCGACGCTGCTATCGCTGACTTGAGCCGCGCCCTCGGTCCGCTTGCCGTCGACGCGGAACGTGCTAACTCCTACCGCTATTCGCATATGGATTATCTGATCCAAGTGCGCCGCCAGGGGACGGACACGTATCTTTTTGACATTCCCGCTCTTCTAGGGGCTGGATGCGATATCACCCGTTTAGTGAGTGCCATGCCCGATGCGCAGTGGCTTCTGCATGACGCTTCACAGGATCTCCCAAGTTTTCGCGATCTGGGGCTTTTCCCGACCAAACTTTTCGACACTGAATTTGCTGCGCGCTTCTTAGGGCTCAAAAAAGCAGGTCTCGCCTCCGCAACCCAGAAATTTCTGGGAAAGACGCTGGCCAAAGAGCATGCCATCGCTGACTGGTCAGTCCGGCCGCTCAGACGCGACTTGAGAGTGTATGCCGCTTTGGATGTGGAGCTGCTCATTGAGTTGCGCGATGCGGAAGAAAAAGCGTTGCGCTCTCAGGGGAAATGGGAGTGGGCTCAGGAAGAATTCAGCGCGATTTTAGCCCGCGGTTTGGCTTTCCACGAGTCACACAATGAGCCCTGGTACCACACGAGCCATATCTCTCGGCTGGGTGCTGACCGTGAAGGTCTGGCCATTGTGCGCGAACTATGGAATACCCGCGACAAGATTGCCAGAAAGTTGGACATCAACCCTGATCTTTTAGTCGGCGACCACACCATTGTGGAAGCCGGCTTGCGCAAACCGCATAATCGCGCCCAGTTTGAGGATATTTCTGGCTTCCAAGAGCGCGTTCGCCGTCATACCGGCACCGAAGAGGACAAGATGGTGGAGAACTACGCTCCACTGCAACGTTCCGTCAAGCCACGAGTGTGGCTTGACGCCATCCTGCGTGCTGAGAATCTTAAGGAAGACGAGTGGCCAGCCATGCATACGCATGAGGAAAAAGGCGGCTCGGGAGCCCAAAGAACCATGAAATACTGGAAGAGCCACCAACCTGAGCGCTACCAAAGGCTGAGCGCCATGAGGACGGCTATTGGCCAGTTAAGCCAAGATTTGGCAATACCAGCGGAATTACTGGTAAAGCCCTCGCTGATCAGAGAAGTATGTTGGCAAGAAATCCCACACGAGCAAATCGGCGCATTCTTAAGCGAACACGGAGCCAGGCCATGGCAAGTGAACCTGGTTATAAAGTCTCTGAGAGGCATTACAGTTACTGAAAGTTAGTTTCTTTACGCAGATGCGAAGAGAGAAACACAAGAAACTTTTCGAGGAATTGGAGTTCAGGGTGAGAACCACTGTCAAGAAGCTCGAGCCAACCAAGGTCAAGATGACCGTCACTGTGGATCAGAAGGAGCTCGACCCGTATCTCGACCAGACCCGTCAGCGCATTGCTTCCCAGGTCAACGTCCCAGGTTTCCGTAAGGGTCACGTGCCAGCTGCTGTGCTCGACGCTCGTTTCGGCTTTGCAGCAATCGTCTCTGAAGCTGTCAACGACGCTGTTCCAGAGCTGTACGCCAAGGCTGCACAGAAGCGCGAGTTGCACCCAATGGACCAGCCAAAGCTGGACGTTGAGGCTGTGCCAATGAAGGCTGACGACGACACCAAGCTGAAGTTCACCGCTGAGGTTGAGGTTCGTCCAGAGTTCACTCTGCCAAGCCTCGAGGGCATGGAAGTGGAAATCCCAGCCGCTGAGGTCAAGGATGAGGACGTTGCAGAGCGCCTCGAGAGCCTGCGCAAGCGCTTCGGCACCCTGGTGGGCGTGGACCGCGCTGCTCAGAAGGGCGACTTCGTCAACATCGACCTGACCGCCACCATCGACGGCAAGCAGGTTGATTCTCAGTCCGGCGTGAGCTACCAGATTGGTTCTGGCAACATGCTCGAGGGCATGGATGACGCTCTCGAAACCCTCACTGCAGGCGAGAAGACCAGCTTCGAAGCACCATTGGCTTCCGGCGAGCACGCAGGCGAGAAGGCTTCTATCGAGGTCACCGTCAACTCCGTCAAGGAAGAGCAGCTGCCAGAGCTCAACGACGACTTCGCACAGGAAGCTTCTGAGTTCGACACTCTCGACGAGCTCAAGGAGTCCGTGAAGAAGGCTGCCGAGCAGGATGCCAAGGGCCGTCAGCTCCAGGATGCTCGCGATGCCTTCATCGCCAAGCTCGAAGAGGGCTTGGACATCCCAGTCCCAGCAGGCGTTGCCAAGCAGCTGACCGACGATCACGTCAACCAGCTGCCAAAGGATGCTTCTGAGGAGAACAAGAAGGCTGCTGCCGATGAGGCTGAGAAGGAGCTGCGCGACCAGATGGTTCTCGACCAGCTCTCTGAGGACCTCAAGATTCAGGTCTCCCAGAACGATGTGACCGACTTCCTGGCTACCATCGCTCAGCAGTACGGCATCGATCCAGGCCAGTTCATCCAGTCCATCGTTCAGCAGGGTCAGCTTGGCTCCGCTGTCACCGAGGTTGGCCGTTCGAAGGGCATGGTCGCCGGTATGCGTCAGGTCACCTTCAAGACCGCTGACGGCACCGTCGTCGACTTCTCTGAGTACCTGCCAGCTGATGAGCCGGAAACCTCCGATGAGGAAGCTTCCGCTCAGGCTGCTGCAGCTGCTGCATCTATTGCAGATTCGATGACTGCTGCTTCCAAGTGAGCTGATTAACAGCTTTCGATCCCCGCTTCGGCGGGGATTTTTTGTATGCAGTGACCCTGTGAAGCGATCTGCGCAGTTTATCTGTGCAGTTTATCTGTGCAGCGGCACTGAACAGTTAGCCTTTGCAGTAACCTTGTGCGTCACTGATAATCTGGGTTCAGCCCAGAACATATTCAGCTGTGAGGGCAGGCTTACCGGCGAGGTGTTCGCTCACGTGCGCTAAACTTGAGCCAAAAGGACTTAAGTTTTGAAACTAGCCGGTTGCGAAACTTATCAGCAGCTCGCACAATGCTGTAAGGTAGAGGACGGATAGTTTAAAAGACAAGGAGTTACCGTGACTTCTCCGTTTACTCCAGTAATGGATGACGGCGACGGTGCAGCACTCGCTGGTGCAAACCCGATCTTCAACCGTTTGCTGAAGAACCGCATTATTTGGCTCGGCGACGAAGTGAAAGACGAGAACGCCAACGTCATCTGCGCTCAAATGCTGATGCTCGCCGCTGAAGACCCTGAAAAGGACATCTGGCTGTACATCAATTCCCCAGGCGGTTCCATCACCGCCGGCATGGCAATCTACGACACCATGCAGCTCATCGAGCCAGACGTGGCAACCGTTGCCGTGGGTATGGCCGCATCGATGGGTCAGTTCCTGCTCTCCTCGGGCACTCCTGGCAAGCGCTTCATCACCTCTCACGCCCGCGTTCTGATGCACCAGCCATCTGGCGGCATCGGCGGTACCGAGACGGATGTGCGCGTCAACGCGGAACTCATCATGGATATGAAGAAGACTTTGGGTGAGCTCACTGCTCAGCAGACCGGCCACACCATTGAGCAGATCTATGAGGACAACGCTTACGACCACTGGTACACCGCACAGCAGGCTCTCGATTACGGTTTCGTCGATCACATCATCACCGACCGTAACTCGCTGAACAAGGCCGTGCAATCACAGAAGGGAGAGTGACATGGCTAGTGAAGAAGCTCGTTTCGTCGCTCGCGCTGAGCGCCTGGCAGGCAACACGTTCACCTCTCCACAGATGCGCTATGTGCTGCCTGAGTACACCGAGCGCACTCCCTACGGTGTGAAGACGACGAACCCATACTCTCGTCTCTTCGAAAACCGCATCATCTTCTTGGGTGCGCAGGTTGACGACACTTCTGCCGATGACCTCATGGCTCAGCTTCTGGTTCTCGAAAGCCAGGATCCGAACCGTGACATCATGATGTACATCAATTCCCCTGGTGGCTCGATGACTGCTATGACGGCCATTTACGACACCATGCAGTACATCAAGCCAGAAATTCAAACGGTGTGCTTGGGCCAGGCTGCTTCTGCTGCATCCGTGATTTTAGCTGCTGGCACCAAGGGTAAGCGTCTCATGCTGCCGAATGCTCGCGTGCTGATCCACCAGCCAGCAATTGGCCAGGGTTTCGGCAAGGCTTCCGAAATTGAAGTGCAAGCTCGTGAGCTGTTGCGCATGCGTGAATGGTTGGAGAACACGATGGCCAAGCATACTGGTCAGTCTCCTGAGCGCATTCGCAAGGACATTGAGATTGACACTATTCTGACAGCACAAGAGGCCAAGGATTACGGCATCGTGGATGAGGTTCTGCCTCACCGCAAGTGAGTGCAGAAGCACCGCACAGTCGAATAATATGAAAATGGCGAGGCTATTGGCCTCGCCATTATTTGTATGCGCCCGATGAGGCGCGCTGATAATCTTGGGAAATTCAGTGCTGCTGAGGGGCAGTGTAAATCTTCTCGTCGATCACCTGCTGCAAATTACGCACAATAACCGCACGCTTCGTCTTCAACGACGGGGTGAGCATGCCGTTCGCCTCAGTGAACTGACTGTCGAGAATTTCAAACTTACGGATCGACTCAGCGCGCGACACCTGCTTGTTCGCCACGGACACGGCGCGGGACACCTCAGCGCGAACCAGAGGGTTCTCGCGAGCCTCCTGCAAGCTTTCCACCTGAGCAGCGCCTTGAGAAGCGAGCCAGGAATTCGTATCAGCCAGGTCGAGAGTGACCAGAGCAGCGATAAACGGCTTCCTATCGCCAATCACCACGCACTGAGCGACCACAGGGCTCGTCATCACCGAGGCTTCCAAACCAGCAGGCGACACGTTCTTACCACCAGCAGTGATAATCAGATCCTTCTTGCGGCCGGTGATGGTGACGAAACCTTGCTCGTCGATGTCACCCAAGTCGCCCGTGTGGAACCAGCCATCCGCGTCAAAGGTGTCAGCAGTGGCTTCAGGGGCGTTGTGATAGCCACGAGCAATCGAACCACCAGCAATGACAATCTCATCATCGTCAGCAACACCGATGCTCATTCCAGCCATCGGAACGCCCACCGTGCCAATGCGGTAGCCCTTCTCCGGGTTGACGGTTGCCGGAGCGCAGGTTTCCGTCAAGCCATAGCCTTCCAGCAGAGGCAGGCCACAGCCGTTGAAGAAGTGCGCGATGTCCTGGTCAAGAGGGGCGCCGCCGCACACGATGTAGTCGACGTTACCGCCCAGCACTTCGCGGATCTTGGAGTAGACGAGTGCCGAATAGATGTTGCGCTGCACGTTAAGCCATGCGGGGATGCGCTCGCTGCGGCCGTACACCACGTCTTGCTGAGCGCGAGACCAGGCGCGAGCAATTCGAGCGGCGCGAGCAAACAGGTAACCGGCAGCACCACGGCCAGCCTTCTGCGTCGCCGCGTTATACACCTTCTCAAACACGCGTGGAACGCCCAGCACGAGGGTTGGCTTGACATGGCGGAAATCTTGAAGGATCGTCTTCATCGAACCGCCGATCGACAGCTTCATCTCTGACTCGAACACGAGGAATTGCATGAAGCGGGCGAAAACGTGAGCGAACGGCAGGAAGCACAGGTAGGAGCCGTTCGGGCGGCGCACAATGCCGGGCATCGACTGCTTGCTCGCTTCGCAAATCGAAACGAAGTTGCGATGTTCGATTTCCACACCCTTCGGCGTCCCTGTGGAGCCAGAAGTATAGACGATGGTGGCAAGAGTTGAGCCCGTCACCGAGCCGATCGCCTGGTCAAGAGTTTCGTCGCTGACCTCGCGGCCGAGCTCTTTGAGCGAGTCGAGCGCATGGTTTTCAATCACGTAAACGGTTTTGAGCAGGGGAGTTTCGCTCTTCACTGCGTCAAACTTCGCCAGCTGCTCGTCGTCCTCGGCAAAGGCGTATTGTACGGCGGCGTCGAGCAGGATGTTTTTCACCTGCGCGGGGGAGTTGGTTTCATAGATTGGCACAGTGATTGCGCCGATTGCCATGATGGCGGTGTCCAGCGCGGTCCACTCGTAACGAGTATGCGACAAGATTGCCACTGGGGTTCCTGCGCCTACGCCCGAGGCGAGGAGGCCTTTGGCAAGCTCGCGCACGAGAGTGGTGAACTCGGTGGCGCTCATTTCATGCCATTGGTTGTTCTTATCGCGGTATTCGACCAGGGTTTGCTCAGGCATGCGTTCGACGCGGTCTTGCAGGATGGTGTAAATGCTGCGATCGACGTCGACGTCCTCGCTGGGTGTGGTGTACTGCTTTTTCATGGCTTTCCTTGTTGTTCTGCGCTTAATGCGTTTTGTCTGGGCTGGCTGAGCTGACTGAATCGGCTGAGCTATTTCAGTTGGCTGAGCTATTTCAGCAGGCTGAGCTGTGAGCTGAGTCGGATCTAGTGCTGGCAGCGGTATTGTCAGCTGCTGGAGCTGTTGGAGTGTTCTCCTCAGCGCTCTGTACTGATCCAGTATTCTGTGCAGCCTCAGCATCAGCATCAGCGTCAGCGTCAACGTTGGTATCGGCGTTGGAATTATCCGCCTTATCGCGGTTCTTCCACGCTGCAACCACCGAATCCCTACCTTCCGCCACGCGAGCAGAAGCCTGGTTCACCGCCTGACCAATCTGGTTCGAAGCGTTGCGTGCCGCATCTGACATCCTGTCGAAAAGCTGGTCCACATCGCTGGGGCGAGGCTGGGTTCCAGGAGCCGGAGTGTAAATCTGCTTTTCGATGACGTCAGAATAGTGCGTGAGAACCTTCGGGCGAATAACCTTCATCGACGGGGTCATCGTGCCCTCTTCCTGGCTGAAATCAGCAGGAAGAATGACAAATTTACGCACCGATTCAGCACGCGAAACACTCATATTGGCGCGGTCAATAAACTGCTGAACATACGCGCGCACCGCAGGGTTATTCGCCGCCTGCTCCATGCTCATTTCGGGGTCCATATGCTGCTTCTTGAGCCACGTCTTCACCATTCCTTCATCCAAAGTGATGAGGGCAGAGATGAATGGCTTCAAATCACCCAACACGACGGCATGCGAGACGATCGGGCACTTGCCAATCACTTCCTCGAGCGGGCCCGGGGACACGTTCTTACCACCAGCAGTGATAATCAAATCCTTCTTGCGGCCAGTGATCCAGACGAAACCGTCATCGTCAATCTTGGCCAAGTCGCCGGAGCGCAGCCAGCCGTCTTCGGTCATGGCTTCTGCTGTGCGCTCGGGGTCGTCGAGGTAGCCGTGGAAGACGTTGTCGCCCTTGATTTGCAGCTCGCCTTCATCGCTGATGCGCAATTCGATGCCAGGGCCTGGTTTGCCCACAGCGCCAATGCGGTTGGCATCTTCAAAATTCACAATGCACGGAGCAGCGCATTCCGTCATGCCATAGCCCTGGATGAAGGTGATGCCGTCAATGCCTTGGAAGAAGTGCGCAAGGTCAGGGTTTAAAGGTGCACCACCGCAGGCCAGCCACGCCATATTCGGGCCGAGTGCGTCCTTGACGGTATCACCGACAGTCTTCATGTAGAAGGCGTGGGAAATGCGTTCCGATGCTGGGTGAGCTTTACCCGCCTGCTCATCCTTGCTCCACTGGACGAAATGCTCATACGCCTTTTGGAAAATGGAACCCTTGATGCCAGGGCCTGCCTTTTGAGAAGCAGCGTTATACACCTTCTCAAACACGCGAGGAACACCCAGCAGGTAGGTTGGCTTGAAACTTCTGAGGTCAGCGAGCAGGTGCTTTGCCGAGGACACATACGCTACAACACCATTGTTGCAGATCGAGCAGTACTGAATATAGCGGGCGAAGCAGTGGGCGAGAGGAAGGAAGAGCAGCAGACGATTGTAATCGTTGAGCATGCCCGGAAGAACCTTCCATCCATCCTTGACCACGCACAGGAAGTTGCGATAAGTCAGCTGCGCACCCTTCGGCTTACCCGTCGAACCGGAGGTGTAGACGATGGTGGCAATGTCATCCGTATGAACCTTGGAGATTGCCTCGTCGAGCTGCTCGTCGCTGACTGCTCTGCCGCGCTCTTGGAGTGCGGGCAGGCCGTCGGTGGCGAAGCAGTAGACTTTTTGCAAGCTGTCGATGCGCTCAAGAACGTCTTCGAGCATCATGGCGTGTTCGCCGGTGTCTGCGAAGGCGAGGGTGGGGTTGACTGCTTGGCAGATGCCTTCTGCTTGGCGGGAGGAGTCGGTTTCGTAGATGGGCACGAGGACTGCGCCGATAGCTGCGCAGGCGAAGTCGAGCACACCCCATTCGTACATTGTGGCTGAGTAGATGACGACACGATCGCCCTTCTTGACTTCAGCGGCGAGCAAGCCTTTTGCTGCGGCGCGCACGGTGGAGAGCATCTCGTGTGCGGAAACGGTGACCCAGTCACTGGTGTCGGCGTGTGGATCGCGGTATTGTGCCACGGTGTCCTCGGGATGCAGGGACGCGCGAGCTGCAAGAAGAGTGTAGAAGGTGTCGCTTTGCTCGACCTGTGGTGCCTCAATGGCGGTGGTGTAATACCTCAACATGAGATTTACACTACCGCGAGGAGATAACGAATGGGGAAACTTGCCCCAGTTTCCTGACGAATATCCGTAATCTGCCTTTTCTTCTCAGCGTTTTCTCAGAAAAAATAGCTCAAGATTAACACTACGCGCAATCCGCAGCGCGGGCGAGCGCCAAGCTCTAGCCGATGTCAAGGAACACGGACAGCCAGCGCTGCCCATCTTTCCTCATCACCACACAGCCTTGGTGTGTTTCCTGACCGATCCACATAGCGAGGCTTGCTTCCACCGTGGAATCATTCGTAAACGTGATATGAATGCCACTCATCGTCACCGGAAGCTTATTGGCGAGAGCCTGAGGCTTTCCAAAGACGATGTTGAAATAGGTCATAATCTCGCGCATATTGACCAAGCGTTGAATAACAACAGGAGAGGCTTTGTCGTCGAGAACCTTTTCGGGCATCTTCTTCCTGACAATGTCCATAGCGCGCATGGTCACCAAGATGACCTTTTGAGCCATGGCGATGCTCTCCTCATCAGGGTGAGCATGGTCGGTGTAGCACACCGTCACATTGGTGGGTTGACCGTAAGTGAGGAATTGGACGCGGGCTTTGAAGATGCGGTGGCTTCCGTGATAGCTGTCGGGGAGTCCGCAGAATGGTGCAAGGGCCATATCTTTCTCCTTCTCATCCTTTACACATGAGAATAGGAGTTTTACAACACGCTGGTAAGCTTTTGTGCAATTTCGTGGAAAATTAGGTAAAAACCGCGTCATTGCAACGATAAACCTGTGCGTAAGCATGCAATCCACAGCACAATTGCGTTCAGAGTCAATTGTCGAGACGCATGGCTACAAAAAACCGCGCCGGGTGAGCGCAGCGAACACTGCAAACCCACCCCAGCGCGGCTGATGAAACGCGGTGACAATCTTAAGCCATAGGAGCCTTAACGATTGTGATCAACAATAACCGGGCACTTTTGGAAACTCTTCAAATCCACGTAACCCGTCGACGCCAACGTGCGACGCAAAGCACCCACCACATTCGTCTTACCATCAGCGAAATGGCTCGGGCCGTTAATGATCTGATCCAAAGGAGCCACCGTACCCACGCTCACACGCTGACCGCGCGGAAGAATCGGATGATGCGACTCATTACCCCAGTGCATGCCCTGGCCAGGAGCCTCATCAGCACGAGCCAGAACAGTGCCCAACATCACACCGTCAGCACCCATCGCGAAAGCCTTCACAATCGAACCCGTATCACCCAGGCCACCGTCAGCAATCAGGTGGACGTAACGGCCCCCAGACTCATCCATATAATCGCGGCGAGCAGCGGCAGCATCCGCCAGAGCAGTAGCCATCGGAGCTTCAATACCGCAGGTTGCCCTCGTCGTGGAAGTAGCACCTCCGCCGAAGCCGACCAGAACGCCAGCAGCACCCGTACGCATCAAATGCAGAGCAGCCTGGTAGGTTGCCGCACCGCCCACAATCACCGGCACGTCCAGCTCGTAGATGAAACGGCGCAGATTCAACGGTTCATCATTGCTCGACACATGCTCTGCCGAAACAGTCGTGCCACGAATGACGAAAAGGTCAACACCGGCGTCAACAACCGTCTTATAAAACTCTTTCGTACGCCCTGGGGTCAAAGCACCCGCAACAGGCACTCCCGCGTCGCGAATCTGCTTCAACCTTTCGGCAATCAGCTCACGCTTGACTGGCTCAGCATAAATGGCCTGCATGCGCTTCGTCGCTTCCTCAGCTGGCAAATGCGCAATCTCATGCAGCAGAGGAGTAGGGTCCTCGTAGCGCGTCCACAAACCTTCCAGGTCGAGCACTCCCACGCCGCCGAGCTGACCGAGCTTGATAGCAGTTTCTGGGCTCATCACCGAATCCATCGGCGCACCCATGATCGGAATGTCAAAGTAGAAAGCGTCCAATTGCCATGCCACCGACACATCACGAGGGTCACGAGTCCTGCGAGAAGGAACAATAGCAATATCATCGAGAGAGTATGCAATACGGCCGGTCTTGCCAAGGCCAATTTCAATATCTTGAGCCATGGCTCTAGACTACCTGAGAGCTAGCACACTTGACTAGCCACACCTCAGTTTCACAAACGGCTAGACTAGGAAATGTGCAACACATGGGTCATATGATGAGAAAGAGTGCGGCCACCGCCATCACGCTCGCCCTTCTGACGAGCCTTACCGCCTGCTCGTCACAACCCAGCTCCAACACGGGATTTCCCGCACACTCGCGCGTCGGGCTCCTGCTTCCGGCCGACCCTTCCGCTTTACAGTCGAGTATGTCGCTCAACTCGTGGGCAAGCTTGGCAAAACGCACGCAACAAGCCTTGCAAAAATCCGGTTTCTCTTCCTCTTCGATTACCACTCAGTACGCTCGCGACGCCGTCCAACAAGCTCAACAGTTGGAAAAGCTCGAGCAACAGTGGAGTAGCGAGGCTTCTGAGAATTCTTCAAGTTCGACGGATTTGAAAGGCAACACGCTGTTTTTGTGCGCACCTCGCGTTGAACCGGTTACCTCGTTGTGGGGAGGGTTGACTTCGCCGAGCGTAAGCCTCGATTCCTCCGGCTTCCATTCCACTCCTGAAACCAGCGAGGGCGACACTGAGCAGGATGTCTCCAGCTCTTCTTCAGATTATCAGTCTGAAAATTCCGAGTCGGACAAGCACACTTCCTATTCGCAGCATGGGGACACCTCCCGCAGCTCAAGCAGCTTGAGCAGTTCGAGCGATTCTGCCGGTTCGAGTAAATCGAGCGACTCGGCTCATTCGGAGGGTTCGAACGATTCTGCGGCCGACGACACCGCTTTGGAAGACGACGAAGAGCTCGATGCTGCTCGTAGCCGCAGTGCAGAACTGGTACGTACCCTTTCTGCTCGCGGGGTACGCGTGGTCGGCTGCTCGGACCTCGTATCTGCTCATATGGATGCGTATGTGGATATGGCAACACCGGAAAGTATTGGTGTTCTTCAGGCCAGGGAAGCGTTGAGTAAGATTCGTGCGAATACGCTTTCTGCTTCGAACCCTGCCCAGGTGTTGCTGCTGGTTCCGGGCAACCCGCGGAATGAGGCGAGTAAAGATTTCCTCTCTGGAGTGTTCTCCGTGTTGGAAACTCCGTTACAGCAGGGAGTGATTCAACTGGTGGGCTTGCCTGAAGTGAGGTCCTTGTCCTCCTTCCTTGACTCGTCAGCTGCGCGGGATTTCTACTTCGGCTCTGACTTGTATTCTGCGGATATTTCTCGGCGTCTGACGAGCTTATTGGATGACCTGATTGAACAGCAGGGTGGTACCACCGCATCCAATGGCTTGATGAAGGCGTTGCCGTTTGTGAGGTCTTCCACTATTGCCCTCGATGCGGTGATTGCAGGTACGGATTATATTTCCACCCAACTGGTTTCCGTTCTCACCAGCAAGGGATACCAAGGTTCTGCTGCTGACATCAACCCAGACGTGAGCTTGAGCGGTATAGTCAACTCTCTTTCGGGCAAGAAAGTACTGAATAAGCACAAGGTTCCTTACCCGGCCAACACTCTTCCTTCTGCTGAATTCAACAGTATGTGGCCGGTGATCAGCGGTTATGGTGCTATTGATGTGCCTTCCATTGTTTCGGGCAAAGAGTGGGTAACTGGCATCAGCAATGAGGAGAGCATTGCCTCCCTGTTTGCACTGTTGGCACGCAATGCCGCTTTACACAAGAAGCTCGCAGCCAAAGTTAGTGAACTGGAGGGCATGACGCTCTCCTCCCGTGCTTCTCGCACGCTGATCAGTGTTGACCTTGTCCCGATCAGTTCTTCCCAGGTGAAGAATTTGATCAAGGAAGGCTACATTTCAGCTGCTGATGCGGGACTCTAAGAGCACGACTCTCACGGGGTTCAACGCAGCTGTAGGGTTGAGGTAGGTGTTTCCTCGCCGCACACCGATATGCGCACAGGTGTTCTCACAATGGTCAGATATTCCTTCCACCTCTCCGATAATCTCGCCTGCCTGAACGGTTGCTCCCTTTTTCGCGCTACTGATGGCAGGTTCAATACTGACGGTGAGGCCATTGTCTAAAGCCAGGGAGAGCACATCTTTGCCACCGACTTTGCCAGACATCACCACCATGGCCTTCCCAGGTGCGATAATCTGCGAGCCTTCATCAATGGCAACATCGATACCGCGATGGCCTTTCTTCCAGTTTTCTTTAGGAATGACGGCAGGGGAGAGCACTTCAGAAGCATCTTTTCCGGTACTGAGCCTTACCGGCCAGTACAGGCGTTCACAACCCTGCTTACTCGCCCCTTTCACACCACCCTGTGAAGCTGCGTGCTCACTCGTTTGGCGTTCAAACGGGGAGAGCATCCAGCGAGACGGCGAACTGCCCTGCCAGCGAGGAGGCGTAATCAACATCACGAGAATCATCACTAGCGCGAGGGGAATGCGCACCAAGATTGTCCACAAACTCATCTTCTACCTCACTTGCGGTGCAAGGGCTGAGCACGACGCATCGAATAACACGAATGGTGCGAGATGAGCAGCAACAAGGCAGCAACCAGCATCAAACTCCCAGCTGCTGCAACAAGAACGAGCAGCGACCAGGATGTTGCACCCGTCTGAGGCAATTTCTCGCGCGTTACCTGGAAGGATTCCGCAGGCTGGGCAAACTGATGAGCAAAAGAATTCTGTGCAAACGCACTCGGCAGCTCTTTCACCTTCCACATCCAGGTGTAATTGCCCGGAACCAAGCTCACCTCAAGCTCAGCATCCTTCGAAGAGAAACCCGAGACAGTGACATCACGCACACTGACAATCTGGGCGGAATCGGGAACCTCATCGCTGACGCTGGGAAGCTCACCATCCACCTTGTACAGCGTGCCCTGCAAGCTCACTGCCACCGGTTTACCCGAAGCGTCAACCGGCCAGGTATCCGCCTCAGCAGCACCTTTCAGCTCCAAACGGTCAGTAACCGTAAAAGTACCCACCTGCTGCTCGGCATTTTCACTAGCCGGGATTACCAGCGTGTCCCGATCCGCCTCCGTGAGCAATGTCACATGTGAGCGAGTATGTACCGTCTCATCAGCGGCACCATAATCTTCAGCAACATCACCCTGAACAAACGGGTACACAGCCGTAGGCTCCAAGCCAGTCTGCTGGGCGATACCACTGGCCTGCGTGTCCACCCAGAAGCGGAAGAACTGATAGCCCGATTCCAACTCATCCAACACCACACCGGGCTCAGGATGCCAGGAAGCCACGCGCTTCTCATCCTCATCCGAAGAACTGATCAAGAAAGTGCCCGCATGGTTGGTAGAAAACTCCGTCGTCGCTAAACGAGTGACTCCCTCAGGAAGCTTCGCACTGGGATTTTGAAGCAGACTCGCCATCTGGTCCGTAGCGAGACCGCCGAGCAGCTCACCTTTCACCACGAGGCTGATCTGGTTTTCCTCGGTTTCTGCTTTCTCACCCCAGCCCGTGCGGGTGTGTAGCCAGTCGTGAGTATCCACAACACCGTCGCCGTTGATATCCTCCACGTCCAGAGTTACCGTATCGCGGATAGACTCCTCCCGATCACGCATGATTGCATCGAGAACAGGGTCTTCCTCAAAACTGTTCTCCGCATCACTGTTCTCCTCAACACCGTTCTCCTTAACACCGTTCTCCTCAACGCTGTTCTCTTCAACGTCGCTAGCAAGCTGTTGAGCTTGACGCACGGAGGAGTGGATAACCGGCTTCATCGCACGCAAACGCGCATCTACGGTTTCTCCTGGTTGAATACCGTCTGTCCAATACTCATCGCGCAACTGTTTAGCCACATCGGGAACCTGTTGTTTGCGAGTGATGGACCACTGCCACACCAGCCAACCAGAATCACCAATATCCCTTGGGGTTGCACCCGGATGGTCAGCAAGCCACTGCGAGGAGAGTTTACTGAGCTCTACCGTTTGGGTTTGCGCGCGGTCAGAAATACTCTCCACTTGGGCAAGCAACCTCGCATCCTCAGGCTTCTTACCCTCTTTGGGCTCGGTCTTACTGAACCAGACCTGAGCTTGCGCACGTACGGGAGCATTTTCTGGCCAAGACGGGCGAGGCGCACGAGGGTCAACCGACCACGCAATACGATCATGGGGCAGCTGACCCGGTTCAATACGATGATCCGCAGCATCCGAGGTAATCAGCGGTTGGAAACGATTATCCACATCAAACTGAATACCCTGACTCTTATGCTGGTAGCCCGTGGGCATAAAGAGATTCTGCTTACCCGCAACATTCTCTTTCCTCTGGCCCTCCACCACGTCATAGACGACCTTCACATCCGCCTTGCCCGCAGAACGCGCCATCCACGGAATACGAATCGTCTCCTTACCGGTCTTCCCATGAGTCGGCCCTTGCACGTCAATGAGCGAATCATCATATTCCAGATGCCAATTCACCCCTTCAACCAGCCCATCCGCGCTACGCATCTCAACCAAAATCGTTCCGTGCAACACATTCGAATCCACCAGCCTCACCGCTGCTGAACTCACCGTATGCTTCGCCGCCTCATCCCACAACTTGCGCGCCGTATCTGCCACCTGCTGAGTGGTATAACCACCCATCATGGTCTCTTTCTTAATCGACGACCACAAAGAATTCTCTTCCAAATGATCATGAATAGCCCACGCCACCGCAGCCTGAATCAAATCATCATGATTATCCTTATGTTCCGTCACCAATTCAGCCGCAATACGATACTTCTCACCCGTAACAGGCTTCCACCCGTCATCACCCGAACCAGCGAGAAAATCAATACCCGCCTCCACACAGTAAAACGGCAGACCATCCTTATAACCCATAATTCCCAGACCAACCAAAACCCGGCCCTGAGAATTCTTCATCGACAAACCCGGCAAGTTATACCAATACGTCAAAGCATCAGCACGCGGCACACAGCACAGCATCAGCAAAGCAATCACACTGATAATCACAAATCGTGCCCGTACCAAACCCGAAGCGTGACGAGCAGCAGAACCCAAGTTCAAACGAGTCGGGCCATAAACATGAGATCGCTGACGGCCAGCTCTCTTCATCGTCGAGGCAGGGCAGTCGGTCAATCCTTTCAAGCGAGTGAACCATTTCATCGCATACTCCTTTCGTTAGCTCCATCCAAGCCGAGGAGACACGAGCGAACAGGTTTTCTCGCAAAATGTGGATAACTTTTGAAAAACCGCGTCATTACAACGGTTTGAGCTTATCGACACGCCGAGGTTTGCGAACTGGCTCTCATCTGCGTATAGTTTCTTTCTGTTGCCAACGCAACACATTCCCGATTAGCTCAGTTGGTAGAGCGTTCGACTGTTAATCGAAATGTCGCCGGTTCGAGTCCAGCATCGGGAGCCAACAGGTCAGAGTTCGCTCTGGCCTTTTTTGTTTTTCCACCCCTGTCCGCAAACCACCCGCCAACACGAGCAGCATGCTTAAGCGTGTTCCGTGCCCCGCATGTTTTATGATGTCACCATGAAGCAGATACAGTTAAGCGATTGCCGCAGGGGAGTGCGCGCACGCATTCAAGCCTGCAATCTCAACGAAGAGCAGGCAATCCGTATCGGGGAGATGGGTTTGCGCCCCGGCGATACTGTTGAAATTCTGCTGTCATCACACCTTTTCGGCCAAGTCATTGCTCACGGAAGCGAACGCCTGGCCATCGACAGAAAAACAGCGCGCTCCATTGTGGTCAGCGTGCTCAGCCCAACCCTTGAAACACTATGAATTCCCCAGATTATCAGCACGACAATTCCGCTGGCACACCGCTTCACAGCAAACCCACAGTGCCCAGCGAATCCACAGCGCAGAGCGAACCTGCGCACAGAAAACCTGCACAACACAGTGAGCTTGACCACAGCGTGCCCGAAGAGGGGATGATGCACTCGGGACATCATCACTCTCGCGGTTTCTCGCTGTTGTGGCGCCTGATCGGCCGCGATGAAGGCCATGGCCATAAGCCGGGTCACTCGCAAGCTCATGCGGAGCACGACTACACCGCGGAGCACAACCACGCGAACCACTCCCAGCACGCTGGTCACGCTGCAGGATCCAACCACGACGCACACAACCACTCGGCACACACTGCAGAGCACACTACTACGCGCATCCCTCGCGTCGTCTTCGTCGGCAACCCCAACGTTGGCAAGTCGACCCTGTTCAACGCAATCTTGGGTGCGGACGCAGCAGTGATGAACGCGCCAGGAACGACGGTGATGATCGAGTCCGGCGAGCTCACCTACACTGATCCCGCTACGAACAGGAAAGAGAACTGGGAGCTTGTCGACACACCAGGAACCGCCTCTTTCGCCTCGATGAGCCCCGATGAGGAAGTCGCCGCACAAACAGCTCTGGGCTGGGGCAGCCATCCCGACCCTCAGGTTCTCGTGATTACCATTGACGCCACCGCACCTTCGCGAGGCTTCTACCTGCTCAGCCAAGCCATCGATTCAGGCGTCGCTCCCGTGGTGGCGCTGACGATGACAGACCTTGCTCACCAGCCTGAAGGCATAGAACAACGTATTTCTGCGGCTCTAGAGAATATTCCTGTGGTGAGCGTTGACGGGCGAACTGGCAAGGGTGTTGAGCAGCTGCTCGCTCACATTCACCGCCAGATTCACAACCCAGTGTTGACGAGCGCTCCTGCCGTTGACCCGCTGCCAGGAGAAGAGGCTTTTGCCACTTCAGGCTGGGATGGTGTGCGCACCTGGTTGCGACGCAATGCTGACCGCCGTTTCCAGTGGGCTTCCTGGCTGCTCACCGCAATTGGCTACGGTGAAGCGGGAGAGGAGAGCGAAGCCAGCGAGGGCGTCCACACAAGCGAAGCCGCCGAGACTGCCGCAACGGGCCAAGCGATTAACACCAGCAAAGTCAAAACTGCCAGCCCCGCCCTCGCGACGCATCTCACGCTTTCCGACCGCATTGACGCCGTGTTGCTGCACCCCGTCTGGGGAATCCTCATCTTCCTCGCCGTCATGTACCTGGTTTTCGAAGCGACGACCGCAGTAGCACAGCCGATCGTTGACTTTATTGATAATCAGGTGCGAGGCGTGCTCAACAGCGGCGCCGACTGGCTCACCTGGCAGATCGCTGGCCAGCAAGGCCTCGATTCCTGGGTCCATTCTCTGGTGGTCGACGGCCTGATCGATGGCATTATCACTGTTTTGACGTACGTCCCGCCGATGGCGATGGTCTTCGTGATGCTCTACCTGTTGGAAGACACGGGCTACCTGTCGCGCGCGGCCTTCGTGATGAACCGCACGATGCGCCTGATTGGCCTCGATGGTCGCGCCTTCCTCCCGCTTGTGGTGGGTTTTGGCTGCAATCTGCCCGCCCTGGCTGCAACTCGCACGCTTCCTGACGAGCGTCAACGCATCATGACGGGCCTTCTCATCCCGTTTACCTCCTGTTCGGCGCGTTTGTCGGTGTACGTGGTGCTCGCCTTCGCTTTCTTCCGTAAGAACGCTGGAATTGCCATCTTTGCGATGTACGTGATCTCGCTGGTGATCATCGTTCTGATCGGTTTGATTTTGCGCCGCACGCAGTTCTCTGACTTGAAAAATCAGCCTTTTGTCATCGCTTTGCCGCACTACCACATTCCTCGTGCCAAGCTAATGGTGGTTTCCGTTGCCAAACGCTTGTGGAACTTTATTCGCGGGGCAAGCTCGGCCATCATGTCCATGTTGCTCGTCATTTGGCTGCTTTCCGCCATTCCCGTGTCCGGCACCCTGGCTGGCCATTCCGCTCAAAACCCTGAGATTAACACTGCAAGCGCCTCCGCCGAGCCGGTTCAGGATAGTTTTGGCAAGGTCTCGCGCGTGGAAGACTCCTTGTATGGCACGATTGCGCAAAGTGTTGCTCCCGTTTTCGCTCCGGCAGGCTTTGGCAACTGGCAGGCGACAGCCGCTCTGATGTCTGGCTTCGTGGCCAAGGAAGTCGTGGTCGGCTCACTGTCCCAGGCGTACCACGCTGATGCTTCGGACTCTGGTTCTCGCGATCTCTCCTCTGCTTTGCGCGAAAGCTTTGATAAATCAAGCAATGGCCACCCTCAGGCTGCGGCTCTGGCTTTCATGGTTTTCACTTTGGCCTACACGCCCTGCCTGGCAACTGTTGTAGAGGAGAAGCGCCTGTTTGGCCGTAAGATCGCAGCAGAGACGGTGATGATCGGCTTGCTGGTTGCCTACATTTTAGCGGTGGCAATCTTCCAGATTGGAGTGTTGCTATGAAAGGCTTTCAAGCTACTCACCCCAGTAATAACGAGGGTTTTCGCAAAACTGAAGCCAATAACAACGCCGGTTTTCGCCGCACCAATAGGCCGCAGGACACCTCCCATCCCACCTTGTTAAGCTTAGTGGTCCAAGATTTACAGTCCGGTAAAAGCCCGTACGCGATTGCGCAATCTCGCCGCGTTCCCCTCGACTTCGTCAAACTGAGCCTCGATTGGTTGCAAGACCACCCTCAGGTCAACGGCACGGATATCGCTTTCGTCTCGGTCGCCGCCTGCAATCAAGGAGCGTGCGATCCCAACCCGGACTCGCTCATCTGTGTGGGTTGCCCTCTGCTACCGGCTGCTATCAAGCGCGAACGCTCAATTCCTCGCCATTTGTGGAAGTCGATTGCCAGCAAAGTGTTCAAGAGGAGAGATTAACCTGACAGCAGGTATAAGCCAGAAACTACCGGCAGGCGAGAAACCTGCCGGTACAAGCAAGAAAACTTTCCGGTACAAGTCTGATGGTTCAGTTGCCACCGCTGTGAAGTGGGAAGTGGAAAGTAGAGAGGAAAGGGGAGACAATGACTATTCGCCAGATTCGCGTTGTTCCTGACCCAGTGCTGCGCACGCCCTGCGACGAGGTCAAGGAAATCACGCCTGCTGTTCGCCAGCTGGTGACAGACCTGATGGAAACTGTGGATGACCCGGGTCGCGCAGGCCTGTCGGCCAATCAGATCGGTGTTAATCTCAGGGTGTTCAGCTACAACATCGACGGCAAGATCGGCTACATTATTAACCCCAAGATCGTTGAAAAATCGGGTGAGCAGTACGGTGAGGAAGGCTGTCTTTCCCTGCCAGGGCTGTGGTATAAAACCCCTCGCGCCGACTATGCGAAGGCTACCGGCATCGACCTCGACGGCAAGCCGGTGGTGTTGGAAGGTAAGGGTTTGATGGGCCGCATGATCCAGCATGAGTGCGACCACTTGGACGGCCATGTGTACCTGGATCGCTTGGAAAAGGACGACCGTAAGGCAGCCATGCGCTATATGCGCGAGCACCCGTTCACCCAGCGCTGACAATCCAGATGAGAGAAAGCCAGGCGAAAATCCGAGGGAAAAAGCCAGGTGAAAAGCCTCGTGAAAAAGTACGCTCTGTCAGTTACTATGGAAGGCTGTATGCATCGCTTGAAGAGCTGGTCGCGAGCTTAACGAGCATTTTTATTGTCAACCGCATACACGAATACGCGTCATGACTGCGATGGCCTGCGTCGGTCGGCTTTATGCTGTGTCCAGGTGCTCATGACTAGGTAATAACCGACAGAAAGGTACACTCATGACTCAGATCACCATGAGCGAACTCCTGAACGCTGGAGTTCATTTCGGTCATCAGACCCGTCGTTGGAACCCAAAGATGAAGCAGTTCATCCTCATGGATCGCAACGGCATTCACATCATCGATCTGTTCAAGACTCTTGACGCTCTCGACGTGGCTTATGACTTCGTCAAGGAGACCGTTGCTCACAATGGCACCGTTCTCTTCGTCGGCACCAAGAAGCAGGCTCAGAAGGCTATCGCCGAGCAGGCAACCCGCGTTGGTATGCCATACGTTGCTCAGCGCTGGCTGGGTGGTATGCTCACCAACTTCCAGACCGTTTCCGGCCGCGTTTCTCGCATGAAGGAACTGCAGGAGATGGACTTCGAGGATACCAAGGCTTCTGGCCTGACCAAGAAGGAGCTCCTGCTTCTCTCCCGCGAAAAGGACAAGCTCGTTCGCGAGCTCGGCGGTATCGCTAACATGAACCGCACTCCTTCCGCACTCTTCGTCGTGGACATCAACAAGGAAGCCCTCGCCGTGGACGAAGCTCGTAAGCTCGGCATCCCGGTTGTGGCTCTGGTTGATACCAACACCGATCCAGACCTCGTCAACTACCCAATCCCAGCTAACGATGACGCCATCCGCGGCATCGAGCTGCTGACCAAGTTCATGGCTGACGCCGTTGCTGATGGTCTGTTGGCTCGCGACAAGGGCAAGGCTGCTGACAAGGCTGAAGAGAAGTCTGCTGAGCCAATGGCTGAGTGGGAAAAGGATCTCTTGAACTCCGACGATTCTAAGAAGAGCGAAGAGGCTTCTGAGAAGTCCGAGTGACTCTCGTCACAAACAAGCTGAATTTCAGCGAGTGGAGAGTTGCGCTTCACGCTGTTGAAGTTTTCAATGGCTCAAGATTGTCACCGCGTGATAATCTCGCGTAGCTCTCCCCAAATTTTTCAGGAAAAGTGTTGCTAGTTTCTAGCACCGAGAGGAGACGCACATGGCAGCAATTTCGCTGGCACTGATTAAGCAGGTTCGTGAAGATACCGGCGCTGGCATGATGGCCGTGAAGGCTGCACTCACCGAAGCTGATGGCGATGTGCAGAAGGCAAAGGACATTCTTCGTGAGAAGGGTGTTCAGGCCGCTGGTAAGCGCGAAGGCCGTAAGGCTCAGGAAGGCCTTGTTGCATACAAGGTCGTCGAGGAGAACGGCAAGCAGGTGGGTTACGCAGTCGAGCTGAACGCTGAGACCGACTTCGTGGCTGAGACCCCACAGTTCGTGCAGTATGGTAACGAGATCGTCGAAGCAATGGTTGCTGCGAAAGCCACCACTGCTGAGGAGATCCTCGCTGCAAAGACCGCTCAGGGCACTGTTGCTGACACCATCACCGAGGCCGGTGCTCTGTTTAAGGAGCACGTCAAGCTCGGTCAGTTCGCCCGCATCGAAGGCGAGCGCGTGGATGTGTATGCTCACAAGAAGTCTGCTGAGTTCCCACCATCCACCGTTGCTATGGTTGCCACCGACGAGAAGGCTGCTGAGGTTGCTCACGATGTGAACCTGCAGATTTCTGCAATGGCTCCAAAGTGGCTCACCGAAGAGGACGTTCCACAGGACGTCATCGACCACGAGACTGAGGTGGAAACCAACAAGTTCCGTGAGCAGGGCAAGCCAGAGAAGATCATTCCAAACATCGTCAAGGGTGCTATCAAGGCCTTCTTCAAGGACACCGTGCTCGTCGACCAGGCATTCGTCAAGGATCCTAAGGTCACCGTGGGCCAGCTCGTCGAGAAGACCGGCGGCAAGCTCGAGCAGTTCATCCGCATTGAGGTTGGTAAGGGCGAAGAAGAAGCTGAGGAATCCTCCGAGGAGTGACTTCGCTCACCTTCACTGGTGATAATCTGAATGGCCGGTCTCTCTCTTACAGCGTTTTGCTGTATAGGGGAGAGGCTGGTCTTTTTTATCCTCGCCTTCTGTCACTAAGTTTGCTTAAACTTGACCACAGAGTGTGGAAATACTACAACTCTTCGATGCTGGGGGTCTCACATGACTGAAGCAAGCAAGCCACGCCGCGTCCTTCTTAAGCTCTCTGGTGAAGCTTTTGGCGGCGGAAAAGTGGGAATCGACACTGTTGTTATCAGCCGAATCGCACAGGAGATCAAGCAAGCCGTACAGCAGGGTGTTCAGGTGGGCATCGTCGTGGGCGGCGGCAACTTCTTCCGCGGAGCTGAATTGCAGCAGGCCGGTTTGGACCGTTCCCGCGGCGACTACATGGGTATGCTCGGCACCGTCATGAACTGCCTGGCTTTGCAAGACTTCTTGGAGAACGCTGGCCAGCCTACTCGCGTGCAAACCGCCATCGCTATGGCCCAGGTTGCTGAGCCGTATATTCCTTTGAAGGCAATCCGCCATTTGGAAAAGGGCCGCGTGGTGATTTTCGGTGCAGGCGCTGGCATGCCGTACTTCTCCACCGACACCGTTTCTATTCAGCGTTCGCTCGAAATTCACTGCTCTGAAGTGGTGATGGGTAAGAACGGCGTGGATGGTGTGTACAACGCTGACCCGCGTAAGGATTCTTCCGCTCGCCGTTACGACGTGCTCAACTTCCACGATGCCATCGTCAACAACTTGGCAGTGATGGATTCTTCTGCTCTTTCCATGGCTCACGACAACAACCAGCGCATTCGCGTCTTTGGTTTGGAGGAGCCAGGTAATGTTACTCGCGCTTTGTTGGGTGAGGAGATTGGCACTCTGGTTGCAGCAGATGTGGAGTCGAGCTTCGCAGCCTGATAATCTCAGGCTATTTGCCTGCGAACCGGCCGGCGCACATGCCGAGCGAGCGCGGGAGCGACAAAACTGGTAAATTAGAACAACAAGCTTCAACGCAAAGTTGCGTTGGATTTATAGGGAGGTTATATGGCTGGCATTGTGGATGAAGCTACGGAACAGATGGGCAAGACCATTGAGGCCACGAAGGAGAACTTCGTTGGTATTCGTACGGGTCGCGCAAACCCATCGCTGCTCAACGGCATTATGGTGAACTATTACGGCGCACCAACTCCTTTAAAGCAGCTGGCAACCATCTCCGTTCCTGAGCCACGCGCTCTCGCAGTTTCTCCCTTCGATCAGTCTCAGATTTCCGCTGTGGAGAAGGCAATTCGCGACTCTGACCTCGGCGTTTCCCCAGCTCGTGACGGCAATGTGATTCGCATCACCCTGCCAGAGATGACGGAGGAGAGACGTAAGGAGTACGTCAAGCTTGCCAAGGATGAGGCTGAGAAGGGCAAGGTTGGACTGCGCAATATTCGTCGTAAGGCTCGCGAAACCGTGGAAAAGCAGCTCAAGGATGACGAGCTGACCGAGGACGATCGCGACAACATCTTCAAGCAGCTCGACACGCTGACCAAGAAGAACTCCGATCTGATCGATCAGCTGCTGGACACCAAGCAGAAGGAAATTCTCGAGGTCTGAGCTGGCTGAACAGGTTCTCGATAACCGCAGTTACATCACAGTTGAGCCGCGGTTTGCACTGGTGAACCGTAGTTACATCACTGTCACTTCAGTGGAACGCATGTGAAAGGCCGATACCTCATCGGCCTTTTGCTTATGCACTGCCGACCAAGTCCCTCAACGATGGGGAGGAATAATGAATAAGCGCAAAGATGAGCTTGCTGATATCAATAAGCGCACTGGCCGCAATATGCCTCAGGCGATTGCGACCGGAGCCATTCTCGTGATCGGTGTGTTGGGCGTTCTTCTCGCCTCACCTCACGCTTTCACCTACCTCATCCTCGCGTTCATGCTCATCGCGGTGTGGGAACTGAAGGTCGATATGACGGTGGCTCACATCACCATCCCGTTCTTAGGCTTGACGGTCGGTTCTGCTTATGTGCTTCTCGCCACCTGGTATTCGCCTGACCATGTGATGGGCTTTGCCGTGAGTTTCGCCACTGCGCTGGTACTGGTCATTTTGTGCGCCTGCATGCTCAATTTGGCTGGCTTTTCTACCCCGCAGATCGTTGCCAAGCAGGCGAAGAAGGCAGAGCTCGATGCGATGAAGAAGCGCGGTCTCAACCCCGATCAGCCTTTCGATTCTCCTGCCTTGCACCGCACGCTCATGCCGTTGGGCTTGCGCAATATCGTGGCCACGGTTCTCTCCGTGCTCTACATTCCGCTGCTCGCTGGCTTCCTTATTCTTATGCTCACGCAAAAGCAGTATCAGTGGCGTCTGTTCATGGCTGTTTTCGTCCCGGCCCTTTCGGACACGGGCGGTCTGATTTTTGGTGCGGCTTTCGGTAAGCATAAGCTGTCTCCGCGCATTTCTCCGAAGAAGTCGTGGGAAGGCTTGGCTGGTTCTGCTCTCTTCGCGGTGATCGGCACTGTGGCTTTCTATGGTTTTGGCTTTACTGCTGATTTCCTTCACTTTGGCTGGTGGAAGCCAATCGTCTTGGGCTTGGTACTCACTATTGTGGGCACGCTGGGCGATTTGTCAGCCTCGATGCTCAAGCGCGATTTGGGCATTAAGGACATGGGCTTCTTGCTTAAGGGCCATGGTGGTGTGCTCGACCGTGTCGACTCGATTTTGCTGTGCGCCCCATTTGTTTACGGCGCTCTCACACTTTTCGGTGTGTAACGCTGGTAGCTTGAGGGTTTCTTGAGATTATCAGTCCGCTTACTCAGCCTCACGCGCTAGAATGCGTGAGGCTATTAGTTTCTATTGGGGGAGCTTATTGTGCACACGCTTGCCTACATCCCGTCTCCAACTTTCTCGCAGTTTCAGATCGGGCCGCTGACCATTCACATGTATGCCATCACCATGCTCACGGGCATGATTGTCGCGGTGTGGATTCTCACGCACCGATGGAAGAAGCTCGGAGGAACTTTTGATCAGGTTCTCGATGTTGCTCTAATCTCGATTGTTTTCGGTTTGATCGGCGCACGCATTTTCCACGTGTTGACCGTGCCGAACGCTTACTTCCCGCCGAATGGTGACCCGAGTGAGATCTTGAAGGTGTGGCATGGCGGAATGGCAATCTTTGGCGCTTTGATCGGCGGCTCGCTGGCCGCGGGTATCTGGGCTCACCACAAGAAGTATTCTCTGCTGCTTCTCGCCGACGCTTTGGCACCAGGCTTGCTCGTTGCCCAGGCGATTGGCCGTTTGGGCAATTGGTTTAACCAGGAGCTTTACGGTATGCCAACGACCCTGCCATGGGGTTTGAAGCTCAACTCTGCTGATGCTATTGGTAAGTCGCAACAGTGCTACACCGGTTCAACTTGCCCTGCGGGAACGCTGTTCCACCCGACCTTCTTGTATGAGATGATCTGGAATTTGATCGGCGCTGCCATCATCGTGTGGGGTTTGGGTAAGATTGCCAGCAAGCTGAAGGTTGGCATGCAGATGGCGTTTTACCTGATGTGGTATGGCCTGGGCCGCTCGTGGATTGAGATGTTACGCATTAACCTTTCCAGCGAGATTCTGGGCATTCGCACCAACGTGTGGGCTGCTATTATCTGCATCATCTTGGGCATCGCGCTGTTCTGCTACTTGGTGTTCAACGGCCAGAGCTTGAAGGCTGCTCGCGAAACTTTGGCGAAGGTCACTGCAGATGATCTCGCTCGCGAGGCCGCTGAAGAAGGCAAGGACAAGGCTGCAGAAGAGGACGCTGACTCCAAGGCTGAATCTGACGAAGATTCCAACGAAGAGGACGCCAAGACCAGCACCACGGATTCTTCTGACTCCGATGAATCTTCCGATGAGGCTGAGCAGTCCACATCCGCTCAGCCATCCGATGATGAAACCCATGAGTGACGAGTAAAGAATATGCGCCAAGCAATCGCTAAGTTTGCTCACGCGCCACTCGAGTGCCCCGTCTGCCACGAAGCTTTGGCATTAGACGGGGCATTTCTGCGCTGTGAGAACCACCATAGCTTCTCCATCAACCGCCACGGCTACGTTGATCTGCGCCGCAATGCGAGGAATTCCAGCCATTACACTGCTGATTTCTTCTCCAACCGAGCCTTGCGCACCCGTCTGGGCTTGTACCACGACATGGAGCAGGCCATCACCAAAGCTCTGAATACATGTATTCGTGGTATACAGCAGGGTAGTGGCGAATCACCTGAGCAGATCACTATTCTGGACGTGGGCTGCGGCGATGGGACTGTCACGAAAACCGTGACCGCTGGGCTTGCTGAACCCAGTGCAGAGCCCGTCACCAGCTCTGCCACTGCGTCAGTGGGCAACTCCAACACTCACATCAGTGCGCGGGAAGCCAACAGCGCACAGCAGCAGATCACCGTCATCGGCTGCGATATTTCCGCTGACGCCATCAAAGAAGCAGCTCGCGGGGGAGGCCCCAGCTTGTGGGTAGTGGGAGATGGAGCCCACCTTCCCGTGCGCGCTAACACGGTCAACGTCATTCTCAACGTTTTCGCGCCAGCACAATATGAAGACTTCTCGCGTGTCGCGCCTGGCGGCTGGCTGATCAAGGTCATTCCCGCCCCAGAGCACATGAAGCAGTTGCGCACAGCCTTGGGTCTTGCTCCTGCAGGCACTTCTGATGCTTTGGAGTTGTTGAAGAATAATCCTCGCATGGAACTCATAATCTCTCTTCGCGTGACGCAAACCAGCCCTCTGACAAGCCCTGAAGAGCGCGAGTCGGTGGCTCTGATGTCTCCGGTGAGCTTTGGCCGTTTGGCGGCTGAACCGCAGCAGTGGCAATCTCAAACCCGTGAGCTTATCGACCAGATGCCCGAGATTACCACTGACTGTTGGGTCACGGTGAGTAAAATTGCGCACGCTGTTGCGAGCAAAAGTGAGGAATAAAGCCAATTTCGACAATTGGACGTGCGCAGAAATTAATCGAGAGCTTTTATAGAATGGACTGTATGAGCATTAGCATTGCACCAAGTATTTTGTCCGCTGATTTTTGCAACTTGGAGCGCGACCTGGACGCCATCCATGCCGCCGACCTTGTGCATATCGACGTGATGGACCATCATTTCGTCCCGAACCTCACCATTGGTGAGCCAGTCGTCAAGCGCATTTGCGAAGTGTCCAAGCTTCCTACCGATGTGCACCTGATGATCGAAGACCCTGACCGTTGGGCACCTCAATTTGCCCAGAACGGCGCTGACTCTGTCACCTTCCACATGGGAGCAACTCACGCTCCGGTGCGCTTGGCACGCCAGCTGCATGACATGGGAACGAAGGCTTGCTTCGCCGTTCGCCCAGCCGAGCCTGTTGAGCCGATCTTCGACATCCTCTCTGAGTTCGACATGATCCTGATCATGACTGTTGAGCCAGGTTTTGGTGGTCAGAAGTTCCTCGACAACCAGCTGGGTAAGGTTCGCCGCTTGCGCGATGAGATCACCCGTCAAGGTTTGAACACCCGCATCGAAGTGGATGGCGGCGTTTCCCCGAAGACGGCTCCACTCGCTGCCGCTGCTGGCGCTGATGTTCTCGTGGCAGGTTCTGCTGTGTATGGCGCTCCTGACATCACGGAGGCCATCACTAGCATTCGCGAAGCCGCTGAAAAGGCTTATCGCGACTGAACTGAAGCGCAAACACTCAAGGCGCAAACACCTGTGCTGACAACAATCCACTGCAGATTGTCAGCACGCTACTCGACTGTTCTCGACTTTGTGTACACACGTGCATAAAGTCGAGAAACAAGTCGAGAAACAGAGTACTGAAACCATTCGTGGCTTCACAGCAACAAAGGACTGAAGGGATATGATGAACGAGCAGAAAAAGCGTACCAAGGACGAGAAAACGCGCTTTTCTCCCGTTCCCACCAACCGCATTTGGACCATCCCCAACGTCATCTCCTTCCTGCGCATCGCCTCAATCGTGCTGATCGCGTGGCTGATTTGGTTTAGCCAGCCCGACCACCCTGACTACCTCATCTGGTCGCTCATCGTGCTCTCCCTTTCCGCAGCCTCCGACGGTCTCGACGGCTACATTGCCCGTCGCTTCAACCAGGTGACCCTCTTAGGTCAGCTGCTCGACCCGATCGCCGACCGCATGCTCATCATTCTCACCGGAATCGCCCTGTGCTTGGCTAACGTGATCCCATGGTGGATGATGCTGCTCATCGTTGCGCGCGATGCCACCATGCTCGTCCTCGTCCTCGTGCTTTCCGACCACCATTACGGCCCGCTGCCTGTTCACTTCGTCGGTAAAACAGGCACTTTCATGTTGATGTGCGCCATCCCAGTGCTCATCATTTCGGCAACCTTGCGCTCGCTGAACCTCTACTATGCCGTGCACTGCTTCGGATTAGCACTCTACTGGTGGGGAATCGGCCTGTACTGGGTTGCTGGCGTCATTTACCTCATGCAAGGCATTCGTCTGCTCAAAGCCGATAAGGTAGCAAAGAAGGCTGGTATTCCCCTGTCCCGCGAGGTGGGAGAGAGGGCATAATGCTCGACGAATCCTCCAAGCCTGACAGCGAGCCGGTAACCGGCGAAATACCGCTCGTCTTCGCCGCAGAAAACAAGCCGCAAACCCGCCGTTCAATATTCTCCCGCTCGGCAATCTACCCGCATACTGTTCGCGCGATCAGTGCGGAAGCTGCCAGCGAATTACAAGCCCACCGGCGCAACCGTTCCAACCCTTTGGATGCCACTTTGCGCCTGCTGGAAGATTTCACGGATCACTCCACCGACCAGCTCTACACTGACTCCAACCTCGTGGAAGGCCCTACAACAGCTGTGGGCAAGGTGATGTTCAAATCCCTCGTCCTGCTTATCTGCGTGGCTGTTGGCTTTTCTGCCGTCGCCGCCATCCGCCAGCTGCAGCGCGACACTCGCCTCCACGTTCGCCAAGAGCTCGCCAGCCAAGCAAGCCGGCAAGATGACCAGGTTAAAAAGCTCAAGAAGTCGGTAGATGGGCTGCTGTCCCAACGCGATCAGTTGCAAAAGAAGTTAGACGCGGCAACAAGTAACGCCTCTCCGTACCAAAAGTCGCTGGATATGCTCGCCCTGAACCCGGTTGAAGGCTCAGGCGTCGAGATTACCATCGACGCAGGCGACACCGGCGGCGACCATCAAGCCCGCATCGCGACCCTCCAGTCCGCCGTTCACGACACCGATTTGCAACAGATTGTCAACATGTTGTGGGCTCACCACGCTGAAGCCATTGACGTCAACGACGTGCGCATCGGCGCTCAAAGCTCCATTCGTGTGGCAGGGACCTCCATTCTCGTGGGCACCACGATTGTCACTGCACCGTACACCATTCGTGCTATTGGTGATGCGAGTGCGCTTTCTCAAGCAATCACTCCACAGTTCTTCCCTCAGCGCTCTCAGCTGGAAAGCCAGGGAGTGAAAGTGGGTATTCTCACTCGCCAGAACATGCATATGGCAGCCTCCAGCTCACCTCTGAGCTCTTCGAGTAGCGAGGAGAAAGCAGAGCAGGAAAGTATTGAAAAATATTCAGCGCCGGGCGCATCTGCGCACTGATAATCTCGTTTCGTAACATGAACGGGCGGGAGAGGTACTAAGCTCGAAGCAAGAGGAAGTGAGGGAAGACATGGTTGCAGTCATTGGTTTGATCATTGGCATTCTGATTGGCGTTTTTGCCCAGCCGAGCATCCCTGTTGAGTTGCAACCCTACCTGCCGATTATGGTGGTCGCCGCCTTCGACGCCCTCGTCGGTGCCGCTCGTAACTATTTCGAACGCAACTTCTCCGACCGCGCCTTCATCGTTTCCATCATCTCCAACGTCGTCATTGCAGCTCTACTCGTGCTGTTGGGAAACCAGATGGGCGTGGGTTCGCAGCTGACCACGGCTGTGCTCGTCGTGTTGGGCATTCGCATCTTCTCGAATGCGACGGCGATTCGTCGATTCATCTTTAGAGGCTAGGAGAGTGGTGGAATGAGTCGTCACTCTCGCAAGCACGCTGTAAAGGCAAATAACAAGGCCACAGCTGGCGTGAAAGAGCCTGCAGCAATCACGGGTGAGCTTCCCCGTTTCGTGCCAGAGAACGGGCCTGAGGAGCGTCCTGGCCACCGTATTGTCGCGGCCAGCAGCGCACATCTTGCCGAGGGCGCGGCCAGCAGAGTAAGCGGCGCACAGGCGGAAACGCCTGGACGAAATCGTGCAAGAGTAAAGGCTAGCAGGCAGGTTCAGCGTACTGATAATCTCGAGCCAAACGGGCGAAAGAAAACCACCGCCTTGAGCATTTTCACGCAAATTATCGTGCTCATCCTGTGCATCCTGCTCGGCGTAGGCTATATGGGCCAGCAGCGCAACGTGCAATCCTCGTACAGCTCGCTCTCCGAGTCGGAACTCGTGCGCCTGCTTGACGAGACCAACCAGAAAATCGACCAGCTGACCAGCCAGAAGAACCAGCTCAGTTCCCAGCTTGAATCCATCCAAAACGCTGTCGACAAGCAAGCCGAGCTCAAACAGATGGAGGAGAACAACCAGAAGACGGCTGGAGTGATCGCCGGAACTCTGCCTGCACAAGGCCCAGGCGTGCGCATCCGCATCAGTGAAGCCAAGGGGAAAACCATTCCCGCTTCGGCGCTTTTCTCGCTGATTGAGGAGCTACGAAACGCCGGGGCAGAGGCCATCCAGATTAACACGGTGCGCGTAGTCACCTCCACCTATTTCTCCGACTCCGCTTCGGGCGTGTTGAGCGACGGAACGCTGCTGCAAGCGCCTTACACGGTACTCGCAATCGGCGATTCCAACGCTTTGCGCAATGCCATCGAAATTTCGGGCGGTATCGGCTCCACCTTGCGCGTGCAGTACAAAGCCACGGTGAGCGTGGACGAGAAAGAAACGCTTAAAATCACTCATATTCGCAAACCTCGTACATTCCAGTACGCAAGAACAGTAGAATAAGAAGCATGATGATTAATCCAGTACAAGCAGCAGGTGAGACCACGAGCATCGGTCTTCCAGCAGTTCAGGTTCCTCTGACTGCCGCAACCGATCGACCTCTCACTCAAGACGATGTCACTACTATCAGCAAGCTCGAACCGGGTTCTGCTCTGCTCGTCTCCACTCGTGGTGCATCCACCGGTTCGCGTTACCTTTTGGATACGGACCAGGTGACGGTTGGTCGCGACCCTCGCGCTGATATTCTTCTGGATGATTCCACCGTTTCCCGCCAGCACGCTCACTTCCACCGCGTCAACGGCGGCTACGAGATTGAGGATGATGGCTCTCTCAACGGCACTTACGTCAACATGCAGCGCATCGAAGACCGTCAGATGCTGCACAACGGCGATTCGTTGATGATCGGCCGTTTCCGCATGATGTATTTCACTTCTCCTCAAGCCTGAGGCGAAGTTTCGACGGTGAAGGGCGGGCTTTGCCCGTCCTTTTTGCTGTTTTACCCTTGTCGTACATTTGTACGAATTTCTTAAGATTATCAGGAAGGAGAAATCATGGCTGCGAATGAGCATTCGGCTGTGAATAATCGTACTGATAATCTGGAGAACGCCATTCAAGGCCAGCTGTTCAGCGAGCCCAAGAAGCCTCGCCTCGCGTATTCGGGAGCGATTGCCCAGCAGGTTGCGGGCATCACGTACCGCCAGCTCGACTATTGGGCCAACAAGCATATTGTTGAGCCCAGCTTGCACGCTTCACACGGCTCGGGGACGCGCAGGCTGTACAGTTACACCGATATTTTGTTGCTCGGCGTGGCTAAGCGCCTCATCGATGCGGGTATCAACCTCACGAATATTGCGCTGATTATTGCGAAACTGCGTCGCCAGCCGCTGGAGGAGTTCTCGCACACGTTCATTATGTCAGATGGGCATAAGGTGATGGAGTGCACCGATGACATGTCCATCATCGATATGATGCGCGAAGGAACGGCGGTTTTTGGCCTATCAGTGGCACGTTTGGACGAAGATTTGAGTGCTCGCCTGCGTGCATTCTCGCCCATTCGTTTGGATGAAGAGGCCGTGTCGTCAGTGACAGGCCGCTCACTGGAGTCGGTAGACCACGGGCCTGTGCTGTTGGCAGATTTGGAGCTAGGGGAGAAGCACTCCTCCAGCGCTTCTCGCACCGCAACGGCTCGCACTTCTCAGGCTGGCGCTGCTCATGCTGCTGGTTCAAACTCTGCTTTGCAGACAAATTTGCAGACAAACACAAGCGATTCTGTCACAGGTTCAAGTGCTGACGCGAGCGCATCGAGTTCATCAGCTGCTGGTTCAAACAAGGCACCGAGCACAGCCAGCCCAAGCAACAAAGAATCCGTAAAGAGCAAGACTCGCTCAACATATTCGCAGCGTCGTACTCGTCGTGTGAGCAAGCATGAGGAAGCTGCAGAACTCAGTTTGTTTGACGCGCTGTTCTCGTGAATGTTTGCCATGAATCTGAACTGATGTCATGAAGGAGAACGCAGAAAAATAGTTCCGCATGTTTGGAGGAAAAGGGTAGTATTTTTCTCACCAATATGACATAACGTACATTATCGGCATCATGGATAGAAAGAAATTGCTACCAGCTTCTGCAGTACCGAGTCAGTTTCTGGTAGCAATTCAACAACGGGTTTTATCCGTGTAATCAACAATGCAATTGCACAGCGGGTTCAATGAGCAAACCACACTGTTAATCTCAGTTCATACTTACTTATTGAACTTGGCTGCAAAGTACTCATCGACAACGGCTGGCAGATCACGCGGAGTCTGTGCGAATGCATAGCAACCGTGTTCTTCCAATTCGCCTGGGTCAGCATAACCCCAACGAGCGCCCACGCAATCCAGATGAGCACCATCACGAGCACCGTCCACATCAGTCCATCGATCGCCGACCATCAATGCGAGGTCTTCTCCTGGCTGATAGTTCAGCTTTTCGCAGGCATAGGCAACAACTTGGTCTTTGTTAATCCTGCTGGCATCGTTGGAGGCACCATAAAGAGCATCCATATGATCCATGAGCCCGAAATGTTCACAGATTGGAAGCGCTTGTGGTTCAGGTTTGGCTGTGCATACTGCAAGGTAGTAACCCTTCGCGTGCATCTCATCGAGAGCCTCAAAAATGCCGTCGTACACCTCGTTGAGGTACATTCCCGGAAGCTTTTCACCCGGGTGCTTTGGGTCATCGAAAATCGGATTGCGGTAAGCGTAACGATACGACTTGACCATATCCGGCAGCTTCTCTTCGGAAACGCCAGTGCGGCGCATGGAGTCCATGATTGCTGGGCCAATGAAGCTGTTCAACGTTTTGTCGTCAGGAACGGGAATGTTATTGTCGCGATAAGCATATTTGACAGATGAAATGATGCCTTCATCCGAACGAGTCAAAGTTCCATCTAAATCGATGAGGACGATCTTGCGGGCCATGCTTCCTCACTTTCTCTTACCGTTATTGAGGCTAGCTTCTCCACGGGACGGCACCACTGGACGGTATTATTCATGAGTGTTCTCATCCACGTACACTGGAAATATGAACGATATTCCCCAACTTTCGTCTTCTTGGATTCGCACAGTGACAACTGCGTTTACTCAAACAGTTGATTTGCCTCAAGGCCTTGATAATCAAGGGATTTTGGCTGGCACAGCACTTCCCCGACACTACAAATCTGACATAACATTACCTGTTGAAGAGTTTCACACTCGTCTCGACCATGCTGCACAACATCTTCTCGGCATGCTTCTGTGCCGACGTTTACCAACTGGAGAGATTCTCACCGCTCGAATCGTCGAGATTGAAACATATGACCAATTCGATCCAGCAAGCCACTGCTATACCGGTTTTACTTTCCGAAACCGAGCGATGTTCACCTCTCCCCTGCACGCCTACATCTATATTTCTCATGGCATCCATTCCTGCATGAACATCTCGCTGGGGCCTTTAGGTGTTGGTGCTGGAGCCCTCATTCGCGCGGTAGAGCCTATTCAGGGTATTGCAACAATGCAGGAGCTTCGTTGCCGCTCAGGCAAAGAGATCAGCAACGGCCCCGCTAAACTTTGCCAAGCCCTTCAGATTACCACTGAGCTTTATGGTCGTGATCTTTCCAACCCCTCTTCCCCACTTTTCTTAGCAGAACCCTTATCATCAGGAAAGTTTCCTCAAGAAGAGATTGTTGCAACACCTCGTATCGGAATTTCCAAGAACGCTTCTGCTCTTCGTCGATTCGTTCTTGCTGATAATCCTTATGTTTCAGCTTTTCACCACACAACTGCTTCACTGCAGGTGCAATAAAAAACTCGAGATTATCAGCACTGATAATCTCGAGTAATACGAAGAAGAGCGAGAAACTCACTCGTAGTCAGGGAACCAACCCTCACGATGCATTTGCAAACGCTTCTCCAGAAGCTCCTCCAACTCAGGAATAGTGCGGCGCTCCAAAAGCATGTCCCAATGCGTACGCTGCGGCTTTCCCTGAGCAGATGGATCGTCAGGGTTCTCAGCATCCTCACGCACAGCAGGCTTACCGCAACGGCACTCCCACTGGTCAGGGACTTCAACGTCTTTTGCAAATGGAACGATGGTGCGATGGCCATCTGGGCACACATAAGCGACGTCGGTGCGCTGAGCGAACTCGACGTTCTCATCCGTTTCCAGTGACTTTGCACCGATGCTGGTACCACGAAGGCTGCGTTCTGCCATGTAACCCCTTTCACAAAACCACTTCTACCAACAAGTTTCGCGCAAAAATATTCCCTACCCGCGCGCAGCTTGAGGCAGAATTTCTCCAGATTATCACTCCAGCTCGTCTTGAGCGTCGAGGCCAGAATAGGCGACGACACCGCGATTGATAATCTCGGTGGACTGCTGGGCCGTATCGGCGAGCTGGTCGTCGCCCAACTGTTCGGCCGCTTCGCGCACCTGACCGAGCACATCCAGCAGGCGCTTGCAGGAGCGGACGAAATCACCCGGCTGGATCATCGTGCCTGAGAGCGCTTCGGTGAGCGTTGCATCCCCCGACCAGCGGAAGATCGGCTCGACCAGTCCCCAGTTGACTTCCGGAAGCTGCGGTAGGCCCGCCTGTTCAACCGTGTATTCGAGGTCGTCCCACACATCGTCCATATGCTCGATGGCGCGCGCGATTTTACCGTTGCGACCGCCGGGATAGTGGCGGATGCGCGCTTCATCCGAGCGGCGCGCCTCATAGATCACGCCAGAGAGCACTGCTGCCAAGCCTTGAGCGTCGAGGCGGCGGAAAGTGTCCTCGATCATGCATTGAGCGAGGAAGAGGTCATGCTCGCTAAACAGGCGGCGCAAGAGTTCCCCTCGCCAGGTCAGCTCATAGGTTCCTGCGGTGCGCGAGTGTGAGGCGTCGAGGCCGATGTTGTCGCGCTGATAATCTGGAGCTGCGGAAGCTGCTTGAGCCTCCGGTACAGCTTGAGCCTGAGGTACAGCTTGAGCCTCGGTTGCGGCCGAAGCCCCAGCCATAGCGTGAGCCTCCGGCCTGCGCAAGTAACCCAAAGACTCGAGCACGCGACAAATCAGATCGAACCTGCGCGACACCACGCCAGTGCGCGACTCGAAACGATCCTTCAGCAACTGGTAGCGCTTATTCGCCTTCACCCAACGCATACCCCACTGCACATGCTTGTCCAAGTCCGGGCAACTGTCGCACGGATGGTTACGCTCACGCTGACGAACCTGGCGAATCTTGCGGTCAAGGCGCTCCAGAGCCTTCTTTTTATCCTGCGGAGTCTTAAACTGCGTGTGCTTGATGCGGCGGCGCTCGCCCTTCTCCAGGTCGCTCAAGCGAAGGCGCAGTTCAAGGAATTCCTTAAAATCGCCCTGGTCGCAAGCAAAAGCCTTCTCGTAGCCAGCCAGCGCCTCCTCAAAGCTCGCCAGCTCCTTCTGCATTTGCTCGGCCGACTCGTTCGCTTCCCACTGGGCAAAGCTCATGTCCAGCGTGCGATGCGCGGTGGCCAAGTCAGAGTGCGCCAAAAGATTAACAGCCATATTAAATGTGGCCTGGAACTGGGAGTGCAGCGGGTAGACGCGCCGCGACGACATCGCGGCCAAACCCGCCGGCTCAAAACCTTCATGGTCGACGACGATGGCATGGCCCTCATCATCAATGCCACGACGGCCCGCGCGACCAGTCAGCTGCGTGTACTGGCCAGGAGTGAGCGGCACGCGCGCCACACCGTTGAACTTGTCGAGACGTTCAATCACGACCGAACGCGCCGGCATGTTGATACCCAAGGCGAGGGTTTCCGTGGCGAAGACCACCTTAACCAAGCCTTGTTCGAAAACTTTTTCCACGATTTCGCGGAAGAGCGCGATCATTCCCGCATGATGGCAGGCGAAACCGTTTTGTAAGGCATGCTTGAAGCTCTTGTAGTGCAGCATGCGAAGGTCTTGCTCGCTCATCGCGTTGTAGGCCATTTCATCAGCAATTTCACCGATGAGACGGTACTCGTGGTCAGAAGTCAGGCTCAAACCAGCTTGCATGCACTCGTCGACTGCCTTCTCACAACCCATACGTGAGAAGATGAAGAAAATGCCCGGCAAAAGGTCGCGATAGTCAAGCTCGTCGACCACTTCCCAGCGTTGCGGCCACGGGCGATGTGCTTGATGGTAGCCGCGAGTGCGCCCTGAGCGCGAGGAAGCGTGCGAGTGGCGGCGGTGTTGGTCGAAATCACGGCGCGCGCTCATATCATCCAGGCGGCGCAAGCGGGCGAGAAGCTGAGGGTTGACGCGCAAGGCAGCCGGCTTCGTGGGCTTCGTGCGCGAGCTGGTGGCGTGAGAGGAGGCTTGGCCGTCCCCTCGGCGGCGACCGTCCCGAGAGTCACCACCCTGAGGCTCACCATCACCGCGATCCTCGCGGCTAGCCTCGTCATACAAGTCAAACAGTTCCGGCGCACCACCGCGGCCGGTCTGCACCATCACTGACTGCTCCAGCGGCACCGGGCGCGTCTCGGAAATAATCAAGCGCGTATGCCCACGCACCGACTCAATCCACGCGCCAAAATCCTCAATATTCGACACCGTAGCCGACAAACCCACAATTTTCACGCTCTGCGGAAGGTGAATAATCGACTCTTCCCACACCTGGCCGCGGAACTGATCACCCAAAAAGTGAATCTCATCGAAAACCACATATCGCAAAGCAGTTAGCGTCACGGAATTTTCGTAGAGCATGTTGCGCAACACTTCGGTGGTCATCACCACAATGTTGGCTTCAGAATTGATAGAGATATCGCCGGTGAGCAAGCCCACATTTTCCCGGCCATACTGCGCCACCAGATCGTGATATTTCTGGTTACTCAGCGCCTTAATCGGCGTGGTATAGAAAGCCTTCAAGTTACGCTGCTGGGCCAAATAGACGGCAAAATCAGCAATCACCGTCTTACCCGCACCGGTCGGTGCAGCGACAAGAACGTTATCCCCCGCCTCCAAGGCCTGCAAAGCCTGGTTTTGAAAATCATCAAGAGGGAAGTCAAAACGCTGGGCAAACTGGTAGGCCAAGCTCTTCCTTTGCTCCCGCTCTCGTTTCGCCGCTGCATAACGTTGGGCTGGCGTCAAATTCTCCTGATTAGCATCCGGCACAATTCCGCGGGCAAGCTGGCTGCCCACCCCCGCTACAGCCGTCGTATGCTTGCGATGATGGCTTCTCCTCGCCATACTCCCACTTTCCACCTAGAGATTATCACTGTGCTTCATCACGCACGCGCCTGCTGCGCGCATCATTTCCGGGCTGAGCAACATCGCGCTCCTGCTCTCGCGCGGTGTTAAAAGCCGCCCAGCGGCTAAATCGCGTAGCGTGAACTGCGCGCACCCGAGCTTTATGGTTGAGCAAGTCAGTGTGTGCAGCCTGATAATCTTGAGCAACATCAGAAACGCGACGAGCCAGGCTCACAGGCTTTTCTTCGCCACCGACATAAGGCTCAGAAAAGCCCTTCACCTTCTCTGAAATCGTTGAAAATAGAGGCTTGAGGCCCGTGTAGTCTTTGTAACCACGCCAAATGGCGAATGCAATACCGGCCACGAGCATGAGCAGGAGGAAAACGACGAGTCCAACCCACACTCCTACCCATGCTCCTACGCTCATCACATACCTGCTCTCGTAAATGGCTTATGGTCCGATTCCATGCGCGAACGGGCTGCAGCACCACCGAACGGAGCTGCCGACGTCGTATGCGCCACGTAACTTTGCGCTTCCTGCTCACGCTTGAGCTTTTCCTGCTCCAAACGAGCTTCCTCTTCCTCCTGACGGTGCAGGCCTTCAATCTCGCGCTGAGCACGTTCACGAATGGCAGCAGCAACATCAGACGGTCGAGTTTCCACCGTTTCGACGACGTTCCCGTCCTTATCCTCGCTGCTCTTCACCTCGTGTCGTTCACCCTGGGATACTGCAACAATATGGCGGGCATGGGCGATGCAGAAGGCGACAAACCACGAGTCGGAAGTGATGCGCAAGTGCACTTTATCACCCTCATCCCACGGCTCAATGGTTGCCGAATGAAGGTCGTCGATGAAGGCGAGATCGTGAGAATCAGTGATGAAGCTCACGTCCGAACCGTTCTTGAAGTTCCACTGGCGAAGCTCCGAAATCGGAGGAACAGGAATGATCTCTTCTTCCACTGGTTGGTCGACAACGGAAACTTCAGCAATGCGGGAGGCGCGCAACGTTTTCCACTGAGGGGCCTTGGAACGCGAATCAGCACGCTTGAAGGTTTCCAGCTTTTGCTTGAGCAGGTCACCGTGACGGCCGAGCACATTCCACACCACTACGTAGAAAGCACCCTCGTCGATGAACGTGTCAACAGGCAGGAACCAGCGTTCCTTACGCTCACCGGCACCGTTGGTGTAGTAGCAGTGAATCGGGCATTTGCGGCGGATGGCCTCACGAATCTTACCCATCGAATCTGGCTCGAGCTCGTAACCGGTGAGCGCCAAGGTCGTCGGGTCGCCATCGAGCTCACCCTCAATATGAGGAAGAGCAGCCAAAAGCCTCTCATACAGCGAGTCTGCAGCCTGACGCTGATCGTCTGGCAGCATCGTCGACTTCGCCAAATAGCGGACAGAACCCACCAGCAAGCTCAAATACTGCGGGGTCAAGCCGGCCAAGCGGTCCAAGCCCAGAGAGTTGTCCGCGCGAACAACATCCTCTTCTTCGAGTAAATCCCAATCAATGTCGAAGAACTGAGAGCCAGCAATCTCACCATCATCGGAAACAGTGGTGAGCGTGTTGACGTCCTTGCGGATCGTCTTCATCGCCTTTTCATGCTGATCCTTCGTATGGGTTGGGCCAATGAAACGATCAGCCAACTCTTCCACCGAATACTCAGCACCCGGATGAGCCGAAAGGAAGAGCATCAGGCGCAAACGACGGTCCACTTCCGAGCTCGACTGGCCCGAGCCAGAACCACGACGGTGGGTAGGATGCAAGCTCGGCGGAACTTCGACCTCCGGCTTCAAAATACGCTCTTGCACAGCAACCGGCGTGGTACGTGAGGAATTATCGCAGGTTTCAAACTGGCTTGCTGCCTGCAAACGGCGAGCAAAAGAGTCACGAGCAGCTCGAGGGTTCAGAATTCGAACACCTGGGTGCATGATCATGTAGAAGGCGAGGTCGTCAGAATCTTCATAAGCGACATCGACGGTTTCGTCGTCATCCTCAGCGCGCACGGTTGCGGTGAAACGATGTGTTTGCACGGCTTCAGCAAGCGAGGTCGGAATGGACTGTGTGCCGATGCTCGGTGCCAGTGCTGACAGGCCCAAAGTTGGCGAGTTAGCTGGCGAGGCGAAACGCGAACGCTTCTTATCGGCAACGTCGTCAGCATCCGACTTGAGCGACTTGGCCAGGAAGGTTGCTGCGGCGAGAATGGGCATATCCTCTTCGTCGAAGTGCAGGCGCACCAAACCTTGATCGCCCAACCTCAGACGGTAGGAGGCGAAGTCCTGGCCGTCAGACTTCGAAGAGTATTCGGGTTGGCGCGATTCGATTTCGATGCCTAAGTCGGCGAGTTTAGCGCGGTCACGCTGGAACTGCTTGGCGAATGCTGCCTTTGCTGCTTGGTCGGCGAGTTCACCGTAGGAGTCAGCGTAGGCCTTGACTCGTTGAGCAATCTGGCGAGAGGTCAGCCATTGTGGAAATGCTGACGACAGAACGACGAGCACGTCCAGCTCATGCTTGCCCCATTTATCCGAAAACCGGCGGCGACCATTGGAACCCTCAGTCATGTGTCCTCACGTCTCGTACGAAAAGGTGTGTTCCTTTATCAATAACTGACGACATTCTACCCTAAATTTCTGAATATTTCAGCGGTGAAATTGGACAAGGCGTCAAAACGCGAATTTGCCTCACTCTTTACGCTCAGCGAGAGCGCGCCCGGCCTCCATCCGCTCCCCTCGCCGCTCCCCGCCGCTCGTACTCCCCGCCGCTCCCCGCCGCTCGTACTCCCCGCCGTTCCCCTCGCCGCCTCACTTTTCGCTACCCTTCTCCCCTGGTCAAGTTCTGACGGCACAATAGTTTCATGACTTCCGTACTCGTAACCCTGACTGTAGTGATGGCGGTTGCTGTGCTCTGCCCGCTCATCGCTCAAGCTATTCCTGGCAAGCCTATTAGCCAAACAGTTCTGCTGCTCGGCGCTGGCGCGCTTTTGGGCCCTTATGTAGCTGGCGTGGTGAAGTTGTCGCTTCCGATGAGCTTGTTGAGCAATTTGGGTTTGGCTTTTCTGTTTTTGTTGGCTGGTTATGAGATTAACCCGGAGCAGTTGAAGGGTTCTCAGGGTCGTCGTGGTTTGGCTACCTGGGTGGTTTCGTTTGCTATTGCCATGCTTGCGGTGACGTTTATTCCTTATTTTGATAAGCATGATTTGCATGGTGTGGCGTCGGCGATTGTGCTGACGACTACTGCTTTAGGTACTCTGATGCCTATTTTGCAGGAGAAGCAGTTGATTGGTACTCCTGTGGGTGATGCGGTTATTGCGTATGGTACGTGGGGTGAGTTGTGCCCGGTGTTGGCGATGGCGGTGTTGTTGTCAACGCATACGGGTGTGGAGACGTTCTTTATTTTGGCTGCTTTTGCTCTGTTATGTATGGCGGCTGCTGCTATTCCTCAGAAGTTGCAGAGTTGGGGTACGAGGCTGAATGCGTTTTTGGCGAAGAAGTCGAACGCTGCGGAGCAGGTTATTGTTCGTATGACGATCTTGTTATTGGTCGTTTTGGTGACGGTTTCCTCGCTGTTTGACCTGGATATTGTTTTGGGTGCTTTTGCGGCGGGCTTTATTTTGCGTTACCTCATTCCTGAGGGTGATAAGGCGCTGGAAACTCGCTTGGATGGTATTGGTTACGGTTTCTTTATTCCTATTTTCTTTGTGCTCTCTGGCGCCAAGATTAACATTCAGGCGGTGGGCGCCGATCCGGCGCTGTTGGTCGCGTTCATTGTGTTGTTGGTTGTGATCCGTTCGGTGCCTATTGTGGTTGCTCTTTCGGTGGCGAAGGAGGAGAACCATCTTTCGATTCATCATCGCATTACGGTGGCGATGTATTGTGCGACGGCGCTTCCGGTTATTGTTGCGGTTACTGAGATTGCCACTCGTACTGGCACGATGAAGGAGGAAACTGCTTCGGTGCTGGTTGCTGCAGGTGCGGTGAGTGTGTTGGTGATGCCTTTGGTTGCTGGTTTGGCTCAGCGTGTGGCGGAGTTCCACCCGATTCAGGCTGCGGAGGATATTTCTCATCATCCGCATTATGGTCCGGAGATTATTCACGACCGTTATGTGCTGTCTCGTATGATTCGTCATCCTCAGAAGGCTCAGCAGATTTTGGATGATTTCGTCACCTCGTGGGCTCATCTTCCTGAGGAGGAGCGCAAGGTGAGGGAAGACCTTCTGCTGCATGCTGTTCGTGAGTATGAGACTTCTCGTGCTGAGTTGTTGCGTCGTGCGGAGTTGTTGCGCCTGGTGCGTAAGAATGAGCAGATGGCTGTTGCTTCTCAGGCCCCTTCTGCTGGTATGCCGTCGTTGGATTCTCGTCATCCTGACCATCTCACCAGCGCCGCCCCTGCGTCCTCGACCGCTTCCACTAACTCCACTTCCCCAGCTTCCTCAGCTGCTGAACAAGGCTCTTCCACGTCTTCACAGACGCTTTAGCCGTCCCGTCCTGTTGATGCGATTGACGCTTTGATCGCTTCGGTTGGTTTGCGCGCGGGCTTGTCTCCCACTCAGGCCAAGGAGGCGGAGGTTGAGTTGCGTCGTCGTGCGGCCTTGCTGGAGAAGATGCGTTTGGTGCGTATGACTCAGCTTGCTGAGCTTGCTCATATGCCTGATGGTGAGAAGAGCGAGGAACAGGAGAAGGAGCATCACGCTCATCAGCAGCTTCTCAAGCATTTCTTGCGTCACGACATTCATGACGTCACGTCTCACCTCGACGACAAGGACGACTAAAGATCATCTCAAACTCACCAGTCACCCTTCTCAATGCCACGCGGGCCAACATACGAAGCGTCACGCACATAAGCGCGGTCACGACGAGTCACCGGGTCAGGGTCATTCCGCGGGTCAGAAAGGTGAGCGTCACCAAAGAACTTAACCGATGCACCAAAAGTCCAGTCGCCTTCGATCGTCACCGAGTTCGCCGCAGCAATCGACGGCACACCATAAGGGAAGCGCTCGTCGAAATCTTGGATCAGTTTGTAATAGCGCGGATCAAGGTGAATCTTCGGGAAGTCGTAGTTGCCATCTTCCATCTCGAAGGTATCGGTCAGGTGGAAGCGGTCGGAACGCATGATGAACAAGTCGTTCGTCGTCTTCACCGGCAGGAAGCGCGGGCGGTTCACCTCCAAGCACACCGAACCCTCGAACAAGCCGATTGCCGCACCCATCGCCGTCTCCAACTGCACCACCTGCGGCGAGTCGGGGTTCGTCGGGTCGACAGTCTTGGTGTTGCGGATGACGGGCAGCGGCAAAATGCCGTTATATTCGGCAAGCTTCGCCTTCAAAGCGTCAATACGCACCCAAATGTTATTGGTGTTGAAGAACGGGTGACGCTTGATATCGGTAGCTTTCGCAAGGTCAGCCTTAGGCACCTGGCTCATTTCGCGTAAGCGAATCGTGCCGGTAGTCTTGTCGAAAACGAACTGGCCGCCCTTCACATCAGCCTGGGTTTTGCGCGCCACCTCAACCATAAACGGCGCGCCAGTCTGGGCAAAGTAGCCGGCGACACTCGAGCTTGGGCGAGCACCCAGATTATCAGAGTTGGAGATGAACAAGTAACGAATACCTGCCTTCTCCAGCGTGTCGAGAATGCCAGAATCCGACAGCGTAGCGTACACATCGCCGTGGCCTGGTGGGCACCACTCCAAATCAGGGTTTTCTGGCCAGCTGACAGGCTCCCCGGTTTCCGCAAGAATCTTGGGCTCGCGATGCTGCAAGATTTCCACCGGAATGTCGGTTTGCTTGAAATGGCGGTTGCGGCGGATTACCTGAAGAGTGTCCTTCGACGTGCGATACGAGTTCATGAACACCAATGGCAGGTCCACGCCTTGCGCGGAGCGGGTTGCCACAACTTGGCCCAGAATGATGTCGAGGAAGCGCATCGGCCTGCCCTTGTGCAAGCGCACGGGCAGCAGCGACTTGGCTTTCGACAAGCCCATAGACGTACCCAAGCCGCCGTTGAGCTTGAGGAACGCGGTGTGCGCGAGGGCTTCGTGAGCGTCCTCTGCGCTGATCGTCGTCATCACTTCGGCGATGGAGGGAAGCTGCCTGAGTGGTTTGACGTTTTCCTCAGCGATGAAGCCGGAACGGTCAGATTCCCACTGGTGGTAGTTATGCGTAAACGCGGTGATAGCAACTTCGCTCATCCCGTCCTCGCGCATCCTGGCGATGGCATCATTCAGGCCCTGAACGCTCATGGGACCTTCCTTTCTCTGAGCAGTTTGGGAGCTCAAGCCTTGAGCTTACTCGCCTGCCCTGGTGACTTGCTTACCGGCCAGTCAGGCTCACACTGGTCTCGCTGAGCGACCAGCTAAGCTCACGTTTACCAACTGCTTTCCCATCGGTATTCGTCAGGTTATCTATTCTACGGATTAGAGCAGCTTAGTGGTACCTCTTCCCCACTTTTGTTGATTTTCGTTACGATTTCCCCGCGCTCTGAGCACTTTCCTCGTTCTTTTGTCTCATTTTGTCGCCTTTCTGAACACTTTTGTTCGTTTTTGTCAGTTTTTGTCACAACTGTAGGCTGCTTGCCTGCTCTCAGCACAACGGCACAGCTCAACACTCACGAGCACCCCACGACACAGCAGAAGGGGTACAATTTGCCTGTGGAAGGGTCATGTTGCTGGCAATCTTGCTTTATCCCTCAAGATTGCCACGGAAACAACATCATGAAAGGAACAAGGAAAATGACTATGCTCATCAAGAAGATAACGCTCTTTACCTTATGGACCGGCGTTATTCTGCAACTCGCCGCTGCTATGGTCGCCATTGTGGCAAAGAAGGACGCAAAGAGAGGCTTCCTTGCTCTTGCACTGGGCTTAACAGGAGCAGCAAATGCGCTGGTTCTGATGCATCTGAACCAAGAACATCCTGAGGTCACCCCCGAGGTAACCTCAGCTGAGTAATCGCGTCACTGAAATCCGCTGAAATGGTGTGTCGCGAACAAGTCGAGGGGCTGAAACGCTAGTGTTTGCAATAGAAAACCGGCTATCGCAAGGTTTTGCGATAGCCGGTTAAATGTCGGACCAACGGGATTTGAACCCGTGACCCCTTGTCCCCCAGACAAGTGCGCTACCAAGCTGCGCTATGATCCGAACGGTGTCTAGGACGGAGAAAACAAAAGCCTACTGATGCAGAGTTAACAGCAGCTCTTATTTCCCGCTTTCCGTGTCATCGTCATATTCGAATTCCACAGGAATGCCCTTTTCACCAAGCTTCATTGCTGCTTGGCGCATCGTAGCATTCAAAATGCCGATGTCACCATACTCTGGCTTGGTGCCATAGTAGCGAGCACGGTTTCGATAATAAGTCAACTTAGCGACAGGAATGTTCTGGTCGCTTCCCTGACGAGCTTCCGCCTCATTCATCTTGTCAACATGAAGATTCACGATCTTGTTCACAGTGTTAATCTGCTTGGCGCGCAAATCTTCCAAGACCTCCCAGGCATGATCCGAAGGATGGTACCTGACGGCGGAGTCATTGGGATTCTCCCAATACTGGATAGTAGCAATATTCTTATGAAGCAATGCTGCAAGCGAACCGGTACTAATACCGATCAACTCGCGCAACGCTTTCCAATCAGCTTTTGATCTCTGCATAATGTTTGATTTTACCGAAAACTCGATAAATTTTCCTTATTCCTTCCTGAAAGATTGAAGAGAATCTTTGATGCTAGTTACATACCGTTTATTTGTCGTTGCGAAAAAGAAATAATTGAGCGCTCACCCACCATTGGCAATGGAGATACCCCCCCCCGCTCAATTCACTCAAATCGCGATATTACAAGGGTTTAAGGCTCTCCACTGGACAGGAAAACTCGAAGTGTAAACTTTTTCAGTTCTTCTTAAACAGCGACATTAACTTTCCTAACACCCCCGACACGCCAGATGTGGAAGAAGTATTACTCGGCGTGTCGTCCTCCTCTTCAACCAGAGGATGCGTCGGAACACCTGGTTGAGAATCCACAACATCCAACACACGCACACCATTGAGGCAGAACGGGTTCACCGCAGCAACCAAAGGAAGGCCTGACTCGTCAGAAAGGTACTGGGCTACAACATCAGGAACAGGCTTCCCCTCCCACTCATCATGCAAGAAACGTTCTGCAGGAGCGGGATTGGTAAAGGTGATCGTGAAGGTGTTCTCAATCAAACGGTACTGCGGAGCAACACCGTCAGCCACATAACCTTGCAGCTTCAACGGCATTTTTGCTCGAGCCCCGTTCCAAATGGCAACAGGAGTTTTGCGAGCCATGATGACCTCCTCTTTCATAGCGCATACTTATGCTGCGCTGGTAATCTTAATGAACGTGTGTTACCTCGTTAACGGCGTTTATCATTCTTTCGCTTCTCACGAACACGCACAGAAATCTGGATCGGCGTGCCCTCGAAACCAAAAGTCTCGCGCAACTGATGCTCCAAATAACGGCGATAACCCGGATCCAAGAAGCCCGTGGTAAAGATCACGAAACGAGGAGGACGAGTACCCGCCTGCGTCGCAAACAAAATACGAGGCTGCTTGCCACCGCGCAGAGGGTGCGGATGCGCCTGCTGGATCTTACCCAAGAACGAGTTGAGCTTTGACGTCGAAATACGCTGATCCCACGAGTTGAGCGCCGTGTTCATCGCATCAGCCAAACGGTTGGTATGCCAGCCAGTCTTGGCAGAAAGATTAACACGCTGCGCCCACGTCACCTGCGTGAACTCACTCTCATACAGTCGCTCCAGGCGAGCACGAGAGAAAGTATCCAACAAATCCCACTTATTGAACACGATCACAATAGCGCGACCCGCATCAACAGCCTGGCTCATCACACGAAGGTCCTGCACAGAAATCGGCTCAGATACATCAAAGAGAACCAAGCACAGTTCCGCGCGCTCAATAGCAGCCTGCGTTCGCAAACTCGAATAGTACTCCGCACCCGAAAGCTTGTTCATATGGCGCTTAATACCAGCAGTGTCAATCACCTGCCACTTCTTACCGCCAATTTCAACAACCTCATCAATCGGGTCGCGGGTAGTTCCGGCAATATCAGTCACCACGGCACGCTGAGAATGGGAAAGCTGATTGAGAAGGCTCGACTTACCCACATTCGGCTTACCGATCAAAGCCACACGACGGAAATTCGACGAAGAGAGCAAACCAGACGTGTGCTCCGCATTCTTCAACATCGTCATGCACGCATCCAACAGGTCACCCACACCCTTGCCATGCATAGCAGAAATCGGGTACGGCTCACCCATGCCCAAACGCCAGAAGTCAGACGCTTCAGCAAAATCACGCACATCATCCAGCTTGTTGACAGCAACCGTCACCGGCTTCTTCGACTTGCGCAACATACGAACCATGCGCTGGTCCATATCCGTCAAACCAGTCTGAGCATCCACCACCAGAAGCACAGCATCAGCAAGCTCAACAGCAATCTCCGCCTGGTTCGCAACCTCAGAGTCGATGCCCTCGACACCTGCTTCCCAACCGCCAGTGTCGACGACCAAGAAGTCGGAACCATTCCAGTTGGCCTCATAGCTCACACGGTCGCGCGTCACACCTGGCTTATTCTCGACCACGGCAGCCTTGCGGCCCAAAATGCGGTTGACCAGCGTGGACTTACCCACGTTCGGACGGCCCACCACCGCGAGCACACCAACTGGTTTCTGATAATCTAAAAGGCTCTCATCCTCCAGCGAGCCGCCGGAAAGCAAAGCGCGATCCTCATCGGAAAGCTCATACTCCTCCAAATCGGCATCAGAGAGCACTTCCCCCGGGTACAGCCTCTCAAACTCGGCATCCGGCAAAGGAAGGTCCTGCGCAACAAAAGCCTGGTCGACAATACGACGGAAAGAATCCAGCGTCTGCTGCAAATCCATATGGGTATTGTCAATAGTGATCACACCTTCAGCAGCGCTCGTGAAATTGTTGACCTGAGAGTCAGCAGCGTCGCGAGCAGCCACGTCGTCCTTACCCGACTGGCCCTGCTGAGCCTGATGGTTACGGCGAGCCTGACGCACCTCTTCCGAAGCGGTCAGCAGCACGCGAACCTCAGCACGAGGGGCGACAACCGTCGTGATATCACGACCTTCAGCCACAATGCCCAAACCTTGAGAGAAGGAGTCAGGGTTAGCCTGAGCTTCGATCTCCTTGCGCTGTGCGGCGATGAGAAGCTCGCGAACCTGAGGAATGGCGGCTACTTGGGAAACATGGGCGCTTACTTCCTCGCTGTGCATCTGGCTGGTCACATCCTCATCATCACTGACCACGGCAGGCTCCTGCGGGTCAATGACGAAGGTGACGTGGTTATCCAAGAAGTCGCGAACAGCGTCCACCACAGCTTGAGGCTCATCCAAGGCGACGCCTTCCTTCAAGCACCACCAGGTTGCTGCTCGGTACATGGCACCAGTGTCGAGGTATGCCAATCCGTATTCGTCGGCGAGTTGGCGTGAAACGCTGGACTTGCCGACTCCTGCTGGGCCGTCGATTGCGATGCAGATCACAGGCCTACCTCCTTCTCCAACTTCTTGACCTCAGGAAGGGTCAAAATACGGTAACTGCCCGGTTTTACTCCGTCGAGGCGGATCGGTCCGATTTGCGTGCGCATCAGGCGAGTGACTGGGTAGCCGACGGCTTCGAGCATGCGGCGGACGATGCGGTTCTTACCCGAGTGCAGCACCACCTTGACGACGGAATGTTCGCGGGTTGCGGATACGACGTGTGCTTCGTCGCATTTAATCCAGCCGTCTTTGAGGTGAACGCCTTGGGTGACGAGGCGGCGCACGGTGGCGCGAGGAATGTTGCCGCGAACGGTGGCGATGTATGTTTTGGCGATTTCGTAACGCGGGTGCATGACGTGTTCGGCGAGTTCGCCGTCGTTGGTCATGAGGATGAGACCTTCAGAATCGTAGTCGAGGCGGCCCATGTGGAAGATGCGTGGGTAGCCGTCGCCGATGATGTCGCGAAGAGTCCAGCGGCCCTTCTGGTCATCCATGGCGGAGAGCACTTGGCGTGGCTTGTTGAGGGCCAAAGTGATGTGCTTATCGTCGAGGTGTACGCGCGAGCCGTCAACCTTGATAGTCTGCTTGTCGGGGAAAACGCGGGTTCCCAGGGTGGTGACGAGTTCGCCGTCGATTTCAACGCGGCCTTCGGCAATCAGCTGCTCGCACTTTCTGCGAGAACCGTAGCCGGCCTGCGCAAGGAGCTTTTGCAGGCGTACTCCTTCGACTTGTTCGCTGGGGTTGGTGCCGTGCGAACCGGGGTCGACGGGGTGAAGCTTGGAAATATCAATGGGCTCGTGTGCCGTGCGCTGTGCTGCAGCGTTGGCGGAGCGGCGTGCGATGGCGCGGCGTGCTGCCGAGCGGTTCGCTTGTTTCGCTTGTGAAGAGTTGTGTGCGGTTTGACGACCGCCGTGAGCGCTTAGAGCGCGAGAGTATTGATGTGGCATCGTTCTCCCAACGTGACCAGTGTTCCTCTTGTGTATGCGCAGTGGTGCGTGTGCGCAGGTGTCTGCGCGTAGTACGCGGTGTGCAAGCTTTATGTGCGGGCACAGTGCGCGTGCATATGCGCATTCTTGTCGGCAATTCCCAGCCTTTTCCCACGTTTATTGGTAAGGCTTGGTATACCGTAGATATGTAATGCAGATTTTCTGCAAGGCATACCAAAGGTTAAGTATATATGACGGATACAACACAGTCATCTCGCGCTCGTGTTCAGCGCGAGAATGGTTTCTCTCATGGTCTGCTCACCCGTTCTCTTCTCGAGCTCGTGGGCACTTTCTTCGTGGTGATGGTTCTGCTCTCAGCATCATCGTGGGATCGTATTTCTGATTCCTCCCTGATTCTGCCAGTGTTGGCAGCCTTTGTTGCTTATGCTGCTGCAGCCTATTTGACTGCTCCAGTCACTGGTGGCCATCTCAACCCTGCCGTTTCCCTGACTGCCGCTCTGACGGGCCGTTTGAAGTGGCTTGATTTCTTGGCTTACTGCGTGGCTCAAACCCTGGGTGGCATTCTGGCTGCTTTCACTATGAAGCCATTGTTCAACTTTATGGTCAGCACTTATAACCTGAAGGCTGGTGCTCAGAGCAAGCTGGAAACCAAGACGATGTGGGAGCTTGCCGCTAACCGTTACGCTGAAGTGCAGACTCGTTTGGGCGGCACGATGGAAGCCGCTATCATCGTTGAGCTCGTGGCTACCCTGCTCATCACGGCTGTTGCTGTGAGCGCTTTGAAGCGTAACGGCCTTCCTCGCCGCAACTATGCTGTGGCTACTGGCTTGGCTTATGCTGCCGGCACGGTCATGACCTCCATGATTACCAATTCGGCTTTGAACCCAGCTCGCGCTACTGGTTCTGCCATTCTGGCCAAGATCGATGGCGATGGTGAGGCTCTCACTGAGCTGTGGATCTTCTGGATTGTCCCGCTGCTGGCTGCCGCTGTTGTCGGTCTGATCGTCGTGCTGGCTGAGAACATGAAGCTTTCTGACGACTCTTCTTCCGCTTCTGATAAGGCTCAGGCTTCTGATGCCAAGGCTTCTGATGAAAAGGATAAGAAGGATTCTGATGATTCCGCTTCTGAGGGTGCTCAGCAGGTGAGCGACTCGGAAGATTCTCGCGATATCGCTGACTTCAACAAGGTGATGCGCCAGGATACTGAAGAGGTGAGCCCAGAGCAGGCTGCTGCCTCTCAAGCTGCTGAAATGGCGGAGTCGACGAATATCGATTACTCCGAGTCTCATGGCGAGGATGCCGAAGAAGCTGAGTAATTTCTCCAGATTATCAGTCTGTTGAAATCTCTGAAAAAAGCCGCTTTCGCGGCTTTTTTCATATCTGCATGCAGCTCATTGCCGATTCATGGTCGCTGCGCGCAATTTGGCGGCTGTGCATGTTTCTGCTATTGCGCATGTTGTTGTGTTTTTGCGCATGTTTCTCGCACTGCGCATCGTGGCCGTGGTGTAGCTCAGCTTCACGCTTATTAGGCGAGAATCCACAACACCGTCCAGTAGGTGAACGGGATGCCCAGCATCAGGCCAAAGCCGATGAAGCAGTCGAAGAACACCGAGCGCACTTTCCACGGGGAATGCGAGCGAGCCAGCAAACGGATCAGTGCACTGGTACCTGCCACTGCGGAGAGCAAACCAATTCCTGCTCCTGTTAATCCTGTTGCAGCAAGAACGCCGGAGAGCACGACGAGAGCGGCAACCAGCCACTCGAACCACGGCTTACCCTCATGCTTTTCAGAAACATACGGGTGCTTGTGGCCAGTGATAAAGCTCTTCTCTTCGACTTCAGGGACAGGCGTGCTCTGTTCGGCGTTGTCATCGTCGTTGTTATCACTCTCGTCGAGGCTGTTCTTTTCCAGGTCAACGTTATTACTGTCGAGATGTTTCTCGAGTGAGCCTTCCTTCTCACCGCGAGCGAGCTGCGCAAGAGAGGCATTCACTACCTTCTCCTCGTCGCTGTCAGGGCGCTGCTCAAAGCTCTCAGAACGCTGGTAATCGCGGTCAAGACGAGGTTCATCAGCATCGAAACTCTGTTCATTGCGCTGTGTTGGTATGTTCTCGGCTGGCAAATTCTCACTCATGGGCTCTCTCCTCGTCCACATCATGAATATGCTCGCTCGCCACTACTCGCCTTTTCACCTCGCTGGCGTGGAAAGGAACAGTTCCATCGCCACTCACCCGCGGGCGTTTCTCAAACGGCAAACGCTTACTCGGCTCGTCATACTCAGTATCCGCACTGTCAGCCAGCACAGAGCTCACCGTCGCAGAAGAATGCACGTGACCTTGCACATTCTGGCGCTGTACACTCTGGCCTTGCGCACTGCGGTAGCGATAGATCACCACAGCGCGAATAGCAATAATCACAAGGCTGACTACTACGAGAATCAAGCTGATGTCAGCAAACACCTGCCACCACGGACGCACAAGTACAGGAAGTTGGTGTACAGCCCCGAGGGAAGCCAAGTTGCGCGAGCCCAATCCACCTGAAGTGAGCGCAATCAGCACCCACCCCACAGCGGCGCAAGCGCCCACAACAGCGAGCTGGTTGACGATAGGAAGAATCAGCACCACGAGGCAGGCTGGGATGAGGCGCGAAGAATACTGATAATCTCGAGCGCTAATGCGAACCAAGGCGACAACCCAACGGCGAATAATGAGCCTTAATTGCCACAAGCTATCGCAGGCAGCGAGCAAAGCCACCAGCAGACCGACCATTGGCAGAAGCGTTTGGCCCAGCGCGGGCAGAGGGTCAGGAATGTAGCCAAAAACAGGGATCAGCGGCAGGTTGCGCGTGCTGAGGGTCGCCAGGGAGAAAGTGCCGAGGGCCCCGACGCTGAGCATGCCACCCAGCGCCCACACCAGCGCGTACACCAGATAGTTGGGCAGCCACAGCAAGAGCAATAGCGCCAAAACAATGCGAGGTGCGCCACTTACCGCGGTCTGCTTCCACAGCAGGTCGGCGGTATGGTGACCGGCGATGAGCCAGTACACCCACACTCCAGCAGACAGCAGTGACAAACCGATCAGAGCGATACGCAGCTGGCGCACTACCAAGTTGGGTACACGGGCGAGGGCTTGAGCGCAGGCTTTCAGCACGCGGCGAACAGTGAGAGGCGGCAAGCTATCTAAGCGCTTATCCGCCTCAGGTTCTGGGAAGAAAGTGTCGGAAAGTTGTGGCAAAGTGGCGAGCCACGGCTGGTAGAGTTCCTTCCAGACGCGATGTACAGCAATAACCAGTACAATGGCGGGGAAAAGGACGAAGGAGTGGCCAATCACGCTGTTCATCTGAGATTGCTGAGAAGTTTCCAAAGCACGGGCGAGCATGAGCCAGGAGCCCAGCCACCCCAAAGCGGCCAGAGGAATTTGGCTCAGGTTTCTTACGCGCAAGCTCAAAAAGATTGCCAGGCTGAGCAGGAAGGCGATCGTCGTGGCGAGAAGGGGCGGAACTGAGATTATCACTCCCCCAAAATTCACCGGAAGTGCGAGGGAAAGCTTGATGATATCCCAGCCGCTGACCACTGCTTGAGCGGCGCCTGATTTCGCGTTTGTGGTCGTGACGACGACGAGCGCGCAACTGATGAAAGCGAGGGCGAAGAGTGCGAGGGGTGCGAGGAATGCGGCGACGAGGGCGCGCCAGGCTCCTGATGCGAGGTTAGTGAGGTCAAATTGCAACGAACTGCGCTTCGTTGAGCGTTCTACTTGTGCCATATAACCTCCGAACCTGGGATCCCTGAATATTCTAGGCGAGAACCCAAGTGAATACAAAAATGCCGCTCTCACACAAAGTCGCCTGAATACAAAAATGCCGCTTACTCGTAACGCCCACCCGGGCTCATCATTTGCAAAATCGCAAATAAGAAGAAAGGATGATGAGCCTAGCGCCACGAGAAGCGGCACTCTTCAAGTCTACAGCATTTTCACTGCCATTTTCACTGCCATTTTCACTGCCATTTTCACTGCCATTTTCACTGCCATTTTCACTGCTTTCTGCATTTTTAGTTTGTCGCAGTTCTGTATTTATCACAGTTCGGCAGCGAGCATATGAGCCACAACAGCTCAGGCTGGCATGCCCATCAGCACGGAGATGGGATGGTCGCCCAATGCCTGGCGCCCTGGCAGGCCATCCAACTCCATGACGAAGGAGTAGCCTGCAACATGAGCACCTGCCTGCTTGAGAAGGTCCTCAGCAGCTGCAGCGGTACCACCGGTGGCAATCAAATCATCGACGATGAGAACACGATCACCTTTGTGGATGGTGTTCTTCTCGATTTCGATAGCAGCCTTACCGTACTCGAGTGTGTACTCCTGGTGGTAAACCTCAGGAGGAAGCTTGCCAGCCTTGCGGAATGGGATAAAGCCCTTGCCCAGCTTGAGGGCGAGTGGAGCACCGATCAGGAAGCCGCGAGATTCCAAACCACCAATGTAGTCGAAATCATCCAAAGACACTGGCAAAGCCTGAGCCAAAGCGTTGATGAGCAGCGCGTATGCTCGAGCGTCCGCCAAAACAGGAACGAAGTCGCGGAAAAGAATGTTCTTTGCCGGGAACCCAGGAATGGTGCGGAACAGGGAGATCAGGTAGTTACGGTCTCCTTCCGCCATCTTGTTCAAGCCCTCCAGACGAAGGCCTTTGGTAGTGAGTTCTGCGGAATCTGCCATACGGGACCTCTCCTCGTCTCACTCGTTCTTGTAATCCTCAGAAGTCAGCTTTTCGTTGGCTTCCACGGGTTCTTGCTTGCTAGCCTCGTCTGCCTGGTTTGGCTCGGTGGCGTGAGCAGCTTGCTCTTCAAGATTTTCACTGTTCTGAGAATCTTCAGCAGGAGCATCCTCATCAGCGTAGTGAGGGACGACAGGAGCCTGGCGAATGGACTGCACGCGCATGCGCAGCTTGGTACCTTCAGAGTCGATGACGACCTGATCATGAGCAATATCAGCTTCAACAACAGTTCCGATGATTCCGCCGATGGTAGCGACTTCATCACCTGGCTGAAGGTTATTGAGCCAATTCTCTTGCTCTTGCTGACGCTTACGCTGCTTACGAGTGGAAAGCCACATAAACAGGATGAGGACAGCAATAATGACAACCATAAAGAGGTTGTTCAAAAGAGCTGGGTTCACAATAGTCTCCTTTAATCACTACGCCCACCATCAGTGGGTCACTCATTCAGGGTAACGCACTAAGCAGACGCTCGCGGCTTTTCGTAACCTTCTCGCAACTTTTGCGCGACGAGCGCACTCACTGTCCGACGCGTCGTCTCCACAGTCTGCCGCACCGGCTACACCGTCTGCCACACCGGCTACACAGCGTAAGCGCGCCGTGGGCACAGCTAGAGCGCGCACAGCACAACGCACAACTAGAACAGCGGCTTCTGGCCTTGCGAAGGGTTCGGCAGCGCAACCCCCAAATGCTTCCACGCTTTCTCGGTTGCCACACGGCCTTTCGGTGTACGAATCATGAAACCTTGACGCACCAAATACGGCTCACACACCGTTTCGATAGTCTCAGCTTCCTCTCCCACCATCGACGCGAGGTTCTTAATGCCAACTGGCCTGCCTTTAAAGCGCTTTACCATTGCCTCCAAAACGGCGATATCCAAGCGGTCCAAGCCTTCCGAATCGATCTGATAGAGCTGCAAAGCCGCCTTCACCGCGCTCTCATCAATATGGTCCAGCTCATGCACCACAGCCCAATCGCGCACACGCCTGAGCAGTCGGTTCGCAATTCGCGGCGTACCCCTGGACCGAAGGGACAGCTCGTGGGCTGCTTGGTCATCAATGCTCACACCCAACACTTGGGCAGAACGTTGGATGAGCTTTTGCAGCTCTGAAGCTGGGTAGTAATCCAGATTGGCAGTAAAGCCAAATCGTGCGCGCAAAGGTGCAGGCAGCATACCTTCCCTCGTCGTCGCACCCACCACGGTAAAACGCGGCAAAGTTAGAGGAATAGAAGAAGCACCAGCACCCTTGCCGATCACCACGTCGACGCGGAAATCCTCCATAGCAATGTAGAGCATCTCCTCTGCTGTGTGAGGAAGGCGGTGAATCTCATCAATGAAGAGAACCTCGCCCTCCTCCATCGAAGACAAAATCGAGGCAAGGTCACCAGGGTGCTGCACGGCAGGGCCAGAAGTGACGCGCAGGGACACTCCCAACTCGTGAGCAACAATCATGGCCAAAGTGGTTTTACCCAGGCCTGGAGGCCCGGCAAGAAGAATATGGTCCGGCGGAACCTCACGCTTAATGGAAGCATCCAAGAACAGGCGCAACTGCTCCTTGAGAAGCGGCTGACCGACGAAGCTGTCCAGCGTGTTCGGGCGCAACTCCTCATCGCTCAAACGCTCTTCCGGCTGCGACTGTGCGGACACTGTTCGCAAAGATTCTTCACGAGCGTTCTGGTTATTTACCGTATCGGCTGCGCCGTTTTCCTCATAATGCGGCAAGCTTGCACCCGGGGCGAAAGGGTTGTAATTGAGCGTTGCTCCAGCATCCGGCACGAACTGCGGCTCAGGAGCTTTACGTGATGCACGGCTCACTTCTGCCTCCTTCCGATGTACGACAGAGTTTCGCGAAGAACAGTAGCGACTTCAGCGCTGGGCACATCAACCTCAAACCCATGCTGCTGCATGACGGCGTTCAAAGCATCCTTCGCCGTATCCGGCCTGATTCCCAAACCATCCAAACCTTGAAGAATAGTGGTCATACCATCGGGCAAAGTTGCAGGAGCAGAAGCGGACACATCGGCAACACCATCGAGTTTACCGGTCAGTTCCACAATAATTTTCTGTGCCATACGCTTACCCACACCAGGCGCTTTGGATAGTGCAGTCACATCCTGCGAGGCAACCGCAGTGCTAATCCCCTCGACTCCGCATGTTGAGAGTAGAGCGAGTGCAGCTTTCGGGCCTACGCCCGACACTTTTTGCAAGCGTAAGAACACTTCCCTCTCATTGGTGGAAGTGAAACCATAGAGAGTCAGCGCATCCTGAGTCAGAGCCATATGCGTGAAGACCGTTTCTTCCCGGCCTTCCCTCAAACGCGCAAGGTCAGTATGAGGCATATGAACGCCGAAACCAATGCCATTGCAATCAATAACGGCACTATCTGGGCCAATACTGGCCACCAAACCGGTAAGTTGTGCGATCATACACCCTCCTTCGAACTTGTGTTCGATTATATCAGGTTACATACCGCGACCGTGCATGCGCGATTTATTCTGCTGTTGCTTCTTCAACGCTTCCGCCCATTGCCGTTGCGCAGGAGTGAGGTGCTGTTCTCTCTCCCCTCCTTGCAACTCGCCGGCGGGGTGCAGAGCATGAGTAATCGCCTGAGCAAGCGCATCCGCAGCATCTGGTGGGTCTGGCAGCTTGTTGAGGTTGAGAATTCGCGCCACCATTCTCTCCACTTGAAGCTTGTCGGCCTTTCCGTTGCCGGTCACCGCGAGCTTGACTTGGCTAGGAGTGTGCACAGCAACAGGGATGGAACGCTGGGCCGCGGCTACCATGGCGAGGCCAGCTACCTGCGCTGTACCCAACACAGTGTTGATATTATGCTGAGCGAAAACTTGCTCGATGGACACCACGTCGGGGACGAACTCATCCATCTTGGCGTTTAAACCTTCCCAGATTGTCAGCAGGCGCAGATCCTGGGAAACGTCGATACTGGAACGAATAACATCGACGTGAATAAAAGAAAGCCGGCGGTATGCGCCGGCTTCAATAACCCCGACCCCACAACGAGTGAGGCCAGGGTCAACACCGAGGATGATCAACTCAGTCCTCGTCCTCGAGAGCAGCCATCACATCGTCATCGGCCGTCCAGTTGGAGTAAATATTCTGAACATCATCGAGGTCATCGAGAGCGTCGATAAGCTTGGTGACCTTCTTAGCAGCATCGAGGTCCAGGCTGACCTTGTTTGCAGCAACCATCACGGACTCGGAAGAATCGTGGTCGAAGCCAGCGTCGGTGAGAGCCTTGGTGACATCAGAGAGCAGGGATGGCTCGGTGATGACGGTGTACACGTCACCGTTATCCTCGACATCCTCAGCACCGGCTTCAGCAGCTGCTTCGAAGAGCTGATCGTAATCAACACCTTCGGAAGCAACTTCGATTTCGCCCTTACGGGAGAAGTTGAAGCTCACGGAACCGGTAGTAGCAAGCGAGCCACCGTTCTTGGAGAGGGTGGTGCGCACGTCTGCTGCTGCACGGTTACGGTTATCGGTCAAGCATTCGATGATCAGGCCTACGCCGTTTGGTGCGTAGCCTTCGTACACGATGCTCTCGTAGTTGGCGCCACCGGCTTCAGCACCCGAACCGCGCTTGATTGCACGGGTGATGTTGTCAGCTGGGACGGAGTTCTTCTTCGCCTTGTTCACAGCCTCAAACAAGGCTGCGTTACCAGCGAGATCGCCACCACCCTGACGGGCTGCGATTTCGATGTTCTTGACGAGCTTGGCGAAGAGCTTGCCGCGCTTAGCGTCGATTGCCGCCTTCTTGTGCTTAGTGGTGGCCCACTTGGAATGTCCTGACATGGCGCTCCTCAAAATAAATGAATAAAAGTCCTACAAGAGTATAACGACGTTGCCGGACTCAGGCGCAATTTTTCACACCTGAGCTCGACCAACGTCTGAAATATCAACGCTCAGCTGCGAGCTCAACGCGTAGTTCTAGCGCTCAGAAGGGAAAATATCGCTTTCTGGCGTAACAGCAGGAGCTGGGCTTTCGTAGCCTGCTAATCTGGAGAACTCCTCAGCATACGCATCACGCTGGTTGCTCAGCAAAACAGGCATAGTACGGGTTTGAGCGATAATCGGCATGAAATTCGAGTCGCCATTCCAGCGAGGAACAACATGCTGATGCAGATGCGAGGCAACTCCTGCACCTGCCACTTCGCCCTGATTTACACCGATATTCATGCCATCCGGGTGAGAAACATGGGAGATAACGCGCATTGCCAGAACGGTGGCGCGCTCGAACTCTTGCAGCTCCTCGTCGGTCAAGTCGGTGAGAAGGCCGACATGACGGTTGGGGCAGATCATCAGGTGGCCCGTATTGTACGGGTAGAGGTTCATGATGGCAAAAACCTTCTCGCCCCTCCAGATTATCAGTCCGTCACTATCGGCTTTCGCCTGTGCCGCGCAAAACGGGCACGGTTTACTCGCCTTCGGCTCGTGCGATCCGGCTTGTTGCGGCGCATCCGAATGTGCAGAACTGTTAATCTCGGTGTGGTGAGAGGCCTGAGAACGGGAAAACTTCCCGTTTCCCAAGACGTAAGCCATGCGCTGCGGAGTCCACAAGCGCTCATAGCCGTCCTCTTGGGGCGGGAAGTTATCCGCAGAATCGATACGAATATCGCTCATATACCAGCTCACTGCTCGACTGGCTCAAAACCAGAAACGCGCTGGAAATCCTCAGCAGAGTTGATGTTCTCATGTGTCTTGCACACGCTGGCCACGAGCTTGACAGCCTGAGCCTTGTCAACGCCGTTGAGCTGAGAGCCGTCACGGAAGCGGAAGCTCACAGTACCAGCATTAGCATCGGTTTCTCCGGCAATGAGGGTGAATGGAACCTTCTGCTTAGCTGCGTTGCGAATCTTCTTGCCGAAGCGGTCATCCGTGGTGTCGAGCTCGGCGCGAACGTCGTTTTGACGCAGTTCATCGCACAGCTCGCGCATGTAGTCGGAGAACTCGTCGGTGACAGGAACCGCCTCAACCTGAACTGGGGCGAGCCATGCTGGGAATGCACCAGCATAGTTCTCGAGCAGGATGGCGAAGAAGCGCTCAACAGAGCCGAACAGAGCGCGGTGAATCATCACTGGCTCCTTGCGGGTGCCGTCCTTGTCGATGTACTCCAGGTGGAAGCGGTGTGGCTCCTGGAAGTCGAGCTGAATGGTGGAAATCTGCCAGTTGCGGCCGATGGCGTCGATGGCCTCGACGGAGATCTTTGGACCGTAGAAAGCTGCACCGGCTGGATCCTCACGGAATGGCAGGCCAGATTCAACGACGACCTCACGCAAGGTATCCTCTGCCTCTTGCCACACTTCATCGGAACCGATGTACTTGTTCGGGTCCTTGGTGGACAGCTCGACGTAGAAGTTCTTCAAGCCGAAGTCCTTGAGCACCTGCATGACGAAGTGCAGGATGGACTTGAGCTCGCCGGACATCTGCTCACGAGTGCAGTAGATGTGGGAATCATCCTGAGTTAAACCACGCAGACGGGTCAGGCCATGCACCTCGCCGGACTTCTCGTAACGGTAAACGGTGCCGAACTCGAAGAGGCGCAGTGGAAGCTCACGGTAGGAACGCTGGCGGGATGCATAAATGAGGTTGTGCATCGGGCAGTTCATTGGCTTCATGTAGTAATCCTGGCCTGGCTTCTTCACCGAGCCGTCGGCATTGTACTCCTCATCCAAGTGCATTGGCGGGTACATGTCGTCCTTGTACCAGGAAAGGTGGCCGGAGGTTTCGTACAGCTGGCCCTTGGTCAGGTGTGGGGTTTGAACGAAGGAGTAACCCGCGCGACGGTGCATTTGGCGAGAGTAATCTTCCATCACGTTGATGATGGTGCCACCCTTGGGGTGGAAGACGACGAGGCCTGGGCCGAGCTGGTCTGGGAAGCTGAACAAGTCGAGGTCATGGCCGAGCTTACGGTGGTCACGACGTGCTGCCTCTTCGAGCAGGCTCAGATGCTGCTTGAGCTCTTCCTTGGTGGGGAAAGCAGTGCCGTAGATGCGCTGCAACTGCTTGTTCTTCTCAGAGCCCAGCCAGTAGGCTGCTGCCGTACGCTGGATCTTGAAGGCGCCGATGTACTTGGTCGATGGCAGGTGTGGGCCCATGCACAAGTCCTTCCATGCAACGGAACCGTCCTTGCGCACGTTGTCGTACATGGACAGCTCGCCGTTGGCACGAACTTCGGTTGCTGCATCAGCCTTAATCTGCTCTTCCTTCAAGTTGATCAGTTCCAGCTTGTATGGCTGGTCCTTCTCTTCTTCTTGTGCCTCTTGTTGAGAAACAACACGACGGCGGAAGCTTTGATCCTGCTTGATAATCTCTTGCATCTTCTTTTCGATCTTCTTCAGATCGTCAGGAGTGAAGGGATTTTCGACGTCGAAATCGTAATAGAAGCCGTCTTTAATCACCGGGCCGATTCCGAGCTTGGCATCAGGGAAGAGTGCCTGAACTGCCTGTGCCATCACGTGAGTGGCGGAGTGACGCATAATGTGCAGACCGTCTTCAGAGGTGAGGGTGATTGCTTCGACCTTGTCGCCGTCCTTCAGTGGAGTGTAAATATCACGAGGAACGTCGTTGATCTTGACTGCGATCACTTGTGGATCGTCGGCGAAGAGCTCCTGACCCGTGAGAGAGGACTCAATTTCCTTCTTCTCGCCGTTGAGCTCAATGGTGATGTTGTGGTTTTCTGCCATTTCCTTGTCCTTTTTCTGCTGGACCTGCTTTACAAGGTGCAGGCCTGTTGGACACGCGGGTTTCGCGTTGCTTCCACGCTACGAGGCCACTATGACAAGGACACACTGAGATTGTCAGCACGCACCATCAAGGAAAAGAAACGATACTGATAAAGAGAATGAATCATGAAGGAACGGGTGGGCGATACTGGAATCGAACCAGTGACCCCTTCGGTGTGAACGAAGTGCGCTAACCGCTGCGCTAATCGCCCGAATAAAAAGGAGTCCGAATTGCTCCGGACTCCTAGTTGTGGGCGACGCTGGGATCGAACCAGCGACCTCTTCCGTGTCAGGGAAGCGCGCTCCCTCTGCGCCAGCCGCCCAATGAGGACAATCCTCGAGGTGGGTACGAGAGTCGAACTCGTCTATACGGCTTTGCAGGCCGCTGCCTAACCGCTTGGCTAACCCACCGTACAGGTCAACGTATCGGACCCTCGAGCGGACAACGGGACTCGGACCCGCGGTCTCAACCTTGGCAAGGTTGCGCTTTACCAACTAAGCTATGTCCGCATGTTCTTCCGAACTCGTACCTCGAAAAGCTTGGAAACTCAGGGAACTGAGCTCTTTACTTTTCTCGAAGCTGTGAAGCACAGCTCCGAAGCACAAGCAACTACTATACACCCGCAGGAGACTTTGACAAGCCCCTCTTCGTTTTCGGAGTGTCGTCCAGTGCGTTGACGATCTTAAAAGCCTGTTATTCCAACGATTCTGAACCTGACACGCATAAGCTCCCCTCAGGCAAGCTCAGCAAGGCTAGGGAGGGAGAAACTCAGTGCAACGAAATGATCGAGGAAGCCAAAACGTGTAACTCAGAGTGTGCATGCGCGTGTCGAATAGCGCTGAGCGAGGGTTCCGAGAGAGTGCGGGAGGGTGGATGCGCGTGTCGTCACATGGGTTCACGCAAGTTTCAGTCGTTACCTGAGATATCAGTAGGAAACAAAAGACTCATTTGGCCCACTCCTCTGTGAGCGTATCCGCCAAGGGCGATTGTTTTCCCGACACACCCCAGCTTCTTCTACGCTAAAACGTATGGAGAAAACGAATGCAGAGCATCGCACGGTGCTCGTGACCGCCTTTGAAGGCTGGAATGATGCAGGCTGTGCGTCATCACTAGCCGTGCGTACTCTTATTGAGCACACCGAGGCCTTACCTTTTACAGAAGTTGATGACGACTTCTTCTATGACTACCGCGACACTCGCCCTCAGCAATGCACCGCTTTAGGGTTTAAGAGAATCGTGTGGCCAAGCTTCATGTTCTACCGTGCCATTATCAGCCCTGAACTCACTCTCCTGCTTGCCGTCGGCCCCGAGCCCAACCTGCACTGGCGTGACTTCTGTACGACAATCGTGGGAATTTGCGAGGACGAAAAGGTTGACCTCATTGTTAATCTCGCGTCCATCTACGAGTCGAACCCCTACACGAGGAACATTCCTATCGGGCGCGTCGATGGCTCGGACCTCTCTATCAACGAGAACACCTACACCGGCCCTGTAGGAATTACCACCATTCTGAACCTTTCAGCAGCTCAGCAAGGCCAGAAGTCTCTGTCCTTGTGGGCTGACGTGCCGGAATACTTGCCTTTCGACCAGTGCCCTCCAGCAACTCTCGCTCTGATGCGCAGCTTGTGCGCCGAAGTGGGTGTGGAGAGCATGAAGGGCATGGCCAGTGTGGAACTCGCCACGCAGATGTGGACGAAGCAGGCCAATAACTATGTCGAGCAAAACCCTGCACTAGCGCAGTCGTTGAGCGAGATCGAGCACAATTGGGATGTTCAGCAATCTCACCAGCAGCAGAAGGTTGCTGCTTCTGAACTCGTCGACGAAGCAGAGCGCTTCCTTCGCTCCTACGACCGCTGCGATTGGGATGCAGAAGGCCGCACTGAGCACACACATCCGCTCGACCCGGAAAGCTTGCCGAGCTCTCAGATTAAGAAGCATTTGAAGAAATTCGGCGGCGACGACACGAACCAGTGAGAACAGCCTTCACACTCTGAGACTATCGCCGTTATGAAAGGCGTCACTGCCCGAGGTGACGCCTTTTCCATGCCGTTTTTTCTGGGAAGTACTTGCCTACTCGGCGCAGTTTGAACTTCAGTCGTTTGATCTTCCGTCGCTCTGAGCCTCGTCATTTTCGTCGGCGCTGTCATCAGCGTCGGCCTTATTTTTATCCTGATCACGCTTCTGAGCTTGCGATTGCTTCACCGCATCCTGCTTCGAAGCGAGGTCAGCGGTCGCATCCTCAATACGCGCTTCCACCTTCTTCTTCCTCTTCAACAGCTTCTTCGCCGTTGCCAAAGACGCTTTGAGGTCATCCCGAGTACTCTCCTGAGCAACCGTACCGTCAGAATCCTTCAGCAGCTGCTCGGCGTTATCCACCGCATGAGAGAGCACAAGAATAGCCTGGTTGAGCTGATAATCATGAACAGAAGCGTTGACTGCTTTCACATCGGCTTTCAGCTGTTGAGCGCGCGAAGTGTAGCGGTCGGAGAGCTTCTTCAGCTCATTGGCTCGCTCCACCAGAACTGAGGTTTCCGTCGACATCAACGGGCAAGTGTCCACCACGGCCTCGATGGGCTGAACATCCTTGTGCAAGCGAGTGACGGTGCTCGTATCGGCAACTTCCTTCTCACTCACTGCGCGCGCCGAATGCACGTCGTCCGACTCGAGAACTTTGAGGTATTCGTCCTTTGCGCTCGCCACTTCTCCGTAGGCGTTGCGGCAATTATTCCTCGCCGACTCGAGCCTTTGGCGTCCTGCACCCTGCGCTCCGACAGCCACCAGGGCCACAATGGCGAGAAACACCGCGACAACAACTGCTGAGTGGCGGCGGCGACTGGCCTTCCTTGGCGAAGTCTCACTGCTCATAACACTCCCCTCTTCCTCTCCCAGATTATCAGCCCGGATTCACCGCATGGCAGCAAAAGAAAAGCGCGGCCGAAGCCGCGCCATCAGTACACTTGCGAAGATGCGCAGTGATAATCTCAAGCCCTACGCTGTAGCCCCCGCGGCAACGGCAGGCATCACATGCGTGAGCAAAAGAAGAGCCAAAACGACGGCGACGCCGATACGCCAGAAAGCGAAGCCCTTAAAGGAATGCTCGGTAATCAAACGCCAGCAGAAGTGGAAGACGAGATAACCCACCACAAAGGCGACCACGGTAGCCACAATGGTCGGACCCCAGCCAGGGACGAGCGTTTGCGTGCGGGACAGCTTGATCGCCTTCACCAACTCCAGCAAACCGGAGCCAAAGACGGCTGGCAAAGCCAGGTAGAAGCTGAAACGCGCAGCGGCAGACTTCGTCAAGCCCCTCAAACGAGCGACAGTGAGCGTCGAACCAGAACGCGATACACCAGGGACGAGAGCGAGCATCTGGCCCAAGCCAATGAGCAGGCCATCCTTCCAGGTCATCTGCTCTTCATCGATCTCGCGCGGGAAACGCTCATCAACCAGCCACAAGATGACGCCGAAAACGATGAGCATGGCAACGGTGATCCACAAGTTGCGCAAGAGTGAGTCCGTGTACTTCTGCACCAACACGCCGGCCAAGACGATGGGCAGCGTGCCCAAAATCACCAGCCAGCCCATCAGCGCGTCGGGGTCGCCCTTGCCGAAACGGTGAGCAACATCCGAGCCGTTCTTACCCACCAAAGCGAGGAACCAGCGGCTAATAATGCGGCCAATGGCCTTGCGCCAGTAGATCAGAAGGGCAAGCTCAGTGCCGAGCTGAATGATAGCGGTAAACTGCGAACCCCAGTCACCCGCGCCAATAAGCTTGCCCACAATGAGGAGGTGGGCGGAAGAACTGACGGGAAGGAATTCTGTCAAGCCCTGCACAATGCCGAGAATAATCGCCTGCAGATAATTCATATGACTAACGTCTACCATAGAACGAGGAGAAATACACGAGCGGATACACAAGCTTTACACAGTTAGCTCATCCGTTGACTCTGGGAGGTCATGAATGAGCACATGTACCCATTCGTGACCTAGTCATTGTGACCTAGCAGGTGCATGGGTGTGAGCAGTAAGCCCATTTGTACCGATGAGGAGGAAGTATGCCGCAGGTTTCTATCCATCGTAAAACTCGTTTCAATCCACCTCAGAACTTCTTCCCTGCCGAAGCAGCAGGGCTGAAGTGGATGAAAAAAGCTGAAGCTCAGGGCGGTCCGCGCGTGTGCACGGTGATTGACGTCAACGAACGCTACCTCGACATTGAACAGATTGCTTCAGCTGGCCCTACCATTCAAGCTGCTCGCGCATTCGGTCGCGCGCTCGCACGTATGCATGATGCAGGAGCCCCAGCCTGGGGTTGCGCACCTGATGGTTTCACAGGCCACTGCTATTTCGGTCCTTTAGACGACCCTGTGCCGATGCCTACAGGTTCGTGGCCCAGCGTGGAAAGTTATATTCGTAACGCTCGTTTGATACCGATGGTCGAAATGGGCATTGCTCGCGGCCAATTAGATGAGCACGACCTCGAAGTGACCAAGCAGGTGTGCGATAACTTGCCCGAGTTGTTGGGAGAAGCTCGTTTGGACTCTCCTGCGCGCGTTCATGGGGATTTGTGGAGTGGCAATCTCATGTGGACTCCTGCTCGTTCTGCTTCTACTCCCGGTGGCGTTGAAGCGGTTTTGATCGACCCTGCTGCTCACGGTGGCCATCGCGAGGAGGACCTTGCAATGCTTGACCTCTTCGGCTGCCCTTACCTCGACGACATTATTGAGGCTTACGATCGTGAGCATCCTCTGGCTCCTGGTTTTGAGTCGCGTTTGCCTCTGTGGCAGCTCTACCCTATCGCCGGGCATTGCGTTTTCTTTGGTGGCGGCTATGTGGCACAGTATCGCTCTTTGTGCGCTCGCCTGCTGGAGAGTTTGTAATTCTTGTTGGGCTTGCTCATTTGGCTTGAGATTACCAGCACGAGATTACCAGTGTCACAATTGCCAAAGCCGCAATTGCCTGTGAGCGAGAATCCGTGAGAGAAGTGAAACTGACAGGGGCAGGAAGACAACTGAAATTGCCTCAGTCCTGCCCCACATAACGAGATGAGCGAGCTCAGAGAGCTTAGAAAAATCACTCGCCAGTAAACATATTCTTCAAATGATCGAAGAGACCGCGGTCACGGCCCTTGTCTGGACGAGCAAACTGCTCTGGCTTATCCGATTTACTGGCCTTATCAAACGCTTCCAAAGCCTCCCGCTGAGCAGAGTTGAGCTTCTTGGGCACCTTCACCTGAACATGGGCCACCACATCGCCACGCTCACCTGGGCTATTCAAAATGCCAGCACCCAAGCCCTTCACGCGGATCTCTTCCTCCGGCTGTGTACCCGGCTTCAACTCGACGTTCTGCGGGCCATCAAAAGTGGACAAGGTGACTTCGTGGCCCAAAGCAGCCCACACCATCGGCACAGAAACCCAGCAGTGCAAATCATTACCGACGCGAACAAACTGCTTATCAGCAGCCACATGAATGTCAATGTAGAGGTCGCCTGGCTGGCCGCCGCCCAAGCCCACGTTTCCGCGGCCGGCAACACGCATGCGCGTGCCATCCTGAACGCCTGCAGGAACATTGACCTTCTCGACATGTTCATCAGCCACACGGCCACTACCACCGCACTGAGTGCATGGGTGAGGAATCACCGTGCCGAAGCCATGGCAGTTCGAGCACTCCACCTGCGTCATCATCTGCGTCATCAACACGCGGGTGACCTTCTGCTGGAAGCCCGTACCCTTACACACCGAACAGGTCACCGGCTGAGAGCCATCGGCAGAACCATTGCCATGGCAGGTTGGGCAAGTGATGTACGTGCGAGACTGAACCTCCTGCACACCGCCGAACACTGCGACCTTGAGTGGAATGCGCAAATCGGCCAACACGTCAGAGCCCGGCTGGACGCGAGGCTGTGGACCGCGCGAGCGCCCACCAAAGCCGCCAAACATACCACCCAAGTCGTCGAAAATATCGGCAAAGGAGCCGTAACCACCCTGCGAGAAGCCGCCAAAGCCAGCAGAAGCCTGAGGATCCTCCGGGTCGATGCCCTGATCCACCATGCGCTTCTTCTCAGGGTCGGAGAGGATTTCGTAGGCTTTGTTAATCTCCTGGAATTTCTCCTGATACTCCGGACCAGCGATATCAGGATGGTACTTGCGCGCCATCTTGCGATACGCCTGCTTGATTTCATCGTCGGAAGCATCGCGAGAAACGCCGAGAACTGCGTAATAATCAGTAGCCACTCTCAGACCTCCTGTTGGCCGATAATCGAGGACAGATATTGTGCCACTGCTTTCACAGCAGCCATGGTGTTCGGATAGTTCATATGCGTTGGCCCAATAGAACCAACAAAGGCAAGGCCGGAATGCTTCCCCTCTTCCTCAGGATTATCAGAATTGGTGGAAGAAGCCTCGGAAGTGTCATCATGCGCGCTGATAATCTCGTCTCCATAGCCAGAAGACACCACAGCAACATCTTGCAAACCGTCCGTATGGGTTTCCGAGCCGATCGCCACGCCCACACCGGTGCCGTTATCAGCCTGCGAAACCGTCGAGAGCAAGCGCAACACCACCACCTGCTCTTCCAAGGCGTCAAACAGGCTAGCGAGGTCGCGAGCAGAGGAATCGGAACGGCGAGCCAAAGCGGAAGTACCGGCCATGTACAGAGAATCGGAATCGACGCTTATACCGTGAATGGCGTGAGCAACCTGGGCGAGCAAAACGGCGACATCGCGATATTTCGTCGAAGTGGCCAAGCTCACGCAGGCGCGAGGAATAGCGGGGAGAGGCTTGCCCACACACATTTCATTAATGCGCTGCATCACCTCATCGACGAGCTCGGCAGAAGTTTGCTTTTCAGAGACCAAAGTCGACTGCTCAACACGCCCAGAATCGGTGATAATCACCATCAAATAGGCATTCCACGCAAGGCGAACAAGTTCGAAACGGCGCAAAGACGAGGACTGAGCCTTCGGGCTGGCAACGATGGCGACCTGGCCGGTGATCTTTGCCAAAAGCCTCACCGACAATCGCAAAGTGTCCTCCAAAGAGACAGAATGCGAGAGGACGTCAGTAATAGCGTGCATCTGCGCGGCAGTGAGCGGGGCAACATGAACCAGGCGATCAACGTAGAGGCGGTAGCCGCGCTGAGTAGGAACTCGACCTGCAGAAGTGTGGGGCTGGACCAAGTAGCCGTCGTCTTCGAGGGCGGCCATGTCATTGCGAACGGTTGCAGAAGAGGCTTTGACGGGGAGAAGTCGAGCGACTGTCGATGAACCGACTGGCTCATGGGTACTCATATATTGGTCAACCACGGTTCGCAGCACGAGCATTCGCCTCTCTTGCTGGCTATCAGAACGTTCATTCGCCATAACTCCTCCTTTCCGTTCCCTTCCTTTTTAGCACTCTAGCGCCTCGATTGCTAAATAATCGCCGCGAGGAAACATTGAGCTCAAGGCACAGCAACCGTTTCCCACTGATTTCGTCAGATGTGACAGATAAACTTTTACACGGTATTTCAGGTCTGTTTCGGTCCCACCGTTGCGACCTCAATCAACCGAAAGGAGAAACATGAGCGATTTCAAGTGGACAGAGCTTGACCAGCGCGCTGTCAACATGTCCAAGGCACTGGCTGCCGATGCCGTCGAGAAGACCGGTTCCGGCCACCCAGGTTCTGCCATCTCGCTCGCACCGATCGTTTACACGATCTATCAGCGCTTCATGAAGCACGATCCAGCTGACCCACAGTGGCTCGGCCGCGACCGCTTCATTCTCTCCGGCGGCCACGTCTCCCTCGTTCAGTACGTGCAGCTGTACCTGTCCGGCTACGGCATCACCATGGACGACTTCAAGCAGTTCCGTTCTCTCAACGGTAAGCTGACCGGCCACCCAGAGTACGGCCAGATCCCAGGCATTGAAATGACCACCGGCCCACTCGGTCAGGGTCTCGCATCTGCTGTTGGCTTCTCTTATGGCCAGCACTATCAGCGTGCACTTCTCGATCCAAAGGCTGCTCAGGGCACTTCCCCATTCGATCACAAGGTCTGGGTCATCGCTGGCGAAGGCGATCTCGAGGAAGGTGTTTCCTCTGAGGCTTCCGCAATGGCCGGCATCGAGAAGCTCGGCAACGTCTTCGTGATCTTCGATGCAAACCACATTCAGATCGAGGGCGACACCCGTATTGCTCTCGGCGAGGATGTTCTCAAGCGCTATGAGGCTTACGGCTGGTACACCGACGAGGTCTCCTTCGTTCAGCCAGACGGCTCCTACAAGGAGGACGTCGAGGCCTTCGCAGCAGCAGTTGAGAAGGCTGAGAAGGTTACCGACCGTCCACACCTGATCAAGGTGGACACCCTCATGGCTTGGCCAACCCCAGGCAAGACCAACGATCCTTCTGCACACGGCTCCAAGCTGGGTGAAGAGGCCACTGCAGCCCTCAAGAAGGTTCTCGGTTTGAACCCAGAAGAGAGCTTCATCGTTGATGAAGAGGCTCTCGAGCATGCTCGCGAGGTTGCCAAGCGCGGTCTCGAAGCACACGCTGAGTGGGATAAGAAGTTCGAGCAGTGGCGTGAAGCCAACCCAGATAAGGCTGCTCTCTTCGACCGTATGCATGCTGGCGAGCTTCCAGAGGGCTTCGATAAGGCTCTCGACGACCTCGCTGCTACTTACCAGGCTGGCGACAAGGCTGCTACCCGTAAGACCTCTGGTCAGGTTCTCAACGCAATCGCAGCTGTGATGCCAGAGCTGTGGGGTGGTTCTGCTGACCTCGGTGGTTCCAACAACACCACCATCAAGGGTTCTGCATCCTTCGATCCATCCGACGAAGTGACCACCCAGTGGCCAGAAGCTTCCTATGCAGGCCGCGTCATCCACTTCGGTGTTCGCGAGTTCGCCATGGGCGCTGTGACCAACGGCATCCTGCTCGGCTCTGACACTCGTCCATTCGGCGGCACCTTCTTCCAGTTCGCTGATTACGAGCGTCCAGCAGTTCGCTTGGCTGCTTTGATGGATATTCCAAACCTCTACGTGTGGACTCACGATTCCGTGGCCCTCGGTGAGGATGGTCCAACCCACCAGCCAATCGAGCACCTCGCTTCTATGCGTGCAATCCCGAACCTCGAGGTTGTTCGCCCAGCTGACGAGTTCGAAACCCTCGAAGCTTACCGTTACTTCTTCGAGAAGAACAACACTCACCCAACCGCAATGATCCTCACCCGCCAGGGCGTTCCAACCCTGAAGGAGACTGCTGAGAAGGCTCACGAAGGTGTTCGTAAGGGCGCTTACGTCCTCGTCGACACTGAGGGCACCCCAGACGTCATCCTCATGGCTTCTGGTTCTGAGGTTCAGCACGCAGTTGAGGCTGCTGCAACCCTCAAGGAGAAGGGCATCAACGCTCGCGTCGTGTCTATGGTCTCCATGGAGTGGTTCGAAGAGCAGTCTGCTGAGTACCGTGAGTCCGTGCTCCCATCCTCCGTGAAGGCTCGCGTCTCCATCGAGGCTGGCATCGCAATGCCGTGGTACAAGTACCTGGGCGCTTACGGCAAGGCTTGCTCCATCGAGCAGTTCGGCCTGCAGGGCAACGGCGCTGAAAACATGCGCGTCCTGGGCATGACTGCTGAGCACGTGGTCGAAGCTGCTGAGGCTTCCCTCGCTGAGCTCAACAAGTGAGCCACGTTCTTCACACGCTTTCTGAAGAGGCGCTGTCACAAGGCTGGTGACCAGTTGAGTGAAGGAACGCCCTCCACGAAAAATTGAAGAACAAAACTTTCTCTCACAGGGGTAGCTTCCCATCGCACAAACTTGGGGGCTACCCCGTCGTGAGGGTATGAGAAATTTAGCTTGTTGGCCGTGTAGTTGCGGCCAATTTCAAGGAGGAACTAAATGGCAGAGAATGTCAACACCCAGCGCACCAGCGACAACGGTGTGTCCATCTGGCTCGACGATCTCGATCGCACCCGCATCACTTCTGGTAATCTCCAGGAGCTCATCGACAACTTCAACGTTGTCGGCGTGACCACCAACCCATCCATCTTCCAGAAGGCTCTGGCTCAGGTTGGCCCATACGACGAGCAGCTCAAGGAGCTCGGTCGCATTCCAGTCGACGACGCTATCCGCGAGTTGACCACCACCGACGTTCGTAACGCTACCGACATCTTCCGTGGCGTTGCTGAGGCTTCTGGTTGGGTCAACGGCCGCGTGTCCATCGAGGTGGATCCTCGCCTCGCACACGAGACTGAGAAGACCGAGGAGCAGGCAGTTGTCCTGTGGAACAAGGTTGATCGTCCAAACGCAATGATCAAGATTCCGGCAACCCTCGAAGGTCTGCCGGCAATCACCTCTACCCTTGCCAAGGGCATTTCCGTCAACGTCACCCTCATCTTCTCCATCGAGCGCTACCAGCAGGTTATCGACGCTTACATGAAGGGCATGGAGCTCGCTGCTGAGAACGGTCACGACCTGTCCAAGATGCAGTCCGTGGCATCCTTCTTCGTCTCCCGCGTCGACACCGCTGTGGACAAGATCCTCGAAGAGATCGGCACCGACGAAGCTAAGGCTCTCGAAGGCAAGGCTGCTGTTGCTAACGCACAGATCGCTTACGAGCTCTTCCTCAAGAACTTCACCAACAACCCACGTTGGGATGCCCTGGCAGCTAAGGGTGCTCACGTTCAGCGTCCACTCTGGGCTTCCACCTCTGTGAAGAACCCGAACTACAACCCAACCCTCTATGTTGACTCCCTCATCAACAAGGACATCGTCAACACCATGCCAGAGAAGACCCTCAAGGCCATCTCCGAGCAGGGCAAGGGCACTGTTTCCATCACCGAAGAGTCCATCGCTGAGTCTCACAAGGTTATGGACTCCCTCAAGGCTCTCGGCGTCAACATCAAGGATGTCACCGACAAGCTCGAGGCAGACGGCGTCGCCAAGTTCATTGCTTCTTGGGATTCCGTCATCGAGGATGTTCAGAAGGGCATTGACCGCGTGAACGCCTGAGTTTCTGCGACGCGAAGGTTGGAGTAAATACTTGAGCTTCTCCTTGTGAGTTTTCTCAGACAGCTTCAGATTATCACTTCGCTGAATCGAAACTGACGAGTTCAAAAAATCCCGGTTACCTCACGGTAGCCGGGATTTTTGTATCTCATCGCGCGAACTGATCACTGAGCGCTGTTAGTCTTGCGAATGGCCGACAAGCGCGTCACAAAAACGACCAAGCCAAGGGCAGCCCACGTGCCGACAATGCTCCACGCCTGAGCGTTTAAATAGCCCGGAGAAGCCGGAACCACCAGCAAAGCGAGCAACGCCACCGAAATGAGCGCCGCTGCACCAATCGTGACCATACCACCAGGCACCTTGTACGGGCGAGGCATGTGAGGGTGCGTCACGCGCAATCGCCAGCAGGACAGCGCGACCATCACGATGCCGATGATGAAGGCGAAAGCCGTCACTGACATGATGACAATCAGGAACGAGCTCGGCAGCCACGGGCCGACTACTGAGAGCACGCCAACAGCGAGAATCGCCACCCAGGGCGTGCCAGTGCGCTTGTTTACGCGAGCGAAGACGTGAGGAATCTGGGAGCGCCTACCCATCTCAAAAATCAGGTGTGCCACTGCGGAGAAGAAGCTGTTGAGCGGGCCAACGGGCGAGAGTGTGGCCACGATGAGCAGCGGGATCGACAGCCAGCTCACCAGCGTCTTAAAGGTCGCGACGACAGGAAGTTTAGTGGCGATGAAGCCCGACCACGGGCCCAGCGAAGAGAAGGCGAAAAGGGCGATGATGTAGAAGGTTGCAGCGCCGAGAATAGAGCCGACCATCGGCCAGGAGTAGCGCTTCCAGTTGAGGTCGTCCTTCGCCTCCTCCACCGACTGTGGAATGGTTTCAAAGCCCGTGTAGAAGCTCGGTGTGATGGCCAAAACCGCGAGCACGCCGGCCCAGAAGCTCGTCACGCCGGTGCTCTCCCCCGCTGCCGAGCCCGACTCGCTGGCGCTGACCTGGTGGAAGGCTGGCATGAGATTATCAGTGCTGCCATGAAACAGCGCGATACCGGCAATCGCAATGACGGTTGCGATGAGAATCCAGACGATGGTTTGGCTCAACTTTGCCGACAGTTTGGTACCGCCCAAGTGAAGAGCCGCAAGGCCGAGTGCGATGAGCGAGGCGATCAAGGACGGGATTACGTTGATGCGCGCGCCCAGCACTGTGTAATGCAGGGCGTTGAGCCAACTCATCTGTGGCATCGACCCCCAGATGGTGGAAATATAAGTGGCGATAGCCAGTGCTTCCCATGGCACGATGATGAGGTTGCCCAGCATCATGAACCAGCCGACCAGGAAGCTCGGGATATGACCGAAAGCCATGTCTACATAGTCCACAATTCCGCCGGAAACAGGGATTGCTGCGGACAGTTCAGCGTAAATCCAAGCGAAAGGGACGAGCAGGAAGGCGCCGAGCAAGAAGGCAATGATTGCAGGGATGGGACCGCCGCCAGTGATAATCCAGTCACCCAAGAGCATGAGCCAGCCGGTGCCGACGATGGCAGAGAAGCCCAGCGAGAAATAGTCGAAGAGGCCGAGAGAATGGTGCAGGCCAGAGCCTTTGCTCTGACCTTCCGCTCGTGCCGCAGAGCTTGCTGCGGCTTGAGCAGCCTCAATGCTGAGGTTGCTTGCCTTGCGATGGGAGGTGGAGGACATAGTTACCTTTCTGAGTCATGCGCACTGCGCTCAACTGTGAGACGGGACAGTGTGTCGAGTGGCGCTGTTTCAGGAATACGAGGAGCACGAGGAACTCGAGGAAAACTCGCGGACGCCTCGGTCAGACTCGGAGAACTCGTGAAATGAGGTAAAGAAAAAGGCCGCCCACAGGCGGCCTCGCACTCATGTGCAGTCAGAATGAAATCAGATCAGACCAAACTTAGTGAGCAAGCCCAAAGCGATGATCACAGCCACCCACACGAGGCCCACGATCACCGTCAAACGGTTCAGGTTCTTCTCTGCCACGCCAGAGGTGGAGGCAGAAGCGCCGATACCACCGCCGAACATATCGGAGATACCGCCGCCCTTGCCCTTATGCATGAGGATGAGCATGGTCAACAAGATGCTCGCCAACACGACAATAATGTCGAGAATAATCTTCACTGCTTGCACAGTTACCTCCGAAAGTCTTGCTCTTTACTGCACTCTACTGTACACGAAACCACAGAGAGAAAAGCGTGAAATCAAAATTTCTTAAGATTATCACTGAGCCATTGCCCCAGCGCTGCTCTGCTGTTGTGCTGTATTCGTCTGATTAACGCGCAGTGATAATCTCACTGCTTACGACGCCTGCGGGCCGCCAGCGCAACAATTCTGGCAATCTTGCTGAACTCTTCAGGGTCGAGGCTCGCGCCACCGATCAGGAAGCCGTCGACGTCAGGGCCAGCCATGAGGTCCATCGCGTTCGCGGCCTTCACCGAGCCACCGTAGAGAATGCGCACATCATTGGCCACATCCTCATCAAAAGCTTGAGCAAAGTGACGGCGTATGGCGGCTGCAGCGTCCTGAGCGTCCTGAGGAGTGGCCGACGCTCCCCTGCCAATAGCCCAAATCGGCTCGTACGCCACCAGCATGCGGCGAGCCTGACCAGCAGAAAGGTCGCGCGTCACGTCAGCAACCTGGTTGGTCGCGTAGGTGAGCTCAATGCCCTGGCGACGCTCCTCAAAGCTCTCTCCCACGCACAAAATCGGCTGCATACCAGCGGCTAAAGTGGCGCGAACCTTATCGACCAGGTTGACGTCATCTTCCGGATGGTACTTGCGCCTCTCCGAATGGCCGATGATAGTGTACGAGCAGCCCAGCTTTTCCAACATTTCTGCGGAAATATCTCCGGTGAAGGCGCCACCGCTCATCTCGGAGACGTTTTGCGCGCCGATTTTGATTCGCATATTCTCCGATTCAACGAGAACTTGGACGGAGCGAATCGAAGTGAAAGGAGGCATGATGGCAATTTCAGCGTCGTCAAAGTCGTAATGCGCGTCTCTGAGCAGCCATGCGAGCTTCTGCATGAAGTAGGTAGCTTGAAAATGATCGAAGTTCATCTTCCAATTACCAGCGACGAGCGCAGTGCGAGCCATGCATCCTTCTTTCGTCTTTTGCATGAATGCCAAACTCTCGTTTGTGAGCAGCTTGGCTAGCTTGCTACAGAATGCCGTGAGATTATCAGTTGTCTTCTGCAGCAGGCAAAAGAAGGCGGCTCAGTGGGTTGAGCCGCCGAGAACCTGCAGTGAGTTTCATCAAGTTCACTATCAATCTCGATGTGTTCTCACTGATGTGATATGAGTGTGAGCTCAGTCGAGAACCTTGAGGCCAGGAAGCTCCTTGCCCTCCAAGAACTCGAGGGAAGCGCCACCACCAGTGGAGATGTGAGAGAACTCATCATCCTTGAAGCCGAGGTTACGCACTGCAGAAGCAGAGTCGCCACCGCCGACGATGGTGAATGCGCCAGCCTTGGTGGCGTCGACGAGGCCCTGAGCCACAGCCTTGGTGCCGGCTGCGAAGCGTGGGAACTCAAACACACCCATTGGGCCGTTCCACACGACGGTCTTGGAGTCGACGATCTTGTCGTGGAAAAGCTTCTGGGACTTTTCAGCAATATCCAAGCCCATCTTGTCAGCTGGAATCTGGTCAGCTGGGACGGACACCGCTGGGGAGTCAGCAGCGAACTTATCAGCAGCCACAACGTCGACTGGGAGAACGAGCTCGACGCCGTTCTTCTTTGCGGTCTCCATGTAGCCCTTGACGGTGTCAATCATGTCTTCCTCAACCAAGGACTTGCCGATTTCGTAGCCCTGAGCCTTGAGGAAGGTGAAGAGCATGCCGCCGCCGATGACGAGGCGATCAGCTTTGTCGAGCAGGTTCTTGATGACGCCGAGCTTGTCGGAAACCTTGGAGCCACCGAGAACGACGGTGAATGGACGCTCTGGGCTTTCGGTAGCGCGAGAGAGTGCCTTGACTTCCTTCTGGATGAGCAGGCCAGCTGCACTTGGCAGAATGGTTGCGACATCGTAGTCGGAGCCCTGTGCGCGGTGAACCACGCCGAAGCCATCGGAGACGAAGACGTCAGCGAGCTTGGCGAGCTTTTCAGCATACTCGTGGCGAACAGCCTCATCCTTGGAGGTCTCTTCTGGGTTGAAGCGCACGTTCTCGAGCAGAACGACGTCGCCATCCTTCATAGCTGCAACCTTAGCCTGAGCATCCTCACCATAGGTGTCATGTGCGAGAACGACGTTCACACCCATGAGCTCACCGAGGCGGGCAGCAACAGGAGCGAGAGAGAGCTCAGGAACAACCTGGCCCTTTGGACGGCCGAGATGAGCCATCACGATGACCTTGGCACCCTCATTGTGCAGTTCGGTCAAAGTTGGGAGTGCAGCACGAATACGACCATCATCAGTAATCTTCGTGCCATCGAGCGGGACATTAAAATCGGCGCGCACCAAAACGCGCTTGCCGGAAAGATCACCGAGATCCTTCAGAGTCTTCATATTTCATCCTTTCATCCGAAAAATCGGAGGGTAGCTCACGTACAACCGTTGCTAATCTTAACATTTACGCCCGCCAGCACAGCGAAAAGTACGGCGAAGAAAGTCGAGCGAGGAAAGCGCGGCAATGAAAGTAGAAAGCCGCAACCCTGAGGCTACGGCTTGTCATATGTGTTGCGACTGGCGATGCAGTCAGCGATGCAGTCAGTGTTGCGACTTACTCGCTCTGCTGTTCAGCGCGCTGAGCTTCCACCCTGTCGCTCAACTGGAAAAGACGACGAATGCGGCCAGCAACAGCATCCTTGGAGATCGGCGGGTTGGACAGACGGCCCAACTCCTCCAGAGTTGCATCCGGATGGTCGAGACGCACCTGGCCTGCAGAACGCAGATTCTCTGGAATGTCATCGCCCAGAACCTCGAAAGCGTGCTTCACCTTAGCAATAGCCTCAACAGCAGCCTTGGCCGAACGACGCATGTTGGCGTCATCGAAGTTAGCCAAACGGTTTGCCTTACCACGGTGCAAGCCATCTTGACGCTTGCCCGACCAGTCGCGCGAAGTGCGACGAGCGCCCATGAGCAGCAGCATGCGCTCAATGTCAGCAGCGTCGCGAATATTGACGCGCTGAGAGTTGCGATAATTGCGAATCTGTGCGTTGACGTCGAGAAGCTTGGCGAGCTTGACCATGTCGATGGCCGACTGGTAGCCCGGGCAGATGATCTCAAGCATGGATGCGCGACCTGGGTCAGACAGTTCACCATGAGCGAGGAACGCACCACGCCATGCCGCCTTGGCAATCTCCACTTCTCCAGTGAGCAAGCCATGAGGAAGGCCGAGCACTGGCTGCTTCTTGTTGGTCAGAAGGCCAGTTTCCAAAGCCAGCGGGCCACCCTGCTGCATCACGCGAACAGAAAAACGCGTCAAGTCGCCCAAAGGAGACTGGTGATGCACTTGCAGCAGCTCGGTATCATGGTGATACACGTTTTCAATGGTGTTCGAGAGCCATTCGGCGACAGACTGTTCGGCGAATTGTGCTTCGATCACAATATGACGCTTCACAATGTGCAGACCACCCGCGAAACGTATCATGGCCGAAGCTTGAGCACGAACTACAGCTTCAGAATCCGAAGTGTAAGAAACAAGCTCATCCTTCACGTCGTCAATAAGCGCCACGACCACTCCCCCATACGTGACCGATTTCACGGTCATTTGTCACGAAATCAAGAATCGTTGTCGGCAAGTCTGTCTGCGACTCGCCACGAACTTCTCAGTAGTCTTACTTGAGTGTCTGGACTTTTGCGCCCAGCCTCAGCCAGTTTTCCCGCTCATTTTTTTGCTGGTCAAAACTGTGAAATTGCTGAAATTTCCCGGCGTTTCGCACGCGAGCCTTGCAATCTCTCACATCGCTTGAGATTATCACTGCGCACTTCTCCCCCAGCTCAGATTCATTTATTTTCCGCTGAGGGTAATTTTTGACAGTGTGCAAAAAATGCAGTGCGAGGCTACTTCCCGGCCGATGCGTTTTCCATGAAGAAGTCGCACGCATCCTTAATGCCGACTGCTAATCTCACGCGATCGTGGACTGCTGGCTTTCCGGTCATATTGAGCCGGCGACGGATTACTGCCGTCGACGCAGGAACGCGAAGTGGCGACTCACCAGGCTGTTGCGGGCCAGCAACAATAGCGTCCACCGCCAAATCTTGAGAGTAGCGAGCAAAAGCGTCCAACTGGCCTTGCAAAGTGAGCCCGCGAGTTTCAGCATCGGAGACCAGATCCATTATCAGAATCTTTTTCGCCGCACTCTTGTGCAAAGCTTCGCGGATGCGCGGAACCATCACGTGCACGAGCAGCGAGGTGTACCAAGAGCCTGGGCCGAGGGTGACGAGGTCCGCCTCTTCGATGGCTTTCACCGCTTCCTCAAAGACGGGAGGGTCACTCGGGCTGATATGCATGTCGAGCACTTGACCGCTAGTTTTCGCGATGTTGCGCTGGCCGGTGAGCGTGTGCACACTGCCGTCGGCAAACTTGACTTGCGCAGTCAGGTCGAGAGCAACGCTCGCTCCTGGCACCACTCGCCCGCCGATTCCCAGCATTTCCTGGACAGTGCGGATGGAGCGCATGGTGTCGCCGCCGGTTCGCTGGTATTCCGCCGTCATGATGAGGTTTCCCAGCGAATGGCCGTTGAGCGGACCTGCTGACACAAAGCGGTGCTGCAAAAGATTAACAACGCCACTTTCTCTGGCCTCTTGCGATGCCAGAGCGGACAGTGCCATGCGAATATCGCCTGGTGGAAGGATTCCGGGAAACTCTTGGCGCAGGCGACCAGACGAGCCACCGTTGTCGCCGACGCAGACGATTGCGGTCACATCGTTGGTGAGCAAGCGCAATGCTTCCAAGGTGGCATGAAGGCCGTGGCCGCCGCCCAGCGCGGCAACTTTAATATGGTCGCGGTGATGTGCTGGCCATGCGGCGTGCACTTGTTGCGGGTCGCCCGTCAACAGGCTGAGCGGTGCGGGAGGAAGAGCAGGGTTGACCACAGGGATGGTGGTGGTGCATTGCGGATCACTCATGAGCGCCACCTTCCTTCTGTGCGGCGCTGTCTGAGGTGGCGGCGCCTTTCGAATCAGTATCGTCCTTCGAATCGGGGGCGGACTTCCGCTCACTCTTCTGCGCGCTCTGGTAGCGGCCCGCATCGATCTCGCGCGCTGAAACCGTCACTGATAATCCGTGACGACGCAGAGTTTGCGCCAACTCCTGAGCCATCACCACTGAGCGATGTTGACCACCGGTGCAGCCCACACCAATCGTGACGTAATGCTTATCTTCCTTCGCAAAACCGGCGATCGCCGTCATCAAAGCACGAGAATAGTCCGCCAGGAAACGCTGAGCGCCAGGCGAATCCATCACATACTCCTGCACCGGCTTATCCAAACCTGTCTGGCCTTTCAGCTCCGGCACCCAGAACGGGTTCGGCAGGAAGCGCACGTCGGCAATAAAATCAGCGTCCGTCGGCAGGCCATATTTGAAGCCAAAGCTGAACACGTGCACGCGAACGGTTTCCGGACCTTGGCCGAGCAGCACTTCATACAAGCGGGTGGAGAGCTGATGAATGTTGAGAAGAGACGTGTCGATGACGATATCGGCTTCCTTCTTCAGCGCTGTCAGCAGTTCGCGTTCTTCATGAATGCCGTCGATGAGGCGGCGGCCGTGCTGCAGTGGGTGCGGGCGGCGGGCAAACTCGTAGCGTTTGACCAGAACGTCGTCGTCGCAGTCAAGGAAGAGGATGCGCGAGCGCACGTTGAGCTCTTCGAGGTGGTTCATCACTTTCAGCAGGTCGGAGAAGTAGTCGCGGGAGCGCACGTCGATGACAGCGGCAAGCTTGTGGATGGTTGAGCCTGCGGAGGTCATCATATCGACGAGTGGCACGAGCATTTTCGGCGGAAGATTATCAATGACGTACCATCCCATGTCTTCCAAAGCATCTGCCGCGCGGGTTCGTCCTGCGCCGGACATGCCGGTGACGAGGAGAACTTCGAAGGTGGCTTCGGGTGAGCCGTCTTCTTCGCTGGGGTCGAATAGCATGCCTTGGCTGGGCTTGTGGTTCACAGTCTCGTCTGTCATAGCTTGTCCTTCCGCACCTGCGGTTATCTCCTAGCTAGCCTAGTCGCACTCTGCAGCCAACACGAGGGCAACAAGTCGACGCGAGCGCACAGTCGACACGAGGGTCACAATGCTCACACGAGCGTGACACAGCCACCACACTATTCGCCAAGTCCCGCCTCGCGTCGCAATTGTTCTTGTGTACTCTGCTCTTGTTCGTCGTCTTTGTGCAGGCTCGCGTAGATGCTCTGCGCTCTGCTTTCTCCGATGCCTTTCACATTGATAATCTCGTCCATGCTGGCTTGCTTGAGCTTTTTGAACGAACCGAATGCGCGCAACAGCCTCTTGGCATACACGGGGCCGATGCCGTCAATCGAGTCAAGCTCAGAATGGATTTCTCCCTTGCGCCGCTTGGTGCGATGGTAGGTGATAGCGAAGCGGTGTGACTCATCGCGCACGCGCTGCAACAAGTACATTCCTTGCGATTGACGGTTCAAAATGAGCGGGTACTCTTCGTCTGGAAGCCACACTTCTTCCAGCCTTTTCGCCAGACCGCAGACTGCTACATCGTCCACGCCACAGTCGGCAAGGGCTTGTTGGACGGCTTTCACCTGATTAGCACCACCGTCGACGAGGATCAGGTTCGGCTTGTAAGCGAAATGCCGCGGGTTGGTGTCCTGCTGAACAACGTCTTCACCCAGATTTGTGGGGTCGCCAGATTCAGCAGCTTTGGCAATCTTGGCTTGGGCTTCCAACGAGTCACCGGAGTCGCCAGCAATGTTGCCATGTTTGAAGCGGCGAGTGATGGTTTCGTAGACTGCGCTCAGATCGTCGAGAGCACCTTTGCCATCCTTGCCCTTGATGGCGAAACGGCGGTATTCCGAGCGGCGGGCCATGCCATCTTCAAACACCACCATGGAAGCCACTTGGTAGCCGCCACCTGCAGCGTTGGAAATATCGTAGCCTTCGATGCGCAGCGGCGCTTGAGGAAGGCCGAGTTCGCGTTTGACGTCATTCATGGCTTCTTCACGTGCAGCGATATCTGCCGTGCGATGCTGCTTGCTCTGCTTCAAGCCAATGGCTGCGTTCGAGGTGGCGCGTTCGAGAAGGGTTTTCTTGTCACCTCGTTGGGCCACATGAATAACCACCTTCGAGCCGCGCAGGGAGCTCAACCACTGTTCGAGGCGCTCGGTGTCATCGGGCTGAACAGGAACGATGATCTCGGGTGGGATGGCACTTTCCTCACTGAAGAGGTCGTCACGGCCAGTCTGGTTCTCCCTCTCCCTTCGCTTCCTCGTCGCCGCTGCTCGTTCGACGGAGGTTTGGGAGCTGAGGTTTTCTGCGGAGGAAATAGCGTCTCTGCGAGTGGTGATGTCGACATTGCCTGACAGTTTCGGTGCGACGGCGTTGATTTCCTTTTGTTCGTCGTCTTCCATCTGTGAGTAGACTTGGGCGATCATGTCGGACATGAGCTGGGAATCGGTGATGTCTTCTACCTTTTCCACGCTCCAATTGCGCTCGCCGCGGATGGTGCCGGAGCGCACGAAGAAGGCGTGAACGCTCGCTTCGAGTTCGTCACCTGCGAGGCCGAAGATGTCGCAGTCGACGTCATCGGAGAATACGACGGCGTTTTCTTGTACGACGTTTTTCATGGCTGCTGCTTGGTCGCGCAGTTTGGCTGCTTTTTCAAAGTCGAGGTTGCTGGCGGCTTCTTTCATCTGCGCGGTGAGGGTTTTAATGTACTTCTCCCCTCGCCTGCCGGTGAGAATGGAGGTGAGTTCGCGCATCATTTCGCGATGCTCTTCCAGCGAGATTCTGCCGACACAGGGTGCGGAGCATTTGCCGATGGAGGCGAGCAGGCATGGCCTTCCGCTCATTTGTGCGCGATGCAGGGTTGCTGGAGTGCAGGTGCGCACGGGGAAGGTTTTGAGAAGGCTATCCAGCGAGTTTCTCATATCCCACACTTTGGTGTACGGGCCAAAGTAGCGGGTTTTCTTCGTATTTTTTGACCTCGTCACCCAAATACGCGGGATTTCCTCACCAAAAGAGACGGCGAGGTACGGGTAGGTTTTATCGTCGCGGAAGACGACGTTAAAGCGTGGATCAAACTCTTTGATCCACGTGTATTCCAAGGTGAGGGCTTCCATCTCTGTTCCCACCACGGTCCATTCCAAAGATCGAGCAGTCAGAACCATGTTCTGCGTTCTGGGGTGCAGCTGGTTGAGAGGCTGGAAGTAGAAGGTGAGACGGTTACGAAGGTTTTTCGCCTTGCCCACGTAGATGACGCGCCCGTTCGCATCACGCCACTTGTACACTCCCGGGTTGGTAGGAATATCCGAGGTGTTGGGGCGGAACAGGTCTCGCGTATCACCGAGGAGCGGTTCCCCGTTGCGGTTGAGGTTGGGGTCGCCGGTGGGGTTTCTGGGCGTGACGATTCCACCAGCATGAGCAATATCACCTACTGCTGGTGCTGGTGTGTTGCGTCGGGTGGGGCGAAAGCCTTCTTCGTCACTCATCGTGATGGACCTTCTCTAAGAAGAAAGAATGCGACTTTTCTACTTCAGCAGGGTCAAGCATAGGTTTCAAGTACTTGCCCGTCCAAGAGTGCTCATCCTTACTCACCTGTTCTGGGGTTCCTTGAGCCACGACAGTTCCACCACCGGAGCCACCTTCAGGGCCGAGGTCGATAATCCAGTCGGCGGATTTGACGACGTCGAGGTTGTGTTCGATGACGACGACGGTATTACCCTTGTCCACCAAGCCTTGGAGCACGACGAGAAGCTTGCGCACATCTTCAAAGTGCAAACCGGTGGTTGGCTCGTCGAGAATGTAGATGGTTCCACCGGTGGAGCGACGCTGAAGTTCGGTAGCGAGTTTGACGCGCTGGGATTCACCGCCGGAGAGTGTGGTGGCGGACTGGCCGAGGCGAATGTAGCCCAAGCCCACGCTCACCAAGGTGTCAAGGTAGCGGGCGATGGACGGGTAGCGGTGGAAGAACTGTGCTGCTTCGGAGATTGGCATATTGAGCACGTCAGCAACATTCTTGCCATTCCACTTAATATCCAGAGTTTCGCGGTTGTAGCGCGTTCCGTGGCAGACTTCGCATTGCACGTAGACGTCTGGCAGGAAGTTCATCTCGATCTTGATGGTTCCATCACCGTGGCAGTTTTCGCACCTGCCGCCCTTGACGTTGAAGGAGAAGCGGCCTGGACCATAACCGCGCACTTGAGCTTCCGGAGTTTTAGCGAACAGGTCGCGGATTTTATCCCACACACCCGTGTAGGTTGCTGGGTTCGAACGTGGTGTTCTGCCGATTGGCGTTTGGTCAACATGAATGACCTTGTCGAGCTGGTCGACTCCTTCGACGCGCGTGTACTTGCCTGGCACGATGCGAGCTCCATTGAGCTTGTCGGCAAGCACTGGGTACAAAATATCGTCAATCAGCGTGGATTTACCCGAGCCGGACACACCAGTGATGCAAGTCATCACTCCCAATGGCAGGTGGACGGTGAGGTTTTTCAGGTTGTTTTGACGAGCACCCACAATGGTGAGTTCATGCGTCCTGTCAATCTTGCGTCGTGTTTGTGGTACGGGGATGCTGCGCCTACCAGTCAGGTAGTCGCCAGTGACGGACTTGGAGGCTTGGGCGATGCCGCGGGCAGGGCCGGAGTAGATGATTTCTCCGCCGTTTTCGCCGGCTCCTGGGCCAACGTCGACCAGCCAGTCTGCCTTTTCCATCGTCTCTTGGTCGTGTTCGACGACGACCAACGTGTTGCCCAGGTCGCGTAGTTTATCCAGGGTGGCGATCATTCGCGAGTTGTCACGCTGGTGCAGGCCGATGGATGGCTCGTCGAGAACATACATCACTCCCACGAGGCCCGAGCCGATCTGGGTGGCCAGGCGAATACGCTGCGCTTCACCGCCAGAAAGAGTTTTCGCCGCCCTGGAGAGGGTGAGGTAGTTCAGGCCCACATCGTTGAGGAATTGCAGGCGAGAACGGATTTCCTTGAGAACTTCGCTCGCAATTTGCAAGGCCGAACCGCTGAGCTTCAGCGAGTTCACCCAAGCAAGCTCTTCACTCACGGGCATATCGCATACGTCGGCGATAGATTCGTCAGCGACGGTGACGGCGAGGACTTCCGGCTTGAGCCTCTTGCCCTTGCACACGGGGCATGGAATTTCACGCATGTAGGACTCGTAGTATTCGCGCATCTGCTGCGAGTCGGTTTCGTCGTGGCGACGCATGAGCGAGCGAATGACGCCCTCGAAGCCGGTGGAGTATTCGCGCATGCGGCCCCAACGGTTGCGGTAGCGCACTTCCACTTTGAAATCGTGACCGTAGAGCACGTTATGGCGCTGCTCTTCAGACAGCTCTTCCCATGGGGTGTCAAGGTCGAGGCCAGTCTCTTTGGCGAGACCTTCCAACAAATGCTGGTAGTACTCGGTGGTGGTTTTACCGCCCGACCATGGTTCGATGGCCCCTTCCCTCAAACTCTTCGAAGGGTCAGGGATGATGAGCTCCGGGTCAATTTCCAGCTTAAAACCGATGCCCGTGCACTCAGGGCATGCACCGTAGGGAGCGTTGAAGGAGAAGGTTCGCGGCTCAATCTCTTCCAAGGAGAGAGCGTGACCGTTCGGGCATGCGCGATGCTCGCTGAAGGGTTGACGACGGTTCGCAGAATCTTCCGGCTCATCGACAAAGTCGGCAATGACGACGCCGTTGGACAAGCGCAGAGCAGTTTCAATGGAGTCAGTCAAACGCTGCTGGATGGAATCCTTGACGACCAGGCGGTCGACGACGACTTCGATGGTGTGCTTCTTTTGCTTGGTGAGCTTGATATCACTGTTAAGCTGTTGCATCTGCCCGTCAATGAGAGCGCGGGCGAAGCCCTGGGCGCGCAGGTCACGCAGTTCTTCGACAAACTCACCCTTTTTACCGCGCACAACGGGGGCAAGAAGCTGGAAGCGGGTGCGCTGAGGGTAGTCGAGCAGCGTATCGACCATCTGCTGTGGGGTTTGAGCCGAGATGAGAGAGCCGCACACGGGGCAGTGAGGAACGCCGTTACGGGCGAAGAGAAGACGCAGATAATCGTAGATTTCGGTGATCGTTCCGACGGTAGAGCGCGGGTTGCGGTTCGTGGTTTTCTGGTCGATGGAAACAGCTGGCGAGAGGCCTTCGATTTTATCCACGGCCGGCTTGTCCATTTGGCCGAGGAACTGGCGGGCGTAGGCCGACAGGGATTGCACGTAGCGGCGCTGACCTTCGGCGAAGAGGGTGTCGAATGCCAGGGAGGACTTACCCGAGCCAGAAAGACCGGTGAACACAGTGATGGCGTTACGCGGGAATTCAAGGTCCACGTTCTTCAGGTTGTGTTCACGCGCACCTTGAATGGTGATTTTGGCGTCATTGGGCACGTGGGAAAGGTCGGTCACCACTGTTCCTGGCGCCGATTTCACGGTTTTCCACTCGCCGCTGGGGTTGAGCCGTTGGAGCATAGCGGAGGATGTGATCTGCACATCCTGCTCGGAATGCTCAGCCTTCTGGGCATTTTCAGAATTGACCGTGTACTCAGCCTGATCCTGCACTGTCACCGTACTTCTCTCCCCTCAGCCTTCTCATTTCTGTCGTCCTGAGATTATCACGGAGGAATGAGCCCACAGTGATAATCTCTAGAACATTTGTTCGATATTTTACCTGATGCACGCAACCAACACTCGTCACCTCAAGGCCGTTCGCCCTGAGCTCAGTGCCCACCACCAGGCTGCCAGAAATTCGGCAGATGCTGGAAACGAGGAACATCCTTCCAGTCAACGGTAAAACCAGCACCATGCGCGCAAAACACCGAATCCGGAGTATCTTCCACGCCCTTCATCGGGTCGTACTGGGCGGCTTCAACAACAGATTCTTGGTCGTCAACAGGAGCTGAAGAGGCGAAAACACAAGAGAAACTGCCTTTGCCCTGCGTATAGGCGCGAACTTCCCTCGCATACCCTCGCATTTGCGAAACCGCAGCCTCGCCCTCGACTACAGCAAAGCCAGCCCCAAAGCCAGCAGCTCCAGCACCACCCGAGGCACCAGCACCACCGCTTACGCCAGCACCACCGCTAGCCGCAGAATCGCCTGGCATCTGCGGCGGATCCATCCTTCCATGCATACGCTCCACATCGCTCATCGCACGGCCCAGCTGCTCGACGGGCACCTCCAAACGGAAGCGATACCACGGCTCCAGCAACACGCACGCCTGCTGCTGCTTCAAAAACATCAGGCCTTCGCGAACTGCACGATAGGTGGCCTCACGAAAATCTCCACCCGACGTGTGCTTAATATTGGCCGCACCTCCCAGCAGGGTGATTTTCACATCGGTCAGTGGCGCGCCAAGCAGCACTCCCTTATGCATTTTATCGGCAAGATGGTGCATGATGTCGCGCTGCCAGTGGGGTGCCAAGCTGTTGGCTGGCGTCGCGTTCCTCAAACTGATTCCACTGCCTCGTGGGCCTGGCTCGAGCAGCACGTGAACCTCGGCATAGTGGCGCAACGGCTCAAAATGGCCCACTCCCTCGATGGGCTTACTGATCGTCTCTTGGTACACGACGCCCGCATCTTCACATTCCACGGCGAGGTGGTATTCGTCGCGAAGCCGTTGGGCGATAGTTTCGAGCTGGATTTCTCCCATAATGCTCAGTTCGACGCGCTGGGCAGTCTCATTCCAAGTCACATTGAGCAAAGGGTCTTCCTCGGCCAGTTGGCGCAGCGCAACAAGAACGGCATGGTCGTCGGCTTGCTCGTCCGGGGCTGGGTGGGCAGAATAAAGCAGCACTGGCCTCACGCTTGCTGGTGCGCAATCAGATTCACACCCCAAACCCTGCCCTGGCCACGTTTTTTGTGGGCCGACCAGGGTGCATACGTCTCCTGCTTGCACGCTCGAGACTGTGGTGAACTTGGCGCCGTCGTACACGCGAATTTCGTCGACTTTTTCGCCCTGCTCGTCGCCTTGTTTCAGCCAGTTGGTTGCCGATTCGAAGCCTTCGCCTTCAGCCTGCCCGTCACTCACCCTCGCGGCTTGGTGCTTCACTTCCTGCTTGGCCGCCAACTGCCCGCTGGTCACGCGCACCCAGGTAAGGCGCAAACCCTTGGAATCATGCGAAATTCGGAAAACTCTCGCCCCAAACTCGCCCTGGTGTGGCCCTAGATTATCACTGCTAGAAAGCTCTCCTTCGCCACTGATTCCCTGCCGTGGAAATCTTGGTTCGGCCACGTGTGTGAGCAAGGAAAGCAAGCGCGTCACACCTTGCAGATGCAAAGCGGAGGCAAAGAGAACGGGGACGAGCGCGCGGGTGGCGAAAAGCTCGCGCACCACCTGCTCGTCAAGGCCGCCATCGTCGAGGTAACTCATGAGGAGGCGATCGTCGAGACCCGCCAACTGCTCGGCCGCCTCAGAAGTGAGGTAATCGGCAAGCCCAACGGCAGAAGAATCATGCTCGCCATCCACCTCCGTCGAAGCTCCACCCCGTGGCACAACATCGTCCGGACCGCCGTAATCAATACACTTTTCGCCCAGACGCGCCTGAATATGCGCGAGTAGCGCCGCGCGATCAAAGCCTGCAGTGTCAATCTTGTTGACGACGAGGATTGTCGGAATGCCCAAGCGAGCCAGAATCTGCCACCACAACAAGGTCGTCGCCTCTACCCCATCAGAAGCCGAAACCACCAAGATTGCCACGTCGAGAACAGCCAAGGATTGCTCCACTTGGTCCGCAAAATCGATGTGGCCAGGCATGTCCAGCAGCGTGATGTGCTGGCCGTGGTAATCCAGCTGGGCTTGGTGGGTGAAAATCGTGATGCCGCGCTGCTTTTCCAGCTTTTCGGGATCAAGGAAGGAGGTGCGCTCATCGACGCGGCCCAAAGATCGTAGCGACCCGGCCGTGTAGAGCAGGCCTTCGGAAAGCGTGGTTTTTCCTGCGTCGACGTGAGCCATCAGGCCGATGACCAGCGGGCGGCGAGGCCGTTCAGCAGTTTTTCTGAGGGGCAAATTCATGGATTCCACTTTACCTTTTCCTCTCCATCTCAACGGTTGATCGGCTTGTCTACGCCAGCTTTGCTGGCCCCGAGTGCTGGTACTCTGGAGGCCATGAATCACACATCCTCATCGTCTACTCCGCTGCTGCGAGTGCGCAATGCTCATTACGCCGTCGACCACCCTCGCGAGGGTTCCACGGTGCATGTTGAGGTGTTCAACGATCTGTCCCTCGACGTCTTCCCCGGCGAGATTATCGACATCACCGGCCCTTCTGGCTCGGGTAAATCGAGTTTTTTGGAGACTATCGCTGAGCTTCGCCCGCACGGCACGGCAACTTTGGAGCTCGACGGTGTTGCCGCTAGCACCATGTCCCCGCAGATGTGGCGTAGGCAGGTGGCTTATGTGCATCAAAAAGCTATTTTGACGGGCAACACGGTTCGTGAGGCACTGCTCATGCCCTGGTCGTTGCAAATCGCGCATCATAACGGCGCCACTCGCCCTACCGACCAACAGCTTCGCGAAGGCTTGGATGCCTTGCTCTTGCCCGATGTTGAGCTCGAGCGCGAAACCGCTTCTCTCTCGGGCGGTCAGCTGGCCCGTGTGAGCCTGCTGCGTACCCTTCTCACCCGCCCGCGCGTGCTGCTGGCTGATGAGATCGACGCCGCTTTGGACGATGAGTCCGCGCACGCTGAAGGCGAGTATGTTGCTCGTTTGGCCGCCGACTTTGGATTATCAGCACTGCGTGTTCGCCACCGTGCTCCTGATGGCTTCGCTTCGCGAACGCTGCTGCTCGACTCCACCGGCTTACATGTAATGCCTGTACACGATTCGACTTCTGAGGAGTAAGGAGGATAATTATGGTCACACTTTCGCCTCTCACGCCCCTTGCAGCACAGGCAACTCTTGCAGCCCAGCCGGCTCTCGTAGCCCATGCAACTCTTGCCACCCAGTCCAACGGACTGCAACCGGCAGGAACCTACATCGTTGACCAGTGGGGCTTGCTGGTCGCGCTTGCCATGATTCTCGTTGCCGCAGCAATCTCCTGGGCTCTCAGGCTCGAAGTAAGCAAATCCCTGCTCTTCTCCGCAGCCCGCGCCGCCCTCCAGCTGCTCGCCATGGCTCTCATCATCCAGTGGGTCATTCAGCAAAACAACGTGATCATCGTTTTCAGCTTGGTCGCTCTGATGATCGTCGGCGGCGTGCAAATCACGATTTCTCGCGCTAAAGGCATCCCTCACGGCATGGCTTTACCTGTTTTCCTCACCCTTCTCATCACTACCCTGCTCATTATGGGCATTTTGGTGGAGGCCGTCATTCGCCCACGCCCCTGGTACTCGCCGCAGGTCGTCATTCCGATTACCGGCATGATTTTGGGCAATACGGTGTCAGCTACCGCTGTTGCTATGTCGCGCTTCTATGAATCCATGCGCTCCCGAGCCGACGAGATTGACATGATGCTCGCCTTGGGCGCCACCCCATGGGAGGCCTCGCGAACCTCTGTCCTCTCCGCAATTCGCCTGGGAATGTTGCCGACGGTGGCCACTTTGGCAAGCTCTGGTTTGGTGTTGATCCCTGGCATGATGGCAGGTCAGGTTATCGCAGGCCTTGACCCGCGTGGCGCTGCTGCTTACCAGCTGGTCATCCTGTACGCGCTGGCTTCCTTGACCCTCACCTCGGCGTCACTGATCTTGCTGCTGATTTACAAGACGAGCTTCACCTCCCGAGACCAGTACATCCCTGTCACTTCGGACAGTCGAGTCAGCGTCTTTGGTAATCTCAAGCCTCGTTCCTAAAGCATTTCTCCAGATTGTCAGTACAGTAAAGGCCTCGCGACAAAACTAAAGCCTGTCGCCTGGCCTTTTTCTACAGCGTAATTTTGTAACTGATGCCTTCTTACCCCTCCTATTCGTTAAGATGAAGTGTGGATCACTTACTGTCCGACTTCAAAGGAGAATCATGGGTCAGAAGGTCATCGTCATCGGTGCAAACCATGCCGGTATCTCTGCTACTACGCATGTGTTGGACCTCGATAAGGACGCACAGGTTCACGTTTTTGATGCCGATAAATATATGAGCTTCCTCGCATGCGGTATGGCTCTGTGGATTGGAAACCAGATCAGCACTGGTGACGGTCTGTTCTATTCCAGCCGCGAACAGTTGGAAGCTGCAGGTGCCAAGGTGAGCACGGAAACCGAGATCACCGGCATCGACTATGAGAAGAAGACTGTCACATACAAGACCAAGGATGGTGAGGAAGGAAGCGAAAGTTACGACAAGCTGGTTCTCGCAACTGGTTCCTCTCCTATCATTCCTCGCCTTCCAGGAATTGACCTGCCTTATGTTCAGCGTGCCAAGCAGTATGAGGATGCTCAGAAGGCTGTTGAACAGCTGAAGCATGATGACAGCGTCAAGACGGTCACCGTCGTCGGCGCAGGCTACATCGGTGCTGAGCTTGCTGAAGCTTACCAGCGTGCCGGCAAGAAGGTCATCCTCATCGATGCTCTCGACCGTATTTTGGGTACGCATTTCGACCGTGACTTCTCCGAAGTCATGGCTGATCGCATGCGTTCCAAGGGTATTGAAATTCACCTGGGTGAGCTCGTTCAGCGTTTCGAGGGCGAGGATCGCGTCCGCTCTGTCGTGACCAACAAGGGCACGTATGACACCGACCTGGTGATTATGTGCATCGGCTTCCGTCCGAACACCTCTTTGGCCCGCGGCCACTTGCAGCTGTTCCGCAACGGCGCCATTCTCGTGGACAAGCATCAGCGCACGAGCGACCCAGATGTGTATGCTGTGGGCGATTGCGCTACCACTTTCGACAACTCCATTCAGGCCACGTCCTACATTGCTCTGGCAACGAATGCTGTTCGTTCAGGCATGATCGCTGGCATGAATATTGCCGGTCGCGATATCGAATCCTGCGGTGTTGAAGGCTCGTCCGGCTTGTGCTTGTTCGATTTGAAGATGGTGTGCACCGGCCAGACTGTGGAAACTGCTGCTCAGAGTGGTATTCAGGCTGAACAGGTGGACCTCACTGATACGCAGAAGCCAGCCTTCATGAACGAGGTAGGTGAGAACCCTGAGGTGAAGATTCGCATCGTCTATCGTCGCGATAATCATGAGGTGATCGGCGCTCAACTGATGAGTGAGTACGATATGTCGGCGACCATCCACATGTTCTCCCTGGCCATTCAGGAGCGCGTGACCATTGAGAGGATTGCTCTGAGCGACATCTTCTTCATGCCTCACTTCAACCAGCCTCACAGCTACATCAACGAAGCAGCTTTGCAAGCACTGCACTGAGTAGCTCAACAGGTAGCTGAGCAGCTGCGCGGCTAATCTACCGAGTGGCTGAGCGTGAGCGAGCGCAGAGCGTGAACTCAGTTCACCGGCTGTGAGCTAAAAAATTGTGGGCCTATCTCCTGCGAGATAGGCCCTTTTCTCTGCTCGAAACGAGTAATGTACACAGCGAGCACATCATCAGATCGGCGCTACACAAAGCGGATGCAGACCAGACGGGCAACAGGAACACAGCGAACGCCCAGCAACAAAAAATGGCGCGTGATGAAAACCATCACACGCCATTCGTCAGTTAATGCTCAAGAACATTCGCATCCTGCAGTGAGACACTGCGCAATGATGAAGCTACACAGCGCTTACACCACAAAGCTCATGAAACTCGCGCATCAACCGACTGTACTGAGAGCCTCCCGAGGAAGCTTGTGAGTTACTGGCCGGCTACAATGAGACGCCGGCCAGAACCCGAAACTTGAACTTTGACTCACTCAGTGACGCCGAACTTCTCGAAGTAGTATGGCAGTGGCTTGAGTGCAGAGCCATCATAGGACTCGAAGAACTCTTCCACGCTCATCGGCTTATGGGTGCCCTGATATGCCTGGGACACGGTCTCCACAGCCTTGCCATCCTTCCACGAAATCTCCAGCTCCTCAACTGGCAGACCACGCTTCTTGGTGATCTTGCAATCGAGCAGGACCGGACGGCCAGACTTCGTGACTTCCACAGCCTTATCGAAGGCTGGAACCAGTTCGTCCAAAGTACGAACGGTGATGCCGACAACACCCATTGCCTCAGCAACCTTGGCGTAGTCAGCGTCAAGCAGATCGATGCCGGAGAAGTTCATCTTGACATCCTCCTGCTCGGAGCGAATGAAGCCCAGAGCGGCGTTGGAGGTGACGATGTTGATGATTGGCAGGTGGTACTTCACCTCAGTCATCAGGTCCTGCATGACCATGGAGAAGGCGCCATCACCAGAGATGTTGAACACCTGACGGTCTGGGAAGGCGAGCTTACCAGCGATAGCAGCTGGAACGCCGTAACCCATGGTGGCGAAGAGTGCGGAAATCGTCCACTTCTTATCCTTGGTGAGGTTGAGGAAGCGGAAGGAGTTGATGATGTTATCACCAACGTCGATACCGTACACTGCGTTTGGATCGGAAACACGGTTGATCTCACGGTAGATCTGCTCGTACTCGAGTGGACCATCAGCCTTGTTCATCAGACCGGTGAGGTACTCCTTCCAACCCTTCATATCCTCGACCGCAGCCTGGTAGAAGCCACTTGGCTCAGCTGGGGTGCTCATGTCGAGAGCCTTCTGCAAGAAGGCACCCGAATCAGACCAAATACCCATATCCAGGAAGTGGTGACGGCCGAACTGTGCACGCTCGGCGTCGATCTGGACGAAGGTAAATGGATGAGTGCGGTAGACGAGGTTGGCGAATGGGAAGTCAGCACCCAGTGCGATCACGAGATCAGCAGAAGCGAACACCTCATCAGCAGCCTTGCTTGCAGCACGGTTCAAAGTGCCGAGGTTTGCTGGGAAGTCGTCTGGGACGAGGCCCTTGGCCAAACCAGTGATGGTGACTGGAATCTGCAGCTTCTCGGAAAGCTTCATGAGCAGATCGGCGTTGCCCTTGATACCAGAACCAACGTGGAAGACTGGACGCTTTGCCTTCTTGACGAGCTCGAGGAAGCGGCTCACCTCTTCATCGGTTGCCACTGGCAGTGGAGCTGGCTTGTCATCGACGGTGACGGAAGCGTATGGCTCGTCAGGAATCTGAACATAGCCGAAATCGTTTGGAATGATGACGACGGCGACACCACGGTTGCGGTAAGCCTCACGGATTGCCTTGTCAACGACGTAAGGAAGGCTCTCAGCAGTCATCACGGTGCGGTTATAGCAAGCCACATCGGAGAACATTGGCAGCTCAGAGAACTCCTGGAAGTAGTTGTAGTTCATGTTGGTGTGAGGAACCTGACCAACAAGTGCAAGAACAGGAGCATGATCCTCGCGAGCGTCATACAAGCCGTTGAGAAGGTTCACAGCGCCTGGGCCAGCAGAGCCGAAGCACACGCCGATTTCACCAGTCAGCTTGGCATGAGCGGCTGCTGCCAAAGCACCCACCTGCTCGTGACGAATTTGAACGTAGTTAATGTTGTCCTTCTCCAGGTCCAGAGCGTTCATGGTGGAGTTGAAGGAACCACCTGGGTAACCATAAACGTTCTTGACACCCCATGCCTCAAGAACCTTGAGCATGGCGACAGATGCTGGAACTGTCTTCTTTTCTTCAGTCATAATTTCTCCTGTCAGCATTGACGGGGCTCTCTCAGTTGATACCGTGGGCGCAAGCGAAAGCCTGCACTTTTCAGTACCTTCGACTCATGTTATCGCGTGAAAAATCACCTTCACTAGAAAAATCGCTTGGCGCGTAACCCACAGAAATTTTTCCTGTTTTTCTTGCGTTTCTTGCGCACACTTCTCCTCCCACTCCCGTCCTTTCTATCGGCTAGGCTGTTGGGGCGAAACAAGTGCACGGAAATGAGGAAAAGTGGGAATCGAAGCGCAGAATTTGGAAATCCGTATCGGAGCACGTCAGCTGCTCGCTCCTATGAATTTCCATATTGCCAAGGGAGATCACGTGGGTTTGGTTGGCCGCAACGGTGCTGGCAAAACGACGCTGACCCGCGTCATCACTGGTGATATGCTGCCTGCTTCCGGTTCTGTTCATGTTTCGGGCAAGTTGGGTTACCTTCCGCAGTCGACGCACGTAGGCGATGCGCAGCAGATGGCTTTGGATCGCATTATGGATGCACGCGATATTGGTAATCTTTTGAAGCGCCTTCGTAAGACGGAGAAGGAGATGACCTCCTCTGACCCTGCCGTGATGGAAAAGGCGATGAACCGCTACGACCGCACTCTGGCTGAATTTGACAATGCGGGTGGCTATGCCGCTCAGTCAGAGGCTATCAAGATGGGTATGGCTTTGGGGCTTGAGGAGAGCACTCTTCGCCAGCCTTTGGGTACTCTTTCCGGCGGTCAGCGCAGGCGTATTGAGTTGGCGCGCATTCTTTTCTCGGATGCGGATACCTTGATTTTGGATGAGCCGACGAACCATTTGGATGCCGATTCTATTGAATGGTTGAAGCGCTTCTTGCAAAACTACCCGGGTGGCTTCCTCGTCATTTCCCACTCCACTGAGCTTCTGGATGAAACGGTGAATCGTGTGTGGCATTTGGATGCTCGCACGGCAACGATCACCGTGTATAACTTGGGTTGGTCGGCGTATTTGAAGCAGCGTGCCGCCGATGAGGAGCGCATTCGCCGTGAGCGTGAGGTTGCTCAGAAGAAGGCGGAGCGTTTGATGAAGGAAGGCATCCGCTTGCACGCGAAGGCAACGAAGGCTGTGGCTGCTCAGCAGATGATTCGTCGCGCTGAAAAGCTGTTGGCCGAAACTCAGCCGGTGGAGAAAGCTGAGAAAGTAGCTGATTTGCGCTTCCCTACCCCAGCTCCGGTTGGCCGTACGCCGATCATGGCCAAGAATATTTCCAAGAGCTTCGGCTCCAACGAAGTGTTTACTGGAATTGATTTGGCGATTGACCGCGGTTCCAGGGTGGTAATCTTGGGCTATAACGGCGCCGGTAAGACGACGACCTTACGTATTTTGGCCGGCCAGGAGCAGACGGATTCCGGTGAAGTGATTTACGGGCATGGCTGCAAAATTGGCTATTTCGCTCAGGAACACGACACTTTGGATAATGACGCCACGGTGTTGGAGAATCTGCAGCATGTGGCTCCTGAGTTGGATAACACGCAGACGCGCACTATTTTGGGTTCTTTCCTCTTCTCGGGTGAAGACGCCGATAAGCCTACCTCGGTGCTTTCTGGTGGTGAGAAAACAAGATTAGCACTGGCCACTTTGGTGACGTCGAAGGCTAATGTTCTGCTGCTCGATGAGCCGACCAACAACTTGGATCCGCAGTCGCGCGATCAGATTCTCTCTGCTATTTCCAAGTATGAGGGTGCGATTGTTTTGGTGACCCACGATCAGGGTGCTGTGGAGGCTTTGCGCCCGGAGCGTGTGCTGTTGCTGCCCGATGGTGATGAGGATTTGTGGGATGATTCCTACCTTGAGCTGGTGACGATGGAGTAAGCCCTCATACTGGCAGGCATTTCACCGAGTAATAACGTGTTCACAAGAATGCTGTAATCTATGGAGAAAAGTGTCTCGAGAGGGAGCAGGAATGACCCTTCTGCAATTGCAGTACATCATCAAGATCGTCGAAGCCGGAAGCATGAACGAGGCGGCCAGGGATCTCTATATTTCCCAGCCAACCCTTTCTGCACAAGTTCGCGACCTCGAAGAAGAATTAGGGTTCTCCATTTTCCAACGCTCCCGCCAAGGAATCTCCCTGACCTCGGAAGGCGCACACTTCTTGGTCTACGCTCGCCAGCTCGTCGAGCAGGCCAGCATGATCGAAGACCGCTTCCTCAAAAAGAGCGGACGCAACCAACTGTGCACGATCTCTACTCAGCACTTCATGTTCGCTTTGGAGGCTTTGGCTGAGCAGTTGAGAACCGAGCGCACAGAATCGTATGAGGTTTCACTGCGCGAAACCACTACTCGCGACATCATCGAGCAAGTGGCACAGATGCGCTCGGACATCGGCATCCTGTACCTGAGCGAATACAACCGCGACATCATCACTCGCATGCTGCGCACCAAGCACTTGACCTTCTACCCTCTCTTCCGAGCGAATTTGCACGTGTTCCTTTCCTCAAACAATCCGCTGGCCGACCGCGACCGCGTGAGCTTGGACGAGTTGCGTGACTACCCGTTCATCAAGTACGAACAGGGCGATGATTCGTCTCTCTTCTTCGCTGAAGAGGCAATCTGGCCGAATAAGCCGAGCAAGGTCATTACGATTTCTGACCGCGCTTCCATGCTCAACCTTATCCAGACGGTGAACGCTTACACTATTTCGACTGGCATTGATAATGAAGATTTGAACCCCGATAAGGTGGCGACTGTGCGTTTGGATACGGACCGCACGATGATTATCGGCTGGATTAAGCCTCAGCGCACTCAGCTTTCTGAAGGTGCCGTGAGCTACCTCAAGCATTTGCAGCACATCATCGTTCGTAAGGGTTACAAGCTGATTGACCCGAAGACTTTGGTCGCCGAGCTCAAAGAGAAGAGTGCGGCGATGGTTCATAATTCGGCTACAGGAAGATTAACAGAAGCCGAAGTCGTCGACCACTTACTGGCACCGCGTTCAGGTTCGCCTTCTCAGGCCAGCTCGGGCACGCAAATGCAGCCGGCGCGTGTACCGCAAGAGCCCGGTGATAACGCGACTTTGGGCTCTGTGGTGGGTACCGCTGCTGGTTCGAGTGCTCTGGGCGGGGTGAGCGCAAAGTTTGGCGGTGACGAGCGCGCTCGCGTTTCTGAAGATTCCGCTGAGAACCTGATGGACCTCGCTTCTACTGAAGCCGGTTCCGTGTTCTTCCGTCCAGAAGACGATGAAATCGACCCGGTGGATGAGCAGAGCAGGAAGCGCCGCGACCAGCGCCACGCCCACCAAGGCTAAGCTGGCAGAAACCGCTGAAGACGAAAGAAGGGGAATGTCGAAAGACATTCCCCTTCGTGCATTCAGCACAGCTCGTCAGAGCGCAACGTTAACAGCTCGACAAATGCAGGCTGATAATCTTAAAAAAAATACTAGATATTCCAGCGACCATGAGCTTCCTTGTTGCGAATGTGCTGAGCAACATCGTGTAAACGCGAGCCCATAATCGTGGCAATCGGCATGCCGTGAACCTTCCAACCATTAAACGGCGAATTGTGACCGTTGGAGAAGAAGCGGCGAGTATCGATATTCCACTTTTGCTTCGGCGCGACCAAGCTCAAACGCACATGCTGGTGACGGCCATCAGTGAGGTCAAGCACGCGGTGAGCCTTCTGACCAGCAGACTGTGAAGAAGCGGCAATCTGGTCGAAATCGGAAGTCTCCGACGCCTCCGGGTTCACCGTGACGCGAGTAGCCAACGCCTTCAAGCTCTCCTGGGCAGCAAGAGCAGGGTCCTGCGTAAGCATCATCGAAATGCGGTTGCGGTTCAAACCCAAAATCTGAGCAGGACCCAAACTCATCAACTCCACCAAACGACGGTCACCAATCACACCGGTCGTCACCAGCAGAGTGTGTGCCAGAGCGTACGAGGTTTCCAAACCAGAAATACCATCCAAAGCAGAGAGCGCGTGAGCCTGACGGTCAGCCAAAGTCAGAGGCGTGTGGTCGGTAGCAATCGCGTCCACCGTGCCGTCAGCAATAGCCTCCAAAGTGGCCAGACGGTCAGCAGCCGAACGCAGAGGCGGATTCACCTTCGCATACGCGCCATAACGCTCCACATCCTTATCCGTCAAAGCGAAATAGTGCGGAGCAGTCTCACACGTCACCGGCAAGCCCTCCTGCTTGGCCTCACGAATGAGGTCAAAACCACCGGCAGTGGTGACATGCTGCAAATGCAGGCGCGCACCCGTGCGACGGCAGGATTCAATATCGCGACGAATCACATCAATCTCAGCAGAATCCGGAATACCCGGCACACCGAGACGACGGGAAAGCTCGCCTTCATTGATCATGCCGCTCGTGTGGTTTTCGCAATGGTCCATCACCACGAGATCATTGACATGAGCCAACTCCATCACGCGATCCAGCATGCGCTCGGAGATCGCGCGAGGGTCATCACTCAAAGCAACCACCGGGTGGCCATAACGCTTCACCGAATCAGAACCGCGCAGGAAACGCTCCCACATGCGCTCACGCGAGACGCGGCGACCCTGGCGGTCAACAGTAGCGGCCGCAACCATGCAATAGTCGATCGGCTGGTTAGGGTCAAAAGAGTCAGCATAACGCTGCCAGTAATCCAAAACCGAGCTGAAACCTTGGCCAATCAGCTCCTCGCGGTTGGCCTGGCCCTCCATAAACGGCTCGCCGTCCGCAGCAGGAAGCGTATCGGGCATCATTGCCACATCCGTAAAACCGCCGGCAGAAGCAGCAGCAGAACCGGAACGAATATCCTCACGCTGAGTGTTGCCTGGGTCGAAGAAGTGCACGTGCATGTCAACCAAGCCAGGGGTGACGGTGACTCCGGTGCAGTCGATGGTTTCGCCAATGAGGTGCGAGTGGCGAGTTTGCGCGATGATATCAATAATCTCGCCGGTATCCCACACCTTGATGTTGGCAAGGCGGACGGAACCCATAAAAACAGATGACATGCTTCCTCCTTTAAGCCTTACTAGTCTAGCGACAGGCCTCGGCGGGACAAACCGAGATTATCACTACGACGTAGCTCAGCCTCAGAATTGTGCGGCAGCTGAGCAATATTCGCAGCGGTACTCCCCGAGGTTTTTATCTGCGAGCACAAAAACCTGATCCAAATACGGTTCTGTCTGTGTCACACAGCGCGGGTTCACACACCGAATCGTGTTGACTACGCGAGCGGGTAACACTGGGTCAACAGTACGCACCGGTTTGCCTTCCTCAACGCGGGCGATGATGGCGTGAGGAGCGAAGAGAGCGAGCATATCCGTGTCGATCTCGTCAACGCGCACACCCAATAAATCCTCGTGGCCTGCTGCGCGCGAAGCAACATTCGTCGCGATAACAACGGTTTCTTCGCTGGGGTCGATCTTCAAGTAATTGAGCAGGCTCAAGGAACCACCAGCGGGCACATGCTCGATGACGTAACCGCGGCCCAGTACAGCAGCCAGACGCGCGAGGGTGAGGTCATTCACCTCGTCAGCGCTGGTGGTTACTGGGGTTGCGGTGTCTGCTGGGCTTGCAGCAGCAGGGGTTTTTGCAGCACCTATGTTGATCTCACTCATCGACATCACTTCCCTGCTCGGCAAACACAACAGACTCATCAAACTGCTGAGGCAACTTTCCCAACAGTGTGGCAATCAACGCCATACGCACATCCACACCCAAACTGATCTGCGTGAAATAAGCGGCGCGCGGGTCATCATCCACTGCCCTATCAATTTCCAAACCTCGAGGAAGAGGGTGCAAGATTGCCAGATCAGGCTTCGCAGCCCGCAGCAACTCGGGGGTCACCCTATAGTCGCGTGATAATCTTTTGCCATTTGCCGTCGAGTTACTGGCCTGACGAGCTTGACCGGTAGGCTCGACTTCAGTGGGGTAAAAACTCGTCATATACAGCACGTCCAAGCTGGAGATGACAGGCCTGAGCGAGTCCACCTCCTCGTAGCTAAAGCCCGGCGTGCGATCCAAACGCGCCAAAACCCAATCCGGCATGCGATTCTGCCGAGTGCTGACCAGCACGAAATGCAGGTTATGGCCCAAGCGGCACAAAGTCGTCACCAGCGAGTGAGCGGTACGGGAAGCCGCAAGATTACCACACAGGCCAATAGTCAAGTTCCTTAACTTTCCACCCTTCAAACGCAACAAGGTGGCAAGGTCAGCCAAGGTTTGCGTCGGGTGCAAATGCCCACCGTCACCAGCGTTAATCACCGGCACATCGGAAGCGCGAGCAGCCACCAAAGCTGAGCCTTCGCGAGGGTGACGGATGACGATGATATCGTCAATTTGAGAAAGCGAGCGGATGAGGTCGTGAATGGTCTCGCGGAAAACCAGATCATCGGTGTCGAGCGAGCGGCCCTCATATTCGGCAACATGCCCACCGAGGCGCAGCATGGCGGTTTCAAAGCTCAAACGAGTGCGGGTAGACGGCTGGTAGAACAGGGTTGCCATTACCGAGCCTGCTGCCAATTGGGAAGCGTCATCGCGGTGAGTGCGCATCCATTCGGCGAGGCGTAGCAGATGCAAAATCTGCTCGGCACTCCACTCGTCCAAGGAGACGAGATGCGAACCTTTCAGCTGCTCGAGTTGTTGAGCCATACGTCCTCACTCTCTGGGTTGATTGCGCTGCGCTCACGGCGCAGAACTGATTGCGCTGATTGCGCTGCGCTTCACGCTAACAGCGCGGCGGCAGTGTCACATCACGCACACGAGCACGTGCGCACCTTCCAAAGCCACCACATCATAAGGGTGCGCTGCCTGAACTTCACTCAACTCCTGCGCACTCAGACTCACCTTTTGCGATTCCAGCTCGCCGTGCGTAAAGCGAACCACCACCGGCCCGCCTTCCTCACTTTCCGCTTTCGCCTTGTTAAAACGCATATACGTTTCTACCAGCTCAGGCGGAAGTGCATGCACCGCAATGCCGCGGCGTTCCTTCTGAATGGTAATCTTCTCGCCCAAATGGTGAAGAACGGCTTCACGACGACGCTTGAGCGCCATGCCAGAATCGCGCAAACGCTCGTCATTCTTACCCAAAATAGTGATGGAATGCTCGCACTGGGCTTTCACATCCTGCGCACTCGCCTTTTCAGAGTCCAGTTCCTTGAGGCGAGCTTGAGCGGCGGCTCTCTTTTGAGCGATAGTCGCGAGTTTCGCTGAATCGCTGGTCGCCTGCTGGCTGGTGGTCAACTGGTCAAGATGCTCGGCAAGCTTGCTTTCCTGCTGGGCGATGTCGTCGAGGGCGAGCTGAGCCTTCTGTGCGCGCGAGGAAAGTTGAGCTTGCTGCATGGCAAGCACTTTGCGCTGTTCGATGAGCATTTTGAGCTTGCGCGTTTCCTCAAGCTCCTCTGCTTCATTGCGGATGTGGCGGATCTTCGTGTCGGTAACCTGAAGATCGAACAGAAGTTGTTGAATTCTCGCTGTAGCCTGCATAACTCCTAGCTTAGTATTAGTGCTGCTCAGAATAGAAGTTGCTGTCAAACACGTGGCGGGCGCGTCGCATGAGGGCCAGAATCTCGTTTTCGAACCACTCTCCCCTATGCGCACCCAAACCCATACAGGCGGCCATCGCACCCAGCGAGTACTCGTCGTCTGGTAGCTGGTCGGCACGCTCGGCTCGCCCTTGCCACAAATATGCGGCGTTTCTTGCGTCGGCAACCATACTCCACGCAGCTCGCAGTATCTGGGCATCCTCAGCCGATATGAGATTATCAGCCTGGGCTGCATCGAGCGCGTCCAGTGTTGAGGTGGTGCGCAGGTTTTCAAACTCACCAGCGTGTTGCAATTGCAAGGTTTGAACGAGCCATTCTACGTCAGACAAGCCTCCCCAGCCCAGTTTCAACGCCCGCTGCCTACTCATAGCTCTGGGCAGGCGTTCTGCTTCGACGCGAGCTTTCATCCGCTGGATTTCACTCACCTGGCTGCTCGTCAGCCCTGATTGTGGGTAGCGCACGGGATTGACGATCGTACTGATAATCTTGGTGCCTAAGTCGGGCTCACCGGCGACGAAACGGGCGCGCAAAAGAGCCTGGAATTCCCAGGTTTGCGCCCACTTAGAGTAATAGGTGGCCACCGAATCGAAGGAGCGGACCAAAGGCCCGTTTTTGCCTTCCGGGCGCAAGTCGAAGTCGAGGTCGATGCCGCGCTCGGAGCCCATCGGCGTGCTGATAATCTGGGTGAGGTCGTTGATGCGGGCGAGCGTCACCGAGCGGGCGAGTTCAGGGTCAACGCCTTCTTGCGCCTCGTAAACGCACATCAAATCAGCATCGGAGCTGAAGGCTGTTTCCTGGCCACCAAAGCGGCCCAAACCCAGCAAAATAGCGCTCACACCCGGGGCAGGGTGGGCTTTCGCCGTCCACCGCCAGGCCGAAGCAATCACCGCCTCCAACAAGGCCGTCAAGCCTTTGCGCAACTGGGAGGCGCTGACCACCTGAACAACCCAGCCCAAAGCCAAGCGTTCGACCTCTTGACGGTACAAGGCGCGCAACGACTGGGCAAAGCCAGGCATATCATCACCAAAACGCAGCTCCTGGGCCAAACATTGAACGTCCAAGCTTTCGCGAGTGCGCGCTTGCAGATCGGCGTCGAGAGCAAGCCAACTGATTGACTCCACCGACTTGCCCAACAAATCACCCAAGAAACGCGAATTGGAGACAATCCAACACAGCCTCTGAGCCGCCTGAGAGCTATCGCGCAACAAACCCAAGTAGCGCGAGCCCTCCGCGAAACGCTCTTCAATGCGCTCGAGAGCGAGCAAACCCATGTCCGGGTCCTGCCCCTCACCCAAGTGCGCGAGCAGGGAGGGGAAAATGATGCGGTTAATGCGAGCAGCCCTACTAAAACCTTGGGTCAGACGTGCTACACGCTTCATCGCTACGTCAGGGTCGGCAAAACCAATGGAAGCGTAGCGCTGGCGGGCAGCTTGAGTGGTTAGGCTCAGGTCATCATCGCTCCATTCGGCGAGCAGTGGCAGCAGCGGGCGGAAGTAGATTTCCTCATGCAGGCGGCGAACCTGGCGGCGGGTTTGGTCAAAGCGTCGAACTAACTCGTCGGGCAGCAGGGAGAGCTCTCGAGCCAGACGGCGTAGCTCAGCATTCGCACCCATCTTGGCCACGGAAATTTGCCGGGCAGAATCGAGGCCACCATTTCCCTGCTCGCCGAGGTCGGGGAAAAGATGTGTGCGCTTGAGCTCCCACATTTGCTGGCGATGCTCGAGAACTCGCTCGAAACGGTAGCATTCGTCGAGTTTTGCACCCGGCTTCTTGCCCACATAGCCTCCAGCGACGAGAGCTTTGAGGGCGTCGAGAGTTGCTGTGCAACGCAGGCTTTCGTCACTGCGCCCGTGGACGAGTTGCAGCATTTGCACGGTGAATTCCACATCGCGCAGGCCGCCTTTGCCCAGTTTGATCTCACGATCTTTGAGGTGGAGAGGGATGAGGCTTTCGACGCGCTCGCGCATGGCACGGCATTCGTACACAAAGTTCGGCCGCGCTGCTGCTGACCACACGTAGCGCGTAGCCATCTGCGTAAACTGCTCGGCGAGAGCGTCGTCGCCTGCGATAGGACGAGCTTTGAGGAGAGCTTGGAACTCCCAATTTTGAGCCCATTTGCTGTAGTAAGTGTCAAAAGCTTCGAGAGTGCGTACGAGTGGTCCGTCTTTGCCCTCGGGGCGCAAGGCGGTGTCAATATCCCATAAGGCTGGCTCGTTGACGTGAGGCAAGGTTTGCGAGCAGAATTTCTGGATTTTCTGCGCGATTGTGGTGCCGATGGCCCGCACCTGCTCGGCACCGAGCATGGCTGAGGTGGGGGCTTGGTCTAAGGCCGGATCGCAGACAAACACAAGGTCGCAGTCCGACACATAGTTGAGCTCCTGAGCACCCAACTTTCCCATGGCCACCACCACAAACTTCACGTGCTCAGCCTGAGGAGTAGAGGAGATTGCCAGCTCATAAGCACTTTCAATCGCTGCGCTTGCCAAAGACGACAACGCGGCAGACACCTGGGGTTGAATGCTGAGCGGATCGTTCTCCAAATCCCATGCCATCACGCTTACCAGTTGACGGTAGTATTCGCGACGCATCGCGCTGAGTTTGATGGCGAGCAGCTGCTCGGGCTGAGATGTGGCAGCAGATGAACTGGGGACCGCTGAGACTGTGCTCGCTGCTGTAACTGCAGCATTCATGGCAGCACCCATTGCATCATGCCGCTGTTCTTGATTCCACGAGCAGCATTGTCTGCGCATTGCCGCTTGGATGAGGTCTGCTCGCGAGTTCATGAGCATTCCCAGTTGCCGTGAAGCTCCGAGCACGCGAATCAGCGATACGAAGGCCGTGTTGGAACTGGGAAGCGGAAGAACGCGCTGAGGTTGAGCAGGCTGGTTGGACTGATCAGATTGTTGGGACTGATCAGCTTGCTCCCACGACTCATCTGAAACAGCAGGGGCAACGGTCTTATCACCCCACAAATCTGCAAGGCGCGAGTAGGCCACCATGGCAGTGTCCGGATCTGCACTGAGCGTGACGGCGGAAAACAGCGCCTGAAGGAAGCCTTCTTGCTCCCGCTGCGGGCGTGCTGATAATCCTAAGCTTGTGAGGCACGCCAAGCCCAGGCGAGCAAAGCGGTGAGCTGGTGTCAGGCGGGCTTGTTCGGCCAAGCGCAGTGCAGATTCTTCCATCGCTACTCTTCTTCCTCGCGGGAAGGCTCGTTAGCAGGTTCACTTTCCGCGGCGTGATGGGAAAGCTCGTCAGCCGGCTCGCTGCCAGCCGCAGGGCGAGAAAGCTCGTTGTTAGGCTCGCTTCCAGCTGCTGGGTGAGAAAGCTTGTTGTGAGGCTCGCTTCCAGCTGCTGGGTGAGAAAGCTTGTTGTGAGGCTCGGCGCTTTGTTCGGCATCCGAGGTGAGCGAGCGCAACAGCGTGACCTGAGCGTGAAGGTCGCGCAACACGCGGCGAATCTTGTGGTCAGAAATCGTGCGCGCATCCAACGATTCCAGCAGATCGAGGGCATCTTGTGCATCGAGCGCAGCCTGCGAATGGGAAGCGCCAGAGGCTGGTGCAGAAGCACCAGCAGCACCAACTTCCTCGGCACCACCGGCGGCGTCAGCCAGCGCTTCCCCTGCGCGCTGACCCGTGCGGTCCACATCCGAATACACATCCTTCGAACCATGACGGTTCTTCTTCAACGGCTCCACACCAGCAGCCATCGTGCGCGCAATCACCAAGAAACCAGTGTGCCCAATCATGTCGTGGTTTGGCCTGACGGCAAGGCCCTCTGCCTTCCAGGTGCGCTCCATCAGCTCGTATATCTCGGGCTCTGTCCAGCAATCATCTGTTCTCAGCTGCTCGCACAACCGGCTCATCTGCGTTGTTGTTGTCACATAGCAGGTCATCACAGCACCCGGCTGCAAAATTCGCCATGCTTGGCTGGTGTGGTTCCACGGGTCCAACAGGTCGAAAACCAAGCGATCGTACGAATGCTCGTCGAGGCTCGCTGCCACCTCGTCGAAACCGCCGACCTCGATATTCCACTGGCTAGGTGGCATGCCGAAATACAGCTCGACGTTGGCCGCCGAAATTTCTGCAAACTCCGGGCGTTTCTCAATGGTCGTCACATGCCCTGTTTCACCGACAGCATCGATCAGCGCCAAGCTCATTGCCCCTGAGCCGCCACCCGACTCCATCACGCGCATACCCGAGCGAATATCGCCGTACATGAGCGTGAGCGCAATATCCTTGGGGTACATAATCTGTGCGCCGCGAGGCATGGAGAGCTGATAATCCATCAACCTGGGGCGCAGGCACAGGTACTCCCAGCCGCCGATAGCCTTCGCATTCTTACGCGATTCCTCGCCCGCACGCCTGACTTTGCTCACCGAAGTGACGATGGTACCTGGCATCTGGCCGATAATATCGTCGTGGCGAATCAGGCCGTGGCCGGTTTCCGACACTTGCCCGCTGGCCAGTTGAATCGTCACTTTTTTGGCTTTTTTATCGCTCAGTTGTACCTTTTCGCCGGCTTGAAATGCACGCGCCACTCTAGCCTCCTCTAGTCGTCTTTCTTGAGATTATCAGAAACAAAAAAGCCGGGAGCAAGCTCCCGGCACACGCTGATAATGCGATCAGACTGCGGTTCCGTTTTCGTCAACATACGGGTTGCGGTCGTGATCAGAGCGCACGAAGAAGAGGCTGACCACGCCGATGACGAAGACGACGGTCACCGCCACGATTGCGGCGAGTGGAAGGCGTGGAATCCACATGACGATGAGGAATGCCACGGCAGACACGACGATGAACAGCCAGCTGAAGAACTTGGCCCATTCACGAGGAGTGCGCTTGCGAGCGATAGTCAGGTTGACATCATCCTGAGAGCTTGCTGGCTCCTCGACTGGCTTATCCACGCGGCCTGGACGCCACTCGCCGTTCTTAGTGCGAGCAACACGGTCTGCCTGGTTATCAAACTTGCGCTGAGAAGAAACGCCCTTGGTTTCTTCATCCTTCATACGCGCGGCTGCGCGGCGCTGTGCTCTATTCGCCACTGCACATCTCCTCACGACATTGTTTTGCGCTTCTGCACAAACTCACTGCTCCTATACTACGCAATACGCGGAATTTGGGGAAATTAACCCAAGAACGCTTCGATCATGCCATCGTTGAGCAACTTGCCCTTGACGGTTGGCCGCACACGCAACTGCCCGCTCGTGTCGGTGAAACGCTCCAGCAAACCCTGCTCGCAGAAACTGTTCACCTGTTCGCGGGCCTGAGCTCGCTGGGTGACATCGCCATCGGCGATGGTAGAAACCAGCTCGTCGAAAGCAATTCCTTCGTACAAGCGCAGGGAAAGCATGAGCTTTTCCTCGCGGGCTTCCTGGTCAGTGATAATCTCATGGCCTGCCCACGGCAAAATACCCGCTTCCACCTGTCGCGTCCACACCTTCGGATGCCTTGTATCCCAGGAGCGCAAGTTACCAGCATGCGCATGAGCCCCCGGGCCTAAACCAGCCCAATCGACACCTCGCCAGTAGCCCAGATTGTGACGATCCTCATGCCCCGGCTTCGCCCAATTACTCACCTCATACCACTGGTAGCCCGCCTGAGCTAGCCGCTCGCACGCAATCTCATACTTGCGCGCTTCGTCATCATCGCGAGGAGTTTCCAGCTCGCCGTGGGCAATGCGCTGGCCCATCTTCGTGCCCGGCGCCACAGTGAGCGCGTAGCAGGAAATATGGTCAGGCTCCAAGCTCAGAACCGCGTCGAGAGAGCGCTTCCAATCGTCCACGCTCTCCCCTGGAGCCCCGTAAATGAGGTCGAGCGAAGTGGAAAGGCCCGCTTTTTTAGCCCAGCCGACCGCCGAAACGACATTCGCTTGGTTATGCGTGCGGTCCAGAACCTGCAAAACATGAGGAACGGCCGACTGCATGCCCAGAGAAATACGCGTAAAACCACCCTCGGCAAGCTCGTTGATGCTCTTTTCGCTGACCGTGTCCGGGTTGGCCTCGGTACTCGCCTCGTAGCCCAGATTATCAGGCTGAAGATTAGCAGGGAGCAAGCCCCAGATCTGACGCACGCGGGTGAGCATCCTCACCAAGTCTGCCGCAGGAAGGATCGTCGGAGTTCCGCCACCAAAGTAGACGGTGGATGCCGGCTTGAGCTTCATCCCCGCACTTTGTTGCCAGAGCGCGTAGAGCTCCATCTCTTTGATGAGCTCGTTAGCGAAGTTCTCTCGGCTCGCGCCTTCTCCGAAATCCATGGTGGTGTACGTGTTGAAATCACAGTAGCCACAACGGCGATAGCAGAAGGGAACGTGCACGTAAACTTCGAAAGGAATATCCTTACCCTGCTCGAAAGCTGCAGCCTGCTCGCCAGCGTGCTGATAATCTTGGCGCAGTTTTTCGAGAGCCTGAGGGGAAGCTGTCGGACGGAAGCCGCGGGGAACTTTGCCCTCCGAGCGGTACACGCCTTTGCCCAGGCCCAGAGGGTCGCTCTCCTCCACCGGGTCGGGGTTATCTTGCCAGTCGACGCCGCCGATGGTGGGGATTTCCCAGCCGCGAGAGTCAGGAGTGCCAGTAGTATCGAGCTCGCTCACAGGCTGGCCTTCTTCTTCGCCGCACGAATCTTCTCGCGAGTATCACGATCCGTCGTGTCATCCGTCGACAAAGCAGCGATGAAGGCTTCCTGCGGCACTTCCACACGCCCGAGCATCTTCATCTTCTTCTTGCCAGCCTTCTGCTTTTCGAGCAGCTTCCTCTTACGAGTAATATCGCCGCCGTAGCACTTGGCCAACACATCCTTACGTAGTGCAGAAATCGTCTCACGCGCAATAATGCGAGCGCCAATCGCCGCCTGCAACGGAATTTCGAAGAGCTGGCGAGGAATGAGCTTTTGCAGCTTCTTCGTCATCATCACGCCATACGCATACGCCTTATCGCGGTGGACAATGGCCGAGAACGCATCGACGCGCTCGCCTTGAATGAGAATGTCAACCTTCACCAAGTCAGCTTCCTGCTCGCCAGAAAGCTCATAGTTCAAGGTTGCGTAACCCTTCGTGCGCGACTTGAGCTGGTCGAAGAAGTCGAAAACGATCTCGCCGAGAGGAAGCTCATAGTGCAAGTCAACGCGCTCGGTGGAGAGGTACTCCATATTCTTCATATTGCCGCGATGCTCTTGGCACAGGTCCATCACGTCACCCACAAACTCCTTCGGAGTGATGATGTCCGCATCAGCAACAGGCTCGTACACCGCGCGAATCTTACCTTCGGGGTATTCGCTCGGGTTCGTCACGGTAATTTCAGAACCGTCTTCAGCAATCACACGGTAGTGGACGTTCGGCGCAGTGGTAATCAGTTCGAGGCCGAACTCGCGGCGCAAACGCTCGACGATAATCTGCATGTGCAGCAAGCCCAAGAAGCCGCAGCGGAAGCCAAAGCCCAAAGCGACGGAGGTTTCTGGCTGATAAACCAAAGAAGCGTCGTTAAGAACGAGCTTATCAAGCGCGTCGCGAAGGTCAGGGTAATCGACGTTATCCATCGGGAAAATGCCGGCATACACCATCGGCTCTGGCTCACGGTAACCAGGCAGAACCTCCGTTGCCGGGTTCTTTTCCGTGGTGATGGTATCGCCCACCTTACTTTGTGACACATCCTTCACGCCCGTAATAATGTAGCCAACCTCACCGGCACCCAGCGACTGCGTCGGCTGCATATCCGGGCTGATCACACCCAGCTCGATCGGGTCGTGAGCCGAGCCCAAACCCATTTGGCGCACACGCTCGCGAGAGTGAATTTCGCCGTCCTCCATACGAATGTAGGTGACGATGCCGCGATAGGAGTCGTACACGGAGTCGAAGATCAGTGCGCGAGCAGGAGCATCAGGGTCGCCGTGCGGGGCAGGAATCTTCTTGACGATCGTGTCCAAAAGCTCAGGGATGCCTTCACCCGTCTTACCCGAAACGCGCAGAATATCGTCGGGGTCGCAGCCAATTAGATTGGCAATCTCCTCACCATACTTTTCTGGCTCGGCAGAAGGCAGGTCAATTTTGTTGAGCACCGGGATGATTTCCAGGTCGTCATCCAACGCCATGTACAAGTTGGACAAGGTCTGCGCTTCGATGCCCTGGGTAGCGTCGACGAGCAGGACGGCTCCTTCGCATGCGGCGAGCGAGCGGGAAACCTCGTACGTAAAGTCGACGTGGCCTGGCGTGTCGATCATGCCCAGTGTGTATTCAGTGCCGTCTACCACCCACGGAACGCGCACAGCCTGGGATTTAATAGTGATTCCACGCTCGCGTTCGATGTCCATTTTGTCGAGGAACTGGTTACGCATGTCGTGAGCGTCAACAACGCCTGACAATTGCAAAATACGGTCAGCAACGGTGGACTTGCCGTGATCAATATGCGCGATAATGCAGAAGTTCCTGATCAACGACTGTGGGGTCGAACCTGGCTGATTGACCTGCTGCTTCACAACTGCTCCTCATGGCTTGGTTGGCTTTATGGCCTGGCTGGGCTTTTGTCACACTGCTTTCTAGTGTAGGGCATATTTTCGTAGTTGGCAGATTTAGTCTGCCTGTGGTGTATCATAGGGGCTTGTATTTGTAGGCAGTGAACGTCATTTGGAGTACATTCATGGCAAACATCAAGTCTCAGAAGAAGCGTGTTATCACTAACGAGAAGGCACATCAGCGCAATGTCGCCTTCAAGAGCATGCTCAAGACGGAGATCCGCAAGGTCCGCGAAGCCGTTGAGGCTGGCGACAAGAAGGCTGCTGAAGAGGCATTCGCCGTTGCCGCTCGTCAGCTCGATCGCGCTGCAGGCCGTGGCATCATCCACAAGAACCAGGCTGCAAACCGCAAGTCTGCTTTGGCTCTTGCCATCAACAAGCTCTGATCTTTCCGTATCTCAAAAGTAGGTCGAGCTTACGCGTCACATCAGTCTCTGACGCACTGCCCTCTCTAGCCCTTCCTTCGGGAAGGGCTTTTTTGTTGCCGCAACCGGCGCTATGACAAATGAGCAGGCCGACAGATTATCAGAAGAGCAGATTATCAGGAGGGCAGATTATCAGCGCTGGCGAGCATTCCCGCTTTTCGTGACCGCAGGCTCGTCCTGCGGGGCTTCATCACGCTCGATGATTTCTCCGGAGTCCATAACATCGGCCTGATAATCTGGAGAGACTTTGTGCCGGCGAGGCGCGCGGAACATGTAGGCTTCGGAACGCTTTGAAGCGCCAGGAACAGTGAGGTTCCATTTCACCGAGGCGAAACGGATGAAAACGATGAAAACAACGATGACGACGTCCCAGAAAATCTCGGTGTTAATCGTGCCGCCACGCGTCAAAATAATGCGATGCGAAATGATGGTAAGGATGCAGGCCACCGCCGACGGTACCGCGTAAAGGTGTTTGTCACGAATCACCACCGGCACCTCACCTACCAAAACGTCGCGCAGCACGCCACCAGCAAAAGCCGTTGCCATGCCAAGGAAGACTGCCGTCATGCCACCTGTCCCCCAGGCCAGAGCCTTTTCCGTACCGATCACTGAGAAGAGCGCCATGGCCACCGCATCGAGCAGGATCAGCGTCCAGCGCATGCGCTCGATTTCAGGGTGAATAAACATGATGATCACGCCTGCTGCGATGGCGATCAGCACCATCGCGCGGTCGCGCACACCAACAGGCGGAATGTCACCGAGCAGAATGTCACGCACGAGCCCGCCACCCAGAGCCGTCGCCCAGGCGAGCACGATGATGGCGAAACCGTCGTACTTTTTGCGCACACCGACCAGGCCTCCCACAAAGCCGGAGACCAGGATAGTGAGGTATTCGATGCCCATGAAAACAGCATTACTTTCTAAAGCAATCTGTTGGGACATATGCCGCTCCTTTGGGCTCATGCTCAGGTTAGCTGTGACTGTCAACAGCTGGGTGACTGTCAGCTAAGAATAGCAAAAGGGCCGCTCCTCACACACCGGCCGGTCTCGCTCAGACACACGAGGCCAACCAGGCCAGGAACAGCCCTCTTTACGCTTACGCCCGCCTTCACATTGCTAGCTTTATGTCAGGCCGGTGCAAAACGCAGCATGAAAATCTCAAAAGATTATCACTCAGCATCAGCGTCAGCTGCTGGAGCCTCTGCTGGAGCGGTTGCTGCTGGAGCAGCAGCAGGAGCCTCAGCCTCATCAGCTGGGACCTGCACGGAAACGACGGACTCTTCTGGGTCGACATCGACGAGCTCGGTGCCTTCTGGAAGGGTGATGTCCTTAGCGAGAATCTTCTCGCCGTCCTGCATGCCCTCGACGGAGAGGGTGAAGCGCTCTGGCAGGTTGGACACGTCAGCGCGAACGTGCAACTCCTGAACGTCGACGAATGCGACACCAGAGCCCTTGGTTTCACCTTCGATGAAGACTGGCACGGTGACGTCGATCTTCTCGCCACGCTTGACCTCATAGAAGTCAACGTGCTCGATGGAGCGCTTCACTGGGTTGCGCTGAACATCCTTGACGACAGCGAGACGATCCTCATCGCCGAAGACGATGTTGTACACAGCGTTGGAGTGACGAAGAGCGTTCTTCAAATCCAGCTCAGGAAGCTGCAAGAAGAGTGGCTCCTGGCCATTGGCATAAATGGAAGCTGGGACGTTGCCAGCCATGCGCATGCGGCGGGCGAAACCCTTACCGAACTCGGTACGAACCTGACCTTCGAGCTTAATTGGCTCTGCCATAATGAAATCCTTTCTTGTACGAGCTTCTTTGCGAGGACAAGACGGACCTTCAGAGCCTGTGCAACAAGCATCGCCTGTCGCAGCACACCCGAACACAAGGAATGTGCACTGAGCACTCGCACGCGAGTAAGCGCAGTGATAATCTTGAGCGCCCCTTGGCAAGTAAGCCAGCATCGTCAACTTTGCCAGCCGCCTGCCCTGTCAGCTCGCCTTCCTTGTGAGAAGGTATAAACGCCGAGTCGATAACGGGAATTTCTCCCCTCGCCAAAGCATCAAGTTCTGAGATTAACACCACGGCAGAACAATGTCAGGCAGGGTTCCCGCTAAAGTTGAACAAAAAGGATCGGGAGTTAACCGAGAGGAGTTCCCATGGGCGCGAATCTGCCTTTTGCCGACAAACTTTCTAACGCAACCTACCGTTTGGCTGGTAAGGTATCCAGCAAGCTAGGTCTGCCAGCTCCTCTCGATCCCAACCAGCCGGAACGTCCCCAGCCAGAGTTGCCATACGAAACCGACTTGGGCTTCGGCCATCCTACGCGTACCTACATCGACCCCATCACGAACCTCAAGCTCACGCAAAGTAAGGGCGCTGACCCGATTCCTGAGGATTACACGATTTATGACATTTACCGTGAGCGTGCCGAGCGTATGGGCGACTCCCCTCTCTTCGTGTTTAAGCGTCACGGCTCCTGGATTTCCAAGACGGCTCATCAGGTGCTCGCCGATATTCGCCGCACAGCGAAAGGCATGATGCATATCGGCATTAAGAAGGGCACGGGCGTAGCTTTCATGTGCTCGACCTCCTATGAATGGGATGTTGTCGACGCCGCTGTAGTGAGCATCGGCGGTGTTCTAGCCACGATTTACGACACAGATTCTGCCCCTCAGGTCGAGCATATTCTCGACAACTCCGACGCCCAGATTCTCATCGTGCAGACCAATGCCATGCGCGAGCGTATTGAGGACGCGCTGGAGCACTACAAGAATGTGAAGGTGTACTGCCTCGAGCAGGGCGACTTGGAGGCAATTCAGGCTTACGGCGAGACGGTTTCTGACCGCGAGTTGGACGAGCGTATCGCCAGCATTAAGAAGACGGATTTGTGCTCCATCGTCTACACGTCTGGCTCTACTGCCCTGCCAAAGGGTGTGGAGATGACGCATGAGTACTTCTGCGCTACGGCGAAGAATTTGCGCGCTTTCATGCCTGATCTGCTTGCCGACCCGCGCAATTCGGAGTTGCAGTTCTTGCCTCAGGCGCACTCTTTTGCTCGCGCCATCAACTACATCGTGGTGAACTCAGATATTACTGAGTACATTTCCGAGTCGTTTGCCACGCTGCTCTCTGATTTGCAGTACGCACGCCCGACCATCATGATCGGTGTTCCTCGCGTGTTTGAGAAGATTTACAACGCGGCTTCCCAAAAGGCTGGCTCCGGCTTGCAAGGCTACGTGTTCCAGGGCGCTGTCAACGTGGCAACAACCTATTCGCATGAAATGAGCGAGCAGGGTAAGGCAAATCGTTCGGTGCGCTTGATGCGTGGCGTGTTTAACCCTGTGGTATACAAGACGTTGCGCGATGCACTGGGTGGCCGTGCTAAGTGGCTGGTGTGCGGCGGTGCTCCTTTGGACCCGCGTTTGATGAACTTCTTCCGTGGTGCTGGAATCCCGCTGTTTGAAGGCTATGGCATGACGGAAACGACTGCTCCCTGCGCTTTCACTCCTTTGACTGCTGAGTACCGCGAGGGTTCGGTAGGTATCGCCTTCCCTGGTTTCACCTTGCGTGTTGCTGAGACGGGCGAGTTGCAGGTGAAGGGTGCTGCTGCTTTCACGACGTACCACAAGAATTCGAAGGCGACCAAGGAAAGCTTCACCAAGGATGGCTGGTTGAAGACCGGCGACTTGGGTCGTATTGATAACGACGGCTATGTGTATATTACCGGCCGCATTAAGGACTTGATTATCACTGCTGGTGGTAAGAATGTGACGCCAGGGCCGATGGAGGAAAAGATTTCCCGTAGCCCTCTGGTTTCGCACGCTTTGGTGTTGGGCGATAAGCGCCCCTTCGTTTCTGCTCTGATCACTTTGGACCCGGATGGTGTGAAGCGTTGGCTGAAGTCGCATGGCATGGATGAGAACATGAGCTTGGAGGAAGCAGCGAATAATGCTGCTGTGCGCTCCGAGATTCAGCAGTATGTTGACAAGGCGAATGAAGGCGAGAGCCGCGCTGAGTCGGTGCGTAAGTTCATCATTCTGCCGGATGATTTCACTCAGCAGAATGGTTTGCTGACCGCTTCGATGAAGGTGATTCGCCCGAAGGTGCTCAAGAGGTATGAGGATCTGCTCAACACGCAGATGTATGTGCCGCTGAACAAACACTGAGAAGTGGCGCAGCCGCGACTGCGACTCGGGTGGCCGCGAATTAGTTTCAGGCGACTGCCTCACAACTGGGGCTGCTACCACAAGGCATAAAGGAAGGCGCTGAGTATCGGTGATACCCGGCGCCTTCCTTTGTCTTTCGACTTCAAGCCTTCGAGCTCAAGCTTTCGAGCTCAAGCCTTCGAGCTCAGCGTTCGAAGGGGTAAACCTCTCCCCACTGCTCACGAATGCTATCCATGATTTCCATCACGCGCAGCGTGTCAGCATGAGGCATACTTGGCGCTTCGATCTCACCATTCATCCGAGCCTTCGCAGCCTCCACCACTTGGTACTCATAACCAGTGATCTGCCCCTCATTGAGAGTGATGGAATCGGTGAGCTGGTGCTGATTGTTGTAGATATCAACCTTTTCTGGATTGTTGATATTCGTGACAATCATGTAGCCCTTCGTGCCCATCACCATGCCACGGCGAGTTCCCACAGAAAGAGTCGACGAGGTTGCGGTTGCCATGACGGTCGGCTTACCTGGCTTGCTGCGCCACATTGCTGTGGTGGATTGCTGGTCAACACCCGTAGAGGTGAAGCTTGCCACACTGTTGAGTCGATCGAGGTGATAATCCTCAGTCATCATATCGATGAAGTTGATAGTGTAGACGCCGACGTCGAGAAGAGCGCCACCAGCCATCTGCGGGTCCATGATGCGCGCCTTGTGTTCGAGCGGGTACGAGAGGTTCGCTGAAACATCAGTCACCTCGCCGATAACGCCCGAGTCGATGAGTTCGACCAGCTTCTTGCGGCTTGGCATGAAGCGCGTCCAAATTGCCTCGACGCACGCTTGGCCAGTGTCGCGCGACACTTCGAGCACGCGACGAGCCTGCTGAGCGTTCGCAGTGAAGGACTTCTCCACCAGCACGGCCTTACCATGCTTCATGCATGCGATGGCCTGATCGGCGTGCAAAGCGTGAGGGGTTGCAATGTAGACGAGGTCAACCTGGGGGTCCTCGTACAGCTGCTCGTAGGAGCCATAAGCTACTGGGATGCCGTATTTGTTGGCAAACTCTTGGGCACGCTCCTGCGAGTTGCGCGTGGCAACAGCATATGGGCGAACCAAGCCTGCATAACGCTCATCGGCGAGCATTCGGTTGAGGGTGGTTGCCATGGCGTGGGCAATATCGCCTGCGCCTAAAATCGCAACATTCACTGGCTGTGTCTTTTCCGATGATGTTATTGCTTGCGACGCTGTTTCTTGCAGCGTTGTTTCTGAATGTTGAGTCATCAGTCTCTCCTGTGGTCAGTACTCTGTGTGGTCAGTACTCTGTGTAGTCAGTACTCCGTGTTGCCAGTACTCGCTTGTTTGCAGTACTTTGCAGTTGCGTAGTTGCGCGCGAAATGTGCAGAGCCACCGCAAACATCAGCTTTAGAAGCCGAAGCGGTTCAAAGCACGCGGATCAGACTGCCAATCTCGTGCCAGTTTGACGTGAAGGTCGAGGCTGGAGCGCATGCCAACAGCTCTGTTGACCGCCGTCCTCACTCTCTTCTTCACATACACGAGATTCTTTGCCTTGCGTCCAATGATAATCGGTTTCTGCGAATCTCTCTCCACATAGAGGCTCACATAAACATGAGCTTTCGCCGGGTTGCCATTCTCATCGGTTTCGCCAGGTTCTGGCTTCACAATATCATCGACGACGACAGCCAGAGAATGCGGTAGCTCATCGTTAAGCTCTTCCAAGAAAGCTTCACGGATCAGCTCGGCGATAGTCTGCTCGGCGCTTTCCTCGGTGAGAACGTCATCGGGGTACATTTTCGGGCCTTCTGGCACCGCGTTGATGAGCACCTTCGCCACTTCATCGGTATTATCGCCTTCTAGCGCGGAAACGGCGACGATTTCGGAGAAATGGCCGAACTGGTCGACTTCGATGAGCTTGTCGACGAGCTTCTTCTTGCTCAGCTGGTCGATTTTGGTGACCACGCAGATCACTGGTTTGCGCCAGTAACGTGGCGAGGTCGGCTCTTCTTTGGTACGAGCGAACTGGTCTTGCAGTTTGCGCAGAATTCTCTCGTCGCCGGGGCCGATCTTTTGGTCGGCTGGCAGCAGGAAGCATACGGCATCCACTTCGGAGAGGGATTCGTCAACCATATCGTCCAGGCGCCTGCCCAGAAGGGTGCGCGGGCGGTGAATTCCTGGTGTGTCAACGAGGACGAGCTGAGAGTCGGGGCGGGTCATGATGGCGCGAATATCACGGCGTGTCGTCTCTGGCCTATCGGAGGTAATCACCACTTTGCGGCCAACCAGCGCGTTGACGAGCGTTGACTTTCCCACATTTGGCCTGCCCACAATGGCGACAAAGCCGGAGCGGAAGCCTTCTGGTACGCGATGTTCTGGGGCGATGTCGTCGAGGCTTGTTCTAGCCGACTCGAGATTATCACTGTCCTTTTCTTCGCCTGCGAGCTCGGCAAGCTCTTCGGGGTCAATATTTTCCGGGTCGAAAGTCAGTGGGTCGAAATCACTCATGAGTCTTTCTCCTCTGTGGTGGCCGTGTGCGACGGGGCTGTGTGCGACTGGGCAGTATGCGATAGGTTAGCTGAATGGGATGAGCGTGCTGAGTTCTGTTCAGCCTTGTCAGCCTTGTCGGCTGAGTCTGCACTCTCCTGCTTTTCTTGCCTCTCCTGCTCGTCATGGGTGAGCAAGGCAAGTGGTTGGACGCGCAGCATGGAAACTTTCTTGCGCCTTCCTGCTTGGTCGATGGCGGTGAGCAGCAAGCCGTGGGTGCGGCCCGACTCGCCGACAATCGGCACGTGGCCAAGAATCTTGGTCAGCAGGCCGTAAACGGTGTCAACATCGTCTTCGTCAATGTCGATTTCGAAGATCTCTTCCAAATCGTTGATCGGTGTGCGTGCTGGCATTTCCCACACGTGTTCGTCTACTTGACGCGGTTCTTGATGCTGAGTGCGATCATGTTCGTCTTCCAGCTCGCCCACGATCTGTTCGATGGCGTCCTCAATGGTGACGATTCCGGCAATTCCGCCGTATTCGTCGAAGACGACGGCGACATGCTGACGCTGCTGCTGCATTTGATGGAACAGGTCGTCCACAGGCTTGGATTCTGGTACGAGCAACGGCTCTCGGGCAATGCTGCCAATGGTTTTATCGTCGTTAGCGGTACCGAAGGCCAAGAGTTGGACGACGTCTTTGAGGTACGCCATGCCTCTCAAGTCATCGATGGAGTCGCCGATGACAGGAATGCGAGAGAAACCGGAACGAGAGAAGAGTTTGAGGGCGTCAGCAAGTGGCGTGTCAGCTGGGAGGCAGACCATGTCGGTGCGAGGAACCATGATCTCACGCGTGAGAGTGTCAGAAAGCGAGACAACATTTCTCAGCATTTCTGCAACTTGAGGGTCCACATCGGTGGTTTCCACCATGCGGTCAACCATCGCCTTGGATTCTTCTTGTTGGATTTTCTCGATCTGCTCGTCGTCAGCGAGGCTTCCATCTCCTTCTTCTCTAAAGGATTTGCGCAGCGAACGGATGGCTGCGAAGGGGAAGATGCGCGTGACGATACTCATCAGGCGCGAGTGACGGACCATCACGTCAATAGGCAAGTCAACGGTAGCTTTGAAGCGCGGGCGTGCCATAAGCGCAATAACTCCGAAGATGATGGCTGCAACGAAGCCGATGAGCACGGCTTCCCACCATTCAGGGACGAAGAGCACGGCGATAAGGGCGATGAGTACACCGAAGAATGCGGTCAGCACTACGCGAAGGAAGGATGCGGAGGCTTGGGTGGCATTCCTACTCGCCACGAGATTTTGCACCCTGGTAATCTTCTTGAGTTTGCGGGCGCGTTCGAAGTCGGTAAGGTCTTCATCGGATTGGATTGCCAGGGATCGGTTGTTGAGCGAGGTTCGGGTGACGCGCATGACTGCCGATTCGAGGCTGGCCAGCACGATGGAGAACCACATGTCGAGGATGGCGATCAGGCCGAAGACTATGGCTAGAACTATTTCCAGAGTCAGTTTTTCCACTGCTCTTCGCCTCACTTCTCACTGTATGGTGACGTGTTTGACGCGTCATCGGAGCCGTTATTGTGTTCCGGCTCGCTTTCTGGCCTGCCGACCCAGTCGTTTTGTGGCAAGCCAAAATGTTCGTCGTTGGCTTTCAGCTGCTCGAAGTTGATTTGCTCGTCGCTTAGGACTTCAGCGTCATCCTCTTGCGGCTGGTCGGACAAGCCTTGTGTTGGTCCATCGGAAGCGCCTGAGTGGATGAACTTTTCTGAACCTGCGCGAGGCAGTTCTGGATGGTCGCGATAGTAGCTGGCCAGCATATCCTCCGCACCTTCGGGCAGCACGATTTCGTGGACCGCTGTTCCGCGTGCGGCGATGAAGAGGAGCATGAGTTGGCGCTGCAGGTCGAACATGGCTCGCTCCTGCTCGGGCTCCATGTGGTCGAAGCCGAGCAAGTGCAGGATTCCGTGTGCGGTGAGCAGCAGCATTTCTTCGATGCCGGAATGCCCGGATGCATGCGCTTGTTGGATTGCTACGTCTGGGCAGAGCACGATATCACCGAGGATGCCAGCTGGTGTGAGTGCGCCGTCTTTTCCGGGGCGCAGTTCGTCCATGGGGAAGCTCATCACGTCGGTTGGCCCGATTAAGCCCATCCATCGCTCGTGCAGGTCGGCAATGGTTTGTGGGTCAACGAAAGTAATGGTGAGGTCCGCGCCGGGGCTCACTCTCATTTGGTCGAGGACGAAAGCTCCGAGGTCAGAGAACTGCTTGGGGTCGATGCTCCACTCTGTTTCGTTTGCTACTTCAACGCTCATCGGTTCTCCTTTTCGTTGCGGCTGCTGCGCTGTGGGTCAGTATGTGCATGTGCAGCGCGTGCTTCGCGTTCCTCATCGTGCTTGTTGTAGGCGTTGACGATTGCGGCGACGAGGGAATGGCGTACGACGTCGGTATCTGTGAAGTGCACGAAGCTGATTGCCGGTATTCCTTGCAAAATGTGTTCAATGGATCGCAATCCGGACCGCCTGATGGCGAGGTCAACCTGGGTGATGTCGCCGGTGACGACCATGCGCGAGTTGTAACCTAAGCGAGTAAGGAACATTTTCATCTGTTCCTCGGTGGTGTTCTGCGCTTCGTCGAGGATGACGAAAGCGTCGTTGAGAGTTCTGCCTCGCATGTAGGCCAGTGGCGCTACTTCGATGGCACCAGAGTCCATCGCTTGCTTGAGTTGCATGCTTCCGAGCATGTCGGACAATGCGTCGTAGAGGGGCCTGAGGTAAGGGTCGATCTTTTCGGCGAGGGTTCCTGGCAAGTAACCCAGATTTTCACCGGCTTCGACGGCAGGGCGTGTCAAGATGATGCGACGGACTCGGTGCTCTTGGAATGCTTGGACTGCCATGGCTACTGCAAGGTAGGTTTTACCTGTTCCTGCAGGACCAATACCGAAAGTGATGGTGTTTTTGGCGATTTGAGCAACGTAGTGCCTCTGCCCTGCTGTTTTCGCTCGCACTGGTACCCCACCGGCGTAGGCGATGACTGCAGGGATGCGCACATCCGGCAGTTCGCCTTCCACCTGGCTCGACTGACAGGTACGAGCAGTGTGAGTTTCGCGCGCAGTCAACTGCGAGGATTGTACTCTGTTCAAACGTTTGCGAGCAGTGTCATACTCGCTCTTGTGAGGAGCACGAGTATCTGCCGTATGGTGAGTTCCAGCATGCTTACTTGCAGAACCCTTGATTGCAGCATTTTCACCAGCGGCATGCTTGTGTGTGATTTCACTGAGGTATTCCACATCGCGGCCATGAGCATCGAAGTGACGACGACGTGCTGAGAGCAGGCGGCGAACAGAATCAGCATCTAAAGCTGCTTTCGCTTGTGCTGCTTGGCTTAACTGTTCAAACAGGTTTTCTGCAGCAATCGCCTCTGGCTCTGTCAAAACGTCTTGCGAAATGATGGAGATGTTATGGCCTCGCACCACAAAAGTGAGGCGTGGGAATGATTTCTCCACCTCATGCAGAACCGCGTCGACAGGGCCGAGCACTTCTGTCGCATCCACGTTTTCAGGAATGGTGAAAACGCGAACCGTATGGCCGTAACGGGCACTCACTCAGGCAACACCTCTCCGGTCAAAACATGAGCGTGAACGTGGAATACAGACTGGCCTGCATTGCGTCCCGTGTTGAAAATCAGACGGAAGGTGCCATCAGCCTGCTCATCAGCGATTTTCTGAGCAGTTTGAACAACATGCGCCAACAGTGCAGGGTCCTTCTCAGCAAGCTCGGCAACGTTGGCATAATGCACCTTAGGAACCACGAGAACGTGGACCTTAGCCTTCGGGTTAATATCCTTGAAGGCATACACCTGCTCGTCTTCGTAAACCTTGCTGCTCGGAATATCACCAGCGATAATCTTGCAGAAGAGGCAATCAGGATCGTTCGTGCTCATATCAGCTCTTTTCTGTGGAGTTCTTCTTTACTCCATCTTGCCACCAGGTACTAACCGAGCTGAAAATCTGTGTTTTGTTGAAATGACGCGGTTTCTCTTCATATCGACACGCCGAAACTACTCATTTTTTCGCGAACCCCTTGCACACTTGCTCATCTGTGTTAAAGTTTTATTTCGTTGCTTACGGGCACTGTCCGGGTGGCGGAATGGTAGACGCGCTAGCTTGAGGTGCTAGTGGCCACTTTATACGGCCGTGCGGGTTCAACTCCCGCTCCGGACACTCACAACCGGTTCTGATACAGAACCGGTTTTTGTTTTTCCAGTACTCTACAGTACGGACTTCGGGGTGCTAATCTCAAGTTACCCTTCCCTCACCACCAACTCCATATCTCCCCCTCTGTCTCTCTCGAGCATAAGAGCATGAGAAAGGGGAACCTGCATGACCTTCCTTGCTACTGCAACACCTCAACACCAGTAGCAGCCAAGTAGCCTCAGAACAAGTTCCCCTCAACTTTCAGCTGTACGCTTCAGTTGTTCTCATTCGTTTTCATCGGTTTCCTCATTACATGACTCGCAGCCTTGAGCTACGAGCGCTCTTCTCTTTCAGCGCCAGAAGAGTAATCTGCCTTGTCCACCTCCCACATTGTTCAGAACAACAACATCCTGATTGTCACGATGCTCAATCTGTGCAGCAGAAACCGCGAAGGTCTGAGGATCTACCTGCATCAATTCAGCACCTTCGAAGGGCTTTGTGATGCTGAGGGTAATGTTTTGCGCGCTCTCCGTATAGGAACCATTATCTGTGCGCGGCATCAGGTATGCCGAAGGGTACTCGGTATCTCCTGTCAGCGCATTCACTACGAAGATGGCCTTGATCTTATCCTCTTTTGCAGGCGAACTTGCAAAGACGGATCTCTTCACTTCAGAAGAAAGGGCAGGAAGTGCGTCAAAGTACCCCAAAACGACGTCTCCCGCCAATCCCCCATTCACGGACCCAGCATTACTGACAGCAACATCTTTCACACCGAATTCGTTATTGTACTGGGCAGAGTTAGCAAACACCCCCATCTTGTAACCAGACAAGTTCAGACCAGAACGATCGGAATATGTGCCAGGCTTAATGGAAACATACGAATTGTTCAACGCAGTAAGATACTCACCATAGCCACGAATAGACCGGAAAATGTCAGCATATTCATAGAAGGATGTGGTCGGAGCCCCATCTACATCGAACAGCGAGCTCCTGTCGTATCCATTCTTCTCCATCCTGAACAGCCCGAACCACTTCTGTCCCGTTGCGAGACCAACCATCGGAACAATCGACTTCTGCGATGCAGAAACATTCGCATCCCAGTTGTAGTCAAGGTACTGACCGTAGAGGATCGGCTGCGTTCCGTCACCTGTTAATCCCTCAAGTGCGGCTTGGCGTTGGGTCTTCCACAGAGAGTTGTTGAGCATATTCGAGAGGATTGCGCTGGGTCGCGGTCCAGATTGAGCAGAGAAGTAATAAGTATCCCACGACAGCAAATCTGGTTGAGCAGTGCGCACGTAGTTGCGCATGTTGGCCAGCGAATCCCAGCCCATACCAAGGTTCTGGTTGGAATGCACAATTGCCCCAGGATAGTTCTTCTTTGACCAATCGAACCAATTTGCGTAGCGCTTCACTTCACTCGACGAGTATCCTCCCTCATCTCCGTACTGAATATCAATAAGGCGAGAGGCATAGGGCTTCATCTGTTCAGTCAAGAAATCCTTTGGCTGGGAAAACCCACCCATCGAGTTTGCTCCCGAAGGAGCTTTTGCAAGAGCCCATGGCGTTTGTGTTGGCAAGTTGCTCATCAAATTAGCATTGAACAGAGGACGATCGTAGAACATCGGGAATGCTCCACCGCTCGCACACAGTTCTCGCGCATCAGGAATTCCTCTGCCATATCCTTGTGACGGAACCCAAGCTGGAAGAGCGATTCCATATTGCAAGGCCAGACTTTGTGCTCGATTCACACCGAAGCGAGCATTCTGCGGGTTGAAATTGATCCACCGGTTTCCTCGCTTTTCCGTGAATTTGCCGTCTGTAGTGTTAATCTCACTGTCGGAGCAGTCATTCACTCGCGCAGGAGGAGCGTCACTTCCCCACACCTCAACCTCACGAACACTCAAGCCCTGTGCCTTATTGGCCGGTGGTGTCTGCGGATCAGCAATTTCTGGAATGTTCATCCAGATTCTCAATTCGCTCGTGCGATAGTAGTTGTTGAGATCCCAGTACCACAACCCGTTATCGTCACGAGTCAAACTGGCATTGGTAACAACTGTTTTCCACTGATCACCTTGTTTGACTGCGATCGCAACACTGTGTCCACCATGCCACGAGGGAGCTGAAGCTTTCATGATGGGCTCTCCCCACGCTAACACCTTTCTCACGTAGCTTTCCTGAGAAAGTCGCAAGTCTAGCCCAGTAACGTTCTGACTCCACTGTGCAGATTCCTTGATCGACGGGATTGTTATTGATGTGGCGAGAGACCCATCAGTTACCAATTCCGCCTGATTATCAGTCATGTTATTCACACGTACGATGCTCGGTAGAAGCTGATTCCCACTAAAATCAGTATTCTTCTTCGTCACATTGATAACATAACTACCTGCTTCACCCTGTTCGTTGGTCAGCGAAACGGTGATAGCATTCATTCCTTCACGAACAGGTATGCCGCTGACTCTGCCATGGGAATCTGGCACGACACCATTAACACGGACTTGAGTTCCCGGTTTCCCTTTCGCTCGTACGGAAACAGTCGCTGTATGTGCATACGTGGTTGCCGTATACGTGTGGTTACGAGAAGAAAAACTTGTTGGATTCCCCGGCTCTCCCAGAGGGATCGTGTCAAGCGCAACAAGGTCAGCTAGATCCTTTCCAGCACCCTCCTGCTTTTCATGAGCTACTTCAATGCATGGCAGAAGTTGAATATCAGAAGCTGACATTCCTTTCTTAGAAGCTACTGCTGCTCGATAGCCCACCAAGATTATCACTTCGTCGTCAACAGGTGAGAAAGAAATCGTCTGTGGATTATTCGTCGCCGTCAATGTCGCTTGAGTGATCAGATGCGTTTGAAGAAAATGTTGTGGATCAACATTCTTACGCCAGTGTGCATCTTTCACAGCAGGGTTACCAGGATCATTCGAACTTGAGAACAAGGAAACCACAGCGGGAACGTTGGTATTTCCTTGAATTTCCCCGTACCGACCCGTGTAACTTGGCCGTGCTGTATATTGCAGGCCGCACACTGCAGAACGTGAGGTATTTTTCAAGGCAATGGCATGTGGGTAAGGGCTTTCACTGCCTTTCCATTGGGAAGTCCAGAACGTCTTATCCTCATCTAATTTCCCCTCGTCATCATCGACGAGTGCTGCGATGGTACCGTTTGGATAAGACTCTCCTTGCTTCTCTTCTGAGGTTGCCCACAGAACTTGCGGATGGAAACTTCCCAGTGGCTGAGCATGAACACCAGTAACAAACAAGGTGGAGCTCAGAGCTGCCGAGATGATTGCTGCTATAATTTTCGTGTTTTTCTTGATACTCATTTCTCTCCTTTGAGAACGGGTATGTATGAAAAAGCGGAGCTGCATCGCCGTCACGATGCAGCTCCACGTCAATCTCTTGCCAGAAGGATATTGTCAAGAGAATTTTGTGCTTTCCCACCTCCTTTAATACATAGTGATGATGTGCATAGGCTTATTCAGCGCTGCCTGCTTGGAACCTGGTTAACTCGGGGTTCGCACGACTGTGGAGAATACGAAGTGTCACTGATAGTGCTGTACACGCAGGAAATTCAATGATTCTGCGGTACCCAACACATCCACATTGCCCAACAATTGCAGTTGCACCATCAGGTTGGGTTATGCTCACTTCACATTGTTCGATTCTTTGCCCCTGTTCGATGTTTTCTTCCAACACAACAGAACTGATCCGTTGAGGCTTTTCAAAGCTCATACGTACCCAGGCGCCTTCATGGGCTCCCTGAGCACGCCATACGTTCTGGCCACTGCCGAGGCCTTGAGGAGACCCACTCGATGCTGAGTATGAAACATCAGTGATCAGTTTAGAGTTAAAATCGCGTATCTTCTGTCCTAAACCTTGGAGAGCAAGACGATCAGGTTGAGCCAGATGTCCATCAGGCATGGGCGGAATATTCAGTAAAAGTGTGCAATTGCCACCCACAGCCTGCTTCCACAAGTCGAAGAGAGACTCCGCACTTTTTACTGCACCATCCTCTGAACTGTGATAGAACCATCCTGGCCTGATAGAAGTATCCACTTCTGCGGGGTACCAACATACCTGGTCACCGAATGGTTCCAATGCTTCTGCGCTACCCAAGTCTTCTTCTTGCGACCTGACTTGGGTTGCGAAGGTACCGTCATCCTCATGTTGAGATTTTTCAGCTGTAAGTTCTGCAGAGCGCAATTGAACCGGAACTACACTCCATTCATTCTTCCGCACGTGGCCAGCTTCATTGCCTGCCCATCTCACATCAGGACCACAAACGCTGATCACTGCATTGGGTTGCAACGAGCGAATCACGTTGTAATACCGAGGCCAATCGTAGAATTGGGTTTTCCCGTTTGCACCCTCTCCATTAGCTCCATCAAGCCAGACACAGAAGATCTCACCATAGCCAGTTAAGAGTTCGGTTAATTGTGCAACATAGTAGTCGTCATACTCTTTTCCGGTACCATAACTGGATTCGGTACGATCCCATGGGGAGAGATAAACACCAAATTTCAGTCCGTATTTTCTCGCAGCTTCAGATACCTCTTTGACGATATCGCCATTACCGTGTTGATAATCTGTAGAAGCAATGCTGTGCTCAGTAACGTGAGAGGGCCACAAACAGAAGCCATCATGATGCTTGCACGTGAGGATAACTCCTGTCATACCAGCTGCACAGAGAGCTTGCATCCACTCTTCAACATCAAGGTTTTCGAGACGGAAGAGGTGAGGATCCTCATGCCCTAATCCCCACTCCCTATTGGTGAATGTATTCATTCCGAAATGAAGGAAAGCATACATCTCCATCTTCTGCCAGGCCAGTTGTCGTGCAGAAGGACGGACATGAGCGAGATAATTCACATCAATACGGTTCGTCATGATAATCTTTAGCCCTTCATAGCGCCAATAGCCAAACCAGACTGCCAGTAACGCTGAAGCGCAAGGAAGAGAAGAATCAGAGGGAACACAACCAGAAGCGATGCAGTGATCACAAGATGAGGAATGATCGGCATGTTACCACCCTGGTTACCTTGAGCGTTCCATTGTGCGAGACCCAAAGCCAACGGGTACCACTTGGAATCCTTCAACATAATCAATGGCAGGAAGTAGTTGTACCAAATCGACACGAAGGAGAACAGGGCGACCGTCACCAGTGCCGGTTTCATCAAAGGAACAGCTATTTGGAAGAAGATGCGTACATCGCCTGCTCCATCAATGCGAGCAGCTTCGATCAGTGAAGTGGGAACCGATTGTGAGGCGAAGGTCCACATCAAGTACAGTCCGAAGGGGCTGAGCAATGACGGGATAATAACAGCCCAAGGAGTGTTCGTCAGTCCCAGTTTGGAGAAGATGAGGAACTGCGGAACTACGAGCAACACACCAGGAATTGCCATCGAACCCAAGATGATGAGAAGGATGGCGCGCTTACCTTTAAACTCCAACTTTGCCAGTGCGTAACCGCCCATGGTTGCCAAGAGCACAGAGATCACAGTTCCTATAAAGGTGTAGAAGACCGTGTTGAGGATCCAACGACCAAATATGCCATCATTGTAGGTAAAGACCTCGCGGACGTTGTCAAAGAATGCGAAGGATTTACCAAATGAAAGGCCAAAGGTTGAGACGAAATCAGCCTTACTCTTCGTAGCGTTAATTACCAACCAAATAAAGGGAATCAGCGCGTAAACGAGGTAAAGATAGACGAAGAAAGTAGTTACCGGGTTCTTCTTCGGATTCTCCAGCGTATAGAACTTCTTTTGAGGTACTGGAGCAGGTTTCCTTGACTTAAGACTGAGCATTGTCATGTCCTTCTCCTTACTCAGTAACGGTCTTGCGCATATTGCGAATCTGGATGATGAATGTAATGACGATGACGATGAGTGCCATGATCAAAGCAGCGGCAGCTGCGTAGCCCTGTGAGGAGTCGCCAAAGGCGAGGTTGTAGATATACAGGTTTGGCGTCCAGCTGGAGGTAATTCCCGTTCCACTCATCATCTTCGACAGAATCTGTGGTTCATTAAATAGTTGGACACTTCCGATGATGGAGAAGATCAAAGTAATTGCCAGAGAGCCACGAATTTCTGGAATCTTGATATACCAGTCAATCTGGCCTTGTGTTGCTCCATCGATAATTGCTGCTTCATACAACTCAGGAGGAATCGACTTCAGCGAAGAGTAGAAGATGAGCATGTTATATCCAATAGACGCCCAAGAGATCATGATTCCGATAGAAACCATGATGAATTGGGGCGAGAAGGGATTAATGCTGCTGTGGAACAGTTCATTAAATGTTTTGAACAGTCCGTAGCGAGTACCCAGTATGAATCCCCACATCAGTGTGGAAATGACTCCTGGGACTGCATAAGGAATGAAGATCGAGATACGAGAGAATTTGGTGCCGTAGAGGCGACCGGAATCAATTGCCAGAGCCAAGCAGATTGAAATGATCAACATCAGTGGAACCTGAATAGCAGTGAAGAGCAGTACCCTGCCAATTCCTTCCCAGAGAAGTGGATCCTTGAAGAGCTTGACGTAATTGCTCATTCCCACAAACTTCGTACCACCCAAGAGCTGATGGCCGAAGAGCGAGATAACGAGCGAATAGATCAACGGAACAATGAAGACGAAAGCGAAGATAATGAGAAATGGCGCTACGAACATCCAGCCAGTCACTCCTGACCTGAGGTGAGAGGAATGAGAAGTATGTACAGCGCGAGAATTCGGTGCAGTCATTTTATTGCCTTTGAATGTACGTAGATTTTGTCTGTTCGCGCACCCGTTGAATGCAGATGCGCGAACAGACAATTGAGGGGAAACAAGAGGGTGACTCACTTTTTCTCGTGAGATGAAGAAGAGTTGAGAATTCGTGAGCCACCCGCGCATATTACTGACTTACCGAGAAGCCTTGTTCGTTACCGTAAGCAATGACTTTCTTGGCCCAGTCGTTCATCTGGTCAAAGAGCGATCCGCCCTTTACGACCTTCGAGTAATCAATGTTGTCAGTGTACAGATCACGAGCCTTGGTCATGTATGGCAAGTACTGCCAACCTTCACCAACGTGATCTGCAGCTTGAGCGATTACTTCACGGAACTTCTGATCGCCAAAGTACTTATCGGTGTAATCCAAGAACTTGGAATCCTTGAGAACCTTGGTGTTTGGCGGGAATACGCCTGCATCGACACGAGCTTGGACGCCCTTCTCGTCGTAGGCGAGGAACTTCAAGAACTCCCAAGCCATCTTCTTATGTTCAGCCTTCTGAGGAATTGCGAAACCAGAGCCACCGGTTTCTGCGCTGACATCCTCGCCAGCTTTCCATTGAGGCATCGGTGCAACACGGAAGTTTCCTGACTGCTCTGGTGCACGACCAGTGATGGAGGAAGTCAGCCAGCCACCAATAATCTGGGTTGCTACAGTGCCATCATTCAGTGCGCGATTCCAATCGTCAGACCACGTCTTGATGTTCTGGCCAACGAGGCCTTCTTGGTTGAGCTTCTGGTAGAAGGCGATTGCCTTCTTCGTTCCCTCATCGTTGAGGTTAACCTTGATCTTCTCTCCCTCAACCTTGAATGGGCGGCCACCTGCCTGCCAAATCATCGACAGCAGAGTGAAGATATCGCCTTCTTCGTTGACAATGTAATACTTGTCTCCCAGGGCGTGGATCTTCTTGGCATCCTCATAATATTCATCCCATGTTGCTGGGGCGTGATCGATGCCCGCCTTCTTAAAGGTGGCTTCGTTGTAGAACATCACGGTAGGACCGTAATCCATTGGGATTGCATATGGCTTCCCATTAAAGCTCACATCGGTCCATGCACCGTCGACGAAAGTGTGATCATCATTAGAAGCACCGTATTTGCTCAAGTCTTCGAGCTTATTTTGAATGGCAAAGTACGGAACTGTCACATATTCGAATTCCATGACATCAGGAACGCCACTGTTTGCTTGAATTGCATTGTCCAGTGCATTATAGGAATCTGTCACAGTCTCCACTTTGATGGTGACGTTCTTATGGGTTTGCTCAAACAGTTTCGCTGCTGCCTTGGTAGGAGTAGTGTTTCCAGTCCACACAGTAAGAGTGATTGGCTTCGAAGAATCAGCTGAATCAGTGTCCTTCGAAGTTCCGGCAGAGTTGCCGCAACCAGTGAGAGTGAGAGCCAATGTACTTGTTGCTGCCAATACAGCGATGAATTTCTTCCCGCTCATTGTGTTTCCTTTCCGAGATACATCACCATTGATGTAATCCGAGATTTAGAAAGAGTGTAACACGAATTCAGAAAATGTTCTCTAGTTTTGAAGAAAATTTCTCTCACTTATATCAAATTTATTCGTAAAAGATTGCAACTATTAGTCTCTTACTTGACCTATTTCATAATTTTCGGGCGTTTCGTCGATATAATTCCAACAATATTGCTATTTTTGTTCAGGAATATTTCATACAATTGAAGAAATTAATTCAGACACGGTGTTCATTTTATATAATTCTCCCGAAAATAAATAAAGAAATTTTCTTTACAAGTTGAGAATCTTTCAGCTAAGATATCCATATCGAAAGGAGACAACGTGGTAGGCAAGGAAGGTGCTGATTACACCCAAACCAGCAAGAAACCTAAGGTTGCAGAGATCGCTCAGATTTCTGGCGTCTCCCCTGCAACAGTGTCCAAGGTCATTAATGGGCGCACTGGTGTCTCTGATGAAACTCGTAGCAAGATTGAAAGCGTCCTCGCGAAATATGGCTTCGCCAAGCCTCTTGTACAAACCAAAATCTCCTCAACTGTTGAATTGGTCATCACCGAGGTTGACAACAACGGCTCTGCAGAACTGATCAAACAGACAACCCACTATGCGCAGAGTTTGGGAATTGGAATTACAGTTTCTTGCACCGGCCACCATTCCAGTGAACGTGGGCAGCGAAAGGGAGTCTCAACGTGTTTGCGAGGCGCAATCGATAGAAACCCTCTTGGGGTTATCCTTCTCCTCTCTGACATTACGGCTGCAGAGGAAGAGCATCTACATGCCCGCAACATTCCGTATGTCATTATTGACCCTGTAGGTCAGGTCTCTCCAGAAACTCTGGGCGTCGGAATCGATAATTGGACTGCCGGTTTAGTTGCCACTGAGTATTTGATCAAACTCGGTCATCGAAAGATCGGCGCTATCACTGGTCCTCTCAACTCTCAATCATCCCAGGCTCGACTCAGTGGTTTCTTAGCGGCCTTGCGGAAGGTGAACGTAACACCTCCGCCAGAGTACATCAAAGAAGGAGATTACCTTCCTGATGAAGCATTTGATGCAGCCTGCCAATTACTTGACCTTCCCACTCAGGACCGTCCCACCGCAGTATTCTGCTTCAACGATGTGAGCGCGGTGAGTCTTTATCGAGCTGCTAATCTGAGGGGAATCAAACTTCCCGAAGAGCTTTCCGTCGTCGGATTCGACAACATCTACCCTTCGGCATATCTCTACCCTGCTCTCACTTCTGTCACTCAGCCATTCGACCTCATCGCTCGAAAAGCAATTGATCTTATTTTGGCTGCTCGCGACGGAAGGAACGTTCAGAATTATCAGATTCTGCCCACTCAGCTTCAGATTCGCGAAAGCTGTGTGCCTCCTCAGCAGTGATAATCTTGGCAAACTCCCCTAGCTTCTCCAACGAGAAAGAAGTGGGTACTCCCCTCGCGGTCGCTGGGAGGTGACACACCAGTAGAGCCACTGAGAAAGCTCACGACGAGGAAGGTGCACAGGGCCGTCGGCGAAGAAAGACTCAGTGAAAATCTCTTTGTATTGGCGAGCAAGAGTGCGGAAGGCGTTCGCAAGCCCATACCCGCCTCCCCTCTGGCTCTTGACTGCTTGCTAGACTGCAAGGGTGAAAATCATCCCTATCACCGATCTGAAGAACCCTCAAGTTCAGGCATACACTAATCTTACTGAACTGCAATTAAGGAATCGCCTGGAGCCCGCCAAAGGCCTGTTCATCGCCGAACAGCCCAAGGTGATTGACCGCGCTCTCGCCGCCCATGTTGAGCCGTTGAGCTTCTTGTTGGAAGAGCGCTGGTTGGCCCAGATGCAGGAGGAGTTTGATTTCGTCGATCGCACGTGGGGCCCTGATGTTCCCGTTTTCGTCGCTTCTGAGGAGCTTCTCACTCAGTTGACTGGTTTTCGCTTGCATCGTGGCGCTCTGGCCGCTATGAAGCGCTGGCCTCTCCCCTCCGTTTCTGAGGTGTGCAAGGGGGCAAGCTTGGTGGCAGTGCTGGAGAATGTGGTCAACCACGAAAATATTGGCGCTATGGTCCGCTCGGCCGCCGCTCTCAACGTGGATGCCGTTCTGGTCACGCCTTCTTGCGCTGATCCCCTCTATCGCCGTTCGGTGCGCGTTTCGATGGGCACTGTTTTTCAGGTTCCGTGGACTCGCATTGGCGGTGATGATTACCACCAGTGGCCAAACCCGTCGATTCAAGAGCTCAAAGACCTTGGTTTTACTACTGTTGCGATGGCTTTGCGCGACGACTCGCTATCCCTTCCTGAGCTCGCCCGCCGTTGTGCTCTACCCAAAGACGCTCCTGAGCATATCGGTAAGGTTGCGCTGATCTTTGGTACAGAAGGCGAGGGCCTCATGCCTCGTACTTTGCGCGCTGCTGATTACACGGTGAAAATTCCGATGGCTCACCATGTTGATTCGCTCAATGTTGCGGCAAGTTCTGCGGTGGCTTTCTACGCGATCCGCGCGGCACAAGGCTTGCTGGTCAATAGTTAGAATTTCTTCAGATTATCAGCTCGCACAACTCAAGGCTGCGCATACAAAAAGTGGGAGAGCAGATATCTGCTCTCCCACTTGCGTTTAGCGCTGATAATCTCAGGCTATGCTGTCATCAGGCCTTGGTTGCCTTTGCAGCGGCAACCTTTTCCTGAGCCTCGACAGAAGCTGCAGCATCGCCGACACCAGCACCCTGGGAGTTAGCCTCCAGAGGCTTTGCTTCTTCAGGAAGGACGGTGCCAGTCAAGCGGCCGAGGCCTGCCATGAAGTGGTAGATCACCAGGCAGAGCACGGAGCCGATGGCGATGCCGTTGAAGCCGATGCCGTTGATGGCGAAGGAGAAGTCGGCAATACCGATGACCATGGTGACTGCGGCCACGGAGAGGTTGACGTTGCTGGAGAAGTCAACGTGGTTCTCCACCCAGATTCGAACGCCGAGCATACCGATCATGCCGTAGAGCAAGGTGGTGACGCCGCCGAGTACGCCGACTGGAATGGTGTTGATCAGTGCGCCAAACTTTGGGCAGAGGGAGAGGATGAAGGCAAAGCCTGCTGCGCACCAGTAAGCCGCGGTGGAGTAGACCTTGGTTGCAGCCATCACGCCGATGTTCTCAGCGTAGGTGGTGGTGCCGGAACCGCCACCGAAGCCGGCGAACATGGTGCCGAGGCCGTCTGCGAAGAGTGCGGTGCCAATCTGGTCGTCGTAATTCTTGCCGGTCATGAGAGCCACAGACTTGACGTGGCCGATGTTCTCAGCGATGAGGACGAGGACGACTGGGATGAACATTGCGAGGACGGAGAAGTCAACCTTTGGAGTGTGGAATGCTGGCAGGCCGATCCATGCTGCCTGCTCCACAGCCTTGAAGTTGACCTGGCCGCGTGCGACTGCGTAGAAGTAACCGACGAGAACGCCGAGCAAAATGTTCAGGCGGCCGAGCATACCGCGCAGCAGGACTGGGATGAGCAGAACTGCGACGAGGGTGACGACTGCGGTGTCTGGAGCCTGCTTGAAGTTGTTCCAAGCGGCTGGGGCCAGGTTGAAGCCGATGATGGCCACGATGGCGCCGGTCACGACTGGTGGCATGATAATGTCAATCCAGCGAGAGCCTGCGAAGTGGACGATCAGGCCGACCAGAGCCAGGACCAGACCAGTGGAAAGAATACCGAAGGATGCGACTGCCAGGCCCTTGTGTGCGCTCACCACCGCGGTAACTGGAGCGATGAAGCCGAAGGAAGAGCCCAAGTAGCTAGGAAGAACGTTCTTGTTGATGAGCAAGAACAGGACCGTTGAAAATGCGGTGAAGAACAGGGTGACGGATGGGTCGAAGCCCGTCAGAATTGGAACCAAGAAGGTGGCGCCGAACATTGCGATAACGTGCTGTGCGCCAACGGAGGCTGTACGTGCCCAGCTCAAACGCTCCCATGGAGCAACAACCTCGCCTGGGCCGAGATGCTTACCATCTCCGTGCAGTTGCCAGCTGAAAATATTCTTCATTTCTGCCATTTTTATCCCTTTCGTGCTGCCCACCGGGCTCGCACATAGTTGTGGGTCTGGCACTGTGCCTTTTGCACTGTGTTCTTTGTTAGATTGTGCTACTTAAATGGCTTTAAGGTTACAGTTATGTTAATAAAGTGTTACAAAGCACTAGGAATAAGATAGGAGAACGCTTCTCTTTACCTGACGACACGCCCGAGATTATCACTGCGCTTTCTCGGCCACAGAGAAGAAGTAATCATATTAGCATTTCTCACGCTTGCGCGCAAGCAAGCCGCCGCTGTGAATTGTGGAGGCACTGCACACAACTTTGGAGGTGCTGCGAATTTTTGGAGCGTCGCGCAACTGTGTGAGCGCCACACGATTGTGTGAGCGCCGCGCAACTGTGTGAGCGCCACACGATTGTGTGAGCGCCGCGCAACTGCGTCGTCGCCCGCAATATTGTGATCGTGCCCAACTTTGCCGATGTGCGCAACGCAAGAAGGGAGTAGCTCTCGCTACTCCCCTCTCACACTTCTTTCAAACTGCGCCTCTTGCGTTGTGCGCGCTTCAGCTTGCACGACCGATAAGATGCACTCATGAAATTTCGCTTCATTCGCGCGCATCTCATCGCGCGATCGCGCCTATGAGCACAGGAACTCAGAAATCGTAGCCAATCGCGTTGAGCATGGTGCGCCCATCTTCGGTGATCATCGACACATCCCATGCAGGAGTCCACACCCAGTCAACACGGAAGTACTCCACTACAGGTGCGAGCATGCTGGCTGCTTCATCTTCAATAAGATCTGTTAGCGGACAGGCGGGAGTGGTGAGAGTCATCGTCAAAATGGCACGACCCTTCTCATCAATTTCCACGCCATAGACCAAGCCTAGATTCACTACATCGATGCCGAGCTCAGGGTCGATGACGTCCTTCATTGCGTCGAGGACAGCCTGTGCGGTTTGCTCGCCCACCTCATCGTGAGCTTTCAACTCAACCTTGCGTGGTTGAGCAGCACCCGCCTTTTGGCTTGCTTCCAAAGTGGGGGCGAAAGATTTTTCCGAGAACGGGTTGAAGTCACCCGAGCTCGCATATTCACGAGCCTTGCGCACGGATTCCGGCTCAAAATTATTATCTGCCATAGCTTTACTTTCGTTTTGTGCTGTTGTCACTGAATCTCATTTTTCGATGTTGTTTCAGCAGACTATCCTGCAATCCTACCGCTTCAACCTTGCAGCTGCTAATCGGTGAGCTCACGACAATGCAGTGAACTCACTGATAATCTGGAGAAATTGTTGCTAAAGCTTTCGCCACAGCGTCTCTCGTACCTTCCCAGCCCAGCAGTGCGCACTTAATGCGCATCGGGAATCGCGAGACTCCTTGGAAAGCCATCGCATCGCCTAAAGCATCCGCGGTCGCAGCATCGTCGACGCCCTTGCCTCGCGAATCCATCAGCTCGCGGAAAGCGCGATGCAGCTTCATGAATTCGTCAACGCTTTTGCCTTGCGCCATGTCGTGCAGAACCGACAGGCTCGCCTGGGAAATTGAGCAACCGTGCCCATCCCACACCAGCTGCTCGATAACTGCCGGCTTGCCCTCTTCTTGCTTGATGGCAACGCGCACAGTCACCTCGTCACCGCACGTCGGGTTGAATTGGTGAGAGTCCGCCTGGCAGTACTCATGGCTCTGCTCTTGGCTGCTCGAGGCCGACACGAGATTGTCACTGCGCTGATTCTCTCGTGTACCTTGGTTGCCCTGATCACCCGAGTTTTCTCGCCGATCTGAATTCTCTTGAGCAACATCAGGAGCGAAATGCGTTTTACCGTGAGGATCGCGCGATGCTTCCAAAATGAACTCTTGGTACATCTGCTCCAAAGCGGGATCTACTACAGAGTCTTCACTACTGCCCTGCTCAGAAATTCCAAAGAGCGAGTTCAGTGCGAAAGGATCGTCAAACATCATGCTCTCCTTTCTACTCCTACTTGCCTAAGAAATACGGGCGAATCTGAGCAACCGCATCCATAAACTGCTCAACATCCTCCGCCGTGGTATACACCCCCGCCGACGCACGGTTGGAAGAATACACACCAAAACGACGGTGAATAGGCTGAGCACAGTGGTGACCTGTCCTGATTGCCACACCGTAAGAATCGAGGAATTGACCCACATCATGAGGGTGAACGCCCTCAACTTCAAAGCTCACGGTTGCGAGACGCTCGTTCATATCCAAGGGCCCGAGCACACGGATGCCAGGAATATCGGCAACCTTCAACAGTGCAGTGCCAATCTCACGCTCATGAGCTTGAAGAGCGTCAAAGCCGACAGAAGTAAGCCATTGAGCTGCCACACCAGCAGCAACTACTTGAGCTACCGGTTGCGTTCCTGCCTCAAACTTGAAAGGCGCGGCTGACCACTGTGCCTGCTTATCCAGCCAAGCGAGGTCTACCATCTCACCACCAAAGTTTGCTGGAGGCAGCAGTTCCAGCAGCTCGCGCTTGCCGTAGAGGAAGCCCACGCCGGTAGGACCGTACATTTTATGCGCTGACCAGCAGGCAAAGTCCACGTCGAGGTCCGCAACATCGAGGCGGAGATGCGGTGCAGCTTGGCAAAAATCAGCGATGACCAGCGCGCCTACCTGGTGAGCCTTCTGCACGATCGCTTTAAGCGGGGTCAGAGCGCCAGTAACGTTACTCGCCGCCGTCAAAGCGACAATCTTCGTGCGAGGGGTAATCTTGTCGCACACTTTTTGAGCGTCGAGGCGACCATCATCCTCAACATCAGCAATAGTGAGCGTGGCACCCGTGCGGCGAGCCAACTGTTGGAATGGCAGGAGCACAGAATGGTGTTCTGCAATGCTGGTGAGAATCTCATCACCCTCATGAAGCCCGAAACGAGCACGAGCCTGCACATCAACGTCAGAGAGAGCTGCCGGCAAGCTCGCCCAACCAATGCTCGTCGCCAACTCGTTGAGGCCTGCGGTGGCACCCGAGGTGAAAACAATCTCCTCCTGACCTTCCTCAGAACTCGCGTTCACAAAAGTGGCAATGCGTGCACGCGCGGTTTCGTAAGCTTGCGTTGCTTCAACGGCAAGACGATGAGTTCCTCGGTGAACTCCTGCGTTAATCGAGGAATAGAATGCCTGCTCTGCTTGGATCACCACCTGCGGTTTTTGCGAGGTTGCCGCAGTATCCAAGTAAGCCAAACGCGAAGGATGTTCAGCTGAGCCAAACCCCTTCTGCGCGCGAGGCGATTGCAAGAGCGGGAACTGTGAGGCGACCCGTTCCTGCCATCCTTGCTCGCCAGAAAATTCAGAGGAACTCATAGTCATGCCGATTCATTCATACTGATAATCTACCGATGCCGCCCTGCTGAGCTCAGGCCTGTGCCGATTCGCTCACGCCTTCTGGCAGGTACTGATCGTAACCGGACTCTTCCAGCTCATCAGCAAGCTCAGGACCGCCAGTACGGACGAAGTGGCCATCGGCGAAAACGTGCACGAAATCAGGGTGAATGTAGCGAAGAATGCGCGTGTAATGGGTGATGAGCATCACACCAAAGTGGTTGACATCCTTTGCATGGTTCACACCTTCCGACACAATGCGCAGAGCATCCACGTCCAGGCCAGAATCCGTCTCATCCATGATGGTGAACTTTGGCTTGAGAAGCTCCATCTGCAGCACCTCAGCACGCTTCTTCTCACCACCAGAGAAGCCTTCGTTGACCGAACGCTGAGCGAACTTCGGGTCCATGCGCAAACGCTTCATCTGCGTGGACAACTCCTCCACCCACTGGCGAAGGCTTGGAGCAGAGCCCTGAACCTCGGTGACAGCAGTACGCAAGAAGTTGGTCATGGAAACGCCAGGAACTTCTACGGGGTACTGCATTGCCAGAAAAAGGCCTGCACGAGCACGCTCGTACGGCTTCATCTTCAACAAATCCTGACCGTCAAGCAGCACTTCGCCGCCATCCACCTCATACTTAGGGTGGCCAGCAAGAGTGTATGCCAAAGTGGACTTACCCGAACCATTCGGACCCATGATGGCATGAACTTCACCGGTGTGGATGGTCAGGTCGACGCCTTTGAGGATCTCCTTACGACCTTCCTTGGTTTCCACTCCTGCGCGCAATCCCCTAATTTCCAGGGTGTGCTGCTCGCTCACATTGGTTGCTACTTCAGCCATCACTTATCCTCCAAAACTTGAGTCATAGCCGCAGATTCACCCTTGGCCAGTCTTTCTTCAATACGTTGCATCAAGGCTGTTTGAACCGATTCAACGCCGATCTGGTTGATCAGCTCCTCGAAGAAGCCACGAACGACGAGCTTGCGAGCATTCTCCTCGCTCACGCCGCGCGACTCCAAGTAGAAGAGCTGCTCGTCTTCAAAGCGACCGACGCTGGAAGCATGGCCTGCGCCGATGATGTCACCGTTCTCAATCTCCAACTGTGGCTCCGAGTCGGCAATGGCGCCGGGCTTGAGCACGAGGTTGCGGTTGAGCTCGTAGGAATCAGTATTCGGTGCTGTTGGAAGGATGAGAGCGTTACCCACCCACGCGGAACGCGCACCCTTACCGTCAAGAGCACCTTTATAGATGACACGAGATTTGCAGTCTGCTTGGTTGTGGCACACCATCGTGCGATGCTCAGCGTAATCGCCTGGCAGCACGTAGTAGATGCCCAACATATCAAGGAAGCCCTTCTTACCGGCGTAATCAGGGTCCATGCGCAGACGCACGAAGTTGCCGGAGAGGGTGACCACGCGGTGACGCAATTCTGCGTTTGCTCCCACGCGGATGCGCTCGGTGCCCACATGCTTACTGGCTTCATCCCACTGTTGAACGGTGGTGAAGTTCAGAGTGGAATCAGCACCAGTGCTAATCTCCATGCCTTCGGCCAAGTGAGCCAAACCATCATGCATGACCACCACACTTGCATGGCTATTCGCAGCAGCGGTGATGACGAAGTGGAGGGCATCGCGCTCGGCATTATTCGAGTGCACACGAATGATCACTGGCTTTTCCACATCAGAGGTGATGTTGAGCCAGTACACGCGCTGCGTTACCTGCCACTGGATTGCTGCCGTAAGATCGACGGGCTTGCTCACCGAGCCTGCAGGATACTCATTCTTGCTAATCTGGCCAAAGCTCACACCAAGCTCATGGCTAGCCTGATTGTCGGAAAGCTGAGGAACCGCAGAACCATCCTCAAAACTGACACTCACCTGGGTGAGGTTCGTGGGAGTGAAAGGCTGCATGAACTCGCTGATCTTGTCCATGTCCAAATAGCGCCACTCATTGTCCTTGGCCTTGGGCTGAGGGAAATCAGCAGGGTCAAAGGAGCGAATCATGGAATCCGCACTGGACGGCATTTGAGCCGGGAACTTATACGGGTCCTTCGGGTCGTACTGTGGCATACGAACTTCAGCAGGAGCCGATTGACCCTCTGACGCAGTTGACGCACTCTGCTCGTTCTTGAGCTCGCGATCCTTCTGACGCGCGTTTTCAATACGTTGCGCTTCCGAAGCATTAGCCTGAGCTTGAGCGCGACGAGCCTTCTGCTCTGCAGTTTCCACTGGCTTTGTGGTGCCGGAGCGGCGGAAACCGTCGGAATCCGGCGTTGACGTGGTGTTCATCTCTTTCTCACTCATCCGACGGAAGCCTCCATCTGCAGTTCGACCAAACGGTTCAATTCCAGTGCGTATTCCATAGGAAGCTCACGCGAAATTGGCTCCACGAAGCCGCGAACGATCATTCCCATAGCCTCACGCTCTTCGATACCACGCTGCTGCAGGTAGAAGAGCTGATCCTGAGAAACCTTGGAAACAGTAGCCTCGTGCGACATGGTGACCTCATCCTCACGCACATCCACATGTGGGTAGGTATCCGAGCGAGAGAACTCATCCACCAGCAAAGCATCGCAGGAAACGGAAGAATGCGCGTCAAAAGCACCCTTCGGAATCTTCACCAAACCGCGGTACGAGGAGCGGCCACCATCCTTGGAAATGGACTTCGACACAATCGTCGAAGAAGTGTGAGGAGCCAGATGGATCATCTTGGCACCCGTATCCTGATACTGGCCAGAGCCAGCGAAGGAAAGCGAAAGGGTGGATGCCTTCGCATACTCACCAGCCAGAATGCATGCTGGATACTTCATGGAAGCCTTCGAGCCGATGTTGCCATCGACCCATTCCATAGTTCCGCCTTCCTTGACGTAAGCACGCTGAGTGACCAAGTTGTACACGTTATTCGACCAGTTCTGAACGGTGGTGTAGCGCACGCGAGCGTGAGGCTCCACAATAATCTCCACCACAGCAGCATGCAAAGAATCTGTGGAATACAGAGGAGCTGTGCAGCCTTCCACATAGTGCACGTAGGAGCCTTCGTCGGCAATAATCAGCGTGCGCTCGAACTGACCCATATTTTCCGTGTTAATACGGAAATAAGCCTGCAGTGGAATGGTGACGTGAACGCCCTTCGGTACATACACGAAGGAGCCGCCGGACCATGCAGCAGTGTTCAACGCGGCGAACTTATTGTCGTTGTACCTGACCACAGTGTTGAAGTACTTCTTCACCAAGTCAGGGTACTTCTGCACAGCGGTATCCGTGTCACAGAAGATAACGCCCTGGTTAGCGAGCTCGTCGCGAATCGAATTGTAAATCACTTCCGACTCGTACTGAGCTGCAACACCAGCGACGAGCCTTTGCTTCTCTGCTTCGGGAATGCCCAAACGGTCATAAGTGTTCTTGATGTCCGGTGGAAGGTCAGACCATGACTTTGCCTGATGGTCCATCGGTTTAACGTAGTATTTAAAATCCTGAGCATCGAAACCAGAGAGGTCAACACCCCACTGTGGCATTGGCTTTTCCAAGAATGCTTGGAAACCCTTCAAACGCAGGTCCAGCATCCATTCTGGCTCATGCTTGTCGGCTGAAATTTCGCGCACGACATTCTCGTCGATACCCTTCTTTGCAGCCTGGCCTGCAGCATCAGAATCATGCCAACCGTAGTTGTAACCATTGCCAAACTCGGCGAGAATTTTCTCGTCGGCTTCAATTTTGTCGTCATTAGCTCGGGTGCGGTCAAAAACATATTGACCCATCTCTACGTCGGCAGACTCGCGTTCATTCGCAGGCTTATCAGCCGTGAGAGCCTGTTTGTTCTCCGCCACAGTTTCACCCCCGATATAGGAATAATTATCTCTGGGTTTTTTAGCTTACCCAGTCCCTTAACCTTTGCCCCGCCGAAGTGTCGAGCAAAGAGATAGCTCGAAAAGCGCAGAATTACGCCATTGTGGTGTACTGCTCCTCTATCAGTTTCCGCGCAATTTTGCGCGGGGCACATACAGCAAAGGCCGTTATCCCTTTCGGAACAACGGCCTTCCAGCTTTCATCACAGTGATAATCTCCAGCGACTCTCAGCTAGGAGCTAAAAGCCAGCCTGAGTGTCACTCAGCGTCTTCCTTTTCAGCCTTCTCAGCCTTCGGGTTGGCGCTTGGAATACCCTTGCCAGCATCGCGAGCAGCCTGATAATCAAGAGCGGCAGCAATCAAGCCCTGGAACAGCGGGTGTGGAGCGTACGGGCGAGACTTGAACTCAGGATGAGCCTGAGTTGCGATGTAGAACGGGTGAACGTCCTGAGGAAGCTCAACAAACTCAGTCAGATGGCCATCTGGGCTCGTACCCGAGATCTTCAAACCAGCCTTCTGAATGCGCTCCATGTAATCGACGTTGACCTCGTAACGATGACGGTGACGCTCAGTAATGTCAGTCGTACCGTAGAGCTGAGCAGCCAAAGAACCATCGACGAGCTTTGCGGGGTAAGAGCCCAAACGCATGGTGTGGCCCATATCGGAATTTTGCAGAATCGACTTCTGCTCTTCCATCGTAGCGATCACCGGGTTCGTGGTATTTGGCTCAAACTCAGTAGAGTTGGCGTCCTCCAAGCCCATGACGTCGCGAGCATACTCGATCACCATGACCTGCAAGCCCAAGCACAAGCCCAGGGCCGGGACCTTGTTTTCACGAGCCCAGCGCAGAGCGGTCACCATGCCGTCGACACCACGAACGCCGAAGCCGCCAGGAATGATGATGCCATCGCAATCAGCGAGGTTCTTCTGGGCGCCTTCCATGGTTTCGAGGTTGTCGGAAGCGACCCACTTAATCTCCACCTTGGACCAGTTACCAAAGCCGCCTGCCTTCAAAGCTTCGACGACGGAGAGGTAAGAGTCGGGGAGGTCGACGTACTTGCCGATCAGAGCAATACGAACGGTGTGCTTCGGGTTGTGAACGCGGTTGAGCAGCTCGCCCCACTCGCCCCACGTCACGTCGTGGAATGGGAGGTTAAGCTTGCGAACCACGTAAGTATCCAAGCCCTCGCGGAAGAGGATGGATGGAACTTCGTAAATGGATTCAGCATCTGGAGTGTTGATGATGCCTTCACGGTCGACGTCGCACATCAGAGCAACCTTGTCCTTGATGGACTCGGATACTGGAGTGACGGAACGCAGGACGAGGGCATCAGGAGTGATTCCCAGCTGACGCAGCATCATGACGGAGTGCTGAGTTGGCTTCGTCTTCATCTCGTGAGCGGCCTGGATGTAAGGAACCAGGGAGACGTGGATGAACATGCAGTTGTCTGGGCCCAGTTCGCGGCGCACTTGGCGAGCCGCTTCCATGAATGGCTGAGATTCGATATCGCCAACCGTACCGCCGATTTCGGTGATGATGACGTCCACATCATCACCAGCCTGGGCGCGCATACGGTCCTTGATCTCGTTGGTGATGTGAGGAATGACCTGAACGCATTCGCCGAGGTACTTACCCTCGCGCTCCTTGCGCAGCACAGATTCGTAGATCTGGCCGGTGGTCACGTTAGCGCGTTGAGAGAGCGGAACTCCCAGGAAACGCTCGTAATGGCCGAGGTCGAGATCGGTTTCTGCGCCGTCCTCCGTCACGTAGACCTCACCATGCTGGAATGGGTTCATGGTGCCTGGATCGACGTTGACGTAAGGGTCAAGCTTCTGCTGGAGAACGCGAATTCCGCGAGAGCGGAGAAGACGTCCGAGGGAGGATGCGGTGAGGCCCTTACCAAGGGAGGACACAACGCCGCCAGTGATGAAAATCTGCTTAGTTACATGGTGGTTTTCGATGCTGTGCTGTTCTACCATGTTTCCCCAGCTTAACATTGAGACACGACTCGAGCCGCTCATATTTCACCTCTCAGAGAGATTGGCTTCATACGAGCCCAACACGCCGATTTTGCTCAAGTTATCCACACTGCAGAAAAATTCCTGTTCGCTCTCGTCTGCTCTGTCACGATGACCTCATGACAACTCTCACTCTTATTCTTCGCATCATTTTCGTGGTGAGCGCGAGCATGGCGTTACTCTCTGCTGCTCGCCAAGATTATCACTGCGGCTTGGTGCGCCGCCGAACTTTCCTGCGCGCGGCTACCTGCCAATTTGCGGCTAGCGTGGCGGTTGTTACTGGAGCTTGGTTTGTTGGTTGGAGAGGTTTCGACTGGTTGGAACTTAACGGTTCTGGACTCAAGTGGCTGGGCCTCGAGTCTTCGGCTTCTGCGCGGCCAGGCCTCGACTCCTCAAGCCTCACGTCATCGGCGCCTTCACCTCTCCAGGCTTCCACCCCGATGGTCACCCAGCTTTTCACCCAGATTGTCACTGCGCTGAGTGTGGGAGTAAGCATATGTGCTCTGGGCTTCCTGTGCCATCGGCTCACGAAAATCGCAGGAAAACGTCAAGACTCGGCCGCAATACACCGCGCGCGTACAGGAGTACAGTCGAAGTTTTCAGTTCGAGTCACGGCGAGCGATTCAGCTCAAACTCAAGCCGCGTCACCAACTGAGTTATCTCGTCAGCTGCCACCTCACTTGCCACCTCACTTACCGCCTCAGTCGCCACCTCAGAGCGGTTTTGGCCTTGCTGACGTCTGGGCAGCAGCGCTGAGCGCACAAACTCTGGCACTGCTCTGGCCAGTAACTGACGCCCTGTTGCTGTGGTGTTTGCTATGGTTCGCTACATCAGTGCACGCACTTGTTAGCCACCAGCGTGAGGAAAAGGAGCCGCAACGCAAAGAAGGCGGAGCTCGACAACTCCGCCTTCTTCCTCACCTGTTGTGGACGTGGAGCGTGCTCATCCCCACTCTCCTTCTCATTCATCCGCCATGAATGAGATAGTCCCGTTTAGTTGTTCGCTTCCCACTGCTGGTATTCCTGCGAATACTTTTCAAACTCGGAATAATCGGCAGTGAACTTCGTCTCACCAGTGCTGAGATTGACGGTGACAAAGTAGAGCCAGTCGCCAGGCGTCGGGTTCATTGCGGCATCAATCATTGCCAAATTCGGCTGATTGATCGGCGTTGGCGGCAAGCCCTTCTGAATTCGCGAGTTATACGGGTTCGATTCATCCTGAAGCATCGCTTGAGTCAAACCGTGAGGGTCCACACCGAAACCATATGCCACGGTGGAATCCATTCCCAGAGGCATATTCTTCTTCAAGCGGTTCTCAATCACTCGCGATACTTGACCGTAGTACTCTTCCCTATTCACCTCTCCACCAATGATGGAGGCACGAATAAGAATGTTCTCGCGTTCATCTCCGGTAGGAACTTTGTTCTCATCCAGGAAGGCGATGCGCTTCTTGACCATGTCCGCAAAGAGATCGTGCGCAGAAGAATAATCCTTCGGGTTATACGTATCTGGTTGCAACCAGCCCTCGAATGACCCCTTAGCTTCAGGAGGAAGAATGCCATCACCATGAGAATCCAACAGGGCTTGGAAATCGCTCTGAGGAAGGTTCATTAGCTGTGAAGCTGCAGAAATGACAGCAGAAACCCGGGTACTTGCTGTCACGTTGATCATGCCTTCAGCCTTTGTCGGGTCCACCAGGATCGCGACAACATCTTTCGAAGCCATCTTGTACTTCAATTGGAAGGTGCCTGGCTGAAGCTTTTGAGCAGCGTCGGCATTCACCACTGCAGCGTCAAAGGCAGCGACCGATGCGACGATACCTTGTTTGACAAGGTTTTCGCCGATCTCACCAGAACCTTGACCCTTCTCCACAGTGAATTCAACCGAGCCTTCACCCGGGCCTGGGTAATCTGTGACCCGCTTCGCCTTCTGCGCTTCCAGTTGTGCTTGCTGATTAGCAGCCTGAATGCTTCTCACCTTACGGTAGACTTTCACGCCTGCCCAGCCCAACACTATGACGAGTGCAATGGCGACAATAATTCCTATCACACGACGGATGTTCTTGCGTCGTCTCTCATTACGCAGTGCAACGCGCGTCAAAACGGGCGCTGGAGCAGCATTTGAGGGGCCAGATGCTGGTGAAGCATTCTGGGTGGTGCTGCTTGCTGAAGTTAATGCAGGCGTGTCTGATCCATCATTCTCACCTGCAGTTTCGGAAGTATCAGCGAATGAGAAGAGCGACTGTGCATCATCCTCGTCCATACCAGTAAAGTCAGCAAAACCATCCAGTGAGGAATCGTGCATTTGCTGATCGAGCTGTTGTTCTTCTTGCGACGCTTGTAAGCGCTGCAAGAAGTCTTCCATCTCATGAGGAGAGGAAGAGGCTGGATTGTTTTTGTCATTCATGGTTGTCCTCTCCCCTTACTGGAAATACTTTTTCAAAACGTCAGGAATATCGTCGTCAGAAAGAGCAATTTCTTCAAACGTCGGCATTGGATCGAGAAAATCTTGAGGAGGTATCGGGTTTTTCTCAGGATAATTGTAAGCATCCAAAGCAGCTTGCAAGATTATCACTGCAGCTTGTTGATCAACCATTTGCCGGTCAGTTCTTTGCGAATATCCGGCACTTCTCAACTGTTGGTGGGCAGTCACAGTGGTTAATCGTTCATCCTGAAAAATAATTCGAGGAACCGGTAGCTCAAGCCTTTCGAGGCGAAGAGTGAGTTGCTTGGCCCAGCGCTTTGCTTTTCTGGCAGCCGCTCCTACCTTCCCGGCAAGCGTCAACGGATCGCCAATAACAACAGCCTCCACATGCTGTTCCTCGATAAGGTCAATCACCGGATTCAAAGCAACAAAGGAGTCGCCAAACACTTTAATATTTTGCAAAGGAAAAGCCAACTGAGCCGATGGATCAGAGAGTGCGAGCCCTACTCGTGCGTTACCTAAATCGACTCCCAACCAAACACCCATGGCCCCTCCTCATTATTGACCCTGCTCAACCTTAGCAAGAACAAGAACGAACTGGAATGCACTTCTTGTGTTGAGCACAACCAGCCTCATACAAACGAGGGGAAGGAAAGATCATTCTTTCCTTCCCCACTTCAGCATGCCCCTCACCTACCTACGCTCTTATGCAGGTTGGGTGCAGTCTCATGCTGTGACATTATTCTGTTTTACCGGTATAACAGTGTTTCACCGTTGGACGGTAGAAACCAGCTGAGCTAGTGCAGCGTCGATTGCAGAAGCGTCCTTACCGCCACCCTGAGCGAAGTCAGGACGGCCGCCACCGCCACCGCCGAGCATCTGAGAAAGCGTGCGAACCATATCGCCAGCCTTCAATCCCTTATTGCGTGCTTCCTCGTTGGTAGCAACGAAGACCACTGGCCTGCCTTCCGCGCTGGTTCCTGCGATGGCAACCACAACTGGCTTGTCATTGCCGAGCTTCTCACGAATCTCCATAACGACTGGGCGCACCTGGTTTGCATCACCGAACTGTCCAACGTTGCTGACTGCAACGACAACACCGTTCTTTTCGTTTGCCAAGGCGTTCTCAACAATGTGAGCTTCAGAAGCCTTCAGGGTTGCCAAACGCATATCGGCAAGTTCACGCTGAGCCTGCTTGAGGTCAGCCAAAGCTTGTTCCACACGCTCGAGAACACCATCAGTTGAAACGTTGAGCGAACCAGCCAGAGTGCTCACCAGCTGACGCTCAGCATGGTTACGACGGTAACCTTCATAACCCATGTAAGCATCCACGCGGCGCACGCCAGAACCATTGGAGAACTCAGAAGTGATGACAAAATTGCCAATCTTTCCTGTCCAATCCAAGTGAGTGCCACCGCACAGCTCACGCGACCAACCGTCACCGATGGTCACCACACGCACGATGTCACCATACTTGTCGGAGAAGAGGTGATCAGCACCCAGCTCTTCAGCCTTCTTCAGTGGCATATATTCTGGCACAACCTGGAGGTCTTCCATGGCAATCTCATTGACGCGTGCTTCCACGTCATCAATCTGAGAGCGCGATGGAGCCTTTGGCCACTGGTAATCAAAGTGCAAGAAGTCAGGGGCAACAACAGAGCCACGCTGGGTAGCCTGCGGGCCGAGAACCTCACGCAATGCCTTATGCAAAACGTGAGTTGCAGTATGAGAGCGAGCCAAGCCAGCACGACGAGCAACGTCAATTTGAGCATCCACCGCGTCGTCCACGGCCAAAGTACCTTCAGTCAGACGGCACTGGTGAACAGTCAATCCCTTCACCACTTCGTGTACGTCATCAACTTCCAGTTCTGCACCGTTATCGGAAAGAATCTGGCCATGATCAGCCTGCTGACCACCGCGCTCGGCATAGAACGGAGTCTGGTCCAGCACGACTTCCACGGTTGCTGGTGCACTAACAGAAGTGACAGGGCCTTGTTCCGTAAGAATTCCCAGCACCTTAGCACGAGAGTCGAACTGCTGGTAGCCCAAGAACTTCTGCGGCTCGCTCATCGTCTTACGGAAATCGTCGTAGATGGACAAGTCCACATTGTGGCGCTTCTTCAAAGCATCCTGACGAGCGCGGTTACGCTGCTCAGCCATCAGCTCACGGAAGGCCTTCTCATCGACGTGAACACCCTTTTCTGATGCCATTTCGAGGGTGAGCTCGATTGGGAAGCCATAAGTATCATGCAGCTTGAAAGCGTCTTCGCCGGAAACAGTCGGCTGGCTGTCTGCAGACTGGGACTTCTTTGCTTGAGACACTGCTATATCGAAGATTTCAGTGCCCTTGGAAAGAGTCCTGCGGAAGGCGTCTTCCTCACCATACGCAGCTTCGGAAACGTCGTGGAAGGTCTCCTCAATCTCCGGGTAAGAGTTCTTCATCACGTTCTCAGAAGCGGTAAGCAAGGTCGGCATGACTTCGTCATCCACGCCCAACATCTTCATCGAGCGAATAGTGCGACGCAGAAGACGGCGCAAAACATAGCCACGACCAATATTCGACGGGCGAACGCCATCCGACATGATCATCAATGCGGAACGCACGTGGTCAGCCACAACGCGGAAGCGAACGTCATCTTCCTCGTTTTCGCCATAGGTACGGCCGGAGAGCTTCTGTGCAGCTTCGATCACTGGGAAGACTTCGTCGGTCTCGTAAATGTTGTTCTTGCCCTGAAGCAGGTAAGCAACACGCTCCAAGCCCATGCCCGTATCAATGTTCTTGCGCTGAAGGTCGTTAACAATGTGCAAGTCAGTCTTGGACTTGACGTTGTCGACTTCATAGGTTTCGAAAACGAGATCCCAAATTTCGATGTAACGGTTGTCATCAACCGCTGGACCGCCGTCCTTGCCATAGGCTGGGCCGCGGTCATAGAAGATTTCGGTGCAAGGACCACCAGGGCCAGGGCCGCCGGTCGTCCAGAAGTTATCTGCCATACCGAGCTTTTGAATGTGGGTAGGATCTGCACCTTCGTTAATCCACATGTGCAGAGCTTCGTCATCGTCTTCGAAAACGGTGAACCACAGCAGTTCAGGGTTGAAGCCGTAACCACCCTGATCCTGAGGAAGGGTCAGAATCTCCCATGCATAGTGGATTGCTTCTTCCTTGAAATAATCACCGAAGGAGAAGTTTCCCAGCATCTGGAAGAAAGTACCGTGACGAGTAGTCTTGCCCACTTCATCGATATCGAGGGTGCGCACGCACTTTTGCATGCTGGCCATGCGAGTCTTCGGTGGAGTTTGTTGACCCAGAAGGTAGGGAATGAACGGCACCATACCGGCGATGGTGAACAGCGTTGTGGGATTCGGCGAAATGAGCGATGCAGATGGTGCAATCAGATGGTCATGGTCGCGGAAGTAGTCAAGATATCTCCGGGCGATCTCAGACGTTTGCATGCCAGAAACCTTCCTCTTTAAACAGTAACTCTCCCGATTGTATTGATACCTCGGCACATTACGAGAGGAGTTTTCTGGCACACTGAGCGAATATACGGAAAAGTATTACTCAGCCTGACGGTGGGTGAAACGCTGCTCGAGCTCTTGCTCGCGGCTTACTTGCAAACGCTGGAAATCATTGATCAGGCCGCGCGCTGTTTGAATGCTGGCCTGGGCGTTATCCATATCTGGCCCCATGAGGAAATTGCTCATCACATCAGGCATTTGAGAACGTGCATATGCGCGCGTTTTGCTTACCAGAAGAATGCCAGCCGCCATGCCAAGGCCGAACCAGAAAAGTCGCTTCATCATCACTTCTCCTCGGTAGGTGTTGGCTTTGTTTCTGGCTTTTCACTCTCACTCGTCTTCGCATGCTTGGCTCGAGAAAGAGGCGACTGCTCAGGATTATCATGTTTCGAGCTCTCAGATGATGCAGCCTTTGGTGTGGTGCTCTTTTCTCCATCCTCATCCGACTGCGAATTGTGCGCAGTTGTGTTCGAATGCTTCATGAAGCCACTCAGTGTTTCTTTCACAGCGTAGAAGCTGGATGCCACTTTGATGACTGGCTTAGAAAGCATAGAGGAATACAGGTCGGTCAAAGCACCCACGTTGCGTGCGGTGTAGCGAGCAGAATCCGTGATCTGGTTGACGTCAGACAACGTCTTATTGAGTTCACGCACGGAGGTGGTGGATTCATCCAAGATTGGCAGAGTATGGTCGCCCGCTTCCTTCACCGTTGTGGCAATCTGGTCAAGCATGCGGCCCAAACGGATGAGAGGGTAAATGGCGACGCCTGCGAGGATAGCGAAGGCAATGGCTGCGATGAGGCCAGCGATATCACCAATGCTCATACCAACCTACTTTCCTGATAATCGAGCAATACTGTTCTAACTGTAGCGCACTTACTTGGTTCGGTTATATTCCACCAGAGTCAATGCATGGTCGAAATCATCGATTTTGTCAGTATCGAAGTCAAAAGTGGTGATCGAACCATTCATCGGACGCTCAGAAAGGTCATAACCTTCCGGTGCGAAGCGTTGCATCAGAGACAGCAGAAGGTTTCCATGGGCAATGATGAGAATGTCATCACCGTCATGCACCGGATGAATGACAGTATCCGGGTCTTCTTCACTGTGACGAGCATGATTGGCGATTAAACGGTAGCCTTCGCGAATACGAACCCAAAATTCCCCTTCAGATTCTGCATCGTGGAAGGGATCTGCCTCTTTGAGAAAGTCTTTTGTGGCTCCAATTCCAAATTTTTCTACGATTTCTGCGTAGGTTGATGCTCCATGAGGGCCACCTGCCATATACCAGGCTGCAGCCATATCAGTTCCTTCGAAGGAGCCATAGAACTGTTCGCGGAAGAAACGAGAGGATGTCGCCGTCTTAACGGACTTCTTATGGTTCATTTCCAAAATCAGTTGCGCAGTATCCTGTGCTCGTGTTGTATCGGAGCAATAGGCTGCTGCGATGTGAGTAAGAGAGAGCAGTCTTCCTGCTTTTCGTGCGTCTTCGCGGCCTTTCTCGGTCAATGGAGAGTTTGACCACCCTTGCAACTTGTTATAGCGATTGAAATAGGTTTGCCCATGACGAACGAGATGCAGATGAAGTTTCATATTTCCATTATGCAGCTGGATGTGCGGAAAGCGAGAAACGCCGGCAGCCTATTGCGTGACCGGAAATAAAAAAATCCCGTTTGGATTTCCAAACGGGATTGCTGTTGTATTGGGTAACCAATACGAAGCGAGGATCAGTAGTGGTTGTAGTACTCGACCACGAACTGAGTGTTCACCTGAACTGGGATCTCTTCGACCTCAGGAAGACGGGTGAAGGTGGCCTTCAAAGAAGCCAAGTCAACATCGAGGTAGCCTGGGGTTGCTGGCAGAACGTCACGATGAACGCCTTCTGCTGCAGCCTGGAATGGCTCCATGGTCTGGGACTTTGGCTTGACCTGAATGACCTGGCCTGGACGGACACGGTAGCTTGGGCGATCCACGATGTTGCCGTCGACGAGAATGTGACGGTGCACCACGAACTGACGAGCCTGAGCAACAGTGCGAGCGAAGCCAGCACGCAGGACCAGAGCGTCGAGACGAGTCTCGAGGTTGATCAGCATTGCGTTACCGGTCTGGCCCTGGGTGCGAGATGCAACCTCATAAGCCTTACGCAGCTGCTTCTCCGAAACGCCGTACTGAGCGCGCAGACGCTGCTTTTCCTTCAGACGCACGGAGTAATCGGACTCAGAACGACGACGGGAATTGCCGTGCTCACCTGGGCCGTATGGACGCTTATCAAAGAGACCCTGAGCCTTTGGGGTCAGGGCAATGCCAAGAGCACGAGACAGGCGAACCTGACGGCGTGCACGCTGGACGTTGGTCATAATAACCTAACTTTCTACTCTGTCGTTATCTGAACGCCGCACCTACACACCTGTGTGGGTGCTGAGCCAGGCCTCTCCAATGCTCGAAGCGCTGTGGGCGCAACGCATACCGGCTCTTTTCAGTGACGGTGTACGCCGATCCATTGATGGGCTAAGGCTCCAGATAGTTACTTTCGTAACACGCTTACACTACAGCACTCCCCCGACGCTACAAAAGCTCGTATGAAGCACTTCTTAGCGCCGAGTTGTACCAACCCCGTTCCCTGGCCGTCAGAGTTTCTCCACTGGAGCCATGCGCAGAAGCAAGCGCTTGACACCCTCACTCTTGAAGTCCACCACGAGGATGGAGTTTGCACCCTTGTCGAAGACTTCCGTGACAGTACCCAAACCGTACTTATCATGGCTCACCTTATCCCCGACTGCAAAGTCTGAAATGCTATACGTCGAACCACTGGCAGCAGTTGCCGTCTTCTTCTCCACTGGCTTGTGCGAATAATGAATCTTCGATTTCTCCTCAAAGCGAGAACCGTAAGAATTCGAGCCATAGGAACCGCGAGAACTCGAACCATAGATGGAAGAGCGCGAACGATAGCTGCTCGAACCTGAACCATAGCTCGAAGAGCGAGAGGAAGACCCGTAGGAACTGCTCGATCGGCTACCCGACCGACGCGAACCAGAACCGTACGAACTACCTGACGACGAATAATCATCGGAATCGTCAAAATCATTCGCACCGTAGGAGCCACGCGAGCCAAAGGAGCTTCGCGCACCAAACGAGCCAGAACCGTAGGAGCGAGAGTAGCGAGAACCGAAGGAGCTCCTCCCTCCATAGGAGAAGCCTTCTTCATCTGTTCCAAAGGCAGAGGTAGCAGAGAAGTCAGAGTCGAAGTCGTCGCCAAAGTTGTCGGAACCCCAGCCTCCATTGCTTCTCACGTTTTCTGTTGCGGTGAATTCACGACGCCAATCGATCAATTGCGCTGGAATTTCGTCAAGGAAGCGGGACGGAGGCATCTCTTGGGCCTGGCCCCATTGGCTTCGTATGCCCGCACGAGTAATGTAAAGCCTCTTGCGCGCACGAGTAATTCCCACATAAGCCAAGCGACGTTCTTCCTCCAACTGGTTGGTGGAAGCATCAGGAGCATCATTATCCCCTGCCAAAGCGCGAGCAGAAGGGAAAGTACCTTCTTCCATACCGGTGAGGAAGACGACAGGGTATTCCAAACCCTTCGCCGTGTGCAAGGTCATGAGCGTAACACGGCCAGAGTCACCGTCAGGAAGCTGGTCAGAATCGGCAACCAGTGCAGTCTGCTCCAAGAAGCCATCCAAAGTAGGGTTCACTTCGTTAGCTTCATACTCTTTGGCAACAGTCTCCAACTGGCCGAGGTTTTCCAGCCTGCTCTGATCTTCAACATCTTGTGACGCGCGATATTGAGCAACGAGGCCAGAGTTCTCCAACATCATATGAATAGCGGTGCTGGGGAGAACACCATCACCGGTCACCGAATCCATCATGGATTGCATCAGGTCGACGAACTGACGCAAATGCTTGACTGGTGCTGCTGACAAACCGATTTCATCAAGGTGTGACAATGCTTCCCAGAAGCTCATGGAATGCGCTTGCGCGAAATTGGCTACATCAAGCTCGGTTTTGGCGCCAATTCCACGACGTGGCTCGTTGAGAATACGACGCAAGGAAATATCGTCGGCAGGATTGAGCAGAGCATGCAAGTATGCGAGAGCATTCTTGATTTCCGCACGCTCATAGAATCGGGTTCCTCCCACAATGAGGTAAGGAATTCCAGCTGCTACGAGTTGCTCTTCCATCAGGCGAGACTGTGCATTCGTGCGGTACATAATGGCAACATCGGAATACGGAATGTTCTCCTCGGTGCGAATGCGAGCAATCTCTTCGGTGACGAAGCGAGCCTCACCTCGAGCATCATCAGCTGCATAGCCGATGATTTTGTCACCAGAACCTTCTGATGTCCACAGTTTCTTGGGCTTACGTCCCTCATTCTTGGCAATCACAGCGTTTGCTGCGTCCAAAATATTCTGTGTCGAACGGTAGTTCTGCTCGAGAAGAATAGTTTTCGCGTGAGGAAAATCATTCTCAAAGTCAAGGATGTTCGAAATATCAGCACCCCGGAAAGCATAAATGGACTGATCAGAATCGCCCACCACAGAAATCCATGCAGGCCGCTTGACAGCAAAGCCCTCATACCCGGCAATCAGGCGCAGGAACTCATATTGTGCGCGGTTCGTATCCTGATACTCGTCGACCAGAACATAGTGCAAGCGCTTGTGGTAGAAATCAGCCGCTTCTTGAGAGGTGTTGAGAAGCTCGACAGTTTTCATGATGAGATCGTCGAAGTCCACTGCGTTTGCCGCAGCCAAACGGTACTGGTATTCACCGTAGACCATAGCTTCCAGTTCTGGCTGCTTCTCATGACCGGTGATATGGGTGCCAGCAACACCTGGTGTGAAGGATGGCGCCAAAGTTTGGAGCACTTCTTGCGCGCCTTGCAACGAGTTCTTCCAGTCAGAAATCTTGCTGGAGAATTGGCGAGGCTTATACTTCTTCACATCAATGTTAAAATCAGTTTCAATCAGCTTCAACAAACGCAACTGATCTTGCTGATCATAAATCGTGAAGCTCGATTTCAAACCCGCTTCATGAGGGAAGCGCCTGAGGATGCGAACACAAGCCGAATGGAATGTGGAAACCCACAAGCGCTCTGCACGCTGCGAGCCGACGAGTTTCGTCAGTCGTTCGCGCATCTCTGCTGCAGCTTTATTGGTGAAAGTAATCGCAAGAATCTGGCTCGGCCATGCATTCCACTGGCTCATCACCCAGGCAATACGTCGAGTAAGAACACGAGTCTTACCTGAGCCTGCACCTGCAGCAATAAGCAGAGCAGGACCTTGGTATTGCACCGCTTGTGCTTGCTGGGGGTTCAGGCCGGCGAGAAGGCGCTGAGCTTCCGCTCGCTTCTCCTCGGGGCTCAACTGTTCTGAACCGTAATTACCTGTACCTCGTGAAGATGCCGTATTACTCTGTGAAGATGCTGTATTCTTCTGCGAAGCAGCGGCAAGCTGCTGCTGTTGGCCCAAGAAACGCTGCTGCTGATACTGCTCATATTCTGCCTGACTTTGAGCATCCAAGCCATACTCCTGGGCTTCAGCGGATTCTGGATCAACAGGAGGAACAAAGGAAGGGTCCTCGTCTGCCATTGCCTCATAGGAAGCGTACTGGTCAAACTCATCAGCCATCTGATCCATCTCTCTCCTGCCTCTCACCACGTCCACTGTTTACATCGCAGCTGAATTCGATATTCCCAGAATTCAGCACAGTGATAATCTCCAGCCATTTACCTGGGACTATGCTACCAACAAGCCTGCAGGGAGCAAGAAAGGTAAAACGTTGAAAAATCGCCTTTCCTTACCTTGTTAGTGAGGAATTACAGTCGCGTTATCGCGTGTTGCGGTGTTTCCTGTATGTTTCAACAAGGTTGAATTAATATTTCCTATCCGAGTTTTTCAGCCCTTCTTGTCCGGTCGCCGCCAGATTCTTATTAGACAAGCTCAATTCTTCGCTCTGAGCTGATGGACCAAAAACGAAAGGCCAAATCAATGAAGGAACTCGAAGATAGGATCCGCGAGCAAGGCATTGTCCGTGCTGGAAACGTACTCAAAGTGGATTCTTTCTTGAACCATCAGTGTGATCCCCAGCTCTTCGCCAGCATGGCTGAAGAGTGGAAGAAGCGTTTCGCTGGCAAGCAGATCGACAAGGTGCTCACCATCGAAGCTTCTGGTATTGGAATTGCTGCAATCGTCGCTGAAAAGCTTGGCGTTCCTTTCGTCTTCGCTAAGAAGACCGAGTCCATCAATCTCGATGGCGAACAGTACCGCACCCAGGTGTTCTCCTTCACCAAGAAGAAGACTTACGACGTGATCGTTGCTAAGCGCTTCATCAACGAAGGCGAGCACGTTCTGCTCATTGACGACTTCCTGGCATCCGGCAAGGCCATTTTGGGCCTTCTGGACTTGTGCAAGCAAGCAGGAGCAGTCGTCGAAGGCATCGGCATTGCCATTGAGAAGAGCTTCCAGGATGGTGGCGAACTGCTGAGATCGCGAGGCTACGACGTGCAGTCTCTGGCTCGCATCGCAGCAATGGATGACCAGACTGGCGAAGTGAAGTTCGTTGAAGACTAATTTCTGAGAGTGGTTCCGCGCGAACCACTCTTTTTATTTCACCAATTATCTTTCGTCGAGGGTTCAAGGAGAGGAAAAAGCCCATGACAACTGAGAAAGATTCGACCGTGAAGACTCCAGCCGCCGCGGTCAGCGAAACCAGCAATGGTAATCCTTTGATGGATTTCACCGGCAAGATGAGCTTCCTGAAGGGCCTGCCTTACGGTCTTCAGCACGTGCTCGCCATGTTCGTGGCTAATCTTGCACCAATCTTCATCGTCACTTCCGCCGGCAAGATGCCAGCTGCTGTTTCTGATTCCATCGTTCAGGCAGCACTGCTCATGGCAGGTTTGGGAACGCTCTTGCAGCTCTTCCCACTGTGGCGTTTCGGCGCACGCCTGCCTATTGTTACCGGCATTTCGTTTACCTACGTGGCCGCAATCGTGGGCATTATTTCCACCCGCGGCTATGAATCCGCAGTCGGCGCCATTATCGTCGGCGGCTTGTTCGAAGCACTTCTCGGCCTGACCGCTCGCTTCTGGAAGCGCCTTGTTCCACCGATTATTTCCGCACTCGTGGTTACCTCCATCGGCTTCTCCCTGCTTTCCGTTTCTGCATCGAGCTTCGGTGGTGGCAACGTTGCAAAGGACTTCGGCAGCTGGAAGCACCTGCTCGTCGCAACCGTGACCTTGCTCGCTTGCTTGATCTCTCAGGTGTTCTTCAGGGGCTTTGCTAAGCAGCTGTCCATTCTCTTCGGCCTGGTCGTCGGCTATGTTCTCGCCCTGTGCATGGGCATGGTGGATTTGAGCGGCTTCTCGCACATCGGCATCGTCTCCGCACCAAAGTTCCTGCCATTCAAGCCTGAATTTAACTGGGGTGCCATCATCTCCATCGCTCTGCTCTACCTGGTTTCCGCAGTTGAGGTGACCGGTGATACCGCTGCTCTGGCTCGCGTGGGTATGAACCGTGAGGTCACTGACCTCGAAACTGCTGGCTCCATCGCCGGCGACGGCCTCATCTCCGCAATCTCTGGTCTGTTCGGCGCTCTGCCACTGACCTCCTTCGCTCAGAACATTGGCCTGATCCGCATGACCAAGGTTGTCAACCGTAAGGTCATCGCTTCTGGCGGTTTGATCCTCATCCTCGCTGCCTTCATTCCTGCCGTGGCAACTGCTTTCAACTCCATTCCACAGGCTGTTATGGGTGGCTGCACCATCATGATGTTTGGTTCCATCATCTTGGCAGGCTTCCAAATGATCTCTGAGGCTGGCTTCTCTGAGCGCAACATCCTCATCGCTTCCGTCTCTCTGACGGTGGGCGTTGGCTTCACCCAGGTTCCTACCTTGCTCGCTCACACTCCAGCTCTGTTCCAGCAGGTGTTCGCATCCAACGCTATCGCAGGCGTGTTCGTGATCGCTTTCATCATGAACCTGGTTCTTCCTCGCGATGAGAAGTTCTACAAGATCAACCTCAGCGTTGATAAGAAGGATCACGCTGACGAAGAAAAGTGATAACTAGACTTCCTCTCATCACTCAGCAGCTTCTTCGCCGCTAGCGAGAATCGACGGGGCAATCGAGTACAGTCGTACTTGGTTGCCCCTTTTCATTAACACTGTGAAAGAACTTATGCCAACGATTGATGTTTTCACTCATGTTCTGCCTCGCGCCTATGAGCGCGCATTAGAGCGTTCCCAAGCTAACCTGGGCGCACGCCATCCTTCTGTTCGTGAAAATCTCTTGACGGATATGGATATGCGTTTGGTTGCTAACCCTCCTCGCAGCTTGCAAATCGTGGGATCTGTCATTTTTGATGAACAGATTCGCGAGAAGTATCGCGCTGAGGTTGCGCAGGCTGCTAATCAAGAGTTGTCCCAGCTAGTGTTGGACCATCCAGAGCTTTTCGAGGGCGCTATCGCCCATCTTCCGCTCAACGACCTCGAGTTTTCTTGCCACTACCTGGCTGACACTATCGCGCGTTCTGACACTCTCGTGGGAATTCAGATGCTGACGCATGAGGATGGTCGTAATTTTGCTGATGAGCAGAATTCCGCGCTCTTCTCCATGCTCAATAAGGTTCGCCGTCCGGTGTGGCTGCATCCTGTGGCTGAGCATTCTTCGCCGCATTTCCTCGAGAGTGCGAAGCAGCAGTTGCTCGCCACGGTTCGTGACCTGATGGATTTGCGGTGGGCTGCCTCCTACCCTCGCGTGCGCGTCATTCTTCATGGTGGTGTCGCAGCTCTCTTCGCTCAGGGAGAGGTGAGTGCTGAGGCAACTCGTTTGGCGGCGCAGCAGAACTTTGTGGTGGACACTGCTTGGGCAAATTCGCTTGAGATTACCACTGCAGTGAAAACTCTTGGCGCTGGTCGAGTGCTCTTCTCTTCGGATTCTCCATTCGCCACCGAAACGGGAGTGGAAAGCCTCGATGTTGCTCAACATGCACTGGAACAGGTGAAGGCCGGCCACATTGATGAGCAGGAGAAGCAGTTGGTGCTCTCTGGTTCGTGGGAGCACATGCGCGCGCGGATTCCTGTCAATGTGCTGAGTGAACAAGACCTCTATGAAGAGGAGAAAGCTCAGGCAGAGGCTGAGAAGGCGAAGAAGGAAGCCGAAGAGGATGAGAAACTCCAAGCGGAAATCGACGCTGAGCAGAAGAAGAACGCTGACCGCGACGATTCTCACGGCCTGAGCGCAAGCTTCTAGGGCACAAGGCTCTCAAAAGCGCGACTCTCAGAAGTCGAAGCTCCGCACACTAGTGCTGCTCGCACCACAAGTCGTAGGAACACTTCAAACGAGCGAGAGCATCCTCAACTTGGTGGCGCGGGCAGGCAACTGCCATACGAATGAAGGTAGCTCCATTACCGAAGTACTCCCCACCCGGGTTCACCAGTAAGCCAGAAGTCTGGCGAATAAACGCAGTGAACTCATCAGAAACGGTGTGAGGTCTGTCTAAGGCCTCAACTTCAGTGGACTGATAATCTGGAGAAACTGAGGAAACTGGTGAGCCAGGGTGTTCGGCGAACAGGTCAGTGCAGTCAAGCCACGGCAAATAGGTCGCTGCCATCTTCACCGGCGTGATCAGCGGCATTTCGCGCGCAAGAGTATCGTTAACCAACTCAACATTGGCGCGAACGTAGGAAAGCATGGCCGCATACCACTCATCGGAATCGCGGTAAGCGGCGATCGAAGCAGGAACAGCGGTGAGGTTGGGCTCAGCAATCTCATCGTTATTGAAACCGCGCACAGCATGCGCACGCAAATTAGGGTCAGCAATCAGCACCGTGCAGGCGTGAGTTGCAGCGCAATTGAAGGTTTTCGACGGAGAAATCAGCTCAATCACATTGCCGCGCAACGGCTCAGGCAAGCTCAAAATCGGCGTGTAATCAAGAGTGTCGTCCCACAGCATGTCACCATGAACTTCATCAGAGACGACGATAACGCCGTACTGACGGGCCAAACGCACGATGTGGGCGAGGTCTTCCGGCTCCGGGACCAAACCCGAGGGGTTATGCGGGTTGCACACGACCATCATTGTGGTGCGAGCAAGCGCCATCTTCTTCTCCACATCTGCCCAATTGAGGGAATAGGTGTGGGAAGCGCTGTCGTAGTCGAGCGGTGAGGCAAGAGGATGCCGACCATTGTTTGCGGCAGAGTTGAAGAAAATGTTGTAGACCGGGGTGAGCATGAGCACGTTGTCACCCACCGTCGTGAGCGTGCGAATAAGGGAGCTGAGCGCAGGAATCACGCCAGTGGCGAAGCTCATCCATTCGAGTGGCGGAGTGAAGCAGTGATGGCGAGTGAGCCAGCCTTGCACCGCTTCGTAATACTCTAGCGGAATATCCTCGTAGCCATAGGTTGCGCTAGCCACCTTGTCATGCAAAGCTTGGACAATCTGCGGTGAAGTCGGAAGGTCCATATCGGCGATGGTCATGGGCAGCTCGTCGTCGGCAACATCCCATTTGGCCCAATTGTGATGACGGCGGTTCACTGGATTATCAAAACCGAAAACATCAGCCATATGCTTCTCCCCCGAAACTATGCGCTACCTCGAGCACCAACTATTCGTTATAACCGGCAATATGTTGAGCATGCTCCTCATTCATGGTCGATTCGCTGATGCGCTCGCCGTCGGAGATGATCTCCGTCTGTGCCGGGTCAACCACTGCAGGGTCGAGAATCACACCGTCGATGCGCGGAGCCACAATGCGGCCGGAAACAGGGTTCTTCACCGAATCAATCGAACTGGTAATCTCAGCGTCAATATCCGAGCACAACTCGAAAGCCAAATCGGTACGCAGAAGCTTCGTATTGCGGATCGTCAAACCCTTGATGTAGCACAAGCCCTGATCGGAAACGACGACGCAATTTTCCAACGTGAGATTCGTCGAATTCCAACCCAAGTACTCGCCAGAAATGAAGGAATCGCGCACAGTAACGTTCGTCGAATTCCAGAAGGCATCCTTGGCCACGATGCGAGAGTTCGTGATGAGAATGTCGCTGGCACCGTCGAAAGCGTAATCACCGATGAGGTCGAGGTGGTCGGCGATGATCTTCCTCGAATTCATACCAAAGTAGGTGCCTTGCGCTTCAACACGCTCGAGGTGTACATCCTCGCAATTCCAGAAGGTTTCCGTCGCATTGGCGAAGTGGACGTTGGTGAGGAAGATTCCCGAGCTGCGGCGGAAGAGCTTTCCTGCCTGCAGCGCGCAATCCTTCATGCTGAAGTTCTTCACATACCACATGCCAGCGTGCGCCACAGTTTCGAGCACGGTGTTCTCCACTGCAACCGTGTCGGCGTACCAGAAGGGGTACTTCCACTTGAAAACGCAGTTGTCGACGGAAACGTGACGGGCTTCTTTGAGAGGCGATTCGCCTTCGCCGAATACACAGTCACTCACTTGAGCGTCATGCAAGCCGTAGAGCGGGCGTTCGCCGGAGAAGTACTCGCCTCGGATTGCCTGAGTTGCCTGCTGCTCGGCGCCTGATTCGACAACTTCCTTGGCGCGAGGGCCTGCCCACTCGCACATTTCCTGAACTGGCTGACATGACAATTCGCCCATAGTGGCCATATTTTCGTTCATATCGTCTCCTGCACAACGGCATTGCCAAATTCCAAGCTAGTGGCGACTCTCGCAGTCGGCACGACTTGGTTTATTCACTGTTCTCTAGTCTAGGGTCGTCACTCCACTTTCTGAGATTGGCAGTGTCGCTTTGCGCGTATCGAGAAACTTTCCACCTCTGTTTCCCCTAAAATAAAGGGCATGACGACTTCTGAGACTCGCGAAAATATGACCACTTCCTCTGCACCCACGCCAGTATCTGCGCACGTGCCCACCTCTACTCCTCACGCTCAGCAAACCGCACAAACGGCCGGCGAGGGCATGCATATCGTTGCGGTTGACCGTTTCTACCCTGCTGACCGTCAGATGATGCAAGCAAGCATCCCGGCTGCTCGTTTTACCTGGCTTGCGCCCAAGAGTGAGCATTTGCCTGCTGATGCAACGGCTGTGGTGGGAAACTTCCCTGTTGCTGCCGTACAAGAGCTCTTCACCGCGCAATCCCACGCTTCCTCCCCTCGTTTGCAGCTCATTCAGCTTCTCTCCGCAGGCTACGACAAGTACATGAATCTCGCCCTGCCTCAGGGCGTGGTGATTGCCAACGCTTCTGGCGCCTACGACCAAGCCGTTTCTGAGCATGCTTTCGCTCAGCTTCTCGCCCTGATGAAAAACCTCGATCAGTATGCTGATTTGCAGCGTGAGCATCGCTGGCAGTCTGCCGGTGAAGTGCGTTCGTTGGTCGGCGCAACCGTCGTGGTATTGGGTTATGGCCATATTGGTGAGGCTTTTGCCCGCTTGTGCACGGCGATGGGAGCGAAAGTTTTCGGTTTCCGTCGCAACCCTGCTCACTCGGCGAACTCTGCTGCTGTCGCTCAGGTTGTAGCCATGGACTCTCTGGCCGAGTACCTGCCTTCTGCTGATGTTGTGATGAGTTTCTTGCCGTCTAACCCTCAAACAGTCGGTTTCTTCGATGAAAGCTTCTTTAGCACGATGAAGCAGGGCAGTTTTTTTGCGAACGCTGGACGCGGAGATGCGGTAGATTCTGCAGCTTTGCAAGCTTCTTTGCGTGCAGGTCACCTCGCTGGTGCCGCGCTCGATGTGACGAACCCTGAGCCTTTGCCCGCAGATTCTTCGCTGTGGGACACTCCTCGCTTGATCATCACCCCTCATGTTGCGGGCGGCTGGCACTTGCCACAGTCGGTGGTGAACGTGCGCAACTTGACGATGACGAATCTGACGCATCTGGCCCTAGGCGAGCCGGTGGAAAACGTGGTTCTCCCCTCTTCTCGCGCCTAGCATTTCTCAAGATTGTCACCGCACCCAATCAGGAATTACCTCCTCGACGCGTGAGATTCATGCGTTCAATTGCTTCAAAAGCTGCTGCTGGCAAGAGAGCGTGAGCTGCCAACATCATGCGAGCACCACGAGCCACGACGAAACGACGAGGCGGGTTCTTGCGCGTCATCATCGAAACGATGCGGCCACCCACCTGCTCAGGAGTGGAAATCGGAGCATTCTCGTAAAAGTCAAGCATTGTTGCTGCAACGCGGCGTGCAGTCTGCTCATAAGCAGTGCCTTTGCTCACCTCCATCAAGCTATCAGTGGCGATGCTGGCCCACGGGGTTGCCACTGCGCCAGGCTCGACCACGGTAACGGCAATACCGTAAGGCTTGACCTCGGAACGCAAAGTAGCGCTTAAAGCTTCCACAGCCCACTTCGAGGCGTGGTACCAGCCGCCGAAATAGCCAGGCAAGCGACCAGCCACCGAAGAGATCATGACGAGATGGCCGTGACGATTCTCGCGCATATGAGGAAGAACGGTACGAGTCATATTGGCAAGGCCGAAGACGTTAGTGTCAAACTGGCGCTTAGCTTCCTTACTGCTTACCGTTTCAATAGCGCCGAAGACGGCGAAGCCAGCGTTGTTGACGAGAACATCGATGCGGCCAGTGTGCTCGACGATGTAGTCGACGACCTTCTTGCACTCGTCTTCGTCAGTGACGTCAAGGTGAACCTCGTGGAAGCCACCCTTGCCAACAGTAGTGGCCGAGTCCTCAGAAAGTTCAGCAAAATGGCGGGCAGCACCGTAAACGATGAAGCCTTTCTCGCTCAGCTGCTTGGCAACCTGGAATCCGATGCCTGAGCTTGCGCCGGAGACAAGAGCAACAGGTGCTGAAGCAAGTGTTGAAGTTGCGGGCTTTTCACTCACTTGTGCGTCAGTCATAGCTCTACCTCTCTTGCACCACTACTGTTCATTTCCTCGCCCCTCATCGCAACAATCCTGCGTTACTGTCAGCAAGCCAGCGTTACTGTCCGCGGACATCCGTTACTATCAGCGAAGCGGGTACCACCAACCAAGCGTTACTGTCAGCAAGCCAACGGCAACCGCGAAGGTATTACAGAAACGACAATCAGAGACTACTGAACTGAAGTTTGTGGTGCTAATCCTCTGGATAATGTCAGTGCAACGCGATGGGAAGCTTTCTCAATGTCGAAACTCTGGTCGGAGAGAATGACGTTAGGAAGGACATATCCCATCCATGCTCCAAATACAAATCTACAGATAACAGCTTCTGGCCAATCGATCAGTTCACCCCGGGCTTGATAAAGGTGAATCACCTTTGCCAGTGCCGCAGCTAAAGAAGTAACAAAACGCTCGCGGGCAAGATCAAAGGCATCGGTACGGCGAATTCCATCTCGCAAGAAAACACGCAATATCTCACGATTATCAGAAACGAAGAGGAAACGATCATACGTGATCTGGTACAAGAACTCGTTGAAATCAGGCACGCTCTCCATGTTCTTTGCGCGGTCCAAAACGCTTTCAAAAGCGTTAGACGGCAGGAAACGGTCAGTGAAGGGTACTGCTAGTGCCGTGAGGAGGTCCTTCTTCGTGCGGAAGTGCTTGTACACGGTTCCTTCAGAAACGCCAGCAAGGCGTGCGATATCTGAGGTGGTGGTGTCAGAATAGCCCTTGGTGGAGAATAGAACCAAGCAGGCCTTCAGTACTCGCTTCTGCCTCTGCGGCAAGTCGGATGCGAGTATATATTCGTCAAAGACGGAAATACGTTGTGGAGAAGTCTTAGCTTCCATGTCGTATCCCTTCTGGTGCTCGGCTCATGCAGTACAGTGATGGACGCATGGTGCTCATCCCGTGCACTGCCCAGGCTCTCGGTTTTCCTACCTTCTATAGTAGTTCAAAATTTCCCACAAACCTGTAAACCTAAACTCTTTATCAAAAATACATAGTAAGCCGCATGGAAGGAGCTTCCTTTAGAATCGAGCAAGACTACGTGATGCACTTTTCGCAGCACGAGGAAAGGACGAACATGAGCGAAATCGAACACGTCAACCCGCTCTCGGCGAGAAGCCGCGACATGCTGCGCGACGCCCTCCTTTCCTTGCTGCACGATCAAACCTACAAATCAATTTCTATTACCGACATCTGCCGTCGCGCCACTCTTTCGCGCCAAGCCTTCTACAACAACTACTCCTCCAAGTCGGAGTTGCTGCACGATTGCATTGACGAGTGGATGATCCGGCCTTTAGAAGGCCTCGCCCTCGAGCAAAATGTGCATGTACCTGCCCTCATGCTCACTTATGCGAATGTTTTCCTGGCTCACCGAGAATTCATCGCCGCTCTGACTGCTAATGGTTTAGTCTCTGCCCTGAGAAAAGAGATGACCGGATTGGTACGCGCAACCTTCGGCCCCCACTTGCCTGCTGGTACGGATTCTCGCTACTCGATTATCTATTTGGCTTCCGGCTTGACGGATGCGCTGTGCCGCTGGGCATTGAGCGAAAATCCTATTCCCGAGCGCATGGCGTTGACGATGGCCGTCTGGCTTACCCCGCTGCTTGCCAAAGCAAACCCTGCTCACCGCGAGTAGCCCCAACCGTTCTGTTTTTCCTCCTGATTGTCATTTTCTTGGTGGCGCTTCTCCAGGTTGGCGCGCAACGCTGGGTAACTCGCCGTTTCCCTCGCCTCACGCTCTCCCAAGAGGAGTTTGAGATCAGCGAATACCTCATTCAGTGGCTCACCATTTACGTCGTTGTTTACCAAATGCTTTTCGACTCGCTGAAATCTCTCGGCGCTCTTTTGCCGCAGATCACCAATTGGCAAGCCTCTTTTGAGGTGCTCCTCTCCCCAAGCAACATCAACGCAGTGATCCAGCCTCTGCTCATCGCAACTTGGGTGGCTATCGTTTTGGAAAAGCTTTCGGCTCGGCACTCCCAGATTGTCACTGCTGCTGATCCCTCTGCTTCGCCCACACCTGCAGATGACGATAAATCCCAGCAGCCACAGAGCGAAGAGAGCTGTGCGGTTCGGTGAACACACCGAATAGCAACAAAGAGAACATTGCAAACGCAAAGAAGGCGACCATCACGCAGATGATCGCCTTCTTCACAGTGAAAACTCACTCCCACTCGATGGTTGCCGGTGGCTTCGAAGTGACATCGTAAACCACGCGGTTAATTCCACGGCATTCGTTGGTAATGCGGTTGGAGATGGCAGTCAGCACATCATAAGGCATGTGGAACCAATCGGCCGTCATAGCATCCGAAGATTCGATTGGACGGATCACAATCGGGTTTCCATAGGTACGCTCATCGCCCTGAACACCCACAGAGTGGACGTTAGCCAAGAGAACAACTGGGCACTGCCAGATCTTGCGATCCAAACCCGCCTTCGTCATCTCTTCACGAGCGATAGCATCAGCGCGGCGCAGCAGGTTCAAACGATCCTGAGTAACTTCGCCCACAATGCGAATTGCCAAGCCTGGACCTGGGAATGGCTGACGCCACACCATGTAGTCCGGCAGCCCCAGATGAGTGCCAATCTGGCGAACTTCATCCTTAAACAGGGAGCGCAGTGGCTCGATGAGCTTGAACTCCAAGTTTTCTGGCAGACCGCCGACGTTGTGGTGGGACTTGATCACGGCAGTGCCGGAGCCGCCACCCGACTCAACGACGTCTGGGTAGAGAGTGCCCTGAACCAGCCACTTGACCTTCGCGCCCTTCTCGCCGGCTTCAGCAACAATTTCTGATGCAGCCTTTTCGAAGGTCTTAATAAAGAGGTCACCGATGATCTTGCGCTTGGCCTCTGGCTCGGTCACACCCTTGAGGGCAGAAACGAACTCTTCGGAAGCATCAACAGTCTTGAGCTTGATGCCGGTAGCTTGCACAAAGTCGTGCTGAACCTGCTCAACTTCGCCTTCACGAAGCAAGCCATGGTTGACGAACACGCAGGTAAGCTGGTCGCCCACAGCCTTGTGCACCAAAGTGGCGGCAACAGCAGAGTCAACACCACCGGACAGGCCGCAGATCACCTGGTCATCGCCGACTTCTTCGCGAATCTTTTCGATCTGCTCTTCCATCAAGCCCTTCGGGCTCCAGTTATCCTCGATGCCTGCTTCGTTGTGCAGGAAGTTCTCGATGATGTTCTGACCCAGAGGAGTGTGCTTGACTTCGCAATGCCACTGAATGCCGTAAAGCTTGCGCTGAGGGTCAGCCATTGCGGCCACAGGAGCGGATGGAGAGGTTGCCAAGGTCACAAAGCCTTCTGGAGCCTTGTTAATCTGGACGCCGTGGCTCATCCACACGGTCTGTTCTGCAGGAGAGCCGCCAAGAATATAGGAAGCATCGCTCACATCGACGGAAGTCTTACCATATTCGCCCATGGCAGCCTTGTCGACGTCGCCGCCGAGCTCTTCTGCCATCAGCTGGCAGCCGTAGCAGATACCTAAAATAGGAACGCCTGCATCGAAGATCTTAGGATCAATATGAGGTGCATCAGGTTCGTACACTGACGCAGGGCCACCAGAAAAGATAATTGCCAGTGGCTTCTTAGCCAGCATCTCATCCACAGGCATGGTATGAGCAACCAGCTCAGAATAGACATGAGCCTCACGCACTCGACGTGCAATGAGCTCCGCGTACTGGGCGCCATAATCGACGACCAGAACCGGACGTCTCTCCATGAGTCCTCTCCTTCGTATAACTCAAGTTTTCCTCTCATCTTGGCAAACTGCCATGACAGAAGCTCAAGATTTTCACTCAGACTTTGGCCGCAGGCTAAAGAGCCTTGTGGGCGTGGCAAAGTCTGGCACTCCAAATATGATCAAAGAGATTGGGACATATGCCGAAGGCGGCCTTGTACGCCGCGCTTGGCTACAGAAGTCCTAAGAGTAAAACAGATCGCACAAGAGTGCAGGAGAACAAATGACGAATCCTGTTATTGGCACCCCTTGGAAGAAGCTCGGTCGCCCGGTTTCCGAGGAAGCGCTCGAGGGTGTGGACAAGTACTGGCGCGCTGCCAACTACCTGTCCATCGGCCAGATCTATCTGCGCAGCAACCCGCTGATGAAGGCGCCATTCACCCGTGACGACGTCAAGTACCGTCTGGTTGGCCACTGGGGCACCACCCCAGGCCTGAACTTCCTGATCGGCCACATCAACCGTTTGATTGCTGACCACCAGCAGAACACCGTGATCATCATGGGTCCAGGCCACGGTGGCCCAGCAGGTACCGCTCAGTCCTACTTGGACGGTACCTATACTGAGTACTACCCAGAAATCACCCATGACGAGGCTGGCTTGCAGAAGTTCTTCCGCCAGTTCTCTTATCCAGGTGGTATTCCATCCCACTTCGCACCAGAGACCCCAGGCTCCATCCACGAGGGTGGCGAGTTGGGTTATGCCCTCTCCCACGCTTACGGTGCCGTTATGAACAACCCAAGCCTGTTCGTCCCAGCCATCGTCGGTGATGGCGAGGCCGAAACTGGCCCATTGGCTACCGGCTGGCAGTCCAACAAGCTCGTCAACCCACGCACCGATGGTATCGTTCTGCCAATCTTGCACCTCAACGGTTACAAGATCGCAAACCCAACCATCCTTGCTCGTATTTCTGACGAAGAGCTCCACGACTTCTTCCACGGCATGGGTTACGAACCATATGAGTTCGTTGCTGGCTTCGACGATGAGGACCACATGTCCATCCACCGTCGTTTCGCAGACCTGTTCGAGTCCATCTTCGATGAGATTTGCGACATCAAGGCTGCTGCCAACACCAACGATATGGAGCGCCCATTCTACCCGATGATCATCTTCCGCACTCCAAAGGGTTGGACGTGCCCGAAGTTCATCGATGGCAACAAGACTGAGGGCTCTTGGCGCGCTCACCAGGTGCCGCTGGCTTCCGCTCGCGATACCGAAGAGCACTTCCAGGTTCTCAAGCACTGGCTCGAGTCCTACAAGCCAGAAGAGCTGTTCGACGAGAACGGCGCTGTGCGTCCAGAAGTGACCGCCTTCATGCCTAAGGGCGAACTGCGTATCGGCCAGAACCCGAACGCAAACGGTGGCCGCATCATGAAGCCACTGAACCTTCCAAAGCTCGACGACTACAAGGTCGAAGGCGTTGAGAAGTATGGCCACGGTTGGGGCCAGACCGAAGCTACTCGCCGTCTCGGCGACTATGCTCGCGATATCATCAAGCTCAACCCAGATTCCTTCCGTATCTTCGGACCAGATGAGACCGCTTCTAACCGCTTGCAGGCTGCCTATGAGGTCACCAACAAGCAGTGGGATGCCGGCTACCTCTCCGAGATGACCGACGCTCACATGGCTGTCACCGGTCAGGTCACCGAGCAGCTCTCCGAGCACCAGATGGAAGGCTTCGTTGAAGGTTACGTCCTCACTGGCCGTCACGCACTGTGGAGCTCTTATGAGTCCTTCGTGCACGTCATCGACTCCATGCTCAACCAGCATGCAAAGTGGCTTGAGGCAACTGTTCGTCACATCCCGTGGCGTAAGCCAATCGCTTCTGTGAACCTGCTCGTCTCCTCTCACGTGTGGCGTCAGGATCACAATGGCTTCTCGCACCAGGATCCAGGTGTCATCGACATCCTGCTCAACAAGAACTTCAAGAATGATCACGTTGTTGGCATCTACCTGCCAGCCGACGGCAACTCCTTGCTCGCCGTGTCTGAGAAGGCCTTCAAGTCCACCAACATGATCAACGCCATTATCTCTGGTAAGCAGCCAGCTCCAACATGGCTCTCCCTCGACGAAGCTCGCGAAGAGCTCAAGAAGGGTGCCGCTGAGTGGGAGTGGGCTTCCAACGCCAAGAGCAATGACGAAGTTCAGGTTGTCCTGGCTTCCGCTGGTGACGTCCCAACTCAGGAGATCATGGCAACTGCCGACAAGCTCAACAAGCTTGGCGTCAAGTTCAAGGTTGTCAACGTGATGGATCTGCTCAGCATCCAGAACGCTTCTGAGAACGATCAGGCTCTCTCTGATGAAGAGTTCACTCAGCTCTTCACCGCTGATAAGCCAGTTCTGTTCGCTTACCATGCATATGCTCGTGAGGTTCGCTCCCTCATCTGGGATCGTCCAAACCACGACAACTTCAACGTCCATGGTTACGAGGAGGAAGGTTCTACCACCACTCCTTACGACATGGTTCGCGTCAACGAGATGGATCGTTACGAGCTCACCGCAGAAGCTCTGCGTATGGTCGATGCCGACAAGTTCGCCGACGAGATCAACAAGCTCGAGAAGTTCCGTGAGGAAGCCTTCCAGTTCGCAGTCGACAACGGCTACGATCACCCTGATTACACCAACTGGGTGTGGCCAGGCGTTCGTACCGACCTCGAGGGTGGCAACGTTGCAGCTGCCATCAACACTGCCGGCGATAACGAGAAGTGATCTTCTCACACGCATTGTGTGAACTGATCTGAGCAAAAAGCCCGTGCCCTTGTGGTGCGGGCTTTTTGCGTACCTGCAAATACAAGTGATAATCTCACACGCCCTTCACGAGTTGACACCAGTCTTCAGGCATAATAGGAAGCGAGGAGGCGCCTATGCCAACGACTAACACTGGAGAAACAATGATGAACTCTCCTGACCATGCACAACTCGCAGCACCACAAGCGGAAGGCAATCCGCAAGCCACCGCTCCCCTTCCCCCACAGGAAAACGGCGCAACACCTCGTCGACCCGTCGTATCCGTGTTCTCACCCGACTACTCTGCAGGCCGCTTGACAGTTACTATTGGCCTGTTGCACACGCTTTCGCAAGCCTACGCGCAAACGACTGTTTTCCAGCCCATCAGCACGAATTCTTCTGCCGCCAACATGACGATCGCCTTGCGAGCAGCCCAGCGTTTCTCGCACCCTTTAGCGCCCGCTGGCCAAGCTCCTGTTGACATCAATAGCGACCGCGACCAGCATATCGGTTTGGACACGTCCTCTACCCCATCGTTTTCGCGCACTGAGCTGGACATCGTCACTCGTTTCCACACCAACCCTCAGATTGCCAGTGCGGACGCGGTGGTGTGTATGAGTTCTGATAATCCGGTGATTGCTGACCCCTACCTGCTGCACGACAACTCTGCCTTGGCCGCCGACTTGCAAGCCAGCGTCGTTGTTGTGATCAACGGTGAAAACCTTTCTGCGTGCGCGATTGCTCAGAGCTTGCGCTCCTCCATTAGCTTTGTGGAAGAGGCGGGCAATAAGGTGATTGGCGCGTTCGTGTGCCCAGGTAACCCGCAGCTCAGGCAAGACGTGCTGATCAACCTCGTCGACTACGAGCTGCCGGTGTGGTTTGTGGAGAATGTAGATACTGAAGAATCGGCTGATTTCCACGACGCTGATTCAGCCCACATCGCTCACCTCGACGCGATTATCGACCAGCATCTCGCCGCCTTCCAAAAGGCCGTCGAACCACTGCAACTTCTGCCGCTGATCGTGCGTGACCGCCCGCGCGTACTCACTCCGGCAAACTTCCAGTATCGACTCATGCACCAGGCAGCGCAGCAGAAGAAGACCATCATTTTGCCAGAAGGCGATGATGACCGTATTTTGCGCGCAGCTGACTACCTGCTCGAGTTCAACGCTTTCCATGCTGTCATCGTGGGCGACGCTTCGCAGATCACTCGCCATGCCGAAGCTCTGGGCCTGACTCATGTGGCCTCTCAGGCGACGATTCAATCGATGAATGACGAGGAGCTGATCTCTCGCATGGTCCCGCAGCTGGTACGCATTCGCGCCAAGCATGGGATGACTGAGGAACAAGCGCGTGAGGCCCTCAAAGACCCGAGCACTTTTGGCACGATGTACGTTCAGCTAGGCCTTGCTGATGGCATGGTTTCTGGTGCGCGCCACTCGACGGCCAACACTGTTCGCCCGGCGCTCCAGATTATCAAGACGCGCCCCGGCATCAAGCTCGCTTCCGGCGTGATGGTAATGTGCTTGGGCCGTCGCGTTGACATCTACGCTGACGTTGCGCTGCTGCCGAACCCGACTGCTTCACAGTTAGCTGAAATAGCAGGTGAGTCAGCACGCACTGCCCGCCAGTTTGGCCTTGACCCTTACATTGGCATGCTTTCCTACTCCACCGTCGACTCCGGTAAAGGCCCCGATGTCGATTTGGTCAAGGAAGCCACCCAGATTGCCAAAGAAGCTTTCCCCAAGGAAAAGATAACTGGACCGATCCAATTCGATGCCGCATGGGATTCCACCGTTGCAGCGCTGAAAGCCCCGGGTGATAGCGTCGCTGGCCATGTGAACACCTTTGTGATGCCCAGCCTTTCTGCCTCAAATATTGGTATTAAAGCCATTCAGCGCGTAGGAGAAGGCGTGGCAATTGGCCCTATTTTGCAAGGGTTGAATAAGCCAGTAAACGACCTTTCCCGAGGCGCAACGACGAGGGATATTATCAACACGATCGCGCTGACATGCGTGCAAGCGCAAGCCCCGCAGAACGTGTAGCCTCAAGCGCGCGCTCGATGAGGCGCAGTGATAATCTTCCTGGCAATTGTGAAAGAAAGTAAACCCCGGCGGGTAATCTCGAAGAGGCCAAGTGAAACGAATACCGTCCGCGTATTCGAGACACCCAGAAATTTGGAGGAAATCGCATGGCAAAAACCGTTCTTGTCATCAACGCTGGCTCCAGCTCGATTAAGTACCAGCTGATCGACTTGGAAACCGCTGATTCTATTGCTTCCGGTCTTGTGGAAGCTATCGGCGAGCCTGTTGGAGGCCACTACCGCCACGAGTACAAGGGCGAGAAGCACGACCTGAACGAAACCGTTCCAGACCATCGCACTGGCCTGAAGAAGGTTCTTGACTTCTTTGATGAATATGGTCCAAACCTGCAAGAAGCCGGCATTATCGCTGTCGGCCACCGCGTGGTGCAGGGTGGTTGGATCTTCCCGAAGCCAGCTCTGACCACGAAGAAGGTCATCCAGCAGATCAAGGACCTCGCTGTTCTGGCTCCACTGCACAACGGCCCAGAGGCCACCGGCATCGAAGTGATGAAGGAACTGCTGCCTTCCGTCCCACAGATCGCCGTGTTCGACAGCTCCTTCTTCTTCGCACTCCCACCAGAGGCAAAGACTTATGCCCTGAACAAGGACGTTGCAGAGCGTTATCACATTCAGCGTTACGGCGCTCACGGCACCTCTCACGAGTATGTCGGCTCCGTCGTCCCATCCCTGTTGGGCAAGCCAGCTGAAGGCTTCAAGCAGATCGTTCTGCACATTGGTAACGGCGCTTCTGCTTCTGCTCAGGTTTCGGGCAATCCAATTGACACCTCCATGGGCCTCACCCCACTCGAGGGCTTGGTTATGGGCGGCCGCACTGGCGACATCGACCCAGCTGTCGTGTTCCACCTGATCCGCAACGCTCACATGGATGTTGACGAGCTCGACGACCTGTTCAACCACAAGTCAGGTATGACCGGCATGACCGGTTACGGCGACTTGCGCGAAGTGGACCGCCTCTACGAAGAGGGCAACGCTGACGCCAAGCTCGCTCTGGATGTCTACGTCCACCGCATCGTCAGCTACATCGGCGCTTACTGGGCTCAGCTCGGTGGCCTCGACGCCATCACCTTCACCGCTGGCGTTGGTGAGAACGACTCCCTCGTGCGCAAGATGGTTGCTGAGAAGCTCACTGCCTTCGGCGTCAAGCTCGACAACGAGAAGAACGAGACTCGCTCCAAGGAAAACCGCATTATCTCCACTCCAGATTCTTCTGTTGCTGTGTGCGTGGTTCCAACCAACGAAGAGCTCGCTATTGCTCGTAAGGCTGAGAAGATTGTTGCCGATGGTCATGACGACTATAACACCGGTCTCGATGAGGACTGAGCTTAACTAAAACTTGAGCGCTGATCTTTCAGCTTGAGTTTTGCAAAGGGCACTGTTTCGGCAGTGTCCTTTTTTGTTGCACAATTTCTTGAGATTATCAGTGCGGCATCTTGAGATTATCAACAACAACTTGAGATTATCAGCGCTTCAACCTATCAGCGTCCGAGCATGAAAAAGCGCCGGCGCACCGCTACAGCTAACAGCCACAGAAGCGCACCGACGCATTCCTCTTCAGTTATACAAATGCCCGATCCGGTAACTCCACGAACTTGTGAGTGATACCTTGCGTAAGGAGCCCGGTAGTCGGCGAGTATTGGTACGAGAGCCAGTCCCGTCAGAAACCACTCGCCTACTTGCTGATCGCGAAAGACTCGCGGAAAACAGGAACCAGTTCGACAGAATCGAGCTGAGCGGTGATGGAATCGTTCTCCTGCTTCCGCGCAGCCATACTCGACTCCACATTCACCTTGGCACCGTGCTTGAGCGGGCTAATAACAAAGACGAGCTTGCCATCCACATCCGAAATCTCGCGAGCAAAGTTTGCCAGGCCAATTTCAAAGGTGTCGTTGTTGCAGAAATTGTCGTCCAACAGCTCGGTACCAGCGAAAAGCCAGCCGATATCGCCGCGATACGTGAGGCGCATACGAATATCCGCCAGCATTCCCTCTTCCAGCAGCTCCTGAATCGATAATGGAATGCGCACGATCCAGCGCACACTGTTAATCTGGTGAATGTGAGGCTGCTCGAGGCTGACCGGCGAGGCGACGGCAGAGGTGCGGCACAGCTGAGCCTCAGGGAACACCTCAACCCCCGTACCAGGGCGCGTATTCTCAATAACAGCCTCATTATTTTCGCTATATAGCCCCGCAACAGCATCGTTGATGGTCACGTCTCCGCCGCCCACCTGCGAGCTCTCGATAACATCGTCGTCGGTGGTGAAAGCAATATGGGAAGCGTCCATCTTGCTCATCCGTTGCGCACGATTCCTCGAGATTATCAGCACAAGGGAATGCTCCAGCTCAAAGCGAGCCATATCAGTGCCGTCAGGCACGCGCAGCACCTGGCCGTCACTCATATGCAGAGCGCACTCGCGCATACCCTCCGGACGCATGAAGATGAAGGTGCGCTTTCCGTGAGCTTGAGCAGACTGCAGAATGGCGACTGGCTGGGCGCTGGCCCACGTCAGATTATCACCGTCCAAATCCAGGTTGAACGGAAGAATCGTGTTCTCCCCTGCTGCCAGGCCAAGGTTTTCGAAGCGCACAGTCTCCCCCGAGCGCAACGGCAACTCAATGCTGATGTCGTTCAGGTCGTGCATCTGAGCGTGGTCTTGGAAATTGTTAATGAACACGAATCCGCGCTCACCATCGGAACGAATATTCCAGCGCAGAGTGTCCACGTCAGCAGGGTCAATATGATCTTGGCCGTTAGGCAAGACGGTAGGTAGAGGAAGGAGCTGCTCGCCGAAGTCTCGCACAAAGTAGTGCAGAATGCGCAGACGACGGTAGGATTCCCTCATTTGGCCAAACTCGCCTAACGGAGCTTGGTAATCATAAGAAACCTTAGGAACCTGGCCCTCGTTGAGGTAGACGCCATTGCCGATCGGGTTCGAGCCGCCCTGGAACATGTAGTAACCCAAGAAGTTGCAGCCTGAGCCGATTTTGATGTTGGCCATCGCGTCGACGGATTTCATTGGCAGGCTGAAGCGATAGTTGTAGGAAACCATCATGCCTCCGCCCATCTCGCAGCAGGCGTACGGGCGGGTGTCAGGCTGGTAAGTGGGGTCGAAATCTTCGTTGCGAACAATATCTACTGAGTGATAATCACGGTAGAGGTACTCGTCTGTTTTCGGGTGCTCACCGGTATGCGAGTAGAACAGCCACGGACGATACGGGTATCCACCCCACAAGGGCAGGACGTCGTCACTAACCGGTGCACCACCCCAGCCTGTGGAAGTGTTGAAAGGAACGTTAATTCCCACTTTTTCAGCAATTGCTCGCAGGGTTTCCAGGTAAGCTGCACCCTCATGGCCTCCCGGCACCCACTCTTCTGTAATTCCAGAGAGGAACTCCCAAGGTGCTGAGGAGTGCATATACTCGTTATCCAATTGGGCGGCAATAATCGGGCCACCGTCAGCAAAGTACAAGCCTGCAGCCTGCTGAGCGATCTGCTCATAGAGACGTTGAGTGAGTGCCAAAAAGTGAGGGTCGGTGCTGCGTGCTTCGCAGGGTTCGGAATACACCCAGTCAGGAACACCGCCGTTGCGCGCTTCACCATGGTCGAAAGGCCCTAAGCGAAGCACAACGTAGAGGCCATGCTGCTGACACAGTTTGATGAAGCGGCGCAGGTTTCGCCTGCCACTCCAATTCCACACGCCCTTTTCTTCTTCATGGTGGTTCCAGAAGATGTAGGTGGACACCACGTTGATGCCGTTTGCGGCCATTTTGGCGAGCTCGGCGTCCCACAATCTTGGTTTCATGCGGGAAAAGTGGAATTCTCCCATTACTCCGAAGAACGGCTTGCCGTTGAGCGTCATGTAGTAGTTGGTGAAGTCGAGAGTTTCGCCAGTAGGGCTGGTGGCAGCAGTTTTTCTGACAATGTCAATCGGATGAACAATCTTGGCTTGCTGCTGGCTTAAATCCATACGGTATGTTGGCATGGCTCCTCCTTGAGCGTGTGGTCAAGCCGGCCTCGTGCCGGCTTGAGGGAAAAATCTATGATTATCAGTACTGATAATCTTGAGCGACATCAGCCCTTCACCGAGCCGGCAACCAAGCCGGAGACAATCCACTTCTGCGAAATGAGGAAGAAGACGAAAACAGGGATGAGGGCAACAGTTGTCACGGCCATAAACAGAGGCCAGTTTGTGTTGAAGCGGCCTTGTGCGGCGAAAACTTGGACGATGATGGTCTGCTTATCCACCGACTGCAGGTAAATATTAGCCGTCATGAAGTCATTCCATGCACCCATCGTTTGGAAGACGATGGAAGTGATGAGAATTGGACGGATGAGCGGCAGAACAATTTGGAAGAAGATGCGCCACGGGCCTGCACCGTCCAACTTTGCCGCTTCAAACAAGGATTGCGGAAGTCCGCGCATGTAGCCCACGATCAGGTAGTAGCAGAAGCAAGCGCCAGCAGAGTAAATGACGACCAGCGAGAGCAAGTTATCCACCAAGCCGGTGTTTGCCAGCATCTTGTACTGCGGGATGATGAGGGTTTGGCCGGGGATGACAAAGGAGAGCATGAGGAAGGCGCCGACTGCAGCGGTGAAACGCGACTTCTTCATGATCATTCCGTAAGCGGCCATTGCTCCTACCAACACCTCAACCACCACGGAGAGTACGGTGACGATGATGGTGTTGAGGAAGGCTTGGCCAATCGGCAGGGACTCGAAGGCTTGCTGGTAATTGCTCAGCGACCACGAGCGCGGCAGGCCAAACGGGTCCATCGTCATATCCGACGGTGTTTTGAAGGAATTGATGAGGATCACCCACAGCGGGATGGCGCAGATGAGGGCCAAAAGCAGGATGACGACGGCCAAAATGCCATTGTGAAGCCGGCGACGTTGTGTGATGTTCATGCGAGCTTCCTTTCAATGAGATTGGTGATGACCTGCTGGAGAGCGACGAGAACGATGCAGCAGATGAAGAACACCACGCCCAGGGCGGAACCCAGGCCATAACGAGATGAGCCAATACCCGTGGTGATGATGGATTGAGTCACCGTGTAGGTTGCGTAACCTGGGCCGCCACCTGTCAAAGTGAACGGAAGGTCATAGACCTTGAGCGAGGAAGTGAGCAGCATGAATACGGAGATAGAGATGGCAGGAGTCATCTGTGGAAGCGTAATATGCACGAATTGCTGCCAGCCGTTAGCGCCATCGACTTGAGCCTGCTCGTACAAGTCAGCAGGGATTGCCTGCAAGTAAGCCAAGTAGAGCGTTGCGTGCCAGCCCATGGAAGCCCAGACAGCGATGAAGATGATGCATGCCTTTGCCCAGTTAGGGTCGGAGAGGAAAGGAACGGGGCCGACGTGGAATACCTTCATCAGGAAGGTGTTGAGTGCGCCAGATTCCAGGGAGCTCACGATGTACTGCCACACCAAACCCAGCAATGCCATACTGGGAACGGACAGGAAGAAGAACACGGAACGCGCGAGGTTGTGGCCGATGAACTTCCGGTTCAGTGCGAGGGCGAGCGGCAAAGCGATGAGAGTAGTCATAACAGTGGTGGCGATGGCATAGAGCAGCGTGAAGCCAAGGCCTTCCAAAATGGTGGGGTCAGTGAACACCGTCTTGTAGTTGGACAGGCCAACCCATTGTGAGGTGGCAAAGTCATAGCCCGAGTAGTCGGTGAAACTGTAGACGATGCTAATGAAGAACGGGATGACGGTGACAACAACGAAGATGAGCAGAACCGGAAGCAGGAACTGGCCGGATTGCAAGTTTTCGATGAGATTGCGACGTTTGCGAGCGGCTACTCTGTCCTTTTCGGAGACTGTCACAGCCGCTGTGCCGCTAGTTTGTGCGTGGGACATGCGTTTCCTTCCTCATTGAAGGGGGGCAAATTTACTCAGCGCGTTGGGCTGCTCTGAGCTGTTTGCTGGAACTTCGTGCTCCCCGCCTCTCCTGAAGAGCGACGGAAAGCTAACCGGTTATTAAGCCTCGGTGTGCTTGAGGATAATCAGGTGAATTATTCAGTAGTGAATTATTCAGTGGGGAGCTTCAAGAGATTATCAGCGCAGTGTGGCGAGCTTGGCATCCAAGTTCTTACCTGCCTGGACTGGGCTTTCCTTGCCCAGAGCGACTTGTGCCAGCTCCGAGTAGGTTGCCCCGCGCAGTGTCGAGCGGCCAGTAATATCCCAACCGATGGAGTTGAGGTAAATATTGCCCTTCTTGATGTACTGCTCGTATGGTTCCTTGAACTTTTCATCCAATTGTGGAGTGAAGTTCTTGGTGGATGGAATTGAGCCCAGAGCATCCTGAGCCGTCTTCAAACCTTCCGGAGAGGAGATATAGTCGAGGAACTTCTCCGCTGCCTTGAGCTTTTCTCCGCTCAGCTTTGCAGAAATGGCGTAGCCAGAATCTGCCGAGCCCGGTGCGAAGGATTCATCACTTGCCTTGAGCTTAGGGTACAAGCCGAAGGAGTAGTTGAGGTTCTTCGCCCCATTGAAGGTGTTCACATCCCAATAACCAGAAGGCATGACCGCCAAACGGCCATTGACAAACTCGGTGCGCACTTGGTCATCGCCCAGACCAGTGACGTTGGATCCCATCACACCTTTCTTGATGAGCTCTTCCCACTTGGCGTACAGAGGGGAATAAGCCTTCTCGAAAGTGGTCTTCTTATCTGAAATCTGCTGATCGATAGTCTGGCTTTGACCCTGAGATTCGGCACCCAGCCAGCCTTCGACAGGAGCGCCGAGACCACCCTTTGGCTCGAGGTATGGCTCCTTGACTCCGGCTTGCTTAAGCTTAACCAGCATGTCGAGGAACTCATCCCAGGTTTCAGGAAGCTTGTCGTAGCCTGCCTTGGCAAGCAAATCCTTGTTGTAAGCCATGGCGTTCGACCACGAGGAGATGGACATGGTCCATACCTTGCCGTCAACACTGGATTGTTCCTTGTTGGTGTCACCAATGCGATCCATGAAGGATTCAGAAGTGAGGTCCTTCACAGCGTGTGCCTTGACCAGTGCAGGAAGCTGCTCTGGCGGGGCGATGAAAACGTCAGGAAGACGTCCGCCAGAAATGCGGGTTTGCAGAGTCTGCTGGTAGCCAGCCTGTGCGCCGGTGGTGGTGGAGAACTTGATCTTGATTTTCGGGTTCTTCTTTTGGAAGCCGGTGAGCAATGGCTTGTACACATCTTCGGTGTTGTTGGCGAAGAATTCGAGTGTGACGTTACCGTTGGCGTCAACGCCCGAATTGTTGCCACAGCCTGCCAAGCTCAGCGCCATTGCGCCGGCGGCAAGTGCAGCGAGAGTTGTACGTGCGAACTTCATGTTTTCCCTCCTGCTCCTTCGCAGTTGAAACATTGGTACAGCGGTGTACCAGTGCTTTATAGATTAACCACCTATCATGAAGTTGTCAACACTTCCAATAGGTACATCCTTGTACCAACCGAGTCACAAAAGGTGAAGCTCACTGCGATCAAGCCACTCCACCTCACTCTTATCTGAGCGTAGCAAGCAGTTCATTCGTACTGTCAATCTCGAAGTTCAGGGCTGCTTTCAGGTTCACGTTTTTCACGTTGCCAACGCCTTTATAAGGCAGGAAGTATTGGGTAAAAGTTTTGGTTTCGTGAGGGGCGAGCCAGGTAAAATCACGCTGATAATCTTGAGCAGCGCTTCTAGCATAGCGACAAGCCGAGCTCACCAGCCAAAAACTGATAGACTAAACCCAGGAGGAATTATGCAGACCAGACCAGGTAAGAACTATCCACTGGGTGCCAATTTCGATGGCGAAGGCACCAATTTCGCACTCTTTAGCTCGGTAGCAACGGCTGTTGAGCTCTGCTTCTTCGACGATGATGACAAAGAAACTCGAATCCCCGTTGAAGAATGTGACGCCAAAGTGTGGCACGTGTATGTGCCTGGAGTCTACCCTGGCCAGCGTTATGGCTACCGCGTTTATGGACCATGGGACCCTGCACATGGCCAGCGTTGCAACCCGCATAAGCTTCTCCTCGACCCCTATGCGAAGGCTATCGCAGGCCGAGTCCACGATGATGAAACTTTGTACTCGTATTACTTTGACGATCCCAGCCATGGCAAACTCAACATTATGGATTCGGCGAAGTCCATGCCCAAAGCTGTCGTCATCAACCCGTACTTCGATTGGGAGAATGATCACAAGCCAGAAACTCCCCTCTCCGACTCGATTATTTACGAAACCCATGTTCGCGGCATTACAAATTTAAACCCTAATGTTCCTAACGACTTGCGCGGCACTTACGCGGGTATGGCACACCCTAGCGTCATCAGCTACATCAAGAAGCTCGGTGTGACGGCGGTGGAGTTGATGCCTGTTCACCAGTTCGTGCAGGATTCGACTTTGCAAAAGAAGGGTCTGGCGAACTATTGGGGTTACAACACTATCGGCTTTTTCGCTCCGAACGCTAACTATGCCAGTTGGGGTGAGAGGGGCGAGCAGGTTGCTGAGTTCAAGTCGATGGTGAAGGCTTACCATCGCGCCGGCATCGAGATCATTCTCGACGTGGTGTACAACCACACTGCTGAGGGCAACCACAACGGACCTACCCTCTCCTTCCGTGGTATTGACAATGCGGCGAGCTACCGGTTGGTACCGGGCGATGAGGCGCACTATTTCGACACGACCGGTACGGGCAATTCGCTCAACATGCGCTACCCCAACCAGTTGCAGATGATCGTCGATTCGCTGCGCTATTGGGCTCACGACATGCATGTGGACGGTTTCCGCTTCGACCTTGCCGCAACACTGGGCCGCGAGAACGGCAATTTTGACAAGTTCTCGAGCTTCTTCGACATGGTGGACACCGACCCTGTTCTCTCCCACACCAAGCTCATCGCGGAGCCGTGGGATACCGGTGAGAATGGCTACCAGGTGGGTGGTTTCCCGTCGAACTGGTCGGAGTGGAATGGCGCGTACCGCGATACTGCTCGTGATTTCTGGCGTTCCCAAACCTCTACCCTGCCGGTTTTCGCCTCTCGCATCACCGGCTCGTCGGACTTGTACCAGCACAATGGGCGCAAGCCTCAGGCCTCCATCAACTTCATTACTGCTCACGACGGCTTCACTCTCACCGATCTCGTTTCCTATAACGAGAAGCACAATATGGCTAATGGCGAGGGCAACCGCGATGGTGAGTCGAATAACCGCTCGTGGAATTGCGGTACGGAAGGCCCGACCACAATCACCGACGTGCTGGATTTGCGCCACCGTCAGCGTCGCAACTTCCTCTCCACTCTCATGTTCTCCCAAGGCGTTCCGATGCTGTTGGGCGGCGATGAGATGGGCCGCACACAGCAAGGCAATAACAACGCTTACTGCCAGGACAACGCGATTAGCTGGTACAACTGGGATCTGGACGATGACGACCGTGCCTTGCTGGAATTTACGCGCAAGATTATCAAGCTGCGTCGTGAGCATCCTGTGTTCCACCGTTCTCGTTACTTTGAATCCCGCCCTGCGGGCGATGCCTCAAGCGCTCCAGCACAGATTGAATGGTTCGACCATTGCGGTCGCATCATGGATAAGTCCGACTGGAATAAGTTCTATGCTCTGTCCATTATGGTGTTCTTGAACGGCCATGATCTAGGCGAGAAAGACCAGCTGGGCAACCCCAAGCATGACGATGATTTCTTGCTCATCTTCAACGCTTACTATGAGCCGATTGCCTTCACTCTGCCTGAAAAGCAGTATGGAACGAAGTGGCGAGTCGAGGTTGACACGTATCAGCCGGATGCTCCAGCGTACACCTATGATGCTGGCTTCACGCTGACCGCACAGCCCTACTCTTTCTTGCTGTTGCGTTCGCTCACTCCTCATGATGAGCGCAAGATTGCCCAGAAGGCTGCTGCTCGTTTGCGCGAAGCGAGACTCAATGAGCGCGCGAAGGCGGGGTTGATGAACGTTTCTGGCGATGGCCAGGAGGGCTCGGAGAACTGAAGTTCACGCTTCTGGGGAGACGCGCGACGCCGTTTCCGAAGGCAAACTGTTCACCTGATCGCTCAGCAGAGAGTAACGCGACTGCGCATACTCTCTGTCTGCGGCGATCGACGCAATCTGACGCGAGAAAATGATGAACCACGCCATGAACAGCAGCCAGGTGATCGCCTCCACATTGGTCAGCGTCGTCTCCCCATTGAGCCAGCTGAAGCCGGAGAGCATGACGAAAAGCACCTCAGCCCAACTCACTGCATACACGATTCTGTTCAACTGAGGAGCAAGAATCGGCAAGGCCACGAGCAGCGTGTAGATTGGCACCATCATTCCGCGGGCGAAGAAATTATGCATATCGGGGTGTGGCGTGTAGCGAAACACGCCCACTCCGGAAAGCATGAGGCCGGTGATGACGAGCAGCGCGAGCAAAACATAACAGCGAAGCCTGAAGTAAGGGTAGAGGGCTGATTTGTCAGTGATAATCTGGGCGCGTAAAGCTCGCAACTCAGGGTCGAGATTATCAGCCTGCATGCTGGCCTGTGAGCTCTCTTCCGGCGCGTAATTCGTCTGCATCGCCGACTTCACTACAGCCCAGATATGCTTGCGCTTTCGGGTGTAATAGCCCGGCTCAATGGTTGTGGGAAGGCCGACTTTCGCTCTCCACGCGAGGTACTGATCATGCGAGCCGATCAGCTCATATACAGCGAAGTAAGAGACGATGACCACGCAGATTCCGCACATGATGAGTGTGAAGTTGAACATATTCGCCGCGAACGACGTCGAATCACCCAGCTCCGAGAAGTTCGCACGCCACCAGTTGAGGTCGGTGGTCGTCAGTGCTGCAGTCATGACGCCTGAAATCACGAAGACCGGCAGGATGCTCACCACCATCTTGGCGGTCAACATTTCTCCTTGGACGAAGCCGAAATAACTGCTTACTGCTGCGATGACAGAGACCATGCCATGGAAAAAGAGCGAGTTTGTTTGGTAGCCCACGGTTGTGTAGGTGACTCGCATGGTGGAGAAAGCGACGAGGAGCACAGTTGGCGCGTACATGGCCGAGAGCGAGACGACTTCAAAGAATTTGCGGATCGGAATCCACAGCCCGAAGCGCGACGTCCAAGAATTGGAGAGCCGTGCGTAGCCGATGATAAAGCTCACCACCGCACAGCAGGCGATGACTGCCGACCAGACGAGGAATCGAATATTCACATCCGCATGTTGCACATTAGTGAATTGGTCGATTCCCATGAGAGTGGCGTAAGTGGCAAAAAGCGACAGCACAGCTGCAATAATTCCACCGGTTTCAGCTTTTTGATTGCGTCCCATCACTCCTCCTCGCTCCCACTATAGCCCAGCGCACGCCACAGATATGACTCATACGTCCGAGGAGGAGGTCAGCGTCGCGGCCGGCGCACGCCACAGATATGACTCAGATATGACTCAGATATGGAGCTGCCTGCCCTGTGCGAGTTTACTTTTCGTACAGGAAGGTGACGAACCGACGCAAGTATTTGACGTCATACTGGGTGATCGAGGCGCCAAAACAAGCGTCGTCGGGCAGTTTCAGCTTTTCCCATTGTGGCGCCGAGCCTAAATCTAGGCCGTAGGAAGCCTCAATATTGCTGGTAATCTTGCCGTTCTTGTCGACAAAGCGAGCCCCGGAATGCTTGAGATTATCAAGAACGCTGGTATCGACGACGCGAGGCAGAGGTTCGATGCAGCGCAAGTGCACCATGCGCGCGAAGATGTGGCGATCGGCAACCCATTGGCCTACCGGGCAGACGCGGCGGGTGCGCATGCGAGGAAGAGCGGAGGCAAAACCCTCGAAAAAGCGGCCCCAGGTGCCAGATTCGCGTGTGCCAGATTCGCGTGTGCCATCCTGCTGGTTGCGCTGATCAGAAGGAGTGTGCAGCCCCTCTTCGCCACTCTCCTGGCCGCCATCCTGGCTACTCCTCTGAGCACCATTCTGCGCACCTTCCTTTTTTGCGCCCAGTTTGTTCTCATTACCGGAATAATAGCGCTGCTGACGAGGGTCTGTGAGGTTGCTCCACAAGTTTTGCCGTGTCAGGCGAGAACGAGTCATACTCATCTGTGCGTCAATCAGCACATCATCATGGCCAAGAACAGGGTCGGAGTCGCTGAAATTCGCGGCAAGTTGGTTGAGCTGACCCTTGTACTTGCCCATGTTAATCGTCTCAACGCGGATGACAGGAACGTCTGGGCGTTGCAACACCACGCCCACACTGATGAGCATGCACACGGCGAGGATGATGCAAATGAGTACTGGCGAGAGCAGGTGACGGCTGAAGAAGTCACGCTTTTCTTGGCCGTGAAGAGTGCGCAGAGTTGCCCAATCGTAGGCAAAACGGGAGAAAGGCGTGCGTGATTCCCTCTCAAGGATTTCTCGAATATGGGGGTCACGCGCGGCTGCTGCTTCGTTGATTTCTTCTTGGGAAAGATGATGGATGTAACGATGATGAGGCTCGTTGTTGCTCATGCTCACCTCGTTTCCTCGCCTCTATTACCAAGATACTTAGTGTGGCACAGCTAGCATGGTTGTTCCATCGTTCTAGAGAATGATTTTCACACTTGCCACTTTCGGGCACTGATAATCTGGAGAGAAGCCAAGCCCAAGATAAGCTGAGATTACCAGATACGCAAAAGGGATGAACTGAAGTTCATCCCTTGATTGTCGGACCGACAGGATTTGAACCTGCGACATTCTGCACCCAAAGCAGACGCGCTACCAAGCTGCGCTACGGTCCGATGTCATCCACCGCGGTGGGCAACTCTTTTACTATAGTGTGCACTTTCCCATTTGGCTAGTTTCGACACGCGGAAATCAGAAAACTTCTCCGCTGCTCACTTCGCGCTCGGCATCACCGGCTCGGTAGGTGAGCTTAAATGCAGCACGATCGGGTCCGTGTCCGTCGGCGAAATCGCGATCTGTAGCTCCACGCCATACTTTTCACGCACCACCTGAGCCACATCATGCTGGGCGTAGGTTAAGAATGGCTTTTCTGAAGCGTAGTGCGGGGTGTTAATAAACGCCGGACGCGGGAAGCGAGAATCCGCTGGTGAGCTCACTTCCTGCACCCGCTCGCCGGCGATGATAATCCCGAGCTGGGCAAGCGCTGCCTCATTGTCAGCCTGCTGAACGGCATCCAAAACCGGGTGGTGACGCAAATCGGAGGTCACATACACATCCGCCCCCGCCGCACGCACTGCATCAAACTCCGAGTCGCCAGAACCTCCCAGAACGGCAACCTTCTTTACGGGCATCTCGAGATTACCAGCGACGTCAATTCCCCTACGGGTCGGCGGCAAAACTGCGTTGACACGCTCAGCGAAATCTCGCAAGCTCATCGCTTGCTCCAACTCGCCCACACGCCCCAGGCCAAGCCCGCCATCATAAGGAGAACTCGGGTCAGACAGGGCAACCAACGGCTTATAGTTGCGCACTCCGAGAACATCAGCCAACGCTTCACTCACCCCGCGATGAGCAGCGTCCGCATTCGTATGCCCCACCCACAGGCCGATACCGCTACGGTAGAGCTCGGAGACGATCGCTCCCCTATGGCTTAAACCTGACATTTCATGCACCGAACGGAAGAAGAGCGGATGATGGGTGACGATCAGGTCAGCGCCAATTGCCTTCGCTTCTTCCACGATGGCCTCGGTCGGGTCGACAGCCATATAAATTTTGCGCACAGGGTGTGCGAGGTCTCCCACAATCAGGCCGGGATGATCCCAGCTTTCCGCATATCGCAGTGGGTAAAGCTTTTCCAGTTCTTGTACGACGTGAGCGAGTAGCAGCATCATTCCTCCGTTTCTGTGGCTTGCGAGCCCGCGGCCCATTAGTGAGCAGCAGCCATCCAATCTGGCCCCACACCCGTAGACACACTCAGCGGCACGGTCAGATGCACAGCGTTTTCCATCGCATCCTTAACCAGCCTAGTAACGAGCTCCTCCTCACCTTGTGCCAAGCCGACCACCAATTCATCGTGAATTTGCAGCAAAATCTGGCTCTTCACATGGTGCTCATCCAAAGCTTTCTGCGCGCGGATCATCGCCAGCTTCATAATGTCGGCAGCAGTACCCTGAATGGGCGCATTCAACGCTGCTCGCTCAGCCGCCTGGCGAGCACGACGATCCGTTCCGAGCAGCTCCGGGAAGTAGCGTCTGCGGCCAAATAAGGTTTCCGTGTACCCGCGGCGGCCAGCTTGAGAAACCAACGACTCCAAAAAGTCATGCACTTTGCCAAACGTGGAGAAGTACTTATTCTTCAGCTCCTCAGCCTCATGGTTACTCACCTCCAAACGCTGTGCTAATCCGAAGGTGGACAAGCCATAAGCCAGGCCGTAGCTCATCGCCTTCACATGTGTTCGCTGCGAATCAGTCACCTGCTCGACCGGCTCCGAATACACCAGCGACGCCACGTACTTGTGGAAGTCCGCGCCAGAGCGGAAGGCGTCGATCAGGCTTTGGTCGCCGGACATATGAGCCATAATACGCAGCTCCACCTGCGAATAATCCGAGCTCAAAAGGCTCGTGAAGCGCGGGCGGGCAACGAAAGTCGAACGAATTTCCCTGCCTTCAGGCGTGCGGTTCGGAATGTTCTGCAAGTTCGGCTCTACCGAGCTCAAGCGTCCTGTTGCGGCAACCGTCTGCGTATACGTGGTGTGAATTCGGTTATCCGAGGGGTTGACGGTCGACTGCAGGTTTTCCACCATCGCGGCCAGCTTCGTCTGCTCGCGGAAACGCTTGAGAGCGGTCAGGAAGGTGATCGCTTCCTCATTATTCGCATAGTTGACGATGAGCTTGTCGATTTCCGTCGCGTCGGTGGAGTAGCCGCGTGCCGTCTTCTTGGTACCCTTCAACCCCAGCGTGGTGAACAGCACTGTTTGCAACTGTTGCGGCGAGCTGAGGTTCACTTCCCCCTGCGCCTCAAGATTATCAGCATGAGGATTCAGCGCATTCTCATGGTTTCGCACCACGTCGAGAGCAATCTGCTCAGCCTGCTGAGCTTGGGAGTGGAAATCTTGGTAAACTTCCTCCAACTTCGCCGAATCGACACTCGTTCCGGCTTCCTCCATACGCGCCAGCACCTGCGAGACCGGCAGTTCAACATTGGTCAGCAAGCCAAACTGGCAGTGGCCGTCGACGAGCTGCGCCAGGTAGCGTTGCAAAGCCATCAGGTAGGCCGGGCGTGCAAAGGCGTGAGCGCGCGAACGCACGAGCTTACCAGCCAACCAGTCGAGCTTCGCCTTACGCTGCTTAACCTCTTTCTGCACCGACTCGATGCCAAGGAAGGTGTGTGCCGCCTCTTCGACGGTTTCGCACGGTTTATCCGGCGAGGTGAGGAATGCGGCGAGTTTAATGTCGAAAGCAGGTGTGGCGAGTTTCAGGCCGACCGCTTGGGCGAGCAGCAGGGATTCCTTGTAACCCCACACGCTGATGGCCCTTTGCTGGAAGGCTTTGTTGAGCACGCGGCGAATCTGCTCTCCCGCATCACTCTTCGCGGCTGCGCCTTCATCAGCGAAGAGATCAAAGGCCGCTTGCGAGTCGTCGGTGACGAGAATCTCGCCGTCGCTGAGAGCCTGGCCCACCGGAATAGAGCCGGAAAGGAGGGCAACGCGAGCTTCGAGGGCTTCTTCTTCGCTCAAGCCCTTGGTTTCTTCCTCGTCACTCTCCTCAAGCTGCGAGTGGGCCTTATCAGCGGCATACTGACCAGCGACATCCTGACCAGCGGCATCCTGATGAATGGCATTATCACTCATGTCCCACGACGGGCCGGCCGCAAGATTCATGCTGCGCAGGTCAATTCTCAGCGCATGATGGTCTGGCGCAACGAGCCACAAGGTGTCAGCCCTCGCCCTGCCTGGCTGAGGGTTGCCTTCCAACAGCACGAGAAGCGTGTCCATCGCAGATTGACGCGCGTTCTTTACGGTTCCCAACGCATTGGCGACGCTGCCCTGCTGCCCGTCAGGCGTGTTGGGGTTGATCGGCGCGTTGGAAAATTGCGCAGCCTGGGCTCCTGCCACTCGCTGGGCTTTCCTGGCGGGGTGCTCAGAAAGCCACTTTTCTAGCTTTTCGACGTCTGGTAAGCCGGCGGTCAACACGGTTGGCTTGAGATTATCAAAGCTGAATTGTGCTTGCTCCTTTTCCCCTCGTTCATACGTGGAGAAATGGGGCACCTCACCTGCGCGTTTGGTCTGCGCTGCGGTCAGCGTCGAGTAGGACGCGAGGGCTGCTTGCTCAACGTCAGCAGGCTCAGCGTTCGTCGAACCGCCAATATGGTCGAAGGTGAGCAGCGGGACGGGGATGACTGGCACTGAGGAGTCGTCGAAATAGTCCTCGTCCCGAGCAGCGGAAGTACTGCTATCGCCCGGTTCAGAGCCTTGGAAGAGGGTCGGCGGAGTGTTCATATCAGCGTCAGCAGCAGCCGAAGTCGCGGCGGAACTGCCAACACCGCCAGAGGCCTGCACATTACCAGCGATCTGAGCGCTACCAGCACCCTGACCAGTGCCCGCGCTCCTCACAGCCTGAGCGGCGCTCGTATGACCCGTGGCCCTCTGCCCAGCGCCAGCACTCTGACCAGCGCCAGCACTCTGGCCTTGCGCGAAAGTATCGAGCAGGCGTTGGCGCGTATGCGGGCCAAAGTTGAGCTCAGAAAGAATAGCGTCGAGGGCAGGAACATCCACAGTGGTAATCTTGAGCGCGTCAAAATCGACGGTGAAATCAACATCGCGACGCACCACGTTAATACGGCGATTGAGCATCACCTGGTCGGTCATCTCAGCAAAAGCCGCACCCTTCTTGCCAGTGAGCTCATCAGCATGCGCAACCAGCCGAGCGAGCGAGCCATACTGGTTGATCCACTTCGCCGCAAAGCCGTCACCGACCCCAGGAACGCCAGGAATGTTGTCGGAAGTCTCACCACGAATTGCCGCGAGATCAGGGTATTGGCGAGGAGTGACCTTATATTTCTCCAACACGGCTTGTGCCGTCATATGTTTGAGGTCAGAGAAGTGATAACCCGGGTAGAGAACCGTCACGTTGTCGTCAATAAGCTGGAAAGAGTCACGGTCGCCAGAAAGCACGAGGGTTTGGTAGCCGTGAAGCTCACCCTGGGCGGCCAGAGTTGCGATCACATCATCGCCCTCATAGCCGGGCACTTCGATGTAGGGGATGGTCAGAGCATGGAGCATGCGTTGAATCAGCGGCAGCTGGCTCAACAATTCCTCAGGTGCGGCAGTACGGGTAGCTTTATAACCACCGAGCATCACATTACGGAAGGTGCCGCCTTTCACATCAAAAGCGACAGCGAGGTGAGTTGGCTTTTCTTTGCGGCACACATCAGAGAGCATGCTCATAAAGCCGTATACCGCGTTGGTTGCTTGGCCTTTACCGTTGGTGAAATTATCGGCGTTGTAGGCGTACCAAGCGCGGAAGGCGAGAGAATGGCCGTCAACCACAAGAAGGCGGCCTTTCGGGTTGGTAATCTTGGGAACTTGAGGAATACTGGCCTCCAGCTCCTCCAAACTCCTGTCTTTTTCCTTAGCGACGGCCTTGGCGACACCTTCGGCAATCTTGTCGTCGGTCATTTCCTCTGGCTCGCCCTGCCCTGCTGTTGTCGTGAGTAGCTCAGGATTATCAGGGGCAAGCTCTTTACCCGCTGCGGTCATCATAACCGCCTGTGTCTGTGCGACGCTTTCGCTGTGGCTTTCCTGTGCTTCATTCATACCCGTGCTTGTTTCGCTCATACTTTAAGAGTACCGACTTCAGCTGTGAGGAACAAAGAGACGCCCTCACGCTGATGAGAATAAAAAAGCTGGTATCCGAAGATACCAGCTTTACCGTTCTTGTTAACCAAGCTTTTGCTGACCGAGATTCTTCTTAGCCAAGCTCTTATTGAATTAGCTCAGCCCTTGACCTGTGCAATCACTGCTTCAGCAACTTCGGCCATGGTCAGGCGACGATCCATCGACGTCTTCTGAATCCAGCGGAAGGCTTCCGATTCACTCAAGCCCATGTTCTCTTGGAGCAGACCCTTGGCGTGGTCAATCTTCTTGCGAGCTTCGAAGCGTTCCTTCAGGTCAGAAACCTGGTCGCGCAAAATTTGCATTTGCTGGAATCGCGTCATGGCAATCTCAATGGCTGGGAACAGCTTTTCCGGAACGAAAGGCTTGACCACGTAAGCCATAGCGCCTGCCTCGCCAGCCTGCTGGACGAGAGTTTTCTGCGAGAATGCCGTGAGCATGACGACCGGGGCGATTCCTTCATCGGTAATCGTCTTGGCAGCGGTGATGCCGTCAGTTCCTGGCATCTTCACATCCATGATCACCACATCAGGGTGGTTGGCACGAGCCAAGTCGATAGCTTCTGCACCATTGGCAGCTTCACCGACGACGTCATAACCAGCGGATTTCAAAGATTCAATGATATCGAGGCGGATAAGGGCCTCGTCTTCAGCGACTACCACACGACGAGGGGTTTCCTCGTTTGCAGTCTCTTTCTTCTGACTTGCCATGTCACTGCCTTTCTCAGGAGGACAGATCTGCCGCTCTGGAGATCTGTTCATAAAAGTGCCTCAGGAGGGATTCGAACCCACACTGTACAGATTTTGAGTCTGTCTCCTCTACCGGTTGGGATACTGAGGCTTTCTCAATGACTGCATTAGTGTATCACAAACACCTCACCGGCAAACACATCGGCGTGTACGGCGTGGTGAGCTACCAATCTAGACCGCTGAATCTAAAATAAAAAGTAGGGACCAGTGTCATCATGCTGATCCGCCCCGATCCACAAAGGAGATTTTTATGGCGGACGAGACTTATCGACGTTTTGATCCATGGCGCGTTCCTCCGGTTGTGGAAGACTCTCGCGAAACTATCGATGACGCCTTCTACTTCCAGGTGGAGAAAGTTAACCTTCACGCAGCGAATTTTGGACACTTCTCTCGCAAAATCATTCACACTCATCGCGGGGACACTGTTGCCGTGTTTGCTGTCGGCGGCGACGGGAAAATTCCATTCATCGAGCAGTACCGCATTCCTACGCACCGTTGGACCTTGGAAATTCCTGCAGGCCACGCGGAGGTAGAAGGCGAAGACCCAGTGAAGACCGCAGCAAAGAAGCTGCGCGAGGAAGCTGGTTTGGTTGCTGAGAATTACACGCAGATTTTGCGCTTCATCAACACGCCAAGCTACTCGACTCACTACACTTCCCTCTTCTTGGCTAATGGCCTGACCGACGTTTCTCGTGAGGTGAAGGGTATTGATATGCGCCGCTCCTCCATTCGCTGGCTCACCCTCGACGAAGCGTATTCGATGGTTTTGAGCGGTGAAATTCTCGACGCCAAGACGGTGATTGCCGTGCTTCGCGCTGTCAACCGCGGCTTAGATCAGTGAATTGCCGATCCTCATAAACTCATGCCCGCCGAGGAACGCTCTGTGTTCCCTGACGGGCATTTTTCATGCTGAAGATTGTCAACGCGGCATACACTCCAGCGCACATGAAAAAGGGTGTTGCTACAGAACTCTGTAGCAACACCCTTCAGCTGATTATTCCGAAATTACTTCAGTAAGCTCAGGCAACAGTGTGCAGAATGACGGATTCTTCGCCATCGAGCAGCTCGCCAGCCTCAGAGAGGGAGACGACAACCTGATCGCCAGCCTTCACAGCACCCTTAGCCTTGAGGGTCTCATCCACGAAGGAGAGAAGCTCAGCCTTGGAAAGCTCGGAAGCCTTCTTCTCGCTCATCACAGCAGTGGTGCCCCAAGACAGGGTGATCCAGCCGAAGTTGTGAGCATCGGTGGTGAAGCCGAAGATTGGAGCCTGTGGACGGAAGCGAGAGATCTGGTTCACAGCACGGCCGTTATCGGTGAAGGTAACGATTGCCTGTGCGCCGGACTTCTCAGCCAGCTCAACAGCAGAGAGTGCAGTTGCGCCGCCGTTGGAAAGGTCGATCTTTGCTGGGTCGAGCTTTGGAATGCGGTTGTAGCCCTTCTCGGTTGCGTAGTTGGAGATGCGAGCCATTGCCTTGACGGTGTCGAATGGGTACTTACCCATTGCAGTCTCGTTGGAGGTCATGGTTGCATCGGCGCCGCCGAGCATGGCGTTAGCGCAATCGGAAGCCTCTGCACGGGATGGAACTGGGGAGTTGACCATGGAGCCAAGAACCTCAGTTGCCACGATGCATGGCTTGGCGTACTTGCGGCACAGCTCGATGCACTGGTAGGTGACCAGCGGGACCTCTTCGAATGGCATCTCAACTGCCATATCGCCACGAGCAACCATGATGCCGTCGAAGGTCTTAACGATCTCTTCGAGGTTCTCCACTGCCTGTGGCTTCTCGATCTTTGCGACGATCGGGACGCGACGACCCTCTTCGTCCATGATCTCGTGTGCACGCTCGATGTCCTTTGCGGAACGCACGAAGGACATAGCGATGATGTCAGCGCCAACCTTGACGCCCCAACGCAGATCAGCCTCATCCTTCTCGGTCAGAGCTGGGAGGGAGACGGCGACGCCTGGAAGGTTGATGCCCTTGTGGGAGCTCACTGGACCAGCCACGACAACCTTGGTGTGAACTTCGTTGCCCTCAACCGAGGTGACCTCGAGGCGAACCTTACCATCGTCGATGAGGATTGGATCACCTGGGTGGCAATCCTGAGGCAGACCCTCGAAGGTGCAGCCAGTGTGGGTTTCGTCACCAAGAATCTCTGGATCGTTGGAAATGGTGAACTCCTGGCCTTCCTTCAGGACGACCTTGTCTTCACCCTCAGCGTTCTTCTTGAACCAACCGCAACGGATCTTTGGACCCTGGATATCCACGAGGATGGCGAGGTTACGGCCAGCCTCCTGAGCAGCCTTACGCAGATTGTTGTAGTTAGCGAGATGCTCCTCGACAGTGCCGTGAGAGCGGTTCAGACGTGCCACATCCATGCCGGCCTGCACAAGCTTGAGAGCGTTCTCATAACCCTCAACTGCTGGACCCTGAGTGTTTACGATCTTGCCTTTGCGCATGAATTCATACCTCACTTGAGTGTTGACTGATCGCGAGCCAGCGGACTATTCCAACCCTGATAGCCAAGCCATCACGATGTAGAAGGCCGCGCCAGTCCTTGACGCCTCTATCTTAGCGCCAGCCCCTAACGCACAACACACCCAAATAAGCGGCGAAATCACGGGGAAAGTTTCGCTTACTCTGCTCATTTTTGAGCGCGAATCATCGCCCTCAATTCCTTCTTCAAATCCATGATCTCATCGCGCAGTCGAGCGGCCAACTCAAACTGCAACTGCTCGGAAGCTTGCCTCATCTTTGCATCCAGTTCGCGGATGAGAGAGTTGAGCTCTTCGGCTGGCATTCCAGCCTTCTCCAGCTCCTCATGCCTCCTGGTAATCTCTTGCTCGTCCTGAGCAGGGATACCGAAATGCGAGCTTGCCGCCGAGGTGGATTTACGGTAACCTCCGGCCAGCAAGCTGTGCGTATCGACGTCTTCCTTGGCGATCATGTCGTTGACGTCAGTGATCTTCTTGACCAGAGGCTGAGGCGTGCGATGATGCTTCTTGTTGTACGCTTCCTGAACGCTACGACGACGCTTCGTCTCGTCAATCGCCTGGCGCATGGAGTCGGTGACCGTATCGGCATACATCACCACATGGCCGTGCACATTACGCGCCGCGCGACCGATCGTCTGAATAAGAGAGCGATACGAGCGCAGGAAGCCTTCCTTATCAGCGTCCAAGATTGCCACTAAGGATACTTCAGGCAAATCCAAACCCTCTCGCAAGAGGTTAATGCCTACGATGACGTCGATCTTGCCTTCTCTCAGTTCGCGCAGCAATTCCACGCGCTTCAACGTGTCAATATCCGAGTGCAAGTATTTCACTTTGACGCCATGGTCAAGCAGGTAGTCAGAGAGGTCTTCTGCCATCTTCTTCGTCAAGGTCGTCACCAATGCGCGCTCACCACGAGCAACGGTTTGGTTGATCTCGTCGAGAAGGTCGTCAATCTGGCCTTTCGTCGGGCGAACGTCGATGAGAGGGTCGAGAAGGCCTGTTGGTCGGATCACCTGGTCCACTACCCCATCGCTGCGGTCACGCTCATAGTCGCCCGGAGTTGCGGACAAGTAGATCGTTTGACCGATATGGCTTTCGAACTCATCCCACTTCAGCGGGCGGTTATCCATAGCCGAGGGCAGGCGGAAACCGTATTGCACGAGTGTGCGCTTGCGGGACATATCGCCGTGGTACATGCCGCCAATCTGGGGGACGGTGACATGCGACTCATCGATGATGAGCAGGAAATCGTCGGGGAAGAAGTCCAGCAGCGTGTGCGGTGGTGTTCCTGCTGCTCGCTGGTCGAAGTGGCGAGAGTAGTTCTCCACACCCGAGCAGGTTCCTACTTGAGAGAGCATTTCCAGGTCGTAAGAAGTGCGCTGTTGCAAACGTTGAGCTTCGAGGAGCTTGCCTTCCTTCTTGAATTTGGCGAGCTGCTCGTCCAGTTCCTCTTGAATGGTCTGAATGGCGTGCTTCGTGCGCTCCGGGCCATTGGCGTACTGAGTGGCGGGGAAAATCTGGATTTGCTCCTCTTCCCCAATTTCATCACCAGTGATCGGGTTAAGCGTGGAAATGCGGTCGATTTCATCGCCGAAAAATTCGAGGCGAATGGCGTTCTCCTCGTACACAGGGATGATTTCGACGGTGTCGCCCTTCACTCGGAAAGTACCGCGCGTGAAGGCCAGATCATTGCGCTTGTACTGCATGTCGACGAAGCGACGCAGTAACTTTTGCCTGTCAATCTCTTGGCCTTGTTGCAAGAACAGCATTTGCTTGGCGTACTCTTCTGGCGTACCCAAGCCATAAATGCAGGAGACTGTCGCTACGACGACGCAATCGCGACGAGTGAGAAGTGCTGCGGTTGCTGCATGGCGCAGGCGTTCTACGTTGTCATCAATGTCGGAATCCTTTTCGATGAACGTGTCCGTCTGAGGAATGTAGGCTTCTGGCTGGTAGTAGTCGTAGTAGGAAACGAAGTAGTTGACGGCGTTATCAGGCATGAGCTGGCGTAGCTCGGAGCACAGCTGTGCAGCCAAGGTTTTGTTGGGCTCGATGATGAGCGTTGGACGTTGCAGCTTTTCGATAACCCAGGCGGCGGTTGCTGTTTTACCCGTTCCGGTGGCGCCTTGCAAAACGACGTCGGTTTCGCCGGCGTTGATGCGATCGACGATTTGTTGGATTGCTTGAGGCTGGTCGCCGCTGGGCTTGTAGGGCGCTTTCACCACGAAAGGCTTGTTGGTGCGTTTGATGCCATACTCTTCAACGAATTCTTGGCTTAAACCTGACACAGCTTTCCTTCACAGTCCTATGGGGCTTTAAGTGTTTTCCGCGGGCTTGCGCTGAGTTTAGTGCACAGCTCGGCTTACCGCGGCTCAGCCTTCGAGGTGGCACAGCTTATCGTAAATGCGATCGACTTCGTCATACACCTCTTGCAGTGGCTTGTCCGAGTTGATCACATAAGTGGCAATCTGGCGCCTCTGCTCTTCACTGGCTTGCGAGGCAATGCGAGCTCGCGCTTCTGCACGGTTGAGATTGCGCGATTCAACGAGACGCTGAATGCGCACCTCTTCGGGTGCTTCAATATCAATAACAGTGTCAAACCAGCGTGCAATTCCCGTTTCTGCGAGCAGAGGAATTTCATGAATGACGATGCGGTGGGGACTGCCCGGCTTGCAGTAATGGCCAGAGCGACCGTTTCCTTGGGACAGTTCGCATCGGCCTTCCAGCGAGGCAATCCAGTCCGATTCTTGTTTTTCTGCGTCAGCAAAAATAAGCGGGTGGATGATAGATTCATAACGTTTGCGCAGGTCAGGACGACCGAAAACTTCATGGCTGACCCATTTGCGGTTCATTGTTCCGTCTGCGTTGAGAGCCTCCGAGCCAAACAGGTCGACAACGCGGCGCAGGCCGTCGGTTCCCGGGGCAACGATTTCTCTACTCACCTCGTCGTAGTCGATAACGAAGGCTCCTCGCTCCTGCAAGTGCTTCGTAATGGTTGATTTACCGGCGCCAATACCGCCAGTTACCGCGACGCGAGAAAACATTGAACCCCCACTAGGCCTCAAAGGATTGTCTCTCCTATCCGTTTTTGATTATGTCACGCTAGGTTGTACAAACTGCGGAATTTCTTTCACTGAATACTTTTCCTTCAGTGAATTTTACAATAATGAAAATAATTACGCTGATACGCAAAAGGGGACGTCCGTAGACGTCCCCTTCCCTTTCTCGCGCTGCTGATCACGCTATAAGAGCTTGTTCAGCAGTTAGCTCAGCTGTTGCTGAGTCACAGAGTGACTCACTCCTGGTTGTTGAGCAGCTTGTTGCGCAGCTCAGCGAGCTTGGAATCAGAAGCCAGAGTACCCTCGTTGGAAACCTCAGAGTGGTAAGTGGTTGGTGCCTCCTCAGCTGCTGCTGGAGCCTCAGCCTGAGCCTCAGCCTCGTTACCAGCCTCGTGGTCCTCTTCAGCAGACTTCTCTGCAGCGGCGCGCAGCTTGGCAACAAATGCCTTGTGCTCCTGCCACAGCTCGCGGGCGGCAGCGTACTGCTGCTCCCACTCTTCACGCTGCTGTTCGTAGCCAGGCAACCATTCGTTGGTGTTCTGGTCGAAGCCTTCTGGGTACTTATAGTTGCCCTCTTCGTCGTACTCTGCTGGCATGCCATACAGAGCTGGATCGAAGTCCTCGGAAGCTGGGTCGACGGAGTCGGTGGCCTGCTTGAGGGACAGAGAGATGCGACGACGATCGAGGTCGACGTCGATCACCTTGACGAAGATTGGCTCGTTCTGCTCAACCACGGTTGCTGGGTTGTTCACGTGACGATCAGCAAGCTCGGAGATGTGAACGAGGCCTTCAATACCGTCCTCAACGGCAACGAATGCGCCGAACTGAACGATCTTGGTGACCTTGCCCTTGACGATCTGGCCTGGCACGTGGGTACGTGCGAACTTCTGCCATGGATCTTCCTGGGTTGCCTTGAGAGACAGGGAGATGCGCTCGCGGTCGAGATCGACGTCGAGAACCTCGACGGTGACCTTCTGACCAACCTTGACAACCTCGGATGGGTGGTCGATGTGCTTCCAAGACAGCTCGGAGACGTGGATGAGTCCGTCCACACCGCCCAAGTCGACGAATGCGCCGAAGTTGACGATGGAGGAAACGGTACCCTCGCGAATCTGGCCCTTCTTGAGCTTGTTCATGAACTCAGCACGAACCTCAGACTGGGTCTCCTCGAGGTATTGACGACGAGAGAGCACAACGTTGTTGCGGTTCTTGTCGAGCTCGAGCACCTTGGCCTTGATGGTGGTGCCGATGTATGGAGACAGGTCACGAACGCGACGCATTTCAACCAGGGATGCTGGCAGGAAGCCGCGCAGACCGATATCGACGATCAAGCCGCCCTTAACAGCTTCGATGACGGTACCCTCGACGACGCCGTCATTCTCCTTGATCTGCTCGACCTGACCCCAAGCACGCTCATACTGAGCACGCTTCTTCGAGAGGATCAGACGACCTTCCTTGTCTTCCTTGGTGACGACAAGAGCCTCAATTTGATCGCCCAGCTTCACGACCTCATCTGGGTCAACATCCTTGCGGATGGACAGCTCGCGGGACGGAATGACACCCTCGGTCTTGTAACCGATGTCAAGCAGAACCTCGTCGTGGTCAACGGACACGACGGTTCCGGTAACGATGTCTCCATCATCAAAGTTCTTGATGGTAGAGTCGACCGCCTTAATGAAGTCTTCCTTGGTGCCAATGTCGTTAATGGCGACCTTCTGAACCTCTGCGTTGGTATCAGACATAGATTGATACGTTTCTTGATAGTTTGGATAAAATCGTTCTTCACTTATGAGCGCCTTCTTGGACGCTGGACCCGCACGGTGAATACTTGCCGACATTGCGGTAGGTACACTCCCGCCCAAGCACCTTTTCGATACTAACGCATAGCGCGTATCTTTTCGCTCAGACTGTAACTTTGCCGTTACAATCATTCTCTCTGCATACTTCGGGCGTGTCGTTACGGCGTGTCGCTCAAGATTATCACTCCGCCTCTTCACCACGACACACCATTCGTTTGCACTGATCCGCGCACGTGCCGTGCGCTCACCATGGCTCCACCACATAGTTGCACCACACAGCCACGCAGTGCGCCACCCTTCAGCTATGCAGATGCTTGTCAGCTGTGCAAGTACTTGCGCTCTGCAGCTTCCACCACGTTTCCCAGCAGCATGGCACGAGTCATCGGCCCAACTCCACCTGGGTTAGGCGTGTAAGCGGAAGCAACCTCATAGCAGGAAGGGTCAAAGTCGCCTTCAATATGCATCTTTCCGCTCACTGGGTCCACACTTCCTCGGGAAATGCCCACGTCCACCAGCACAGCACCCGGGTGCAGCATGTCAGCGGTGATCAAGTGAGCCTTGCCGGCAGCGGAAACCACGACATCGGCTTGGCGAGTGAGCGCTCCCAGATCGCGAGTGCCCGTATGGCAGACAATGACTGTGGCATTAATATTTTTTCTGGTCAGAAGAGCTGTCAGAGGCCTGCCCACTGTTAATCCTCTGCCAACTACTGCAACAACGGCGCCAGCCAGGGAAATGCCATAAAAATCTAAAATTTTCACGATGCCACGAGGAGTGCAGGCTACAGAAGAATTGAGCTCACCAGAGACAGAAAGCATCAGACGCCCCAAACTTTGCGCTGTTAATCCGTCGGCATCCTTATCAGGGTCAATCGCGTTGAGCACAGTATCGCGGTCCACCTGAGCAGGTAGGGGAAGCTGAACAATAAACCCATCGCAAGCGGGGTCAGAGTTGAACTTCTCCACTTGTGCAAGCACATCATCTGTCGACGCAGACTGAGGAAGCTCAGCAGAAAGGGAAGCAATACCAACTTGGACGCAATCGCGCTGCTTGCCAGCGACGTACTTATGCGAAGCGACATCGTCCCCCACCAGAAGCGTTCCCAAACCAGGGCGGTGCCCAGCAGCGACCAGTGCCTCAACGCGAGAAGCGAGGTCTTTCTTCACCTCAGCCGCGCACACGCGACCATCTAAAACTTGTGCCTTACCTTGTGCCATGAATTTCATACTACCGGCTTGCATACGTCGAGCTCAAATGCGTATACTGTCTGGTTATTTCGAAATTAAGAGCTAGGAAAACGGCGGAAACAAAAGCGAGGAAGAATAGAAGCATGAGCGAAACAGAGCAGCACAACGTACAACAGAGCGTACAACAAGGTGCACAGGAAAACCTCGGCGCACACCGCGACGCGCACCACACGCAACAACACGGCACGCAACAACACGGCGCACAGCCCTCCCCCTCCGTGCGCTTCACCAACGCCACGGTAACGCGCGGCCATCGCGTCATCTGGACCGACGGCAACTTCTCCATCCCCCGCGGCACTGTCACCGCCATCGTGGGAACCAATGGAGCTGGTAAAACCACTCTGCTCGATGTCGAACTAGGCTTGCTGCACCTGAGCAACGGAAGCGTCGAAGTTCTGGGACTTCCAGCAGGAAAGGCCAACGAGAAAATCGGCTATGTTCCGCAAAACTATGCTTCTGACATCGATTCGAATATCACTGCAGAGCAGTCGGTGCGTTTAGGCTTGGATGGCACGCGCTTCGGCATTCACCGCATGAGCGACCAGCAGCGCGACAAAATCACCCAAGCTCTCCAGCTCGCCGGCATCGAAAACCACCGCAAGCTGCGCCTCTCGGAAATGTCAGGCGGTATGCGCCAGCGTGTTGCTATCGCTCAAGCTCTTGTTTCCGACCCTGAGCTTCTGTTGCTGGACGAGCCTTTGGCAAACCTTGATATTGCTGGTCAGCGCGACTTGGTGGATGTGCTTGCTCACCTGGCTGAGAACCTCGGCATGACCATTCAGATCGTGGCGCATGATCTCAATGTGTTGCTGCCTATTTTGACGGGCGCTATTTACCTGCTGGATGGTCACCCTCACTACGCTCCGATCGGCCACATGATGGATTCTGAACTTCTCACTCACTTGTATGGCACGAAGGTGGAGGTCCTGAAGACTGTTCAGGGCGATATGTTCGTCCGCCCTGACCCGCATGTCGAGCCTGAAAACCGCCCGATTCACACTCATACCCCTGCTGAGGCTGCTCGCTTCCACTCGGATAATAAGCCGGCCGATGATAACGCTCGTCAAATGGAGGTGCGCTGATGAATGCTTCTCTTCTCTCTACTTTGCAGACACCCTTTATGGTGAATGCTTTTATTGCTGGCTTCCTCATTTCTATTACCGCAGGCATTATTGGTTACTTTGTGATTGCTCGAAAGACGGCTTTTGCCGCGCATGCTCTGGCTCATATTGGTCTGCCTGGCGCTACTGGTGCTGCTCTGCTCGGTTTGCCGGTGAGTTTGGGCTTGGGTGTTTTCGCCCTCGCCGGCGCTCTCACGATTGGTGCGATGGGTAAGAAGGCGAGTAAGCGCGAGGTGGCGACTGGCTCGATTCTTGCGTTTGCCATGGGCTTAGGCTTGTTCTTTGCTCGTATGTCAAGCGCTGCTAATGCTCAGATGCAGTCTATTCTTTTCGGCTCAATTCTCACGGTTTCGCCTTCTCAGCTGCTCGTCATTGCCGGTGTTGACGTTGTTTTGCTGGTAGTTTTGCCAATTATTTACCGCCCGTTGCTCTTTAGCACCGTTGATGAAAATGTTGCCCAGGCCAAAGGCATCCCTATCCAAGCTATGAACATGATTTTCATGGCGATGATGGCTGCTGTGATTACTATTTCTGTGCAAGCGGTGGGCACTTTGCTCATCTTTGCTTTGGTGGTGACTCCCGCTGCGGCGGCTCAGGTTTTCGCTCGTTCTCCCCTCGCTTCTATGTTGTGGGCAAGCTTTATTTGCTTGGTTTCGATTTGGGGTGGTTTGTTTATTGCTGCAGCCGTACCTGTCCCACCTAGCTTTGCCATTGTTACGATTTCCAGCGTTATCTGGGCAGTTTCGCAGTCCCTTGCTCGCTCTTTGCGTAAGGAGCTCTAAAGATTACCAGCCCGCTGAGGTCTAGGTACAACCAGTTCATTCCATCGCTGCCAGCTATCAATGCAAGAGGGCGATGACGGAAACCGTCATCGCCCTCCACTGTTCTGCACACTACACGAAGCGCGTAGTGAAACTATTAGGCAGACTTGCGCTTCTTGCTTGCCTTCTTTTCGTTGGCAATACGGTTCAGCGTTTCACTCGCTGGCTCATCAGGGAATTGAGCGTGATGGGAAAGATCTTCCTTCGTCGGGCGAGCGTAACCCAAGTTCACGTCGAGCAAATGCTCCGCTTCCTCAGTGCTAATCTTTTCAGCCAGAGCGATTTCCGAGGAAAGCTCAGCACGAGCCTTCACCAACATGCGCTTCTCACCAGCAGAGAGACCATGCTCCTCATCGTCACGCTGGGCAAGGTCACGAATAACCTCAGCGATCTTGTCCACATCGCCCGAGTCGATCTTCTCCACATTGAGCTTGTAACGACGCGACCAGTTCGTCTTCTCTTCCTCAATAGGAGTGCGCAACACTTCGAAAACTGCGTCAATAGCCGAAGCATCAACGATGTCGCGAACGCCAACCTTCTTCAAGTTGTCAATGGGAAGCTCAATAGCAAGGTCATTGTCGGCAATGGTAGAAAGAACTTGCAGCTTGATGTACTGACGCTTCACTCCTCGAAGCTCGCGCTCAAAAATATCCACCACGCGGGCAGCACCATGACGTGGATAGACGACAGTATCACCAACTTGATATGCCATGTAAGACCCCCACCCTGCTGAGAAGTAAAATTCCCAACAGTAGTAATTTTTCCGCGTAAACTCAACTATTATGCTCTTGAGTGTGGACTTTAAGTGAAGGTTCATGCCCTTAAGGCCGTCTTGTGCCATCTCAGGCCGTTTTTGACCGACCTTGTTCAGAAAAATGAATACAAAATAAAGTTTTCGGCGTTTGTTCTTCACGAAAACATCGCAACTTTGTGAAAATCATGTACTGTGAAGGTATGGCTGATGATTTGACAATGACGCCGGCCGTACCGCTGGCGGTTGACCATAATGATCTGGACGCTGTGTCCAACGGCGTCTTTTACAATCCGCATGCGATTCTGGGCGCTCACCAGCATCCGCAGAATGCGGGACGCACAACGGTGCGCGTCCTCAAGCCTCTGGCAAAGCAAGTGACGATTATCACTGCAGATGGTGAATTCCCAGCACAGCACGAGTGGAATGGAGTTTTCGTTGCAGTAGTACCTTCACAGCGTGGTGAAGATGGCTCTTATACTGTTCCTGACTATCGCGTTCGTACACAATACGAAGATGGCACTCGCCTCCTCGAAGATGACGCTTACCGATTCCTGCCCACTGTTGGCCAGATGGACGAATACCTCATTGGCGAGGGACGTCACGAACGCCTGTGGACTGTACTCGGCGCTCATGTTCGCACATTTGATGACCCGATGGGCTCTCCTGATGACCCTGAATCGCACACGCTGAGCGGTGTCTCCTTCGCCGTGTGGGCACCTAATGCCCATGTTGTTCGCGTTATCGGCGACTTTGATGGTTGGGATGGCCGCAAGTACGCCATGCGCTCTATGGGCCACTCGGGAATTTGGGAACTCTTTATCCCTGGCTTGCGTGCTGGAATGAAGTATAAGTACCAGATTCTCAATGCCAATAATGAGTGGACGGAAAAGTGCGACCCGATGGAGTTTGGCCACGAAGTACCGCCGCGTACGGCAAGTATCGTCGTGGATTCTACCTACGAGTGGCAAGATAACGCTTGGATGGAGCAAAGGCGCGAAAAGAACGCTCACAACGCTCCGATGAGCATCTACGAGGTGCACGCTGGCTCGTGGATTCGCGGTTTGAGCTATCGCGATATGGCCGACAAGCTCATCGCCTACGTCAAGCAAGAGCACTTTACTCACTTGGAATTCCTGCCGCTGGCTCAGCACCCATTCGCCGGCTCGTGGGGCTACCAGGTGACGGGCTATTACGCTCCTGATTCTCGCTTTGGCTCTCCGGATGACTTCCGCTACTTGGTGGATCGCGCCCATGAGGAAGGCATCGGCGTCATCATGGATTGGGTTCCCGCCCACTTCCCGAAGGATGATTTCGCCCTCGCCCGCTTCGATGGCACTCCGTTGTACGAGAACCCTGACCCGTTGCGCGGTGAGCAACCTGATTGGGGCACCTACATCTTCAACTTTGGCCGCAATGAGGTGCGCAACTTCCTCGTGGCAAACGCCATCTATTGGATGAAGGAATTCCACGTTGATGGTTTGCGCGTGGACGCCGTGGCCTCCATGCTCTACCTCGATTACTCGCGTAAGCCTGGCGAGTGGCGTCCAAACCGTTACGGTGGCCGCGAGAACCTCGAGGCTATCGACTTCCTTAAGGAAGCAACGGCTACGGCATATAAGAACAACCCGGGCACGGTGATCATCGCCGAAGAGTCGACCGCATGGCCAGGAGTTACTGCTCCTACTTCGGCAGGCGGCTTGGGCTTTGGCTTCAAGTGGAATATGGGTTGGATGCACGACACCTTGCAGTACATGGCCGAACAGCCTATTAACCGCAAGTGGCACCACAATGAGATCACCTTCTCCTTGGTGTACGCCTACTCGGAGCATTACGTTTTGCCTATTTCTCACGACGAAGTTGTGTACGGCAAGCACTCTTTGATTGGCAAGATGCCAGGAAGTGACCCGGAGCGTTTCGCCCAAGTGCGTGAGCTCTTCGCCTATCAGTGGACGCACCCAGGCCGCAAGTTGAGCTTCATGGGCAATGAAATCGCCCAGTTCAACGAGTGGAATAGCAATGAGTCGCTGGATTGGACGTGCTTGAGCTCGCCTGACCACAAGGGTGTTCAGACTCTGGTTGCTGACCTCAACGAGTACTATCGCAACACTCCTGCTCTGTGGGAGTTGGACTTTGACCAGTCAGGCTTCCAGTGGCTCACTTCGGATGATTCCGACCATAACACCCTTTCGTATGTGCGTTATGACAAGGCTGGTCATCCCGTTGTCGTGGTCGTGAACTTCTCTGGTTCTCAGTGGAATAATTACCAGCTCGCCCTTCCACAGGGCGGACGCTGGCACGAAGTGATTAACACAGATGATGTGAAGTATGACGGTAATGGCGCACATAATGAGCCATTTGAGGCAACCGGTGGCCCGTTCCACTCTCGCCCTGCTTCGGCTTATATTACCGTTCCTCCACTTTCTGCTGTAATCTTTGAGCCTAAAGACTAAGCGAAGGGAGAATCATGTTGGATTCCTCACTGACTGCTGTTAATCAGGAGCCGCCAACGATCTTGGTAGTGGAGGATGAGCCTACCTTGGCTACTGCTATTGCCCAGCGCCTTTCGAGCGAAGGCTGGAATGCGCGCGTGGTAGGCGATGGCCAGAATGCTGTTATTGCAGCGGCTCAGCTCAAGCCTGATCTGATTATCATGGACGTCATGCTCCCCGTCATGGACGGTTTGACAGCCACGCGCAAGATCGTTTCTCAGCGCATGGTTCCTGTTTTGATGCTGACGGCTCGTGATGATGAGCAAGATAAGGTGACTGGTTTGGCAGCTGGTGCCGATGATTACATGACCAAGCCTTTCTCTATGCGCGAACTGATTGCCCGCTGCAAGGCACTGCTTCGTCGTGTGGAACGAGCCAAGGTCATTGCTCAGAACTCTCAGAATGAGAAGATTCTGGACTTCGGCTCTTTGGTGATTGATCCAGCTCAGCGCCAAGTCAAGCAAGATGGTGAGTTCATCCATCTCACCCCTACCGAGTTTGACCTCTTGGCTACTCTGGCTCGCCGTCCTCGTACGGTGTTGAGCCGTGAGAGGCTGCTTGAGGACGTGTGGGATTGGGTGGATGCTTCTGGCACGCGCACTGTTGATTCTCATGTGAAGGCTTTACGTCATAAGCTCGGCGCTTCTCTGATTCGTACCGTTCATGGTGTGGGGTACGCTTTCGAGCCGCCAACTTCTGAACCTCAAGCCTGATGTGTGATTGCCCCGCTGTTTGGCGGGGCATTCTTTTTTCTTTACTTTTCCCTTTCCGCTTATCCGTTTCGCATCGAGGCAGCTATGAAAGAACCTTCTGACGAGCCCATTACCCAAGAAAACTTGCCACGCGCGCACCACCATCATTCTTCCGCTCCCTCCCCTGCTTGCGCTGGCACCAGCCCTCGCAGCGCTCGCAAGCCCTCCTCTCGTCCTCGTCGGGGCATGAAGGTGCGTTACCGCAGACTCGCGAAAAGCCAGCATTCTACGCGCATCTACCAGGCCGAGCTCAACCGTGCTCATCGCAACGAGTGGCTTCCTATGCACACTACTTTGGCTGCCAAAATCTTGCTTTTGCTCGTTTCTACGGCAACTATCAGCTTCTGCATTGCTTGGGTGATGAGCCGCATAGGATTATCAGGCTGGATTTCCCTGCCGATCGTGATGATCGTTTTCGCCGTCATCGGCCATTATTTTGCCCGTTACCTCACGTACTCTCTCACTCAAATTCGCGATGCTGCAGAGAATATGGCTCAAGGCAACTATCACACTCGTGTTGAGCCGACGAGCACCGATGAAGTGGGTGAGCTTGCCATCAGTTTCAACCGTATGAGCGAAGAGCTGGAGCACGCAGACCAGATGCGTAAGGACATGATTGCTAACGTTTCTCATGAGTTGCGCACCCCCGTTGCTGTGATGCAAGCGCAGGCGGAGAATATGGCTGACGGTGTTGTTGAGGCGAGCCCTGCTAATCTTGAGGTCATCGTCACGCAAACTCACCGCCTTTCTGACCTTATTGCCTTCCTTTTGGATTTGTCGCGCATGGAGGCGGGTGCTGCCAGCTTGGACGTGCAGACCTTCTCGATGGCCGATTTTTTGGACGAGGTGGTCGAGCCTTTGGAGATTGCCGACGCCTCGCATAACCACGAGATTGAGATGCATGTGCCGCCGGATCTCGATATTGAGGGCGATCGTCAACGTTTGAGCCAGCTTTTCACCAATATCATTAACAATGCGTTGAAGCACTCTCCTGATGACACGCATATTTTGATTGACACGCATTATGAGGCGCGTGGCGATGAGATTGTCACTAATGTGGTGAACTTTGGCTCATATATTGACCCTGCTCAGCGCGAGACCATCTTTAGGCGTTTCGCCCAGGGAGAACAGAGGCCAGGAACCTCGTCGGGCGGTACGGGCTTAGGTTTGTCTATTGCTCGCTGGGCTGCTCGCCTTCATGGTGGTACTGTGCGTGTCGTTGATGATCCTCGTGGAGCGAATTTTGAAATTCGTTTGCCTCGAATTCACCAGGAAAACGATACTTCCGAAAAAATTGCGTAAGAATTTTAATTTCCAAAGATTATCAGCGCGGGTGATGGCCTCCCCAAAAGGCTGTCATTCCGCGCTTTTTTTCATAGTCGGTCCTCCTCAGGCTACCTGCTCACCACTCGTTTTCACTTGTCACACGGCGTGAGAAAAATCAGATATAGAACAAATGTTCGAAGTCCGAGTGAGAAAGGAGTCGATATGAACAAGCACAGTAGTTCACCTGAAGAAACGCATGTCCTCTCTATTGCTTCGCTGCATCGCGCGCCACGGCCGATACCCGAAGCACTGGAAGCCGTTCATGCAGGTTTCCCCTCCGTTGCTCAGGATTATTTTTTCTCTGACTTCTCCTTTGACGAGAACATCATCACCCACCCTGCCACAACCTATGCTGTGCGCGTCGCAGGAGATTCCATGCAAGGAGCAGGTATTTTCGACGGCGACCTTCTCCTCGTTGACCGCGCCTTAGATGCGGAAGATTCTGACATTGTCATCGCCGCTTTGGATGGTGAACTCACCGTCAAACGCCTCATCGCCCAACCTGGAGTTCCGCCCTACTTACACCCGGAGAACCCGCGATACCCCAATATTGCCATCAGTGATCTTCAAGATTTTCTGATCTGGGGAGTGGTTATTGGCAACTATCACTTCTTGTCTCGAAAGGATTCCTCATGGCGACCAGCATGACTTTTGGCACGGTACACACGTGGGAAAGCTCTCCCCTGCTTTCCTCTTCCCGTACTCGCGAGCAGTGCGCCACCCAGCAACGACTCGGCGAGCAGTGCATCACCGAGCAACGCCCGGCTTCTGCAGCAGGTGCAGCCCCGGAGAGTAGCAGCATTCCTGCTCTGGTTGAGCAGACCAACACAGTGAACATCAATGGTGCTGTGTTCTCTACAAGCACTCGCCGTTATATTCTTGCCGACGCTGATAGCTTCTACGCCTCCTGCGAGCGCGTTTTCCACCCTGAGCTCGCGCACAAGCCTGTTCTCGTGCTCTCCAATAACGACGGCTGTGTTGTCACGCGCACAGCAGAGGCTAAACCGTATATTCCTAAAGGCGTCCCCTGGTTTCAAATCAGAGAGACAGCCTTCGAACATGGTGCTGTTGCTCGCAGTTCCAATTACGAGCTGTACGGCAGTATTTCTGCTCGCATGATGAACGTCATGCACGAGTTCTTCGAACACCAAGAGGTGTATTCCATCGACGAATGCTTCCTCGAAACGCGCCTGCCCTTGCACGATGCTCTTCTTCAAACTCACCGCATGCGCCAAGCCGTGTGGCAAGGTGTGGGAATTCCCCTCTCCATTGGCATTGCACCGACGAAAACTCTCGCCAAAATAGTGAACCACTGGGTGAAGCATGGCAATGGCACGGCGCATATCGGTACCTGGGATCAGTTTGATGCTGATTCTCAACGCAGGCTTTTACAAAGCGTTCCCATTGACGAAGTGTGGGGAGTTGGCCGTCGTCTCACTCGCAAGCTGAGCAGTATGGGCATTATCAGCGCGTGGGACCTCTCTCAGCAAGACCCGAATGCTATTCGCCATCGCTTCTCTGTGCTCTTACAGCGGACAGTGTTGGAATTGCGCGGTATCGCTTGCATTGAAGATGAAGTCAGTGCCACAACCGGTGCTCGAAAAGATCAAATTCTATGCTCGCGCATGTTCGGTCATCCCATCACTGGTCGTGATACTCTCTGTCAGGCTTTCAGCGTCTACACACAAGATGCTTGCCGCCGTTTACGCCGACAGAATGGCCTCGCTACCATCGTGGGAATTTTCGCCGGCATTTCGCCCTACAACCCTGATGAAGGAGGAGTTCCCCTTCCCCTCACCATTCGCACCTTGCCTACTCCTTCTGATGATCCTCTCTATATTGTGAAGTTCATCACCCATGAGCTACTGCCTGCAGTTGACCCGTCCACTCGTTTCATTCGCGCAGGAGTGCTCCTCTCCGGGCTCATTCCCTCGAGCGAATATCACCCCTTCGAACAGTTCAAAGCTCAACGTGATGATTCCCACATTGGCCAGCTGCTCGACTCCATCAACCGTCGTTATGGTGACCACAGCATTGGCATCGGTTATGGCGGTGTGCGAGGAACTGGCCGAGCTAAAGAGGAAGTAGGCGCGAGCTGGAATATGAAGCGCACCATGCTCTCTTCTCGCAGTACTACTCGCTGGGATGAGATGATGGTCGTTAAAGCGAACTAGCCCGACACTGAGGCCAGCGTGAAAGCCGCATGCACGGGGACGCCAGCTTGGCGAAGGCTGCGAATACAGCCCACCACCGTAGACCCTGTAGTGCAAATATCATCAATCACCATGACGAAAGGAGACCGCAATAAAGACTGTGAAGAAGACCCAGAAGATGGTGACGACGGTGACGATGACGACAACGACAAAGACAAAGACGGCGAGCACAATGCCTGCGCGTCAAACAGGAACTGCAGCTGACGCCGATTAATCTGATAGGTTCGCGACTTTGATTGCCGCTGCCTCACACTACCCGTCACTGACTTATGCGAGCCCCTCTTCTGGTGAAGAGCGCAACACACGTGAACATGAAAACCATAAGAAGAAAGGAGAGCAGCAAGCTGAGTACAGAGCTCGCGCATCGGGTACCATCCGCGCTCGCGAAGAGAAGAGCGAGAACTCGGAGCAGGAATCAACACAAGAGGGTTATCAGGCGAAACTCCAGTGACGCGAAGAGTACGAAGAATAAGCCGCGCTAACGCAGAAGCAAAATACTGCGTCACTTCCCTATCGCCATGATCCTTCCACGTGAGGATGGCGTGGCGAACAGGTCCCTGATAGCGAGCACAGGAGAAGAGCGCTCCTAAGCAAATAAGTGAAGAGGGAAAATCACGCTCAACCCACCTATCCAACTGCTGCTGGCAGGTATGGCACAGCACGCAGTCAGGTTGTAAACAGCCTGCACAGCCTCGAGGTGCAAGCAAGTAGTCAATCTCGCGAAGAAGTGAATACGTCATAGGTCGAGCACACCACGAAAATGACGTTGAGGCATCCTTCTAGAGTGAATGTGGAAAACGAAAGCAGGAGCGTAACGATGAGTGAAGCATGGGAACGACCCATTTACCGTGACCGGCACGGACGCGGAGAACGCGGAGTTCTCACCGGAATCTGGCGACCACAATATCGCAAGCGCTCCGCCATCTTTGATGCGCTCGCCGTCGGTCAACTCAAGCGCCTGCGCACCGCATGGCCGGATATGATCAACTCCATCCAGTTTGCTGTCACTGACATTGCTCCCACCGATCCCCTGCCGTGGGAAGATCAGCAGGCACTGCGGTCACTCGCCTACCCGGCAGAACATGGAAAACCTGCACGCATCATGCTGTTTCGCAGGCCACTGCTCAACCGCGCTATTGACAAACATGATTTGCAGATGATGATTCGCGACGAACTGGTCAAAAGAATTTCCGAGCTCAGCGGCATGGGCCCCGAAGAAATCGACCCTGGCTACACCGGAGACTGGCGCTAAACACAACCGCTCACACAAGAGCTGCTCACACAAGAGCTAATAGGCACGCTCACGCAAGAGCGAGCACAAGCAGCAACGAGTCAAGCCCGCACATTTGAGGGACAAAGGTTAGCGCGTGTGTGAGGCTGCAGCAGGGCTCCTCACCACAGTCACCTTCTGAGAAACAGGAACCAAACTCGTCGGCAACAAAGCAGCAATACCAGCCACATGTGCAGAATCCAGCGCAGGAGACGTCACCTGTTGAGTGAAAGTCACACCCGCCTGAGGTTGCTTCTTATCCAGCTGTTGAGTGAGCACCACGGAACGAGTAGAGCTGTGAAGCCACTTATCATCCATCAGCCGTGAAGACAGAGCAGGAATGCTCACCGTATCACTCTTCACCTGATGATGCTTGTCATCAAACTGAGCCAACGTGACAGTTACAGCAGAATCAGAAGAATTAGCCAAGCTAAAACGAGAGTTCAGATTATCAACACGCACACTCGCCGCAGAAGTCACAGGAAGCTGAGCAGGAAGAGGAACGTAATCTTGCTGATTACCCGAGCTGGACACGCTCTGCACAGCCATCGCTTCCACCACAGCTTGAGTGGCCTTGGAACTGTGTGCATCAGTGGAAACAAGAAGTCCAGAAACCCCGGCAGGAGCATTCTTCAAGTCAATCACAGTTACATGCTCAGCACCCAGCGTTACCGAATCAGCCTGAGCAGCAGGCTTACCCTGAGCAAGCCAAGAAATATGAATACGCTGCTGAAGAGGTGAATACAGCACCAGCGAAGTAGCGAGCCCCTCGCGCACACCAGCAATAGCAAGGCGAGAAGAAGCCACACTCGGTTGCGAAATATAATCCACACCCTGCGAAGCGAGCTTTTGAGAAGCCTGCGACTTCACATACGCATACACCGATGCCACCGAACTCGACAAACGCACACGAAGAGCATCATGACGGCCCGCAGCAGCAGACAAATCAATACGAGCCAGAGAACGCGGAGCAACAGAAATACGAGAAGACGTCTGAGAAGCAGACTCACCCTTCTGAGTCCACAAATCCACACTAATCGCCGTCGGCTTACCACTGGGGTTCACCACTTCGACAATCTCGTTATGCCCCCGCTGAGTCGAAGGAACCAAGAAAGTGAAATCACGGCGAGCAGACACACAACTCGTCGCTGATAATCCTTGAACATCACCCGTAGAAGCCTGCGAAACAGTCGACGTACTCAAACCAGTGCCAGTCGTCGCCGAACTCAAATCCGAATGCATCACCTGCTCAGCAAGCTCACCCGTAGAAGCACCAAACTCAGCAGAAGCCCAATCCTTCAAATCCGTTGAATCCAAGGCAGACGACTGAGTAGAAGCCACCGCACCAAACGCAGCAGCAGCAGAACTGACCGCCAAGTTGCCATTCGAAGCAGAAAACTCCTGATCACCATAGCTCACCGAATCAGCAAGCCCCACCCCAGAAGGCAACCAACACGACGACTGGCTCGGAGCAACATGCTGAAAATGCGACTTCGTCACCGCAGAAGCATCCCCCACGTGAAGAGGAGACGTAGGCAAAACACACGCACCAACGCCCGCAGCCAACAGCACAACAGCAGAACTGACGGTGATAATACGACGAGTTACAGCCCTCATATCACTCCTTCACCGAACGACGCTTCGGAAGCGCCAACAACAGCCACACCACAACAAGAACAGCAATCGCAATCAGCCACACAATGCGCAAAGGCGAACGCGAGGCACGCGCCTCACCCCCGACAGGGACCTCAACAGTATTGAAGCTTTGCGCACCATCCACACTCTGCGTCGTCGAAGAAAGCAAACGCACATACAAGCCAGCCTGATTATTGACCACCGTATTGCTCTGATCCGAACCAGCAACATGAGAAGCCAACATGGCATGCGCCTGCACCACGCCCGCATCCGTAGAATGCGACGGCACCACGAAAATGCCAATAAAGCCCAGCTTCTCCAACTGCGCCAAAGCCTGAGGAGCATTTTCCGACAAGAGATTAGCAGCCAAAGAATTCAGCTTCTCCTGCTCAGCATTGCTGCGATGCGCCTCAATAACATCCGCATTCACATTACGGTCAAGCACATCGCCTGCAGCAGAAGACATCACCGTGTATTGAACACTCGACTCATCAGCCACACGCAAAGCCAACACACGCTGGCGAGGATGCTCCTGCAAATCAGCCACACCCACCAAAGGAAGCAGAGAACCCGTCGTGCTCACCTTGTTCAGCATTCCAGCCTGAACAGCCGAAACCAGCGTCAAACTCAGCGCCGTCACCACCAACACAGTGGAAATCAGGGAGTGGAGAATGCGAACAGGACGCTGCTTGCGACGAGCATCCTCAACAGTAGACGCATAACGAGCGGAAAGTTCCGACTGTGTCAAACTCATCTGCTTCAAAAGGTCAGGAACAAGACCATGCTGCGGCAAAACAGAAGCGCGAGAAGCCACCGAAGAACCACCCGCATGGGAGGAAACATCCACCTCGTCACCCGTAGCAGTATCCACTTCCAGCAAACCCACAAACGTGTAATCGCGAACACCCGCCACACAGATTGCAGCCAACACAAGGCCTAAAAGCAGCACTGATAATCCTGGGAGAACCGAGCCTTGAACAAACGGCGAAACGGAACCAGAGCCTGCACGCTGAAGAGCCAAAACATCCGTCGTCACACCAATCGTCTGCGTTGCAGAAAAAGCGGCAAGAGCCGAGCCCAACAGCATGAGCATCCACGACAAGCGAGACAGGCGCAAAGAGCGCGTGACAAACAGCGAGATTACCGCCATGGCAAGCACAATGCAGGAAAGAATGGCAACAAGCGCAATGACAATCTTGAGAAATGCCGACCACGAGGAAGTCGAACCCAAACCGGCAGCAAAGCCATCCATAACGGTGAACAGCGCAACAGGAGGATGAGCAAAAAGCTGAGTGCGCGTGTACGGCAAAAGTGCCGAGCCAAACACCTGAGCAAAACTACTCGAGAGGGGAAGCTGCTGCGAGGACAAGCCAGTCAGCTCAGCCAGGCCAAACGCGCTCAACCACGTCGGCGCACTCATCACCACAGCAGGCAGCGGCAAAAGCAACACCATCAAGCGATGCGAGCGAGCCAAAACCAAGAACACCAGCACCACCAAAAGGAAGACCAGCAAAAGCTGCGGCTGAGCGAGAACGGCTGCCGCACCACAAAGCCCAGCAATAGCAGCGAACTGAACAGAAGAGTGAGCCTTCTTCGGCTGGTCAACCGCGTAGAAGCCAATCGCGCGCAACAGCGAGTACAGAATGGCCGGAAGCATCAGCCACACCATCAGCATCGCCACATCACCAGTAAACACAATGCCAGTAGCCAGCAGGAGCGCACCCCAGAGCAGACCAGCACTGAAACGCACGGAATTCGAACGCGAAACCGTGCCAGCAAGGGCAAACATCATGAGCATCGCGCCAGCAGGAGCGAGCAGCCAGAACACCGTCAAACCAATGGCGAGATGCCCACCACCCAGCAGAGAGATCACCAGAAGGTCCCAAGCGAAAGGAAGAGGAGCGGCAGCAACACCCATACCCAAGCTATAGGTCCACGGAGTAGAAGCCACATGCAAGATGTGCGCGGTGGAAGCAGAAGTTGCCGGCCACCATACAGAAGACAAGGAATTGCCGGAGAAGAGAGCTGCCAGCGACGAGCGGTTCACCAAGGCGGTGGCAACAATACCTACGAGGGCGAGAGCAAACTCCCAGCGCAGGCGACGACGAGCCAAAGTCTTCAGATGCATCGCCTCAAGCGGGTTACGCGCCGGGCGGGACTGGGCATCGCGGAAAATGCGTTGGCGAGTATGCCAATCATGAAGCTGAGAGGTGGTGGCGCGCAAAGCAGTGAAATGCGAACCACCCTGGCCAGCAAGCCTGAGCTGAGTGCGCTGGTAGAGGCCAACAGGTGTACGCACCAGTGCGGCCCACGGAGCCAGAAGCTCGCACACCGCCTGCCACGGCTTCTTGGAAAACAGCAAGCCGAGGAACAAGAAGAGCGAAACGAGAATCGAGCCCAGCCACGCGAAAGGAGCGAGAAGGAGCGGAGTGGCAGAAATGCGGATCTTGTCGCGAGCAACCACCTGCTGCCACGCGCTCGAGCGAGGGTGCGTAAGAGCCTGGCCGCGAAGGTTACGGATGCCTTCAAAACGGGCACGACGGTGAGCGATGCGCGCCTGAGGGACGACGCCGACCTGGAAGCCGGCACGCCACATGCGGCGAGAAAGGTCTACTGATTCGTCGAAGCCGTACCATGGGCGCGTGCCGTGCACCTTATTCCATGCAGTAAGGTGGACCAGCGCGCCGGCGAGGGAAACACTGTACACGTTCAAGCGGCGATCATACTGGCCTTGGTCTTCTTCTCCGTCGACGACGAGGCTGGCACGCCTATTCCAGCGGTCAGTGAAGGAGCCCACGTCGTGGAGGGTTTCGCCCTTCCAGTCCAGCTGTTTGGCACCCCACAGTTGAACGCCAGGCTGCTTGGCGTCGGCGGTGACTATGCGAAACAGAGTGGTGCTGTCCGCTGCTCGCGAGTCGTCGTGCAACAGCCAGAGGCGGGCGATGGAAGGGTCGACAACTTGGGCGCGCAACACTTGGGAAATGGCGTCGCCGAAGCTCTTTGCACCTTCGAGAGGAAGAACAGCGATTTGAACAGGGCCGACGGAGATGTAGTCCGCAGTGGCAGTAGCGATGGAGGCGTCGGCTTGAGCTTGAGGGCTGGCGTCGGCTTGAGGGCTGGCGTCGGCTTGAGCGCCAGCTTGAGCTTGAGGGCCGACTTGGGCTCGTGCTGGTCGGTAAGCGGCGAGCGATGCGAGGCTCTCCCCTGTTTGGCACGCAATGACAATCTGGGAAGGCAAGACGGACTGAGAAAGGACGGATTCCAGCGTCTGTTTGAAGAAGCGGACGTCACGCTCGACGGTGATAATCGCGCACACATCCGAAACGACGATGGGGCCAGCACCTTTGGCATTGACAGCCGTCACCGAGGTCATGGTTTCGCTCAGGCTTCTCACCGGTCCGCTCATAATGCGACGGGCAAGCTGGGCTATCTGCCTCACGTCTCGGGTGATGCTGGCAAGAGTGGCCGGCTGAGCTTCCTTTGTAGTGGAGCCCGTATTGGTTGCCTGCGATGAGGCCTGCGATGAGGCCGAATTGCGCGCGGCAGCCGTGGCTGGGGTGTGCAGATGTTGCAAATTGTCAGTTGAGGAGGCACCGTGCTGCGTGACTGAACTCTTCATTGATACATCATCTCCTCGCAGCGTCAAATGGGCTTCTTCTGTCGTATTGCTCACCGTATTCTTTCCCACACGTCCCACTGTAGCGAGAAAGCAGCACGAATGTGCAAAAGTTTGAGAGTGGACTAGACTGTAAATATTGTTTTGTACGCTTTGAGACGAAAGACGGGGCATATGGCAAACAGTAAACACGGTGCTCCGAGGTCGGGGCGAGCAATTCCCAACTTGGCCCACACCCCCTCTAACCAACCCCTGCATGCAACAGTTTTCACCAATCGACGCGTGGTGTTGCGAGCAATTTTGTGCCTGTTCATTGCCCTTTTCGCTTTCGTCACCACTGCTGGTGCTGCAGTATATTCCGAGATTAACAGCACGATCACATCCCACTCCGTCATCATTACTTCCCAAAAGACGAAGAAGGCTGAAACCGAGATTCTGGACCCGAACTCCGGCAAGCCGATCAATCTGTTGGTGATGGGTCAGGATTCGCGCGATGGCGCTGAGAATTCCGCTCTGGGTAACGAGACGGAAGGCGGCGAGCATAACGCTGATACGACGATGGTCGCTCAGATTTCCGCAGACCGCTCGTATGTGAATCTCGTTTCCATTCCGCGCGATACTTTGGTCGATGTTCCTGCCTGCACTACCAGCAAGGGCACGATTCCTGCGCGCTACAACGTAATGTTCAACTCCATCTTCGCCTACGGCTACAACATGGATGGCCTCTCGGGCGCAGCAACCTGCGCGATGGCTGCTGTGGAGTCACTCACGGGAATTCACCTTGACCAGTTCATCGTCGTCGACTTCGCTGGTATGAAGAAGATGATCGATGCCATCGGTGGTGTGGACGTGTGCATTGCTGAAAACGTGAATGATGAGTACACCGGTTTGCGTTTGAACAAGGGCTTGGACCATCTGGATGGTACGTCGGGCACGATGTTTGCTCGTATTCGCCACGGTATTGGCGATGGTTCCGATATTGGCCGTACTGCTCGTCAGCAGTATTTGATCAAGCAGCTGCTGCGCCAGATCAAGCAGAAGAATATTCTTCTCAACGTCAACGAGCTCTATGGTTTCGCTAAGTCTGCACTGGAGTCACTGACGATGAGCTCTGGTTTGGGCCAGCTGGGAACACTGACTGGCTTGGCTTACTCGATGCGTCACTTCTCGGTTTCGAACCTCTACTCGCGCACTGCCCCAATTATGACGGCCCCGAGTGACCCGAACCGTGTGGTGTTCTCGGATGCGGCAAAAACTCTGTGGGAGTTGATGCGCGCTGGTAAGCCAATTAACGTTGACCTCTCCGCTGATGCGCAAACGCAGGCCGATCAGCTCGCTCAGGAAAGCGCTCAGAGCAAGAGTGAGGCTGACAAGTCTCCTTCTTCGGACAATTCTTCTGACACGTCTTCGAGCTCCTCGCAGTCGACGGATTCTTCCGACCAGCGGTCCGAGCAGAACGCTGCGAAGCCTGACCCGATCACTGGCTTGATTTCCCAGTCGGATGGCTCTTTGGTTGACCCTCGCACGGGCGGTGTGGTTGACCCAGAGACGGGCGTGATTCGTGATGCGCAGACAGGAAGCTTCATGGGCATCGCCGACCGCTACCTGAACCACACGATTTGCGGAATTCCTGCAGACAAGCTGTGATAGCGCGCTGATAATCTGGGTGGTTTGTGCTGCCCAGATTCACCGGCATAGCCTTTCCGATTGCGAAGAAACAGCAAATTCTCGCGCTAGTGTGCCTCCTGCCCTCGCGCAATGTTCTACAAAGGGAGAGGACGAGAAGGGAGATATTGTGGCCGCTTTTGATGATGATTTCGTACCGCCAAGCTTTACTCCCCATAATTCTCGGCGTCGCCCCTCTTCTGCTGCTCAGCGCGCTGATGGCTCTTACGCGCACAACTCAGGTCAGCAGGGTTCGAATGTTCAGAATTTCCACCACATTCAGAACTCTCAGCGCGCAGGAAACCCGCAGGTCCAGCGCACGTCTCAGGCTGGCCACAATCCTCAACCTGGCCCCAATCCTCAAGCTAGCCGCTATTCTCAGCCTCAGCGCAACCCGCAAGCTCCGCGTCAGGTCAATTCTGCTCTGCCTCGTCAGTACCAGCAGCCACAGGCTCGTAACTCGCAGGCTCGCTTCTCCTCTGACCCTTACTCCCGCGCACCACAGGCTCGCGGTGGCAATTACCCTTCTTTTGCTCCCTCTTCGCGCCGAGATTATCAGCCCGCACCTTCTTTTGCGCCGCGTAATTCGCGTGCCGCTCAAGGTTATCGTGCCACTCAAGGCTCTCGTGCCGCTCAAGGCTCTCGCTTTGCTGACAGCCAGCATCCTTCCTTCGAACCACGCTCTCCTCGCAGCCCGCACGCACCCCTCGACCCTCACTCGGGCAACCCAGAAGGTGAGGCTCTCACGAAAGCTCGCCCCAAGCGGCATATATTTTTGCGCGTTCTGGCAGTTCTGCTCGTGCTCATTCTGATTTTCTGCGCGGGAGTGTACTTCTGGGCGAATTCCAAGCCGAAGCGCTTTGACGCTTTGAGCTCGCGCGCTGACGATTCTGCTCATACTTGGCTGATCCTCGGTTCCGATGTGCGCGACGGTGCTCGCGGCACTGGCGCTGAAGATTCTGTTCCTGGCGAGCGTACCGACACGATCATGCTGTTAATCAAGCCGGCTTCTGGCCGCGCAGCTCTCATTTCCATTCCTCGCGACACTTTGGTCACTCAAGACGATGTGGATATGAAGATCAACGCTGTAGCAGAAAAGTACGGTTGGCCGGCATTGTCTGCCCAGGTGGAGAGCATTTCTCACATCAAGGTCGACCATGTGGTCAAGATCGGCTTCTCCGGCGTACAAAATGTTGTCGACGCTTTGGGCGGCGTGAATTTGTGCTACGACCAAAATGTTGATGACGCAAACTCGGGTATGAAGTGGACTGCTGGCTGCCACACGGTGAATGGCGAACAGGCTCTCTCCTTCTCGCGTATGCGCTACTCCGACCCGATGGGTGATTTTGGTCGTACGAAGCGTCAGCGTCAGGTTGTTGCTGCTATTGCTAAGCAGACCATGTCCCCGTCGACGATTTTCAACCCGCATAAGCTCTTCTCGGTGGCAGGCGCTGGCCTCGATTCACTCACCGTTGATAATTCAATGAATCCGTTCAACTTGGCGCAGATGGCTTTGGCTTTCCGTGAAGCGACCGGCCCGAACGGTATCACTGGCTTGCCGGTGGTCAAGTCGATGGGTTATTACGTCGACGGCATCGGTTCGACGGTGTTGCTCAACTCGGAGGCTTCCCTCACTTTGTTTGCCAAGATTATCAATGGCGAAGAAGAGCCGGGCGTTGTGGGCGGCATCATCTGAGCGAAAGTTTTCCACATTTTCTGAAAAATCCTGTTCGCGCGTGACTGGTGCGTTGTGATGGAGGCATGTCACTCCACCACTTCTCACACTGCACTCGTGCAGCTGACCGAGGCTCTTGTGCTGCTGCCACAGGCTCTTGTACTTCTGCCACAGGCTCTTATACTTCTGCGCGACGCCCGCCGACTTCTGCGCGACGCCCGCCTGTCGCTCCTTCTCCTGCTGAAACACGCCGCTTAGGCACTTCTGCGCGGCAACTTGCACTCACTCGATTGCTCGCTTTTCTGCGCTTCTTGCCTCTGCTCGCACAGTTTGCCATGGTAGGCATCGCCTGGTGGGCAGGCAACATCCCATTCTTGGTCATGAGTATCGCTAACGCAGCCTTAAGCCTGACTTCCGTTCTCACCGAGATTATCAGAAAGAAAGATGCAGCAACTTTCAGCGAAGAGCAGCTCTCTCACACCTATGAGCCGCAAGTGGAAGATGAGAAAACGTGGATCCACCATCAGGTGGAGTTGCTCGCTACCGCTCCTCGTAACGCGAACGCACACACCAGTATGTTCACAGCATCGCAGCCTTTCACTTCCTTCCTGCCAGCGCAGCTGAGATCACCCGACTGGCGATCAATTCTGCGCTACTGGCTACGTGATTCTTCCTTCCTGCCTGATGGCAGTGTTCAGCTCACTTCTGCGGTAGATCTTCGTGTTCCTCTCGGCTCAACGCTGCTCTACCCTACTACCCAGCTCGATGAGCTCACCGTAGACCTTGGCCAGCATGGCCCGCATGTGCTCATCGCAGGAACGACCGGCTCGGGCAAATCTGTTCTCTTACAAAGCTGGTGTGCAAGCTTAGCGTTACGCAATAGCCCTGAGCATGTGCAGTTCATCTTCCTCGACTTCAAAGGCGGAGCTACTTTCAATGATCTGAAGCATCTGCCTCATGCTCGCGGTTGCGTATCCGACCTCTCGATTGCCCATGCAAAGCGAGCTCTGCGCGCAATCGAAGAAGAGCTGCATCGCCGAGAGCAGCTCGTTGCCCATCATCACGTTTCGCAGATCACTCAGCTCAGCTCGCCTCCAGCACACCTGATTATTGTGGTGGATGAGTTCACAGCGCTGAAAAACCAGTTGCCCGACTACGTGCAGCGCCTCACCCGGATTGCCTCCCAGGGCCGATCTTTAGGCATGCACCTGATTTTGGCCACTCAGTCACCCCTCGGCCAGTTGAGCACGGATATGCGAGCAAACCTCTCCCTGCTCGTGTGTTTGCGTTTGCGCGATAGCATGCAATCGACTGACCTCGTGGGTGTGCCGGATACGGCCCACCTGCCGAGCATTCCTGGCTTAGGCATTGTGGAGTATGGTCAAGGCCCTCAGCTTTTCCATGCGCCGCACCTCGATTCGTGTGCTGCTATGGTTCACCACTGTTCTCTCGCTGCGCAGTTTATGGAAAATACTCCTGTTCAGGAGCTCTTTTCTGCACCTTTGCCCCGCAATGTCGCCTGGGGTGACCCTTCAACCTCGCTCAGCCTTCCCCCAACCTCACTGAGCGTCCCTTCACGTTCTCTCGGTCTGCCTACAACTTTGCACCAGCTTGCTCTTGGCCTACAGGATAGTGGGACTGCGCTGCTACCTGCTTGTGTCGACCTCACTCACGGCAACATCGCTATCGTGGGCGGGCATGGCAGAGGTAAAACCAACCTGCTCACCCTCTTGCGCACCCAATACGAGGAAGCCCGCTCATCGCGAGAAAACCCTGAGATTACCACTGCTGATGACTCATCAACTTTTACTGTACGCTGGCGTGATGACGCTGACCAATTGTTGGATCCCGCTAATTCAGACGCGCTGATAATCCGGGAAGAACTACACAATCCGAAACTGAGGACCGTAATGTGCTTGACCAGTGCGAAATATGTGCGCCGAGCTGAGCAATTCGCTACGGTGATTTACTTTCCCACGGGCGAGCCCACAACTGATGCTCTCGCCGGATTATCACGCCCAGCAGTGCAGGAATGGGAAGCTGCAGATTACACATGTCCCGGCCGCGCTGTGCTCATGACAGGCGCGCAGCAGCTTACCGTTCAGTGCTACCGCATGGGCGAAACCGCGCGTAGCACAGTACTGAGCTCATCATCGTCACCGTCGAGCAATGCCGACTCGGCGCAACGGTCAAAACAGCCTAGATGCGCTCCGCGTTCTGAGCTGCACGCAATGTCACCGTAAGGTCCACGCGCGTGCCACCTTCAGGCTTGGAACTCCTCGTCACCGTTCCTCCGAAGTCGGAAGAAATAAACGTATTGACAATCTGGGTGCCTAAGCCTGATTCACCGTCATCGTGCTTCATCTGCTGGCTTGCCTCCAGGCCGATGCCGTCGTCTTCCACGCTAATGTTCAGGTCGTTCTTCCAGCGCGCCACGGAAACCGTGATCGTACCCGAGGTGCGACCTTCAAAACCGTGCTCCACACAGTTTGTCACCAGCTCGTTGAGCACCAGAGAAAGCGGGGTTGCATCTTGCGAAGGCATCTTACCGAACTTGCCCTCAAAAACGAGGGAAATATGCTGATCCGAACGCGCTTCCACGTCGATAGTCATGCGCAACAGTTCATGCAACACAGCGTCAAAATCAACCATCTCATCGGCCGATTGCGACAAAGACTCGTGAACCATAGCGATAGCTTGCACACGCCTCTGAGCTTCAAAAAGTGCGCGCTTCACCACGTCATTCTTCGTGCGCCTGGCTTGAAGGCGCAGCAGAGCAGAAACCGACTGCAAGTTATTTTTCACACGATGGTGAATCTCAGAAATCGTGGCATCCTTGGTCTTCAGCTGCTCGTCACGACGGCGAAGCTCAGTAATATCACGGTAGAGAATGACGGCACCAAAGTGACCACGCGGTCCGTTCAACGGCAAAGTGCGGAAAGCAATAGCAGAACCGTTGGCTTCCAAGGTGGTATCCGCAGGTTCCATACCCGAGTAAATCGGCTGCATCTGCTGAATGGCTTCCTTGTTATCGCCCAGCAGTTCGCGGATCACATCGTCAAAGCCGCGGCCTTCCAGCTCGTTGACAAAACCCAAGCGGCGCAAGCAGGAGATGGCGTTAGGCGAAGAGCAGTTGATGACGCCATGCGAATCCAGCACAGTGAAACCATCAGAAACTCGAGGGTTGTGCCTTTGCTTGTTCACAGCGACAGAGTAGGGGAACTCGCCGCGCGAAACCATGCTGAAGAGGGCTTTGGCTGCAGTGATTCCCTCGCGCTCGTAGCGGCCAGCAATACCGCGCGTGTTGAGGTTGGTTTCTCGAATCAGAACGCCGATCGCACGCCCGTTGTGCCAGATTCCGGCGAAAGTGTCGCAGATGCGAGGAGTGGCATCGCGTTCTTCATCCTCGTCATCGTAGTAATCGTCGTGATCGTCCTCTTCTTCTTGGCGAGAGCGGAAAATATCATGCGAACCCATAGCGCGCATGAGCAAGGTGCGCATATCAGAATCGACAAGGTGGCCCACCAAGTCGTCTGGTCGAATGGACACACCAGTGGACGGGCGGCACTGACCGGCGTAAATGAAGTGGCCGTCGGCGACGGGAATGACCAGCTGGAGGTCCATGTATCCCAGGTCAGCGATCACCTGCCAGTCAGCAACGAGCCTGTGCAACCAATCACGGTCAGAGTCGTCGAGGTTGGGTGCGTCCTTAATAATTCGAGCAAATTCGGCCATAATCTCCATGGTATTCGCTGGCCTAGCGCTATTGTGGTGGACAGGCGGAAAAAGGATGAGAATGAGCGAGAAAAACACACCGAATATGCCAAACCCCGAGCTAGAGCACACGCTCGACCCTCTGGCAGCTCAGAGGCGTGCCGACGAGGCCAAAGCGCAGTGGAAATACCTCAAGCGCGTGGCCCGCCGAGAGAAGAAAATGTACAAGCATGGCATGCGAGTCGGCGCTATCAAGGAAGGGCCTTACCCGTGGAAGAAAGTTCGGCTGGATGTTCACGGAAGGCCGAAACCAGCGATGCGTGGTTGGATTCACGCGGGCACTGCTCCCCTGGCTCTCGCTGGCGGCATTGTAGCGATCAGCCTGGCGCATGGGCCAGCGATGAAATGGGCGTGTGCAGTGTATATGATCTGCTCGCTCATCCTGTTCACCAACTCTGCCGTCTACCATATTGGCGACTGGAATGAGAAGGTGACAGACATTCTGCGCCGCATTGACCACGTCAACATTTTCCTGCTCATTGTGGGAACTTTCACACCGATCAGCTTCGCTTTGCCTGCTTCCGTGCGCCACATTGCCCTCACCGCTTTGTGGGTGGCGACGGCGGCTGCCATCATCCTGCACGTGATCTTTATCAACGCACCACGCTGGCTCTACACGCTGGTCTACGTCATTTTCGGCGTCTCCGGTGGCCTGTTTATCCCCGCGCTGTGGGTTGCTCCTGCAGCGGGCCCGGTTGTGGTGTGGTTGATTGTCTCCGGTGGCTTGACGTATATTCTCGGCGCTGTGGTCTATGGCAAACGCTGGCCTGACCCCTGGCCGCGCGTCTACGGCTTCCACGAGATTTTCCACACGTGCACGACGCTGGCATATGCATGCCATATGGTGGCAATCTTCTTCGTCCTGCTGCGCCTGTAGGAGTCTCCTGTGCCTGTAACACCCTGTTGCGCACTGTTGCGGACTGTAACCGTAACGCTCTCCTGCGCTTGTAACACCCTCCTATGGCTATGAAAAAGGGCCAGACTGCAATGCAATCCGACCCTTCTATGAATGTTCAAGCGCTGTGCGCTAGTCACTGAGACTGCTGAGCCTTGTAAGGCTGAGCATCCACAATCGTAGCCTGAATCTCACGGCCTGTTGGTGCAGTGTAAGTGACAGTATCACCCGTGTGATGATCCATCACAGCCTGGCCAATCGGAGACTGTGGGCTGATAATCTGCTCGGAAGTAGCGATAGACAGGTCATGAGAACCCACCAAGTACTTGCCTTCCATCGAGCCGATCTTCAAAGTGACCAGAGTGCCATTGCCCACGGTGCCTGCCTCAGGAGGGGTGATAATCTTCGAGTCGCGCAACTTGACGATCAACTCGTTGATTCGACCCTCATTCTTCGCCTGTGCCTCACGAGCAGCGTGGTAACCGCCGTTCTCGGACAAATCGCCCTCAGCGCGCGCAGCGGAGATCTTCTGAACGATCTCTTCGCGCAATGGGCCCTGACGATGCTCGAGCTCCTTACGCATCTCATCGTAAGCGTCCTGAGTCAGCAGATAGATCTTATCCTCTGCCATATCACTCCTTTATAGGAAATACGCCGAACTCTCGGCAGTGGTAATCTCAAGCAAGTTGAGATTATCAGCGAGAAGTGGTCGACACAATGTCAACGACGAACACCAAAGTGGCGCCGCCAGGAATGCCAGCAGACGGGATGCCACGAGAACCGTAGCCATACTCGGCTGGGATGGAAACCACGAGACGAGAACCAACGTTGTGGCCAGGAACGGTGTTATCCCAACCCTTAATGACCTGGCCAATGCCAATGCCGAAGGTTGCTGGCTGATGACGGTTGAAAGAAGAATCGAAGGGGACGTCAGAACCCCACACGACACCGTGATAGTTCACAGTGACCATGTCACCAGGGCGCACGACCGGGCCGTCGCCTTCCACCAGCTCGACAGCCTTCAAACCTGCTGGAGCCTCAGCCTGTGGGAAGGAAATGGTTGGCATTTCGCCGAAGCCACCAGTGACCACTGGCATCTGTGCTTCACTCATGTTTACTCCTTATGCTTTTGCCGCTGAGCACATAGCTCGCGGGTTACCGGCTCTATGTTACCGGTGCGGCCGCCCAATTGAGCGCAACAAGCGTAAACTGTAAGCAAAAGGCTTACAGGCGGAAGGTGGGAAGCATGGCTGAGAAATCTCCTCAGATGTTGCGTTTGGAACAAGCATGGAATTCAGTAGAACAGGCTCGCAACGAGTACGATCGCAACGTGAAAACTGCGGAAGATTCTTTTAATCGCGTTTCCAAGCAGCACGCTAAGGCTGTCGACAAGGCGAAGGCTGCTCTCGAAGATGAGAAGAAGCGGTGGAACTCCCCCGTTGCCCAGTTCAAAACCGCTCGCCTCTATCGCGACCATGTGGCAGCAGAAGATGTGCAGATGCCGCTGAGCTCAGCCGTAACATCCACTATCCAGACTTCCGGTGAGACTCTGGTGTTGACATTGACTAACGGTTCCACCGAGGTGAAGGTGAATGCCGGTTCCCAAGAGGAGGGTGCGGCTCAGGAGTTTTCGCGTCAAGTGCGAGAGATGGGCCAGCATACGCAGTCAAATATTGCTGAGCATGAGAAGGCGCTGACCGAGCTTAATCAGAACGTGACAGCAGTGATCAACTCCACGCAGGATATCGAGCAGGCGAAGAAAAACTTGGAGTATGCCCGCGCTCAGAAGGGTGCGATTCAGCGTGCGAGCTTGCAGTATGAGCAGGTTCGATCTGAGGTTCCGCAGGAAGTGCAGAAAGCTTTCGACAAGCACAATCAGAGGATGAAGGCTTCGTCGTGGGTTGTGCCAATCGCCCTGGTGATTGTGATTATCATTTCGCTGATGCTTTTCATGCTCTTGCACTGAAAGAGTTCAAGGCGAGAGCACGGGAAGAAAAGAGCGCAGGAAGCCCTCGCGACACTCGATCAGTATCACGGAACACCCGACGGATATGTAGTACTCCGGATGGGTATCGAACCCACATGTCCTCAACGGACCGCGGGGTTTAAGCCCGCTGCGTCTACCATTCCGCCACCGGAGCAAAGCGACAAGTGCTACTTACCACAAGCCTCACTTATTGTATGCCAAAGCCGGGCAGAGTAAAACTCTGTGTCGCCTCAACTTTGCGCGAGAGTAGCGTGCCTCTCCTCAGATGCCTCTCCTCAGAGGGCGCACCACCCTCGCACTCACTACTTCGAACACTCACTACTTCGAACACTTACTTCTCGTGCTCACCTCGAAGTAAGCATACTGCGACCCGCGTCAAGAATAATTCCCTCCAGCAAGCCGCGCTCCGAAGCAGTGTAACTGGTAATCTCATGGCCTGCCTTACGAGTCAGCGCGTTGACCAGCGTCAAAAGCCTCGAGTAGACGAGCACGCCGCCGCCGATAACGTCGCGCCTACCGGGGTGAATGACCGGCCAGCTCTCCATATCCTTTGTGGAAAGCGACAGAATCATGTCAGCAGCCTTCTTCGCGTCCTCGATGCTCACCTGCGCGCCGTCGACCAGCTCGCGCGAATACACCTTTTCGCCCTGAGCGGCGAGGCTGAGCGTCGTAATAGTTCCCGACACGCCGATGAGCGTCCGGGTTTTCTCAAGATTAACAGTGCGCAAGGCATCATGCAGAATGCCATCAATATCGTCCTGCGCCTGCGCAATCTGCTCGGCAGTGGCCGGGTCGGAGAGCAAATACCTTTCGCTCATCCTCACCGAACCTATATTCATGCTGATCGACTGAGCAACTTCGCTGGCCTGCTCCCCTGTTCCGCCCAGCACCATTTCAGTCGAACCACCGCCGAGGTCCACCACCAGCAACGGAGCTTTGTCGCGCAACTGCTGAGCACTCAAATGGGAGGTCGCTCCCAAGAAGCTCAAGCGCGCTTCCTGAGTGCCCGGGATCACTTCCGGGCGAGCGCCGAGAAGGCGTTCCACCTCGTCTTCAAACTCTTCACGGTTCGAGGCATCACGAGTAGCCGAAGTGGCAACGAAGCGGATGCGATCGACACCACCAGCCAGTCTGATAATCTCGGCAAATCGAGCAACAGACGCATAAGCACGCTCGAGAGCCTCCGGTGCAAAAGCGTGATTGCGGTCGACGTCCTGGCCTAGGCGGATCACGTCCATAATGCGCGGCACGCGAACGTGGAGACCGCCCTCGTCAACGTCGGCGATCATGAGGCGAATGCTGTTGGTGCCGCAGTCGATACCGGCCACGCGCACGCTGCCCTCAGGCCTCGGGGTTGCGGCAGCCTCACGGGCGAACTCGCGCTCCTGCTCAGTCAATTCCGTCATCGTCTGCTCCTCACTTGTTATCGCACTTGTTAACTGCGTTGCTCACTGCGCGTTGCTCACAGCGCGTCCTCACTGCAACAGCGCGTCCTCACCGCACAGGCTCACTGTACTGAGTACCTTGTTAGCGCTCAAAATCGGCAACTTTCAGCGTGCAACGGCACACCGCAGGGTCGAACTCGTGCTTCATACAGCGCAACGCTTCATCACCCACCGGGTTCACGCCCGGACCCATCGCCAGCGCATGGCCGACGAGAGCGTGCAAGCACTTAACGCGGGTAGGCATGCCGCCTGCAGAAATGTTAAGAATATGCTCCTGCGAGTCGCCCAGCTCGCGGGCCAGCTCGTTTCTCACGGCAAGGTACATCTCGTGGGCACGAACATACTGGCGGTGGCGCTCCAGATTATCACCCTGCGCCTCGCCAGAATCCGCAGTTTCAACAGCGTCTGAAGCAGCTGCACCGCAAGCTTGCGCAGCAGCAGTCTCGCCGGCAATCGCTTCCTCACCGTACAGCTCCTGCAGCTCAACCATCACACCGGCAGATTCCAAATGCGACGCCGCCTTCACAGCCTCCGGGCTCGTCAAATAGAAAGTGGTCGGGAAAGGAGTAGGATGCTTGACGCGCTCGGTAATCAGCGGTCGAGTTGCCACAACCAATGGTGTTCCGCATTGCTGGCAGCGCGCGGCGACGGAGATAATTCCACGCGGGTAACGTCCCAACTGCTCGGTGACGACGGCAATATCCGCTTGGCTCGCCCTCTCGGCCAGTAACTGCTGAGCTCTGGAGCGGCAGATTTGCAGATCATCCTCGCTCAAGTGAGGCACATCGTTCATGGCGAGCTCATCCTTGGTTGGCATTCTGGTCCTTTTCTTGTTGCTCTTGTTGCGCAGGCGGAACTGCTTGGGAAACCTTCTGATCGCGGCGTGCAGCCTTATCCGAACGCTTGAGCGAACGCTGCCACAGCTTATACCATTCGCTCTTGGCTTTACCCGTATTCTGAGTTTTCGCCGTGGTGGTCGCGGTGCTCTGGTACTTTTCCTTGCCGATAACGCGCACACTCACTTCCCCGGGGTAAATAAAGCCCAGCCTGGTCCTCGCCTGGTCGACGACGTAATTGTTATCGTCCCATCGCCCGATTTGCAGGTCCAGTTCTCGCTTCTGCTTACTCAGCTCTTCCGCTTTATCTTGCAAGCTCACCAGCTGGCTGGAAGAGGCATTGTAGTCGCGCAAAGTCCCCATAAAAGGAACGAGGGCGACCAGCAAGATTACCACAGCGAGGGTTTGAAGGAGAATTCTGACGCCTACTCCCTGCTCTCTTTTGGTGTTTCGGCTCGTATTTGTCGAGCTCGACGTGCGTAAGGCCGAAGAAGAGTTCGGAGACGTTGAAGAAGAAGTGACAGGCCGCTGTGCTGAAGCACGCTTTGTGCCGAAGTCGCGCAGTGCAGATGAGGAGCGCGATGGCGACACATTGCGTGCCGCATTCGACTGCCGCTGATTATGCCAGTTCAAGTGGTTACGCGAGCTGTTCTTGTCACGCGAACTCGTGTGGTTGCGGGGGTCACGCTGAGCACCGGATGTGCGCGAGGAAGGCTCTCGTTTCGAGTCATGAGAACGAAAACTAGGCACGTTCACTCCTCTCTCGCGTAACGCTCATTCATCTGGTCATCACCGTCAGGCCACCACCCTCTGGCCTTCACCGTCCAGCCTTCGCCGTCCGGTCATCAACCCGCACGGGCTGGCGTAGCCAAATTCCCAGTCTACTCTTTCCGACTGGAGGTGTGATGAGAAATAAAAAGCCGGCTGAGTAAAACTCAGCCGGCACAAGATTACCACTATGCTGTCAGCAGCAGTGACAATCTCAAACTATGAGCAAGCCAGCTACAGTAAGCCTGACCACTCAGTAGCTCACTTCTGCAGTGCGAGAGCGCGCTTGAAGGCAGATGGTCCTGCGTACACTGCGGTAGAGCCGAGCTCCTCTTCGATGTCGAGGAGGCGGTTGTACTTAGCAATACGCTCGCCACGAGCTGGAGCACCAGTCTTGATCTGACGGGTGTTCTTAGCAACAGCCAGATCAGCAATGGTGGTATCGGAGGTCTCACCAGAGCGGTGGGAAACCATGGAAGTGAAGCCTGCGCGGGTTGCGAGCTCGATGGCGTCGAGGGTCTCAGACACAGAACCAATCTGGTTGAGCTTGACGAGCAGGGAGTTTGCAGCCTTGAGGTCGATGGCCTTCTGCAAGCGCTTCGGGTTGGTGACCAGGAGGTCATCGCCGACGAACTGGAGCTGATCGCCCATGCGAGCGACGATGTTCTGCCAGTTCTCCCAATCTTCCTCTGCGAATGGATCCTCGAGGGAGACGATTGGGTACTCTTCAACGAGCTTGGAGTAAACGTCGAGCATGTAAGCTGCGTCGCGATCCTCGCCGTCGAAGTGATACTTCTTGGTTTCCTTGTTGTAGAACTCGGAAGAAGCAGCATCGATTGCAATGCCAACCTGCTTGCCTGGCTCGTAACCAGCATCAGCAATGGCCTGCATGATGTACTTGAGGGAGTCCTCGTTGTTGTTGAGCTTTGGAGCGAAGCCGCCCTCATCGCCCAGACCAGTCTCGAGGCCAGCCTTCTTCAGGGTGGACTTCAGGGTGTGGTAGATTTCCACGCCAGCCTGAAGTGCGCGAGAGTAAGAATCGAAACCGTAAGGAGAAATCATGTACTCCTGAATATCGGTTGCGAAGTCAGCGTGAGCACCACCGTTCATGATGTTCATGTTTGGCACTGGCAGGACGTGACCATTGGTGCCGCCGATGTAGCGGTAGAGTGGTTCGTCAGCAGACTCAGCAGAAGCATAGAGAGCTGCGAGAGAAACACCGAGGATGGCGTTTGCGCCGAGCTTGCCCTTGTTTGGAGTGCCGTCGAGATCGATCATGGTCTGATCGAGAGCACGCTGATCGGAAGCATCCATGCCGATGATGGCTGGAGCAATCACATCGTTGACTGCCTTGACGGCGTCAAGAACACCCTTGCCACCGTAAACAGACTTATCGCCATCGCGACGTTCCCAAGCTTCTGCCTCACCGGTGGAAGCACCAGATGGAACGAGGCCCTCGCCCTGAGCACCATCGTCGGTGTCAAGAACGACCTTGACGGTTGGGTTACCGCGGGAATCGAGAATTTGACGTGCGTACACGCTTTCAATGACTGCCACAACAACTCCTTTTAGATAGGTGGTAGCTTTGACTCTTCTAGAATATCCGAAATGCAAGACGCGCTAAGGCCTCTCGACACACGGAAAGTTCAGCCCTCTTTCCTCAATTTCGCGCATAAGGTACGCAACAGGATACGCACAATTGACGGCACGAGATTATCAACGCGCATGAGCAACAGTTACTTGTTCCCTGGCTCATGCTTCCACTGAAAATCTTGCAAAACTTGCTCAACCCACTCGATAACACCTTGAGGGTCGAAACTCTCCGCCGCCTGCTCAGAGCGTTGGAATGGCGCAGGAATGAGCACCGTATGCGTTACCGGGCGATACAGGAAACCGCGATAAATACGCGACATCCTCATGCGCACCGACTCTGCAGGGTCAATCTTGGCAAAGCGAACGCGGCTACCCAAAGCCGAAATTTCCGTAATGCCAATCTTGCCAGCCTCCTGGCGCAAACGAGCGACCTCAAAGAGCAAGCGAACCTGCTGCGGAATAGCGCCGTAACGGTCCTCCAACTCTTCGCGCACATCCTCGAGGTCAGCCTGGGTCTTCGCCGCCGACAGCTTACGGTACGCCTCCAAGCGCAACTTCTCCGAAGAAATATAAGAATCGGGAACAGAGGCCGGAATGGGAAGGTCGACCGTCACCGGCTCCTCTTCCTTCTCCTGCGGATGCTTGAACTGCTCGACAGCCTGGCTGACCATGCGAACGTAGAGGTCGAAACCCACGCCCTCAATATGGCCAGACTGTTCAGCGCCCAGCAAGTTACCCGTACCACGCAACTCCAGATCGCGCAAAGCAACGTCATAACCCGAGCCCAAAGCCGTGTTCTGAGCGATGGTTGCCAAGCGATCATGCGCCTCCTGAGTCATCGAATGCTCAGGGTCGTAGAGGAAGTAGGCGTAAGCGCGCTCACGGGAGCGGCCCACACGTCCACGAAGCTGGTGCAGCTGCGACAAGCCATAGCGCTGCGCGTCGTCGACGATGAGCGTGTTCGCGTTGGAAATATCCAAGCCCGTCTCAATAATCGTTGTGCACAGCAGCACGTCAATCTCGCGGTTCCAAAAATCGCGAATCACCGTATCCAGCTGTTTCTCACCCATCTTGCCGTGGCCAATGCCAATGCGCGCTTCAGGGATGAGCTCATGCAACTTGGCAGCCACCTGGTCGATATCACGCACGCGGTTGTGCACGTAGAACACCTGGCCTCCGCGCAACAGCTCGCGGCGAATGGCAGCCACCACTTGCGCATCCTCATAGGCTCCCACATAGGTGAGCACTGGCAAGCGGTCCTCTGGAGGGGTGGCAAGAGTCGACATTTGGCGAATGCCCGTCAGCGCCATCTCCAGCGTGCGAGGAATCGGGGTTGCGGACATGGAAAGCACGTCAACGTTGGGCTGCAGAGCCTTGAGCGTCTCCTTATGTTCCACGCCAAAGCGCTGCTCCTCGTCGATAATCACCAAGCCAAGCTTTTTGAACTTGATCTTGGAGTTGAGCAGCTTATGCGTGCCGATCACCACGTCAACTGTGCCTTCGCTCAACGCTTCCAAGGTTTTCTTGGTCGTTGCCGCCGACTGGAAGCGCGACAGAGGCTTGATGGTGACAGGGAAACCGGCGAAACGTTCGCTGAAGGTTTCAAAGTGCTGCTGAACGAGCAGGGTGGTCGGCACGAGAACAGCCACCTGGTAACCGTCCATCACTGCCTTGAAAGCTGCTCGCAATGCGATTTCTGTTTTTCCAAAGCCCACGTCTCCGGAGAGCAGGCGGTCCATGGGTCGCGGCGACTCCATATCCTGCTTGATTTCGTCGATCGTGCGCAGCTGGTCAGGCGTCTCCTGGTAGGGGAAGGCATCTTCCATCTCCCGCTGCCATGGGGTGTCGGGCGAGAAAGCGTGGCCTTTGACGCGCGAGCGTGCCGAGTAGAGCTTGACCAAGTCGGTGGCGATTTCGCGCACATGCTTCTTGGCTTTAGCTTTCGTTTCTGCCCAGTCGGAACCGCCAAGTTTGTTGAGTTTAGGCTGCTCGGTGCCAAGATACTTGGTGATGAGGTCCAGCTGGTCGGTCGGTACGAACAGGTGGTCAGCTGGAGCCCCTCTTCTGCTCGGCGCGTATTCGAGGACGATGTATTCGCGGTCGGCTTTCATTGCTCCAGAGCCGACGGTTCTCTTCTCGAGCTTGACGAATTTGGCGATACCGTGCTGCTCGTGGACGACGTAATCGCCTGGTTTCAGGTCGACGAGGTCGATGTGGTGGCGACGTCTGCGCGCCGTCTTGTTGCCTGAGTAAGCGGAGGTGGCTGAGGTTCGTCCCAGAATGTCAGCTTCGGTGATGATGGCGAGGTTGGCAGCTGGCCAGAGGAATCCGTGCTGTGCTTTGGAGCGCACGTAGGTGATGTCGGAATAGTTTGCCCCAAGATTATCAGTGTCGTTGACGCTTTGCTTCAATCGCGTCAATGTGCCATGTCCCGCGGCGGTAATCACCGTTGTCGTCTGTGTACTCAGCAAATCCTTGAGCAGGGAGAGGATTGCCTTTTCATCTCCCCTCTCCTGCTGTGCTGGTTCGACGTCGAGCTCAACATTCGACTCGTCTTCGGTGTCGACGGAGAATTCAGTGAGCTCCCAGACGGGATGTTGCGAGCTCCTCAGCTTGTTCATCGTGTCCATGAGGTCGAGGAAGCTTGCACGGCCGAAGTCGAGAGGAGCTCCAGCACCGCGGCCGGATGCGGCAACATGCCAGGATGCCGCAAGGAATTCGTCAGCAGTTTTCGTCAGGTCCTCACTGGCTCTGCGCAGCCGGTCTGGTTCATTCATCACGACAAGAGAGCCGTGTGGAAGCAGGCTGGGCACGGTTTCCAGGTTGTCGACGAGAACAGGAAGCAGGGATTCCATTCCTTCCACTGCAATGCCGTTGCTGATGTTTTCCAGCATTTCGTCGGCGTTTTCAATGCGGCCAATGAGAGCTTTCGCCCTGCTTTTCACTTGTTCGGTCAGCTGGATTTCACGGCAGGGGGTTGCCCACAAGCTGGGCAGTGTTCCGCCGAAGGTGCGCTGGTCAGAGGCGTTGAATTCTTTAATAGAATCAATTTCGTCGCCAAAGAATTCGATGCGCACCGGGTGTGGTGCGGTTGGTGCGAAGACGTCGAGCAGGTCACCGCGCACGGCAAATTGTCCGCGTTCCATGACGAGGTCGACTCGCTGGTAGGAGTTGACGGCAAGCTGCTTGACGGCCTGGGTCATGTCCATTTCTCGGCCTTGGACGAATAAGAGCGGTTCGATTTCACCAAGGCCTTGGGCTACTGGCTGCAACAGCGCGCGAATGGGCATGATGAGCACGCGGATGGGGCCAAACTGGTCGTCGCTCTCGCCTGTTTCTTCTTCCTCTTCTTCTGCCGTTTGTGGGTGAGCGAGACGGCGGAATACTGATAATCTCGTGGCCACCGTGTCGGCGCGCGGCGAAAGGCGTTCATGCGGCAAGGTTTCCCAACCGGGAAGAAAGGCGATTTCTTGCGGCTTTCCCGGCCACCAGGAGCGCACGTCGTCCGCGAATTCTTGTGCGTCGCGGTCGGAGGCGGTGATGATGACAGTCTGGTTGACTTGGCCGGCTGCTGCCATGAGGGCTGCTCGTGCTGCGGAGATGACGCGGATTTTCCTGTCGGAACCGATGACGGCGGCCTGCTTGTCGTGTGGGATGGCGCGCAGGTTGTCGAGCAGGTTTTTTACTTGCTCGTTGTGAGAAATGTGGGTGAGGTAGGTAGCTAGCGTGCCCACCCAGGAATCTCGGTGTTGTTGGCGCTCGCTTGTCGTTTCAGCCATTTTCTCTTCCTCGCAAAACTTTGTGTTCCGTTGTGTGCGCAACTAGGGTTGCCGTATGCCTGAAGATTATCAGTGCGTTTCAGCGCTCAAGCTGCTGGTGATTATCAGCGTTGTCAGCGCGCGTTGAAATGCTCTTGTGCTGCAGCTAAGCCCTTGGTGGCGAGCATTTCGACTGCGTCAGCACCGTCGGCGAGAACGGTGGGCAGCTGTTTGCGCTGGGCTGGTGGGAAGCCTCCCAGTACCCAGTCGATGGTGTTTTCGTGTGCGTGAGCTCCGCGCTGGGCGTGACCGGTTCCCATTCGTACGCGATTGTATTTGTTGGTTCCTAGCGACTTGTCGATGGATTTGATGCCGTTGTGCCCGCCTGCTGAGCCGCCGTTCTTTACTTTGATGCGGCCAAAGTCGAGATCCATGTCGTCGTGAATGATGATGACGTGTTCTGGGGCGATGTCGTAATACTCGCAGAGGGAGCTTACTGCTGCTCCGGAGTCATTCATGTAGGTGAGTGGCTTAGCGAAGAAGGTTTTGAGCATCTGACCGTTGAGGCTGATCATTCCTCGGCCGGCGAGTGCGAGGCCTTTGTGGTCGGAGAGGCTGACGTTCCAGCGTTGCGCGAGTTCGTCGAGAACCATGAAGCCCATGTTGTGGCGTGTGCCTTCATACTTCTTTCCTGGGTTGCCAAGACCGGCGATGAGCCAGAAATCTGATGCCATATTTACCTTCCCAACACAACGGCCACCCTGGCGGTGGCACCTTTATGAGATTAGTCGGGGCTAGGAAAAACGGGCAGAAACTCTGCTTATAGCTCCTGCCCGCTGCCCTGACGCCGTGAGTGTCAGCTTTTATCAGTGGTTTACTGTTCTTGTGCGGCGCGCTTGATGGCTTCCTTCAACGCTTCCTGAGCCTTGCCATAAGCACTCCAGTCGCCTGCTTTGAGTGCTGCATCAGCATCATTCAATGCCTTATTTGCATCATTCAAAGCATCGGTGAGTTGCTTATTCTTCTGCTGCGTTTGAGCGTTGTTTTGCTCGCCGTTCTGGCCGTTCTGGCCGTCTTGGCCACTATTCGCGTCACCATTCTGGCCATTTTGACCGTTTTGACCAGTCTTCTTGGTGATGGCCTTGTTATCAGCATCGCCCGCCAAAGCACCCGAATCACCGCCAAACACTTGGTCCAGCGCCTCATCCAAGGTGTCCGCAAAGCCAATATGCTCACCAAAGGCAACGAGAACCTTCTTGAGCAGTGGGAAGCGCGTGGTACCCGAGCTTTCCACATACACCGGCTGAATGTAGATCAAACCACCGCCGATTGGCAGGGTGAGCAGATTACCACGAACAACATTGGTGGAACCCGACTCCAACAGGTTCAACTCCCGAGACACGGTTGCTGAAGCGTTGAAATTATTCTGTGCCTGGCCAGGGCCTGGAACATTCGTGGACTTCGGCAGCTCCAGCAAACGCAAGGTTCCGTAGTTCTTACCGATCACACCCGCCTTATTTCCTGCATCCGAATCGGCAGAAAGGTAGCCAGTGAGAATCTCACGCGTATCACGCCCTGCTGGAATGAAGGAAGTGTACAGCGAGAAAGTCGGACTCTTGCGGTTTGGCGTTTGCATGGTCAGGTAGTACGGAGATTGCAATGCTGCACTCACCTGCTTACCCGATTCTGCAGCGTTTGCCTTGAGGGTCGGGTCGGTAGGCACCTGCCAGAAATCCTCACCCGAGAAGAACTGAGCAGCATCCGTCACGTGATACGTGCTCAGAAGTTTCCTCTGCACCTTGAAGAGGGATTCTGGGTAGCGCATATGGCTCATCAAATCGCCAGAAATCTTCGACAACGGCTTGTAAGCATGAGGGAAGATCGACTGCCATGCCTTGAGAACCGGGTCGCTGGGATCCCACGCATACAAATCCACATGGCCGTCATAGGCGTCCACGGTTGCCTTCACCGAATTGCGCATGTAGTTGGCTTCACCAGAAACCAAGGTCTTCATCGTCTTCGAACTCTGCGTGAGAGCATCCTGAGTGGAGTTATGCAAATCCACCTTCTGTGAGTACGGGTACTGGTCGGAAACCGTGTAGGCGTCCAACACCCATTTGACTCGTCCATCCACCACCGCTGGGTACACGCGAGAGTCAATCTCCAAGTATGGTGCCACACGGTGAACGCGCTCGACTGGCGAGCGACGGTAGAGAATCTGCGAGTTCGAGTTGACGCGATCGGAGAAGAACATCTGCAACGAGCCGAACTTAATCGAATAGATGAGCTTCAAGAACGGGTTGGAAATCTTTGGACCACCATTACCCGTGAACTCGGTAAGCTTACCCTCCGAACCGGATGGGTAGTCAAACTCCCAATCTTTCTGACCCTTCTCGTGGCCCACAATCGAATACTCAGGAGCATTCGGGCTGAAGTAAATTCGCGGCTCGTAATGCTGAGAATCGGTGAGCTTACCCTGAGTTGGAATGCCCTTCTCGAAGAAAACCGGCTGACCGTCCTTGCTGATGCGGTTACCATAGGCTGCCACCACACCATAACCGTGAGTGTACACGGTGTGATCATTCACCCAGTTGCGCGAATCATTGCCATCCAAGTTGAGCTCGCGAGCGCCGATCACCGTGTCGTAGCTCTTGCCGTCGATCATGTATTTATCGACCATTTGAGTGTCTTGGAAGGAGTAATACTGCTTGCTCTGCTGCAGCTGGCGGAAGGTTGGTGCCACCACTTGCGGGTCGAGAAGGCGGATTTGCGCGGTCGTCTCCGCATCCGAGGCCAAAGCTCCAGCCTTACCGGTAGTTGTGGCGTTGTAGTTGACTTTCTCGACTTTATCGAGGCCGAAAGCTTTCTGCGTAGCGCTGATATTACGCTGAATATACGTGCTTTCCAGCTCTTGCTGGTTAGGATTCACCACGAGGCTTTGCAGCAGCTGTGGTGCTGCTACTTGAGCGATCAAGCCCAGAACAACAAAGATTGCCAGCACGATAACCGGTGTCTTCCATGCCGTCATAGCCTTCTTGAAGCCTACCTTCTCGCCCATCGGCTCAGCAATCGCCTTGGTCGTGTTAAGCCAGATGGCGAAGAAGAGCGCAAAGGTGAACACCAGAACAGCGGCAAAGATGATGGCGGGAATGGTGACGTGCGTTCCGGTATAGCCGGCGCCGGTGAACTTATCGTCTGTTTGAGTCAGCGAATCGAAGGCACCCAGCAAGATTTGCACTGCGGTAAAGCCGAGCAAGAAGAATGCCCAGAATGCGAGCTGACGGCGCGCTGACTTCGTCATCGCAAACAGCGAGCGGTGTTTATCCGGCACGCTGAAGCGAATTCCACCCGAAACCAGGTGTGCAACAACGCTGGCGATGAGCGCAAGGAAGAGCAAACGCTGCATACCAGCGATCAGAGCGCGCAAACCTGGCAGGACGAAAACGTAGAAGCCCACGTCAAAGCCGAATTGTGGGTCGCGTTGGTGGAAGGGCTGGGCGTGGAACATGAGCAGAATATCGTTCCAGTTATCCATCAGTTGTGAGCCGAAGATAATGCCGATAATCAAGCTCACCCACAGGCTGATATGACGCAGACGGCGTGAGGTCATGGAATGAGTGGCGATGATGGTCACTCCATCCTTGTCATATTTGTAAGAGTCGCCATTTTCGTCAGCAGGGCGTTTGACGATTGCCCAGTTTGCGGCGAGGAAGCCGACAATTCCGACGAGCAAGGCGTAGACGACCCACAGGCCGATTTTCATGAACCACGTCACCCACAGCACTGAGGAGAAGCCGAGTTGGTTGTACCACAGCAGGTCAGTGCCAAAGCTCACGCCCGCCCAGATTATCAGTGCGATAACGGCGAGAACGGCAATGATGATCCAGAGCCATTTGCCCCAGAAACCGGAACCCCAGCCGAGTTCTTTGAGCTCGTGAGTGATGTCCTTGACCAGGCCGATTTGTTGAGCAAACTCCGATTCGCCGTGAGAAGACTTACGCGCTTTTTTCTTGCCCTTGTCAGCGTGCTCGTCAGCGTGCTTGTCATCGTGTTTATCGGAGCGCTCATCAGAGTGCATCTCAGAGTGCTTACCATCGTCGCTCTTATCGCCGCCCTTATCGCTGGCGTTGTCAGCGTCGTCATGAGCGCGCGAAGAAGCAGACGATTCGTACGTGTAGTCACTCGTGTGACCATCGTCATCCGAACCGTCTGCAGGATGAGGATGCATGCTGGAATAAGGGGATGTAAAATCAGCATCATCCGCATCGTTGAGGAACTCCTTCTTAAAAGCCTCCCATTGGCTCAGGAAATCGTTGCTCTGATCATCATTGTTTTTCGACATAGAACCATCTTAACTGGTCTTATCGATGAGCTGATACGGCTCAGAAGGCATCAAAAACGGTGTTATTTCAAGGTTTTTGCTTTGCACCCTTCCACAACAATGCGCGAAATTGCGAGAGCACCACCCACGGCAATACCAAACGGTGCGATCAGTGAAACAGGCAAGTGAGAAATCTCGATAATCATCGCCGTAGCCATCAAAGGAGCCTTCTGCGCCGAAGCAAGTACGGCTACCGCGCCAATCATCGCGCACTGCCACACAGGAATAAAACCAGGAGCAACCATCTGTGCGATCACACCAAGGGCTGCGCCCATGCATGCGCCAATGGAAATAGCCGGAGTGAGCGTACCACCGGAAGCACCGGCACGAATGGTGAGCAACGTCACTGCCATTTTGAGTGCTGCTAATCCTAAGAGGCCCAGCACGGCCAGCCAGCCAGAGAGGGAAAGCTTATCGAGGAATTCAAACGGAACGTTCATCGCCGACTGTGCCAAAGCGCGACCATTACCCATAATTTGCGGGAAGAACGCGGCGATCGCACCCGTGAGAACAGCCGTGAGAGGAAGAGCGAAGAGGATGCGCTTGTCAGTAATCATCTTCTTATTCGCCCTCGAAGTGAGCCAGCGGAACCAGCCACCCACAAAACCAGCGAGAGGGGCGAGAATAAGCGCAATAATGACTCCCGCCACAGGAAAATTCTCGTGCCCCACCGAGTAATAAGGATGCGTGCCCATAATCATGCCACCCACGAGAGTGGAAATCGAGCTCATACCCAGGCACACGCCCACTACTTCAAAGCTCGTCTGGCCCAGCAGCATTTCGATACCAAAAAAGGCGCCAGCGAGTGGGGAAATATACACTCCGGCGAAACCCGCGCCAGCACCGGCGGCAGTGAAAAGAGGAAGGTCGGAGCGGCGCAAACCAATTTTCAGGCCGACTTTCTCCCACCAATACTGGCTGAGCATAGAGCCAGCCTCACGCGGGGCAACTTCACGGCCAATAGATCCGCCGGAACCGACGTAGAAAATCTGGAGAACGTCGTGCACTAAAGTTTGCCACCAAGGAAGCCTTGCGCCTTTCACAGCCTTGGCAACGCTAGGGACTTTCGTCGTCTTATTGCGCAAGAAATACCAGGCAATGGCCACCATAAGGCCGCCGACACTCACCGACAGAAAGCGGCGCAAAGCTCCAGAATTCCAGGCGATGGGTGAGCCACCTGTTTCGTGGTAGCCCAGCATCAGCCCTTCGAAAACGCCCAGGAGCTTGCCCAGGCAACCGGCAACAGCGCCGACAAGAAGTCCTAACACGAGGGTGGAGAGGATGAGCGCAAACAGGTGACGTGCCGAAAAGGCTTCTTGACGGCTATCTTCAGCATCCCTGGCGACAGTCTCGCTTGCTGGGCGCTGAGGTGAAGCTGCCGGTGCGCTCATGCACTCCTCCTTAAACCCGCAGGTTTCTTCAGATTTTCACTGCGCTGATTGTTTCCGTGCCATGCTTACTTGCTGACGTTGAAGCGGAACTCAGCGATATCGCCATCCTGCATCACGTAGTCCTTGCCTTCGAGATGCAGCTTGCCCGCTTCCTTCACCTTCTCATAAGAGCCGAGCTCAATCAGATCGTCATACTTGACGATTTCTGCCTTAATGAAGCCCTTCTCGAAGTCCGTGTGAATAACGCCTGCGGCCTGTGGAGCAGTCCAACCCTTGTGAATCGTCCAAGCGCGCACTTCCTTCTCACCAGCAGTGAGGAAGGTCTGCAAGCCCAGGGTTTCAAAGCCCACGCGAGCCAAAGCATCCAAGCCAGATTCGCTCAAGCCATCCGCCTCGAGCATTTCTTTGACGTCTTCTTCGCTCAAATCTGGGTCGTTGAGTTGCGACTCGAAATCAGCGTTAATGAACAGTGCAGGGGCAGGAGCAACGAGCTTGGAAAGCTTGACGTGCAAGGCCTCATCGTGCAACTGATCGTCATCGACGTTGAACACGTAGATGAACGGCTTTGCCGTCAACAAGTGCAGATCGTACAAATCGTCCTTGTTAATCTTGCCGGCCTTATCGGCGTGGAAAATGGTTTCTCCATCTTCCAAAATCTTCTGAGCAGCTTCGACAGCGTCGTAATACTCTTGTTTGATCTTCTTACCGCGAAGGTCCTTTTGCAGCTTAGGCAAAGCCTTCTCAATGGTTTGCAGATCGGCGAGAATCAGCTCAGTGTTAATCGTGTCAATATCCTGAGCAGGGTCGATCTTGCCGCCTGTTGCAGCCATCGTCTGATCATCGCGCACGATGTCCGGGTTGGAGAACACGCGCGTGACTTCGCAAATGGCGTTGGCTTCGCGAATATTGGCGAGGAACTGGTTGCCGAGGCCTTCACCCTGCGAAGCGCCCTTCACAATGCCTGCAATATCAACGAAACTAACGGTTGCAGGGACAATCTTTTCCGTCTTGACCAGTGGAGCGAGCTTCTTCAATCGCTCATCAGGAAGAGCAACAACACCCGTGTTCGGATCAATCGTTGCGAACGGGTAATTTGCTGCCAGCGCGTTGTTCTTGGTCAGCGCGTTAAAAAGCGTGGACTTACCGACGTTTGGCAGTCCAACAATTCCAATCGTAAGAGCCATAACTCCCCACTCTACTGGTCAATCGTGACGGCGAGAGGCGCGGGCAAGCCACACCGCGCGCTAAAAACGCGCCCATCACGCACTTACCACGCGCCCCGCTTATATTCAGTCACGGAGGCGGCGCGGGCACACCGCGGCTGCATCACATGCCGAGCTCTTCCAAAGCTCCGCGCGCACTCGCCAGCTCCAACAAATGTGCAAACACGCTCGACGTCTCGCGCACACCATCATGCTGGTACGAGTTCGTCACCCACGCCTGACTATTCGGAATATGCGAAAGCGTGCGCAAACTCAACTCCTGCGGCACATACATATCCTCGAAGTACACGGCGCTGGTGAGCGGAACCTCATTGTGCGCCAACTGGTTCTCGTCGTAAATCTTTCCCCAGTTGGTCGAAGCCTGCAAAAGCTGCTCCGCCTGAGCAAACGGCTTCAAAGCGCTATCCTCCTCGAACATCCACGGCAAAGCCATCTCCCCCGTGAACATGAGCGGATCATGCTGAGGCGCATACAAATCAGCATGCTCGTTCAGCACACGCTGGGCAGCCCAATTCGTCGGCTCGCACCTTCCCGAATCGGAACCGTCCTGGTAAATGCCTTCCTGCAAAGTCCAGTACAGCTCGTCGCCATAGCTCGTCGTACGCGCAAACACGCCTTGCAAGAACTGGGTGGAAAGGTTTCCATCCGCGTCGAAAGCATCATCGAGCAGCCAGTGCAACTGTTCGAAAGATGGCTTCATACCAAAGCTCGAACCCAGCGATTGCAAACGCTTGACGGAGAGAATATCGCCGTTGGGCAGCTTCACATCCCCACGAGCAACGCGAGCCGCAATCCGCGCCAGAATCTCTTTATCCTGCGGGTAGCGCTCATAGAAAGTGTTAATCTTGAGCTGCAATTTTTCATAGGTGTGGCGGTACAACTCTTCAGCTTGAGCGGGGACGGCTGGAATTCCGCCCGTCGTAAAGCTCGCCACCAGAGCCTCCGGAAAGAGCGAGAGGTAGGTCAAGGTGAGGAAGCCGCCGTAAGACTGGCCCAAAGTCACCCATTTACGCGCGCCGAAATCCGCGCGACGCACCCACTCGAAGTCGCGAACAATAGAGTCGGCGAAGAAGCGTTGCAAATAGTCCGCCTGCGCCTGGGCACCACTCAAGCCGTGGAAACCGACAGCTCCCACACGCTCGATCACGCCGCCAGAGACGGAGGACGAACGGCCAGTACCGCGCTGGTCAGGAAGCACAATACGGAAATTCTTCGCAGCCTCACTGATCCACGCCACCGAATCAACAGACTCTGGTCGCGGCGACTTTCCACCTGGACCGCCTTGCAAAAACACGAGAGTTGGCACATCACGATGGCGATTTTGCGCAGCGGTCACCACGCGGTAGAACAAAGTGAGAGAACGGGAATCGCGCGCGGCCAGCACTTGCGCCGGGTCATTAATATCCACACCTCGCCAATCCAACGGCACTGCAATCTCGTGGTCCTCCACATACAGGCCAGGCACCATATAGCTGGCAACCATACGACCACCCGCTTGGGTGGGAGCCGCATTAAAAGTCGTCACTGCACTCATTTTTCCTCCTCAACGCCTCCAGATTATCAGTGCTGATAATCTCACTTCATTCCTCGTCAGCCGCCAGCCTCAGCATTCCGGGATGCGCACCGTGACAGCGAGGCCGCCGGTACTCGTTTCCTTGTACGCGCTCATCATGTCAGCGCCCGTGCGCTTCATCGTCGCAATCGCATCATCCAGGCTGACCAAATGCGAGCCGTCACCCAGCAGCGAGACTCGAGCGGCGTTGACAGCGGTGTTCGAGGCGATGGCGTTGCGCTCAATGCATGGAATTTGGACGAGGCCGGCGATCGGGTCGCAGGTCAGGCCCAGATTATGCTCAATGCCAATCTCAGCAGCGTTTTCAATTTGGTGAGGAGTGCCACCCATCACCGCGCACAAGCCCGCCGCAGCCATCGAGCAGGCGCTACCCACCTCGCCTTGGCAGCCGACCTCAGCGCCAGAAATCGAAGCGTTGTGCTTGAACAGGTAGCCGATGGCGTGAGCGGTGAGCAGGAAGCGCTTCACACCCTCCCAGTTGCCGTCCATGAAGGCGTAATAGTAGTGCAAAACCGCGGGAATAATGCCCGCAGATCCATTCGTCGGAGCCGTGACGATGCGCCCACCGTCCGCGTTTTCTTCGTTGACAGCGAGAGCGAAGAGGGAAATCCAGTTGGCCTCGCATGTTCCTGGAGTCATGGAAAGACAGGTGCTCTGCGTAGCTTGCGCGGCCTTCTTGAGGTTTTCTGGCTCAGCGTTGATCACGTCGACACTGCCCACCAGCTCGTGGTAGACGTTCGGTGCGCGCCGCTTGACCTTGAGGATTCCTGGCAGGGTGTCGCGGCTGGTGTGCGTGCCGTTGTAGACGCACTCGCGCATGGCTTCCCATGCGGTTTTGAGCCCCTCGTTTACCTCGGCTTCGCTATGCATGGCCATTTCGTTGGCCCAGACTACTTCGTCGATGCTCAGGCCTGTCGAATCGCAGATTTGCATGAGCTCTTGGGCCGATTCGAAGTTGTAAGGGATGGCTGGCTGGGGTGCAGTCTGGTCAGCTGGAGTTGCTCCGGATTGCTGGAAAGCATGGTCCGCTTCCACGCTCTTTTCGGCGTTGCGCTGGGCCGCACGGTTCGCCTCGTACTTGCTTTGCTGCTCCCCGGTTTTCCTAAACCCGTCGTCAGTCACGCTTGGCGCTGCAACCACATTGTTCGCGCCAGGCAGCTGAGCCTCGAGTTCCTCTTGGGTGGCAATAAAACCGCCGCCGATCGAGTACATCACTTGTTGCTTCACCAGATTATCAGCGCTGTCAAAGGCAGAGAATTTCATCCCATTGGGGTGCAAGGGCAGGCTTTCGTGCATGTTGAACACGATGTCCGACTGGTGGAAAGCGATCTTCTTTGTGCCGGCAAGGTTGAGCTCGCCAGTTTCCCACGCTCGGTGGAGGTCGAAGCGCACGGCGTCGGTCGAGCCGGTGGCGGGGTCAAGGCCTTCGAGGCCTGCAAATGCTGCTCTGTCTGTTCCGTGGCCTTCGCCGGTCAGTGACAGCGAGCCGTAGAGGTCGACGCGAACGCGCTCTACTGCGGCCAGCAGGTTGTTGTGCTCCAGATTATCAACGAAGGCTTTGGCTGCTCGCATAGGCCCGACGGTGTGTGAGGACGACGGGCCAATTCCGACGCTGAACATTTCCAATGCACTGAGCATGATGACCACTTTCTCCAAGTGACGTGAGCTACGCTGTTGTCGATTTTAGGGCCTGCCGGTAACGAAAACGCTGGAGTTTCCGACAATGGCATGCTCGGCTTTCTCACTGGCTTTTCTGTTCGTTGTGAAGCTACTTTCATTCTTGCGAATGATGAAAGTGCTCAGCTGAGCTTCTAGCATGGGCTTATGAGCACTCACAACCGGGCCGGTTCACAAAACGCGGAGCGCAGCAACCATCAGCACGACAGCCACGAGCACAGCGTCACTCAGCACCTCAACGTTGAACACAGCGATGCTGAACACAGCGATGCTGTTCGCGCCGAGCTGCTCCACAACTATGCGCAAACGCATCCGAACATGCGCCTGGATAACGCTCACCCGATTACCGTAAAGCCGCCGCTGTGGCGCAGCATCTGGGTTTTCTTACACGCTAACAAGCTTCCTTCCTGCACTATCGAAGCGCTTTTCGCCATCTTCTTTACCTTGGCTTTGCAACCGAGTACGGGCCTTATCGGCTTCCTGCCTTTCACCGCGAACCCCAATTATGTACTGGTGTGGACCACGCTGCTGTGCGTTCCTGTGGCTACTCGTAAGTGGAAGCCCGATGAGAGCGCATGGGCTTTCGCCGGACTGGTAATCTTACAGTGCCTTTTCGGCCCGATGCTCACGATGAGCGACCCTCTGGCCCTCGTTTTGCTTTACGACGGGCTGGTTTTGGGGCGTCGAGAGAACAAGTCGCGTTTTATTTCTGCCGGATTAGCAATTATCGCATTGTGGGGCGTGCTCATGGTTACCGGCCTGCTGCTGCCGCGTAACGTCCGGGTTCTCACCAATTTCAATGATTGGAGCCTCGCTGCGTCCCTCTCTCTGTCACTGATGGGCGCGTTGCTCGTCGTCGCCACCATTGTTGCCGGCTTGTACCGTCGCACGAGTATCGAGCAGATGGCGCTGATGCGCGAGCACAATGACATGCTTGCCCGTTCTCAGGAGGAAAGCCGTACTGCTGCCCGGTTGGCAGAGAGGGCCCGTTTGGCACGCGATATGCATGATGTGGTGGCGCATACGCTGTCCATCATCATTATTCAATCCGATGCTGGTCGATATGCGGGCGTCACCAATCCGCAGGTGGCTGTGCAAACCTTGCGCACTATTGAGTCGGAAACACATGAGGCTTTGGCTCAAATGGGTGAGATTTTCACTACAAGCTCCTCGCCTGCTTCCGACGCGGTCTGGGCTGCGACTACTCGGCAGATGCCAACACAGGTGTTGGCGAAACACGATGCACCTACCCTTCCTCTTCCTCTGCAGTCGGCGCAGACGGGCGAAACTCTGGCGATCACCAAGGTGATGCCACAAACAAAAGGTGTGAAAGCAGGAGCAGGTTCTCGACGAGGGCCTGCTCTGGGAGGCGAATATGCCGGAAAGTCTCCTGTTTCCACGGTTCCCAGCTATGTGGGCATTGAAAATCTGGTGCGAGAAGCGAGAAATGTGAGCCAGGGGCTTTATACCGTTTCGTACACCGTCCACGGCGAGCCGGAGCCCGGCATGAGCGAGAGGCTGCAAACGGTGCTGTACCGCACGGTTCAGGAAAGCTTGAGCAATGTGAGGAAATACGCTGTCAGCGCGCCGTCACCAGCGGGCAGCGTCAGCGCACCGACCCGTGGCGACGCCACATCGCCAGCCCAGCCGTTGACGCCAGTGCACGCGAGCATTGTGGAAACCTGGGGTGTGGAATCGGGAATCCGAGTCGTTGACCTTCTCATCAGTGACGACGGGCGCGGTTCTGAGGCCAGCGAAGATGGACACCGCACCGGCTACGGTCTGATCGGCATGCGCGAGAGAATCCGCGCGCTGGGCGGAACACTGGCCTATGGGCCCAACTCGCAAGGCCATGGCTTTTCTCTCCACGCGCAGATCCCCACCCAGCCTGGCACCGACCTGCTCGCACTAGCCCAGCAGCACACTCACAGTGCTGATGGAGCTCACGGTGCTGATGGAGCTCACAGTGCTGATAGAGCTCACGGAGCACAAGAGCAAACACAGGCTGAAAGCAGCACTTCTCAAACGGCTGGTAGCCAGGCAAACGACCCAGCACACAACCCAGCACACGACCCAGCCCGGCATCTTGCAAAAAACCGCGCTGATAATCTGGCGCAATTCTTCAGCAGACTGTGGAACAACATGATCGCAGGCCTGAGCGCGCTCTCCCAGCGCCTCGAGCGGTTTATTTCGTGGAAAGCGCGCCATCCCCTCATCAATTCGCTTCCCATGGTGCTACTGCTCGCTGCACTCGTTCTCTACGGTTACGACGCTCCCACATTTCACACTCATGAGCTGCATGTGCTCGGCTTACTGTGCGTGCCGCTGATGATCCTTCCTTTGCTGTGGCGTCAACGCTTCCCCATCCTCGTGGGCACCTGGGTAGCGTGCATGAGCATCACTTTCAGCGTGTGGAGCGCAGCACGCGGTTTTAGCTTCTTCTTCGTCGCTTTCCCTGATCTGGTCGCTTTCTCGGCAGCATTGCTCTATGGCGAGAAGAAGTATCGACCGCTGCTCATCAGCCTGTGCGTACCTGTTGTTCTGACCGACGCTTTCCAAGAGGTGATGTGGTCGCTGAACTATCGTACCCATCACCAGTGGGATACCACCATCTGGCTCACCCTCATCTTCTATATCGTGGGAGATTCCGTCGTTGCAGCCATTGTGGGCAATCTCGCGCTGCTCAAGAGGGCTCGAGGTAACGACCTGGCTTTGCTACACCAAAAAGAGCAGGCTTTGCTGGCAGCTCGCGCGAAAGAGGCTGAGCTGGCCGCCCGCCACGAGCGCGAACGCATTTCTCAGCAGATGCATGAGGAGATTCGCGAAACTCTTCACGCCGTCCTCGACGCTTGTGCAAGCTCTGCCCCGCAGCTAGAGGCGCTGGCTGCTCGCTACCCTGATGGCCCGTGTACCGTCGCTGAGCAGGATCAAGCTCTCATTTCCTCACTCTTTGCTCAACTTGCCCAGATTGGCAGGAAGGCTTTGGCCGACATGCGCGCTCTGCTCGATATTTTGCGCAGGAACGAGACGGCAGAGCAGCGCACGCCTGCCCCACTGCGCCCGCTGGACGGCACGCACTAGTCGCCAGCAGACTTCCTCCTTCACCATGCGCTATTCTGAGAGCAAGGAGGAACTATGGCCATTTCTGTTGTGATCGCTGACGATCAGACGCTCGTGCGCACCGGTTTTTCCATGGTCATCAACTCTCAGCCGGATATGACAGTTGTTGGTGAGGCCAGCGATGGCAGCAAAGCCGTAGCTCTCGTCGAACAGCTCCACCCCGATATCGTGCTCATGGACGTGCGCATGCCCCACATGGATGGCATTGCAGCAACCGGGAAGATCGCTGCTCTCGACGACGCTTACCACACCTCTCACCCCGATTCTGCTCAGCGCACGCGCGTGATTATTTTGACGACTTTCGACCTCGATGAGTACGTTCTCTCGGCGATTCGTGAAGGTGCGTCGGGCTTTTTGCTCAAGGACACCTCTCCGGAGCAGATGCTCGACTCTCTTCGCCAGGTGTACGCAGGAAACGCCATCATTGCCCCGTCGGCAACTCGCCGTCTCATTTCGCGCTTGGCACAAGGTCCTCAAGTTAAAGGTCCTCAGGTTAAAGGCCCTCAGGTTAAAGGATCTCAGGCTCAAGGCCCCCAAACTCAAGGCACCCAGATTATCAGTACCGCACAAACCCCCACGTTGAGCCGTGAGCAAAAAGAGCGTGAGGAGATTCTGGAAAGCCTGACACAGCGCGAAATCTTGATTTTGAAAGAAGTGGCACGCGGGTTAAGTAATCAGGAAATCGCCGATAAGTTATTTATTTCCGTGCCCACCGTAAAGACTCATATCGGCCATATTCTGGCAAAAACAGGCAGTCGCGACCGCGTTCAAGCTGTCGTTTTCGCCTACGAATCGGGTTTGGTTTCTTAAAAAATCTACCCGGTGTGCTTATACTGGCATCAATCACGTTGGTTGAGTCTTTCCTGGCGTGGTTGACTGTTTACATAAAAATCCCGTGTGAGGTTTTCCTCACACGGGATTTTGCATTTCGCAGCTTGATAATCTCAAGCCATTATTTATGCCTCAGCAAGCGCTTCGACTGGAGGCGTCTTAATAGCCCGGCGAGCAGGAGCCACCGAGGAGATCAACGCCGCAACCAGAGCGACCACCACGATGATGGCGGAAATCGTCCAGTTGATCATCAAAGTCGTCTTGCCAAAGGCGCTTTGCAACACCACCCAGGCGCCGAAGCCACCGAAAGTCGTGCCCAAAATAATGCCGGCCAGAGAGGCGACGATCGAAATGATGAGCGCCTCAACAGCCAAACTGCGCTTGAGCTGGCCGCGAGTCATACCCACAGCCCTCAGCGTTGCCGACTCGCGAGTGCGTTCGATCACCGACAGCGACAAGGTGTTCGCCACGCCGACCAAAGCGATCAGAACAGCCACAGCGAGCAGGGCGATCAGCGAGATCATCATGCGGTCGATAATCAGGTTCATCAACTGGCGTTCGGCGCCCGGGCCCATCACGTAAGCCTCACCACTGCCAATCGCGTCAGGGATATCCGACATGAGCTGAACGATGTTGATGTTTTCGCTGATCTTGGCCCACATTTGGGCGTTACTGGCCACCTTGACCGACTGAGGAAGGTCTTCAGGGTTCACCAGAAGTACCGGAGTATCGCGAGCACCATCAGGCAGGCGGAAGTCGACGATTTTGACTGTGAAGGTGAGCTGATCCTTCTTCACCGTGCCATCGGCCTGAACATCGCCGTCGACGGTAAGGGTGATCTTATCGCCACTCTTGAGCTGCCTCTTGCCCCACTTCTTGACCTTATCGGAGGACATCAGAGCGCTACCGCGAGGAAGCGACGCCGTTGCTGCAGCACCACGGATCACATCGCGACGCTCCTGAGCCGAAATGGAGACGACGGTTGCCGAATCGTCTTGCAAAGCCGGCTTATCCACCTCAGCGGAAGTCTTGTACACCAAGCCAGCGCCTTCCACACCATCCACCGAGCGAACCGACTTCACCTTGCTTGCCGTGAGCTTCGAGGAGACGATGCTCATATCCACCGAGAACTTGTTGTCCAGAATCGAGTTCATCGTCGTCTTCACCGTGGCAGCGCCCGTAGCGATCGTCGACACCAGCGTGACGCCAATGAGCAGAGCGACACCAGTGGAAGCCACACGGCGAGGGTTACGCGACACATTTGCCGCAGCCACACGTGAAGCAGGTCCCACATGCGAGGCAACCGCATTGCCAATCTTCATGAGGACGGGCATCCACCAAATGGCGGAAATAATCAAGCCGACCAGCAAGAGTGCACAACCCAAAACTGCCAGGCCGACCACCGTCATCGCCATCTGGTTGATGTTCTTGGCCTTCATCACCATGTCGTTATTCGTGGCGTAGACCACCCATGCCACCAGCGCACCGCCGATGAGCATGAGCAGAATAGAGAGAGCAGCCCTGAGGAACCCAGCCTTCTTGGTCGGGATCTGATCCATCGGGCGCAAAGCCTCCAAAGGCGTAACCTTCGTGGCCAGGCGGGCAGCCGTCAAGCTAGCGATCAGGGTAATCACCGTACCAGCGATCATCGGCACGCTGAACACGAGGTTGCTCGGGATGAAGAAGAACTGAACGCCGCTTTGCACCTCATTGGCACCAAAGGTGACGTTCGTGGCATCCAAGATGAAGATGATGAGGCAAGCGACGCCCACACCCAGCGCAGAGCTCACCAAACCGAGAGCAACAGCCTCCCACTCCACCATGTGGTACAGCTGCTTCTTCTTCGCACCAATGGCTCGCAACAATGCCAAGGTCCTGCGCCTTTGAGCGACGAGAACTTGGAAAGTATTCGAGATTACCAGTGCGGCAACGAAGAGGGCGAGCAGGCCGAAGGTGAGCAGGAAGATGCGCACAAAGTCAGTGCCGTTGCCCAGGTTGTCCATCATCTTCTTCTCCGAGGCGCTGCGCGTGGTCACCTTCCACAGCTTCTTGGGGAAGATCTGCGCAAGCTGCTGGGTGGTCACTCCATCCTTGGCACGCAGGTACAGGCCGTTGACGGAGAAGTCGCGCGTGTTGTACGTGTTCGCGTCCGGCGTGATTTCATGAGCCTTGTACTGGGCAAGCCAGGCTTGGGCTTGCATAAAGTCCATGCCCGTTTCCTTGACAGTGTCGTTGTAGTAACCTTCCGTCTCCTTCACGTCGTTTTGCGTGACAAGGCTCGCTTCGTTGGCGTTCTTGAACTTCTCAGGGTTAGCCTTCTGCTCCTCGAGCTGCTGCTTTTGCTGAGCCAAGCTCTGGTAGGTGGACACAACACCGGCAATATTGAGCTTCATGATCGACTCGACGCTGGCTGCGACGAAGTCATCCTGAGAAGCCACGGAAGCAGATGCAACGAGAGGGAAAGCGTGGTTAGGGTCGCTCACAAAGCCCACTACCTTGGCCTTCACGTAGGATTCCTGGGCTGACGCGCTGTCAGGGCCTGCCCACGTTTGCAGAGCATAGGTGACTTCATCGCCCAGTTTCCAGCCTTGCTTGGCCACACGACGCTGGTCGAGGGCAATTTCACCTGGCTTGGTTGGGTAACGGCCTTTCACCAGTTTGAGCGGCATGATCGAAGCATCGCTACCCATCGGGATCATGGTCGAGGTTACCGTTTTATTCGTGCGCTGCGTCGTGACGACGGCTACCGAGCTCGTGTCGAAACGGTAGGAGGCGACCTTCTCGTTGCGAGCTTGCTTGATAACATCGCTCAGCACAGGATTATCAATGTTTTCCTGCTCTTGCGCTGCTGCTTTGGCTTCCTCTTTCGTCGCATAGGTTTGCTCGTTGGCGTAACGGTTATCCTCAACAATGAAGTTAGCAGTGCCGTAAGCTGCGGAAACCTGGTCGCGCATCGAGCGGTCCAGAGAGTTGCCAAACAGGAAGGTTGCCGCCAAGAAGGCAGTGCCGACGATGATGGCAATTCCTGCAGGAATGAGTTGACGCACATTTTTGCGCATCATTTTCAGTGCAATACGAATCATCACTATCACCTCAGGCCTGGGAAGCGTTCAGCGAGTGAACAGAGTGTGCGGCAAGGTGATGAGCGCTAGCCTGCTTTCCCACAATCTCTTGCATGATAGAGGTGAGCAGGTCGCTCATTTCCTGAGCTTGCGGATGCTCACGGTCAGCAACAATCTGTCCGTCAGCCAAAATGATGGCGCGGTCAGTGTAGCTTGCTGCGGTGGCATCATGGGTGACCATCACGATCGTCTGGCCGAGCTCCTTGACGAGGTCGCGCATCAGCGTGAGCACCTCTGCCGAGGAGACGGAGTCGAGGTTTCCGGTTGGCTCATCGGCGAAAATCACCGATGGCTTGGAGATGAGCGCGCGGGCGATCGCGACGCGCTGCTGCTGGCCACCAGACATTTCTGCTGGGCGGTGCGTAAGGCGATCTTGCAAGCCCAAGGTGTTGACGAGAAGGTCGAACCATTCCTTATCTACGCGCTTGTTGGCCAAGGTCAGTGGCATGAGAATGTTCTGGCGAGCGTCGAACATCGGCAGCAGGTTGAAGCTTTGGAAGATGAATCCCACCTTTTCGCGACGCAGCAAGGTCAGCTGCTTGTCGTTGAAATCGGTGATATCTTGGCCATCGAAAATAATCTGGCCGGAAGTGATGGAATCCAAGCCGGCGAGAGTGTGCATGAGCGTTGACTTACCCGAGCCGGAAGGGCCCATGATGGCGGTAAAAGCTCCTCGCTCGAAGCTCACCGACACGTCGCGCAGGGCGTGAACAAGATTTTCACCCTTGCCGTAATCCTTGACGAGGTCGACGGCGCGCAGTGCGATGGGGCGCTCGCCCATGGTCGAGCTTGCGCCGGCAGCGGTGCTATTAACTGCGCTGAAGCTTCCAGCCGCGCTATTCGCTGGGGTGAAGCTTCCAGCCGCGCTATTCGCTGTGCCATTGGTATTGGCTGCGCCATCGGCATTCAGTGCGTTGTTGCTGACGCCACCAGCAGGTGTGGCGAGAGAGTCCATGCTTTCCATTTCACATTCTCCTCTATCATTACTTTTCGATGGTTTCACTGTAGAAAAATCGCGCCTCGTTTCCATCGTTCGCGAGAATGATTTTGCTGCGCTGATAATCTGGAGAACTTCGTAACACTAGGTGCGAGGCTTTGAGTTAGTATCAAGGGGAAGCTCCGGCATGCATGCAGGCCTGCCGGTTCACGTAAGGCCACTGGCCACGAAAGGATTATCAATGACGACTCAAACCTTGTACAATCGTCCCGCCAAATACATTCCGCGTGTCGCTGCTGTCCACGATATGTGCGGTTACGGCAAATGCTCTCTGACCGCTGCAATCCCGATTCTTTCTGCGGCTGGTTGCGATGTGTGCCCTGTTCCTACCTCGCTTTTCAGCTCACATACCCTTTTCCCGCATTTTGAAATGCTGGACACCACTGACTTTTTGGATCGTTACCTCGATTCGTGGAAGCAGATTGGCGTGGAATTGGATGCCGTGTATTCCGGCTTCTTGGGCTCTGCCGAGCAGGTGGACCTCATTCAGCGCATTGACCGCGAATACCCTCAGGCCTTGCGCTTTGTTGACCCGGTGATGGGCGATGGTGGCTCGATGTACCCGACGTACACGCAGGAAATGTGTGAGGCGACGAAGAAGCTTGTTGACGGTGCGGATGTGTTGATGCCGAACCTCACGGAAGCAAGCCTTTTGACGGGTATGGCGTATGAAGGCCAGGACGTTTCAGACGATTATGTTGCCGAGATTATCGACCGTCTGTTGGAGATGGGCGCGAAGGCGGTGATTGTGAAGGGAATCGACCATAACGACGGTTTCCTGCGCAACTTTGTGGCAACTGCTGGTGACAGTGCTCGCGTTGCTGGCGCTTCTGGCGCTCCATCGCACCCCGCCCACCCTGAAATTCATGAGCTCAAGCATGCCAAGCTGGCTCATATGATCCACGGCACGGGTGATGCGTTTGCTTCTGCGGTGTGCGCTGCCATCATGGCTGGTAAGAGCTTGACTGAGGCTGCTTCTTTGGCTGGTGAGTTTGTGCGTGACGCCATGATTAGCACTCTGGATCAGCCTGATTTCGCGCGTCGTGGCGTGAACTTTGAGCTGGTTCTGGACCGCATGACCGCGCTCATTCCTCGTTGATTGCACTGAGTCGCTCGTTGATCGCGACGCGGATCGCAACCTCATTGCCTACTAACCCGCGCTGATTCCACCGAGCCGCTAGCGAATTCTGAGGCGTACGACTTATCCACAGCCGTACGCCTTTATTTATACCCGCTCAGCCCGATTCCCCTCTCATACTTCGGTATGATTACGTCAGCTGAAGCAAGTTTTCCACAGTTTGAACTTTTTTCTTCCTGCCCTCGCAATTTCTGTCATGCTGAGGCCATGATCACATTCCCAGAAACATTTATTCAACCGCACAGTTGTACGAACGATTGCCTTCCAGCACTGCCAGCAAGCAGCTTGCACATCGATATGAACGTGACCCAGCAATGTTTGGGAGCGCTCGGCGAATCGCTCGCTGCTCGCCACCTGATGCATGACGGGTGGAAGATTATTGCGCGCAACTTCCGCACACGCTACGGAGAGCTCGACCTCATCGCTTTAGAACCGCATAATCAGCTGGTTTTCATTGAGGTAAAGACCCGCCGTGCAAATCGCTCTGCTGAGTTTGGCTACCCCGAGGAGGCTGTTACTCGAACTAAGCAGATTCACCTTCGCCGCGCTGAGAGCGTGTGGCTGAGTACTCATCCGCGTACTTTCTTCTCTCCTGAGGTGCGCAATGATGTGGTTTCTATCACTGTTTTCCCTGATCACATTGCGTTGCACCACTTTCGTGGGGCTTTTTGAGGTCAAGGAGGAGTTATGCGTATCGGTACCAGCCAGTCGATCGGCCTGATTGGCCTCTCCCCTTTTCTGGTGACAATTCAAACCTTCTTAAGCCCTGGTTTGCCCAGTATTTCCCTCATAGGATTACCAGACGCTTCCCTCGCAGAGTCGAAGGAACGAGTCAAATCTGCGATTACCGCGTTGGGCGTTCGCTGGCCTCAAACTCGCATCGTGGTGAACCTTTCGCCGGCAAGTTTGCCTAAGCATGGTTCCACGCATGATTGTGCAATCGCTATCTCCCTTTTGGGAGCTATTGGTGTAGTTGACCCGATGAAAAACAAGGATGTTTTAGTTGTGGGAGAGCTGAACCTTGATGGCACTTTACTGCCTATTTCTGGTTTGCTTCCCATCTTGCTCTATGCCAAGCGCAAAGGCTTGCATACCGCGATTGTTCCCGAGGCTAACGCGGATGAAGCGCGTTTGGTCGATGGCATCAGCGTTCATACCGCTCGAAGTTTAGCCAAAGTGGTTCAACTGTTGGGCGGTACTCTTCCTCGGCAAGCGTCTAGCCCTCAATCAACATCCGCCCCTCTGCCCGTTTCCTTCTCTCATTCCGCTCCCTCTTCAGCACCTCCATCATCCTCTCACCCTGCGCAATCTTCTGCGGCTGCGTCCTGCGCTCACCTTGCGCACTCTTCTGCGGCTGCGTCCTCCGCTCACCTTGCGCAATCTTCTGCGGCTACGTCCTGCGCTCACCTTGCGCACTCTTGCGAACGCGCAGCTTCGCTGGATGCTGATTCACTGTCTGATTCACTACTCGGCACCAACGCAGACGAGTACGTCGATATGGCTGATGTTATCGGTCAACACAGTGCGAAACGAGCACTGGAAATCTGCGCCGCAGGCCACCATCACGCCCTTCTCTACGGTCCACCCGGAACCGGAAAAAGCATGCTCGCCCACCGTTTGACCAGCATCATGCCGCCCTTAGATGAGCGTGAAAAATTGGAGGTTGCTTCCATCCGCTCTGTCTGCGGCACACTTGCACGCTACGGTGTCACCCCTGTTCCGCCTTTCGAAGCTCCGCATCACACGGTCAGTGTCGCCGCTATGGCAGGAGGAGGAACAGGAATTGCCCATCCGGGTGCGGTCACGAAAGCTCATGATGGCGTGCTGTTTTTGGATGAAGCTCCCGAGTTTTCTGCCCGTGCTCTGCAGGTGTTACGTGAGCCCTTAGAAACCAGTGAGATTATTCTTTCTCGCTCCCAAGCTACTGCAGTCTACCCTGCTCACTTCTTACTACTCATGGCTGCAAACCCTTGCCCGTGTGGGAAAGGATGGGGTAACGCACGTGATTGTACGTGTACCTCACAGCAGAGAAAACGCTATTTCGGTCGCCTTTCTGGCCCGCTGCTCGACCGCATTGATATGCAGATTGAGGTTCCTCCAGTTCACCTGAGCATGAATAGCAGGGAGGAAAGTTCAGCGAGCATTCGTGCGCGGGTGATTCAGGCTCGTGGCGCCTACCGTGAATTATTCGGCACTTCCGATACCGCCACTCGCCCTCACCAGCGTATGAAATGGCTGCGCGCGAGAACTTCCCGCGCCTGCCTCGCGCTCCTGTCCTCTGCCGTTGACAGAGGAACGCTCAGCTTGCGCGGTGCCGACCGCAGTTTGCGCGTTGCCTGGACGATTGCTCTGCTCGACGGGCGCATGTCACCCAACCCCGAAAATGTCGCAGAAGCGATGAGCTTGCGCCCTCGCCACAACGTCGTCTAGCGCTGCAGTACTTCCCATTCCCTGTTGAGAAAGGAATCATATGAACTCGCCATCAGCAAACACACGTCATGTTCTCACACCCTCTGCGTCTTCTCTTTCCTCGCCTCCCTCCTCTTCCTCCTACTCTTCGCAGGCCTTCTCCTCCTTGTCTTCGACTTCTACGCCCGCGTCACCTACCACTCCTCCAAGTGGCACAATTTTTGCGGTTCGTACGCCTTCAGAGGAGATACTGTGGGCTCAATTGGGCTATATCGCCAATGGTCCGAGCTCAGGGATGTCAGCACTGATCAGCACTCACGGAGCACGAGAAACTTGGGATCGGCTTATTCATCTCTCCCAGCAGGAATCGGAGCAAGATTCATGTGAGCACTTAGCTTCCCTGGTGATTTCTGCCCTGCACAAAAGCGTGTTCGAAGATACTTCTCACTCATCCGCTGCCTCTCGCCCGTTAGCTGCCTCTCGCCCGTCCACTGTCTCTCGCTCCTCGGCACAATTGCGCGCCAACGTTGTGGCAACCGCACACACCTGGTATCGCAGGCTTCTCGAACTGCTCAGCTTCCCCGCTGACGTACTCGCGATGCGGCTTAGTGCCAATAAGCGCTTACACATCCTCTACCCCGCTCATCCCTGTTGGCCAGCAGAGAAACTCGAACGCTTGCTACTACCCTCCTGCTCATCCGTCATGCCGATCTGCTTGTGGGTCGAAGGCGATGCAAGCCTTCTCATTGAACCGCACATCAGTGGCATCGTGGGTTCTCGCCAAATGAGCGACTATGGCAAGCGCTGCACACAAGAGGTAACTCGAGCCTGTTATAACGCCGGTTCTGTGGTCATCACTGGTGGAGCTTTCGGTGTCGACGCGCAGGCGAATGCCACTGCGTTGAGCATGAACCAGCCCAGCATTGCCATGATGGCTGGTGGCTTGGCAAACCCTACTCCCAGCGCTAATAAGCCTTTATTCTCCGAGATTGTCAGTACGGGTGGAGCACTGGTGAGTGAGGTGCCACCCTACAGTGTTCCCTTCTCTTCTCGCTTCTTGGAGAGAAACCGGATTATTGCAGCCTTGAGTGATGTTCTCATCGTTGCACAAGCGCGCTACCGTTCAGGTGCATTAAATACAGCTCGTTGGGCTGAAGAAATGTATCGTCCAGTTCTGGCAATTCCGGGGAATATTGATGAGCCGAGTAATGCAGGCTGCAATCGCCTCCTCCGCTCTCAAAAGGCGACCATCGTCACGGATATCAGCGATCTTACTGATTTCTTGAGCCCTACACTGAGTGTGAACCTGAGCGAACCCAACCCTCCCACTTCTGAACACGCTGCCTCTCGCACTGACAAGCACGCCCCTGAGCCTCTCAGCCTCGAAGAAGAGATTCTCCACCTCACCGCCCGGCAAGGAAAAACGGTAGATGAGTTAGTCAGCAAGCTGCAACCGCACTATCCTGCTCGCGAAGTGAGCCAAAGTATGGGTTTGCTCGAAGCACAAGGCCATCTTATTCGCCTTCCTACCGGAAAATTTGTACATGCCCAGCACCCATAAGCCACGAGAGATGAAAAATACTGGTTTTCGCTGAGCGTGTGTTGGAGTGTGCACGGTAGAGTAAAAGGCGTGAATAGTGATGAGTACGAGAGCGTCTCCCGCAGTTGGGAGTTTATCGAGCGACAAGTGGAATCACACCAGTCGCGCGAGCTTTCCCGCATGCGCCGTCTGGCAAAGCGCACAGGAGTGTCTTTAAGCTCGACCAGCCAAACTCGTTTCATCACTTTCCTCGCCCAGCTTCTCCACGCTCGTCATGTTGTTCTTATTGGAGACGGATTAGCAATGGAGGCCGTTTCTCTCCTGCCGGTCCTTCCTGCTCAGGGCAGTCTGGTTGTAGTGGATCAAGACCTTCACGGCATTAGCTTCATTCGTGATTATTTTGCTCACCAATCCAGTCAGGTAAAGGCGAAAGCTTTTAGCGCAACCGTGAGCACATACTTGTCTCACTTGAACACGGCCAGCTACGACATGATTGTTGTGTCGGGTAGTGCGATGAATTATCGTGCTGCGCGCCTTCATGCTCGGGAACTGTTGAGCGCTCATGGCGTGTTGGTTTATACCAACGTGCTGGGAACTGCTCATCAGCCGCGTTTTGGAGTGACTAACCCTGCTGACCGCAGTGCAAAAACGGTGGAATTGCGAAAAGTGCTGTCCAGTGCTGACAGCGATGCTAATCTTGATTCCTCCTTGCTCTCTATTGGTACAGGGTTGCTCATCTGCTCGAATCGTTCGGTTCCGAAACCCGCCGAGCTCAAAGAGACTCTCGACCACGAGCATGCTGTCGTCACGCCAGTTCAGGCTCAAGCCCAGCATCAGGCGAGTCAAGCAGTGATTGAGAAGGCTCGCGCTCTGCACCACCTCGACGAAATACTGTTCGCTCAGCAGGAAGGTTCTGCTATCGTGGCCCAGCCCAGTGAGGAAACGCAGATTCTCTCCCCTGCTTCTGAGGATTCACGCTTAGCATCGCGTCATTCTCATACGGCAAGTGCTCAAGAGACCGCACGCTATGAAGCAGTGCCTGCAGACGCTGACATGTCTGGCGAATTTGAGGAAGCAAGCCGCTCGAGCGAAGATGGCGCTGAACACACCTCTGTTGAACACGGTTCGACTGAGTACACTTCTCAAGCGCAAGAACCAGATGAGCAGACGCGCTCGATTGACTCGCTGACCTTTGTCACCACACAGGAACTGCTCAAACAAAAAAGGAGAGCACAGCACCCGTCCGATGCTGCACTCTCCTAACAACTCAGCCTCAGCAAAATCTGGCCTCAGCCGATCGCACGGTGTCTACCATGCACAGGCAATGATCACACATAGTTGCGGTCGATGCGGATATCCGACACCGTCAAGTTTGCTTCGTTAACCAGGTTGAAGAGCAGAACTTCAGCGAGATCATGCGCATTCATGAAAGTGTGCTGCTTCTCCACGGACACATAGTCGTGGCTTTCCTTGTAGAACGGGGTGTCAATACCACCTGGGTAAATACCCACCACGAGCACAGAAGTGCCCTTGTAGGCAGCCTTCAAGCTCTCGGTGTAGCCCTTCTCGCCCCACTTGGCAGCGCAGTATACCGACTCGTTCGCATTACCGCGGGTTGCAGCCGTGCTCATCACGTTGGCAATCTTGAGGTTCTTCTCCTCATCAGCCTTCAAAGTGGCCACGCTGAAGAGCATCATGCCCTTCAAACCTTTGAGGGTCTTGTCCATATCGGCGCCCACGTAAGCGGTCGGAGCCTTGAAGGAAGGCTGACCAGCGTTGTTAATCAGCAAGTCAATATGGCCCAGCTCGTGAGCCTTCGCGACAGCAGAATTGACGAACTCTTCATCGCTGATATCGCCAACGAGTGGCAGGTACTTCTCACCCCACTTTTCGGCGAGTTCCTGCTGCTTGGCAGCGTTGAAATCGACGCCAGCAACCGTCCAACCGCGCTCGATCAGCCCGGCGGTCAGCTCGTAGCCCAGACCGTTGGCAGTGCCAGTAACCAGTGCGAGTGGCATACGCCATCTCCTCTCACGTTCAATAACTTCTCGAGTTTCAGTAACTTCACTATACTCGTGAGCTCTCAGCGCACACTCACCGTTCAGGCGCCCTACTGTTCGCACGCCCAATCCACGGCCTGCTGAGGGTCGTCAGTCACGCGAATCAAGTCGAGGTCGGAAGCAGAAATCATGTGCGCTTCCAACGCCGTCGTCCTCACCCAATCGAGCAAGCCCTGCCAGTAGCGCGAGCCGACCAGCACGACAGGCGAACGGCGTGTCTTATGCGTTTGAATCAGCGTGAGCATCTCAAACATTTCATCGAGGGTACCGAATCCGCCGGGCGTGACGATCAAGCCGCGGGCATACTTGGCAAACATCACCTTGCGCACAAAGAAGTATTGGAATTTCAAACCGAGATTAACATACTGGTTTAATTCCTTTTCGTGCGGCAGCTCAATACCCAAGCCCACTGATACGCCTCCGGCCAGCGCTGCTCCCTTATTGGCAGCTTCCATGCAGCCGGGGCCACCTCCAGTGATCACTCCCATACCGCGTTCAGCCAATGTGCGTCCGATCTGTTCGCACAATTCATACACCTCATCACCCGGCTTGGTTCGAGCGGAGCCAAAAACGGCAATGGCAGGGCCAAGTTCGGCGAGAGTGGAAAAGCCGTCGACGAACTCCGACTGAATTTTGAGTACTCGCCACGGGTCTTCATGAAGCCAGTTTGTTGATGATTCTTCTCCCAGAAGCCTACTGGTTGCGGTTTCGTGAGGAATCATGCGTCCGCGCATGAGCACAGGGCCCGCGTAATAGGTTTCACCCATCCTGTTCTGCGCGTCATCACGCTGGGCAGAAGAGTTGTTTACTGCGTCCATAGCCCCCTCATTTCCTTGACTCATTTCGTTGACTCATTCCGTTGAGCAGAAAGCGACATACTTCTTTCATACTAGCGAAACGAAGAGCTCGCACGCGAGTCGCCCGAGCGGCACACCAGCCCCGCGCACTAATTGCGTGCACACGATCAGCACGTAAGCTCACGCGCCCGTACTCAGTAAGCGAGCACGATCGGCTACTGCTGCCAGCGCTGCTTGGGGTGGCGCGATTGAATCGTCAACACCACAGCGGCGACAACAGCGGAGAGGACGGAGCCCAACAGCACTGCTAATCTTGATTCCTCCACCAAAATAGGGTGAGAGAAGGCAAGCGAGGCGATGAGGAAAGACACCGTAAAGCCAATTCCGCACGCGCACGCCATGCCAATCATGTCGCGAATTTTCAGGCCACCAGCAAGCTCCAGGTTGAACAGGTGCACGGAAATCCACGAGGCGACCATCACGCCGAGAGGCTTGCCAATGACGAGTGCCAAAACAATGCCGAGCACGATCGGGGAAATGAGCACCGACCAGCTCATGCCGCCAAACGGGATGGCCGTGGCGAACAGGGCGAACAGCGGGACAGCGAAGAGCGCGGAAATCGGGTTCAAACGAGTGGCCCAGCGGTGAGCGCGCGTCGTCCTCTCCCCATGCATGCGCTTGCTTGGCACAAGAAGGCCGAAGATCACGCCAGAAAGGGTGGGGTGAATTCCCGCTTCGAAAGTCATCGACCACATCACTATGCCCAGCAGCGCGACCAGCGGCCACGGCACCTTCTTGAGGCGCGACATCCACGCCCACAGCAGTGCGCACGCGCCCATGAGCACGAACCAATACCACTGGTTCACCGAAGTGAACAGGAAGGCAATGAGCAAAATGCCGAGCAGGTCGTCCACCGTGGCCAGGGTGAGCAGAAAGCCGCGAATCTCGGAGGGCAGGCCCTTCGAAAAGATTGCCAGAACGGCGAGGGAAAACGCGATATCGGTAGCCGTAGGAACAGCCCAGCCACTCAACGCCTGTGGGTTGAGCGCGGTAGCGTCGCCGGCAGCTTTCATCAGCGAGACCACGCTCAGGTAGACGATGGGTGGCGCAACCATTCCGCCCACTGCGGCGATCATCGGCACGGCAGCGCGCTTGGGGTTGGATAGCGAGCCGTGGGTGAGCTCTTGCTTGAGCTCGAGGCCGACGACGAGGAAGAACAGGGTCAGCACGCCATCTTGCACCCAGTCGGCGATATCGAGGCGAATGTTGGTGAACGGCACGTTGATGACGAACTCGCGCAGGTGCTCGAAGGCTGGGCCGATGACCGGAAGATTAGCAATGAGCAATCCTGCAGCCGCGAAGCAGAGCATGATGATGCCTGCGATGCGGTCGGAGTTGGCCCAGTGCGTGAGCGTTTTGCCAAACTGCGACTGGCGAGTTTTCTTCGCCTGACGACGCTTGCGAGGTGCGCGAGCCTGAGCAGATGCAGATGACGGCTTGCGCGTTGAAGAAGTTGGTGCTTCAGCGGCTTCATCCTTCAGGCGCTGCTGATGGGCGGCATGGCTCACCTGGTCGGTTACGTCGATCATGTCAACGCTGCCGACGCGATGGGCACGACGAGTGCGAAAACGCGCTTGACCCTTTTCACGCCCGCGCTCAACCTTCGCGTTCTCCTCGCTCACTTTTTTCGCCACGTCGTCCTTCTTTCTTCCGTCCTCACAACTGAGAGGCAACACGCCTGCCTGCATCTTTGGAAATGGAGTCAAAATAAGACGCGAGTGGGCTCAAGTCGAATTTCTTGAGATTATCACCGTGCTGTGAATCGGGAGCAGTGGCCATCATTTCTCCTTCAGCGGACTTCTCCTGATATTGGAAAAGGCCTTGGGACTATGCAGTTCCAAGGCCTTTGGTGCGCGAGACAGGATTCGAACCTGCAACCTTCTGATCCGTAGTCAGATGCTCTAATCCGTTGGGCTACTCGCGCAACATCACCGTCAGCCCGGAAGAACCGAACCTCAAGCAACGAATGATTACTTTACACCATCTCAGCTTTCGCGCAAGCCCTTTCGGCGTTTTCCTCTTATTTGAGGCGTGTCTCACATCCCAAAACAGCGTCGTAGAGCCGAAGGGCGAGGGTCAAAGGACTGATAATCTGGGGAAATTTCCTGGCTACCGGCGTGTCATACAAGAAAGGGACAGGCTCCACTCCCCTCGTGCGCTGCACGGTTGTCCATCACGCATTACCTCGATCGCGTCACACCAGGTCAGCATCACGCCACCGTCACGACAGAATGCCTGTGCAACATCCCGCCCGCTTCACGCCAACATTGCCCCAGCACCCAAAATGGCCAGCTGCGCCCAATAGAGAACGTAGAACAGGTACTTCGTCACCGGCGAGCGATAACCGAGCTGATCGTTGTGGTAATGCACGACGGCCATACCCAAGCCAGGCGTGAGCCCCATGAAAGCGCCAAGCATGGCAGCCGTATACGTCATCGTGTTCTCATGGCGATGCAGCAGCTCAAACACCACCACAAACATGAGTAGAACCAAGCCCTCGTTCATCATGCCCAGGCGCATACCAAAGTGGCCTAAGAACATCCACAAAGCAGCCGCGAGAATCACCACCGCGCGCACCACATTCGCCTCGGCAGGAGCCAAGTGGTAGACCGGGCCAGAATACGAATCTCGCACCGGGTTGGCTTCCACCGCGCGCATCACCGTGAGCACGACGATGCAGATTGCCACCGCCCACACCGGGTTGTTATTGTGCCAGTCGAGGAACTTCTGCGTCGTCGCCATATCGTACGGCACTTCGCTCAGCGCTGCGAGCAGGACCACACGAGCCAAATAGCGACCCAGATGCGCCGAGTGGTGCACACCCATCAGCACAGCCCACGCGTAGAGCGGGATGGCGAACCAACTGGCGAAGTCGAGAATCACGCTGATCGTCAGATCGCTCATATTTTTCGTGTCGAGGTGCGGCATGATCAGCGCTGTGTTGAGCGTGCCGAGAATGACGAACACGAGGCCAGTCACCTTGAACTGGTACATGCTTAAGCCGCGCGGTTTGCGCACGACCCCGTCCTCGCGCCGCCGGTAAGCCTCACTGCGCGTCTCACTGACCCCACGATCCTGCTCGTTCACACGAGCCTGGCGCATGGCGTTGTTCCTGCGTGCCTTATCACTCTGCGGTTGCTGGAAATTCTTCTGAGAAGCCACTCTCACTCCTTGTTTGGGTACTTACCGCTCACTTCCCGCTTGCTTCGGCTCAGTTGTGCGGCAGATACTCGTCGATCATCGCTACCTGCTCGTCACTCAACTCGTTGCAGCGCGCGATAAAAAATGCCAGATTACGGTAGTCAGCGCCTGCAAAGCTCATCACCGCCGTCGGAGAAATATACGGCTGTCCCCACTCAGGCTTCAGCGTTTGCAGGTAAGCGGCATCCATCCCCACCTTTTTGGCTCCTACGATGTCGTTGAGCTCCTCATTTCCCACCATGAGCACACTTTCTGATTGGCACTGCACCAACTGCAGAGCGCGCTGGAAGAATTGCTTCCCCGGTTTTCTCACGCCCTGCTCGGAGGAGATCAAAATATGCGTGAAGCTATGCGCCAACCCGCATTCTTCCAACTCGGGGCGGGTATACAGCGCCTGTGCATTCGACACGAGCACGGTGGGAATCTCCCATGCCTTGAGTAGGGCAAGCAATTTCGCCGCACCGGGGAATGCCCTCATTCTGCGGTTCGACGCCATGCGGAAGTTCCAGGCTGCGCGAGCAACAAACTTCTCAGAAATCTGAGAATCACCGAAGCCCCCGGCACGCAAAATTCGTGCGAACACAGGGGCTACATCGAATTCGTGGTCGAGGTCTTCCTTTCCACCAGGAAGGGCAGCCTGAACTTGGGCAAGAGCTTGCGAGTAGACGTTATGCACTTCTTCAGGAGTAGAAAATTGGGCTCCTTGAGAATTGAGCCAGGCAAAGAAGGTTTCAAAGGTAAGATCCGCCTCTTCTTCGGTCCATACGTCAATCAGCGTTCCATACAAATCGAAGAAGATTGCCTTGTAGTGTTTATCCATTTTCTCCTCCTTACTGCATACCAGCTTAGCGAAATTGGGCAGAAAAAAGGCCGCTTCGCGAGGAAACGGCCTTTCATCATTCACCAGAACCGGCTGACTGCAGCTCACACAGTGACATGCAGCTCACACATCAAACCAGTCAAACACAGCGATGCGCCCAAGGCATCAGCCCTTGGTTGCACCAGACATGGACTCCTGGTAGAAGCGCTGCATCACCATGAACAAGATGGCGATAGGAATTGACACGAGCACTGCGCCTGCTGCGAAGCGAGCGTAGTAAGTGTGAATGTATTCCTTCTGCAGCATGCTCCACAAGCCGAGAGAAACGGTGTAACCGTCAGCCGTGGTAGCGATTGCCTTTGCCAGAACGAAGTCCAGCCATGGTCCCAAGAAGGAGACGATTGCCTGGTAAACGATCATTGGGCGAGCAATCGGAATGATAATCTTGGTGAAAACCTGCCAGTTATTGCAGCCATCAAGACGAGCAGCCTCATCAAGGGAGAAGGGAATGGTATCCATATAGCCCTTCATGACGTAGAAGCCTGCACCAGAACCTGCAGAGTAGACGAGAATCAAGGCGATAATCGTCGTGTTAGAAGAGGTCAGACCAACTGCCTTCAAGATGAAGTAGATAGCAACGACGGCCATGATGGCTGGGAACATGCCCAAAATCAGGACGACGTTCATGAAGGTGCGACGCATGCGGAAACGCAGACGCGACATGCAGTAAGCAACCGCGAGGACGAAGAACACGGAGATCACACAGGTGAAGATTGCGATGATGAGTGTGTTCATGTACATGCGTGGGAAGTCCAAGCTGGAGGTATCCGTGAACAGCTTCACGTAGTTATCCAGCGAGAACTGCTTAGGGAAGAAGCTCGTCTGGTATGGCTGTGGATTCTTGTTGAAAGACTCCATGAACACCCACACGATTGGCACGATCCAAATGATGCCGAGGATGGTCAGCAGCGCATAGCTGGCGATATCACCGGCGAGACGACGGCCATAGACGTTCTTCTCGGGAACTTGGCTCGACTGGGCAGCGCTAGTCTTTGTGGAAGCCTTGGAAGAAACAGTTGCACTACTCACCTAAATGCCTCCTCATTCTTGTAGGAGCCGCTGGAGCGATAAGTAATCAAAGAGACAACGGCCAGGACGATGAAGGTGAAGATACCGATCACAGCGCCCATGTTGTAGTTGTTCTTATCCACCGTCAGCTTGTACAGCCAGGTAATCAGCAAATCGGTCTTACCAGCAGAAGCGCCAACAGGTGTTGGAGCACCACCAGAGAGCAGGTAGATCACGTTGAAGTTGTTGACGTTACCCGTGAAGGTGGTGATCAGGTATGGCGTGAGCACGAAGATGATGTATGGCATAGTCACGTTCATGAAACGCTGCCACCAGTTAGCACCATCAAGCTTTGCTGCTTCGTACAGCTCGGCAGGAATGTTCTCCAAAATACCGGTGATCTGCATGATGGTGAATGGAATACCCACCCACAGGTTGATGACGATCACGGTGGTACGAGCCCAGGTCACATCCGTGAAGAATGGCAGCGGCTGAGAGATCCAGCCCCAGTTCATCAGAAGGCGGTTGATAGCGCCGTCCTGCTGCAGCATCTGGTTCATCACCAAGAGAGAGACGAACTGTGGAACGGCGATGGACATGGAGAACAGACCACGCCAGAAGCCCTTGAGCTTGGTAGTTGGGCGCTCGATGACCATGGCCAGGAACATGCCGAGGAAGAAGTTGAGGAAGGTGGCGAAGAATGCCCACACGAGCGTCCACACCAACACATCCATAAACATCGGCAGATTAACGGTGGTTCCCTTGGTAGAGAAGAGTGTGCCGAAGTTCTTCAAACCAACCCAGTCGAACTTGGACGGGTGTTCTGCGTCATAGCTGGTGAATGCCATAGAGATCATGAAGACCAATGGCAGCACCGTGAAGATGAAGATGCCCAGCGTTGGCAGGGTCATCAAAGTCAGCCATGCACGGCCGGAGAGCAGGTCGCGGCAATCTTCCTTGAAGGTTGGAGCATGGCCTTCGCTCTGCGCAAGCATCTGAGCCTTGTAGGCGGAGCGGATGGCGACCGACCAGAACCAAATGATCAAGAGAATCAGGACGACAGATGAGACGCCGTAGAGAAGAATGACCACGGATGGGGTTGGTACCTTGGTCTGCCAGAAGCCATCGGCATCCTTGACCTTAATGACCTTGCCGGTACCCAGACCTGGCAACTCTTTGAGCGCTGGTGCAGCACCGAGAATGATCCACACGATGGAAGCAACCTCAGCAGCCAAGAAGCAGATTCCCTTGAAGAACTGCTTGCGTGCGAGGTTACCCAATCCCCAGATCACAACGGAAAGACGAGTGAAAATATCGCCATGAGAAAGAGCTGCACGTACCGTCCATGGGTCAGGGGGAATGTATCCCTTCCCCATCTTCTTTGATTTACGAACACGTGCGTGCCCAGTCTTTGGCGCAACTGCAGTTTCAGCCATATCAGACCTTTCACGCAGGAGTGGGAGCGCGAATAAACTTCTTGGTTTCTCCCACTCTTCAGAACAATCACAATACTATTACAAAAAAGAAGAGGCACGCCACTGCTGTGACGTGCCTTTCCTCACTGCTTCACTCATAAAGCGAAGCCTGCAGAGGTGTGAGAATCACAGCTTGAGCTGTGAAGTGCTCACTTCTTGTTGAGCTGGTTGACCCAGTCCTCAGTCTTCTGAGCTGCGTTGTCTGGGGTGACAGACTTCTCAACAAGAGCCTTGCCGAAGTTCTGGGTTGGATCCCAGAAGTTGGACATCTCAGTGATGGTTGGCTGCAACACGGAAGTGTTAGCAATAGTGTCAGCCTGTGCCTTAGCAGCGATATCTTCCTTCACCTTGTCGTTGTTCAGCAGGGACTTGATGGTTGGAACAACACCGCGCATCTCATAGTGATCAAGCTGAGCATCCTTGGAGCCGAGGAATGCTGCGAACTGAGCAGCAGCCTTCTGGAACTTGGAGGATGGGTTGTAAGCAACAGCCTTGGAACCAGCAAAGCTCTTCATCTGCTGTTCCTTGCCATCGATGGCGACTGTTGGAAGCTGAGCTGCTGCATAGTTGTCGCCGAGAGCCTTCTTGACGTTCTCCGCATCCCAAGTGCCGGAGAAGATCACGTCGACAGAGCCGTTGGCCAAGCCTGCGAGACCAGAGCCGTTGGCGTCGTCGACGAGCTTGCCGTTAGCAATGTTCTCAGCCAAGAACTTGGTGACTGCTGCACCCTTGTCGCCGCCGAAGTCTGCACCAGCCTTGCCGTCAGTGCCCTTTGGACCATACAGGGAACCGCCGTTTGCATAGTAGAATGCTGGCATGTACCACGAGTTATCGATTGGGAAGGAAACCTTTGCCTTATCCATCATGGTGTTGAGGTTCTTTGCGTCAGCCTCGCTCACCTTGGACTTGTTGTAGTACATGAACCAGGTGTTACCAGTGAATGGAACACCATAGAGCTTGCCATTGTTGGTCACAGAGTCAACCATGGACTGGTCGTTATCGCTCTTGACCTGCTGAGCAACAGAATCAGCGAGCTCGCCAATTGCGTTGCTGTCAACCAAAGCACCGAGCTGATCGTTTGCGAAGAGGTACACATCTGCTGCAGCAGCAGGATCCTTCTTCACCGTGTTACCAGTGTCGCCCTCGGAGACAACCTTGTTGCTCCACGTAATCTTGTACTCTGGGTGAGCCTTCTCGAAGGCCTTCTCTTCCTTCTGGATCCAGCCAGCCTTCTGGTCCTCCTGAGGAGTCCACACCAAAAGCTTGACGTCCTTGGATTCACCGCCGTTGCCACCCTTGGCATCGGAGTTACCGCAAGCAGCAAGACCAACGAGCATTGCAGAAGAAGCGAGCAAGGCAACGATCTTCTTAGAATTGATCATCTCTGATCTCCAACCTCTCGTTCACCGAGAATAAATAACCTTTCCGTTCCCTGAGGCAATCGTTTGCAACTTTGCCGGATAACCTCCGGGAAAACATTTGTTATTGTAGTGGATTTTTGCGTAAAAATATACCGTTTGCGTTGTCAATTTTTCTTGGAATTTCACAAATGCCGTTCAGGTGTCGGCTTTTGCATTGCAATTGTTTGCAGTCGCACTATTAATAGAATGTTCAACAAGAAATAATCTTCACAATTGCCCTGTTCACTCCTGGGCGTGTCGAGCTCAAAGGGGTATCGCCTCGCCCTTTCACTTACCTCACCAGTCCGACCCGCTCCCACGGTTCATATAGTCTTCGTAAACTGGTAATCACTACATCCCTCCAATGATGAAAGGGCTTTCATGACTTCTCCAACTACCCCAGCGAGCGATTTCGTGCGCCCCGATCAGCGTGCAGCTCTCAGCCACCACGCCAGCTGGCTCAACGACGCTGTTTTCTACGAAATCTACCCGCAGAGCTTTGCTGACTCGAACGGCGATGGCATCGGCGACATCCCCGGCATCATTGACCACCTCGATTACATTTCCAACCTGGGCTTCACCGCTTTGTGGATTAACCCGTGCTTCTCCTCCCCCTTCCAAGACGCTGGCTACGACGTCGACGACTTTATGAAGGTTGCCCCACGCTACGGCACCAATGACGACCTCGTGCGCCTGTTCGACGAAGCCCACCGTCGTAACATCAAGGTTTTGCTCGACCTCGTCCCTGGCCACACTTCTCTCAACCACCCCTGGTTCAAGGCCTCTCAAAACCCAGACCCTGCTGCTCGCGGCGAGTTCTCCGAGCGTTATATTTGGACTGGTAGCGCGTTCGAAAATGGTGATGGCATGCCTTTCATCTCCGGCACCACCCAGCGTGACGGCGCTTATATTGTCAACTTCTTCGCCTTCCAGCCCGCTCTCAACTATGGCTACCGCAACCCGAGCAAGCCGTGGCAAAAGGACATCAATGATGCTGCTCCTACCGCCACCCGTGAGGCAATGCGTGACGTGATGCGCTTCTGGCTGAGCAAGGGTGCTGACGGCTTCCGCGTCGATATGGCTGATTCTCTGGTCAAGAATGACGATAATGAGAAGTCGCAGACGGTGGAGAGCTGGCGTCGTATGCTCGCCCCGATTAAGTCGGAATTCCCTGAGGCTGCTTTTGTTTCGGAATGGTCGCGCCCGTGGCAGTCGCTCAAGGCTGGTTTCGACATGGACTTCTACCTCGATTGGGGTTGGGTTCCTAATGGTTACAACATTCTGGTGCGTCGCGCCGCTGACCAGCTGGACCACAATAACGACTTGAGTTACTTCAATGCTGACTCTGGCCGTTCCCCTCTCGAGTTTTTGGCAGATTATCAGCCCCAATATGAGAACACGAAGGATTTGGGCTTCTTCAGCTTCATCACCTGCAACCATGACACTCCTCGTCTCGCTCCTCGTTTGAGTGAGAGGGAGAGGCGTGTTGCTTTGGCCTTCTTGTTGCTCATGCCTGGTGTTCCTTTCGTCTATTACGGCGATGAGATTGGCATGAACTTTCGCAAGCTTGTGAGCAAGGAAGGTGGTTTCGCCCGTACTGGTTCTCGCACGCCGATGCAGTGGGATCGCACTGATAATCTGGGGTTCTCCTCTGCTTCTGCCGACAAGCTGTACTTGCCGGTGGACCCGAGCGAGGATGCGCCGACGGTCGCTGAGCAGGTTAATGATGAGGATTCTCTGCTGAGCTATGTCAAGCAGATCATTTTCTTGCGCCACTCGTATTCGGCTCTGAAGGCAGCGAGCGACACGCAGATCGTCTTTGCTCAGGAAGGTTACCGTTCTTTGGCCGTGTTGCGTGAGGATGGTACGCAGAGGATGCTTCTGGTGGTCAACCCTGGTCGCGACACCGAGCAGTTTGAGCTTCAGGGCGTTGAGTTGGGCGATATGTCGCACGTCACCGCGCTCGTCGGTTCGGGAATTTGCGATGAGGAAAGCTCTTCGGTTCGCATTTCTGGCCAGTCAGCTCTGCTTATCAGTTTCTAAAGATTATCAGTGCTGCCTCGCCGCCACTGCGGTGGTGAATTCAGTTCAACGGCTGAATCACGGCAGCGAACGGTTCAACAGAAAAGGAAAGTGCCCTGATACCGCGTGGTACCAGGGCACTTGTTTTATGCGGCTGCGAGTCACTTTCACACAGTCACTTTCACACAGTCACTTTTGCTAATGTGCGATAAAGAAGTAATAGAAGTGTAAAAAATTTTGCCGTTCCTATCCGGCACTTAGGGCTGTGTCGGATAGGTCAGGCGTTAGGCTTCCGGCAAGTCTATCTTGCCGACAAAGCTGTAATAAATCTCAATGTCCTGCCTGCGGGTGCCGTTCTCGTCATAGCTGCACTCATGCACGACGATTTTCTCAATCATTTCCCGCAAGAGGGTGGGGGTCAATTCTTCAAAAGCAAGGTGCTTTCTCACAATCCCCATGAATTTCTCGGCGTTGACGGTGGCGGCCTGCGACTTGGAAAGTTCCTCCTGCAAAGCGGCAGCCCGGTCTTTCAGTTCCCGCTGCTCCTGCTCATAGTCCGCCGACAGCTCCATGAAACGCTCGTCGCTGATTTTGCCGCTTACATTGTCCTCATACAGCCGCTTGATAATGCGGTTCACTTCGGCAATGCGTGTCTGGGCCTGTTCAAGCTGCTTCGTGGCTGCGGCGGTCTTTCTCTTGCCGCCGATTTCGTTCTGCTGGATGAGCAGCTTTACAAAGCGGCTCTCATGCCTGGCGGCGTATTCCGTCACTTGCCGGAGATTGGAAAGCACGCCCGCCGTCAAAAGGTCGGTGCGGATAAAGTGTGCCGTACAGTCACGGGTACGCTACTTTTCTTCTGTAAGGTATTCAAAGGATATTTCCCTTTGCCGCCGCTTGCATTAAGCCGCCGCTATTGGAAAGCCAAAAGCAGCGGCTTTTTTTACTCGGTATTACCGAAAAGTATAGAAAGCAGGATATGTCATCATTTGTCATTTCTTCTCAATGTAATAACTGCATGGCATATCAAGCCAAATACAAGAGAAAAACAGCCACCGCCAAATAGTGATGCTCCCCACCCTGCACCTGACATTGTCATAAAACCGCCAACAAAGAAAATACCAATGCCAAGAAATATACCAACACCATAAAAAAGTCCAATTGCCATATCGTACTTATTAAATTGTCGTTTCTCCTTTTTTCATATGTTTCCATCTTTGTTATTACCTCCTTCGCAAAATCGTCCATGTTGACTCCAAAAAGAAAGCAAATTTTTTTCAACATATTTAAATCGGGTTCATTAACATCTCTCTCCCAATTCGATAGTGCCTGCCG